>Ga0265293_10000049_pt1 | contig 252231 bp, 228 predicted proteins | sample Munlanlewell138R_FD_192505 | JGI IMG/M metagenome (GOLD analysis project Ga0265293, IMG submission 192505) | Leachate microbial communities from a municipal landfill in Southern Ontario, Canada - Leachate well 138R | ecosystem: Engineered > Solid waste > Landfill > Unclassified | place...
TTATAACATAGTATTTTAAAAAATTACTACACTTTTTATAGAGCGACTTGACAACATAATAAAAAAATACCCATAGGGTACCTCTTAAAGTCTGAATTCAAATTATCTACAAAGTGTCAAAGACCCGAGTCCACTGCGTCTACCAGTTTCACCACGCAGGCGTGCTTATATTATAAAAGAAAAAAACAAAAAGTATCAATGAATATTTATAAGACGTAGTTTGCTATCTTAAAATTTATTAATTATAATAATTAACGAAATAACAATGAATATTTTATTTTATCTTTTACCCAAAGGAAAAGTTGAATTTTTATTTGATGATTTTACAATTCGCCAGGCTTTAGAAAAGATGGAGTATCATCAATATTCAACAATTCCAGTTATATCGCGTGAAGGTAAATATTTATTTTCTCTTTCTGAAGGTGATTTACTTTGGAGGATAAAAGAACTTAATCTTAATCTTGAAGCATGTGAAAAACAATATATTAAAGATATTACCCCTCATAAAAGTGTCCTCGCTATTAGATCAAATAAAAATATAGATGATTTAATCGATTTAATTATGAATCAAAACTTTGTCCCAGTTATTGATGATCGAGAAAGCTTTATTGGCATTATTACACGTAAGTCAGTTATTGAACATTTAAGAAAACAATTATCTAAATAAAAAGATGTCTAATGACATCTCTATTTTTATCTTTGGCGCGCCCGAGACGATTTGAACGTCTGACCCCAACCTTCGGAGGGTTGTACTCTATCCGGACTGAGCTACGAGCGCATTAATTAAAGACTTTCGTTTTAACCTTATAAATTATAACACCTAAAACACTTTTGCATATAGAAGTTAGTAATTTCGATTTATCAAAACAATATAAAACTACTAGCGTTCTCAACGTGGTTATATTTCGTATATTAAAAAGCCTCCTTTTGGTTCACCTTCATTAGGCAAATTTTTTAGAAACTAATTCAAAATTTTTTGGTGCGGCGAATGGGATTTGAACCCATACGGTTTTACCCATTAGATTCTGAGTCTAATACGTCTACCAGTTCCGTCATCACCGCATGTAGAAGATAATTATATATTAACTTTTTTTAAGAAAGTAATAATTTCTTTAATAACGTTATTATCTTGTCTTGTAATTAAGTCATAATCGACTTCATAATCTTTTATTTCACTTTTTTTATTTATAAGTCCTTTGTCAAGAGTTACTTGGTACAAGTATTCTTCTGCTTCAAGACTTAAATATGGGTTATGTAATTTATTTTTAGATAGTAAAAAATAAAGATTATCTTTATGTGTTGTTTTTTTATCAAATAATGCAAAAGACTTTTCAGGTTTAACAACTGGATCATTTTCTCCATGAATAATTAAAACTTCTTTAGTTGTTTTTTTAAGAGACTTTAAAGAAGAAAAGCGGGCAAGCTTTCCATAACGAAAATAATTATATAAATGAATAAAAGGACTCATTATACCTAAAAGTGGATGATTCATTTTCATAACCGAAGAAATATTATTAAAGCCCGACATTGCCACGACTTTTTTAATGTTACTTTTTTTAAAAGATAAAGCATTTAAAGCAACAAAAGCTCCCCAACTATGACCAACTAAAAAGATATCTAAATCTTTAAGATTTTGATCACTATTAATAAATCTAAGTGCGTATTTTAAATCAACAAGAGGTTGTAAAAGGTTTTTAATTGATTGTCCTTCACTTAAAACACATCCAGTATAGTCAAAAGCAAAAACACGATATCCTTCAAGGGCGAGAGAATTAATTTCGGTTGTATAAGCTGTATGACCCGCGCCGATACCGTGTAAGAAAATAATGAGTTCTTTTTGTTTTAATCGTTCAGGATAATAATATAAATAACCGCGAATTAATTGTTTTTTATTACTTAAAAAAGAAAATGGTTCTCTTTTTAAGCCTTTAAAGTTACTAGCTTGTAAATATTTTAAGCGTGGGCTACCGTCACTACGAATACTAAAAGCTTTCTTCATAATGAATCTTGTCAAAATAATTAAAACAAGTAAAACAATGAAAAGAGAAAAACTAACCTTAATAATATTTTGAAGAGCTGGTTCCATAGTAATTTTATTTTAACATAGTAAAGACGTCTAACGTTTAATAATTATTTTTTAATAAAATAAAAGAGGCCGCTAAACAAGCGTCGATTTGCTAAAGCGACAATACCTTTAATGTTATTATGTGTTAAAAAACCTGACATTACATATCCTCTTAACGGTAAGGTTAAAGCACTTTCTAAAAACATCCTTTTGGTTGCTTCATCTTCGACATCCATTTTTTCAATCATGTCTAAAGTTTTTTTGTAAATTATTTTACCAATCAATGTATGTTTAATATCACGTAAAGTTGAATTAAGCGTATAAGGTTTTTTTGCTTTTATAGCTAAAGGTAAAACTTCATCTTTAAACAATTTAGCAAATTCTTGATCACTAACATTAAAGGGATGTTTTAAGGATTGATAAGATTTTGGTACATCTAAAGTTGTAATTTCGTTTTTCTTAAAAGTAAGTGTATGAGTAAAATGAAGGTCTTGACTTGAACTACCTACATGGACACTAATTTTACCCCCAGGGAAAACAAAAGTTTTTTGCTTGACATCATAAATTTTTAAATCTTCTTCTTTTAGAGTTAGGGTGACTTTTTTTGTTTCATTTACATCTAGTGCTATTTTTTCAAACGCTTTTAATTCTTTAATTGGCCGGAAGTCTAAATCATCATAACTAACGTAAAGTTGAACAACTTCTTTACCATTAAATTGACCCGTATTACTTAAATCAAAAGAAAGATCAATAATACCTTTGTTTTCTTTAACAACGAAATTTTGATAATCAAAAGTTGTATAACTTAAACCATAACCAAACGGAAAATTAACTTTAACTTTTGCTTTATCAAAGTAGCGATATCCGACATAAAGGCTTTCTTTATATAAGACATTAACATCATCGCCAGGAAAAGAACTAGCACTTGAAACATCTTCATATTTTAAAGGCCACGTTTCAGCAAGTTTACCACTTGGATTTACTTTGCCTAGTAAAATATCTTTCGTCGCGTGTCCTCCACTAACTCCTCCTAAATAAGTTAAAAGCATCGCATCTATTTGATTAATAAATGGTAACTCAACAGGCGCGCCACCTTGAAAAATAATAATGATTTTTTTCTTTAGTTTGATTAGTTCATTTATTAAAGATAATTGGTTTAAAGGTAAAGACATATGCGCACGATCAAAGCCTTCACTTTCATATGCATCTGGTAAACCAACAAAGAGTAAAATATTATCTTTTTCATTAGCAAGACTTAAAGCTTCTTGAAGTAAGGTTTGATCAATTTTATCTTTATAAATGTCATAACCTAAAGCAAATTGATAAGATAATTTTTCTTCATCAAGCGCGTCTAAAAAAGAACGTAGTTTATAAGGATTTACTTTGGAACTACCAGTTCCTTGATAACGTGGATATTTAGCAAAAGCACCGATAATAGCGGTCTTTTGCAAGTCTTTAAGTGGTAAAACTCCATTATTTTTAACTAAAACAAAGCTTTCACTTGCGACTTTTTTAGCAAGTTCAAAGTGTTCTTCGTAGTTAACTTTTACTTTAAAATCTAAATTAGCTAAACGATGATGAAGATGAAGAAGATTAATCACCCGTTTGTTAATATCTTCTTCTTTAAGACAACCTTTTTTAACGCCCTTTAAGATATCTTTATAACGTTCACCAATCCCAGGCATTTCTAAATCAAGACCATTAATACGCGCTAAATAAATATCATTAATTGCTCCCCAATCACTCACGACAATTCCATCAAATTGCCAACGATCACGAAGCGTTTCAATGAGTAAAAATTTATTTTCAGAGGCGTAAATGTTATTAACTTTATTATAAGCGCACATTACTGTATATGGCTTACCTTCTTTGATGGCGATTTCAAAACCTTTTAAATAAAGTTCATAAAGAGCAACTTCATCAATTACTGCATTAATTTTTAGACGATATGTTTCTTGATTGTTGGCGGCAAAATGTTTTAAAGAAGTTCCTACACCTAAACTTTGCACGCCTAATATAAAGTTCGCACCAAGCTTACCACTAAGTAATGGATCTTCACTATAATATTCAAAATTACGTCCACATAAAGGATTACGTTTTAAATTAATACCAGGACCCAGCACAACACTTACTTCTTGATCAAGAGCTTCTTTGGCAATTGCTTCACCCATCTTAAAAAGAAGATCTTTATCAAATGAACAAGCAACTAAAGAAGAAGTTGGAAAAGAAGTTGCGGGCTGCGAATTAGCAAACGCTATTTCTTGATCTGATTTTATTTCTTTACGTAAACCATGTGGTCCATCAGTGACCATAAATGGTTTATAATTTAATTCTTTAACACCGCGAACAACCCAAAAACCATCACCATATAATAGTTCAGCCTTTGTTTTTAGTGGCAAAAAAACATCATTCTTTTTCATTTTTTTCTCCTTTAAATTTATACGTCTTAACCAATCGTAATATCTAAAATCATCATCACAACAAAGCCGACTAAAAAGCCAACTGTTGCTAAGTTAGAATGTTTACCGTCTTGAGATTGAGGAATTAACTCTTCAACGACAACATAAATCATCGCCCCAGCCGCAAATGAAAGTAAATAAGGTAAAATCGGAACGACTAAATGTGTTAAGGCAATAGTTAAAATAGCGGCAACTGGTTCAACTGCACCTGTTAATGTCCCAAACCAAAAAGCTTTCTTCCTAGAACTACCTTCAATTCTAAGAGGTAAAGAGACAATTGCCCCTTCAGGAAAGTTTTGTAAGGCAATCCCAATTGAAAGAACAAGCGCGCCCATTAAAGAAATACCAGCATTACCAACTAAAGCTCCAGCAATCGCCACACCAACAGCAATACCTTCAGGAATATTATGTAATGTGACAGCAAAAATCATCATATTTGTTCGTGATAGTTTTTTTGTTTTTATCCCTTCGGGTTCATCACTATTAATATGAATATGTGGGACGATTGTATCTAATAAAAGTAAAAAGCCCATCCCTAAAACAAAACCTGCTGCTGCCGGAACCCATAAAGCTTTAGCGGGTTTTGTTGCAAGGTCAAGAGCAGGAATAATAAGTGACCAAATTGAAGCCGCAACCATTACGCCACTAGCAAAACCGAGTAAGATTTTTTGAAGCCATGGTTTTAAACCACCACGCGCAAAAATAACCATTGCCGCGCCTAAAGTTGTTCCAATTAGAGGAAGGAGTAAACTTAAGACGAGGACAAAATATGTGTTATCAAACATTTATTTACTTGTATAAATTATAAAAAGCTTTTAGGCCAGGATAAACAGCCTTATCACCTAATTGTTCTTCAATCCGCATTAATTGATTATATTTAGCTGTCCGGTCGGTTCTTGACATTGAGCCGGTTTTAATTTGACCAGCATTTGTCGCAACGGCTAAATCAGCAATTGTCGTATCTTCACTTTCACCAGAACGATGGGAAATAACATTTGTATAATGAGCACTTTTAGCTAATTGAATAGCTTTAAGTGTTTCAGTTAACGTTCCGATTTGATTTAATTTAATTAAAATTGAATTACAAACACCTTTTTCAATTCCTTCTTTTAAAATATCGGGATTAGTAACGAATAAATCATCACCAACGAGTTGAATTTTTTTACCTAAAGCGTCCGTTAATTTTTTCCATCCATCCCAATCTTTTTCACTTAAACCATCTTCAATTGAAATAATTGGATATTTATCAATCATCATTTCATACCAAGCAACCATTTCTTCGCTTGTTTTTTCGCCTTCACCACTTTTAACTAAGACGTATTTCTTTTTCTTTTCATCATAAAATTCACTTGCGGCGACGTCCATGGCTAAATAAATATCTTTACCTGGAACATAGCCAGCTTTAACAATAGCTTTCATCATAACTTCAAGTGGCTCTTCATTAGAAGATAGATTTGGAGCAAAACCACCTTCATCACCGACCGCAGTAACGTGGCCCATCTCTTTTAAAACACTTTTAAGATGATGAAAAACTTCAGCACCCCAACGAATTGCTTCTTTAACACTTGGTGCACCAACAGGCATAATCATATATTCTTGAAAATCAACACTTGAATCAGCATGAGCTCCACCATTAATAACGTTCATCATCGGAACTGGTAACATAACAGCGTTATCGCCACCAATTTGTTTATATAAAGGAACTTTATTATATTTAGCGGCAGCTTTAACAACGGCTAAGGAAACACCAAGTAAAGCATTCGCGCCTAATTTTGTTTTAAATTTTGTTCCATCAAGTAATAATAATTTTTCATCGATTTCTTTTTGATGATTAACGTCCATACCGATAATAGCAGGAGCTAAGATAGAATTAACGTGATGAACCGCTTTTAAAACACCTTTACCTAGGAAACGACTTTTATCACCATCACGAAGTTCTAACGCTTCGCGTTCACCAGTTGATGCTCCACTAGGTACAATTGCCCGAGCATAAATTCCGCTTTCTAAATAAACTTCAACTTCAACCGTTGGATTACCGCGTGAATCAATAACTTCACGACCATGAATTTTTGTAATTTTTGACATTATAATCTCCTTTTTCTTTACCCATATAGTTTAACGAATTATTCGTTAATAATCTATTAATTTAATATGAAACCGTTTTCTATTTTTCTAAAAAATAAGTTTTGTTATTTTTGAAGAGCATAATAAAAATGATTTTGTTTTAAGATTTATATAAAAAGTAATTTAAAAACGAAAGAAACTATTGAGGGATAACGATATTATCTTCATCTTCGTCTCCTTCACTATGACTCATTGGGATGAGTTCAACATCAGCAACGGGTTTTTCTCCGCGAAGACGTTTTGGTGTATAATCTGGGACGTTGCCCGAACGGAAAATAGCAAATTTAGCTAAAACCGGACCAACCATTTCATATAAAAGTGAAGCAACTAAAACGATGTTCATAAAAAGCACACCAAGATCTTTACCGTCGGCATCAGCCGTGCCTTTTAAAGCTTGTTGTCCCATAAAAGCTAAAGCAATTGCTACCCCGGCTTGAGGAATTAAACCTAAACCTAAATAATTACGTGTTGTTTTTTCACTCTTAACAATTGAAGCACCACCAAAGACACCGAAATACTTACCAACAAAGCGCATTGCAAAGTAAACAATACCAATAAGACCAATCGATAAAAAGGCACTAAGATCCATTCTTAAACCAGATAAGACAAAGAAAAGTAACATAATTGGCGGAGTGAAACTATTAAGTTGTTTAAAGAGTTCATCGTCTTTTGTAAAGTTAATATAAGAAGCTCCAAAAGCCATACAACTAAGTAGTGGCGAAACACCTAAAAGTGATCCCGCACCAGTTAATAAAAAAAGCATTGCAACAAGAATAATAAGACGGTTGCTTTCGCCACGGCCTTTAATTAAGTAAGATAAAATGACGCCGAATAAAAACCCAACAGCAATAAATATAATATTAAAAATAAGTGGCCAAATAACGTCCATTACTTGTGTGCCACCACTACCATAATTTCCTTGAACAATTGCAATCGCAACCGTAAATAGAAGCAAACAAATCACATTATCAATAGCAACAACTTGTAAAAGCGTATCAACAAATTCGCCTTTGGCTTTGTATTGATTAATTGTTTGCATCGTACTTGCAGGAGCAGTTGCTGTAGCAATCGCACCTAAAAGTAAAGCAAAGTCCCATTGTAAACCAAAAATAAATTTGGTCGCAAGTGTTACTAAAACACCAGCTAATAAAGTTTCGCTTAAAGAAATTACTAATACTTTAGGTCCGCCTTTTTTGATAACATCTTTTTTAAAAAATTTACCAATCCCAAAGGCAATAAATGACAAGGCAATGTTACTTAAAAAAGACATCCCTAAAATAAGATCTTGGGGAACTAAATCTAATACAAATGGACCAATTAAAACACCAGCAACAATATAGCCTGTAACGTTTGGTAGACGTATTAATTTTGTTAGTCGCGAAAGCCCATATCCAGCAAATAGCATAATACAAACGGCAACAAGGATTCGACCAACGCCGCTTGTATCAAATTTAAAAAAATCTGAATAATACTCGTGTAGTTTTAAATTGAGACCCATAGATGACCCTCCATAACTATTTAGTTACATGTGCCCTATATATATTGTTGCATAAGTAACAAATAAGTAAATACAATAGATATTTATTGAATTATAAGTTATTCTTATAGCATTAAAGAGAGGTAAAAAAATATGTTAGATCCAAAATTTGAATCATTACTTCAAGTCGTTAAACATAAAAATTATACTAAAGCTGCCCAAGCACTAAATTTAACACAGCCCGCCGTTACCCAACATATTAAACAATTAGAAAAAGAATTAAAAATTAAAATTTTTAACCGTTCAAAAAGAGACTTAATTATTACGCCAGAAGGCGTTATTTTAATCAAATATGCGCGGCGAATTAAAGCTTTATATCAGCAACTTGACAACGCCATTAGTGATCAAAAAAGGCAAACTAAATCATTAATTATTGGGATTACTCATACAGCTGAAAGTAATAAAGTGACGGAGGCAATTGCCCGTTATTGTTCATTAAACCCTGGAATTAGAATAAAGATTATTACCGAAGATATAACAAAACTTTATGATAAACTAAATACTTATGAAATTGACCTTGCTATAACCGAAGGCGGACGAATTAGTCGTAAATATAAAATGATACCTCTTGATACTGACTCGCTCGTTGTTGTTTTATCTCCTACTCACCACTTAAGTAAACAATTATCGGTGACGTTTGAAGACATCAAAAAAGAGCCGATGATTTTTCGTCTACCTACTTCAGGGACACGAAACTTATTCGTCAATGAACTTAAAAATAAAAACTACTCAATTAGCGACTTAAATGTCATTTTAGAAGTTGACAATATTGCGACAATAAAAGACTTAGTGGAAAGACAAATTGGTGTTTCGATTTTACCAAGAAGCGTTTGTTTTGAAGAAGTTAAAAAAAATCAATTAAAAGTTTTACCACTTGAAGGATTTTCATTAATTCGCGAAACTAATGTCGTCTTTTTAGATGACTTTGATTATATTAAAGTCGTTAATGAAATTATTAAAACTTATAACGAAATGAATTTAAGATAAGTGGTTTATTAATCTCTAACAACTTGATTTTTAAAATTATAAATACTTCTAAAAATAGCAAATAAAACGACGTATATTTCAAGTCGACCTAATAACATGATTATACTGCTAACCCATAATAAAGCGTTTGGGGTATTTAGTCTTGTTATAATGCCGATTGAAAGACCAATATTTCCTAATAAACTACTTACTTCAAAAGTAGAATCTGATATAGAATTTCCAAAACTTGTAAAAATGATTACACCAATTAGTAAAACTAAAAGGTAAGTGCCAATAAAAGCGTAGTTAGCATTTACTTCATTTTGTTCAATGATTTCTTTTTTTCCTAAATAGTAAATATGTCTTTTTTTAATTAAATTAGGTAATTTGAACTTATCTTCAATTTGCCAATAAAGACTTTTAAAAAACAAGCTCACACGATAAAGTTTGATTCCCCCAGCGGTTGAGCCTTGGCCACCTCCGATGAGCATTACAATAATTAATAACATAATAACTTGAGGTGGAAATAAGCTAAATACTCTTAAGTCATTAATAAAGCCAGTTGAAGTCATTGTTGAAACAAAAAGAAAAGACGAAATACGGAAAGATGGAGTAATACTATTTCTATTTAAAAAGAGTGTTAACATTATAGTGAAAAGAACACCATAAATTAATAAAAATTTTAATTCAATGTGGTTGAATACATTTTTAAATTTACGTCTAAATAAGTTTAAGTGGATAACAAAATTTGTCCCACCCAACAACATTAAAACAATTGAGACAATTTCGATACCTAAATTATTATAATGGGCAATGCTATCAATATGTGTTGAAAATCCACCAGTTGAAACAGCGCTAATCGCATGATTAAATGCATCAAAAACATTCATGCCAAAAATCATATAGAAGATACTACCAATAAGTATATAAAAACTATAAATTGATAAAATGAATCTAGCTGATTTTACAAGATTAGGTAATAAACGATCAAGATGTCCTTCTGCAACAAAAAGTTGCATACCAAATTTATCACTAATTGCTGATGTTAAAACTAAAACAAGGCCAACTCCGCCGATATAATGTGATAAGCTTCTAAAAAATAAATAAAGATGACTTCCACCTTCAACTTGATAAATACTCATTCCTGTTGTTGTATAACCAGACGTCATTTCAAAAACACTTTGAGCTAAATTATATTGTTTGGTTAAAACAAAAGGTATTGCAGAAATAAAGATTGCACTAAGCCAAATTAAAGTAAGTAAAATGATATCATCGTGTCTTTTTAGACGCTCTAAATCTCTTTTATAATTAAATAAGCTTAGTAAAAAGCCAATAAATATAGAACTAACACCAGGGATAATAAAATTTAAGGCATAATTACTTTCGTTTGGATAAAAGATTAATAGAATTAAAGGCATTAAAACAATTACGCCAATTAAAATTAAAAAAACACCGAGATAACCAAAAACGAGACGATATCCTTGACTACTTTTTTTCATGACTTACTTTTTTTGTAATTTGTTCTAAGATATTTTCTTGCTCAGAAGGTTCAGCAAAAATATATAAATGATCTTTAGGTAATAATATTGTTTGTCCATAAGGAATAATAACTTCTGTTTCATTTCGCAAAATACAACCAATATTCATATTAATAGGTAGGTTTGCATCTTTAACTAGCTTATTAGCAATGACCATATTTTCTTCAACAATTAAATCAATCAAAACAACTGTTTCAGGCCTAATCGTTAAAGTCTTAATAACACTTTCAAGGGCCGTTTCTTCTTTAATACTTTCGGCTAATAAATGAATCGAAGAAATAACAATATCAATTCCTAGTTTTTTAAAAATAGCAACTTTTTTAGGATTAGAAACTAAACATATAACTTTACGAACATTGAATATATCTTTAGCGTATTTAGAAATTACGTAATTATCACTATCATTTGCAGTAAGAGTTATTAATAAATCAGCATTTTGAATTTTAGCGTCTTCAAGCGTGTAACGCTTTGTTGCGTCACCATATAAAACTGGTAAGTTATTATTAGCAGAAATATATTCACAAAAGTGTTTATCATCGTTAATAATAATTAATTTGTTACGGTGATTTTTAAAATGTTTTACGATATAGTCGGCTTCATGTCCACCGTTAATAATGACGATTTTCATTTTTTTGCCTCCAAATCTAAAAACTCTTTCATTGATAGATCAAAAGGATAACTAGCTTTAATATTTGTTTTTTTGATGAGTAGTCCTTTATCAACATCGATAAAACGAACGTAAATATTCGGAATTTGATAAATAAAATAGGCCACATGACTAACATATAAATTAACACTATCGCTATTTGTTGTAATGACGATTTGATTAATATGAGTAATATCACATTGATTTTCTAAAAAATCTAAATCAGTCGCATCACCAATTAATTTATATCCGGAAAAGTTAACATCTAGCTTTCTAAATGATCGAGAGTCTTGATCAACAATAATAACATCATCACCTTTTTTGGATAAATAATCAGATATATTAGCGCCTAATTTACCACATCCTATGACAAGTGATTTAATCTTTTTCATTTACTAAATCCTTTCTATCTTAGTTTTGATAAGTCAATTTTACTCTTTTTTTATTTTATTGCATTAAATTAAACATTTTTATTTATTGTATAAACCCTAAGAATAATGTTTGAAAAATGGTCTTAGCTTAGACAACCTAGTTCTTTATGTAATAGAATCACTAAAAAGTAGGTATTTAAGAAAGTCCGCCAAAGTTCGCCACTGTCGTAATTCAACTCACCATAAGAAACAGCCCTTTCGGGCCCTTTTTATTTGTTTTTTCGTTTTATTTTTACATGTGTAAGGATTTTACGCACACTTTTTTACGTATACACAACAACATATATGTTTGCAAAGGCTTTTTATAAATAAAAAAATCGCCAATGACGGCGATATTTTTTTTGGTTTTGGTGGAGCTGACGAGAATCGAACTCGCTACCTCTTCCATGCCATGGAGGCGCTCTCCCAAGTGAGCTACAGCCCCAAAAGTCAATTGACTTTAAATATCATAACTAATTTTTAATCTTAGTTCAATAATAAACAATTAATTTGCTAAGCATAAATAAAAAAATATTATTTCTAATTCTACACTAGTCTGCAAAAAGATAAGACAGAGGGCCTATAATGTTTAGTATTATTTTTTATTCAAAATACATAAAAGACCAATACATAACGCCGTCCCACCAATAGAAGACTAATGATATTTGTTGCTCTATGTCCCAACAAACATAACCAAACAAATCATAATAAGTTTCATCAACAATCCAACCATCATTAAGCAGCGAGTTAACGTAAATATTTTCGCCATCAATTGTTGGATAGTCTGTATAAATGATTAATTGGGCGTATTCATCTTCACCTACTATGTAATAATTAAAACTAGACTCAGAAACAAAAGCCGGAACTAAAGAACCTATTTCATCACTATTAAAAAACGCATTAATCGCGTCTTTTGGCCATAAAGATGATTCAAAAATAGGCACATAAAAAGCAACCGAATAAATATTAATATAAGGATTACCATCAACAGTGGCAAAAATGAATAAGTTTTCTTTTATGATATATCCATAAAAATGATCGTAAGCAAATAACAAAGCTAGATCGTCATCATACGATTCAATGTCTTGCTCATCCCAATCAAACAAATCAATATAAACATCAATTGGATAATCTTCATTTGAATCTTCACTAATTAGGTAATCAGCAGAATAAATTTTTGGTAACAACGAATAAAGATCAAAATCAAAATAATAATTTAATGCATTTTCATCAATTTCTGTTTTTACATCTTTATCTGGTTCACTACTTGTCTCTGAGGCTGTATCGGTTGGATCGCTTGTAACTTGGTCTGTAACACCAGGATCAGTACTACTTGAATCGTCTGGATCAATAACAGGTTCACACGCGACAAGAAGAAACATTAATAGAGGTAGTAATAAAAACTTCTTTTTCATATTTTTTTCCTTTTTTATGTATAAAAAACTAATTTAAATAAGTACCTACTTCAGCTAGCTTTCCCGGAGCAGGTGTCTTTGCTGTATTTAAGACATAAACACGAAGATTACCTTTAGTATTTAAACTAATTGATAAAGTGTTATTTGTAACATTCATTGTGTGTCCAGTTACAGCGTCAACATAAGTTCCATTAGGGATATTATAAAAAGTTGCTCCATTAGAAACACTAATTAAAGCAAAGCTATCTGTTTTGTCATCACTGTAACGACGTTTATAAGAAAGGCCTCCATTCAAATCACTAACAGAATATTGTCCTTTTTGTAAAGCTGGTATACCTCTTCTTATTAAGTTTAAAGAACGAACATGTTTAGCAAGGGGGTGATTTAACGTTGTCGCTATTTGACCACTTGCATTTGTATATTTTCCAAAATCAGTAACATTAAGATTACCTTCAATATGATCACCAAAATAAGCTCGACCTGTATTACTTAATTTATCATTTGGTCCAACATCAATTCTTTTACCTTTTTGAAATTCTATTTCACTACCATAGTAAAGAGTTGGAATACCTCGAAATGTAAAAATTAATGAAAGGTTTTCCGCCCAAACATTTTGATGTTGATTAAAGCGTTCACCTTCTGGCGCGCCATCAGGAGCATAATCATGTGAATCAATATATGTCACATTCCATGTTGCATCACTATAAACATGATCAGTTGATTTTGCTAAATTAAAAGCATCATATGCGTTTTTAAAATTCCAATGCATCGGAAAGTCAATGACGTTCATATCGCTTTTTTTAGAATAGTCAACTTGGCGATAATTATTGCCATCTAAATAATGATTGTTAGAAGTTGGTTGATTACTGACATTGTTGTTATCATCCCAATTTTGTTTAACTGAAGCTTCACGTTCTTCTCTTGTTGCCCATGGATAAGTTTTTGTTTCTTTCCACGTATAAAAAGGAGTCGAAATAGCAGGAATACCATGATTCCATACTTCACGAACACGTGTTGCAACTTCGCCAAACATAAAGAAATTTTCTCCACCTTTAGCCATAAAAGCTGGATTAAACTCTTGATTAAAAACAAGCCGAGAAATATGTTTAACCGTATCAACTCGAAAACCATCAACACCCATATCAATATAACGATTATAAGCATCAATTAAATAATTTGTAACATATGGATTTTCTGTATTAAGATCAACACAATCACCAGCAATTTGTGCTGTTTGAACATTATATTCTTCCCAGCCTAAAGATTTTTCATGATGGTAAATATGGTTTGCATCATTATGATCTTCTTTCATCGCATCAATTCTTGCCCCATATTGTTGTCCGCCGTTAAGAGATTCATAATTACTTGGTAAAAGATTATTTGGATCAGTTTTAATTAAGTTACTAACTGTATCTTCTTTACGGTAATCTTTTTCAAAAAGTGGATAAATGTTTTTTTCACCAAAATTACCTGTATGGTTAAAAACAACATCTTGAATAATTTTCATATCTCGAGCGTGTGCTTCATTAATTAAATCTTGATAAGTCGCATACGGACTTTCTAGACGTGGATCAATTTGCGAAAAATCAAGTGCGTGATAGCCGTGATAGTCATAACCTGAAGCATTTTCAACAACAGGAGAAATCCAAATTGCGGAAAATCCTAAGGCTTTGATGTAATCAAGCTTTTCAATTAAACCTTTAAAATCACCACGCCAGGCTGGGTCAGTATCAGGATTTTGCGCTTGTCGATCATCCCAACAATGAACATTATTATTTTGATCTCCATCATAAAAGCGAGCTGTTAAAAGAAAATATATCGTTTCTTCACGGAAATCACTTTTTCCACTACTAGTTTCATTTGGTTTAAATGACGTAAGAATACCATCTTTTAAATACCATTCACCATTTGTTAAATAATATTCTTTTGTCTCAGTTGTTCCAAAAGTTATTTTAACTTTAATACTACTAATTTTATGAAAGCCATAACGATACCAGTTATTTGTTTCTGAAAACATATTCGTAGGTAAGTTAATTTTTGTCCCAGCTGGTAAAGAATCATAATATAAAATCTTTGGCACATCTAAAGTCGATTTAACGTGTAAGTTTATTTTTTGAGCTTCCTCACTACTTGTTTCTTCGATTGTATCAGGATCCTGAGCGTACCATTTACCACCTGAACCTTGACCTAAATACCACCACTCTCCAGTCGTTCGACTTAAATCACTTGTTTGTGGTTGTCCTCCGTTATTAAAAATTAATTTAATAGATGTTACACCAATAAACTCTTTTGTGTACCAATCATTAGCATCTTTAATAAGTTTTTCACCAGGCCAACCCGTTGGTGTATATAAACCACTTGGTTCAATATCCCAATAATGAATGTGGGGATTAGGATAATCGCCTCGATAATGAACGATAATACCTTCATTATTTTGTTTTTGGTTTTCTTTGTTTTTTTGAAAAGGATTAACGAGCGTTAAAACACTTAATGTTGTTATTAATATTGTCCAAAGTGATTTCATAATTATTTTTTGTTTTAAATTAATGCTTATTATATCGAAAAAGAAAAGAAAATAAAACGTAAGCACCTTAGATTTTGTTATACTAATATATATAAAAATTATGAAACGAACTAAAAGGCTTATAACTTTACTAGTATGTTTATTCACTTTAGCAAGTTGTGATTTTTTAAATCGTCCTACAACAACGTTAACAACGAGTGAGCCTGATTCAACAAGTGATACAACTAATACAAGCGACACTAGTACTTCTTCAGTTCATGATGGTGAACCTTTTTGGGTTCATTTTAAAACATATTGTTTAGAAACTTTAGATTCTGTTTTTACGAATTATATTGAACAAATGCCCCTTGTTAATAATTTTGATTTTCATTTAAGTGGATGGTATCTAGAAGCTACTTATAATAACATCGTTTCTTTTCCCTTAATCGTCACAAGTGAAATAACATTACATGCAAAATGGGACATACTTGATATAAACGATTTTGGTTTTGAATTAACTAGTGATAACGAAGGTTATAAAGTTGTCTCTTATGGCGGTAATACAAATAACCTTGTTATGCCAAATACTTATAATGGTAAACCTATTTTAGAAATCGGTGAATATGTCTTTGCAAATAACGGTGTGATTCAAGTTTTAACATTGCCCGTTCATTTAATTAGAATTCGTTTAGCGGCATTTAAAAATTGTACACAACTATATGCTTTAGCCTTACCCCTTACACTAACTCATCTTGATACTGATGCTTTTAGTGGGTGTACAAGTTTAGAAGGAATTATTTTATCAGCAAATTTAAAAGTTATTGGCAATAATGCTTTTGAAGGATGTAAGATCTCAGCGATTACTTTATTTAGTAAAGTCGAAGAAATACGTTCACGGGCATTTGCTGATTGTATATATTTAGATGAAGTAAAACTTCATCCATCAACTCCTCCTCTCCGTTTTAATAATTCTTTTGAAAGCACAAAAGATACTTTAGTATATAAAGTGCCAGCTGATTATTTAGAAATTTATAAACAAAACGAACATTGGAGTGCCTTTAAAGACCAAATCGTAAGTTATTAAATGTAAGCGCTTAATTGACATAAATTCAAATAATTTATAAAATTAACTTAATGAGTTATATTTTCATGGAGGAAAATACATTATGAAAAATAAAACAAAGAAGTTTTCTTATTTTTTATCCTTTTTTATCGCAGGCTTTAGTCTGCTTGCAGGTATGATGTTTATTAATCCTGCTAAAAGCGCAAGACAGGTGAGTGCTGAAGACACTAACGAGTATTATATAACAGGCGATGATAGTATTAATGGTTGGGATATTACTAATACCGAATTTCCCCTTGAAAAAATTGGGGATTATCAGTTCAAGTATGAAGGCGAACTTGGCGAAGGAGCCGCTGGAGTTAAATTTAAAATTACTTGGGGGCAAAATTGGGCCAATGCATATGGATATTCTAACGTGGACTCAGGTAGTCATAAATACTTTTATGATGACGGAGGCAATATTAAAATTGCTGCTAAAAACACAGGAGTTCTTATACTTTTAGACACTAGTAATGGTGCTAAAATAAGTGGCTCTATAGAGGTTGTTGAAATGCCGAACATTGTTCAAAGTCACAAGGGTGGAATCAATTTAGACTACATGAGAGTATGGTTAGATCGTGGTATGTATGAGTCAGCTGGCGCATTAAACGCTTTACAATATGGCGCACAAGGCACTCTTACTGATGAATCCACTATTTATGAAGCGTCTGGATATGTGAAATTATTTGAAGGCGAAGAAGGTGGCCATTGGGAACATTGGTTGGCCTATTTTGATATACCAACTGCTAGTTTAACTGCCGGTATGGATATAAGGGTTGCTAGAGTTAATAACTTACGAAGCGCCATTTGGAATAAAACTGAAGTCCATACATGGAGTGTTGGAGATAATAATAAGGTTTTATATGTTGGTGATAATTGGGACGCAACCACATTAAGTCCTGGCATTATTGGGGATGATAAAGAAATACCAGTAGACTTCTTAAAACATGTTTTAGAAGGATATCTTACATGTTCACCTAGCACAATTAATGGTTATGGTGCTTTCCCAGAAATGAATCGCACTTTCTTTAAAGATGCTGATGGAGAATGGAAGATTGTTGGTCTTTTAGATGAGGTAATGCTAGATGACTATGCTTCAATGGACACAAGTTATACCGGTGAACGTGTTGAAGAAAGCGTTGACGCTTACGAGAAATATTTAAAAATGGAAGCACTTTATTTAGCTAGTTCAGGCGGATCTGGTGCTCCTAATATTTTCGCTACTAATAATTCAATTACCTTTGTTGTTCTTATTAGTATAATTGGAATTACTAGCTTAGCAGCACTATACTTCTTAAAGAAGAAAAAAGTAGCGTAGTTAATAAATTAAAGGGCCTCATTTGAGGCTCTTTTTTATTTACATATGTTGAAAGGACTTTAAAAAATATGAAAAAAACTTTCCCTTTGATTTTTGGTTTGCTTCTAGTTATAGGTTTAGCATCTTGCGCTCCTGATGGGAGTCATACGACTTCGGATGGAGATATTACAGACTTAACTACAACAGATGATTTAACTTATACTGGTGACCCTGATGCAGAGTTTACTGTAACTTTTGATTTGAACTATTTTGATGCAGTTGGTACACCAGATCCACAAATAGTAAAAGGTGGCCAATTAGTAACTAAACCAAGCGACCCTACAAGAGATGATTATACTTTTTTACATTGGTCTGAAGGAATGTATGGCTCTGTTATGTGGGATTTTGAAAAAAATATTGTCATCAAAGATATGACTTTATATGCTGCTTGGGAATATACTTATGTCGAACCAGAACCAGAATCAAAAACATTTTACGTTCGTGTACCTAGTTATTGGTTAGCTGAAGACCATACTGTTTCTTTATATGCTTGGGATGATTATAGTGGCAACACAAATAATAGTTGGCCAGGAGAAAAAATGAATCATGTTGAAGATCAAATTTTCTCTTATAAAATAAGTGAAGAATATAGCAAAATTATTTTTGCTCGTTGTACTTCTTCTGGCGGTGACCCTGCCGATGGGTCAAAGGCACAAACATTTGATTTAGATATTACTAATTTTTCAAATCCAGATTTTGATTTTTATTGGATTAATGATGATGTTCGTTATGGTGATAATAAATGTAATGGTCGCTGGGGTATTTATCCAGATGAGCCAGATGAACTTCCACCAGATCCAGGTAGTCTTTATTATGTTAAAATTCCAGTCTTTTGGGAAAATGATAGTTGTGTAGCAAGTGTTTATTTTTGGGGTTCTTCAGGAGATAATAGTTGGCCTGGCCAAAAAATGACTCCTTTAGGTGAACAAATTTATTCATTTGAAATACCAGATAAATATATTAATGTTATTTTTGCTCGTGTAACAGCAAGTGGAGTTGAACCAACACGAAAGGCACAAACAATCGATTTAATAAAACCAACAGATGGACGTAATTATTTTATCGTTGACACGACTGAACAATATATGCCATCAAAAGCTGGTGGTGAATGGACAACTTATCCAAGTTAGTTTTTAAAAGATATATAAATAAAAAGGAGAAATCATTTATATGAAAAAGAAACTTCTATTATTGCCTTTAATGATGCTTGTTCTTAGTTCTTGTTCTTTATTTGGAAGCCCAAGTCCTAGTCCAAGTCAATCAGATCCTACTAGTAGTGATCCAACAAGTAGTGATCCGAGTGATTCAGGTACAAGTAGTAGTGATCCGAGTGATTCAAGTGATTCAACTAGTAGCCATCCAAGTAGTAGTGATGATGTTGTTGAATATACAGTTACTTTTGATTTAAATTATCCTGACGCAGTAGGTGCGCCTAATCCACAATCCATACCTAAATATGGTCTAGTTAGTAAACCTAACGACCCGGTAAGAGATGATTATACTTTTGTCCACTGGTTTGAAGGAATAGACAGCACAGTTGCTTGGGACTTTGATAACACCGGTGTTACAAAGGATATGACCTTACGTGCAGAATGGCTATATAACTATATCGACCCTATACCAACACCGAAAACATTTTATGTTCGTGCACCCGATTATTGGTTAGAAGATAGTCACGTTGTTGCTTTATATGCTTGGGTTGATGGTAGTGTCGGACCTGAGAGTAATAGTGCTTGGCCAGGTGAAATGATGACACACGTTAGTGGTCAAATTTATACATATGATGTTGAAGTAAAATTTACTCATATAGTTTTTGCACGCGTTACCCCTACTGGCGATGAACCTGCCATAGGCTCAAAAGCACAAACAATCAATTTAGATGTTGCTGCTACAAATAATCCATATGTTGACTTCTTTTGGATTAATGATGATGTGCGTTATGATGATGATTTATGTCATGGTCGCTGGGGTGTTTATCCTGATGAACCTGATGACGGGCCACCTCCAGTAACAAAAACATTTTATGTTCGTGCACCTAGTTATTGGTTAGAAGATAGTCACGTTGTTGCTTTATATGCTTTTAATGATGTTACTGATGAAAACAATCTTTCATGGCCAGGAGATAGAATGTCTCATGTTAGTGGTCAAATTTATTCATATGAAGTTGAAGACAAATTTACTCATATAATTTTCGTGCGTGTCAATGCGATTGGTGATGAACCAACTGATGGAACAAGAGCGCAAACTTATGATCTAGACATTACTAATTTAGCTAGTCCTGACTATGATTTTTATTGGATTAATGATGATATCCGTTATGAAGATGACAAATGCCAAGGCCTTTGGGGTATTTATCCAGATGAGCCCACTCCACCTACACCTACACCAGGAACTGTTTATTATGTTCAAATTCCGACATATTGGACAATTGATGGAGGTGTTGCGGGAATTCATATGTGGGATGGTAATAACCATTCGCCAGTTGGCTGGCCTGGTCAAATAATGAATCATGTTGATGACCGCCTTTATTCTTTTGAAGTACCTGGTGATTACGATAACTTTATGTTCGTTCGTGTTTCACCTAATGGAGAAGACTGGGGAGCCAAAACAATTGATTTAAGTAAGTCTATGGCAGGAACTCATAACTTATATACAATTAATGAAGCTGTTGTTTGGGGTGATCCAGGTTGTGAAGGTGTTTGGTCAACTTACACAGTTTAATTTCTAAAGTTTTATATAAATATAAAAAAGCAGGCGCGATGCCTGCTTTTCTTTAATATTTGAAGAAATTTATTCGCGACTAATAACAATACCGTAAGCTTGTAATTGAGTAGGCGAAGCATTCCAACTCATAACGACCGCGCCGGGAGTAATATTAACTGTATCGCCACTACAATTAATATAAGCTTTATAAGTAACTCCACCGCCAGAAATAATAAAATGATGAACGCTTGCATTAACACCAAACGAATAGCCAGTATATTCTCCATTAATTGGGAAATCATTTCTATTCTTAACAGCGATTAGTTGCTTATAGAAATTAAGCATACTCGCTGAATTAGTAGCTTGTTCAGCCGCGCTTTCTAGAGTGTTTTTATTATAATTATCGTGTTCAATCGTGTACATATTAAAACGATAGCTAGTCGTTCTTTCATCACCCCATTTAAATGGTTGACGATACCAACGGTCTTTATTGTTATCGTTTGTCGCTGTGTCTTGTGAAGTATTACTTGACATACCAAGTTCATCACCATAATAAATCCAACTAAGTCCTGGTTGCATTAGCGTTATGGCCGCGTGCGTCTGGGCTTTTTTAATTTGTGTTTCAATATTTGCTCCACCAATCGTTGGGTTATTTGCAAAGTTAGAATCACCACCTGCCACATTAATATGATTAATCGCCCTTAAGACGTCGTGATTAGACGTAAAGGCACCATTAATATAATCACTTCGATGTGAACGATTAACTGTCTTAGTCGTATTACCTGCTTCAGCATTACTAGAAGCTGAGGCACCATTTTTTCTTAAATAGTTATATTCAAGGTTATGATAATAAAGACCAAAATCAAATTGTGAATCCATTGCCTTATAATAAGGAGACATCCGTTTATCCCAACCATCAAAGTTTTCACCAACAAAGAAAGCATTTGGATGAGATAATTTTAATTTATGTGTAAACTCTTTCCAAAAGGCAATGTTTTTTGACATATTCGATGAATAATCAAATTTAGCCGTAACCATTTCTCTTTTTTCTTCATCATAAAATGTTCTTGTTCCTGTATCACTTACAACTAAGTCACCTGGATTATAAGCTTCATCTAACATGTAAATATGTTTAACTGCGTCAAGACGAAAACCATCAACACCAAAGTCAAGCCAATTTTTCGCCATGTCAATAACTAAGTCACGTGTAATTTGCGCATCATAATTTAGTTCCGCCATACCAGAACCAAATTTACCATAATAGTAATAATTTGATTCACCATCTTTAAACCAATCAGGATGTTGTTCAACAGGAATATTATTATATGTTGCTGTTGTCGTGCCATAACCTGGATCACTAACACTTGGCGAAGATGTTTCATTCCATTTTCTTACTAAGTCACCTTTATATTTCCAATGATACATGTCTCGATATGAAAATGTTTCATTAGTTAATGGGTGAACGCCCATTTCTGCTTTTTGTGATTTTTTAAACCATTCATTATTTTTTGATGTGTGGTTAATGACAAAGTCCATTAAAATTGTCATCCCTTTATCGTGAACCTCATCAACAAGTTCACGGTAATCAGCTATTGTTCCAAACTTAGAATCTATTTCCATAAAGTCAGTTACATCGTAGCCATGATAACTTTCCGAAAGTTGAATTGGTGTTAACCAAAGTGAATTAACACCTAAATCTTCTAAATAATCTAAAGAATTAATAATCCCTCTTATATCACCAAAACCATCTCCATCAGAATCAGCAAAACTAGCAACAAAAATTTGATAACCAATTCCCATCGATGTTTTAAACTTATTACTCGTTGATGGATTAGCATAACTATCATTTGAACTATTAACATTACTAGCTGAGCGATAATTACCAGTTGTATCATTAACGACTGGGTTTTCGACATAATCTGGATCATAAGAAAAAGAATAGTCCCCAACACTTCCAGAAACACAAAAGACATGAATAGAACCATTCGCGCGTTTATGTGAATCTAGATTATCGATGTAAGTATTTGCACCTCCGTCACTCGTCCAATGCGTGCCTCCACCCATTGAACTTTCTAAAACAATTAAAAAGCCAATTCGTGTCGCACCGATAAAGCCAGTTGTTTTACCAGTTCTACCACCAATAACATTAGTCGCATTTAAATCTACTTCTAAAATACGTCCTGATTGCATTAAATCTTGACCACTATTACCAACATTACTTAACCAACTAACATCCATTTCATTAAAAATGTTTTTAACATCATGACTAGATGCACAATATAAAGAACCTTCTAAATCTAAAGGTGCATTTTGCCAAATCCAAAGCGCATAATTATCATATTCGCTAATACTTGCATTAGGTCTTAAATAATGAATATAAAGATGATCATTTTTAGACCATGTATTAAGCCAATCATCATAATCATCAATAACATCAACAGGACTTGTATCGCTTGAACTTGGATCAGTAGTAGTCGGATCAGTAATAATAGGATCACAACTCGTTAACACGAGTAAACCAAGTAAAACAATACTTAAACTTTTAAATAATTTCATATGTCTCTCCTTATTTAAGCGTTGTAAGTTGACCAAACACCACTACACTTATCACCATCACCTGTCCACTTGATGTCCTCATCGATTGTGTATAAGTTATGAACGCCTGCTTCATCTTTATTTAAATCTATTGTTTGGGCTCCCCAATATCCTTTGTTTTCTGCTGTTGCCCATTCAGAAACGTTCGGGTTAACACGAACAAAAATAAAGTTGCTATATTCATCAGGAATTTCACAAGAATAAAGTCGATCACTAACATGATTTATTAATTGACCTGGCCAATCAGCTACTCTATGTTCATCATCTTCCCATATATAAACACCCGCAACTCCTCCATCACTTGTCCAATATGTAGGGATTTGAACATAATATGTTTTTTGAACAGGAACTACTGGGGTCCAACTTGCATATAAAGTTAAATCTTCATCAACAACATCCACATCAAAAAGCCATTCACTTGAGCCATACATATTTTTTGACCAAAAAGTAAAATCATATCCGTCTCTAGTTGGATCGGGTGTTGGCTTAGTAACTAATTGGCCTTTTGTAATAGTTTGTGCACTTGGCCCACTTGGAGCGTCTTGATAATTCAAATCAAAAGTAACACTATAATAAACATCACTAACATCACTAGTTGAATCTCCATCTGTTGGATCAGTGTTATCATCAACTTTACATGAAGTAAGTAATAAACCAACAACTAATAATGGAAATAAAAATAAAATATTTTTCTTTTTCATCCTTGACACCTTTCTAATAATAAAATAACTCCTAAGCCTAGGAGTAAACCGAAAGCATAAACAAAAAATAAGAAAACTTTATAACCTTTTGATAATCCTTTATTTTGATATTCTTTTTTTGGATTACCTTCTTCATCATAGGCTGAAACAATTTCTTGTTTTTTTGCTTTCTTTTTTTTCTTTTCTATATCCTTCATTTAAATATTACTTTTATTTTATAAATAATTGAGATAAATAACAACTACATAAAGAAAAAGGCGTCAAAAGACGCCTCAACGAACTTTAAGAAACTAATTAGTTAAGTTGTTTTTTCTTTTAATAATCTTCTAAATTATTCATATAAAAATAAATTAATCGTTGTAATTTTACTCTTATGTTTTTCAGTTTCATAATAAATATTTTTACCTTTAAAAATTTGTTCTAACTGATTAATTGTTATTAAGATATTTTTAGTTTTACGGTGCTTTATATGAAAGAAAACGTTATTTGTTTTATTGAATTCGTCTTCATTAATGTTCAAATAGATTATATCCACGCCATCGATAAATAATTCAATATGTTTAACAAAGCCTTCGATATTTGTTCCATCAATATTAAATACTTGAATGTTGCCGAGGTTATTTTTAACAAATTTAATGTTGTGAGTCATATAATTATTCCCTTTATCTTGTGGATTTATTTTATATTTAAAAGTATTGATAAGAAATAAATATACATTTTTTGACTAAAAACTAAGACAAAATAAAACGGCATAATAAAAGAAAAGGCGTCGTTGGACGCCTCTTATCTAACTTAAGAAACTAATTAGTTAAGTTGTTTTTTTCTTTTAATGATGTATAGACTGCCTATCGCTGTTAAACTTAAAATAACAGTTGCAACAACAAAGATGTTTTGATAAAGACTATTCTCGTTTTTAGGATTAACAAGAATTTGAGCCTGGCTGGCATCATACATAGACTTCATTTTAGCGACTTTATCAGCTATTTTTACAGTAACACCAGTGCCACGACCGGCATTATAATCATAATTTCCCTCATTATAGGCAAAATCTAGAACAGTGTCTGTATCTGAATAAGTGCGACCTGATAAATTGAAGTGATTATTTAATGAACCAAAAGCTTTAAACCCATTGTATGTGTTTTCAGAACAAGTCAAATAACCATACAAAAGAGAATTAACTACATCGTTACTAACATTTCTTGATTCAGCTGAGGTTCCATCTGGACGGTGAACTCCATTCCCGTCTCCCCAAATCCGCCAAATTTTATGTAACATACCATCATTAAACTGTTCTGATCCTGTTTTATTCCAACGGCCCCCACTCGGGTTCATACGAACTAAATCGACGTATTTTCCAACTAAGGAAGCATAAGGGATATCATAAAAAACAACTCCATTAGTATTATATTCAATAAATCCGCCACCAACTTTATAATATGTATCAGCGGTATATGATTCGATTGAATAATTTGTAACATTAGTGTTATTATCAAGATCTCCAGCCGTCGGAGCAACTCTTAAATATTGAATTGCGCTAGTAGTTTCCCACCAATCAGGACGAACAACAGCGATTCGAACATCATAACCAGTAATAACAGCTTCAGTTTCAGTTGTAGAAACTAAAACACTAGATACTATACCTATTGTAGAAAGCGATAGAATTCCAATAGAAAGCAAGATTATTTTACTCAACTTTTTTTTCATAAATACCTCCATTTAAACTTTTTAAGTTTTAATAAGCAAAAAAGCAAAAGCAATCTTTGCTAGTTAATTATTATTAAACTATCTTTCAAAAAAATAGTCAACCTTAAAATTGTAGATATATTTTTTATTTACAAAGTAAACAAAAGCGCTAGATACTTTTCGTTAATATTTAAGTGACCGCTAGTTGTTGAATATGGATTTTTATACCAAGATAGGGAATTATAACGATTTGTTGAAGTTGCTACATTTTCAAAACTAATTGTTCCGGTTGTTCTACCAGTAACAAAGAAACAAATATCTTGTTTGCCTTCTGCACCTTTAACATATAAGCCAATTGTATTACCGTTAACCCATGTATTCATATAGCCAGATGAGTCTTCATTATATTCATAACGGGTGATATATTTACGAGCGTCAATCGCTGCTTTATAAGAATTATAATAATCTAATAAATCAACTTTACGATCGTATTTAAATGAGTTTGTTCTGTCATTAGATTTGTATGAGTTATGACTAACTAATTTACCATACATTTCTACGACTTCATCATCTTTAATTTCTGGTCCATGATCTGGACTATATGGGATATAACGTTCTTCTTCTGGAAGGGCGTTATTTTCTGCAACAGTAATTGTTGTTTTCGTTCGAAAAATTTCTTCTCCTCCGTGAAGGAAGGCTATACCTTGAGACATTAAGACAGTTGCGTTAACTCCAACCGAGGCCGCTGCAACGTCATATATACTAGGTTCAGTAACACCTCCACCTAATGTGTAATTTAGTTGATCAAATAAAGTGTAATTATCATGACAACTTGCATAGTTAACCGTTTGATAAGGATTAACACCAAAAGGATCATTAACATTACCATGCCAGCCTTTTAGCATTCCTTCAACGACACCTTTTTGATTATCATCTGCATCTGTTCTTTGCATAAAACCATAACCTGGTAAAGGTGGTCCACCCCAACCTTGGTCATTACCTCCTCTAATTGCATTACGTCCAGCATCATTAAAACCACCTAAAATACCAGGACTAGTATCAGATGGATAAAGTTTAGTGTAAACACTACCCGTATTTGCGCGACTCGGTGGGCTACCTACACCTCCAGCCCATCCTTCACCATAACTTACAAAGTCGGGATCAAGCGCGTGTAAGCCATCTTTGACTAACCGCATTGTATCATTATCAATTAAACCCATCAGGTCAAAACGGAAACCTTTAATTTTATAAGTTTCCGCCCAAAATAAACATGAATCAACAATGAGTTTTCTCATCATTGGTGCTTCACTTTTTGTATCATTACCAACACCTGAATCATTCGTATAAGAACCGTCTTTATTCGTTCTAAAATAATATTTAGGCATAATTTTTGTTAAGTTAGAACCAGCAACACTCGCGACGTGATTATAAACAACGTCCATAATGACACGTGTGTGATTAGCGTTCGTAGCAAAGGCATGAACGACTTCTCTTAATTCTTTAACTCTTGTTAAACCATTGTATGGGTCTAAAGAATAGCCACCTTCGACAACGTTATAGTTAATTGGGTTATAGCCCCAGTTAAATTCAGGATCAACTTCATCATTATCATTATCAAAAAATGGTAAAATTTGCACAGCGTTAACACCAAGTTCTTCAATATGATCAAAACCAGTTTTAATAGTTACTCCATCTTTTGTATACGTTGTGCCTTTTTCAATAAATCCTTTATATTTACCAGCGTATTCAGGAGTTCCGCCCCAAGTTTCATCAATTGTTAAATCACGAACATGAACTTCATAGACGACTAAATCAGTCGGTTTATCAATATCGTAAACTGGATGTCCGTCCCATACATCAGGAATTTCATTCCAGCCTTCAGGAGTAACACTTGGATGGTCAAAATTAACAACCTGGCCACGCATCCCATTAACACCTGCGCTTTTTGCATAAGGATCAACGACTTCATTTGCACCGGCAGAGTTCGTTACAACGTAATTATAATAACGTCCGTGAAGGTCTCCCATTACTTTTGCGTAGTAAACACCTTTTGACATTAATGTCATATCATAACCCTCATACCAGTCAGCTTGTGGCTTATGATCATCAAACATCGTTGAAGGTGTTCCAGCATAATAAAGTTTTAAAAGAACTTTAGAAGCGGTCGGTGCCCAAATTCTAAATTCTGTATAATCACTAGTATATTTAGGACCTAAATCATTACCATCATATGTATATTGTGTTTTAAAAAGATTTGTTTCATATATTTTTTCAAAAGAAACATTACGGCCTCTAACTTTACTCGGCGCGCTTTGAAATGTTGCCTCAAGATAGTAATTAATATGCGGCTGGGCAACACTAGGTAAAGGAATATCAAAAGAGTCAGTCCCGGGCGAGCCAATCGTAACACGAAAGTTTTCACGAATTGTATATTGTAAAATTTTATCGTAGTCAAAATAGAGTTTTGTAAATCCGTACAAAACATAATTAGTGACAACTGGTGTTTCTAAACCAACCGTATCGACGTGAATTGACATCCAGTCAGTATTTAAATAAGCTTCATAAATCCGATCACCTTCAGCGTCACTTCTTTGTGAATAAACTTCAATCATTCCGCCTGAACCAGGAATTGACCAAACTTCTAAAACGTTTTTATCGCCAACTTTTGTTGGATGAAAATCTTCATATTTAATTTCCGTATCCGTTGATTGACCTGCCCATGTTGCTTGGACTTTAATAATAAAATAAAAAGTTGTGTGCTTAGGAAAGTCAGCTTTTGGATGTAAAGTAATATGCATGCCAAAGTCATCAATTCCATCAGGAGCAAGTTCAACACCAGGTTTACCGCCTGCCCAAATCCAATAACGTAAATTAGCGTAAGCACTATCATCACGATGATAACGAATTGTAATATCATCAGGAATAACAATACCTTCAAGTTCTTCATCATCATCACCATCAATTGGATCACTTATTGTATCAGTTGGACTATCTGTTGGATCAGTAATAACTGGATCACAAGACGATAAAACAAATAACGCACTAAGTAAAATTAATAATTTGTTAAGTTTCATAAAGTTTGACTCCTTTTTTTATTTTAAGATGACTGAGCTATAAGCTTCAAGTGTTAATAAATCTTGATTTAAAGATGCAGGTTTTTGCATCGTTTTAATTTCATCAATAATTTCTAAATTTGACATATTAATATTTGCCTCAATTTGATGATCGCTAAAATTATGAATTAAATAAATAATATCTTCGTCTTTTTCGATTTTAAACATCGCTAAATGTATATTATCGTGTAGTTGATAATGGTAATATAAACCGTCATGAAAAATAGGATATTTATTTCTTAAATTAATAACTTTTTTATAATGATTTAAAAGTGAATTTGGTACGTTTAATAAATCAAAAGCACCTTTACTTACTTGTAAAGAAAAATCATAAGTTGTCCCAGGTGGATTATTCGTTTGTTCGCTTGTATCTTTTTCTAACCAAATCATTGGTAAGCGACGATTAGCGTCAGTATTTGCTCCACCCCTACTACCTTTTAAACCAATTTCTTCACCATAATACATAAAAGGATATCCAGGTGTTAATAAATAAGCACTCGCAGCAATCTTAGCTTTTTCATCTTTTAGATATCCACCTGATCGATCCATATCATGGTTTGATAAAATAAGTGCGTTTTTTGATGTCGTCGATCTTTCTTTTAAGGCGACTTCACTAGCAACTAAAGCTCTAGCAAAGTTATTGCCGGTTTGCTGAATAACACTAAGGCCAACACTTTTTGGATTTACTTCTGCCATTGGGAAATTAAAAAAGTGCATCCCTGAACTAGCATAATTATATAAAACATTCGTCATTTCTTCCCAAGCTTCGCCGATAATAAAAGCATCTTCTTTTTGGCTTTTAATGTAATCATTTAAATAAGTTAAAAAAGCAATGTTTTTTGAACTTTTGCCACTAAAGAAGCTTGTCACCGCGTCAAGGCGAAAACCTTTAACACCGCGATTAAGCCAAAAGTTAATAATGTTTTCTATTTCATTTATGACATATTCATTATCTAAGTTTAAATCAGGCATCGATGTATCAAATTGACCTTCATAATAACTTTGAGCAACATTTGAATAACGATATCCTTTTTGCTGTGTATCTGACCAATTGTAATAAAAGCGTTTGCTTGTTGGATCTAAAACATTATCACGCTTATCTTTTTCAGCGTCTTTAAACCACTCGTGATTTGAGCTTGAATGATTAATAACTAAATCAAGAATAATATCGATATGTCTTTTATTTGCTTCGCTAATTAAATAATCAAAGTCATCTAAGGTACCGAATTCTTTTTCAATTGCTAAATAATCTTTAACATCATACTTATGGTAAGTATCGCTTGGATGAATTGGCGTTAACCATAAACCTTTAATACCTAAGTCTTCAAGATAATCAAGTTTTGAAGCAATCCCTCTTAAATCACCTACTCCATCATGATTAGAATCACAAAAAGAGCCAACAAAGATTTCATAAAAAACTGAGCCGTTAACGTTAGTTACGTCAGGATCTAATGGATAATTATTCGTTTGATTTGGATGGCAAGATAAAGAAAGAAAAGTAATAAATAAAAAACTAAAAAAACGTTTTTTCATTAGCCCTTAACCGCACCGCCAGTTACACCGCTAACATAAAACTTTTGCATAATAATAAATAAAATAGAAATAGGTACAGCAACTAAAACACTACCAGCAGCAAATTGTTTCCAATAAAGGGCCATATCTTGCTGTTGGGCTATCATTTTATATAAACCAACTGAAACAGTATAATGTTGCATCGCATCACCTAAAATATAACTAGATAAAATATAATCACCCCACGGGCCCATAAAAGCCGTAAGAATTGTATAAACAATAATTGGTTTAGCTAAGGGCATAATAATCATATAGAAAATTTGAAAACGTGAGGCTCCATCAATCATCGCCGCCTCATCAATTGAACGAGAAATTGTATCAAAGAAACCTTTGGATATGAAATATCCCATTCCTGCTCCACCAACATAACAAAGAATTAAACCAAAAAGACTTTGCTTAAGACCAACTAGAGCAAGGATTTGATATAAAATAATCATACTTAAAAAGCCAGGAAACATTCCTAAAACAAGAATAAATTTCATCATCGGTTGACGAGCTTTAAAACGTAAACGCGAAAAGGCATAAGACGTACATAAAACTAAAATTGTTGAAACAAGCGAAGTAACTAAACTAACGACGAGGGTATTAAAAAACCAAACAGCATAATAATCACTATAAGAAATAGAGCCAGTTGGAGCATTACCACTAAATAAATGATTAAAGCCAACTGTAGAAAAAAGGGCTTTATAATTATCAAAAGAAAAAGTTAGAGGGACGAGACGATAAATAGAGTTATACCCTGGCTCACCAGAAAATGATTGTAAGATAAGCCAAACAATTGGTAGTAACCAAATAATTGACATAACAATTAAAATTAAATAAATAAAAAGATTGGCAATAATTTTTCTTGCTCTCATTATTGGAAGTCCTCCTCTTTTTGCACCGAACCAATTCGGGCGTACATAATTAGTGATAAAAAGGCCGAAATCGCAAAGATAAAGATACCAAGCGTTGAGGCGACGTTATATTGGTTACCACTGCCAGTTGTAATTTTATATAACCAAGTAATTAATAAGTCTGTGTCATTTGCGTTATATAAGTATAACTTGTTAGGTTGTGAGCCGGTTAGGAAGAAAATAACGTTAAAGTTATTAATATTACCAATGAATTGGGTAATTAAATATGGCCCTGTTACAAAAAGCATATAAGGTAAAGTAATTTTAATAAATTGGGTAAATGGGCCTGCTCCATCAATCCGTGCTGATTCATATAAATCTTCAGGAATATTCATTAAAATGCCACTTGTAATAAGCATCGTATAAGGAACACCAACCCAACAGTTAACGATAATGACAGTAAATTTAGCGATATTTCCATCACTTAAAAACTTAATTGGTTTAGCTAAATTGAACGTCGTCATCAAAAATTCATTAAGCGGTCCATAATCACCAAGAATTTTTGACATCGCTAGCAGGCTAACAAATTGAGGAACAGCAATTGTAACAACAAAAATGGTCCGCCAGAGTTTTTTAAGTTTAATACCTTTACGATTAATTAATAAAGCTAAAATCATTCCTAAAACATAATTTAAGAAAGTTGCAAAAAAGGCCCAAATAAGTGTCCAACTTAATAATGTCCAAATCGTCCTTGACATCATTTCATTTGCGCCTTTACCAGCAAAGAGGGTTATAAAGTTATCAAAGCCAACCCATTTAAATAAATTTAAACCTGAGTTGGCGCCATTAAAGTTTGTAAAAGCAACAAAAATTGTAAAGGCTAAAGGAATAATAACTAAGATTGTTGCAAAAGTAACTGGTAAAAATAAAACCGTTGTTGCAAAGTTTTCATTAAATAACGCCTGCGTTTGTTTTTTAAACGTTGATGTTTGTCCATAATATTTATTTGCATAACGTTCATTAAATGCCTTTGAATTTAAAACAAGACGATCATATTTTTTTTGATGTGCTTCTTTTGTAATTTTTTTATTATGTAGACCTAAATCAAAAATTGTTTCAGCAATATGTCCTTCAACATTTAAAGCACCAACGATACGCGTAATAGCTTCTTTTTTCTTAATCCGCTTTTTTTCATCAATTGAACTTAAATTATTACGTTTTGAAAGTTCATCTCGAGCATAAATCGCATCTAAGACAAGTTCGCTATTTTCATAGGCAAAAAGAAGATGATTAATCGCCTTATTGACATCATTAAAAACATTATAGCGATCATAAATTTGATGAAACTTATTTAAATTAAATTTTGCTTCATCTAAAACTTCATGAGGTGCGTTTACTAATTTCTTTAAAGACAAATAATTAATAAAGCGCGCTGATAAGGTCTCATAACCATTTTCTAATAAAACTTTGTAACGTTTTCTTTTTGATAAAAAGCGTATGCGCTTAGCTTTTTCATCTCCTTTATTTGAAATCAAATAAATATTTTCATTAATCTTTTCAATAAAATTAATTTGATCTTCGTATGCATCAACATATTTTGGCCCATGAACAATTTTGTCATTATGCGAGGCCGTGTTTAAATTACGAATATATAAGTAGATAAAGACAAAAATAAGAATAACGGTAAGTAGGCCATAAAGAAGACATTTAATCGAACTATCACCTTCGACTCCAGCTGTATATAATCCTGTTTCTTCATCAACGCCTGGAGGTGTAAAAGGAATTAAACCTGGTCCCGTTAATTTCCATAAATTGACCCAACCAAAAAAGACCATAAAAAGAATAAAACCAACTTGAACAAGCATATAAAAAATGCCATTAACAATTTGACCGCTTTTGATACTTGAAAAGCCCATAATAAAATAAGATGTTTTACCATTACGGTCAACTTCATAAAAATGACGTATATGTTTTTTGAAAAAAGAAACAAAGCGTTTAATTAAAAAGACAATACCTTTATACAAGCTAACAAAGATGTTAGCGAAAGCTTTTAAAATATCAAGTAAAAAAGCACCAAGCCAAATTAATGATTTTAAAAGAGTATTTAAAAGGCCTAGTAAAAATGTTTTAAATTTTCCAACCGGTTGAACATCAACATTAGCTAATGCCGAAACGTTTGCAAAATTTAAGTGGCCCCCTTCTTCTTTAAGAAGAAGTTCTTTCTCATTAATTTTTGTTTTCTTTTTCATTTTTTAACCTCGCTTGTAGTTTGAAAAGGCAGGGCCGAAACCCTGCCTTTAATTCGTCTAAACTATTGATTCATTTGACTAACAGCAGCAGCAAGAGCACTAGCTGCGCCATCATATGGATCCCAATCTTGATCCATAATCATTTTTCCAATAGCGCCAACTGGATCCCAATAACCGCCAGTAACGGCTGTTGCTTGGTTAACACCAAATTCGTTTTGAGCATTAACTGCAGCAAGCATAACACTAGCGTTAACGGCTGGTAATTCACTAGCAACTTTATTAGCTGGGCCAATTCCACGTTGTTCAAAACGATGTTTTTGTGAATCGTAGCTAGTTGAAAATTTAGCAAAAGCAAGAGCTTCGTTTGGATATTTTGTATTAGCTTTAACAGAAACTAATTTGGCTGAACGGAAAGAACCAAGTTGCTTACCATCAAGAGTTGGTAATTTGGCTGCGCCTAAATCATCTCCAAGAGCCTCTAAGAGTTCTTCATATTGCCAAGTTCCACCAACACCAGCAACAACGGTTGGAGTTGCGGCAGTCATACCAGCAACGACGTTGTCGTTGGCAGTCCAAGCAGAGCCATTCGCCCCGCCTTTTAATGTGTAAGCTTTTTCAACGATGTCGACGACACCTGCAGAATCGTAGTTACAATTTTGTATATCTGGATCGCCAGCTTGGGCAGCTGGGGTAACACTAATTGTGCCACCTCCACCAAGATATAGGCTCGTACCTTGCCAGGCATTTGGTATATCATATTCAACGTTTTTCCCTAAGGATTTAGCTTTGGCAAGTAAACCTTCAAGCGTTGCAATATCAGTTGCATCAACTAAGGCTTTGTTATACCAAAGGAAATAAGTGTTATCTGATGTTTGTGGGAAACCATAAAGTTTACCATCTCTAGTTGCGGCATCAACTGTCCAATCAATACTAGCAGCAATGGCGTCGGTTTTAATTTGACCTTTAAGTTCTAAAAGATTATTCGTTTTGACAAGCTCAGTTAAGTTATCATCAACGAGTGCAAATACGTCAGCAGCAGCTTCAGCGTCTTTCGTAAGTTCGGTTCTAACGTCACCTTCTTTAACGTGTTTTAGCTCAATTGAAACACCTTTGCCTTCTTCGGTTTTATTAAATTCCGAAATAATATGTTCCATAACAGCCTTATCTTCGGTCGGGGCCCAAACTTTGAGCTTAACACCAGAATCAGCTGGATCACATGCTACAAGTGGAACAGCTAGCATGGCGACAGCAAGAAATAAAAAATTCCTTTTCTTGAAAAACATTAATTACCCTCCTTTCTTTTTTAGCAGCAAAAAAACATTAGCACTTTGCTGCATGTTAGTAATTAGCGTTTAACATAGTTTAATTATAATGAAAAAGATTTTTATTATCAATATGATAAAAGCAAGGTCGCTTTAAATAATTTAACAGCTAATATTTTAATAAATCCGCTTCGTTGAATTTTTGTCAAAAAGGTGAACTTTTGTTAAATCAAAAACTAGATTTAGTTTATCGTGAATATTAATTGCGCGTTCACTAGGAATTTTGGCAACAATATTATTTGTGCCAAATAAAGCGTGAACATAATATTCATGACCAAGAAGTTCAGCAACACTAACTTGTATTTGGTAAACATCGCTTTGATGTTTTTCTTTATTTTCAGGCGTTGCTTCAAAAATATCTTCAGGACGAATACCGAACACGATATCCATTTTCTTACCTAAAGAAGCAAGGTGCTCTTCAAGTTTTTCAATCTTTTCTTTAAGAGCGGGATCTTCTTTAGTTTTTAAAGCTAATTCATCATTAAGTTCATCGATTTGTCGTCTAAGAAGTTTACCTTCATGCGCGACAAACTCATCTAGAGCAGTTAATTGTTTATCGTCTAATTTAACTTTCTTACCATTAGACAAAGTTAAAACACCTTTATTTAATGTTGCATCAATAAAGTTCATAGCAGGTGAGCCAATAAAACTAGCAACAAATAAATTGGCAGGATTATTATAAATTTCAAGAGGCGAACCAACTTGTTGAATATAACCAGCTTTCATAACAACAATACGTGTTGCCATCGTCATTGCTTCGGTTTGATCATGTGTAACATAAATTGTTGTCGCACCAAGTTCTTCATGAAGTTTAATAATTTCACTTCTCATTTGCACACGAAGCTTCGCATCTAAGTTAGAAAGAGGTTCGTCCATTAAGAAAACTTTTGCATTACGAACAATTGCTCGTCCTAACGCGACACGTTGTCTTTGGCCACCAGAGAGAGCTTTTGGTTTTCTTTGTAATAATTCTTCGATTTCTAAAATGCGGGCTGCTTCTTTAACGCGACGATCAATTTCAGCTTGTGGGAAGCGTCTAATTTTTAAACCAAACGCCATATTGTCATAAACAGACATGTGCGGGTAAAGCGCATAACTTTGGAAAACCATCGCAATATCACGGTCTTTAGGAGCGCGATCATTTGAATATTCGCCATCAATCCAAAGCTCACCAGCCGTAATTTCTTCTAAGCCGGCAATCATTCTTAAAGTAGTTGATTTACCACAACCTGATGGGCCAACAAAAACGACAAATTCTTTTTTAGCAATATCTAAATTAAAATCAAAAACAGCTTGAACCTTATTGTCATAAACCTTATCAATTCCCCGTAAGGAAACATAACTTAAATCTTCGGGTTTACTAACAATAACTTCACCTGTAGTTACTTCTTTTTTTGTTTCTTTTTTCATCTTTTAAAGCCCTCCATAAAAAAGTTTATCATATTTAATTTTGTCTACATAGTGCATCATGCACAAAGTAATTTTATTATTTTATTTCAAATAAATAACATTCAAAAGGTCTTAAAATTAATTCACCTTTTTCTTCTTTTTGGTCTTGATAATTATGGAGTAATAGACGTTCCATTTTATGTCTTAATTTATATTTCACTTCGTAATCACGAAAGTTTGCTAGACATAAAATCTTAACATCCCCGTCATGTTTAAAGTTCAATAAATCAGGATTTAATTCATCGATTAAAGTAAGTTTTCCAAGCAAAACACTTTGTTGAATTTTTTCATTTTTTCGTAATTTAATCGCTCTTTTGTAGTAATTTAATATCGAATCTGGGTTATTTTCATTGTTTTTGACATTTACTTCTTTGTAGTTACTATTAATTTTAGTTAAAGGCGGGACGTTAGAAAAACCACCATGAATTGTATCGTCCCACTGCATTGGTGTCCGAGCGTTAACGCGTGATGTTCTTCTTAAAAAACGCAGTAGAGTTTTCTCATCATATCGACCTTTATTTTCTTTTATATAGTTCTTGTTATTAACGTCATCAAAGTCACTTAATTTTTCATAAGTTACATTTGACATGCCAATTTCATCACCATAATGAATAAAAGGCGTTCCATATAAAAAGAGTAAAACAGTAATAAGCATCTTGGCTGATTCATTACGATATTTAATACTTCCATATTGCGATAAGACTCGTGGATGATCGTGATTAGACCAATATAGAGGTAGCCAGGCTTTTTGATAAGTAGCGTTATACCAACGCATTAAATTTTTCTTTAAACTAAGAACATCAGTAACGATTTCTTCATCGCTTTTTTCAACACTACCATAAGCACCGTTTTGCCAAACTGTATCAAAATTAAAGACTATATTAATCGAACCATTTTTATAATTCGTTAGGCGTAGTGATTGTTTAGGACTTACTTGCCCTCCGACTTCTCCGATAGTTACAATCTCATAATGATTAAAGACCTCTTTTTTAAATTCATCCATATAATCAAAAAGTTCTTTACGGTTAGAAAACTTTGTTGTATCTAAAACTAAACCGTTTTGATCAACTTCATATGTTGAATCAGAAAATGTTAAATCTTTAGCTAAATGTGCAAGGGCGTCTAAACGAAATCCATCAACACCTTTATTAAGATAAAATCTTGCTATCTCATAATACTTTTGTCTTAAAGAAGGATTGGCCCAATTAACATCTGGCATCTTTTTTGAAAAAATATGTAAATAATATTGTTCACTCAATTCATCATAAGTCCATGCTGAAGTCGAAAAAAATCCTTTCCAATTATTCGGAGGCACTAGTTTGTTATTTACTTTTTTAGGAGGCTGAAAGAAGTAATAATCACGTTCAAGTGAGTTTTTATCTTTTTGAGCTTTTTTAAACCATTCATGTTCATCACTTGTATGATTTAATACGAAATCAACAATAACTCTAATATTGCGTGCGTGAGCTTCTTTAATAAGCAAATCAAAATCTTCGTTTGTTCCAAATAGAGGATCGATTTCATAATAATTAGAAACATCATAACCATTATCATCCATTGGTGAAGCAAAAAACGGACAAATCCATAGTAAGTCAACACCTAGTTCTTTTAAGTAATCAAGCTTAGAGATAATACCTTTCAAGTCGCCTACTCCATCATCATTTGTATCTTTAAAAGACCGCGGATAAATAATATAACCAACTGCTTTTTGCCACCATTTTAAATTCATTTATTTTCCTTTTATTTTTATACCACTTTTAATTTATGTCTTTTTTTGTAATTTAGCAAACTATCAATTTCGACTATACTCGAAACTCTTTGCGTTTTTACGTTTTATTTCGACTACAATCGAAATTGTTTTTATATTATTTATTAAAAAGAAAATGGCGCGCTCGGGACGATTCGAACGTCCGACACCCATCTTAGGAGGATGGTGCTCTATCCATCTGGAGCTACAAGCGCACACCACTAATCAATTCTAAGCTTTATTATATAAATGTTTCAAGAAATAATTAAAAAAGAAAACAGTATTTTCATATTTAAATTGCTAAAGTTTATTTATTTGAACTTAAATACGCAAGTAGTTCTTTTGTACTAGTTTTAGGATCAACATCGTAAAAAATATCACTAATTAAACCTTCTTCATTAATAATAAACGTTGTCCTTCTTGTCCCTTTTACTTTTTTACCATACATCGTCTTTTCTTTAACGACTCCATAAGTTTCTAAAACTTGACGAGTTGGATCAGATAAAAGCATAAAGTTTAAGTTTTGTTTTAAAATAAAACGACTATGCGAGGCGACTGTATCTTTTGAAACACCAATTACTTTATAACCTAATTTATTAAACTCATCGTTATGTTTAGAAAAACATATGGCTTGAACGGTGCAACCGCTAGTGAAGTCTTTAGGATAAAAATAAAGGATAACTTTTTGTCCACGAAAAGAAGATAAACATACATCTTCATTGAATTCATTTTTAAGCGTGAAATCAGGCGCTAATTCATTAATTTTTATCATAAATTTAGTATAGCAAAATACATTTTGTTTTTTTATCTAGATGCTCATGGTATTATTCAGTTCTTAAAGCGACAACAGGGTCTTTTTTCGCCGCGGATTGTGAAGGTACGAGTCCGGAAATTAGTGTCAAACCAATACTAATACCAAGCATAATTAGAGCGACCCACCAAGGGAACCTTGCAATGTGAGCGTCGGCTAAAATACCGACAATTAAATTAATAATGCCTGAAAGAAGATAAGTTACCGCTAAACCAATAATTCCTGAAATTGACCCAAGAATAAATGTTTCGGCAATAAACAAATTAGAGACGTCTTGTTTTCTTCCACCAAGTGAACGAATAACACCAATTTCTTTTGTTCTTTCAACGACCGAAACATAAGTAATAATTGCAATCATGACACTAGAAACAATTAGCGCTAATGAGGTAAAACCAATTAAAGCAATTGTAATAATTGTTAATAAGTTAGAAATCATTTTCATTACTAATGAAAGCATATCGCTATAAATTATATCTAAACGATCTTCTCTTAAAATTTCTTTGCCGGTGCTAAGTGTAATCGTGCCTTCGCCATTCCACTCATCAAGCCAAGCTAAAACTTTATCTTTTTGGATGAAATTAGGTGGATAAATATTAATCGATTTAGAAACAGCAAATGGCTTATTGAATTCGTCTAAACTAACTTCCCATTCAAGAATATTACTATCTTCGTCACGCGTGATTATAGATTCGACATTACCCCCAAGAGCGTGCATATCATAAGAAACAACTGAAACACTATTTGCCATACCCATAAACATCGACATAATTCCTTGCATCGAGCTTGAACTATCAATGAGATTTTTAGATTCTTTGATTTCACTTTCGCCAACTAAAACGTACTCATAAGTAAAGTCAATAACTTTTCCATTAATTACTTGAACATAATCTGCTGGTAAAGGAAATCCTTGAAAAATCGAGCCTTTACGAAGAATAACAGCAGTCCCAACTAATGTCTCATTTTTTTCAATTGTTCTTAAATAATTAGCTAAAACTGATTCATAATTTATATTAATAATATGTTCAGCAAGTGCCGTTGTATAATAAATGCCACTTGATAGCATCCCATAATTAAGGTTTTCTTTTGGTTCTAAAATACCAACAATATTTAGTTCTAATCCATCTTGCCAACTTTCGCTTGCGTATGGATGATACGTAAAAGGATTATTTTCAATCGCATTTTCAGTAAAAATATCGTCATTTTTATACCAATAATATTGTTTAGCTGCTAAATCTTCATATTCAATTTTACCTCCATCATAAAGATTAGCATCATAATCATTTTCGATCGCCTTATCAACTAAATTAATAAACTCGTCTTGTGAGTAATAACCCATATGACCTAAAGTTAAGTCAGCAATCATCCGATTTTTATCTAAAACAACCATAATTTCATTACTTTCTTTAGCAATGCCGTTTGTGCCTTCTTTTTTGTATAAGACATCGTATTGGGACAGGACATATTCTTCTGTAACAGGATTTCTTGTTTCAGGAGCTTGCGCAAAGGGATTATTTAGCATTCCAACTAAAGGGGCGAATTGTTCAAAGCCTTCAATGTTTTCTAAGATTGAACCATATGCTGACTTAATACCTGTAATTGAAGTTCTTTGGCCTAGAAGGTTTACTTGAGAATAAAAATCAGTATAAAAACTATTTGCCACATCAATACCATATTTATGATGAATTGCTGAGTAATACTCTTGTGGTAAGTCATTAACATAAGTTATATAATCTTGGTTAATTTTATTTTCGACCATAAAATCATCCATTGTTTTTAAACGTTCATTAAGTTCACCAATCATCTTATCGACGTTGACATAATCACCTTTTTGAATAATTTCTTTTTGCTCGCTCGTTGTAAAATTACTAATTGAGTTTATATCAAAAGCCGATTGTGTTATTTGAATCGGATTACCCGCGAGCATATCGTTTTGCATATCATCAATAAAGCGTTGAATGCCAATTGAAACACTTAAGACAAGAGAAACACCAATAATGCCAATACTACCGGCAATTGCCGTCATCGCGGTGCGACTTTTTTTCGTAAAAATATTTTGCATTGATAGGCGAAAAGCTGTTAAAAAAGACATTTTTGCTTTTTCTTTCTTTTTCGTTATGCTTTCTTCTTTAAGTTCTTCTTCCATTTTAAGAAGTGCGACTTTCGTTTGTTTTTCTTCATCCTCACTTTTAAAAGGATTTGAATCATCAATTAATTCTCCATCAAGAAGTTTAATAATGCGCGTTGAATACTCTTCAGCTAAATCTGAGTTATGCGTTACCATAATAACTAAACGTTCTTTAGCGATTTCGCGTATTAAATCGAGGATTTGCTTACTTGTTTTTGTATCAAGAGCGCCGGTAGGTTCATCAGCAAGTAAAATTTCTGGATTATTAACTAACGCCCTAGCTATTGCGACTCTTTGACTTTGGCCACCTGATAATTGATTAGGAAATTTATAATATTGATCACTTAAGCCAACTTTATCAAGAGCTTCTTTTGCTCTTTGAATTCTTGTTTCTTTATCAATCCCGGCAATCGTTAACGAAAGTTCAACGTTACCTAAAACAGTTTGATGAGGAATTAAATTATAAGTTTGAAAAACAAAACCAATCCGATGATTACGATAAACATCCCAATCACGATCTTTATATTTCTTTGTGCTTTTGCCCCAAATAATTAAATCACCATTTGTTGCTTGGTCAAGTCCGCCAATTAAATTTAATAAAGTTGTTTTACCACAACCCGAAGGTCCTAAAACGGAAACAAACTCATTTTCACGAAAATTAACATTTATATCTTTTAAAGCCTTAACAACTATATCGGCAACATAATAATTTTTCTTTATGTTTACTAATTTAAGCATTTTGAAAACCTCCTAAAATTAAAAGTAACTTGTTCTAACAAAATTAATCCAATAAAGTTAAAACTCTATTAAATGATATACCTTTTGAGTAGAAATAATAAGTAATTTACAAATAAAGTTTAAGATTAGGTTAATAATATTAACGAGAAATTATTTTTAACAATCAATTATGAATTATTCATGTGATAATTTAATATTAGAGATAAGTAGAGGTAAAAGTATGCTAGATTATCATCTTCGAATAAAAACCACAGCCAAAAGTAGTGAGTCTTCATTTATTTATTGGCAAGATTATCGCATAAGTATTTTATTTTCTAAATTAATAAGAATTGAAAAAAATAAAGATAAATATTTTAATGATCAACCAACCCAAGGTGTTTGGTATCGAAAGTTTGATACACCAAAGTTTAGCCATAAAGAAATTAACAAAAATTTATTATTAATCGAGACTAAGGATGTAGAGCTTTATTTACACACTAACTTTAAACAAACTTATGTCGTTATAAATAAGAAGAAAATTTTATTATCTAAGTCACAAAATCTACTAGGCACTTATAAAACTCTCGATGGTTATAACGGTTTACATTTTGAAGGTTTTGATGATTTAGGTAATCGTAAAAAGATTACTCTTGAAGATGGTGTCGTTGCGAAAAACGGTATCGCCTTACTTGATGATTCAAAGTCACTTATTATTAATGAATTAGGTCAACTTGAAATAGCAAAAGAAAATCATTTAGATGTTTATATTTTTTGTTTTGGAAAGGACTATCGTTTAGCCGTTAAAGCCTTGTATGAAATAACTGGTTATGTTCCTTTAATTCCTAAGTACGCTCTTGGTAATTGGTGGAGTCGATATTATGAATATAGCGATAAAACATATTTAAAGTTAATGAATCATTTTCTTGAACGTGATATCCCACTTACTGTTGCAACAATTGATATGGATTGGCACTATAATTCACATCATCTTGAAGAAGCTTTTCAAATTACTAAATTAGGTCGTAATAATTCTTACTATGGAGGAAAAGATGGATGGACTGGCTATTCTTGGAACAAAAAACTTTTCCCTAATTACAAACAATTTCTCAAAGAACTACATACTTATAATGTTAAAATACCTCTAAATCTCCATCCGGCTGGTGGGATACGTTGGTTTGAAGATGTATATGAACAATTTGCTAAAGCGATGGGTTTAGATCATACATTACTTCAACATATTCCTTTTGATTTTACTAATCCAAATTTTATTAATAATTATTTTCGTCTTATCCATAAACCTTATGAAAATGATGGAGTTGATTTTTGGTGGATTGATTGGCAACAAGGTAGTACTTCTAAATTACCAGGACTTGATCCTTTATGGGCATTAAATCATTATCACTATTTAGATATTATTAAAGAAAAAAAGAACGGGATTATTTTATCGCGTTATAGCGGGATTGGCTCGCACCGTTATCCTGTTGGTTTTTCTGGTGATACTTTAATAACTTGGGAAACGCTTAAGTTTTTACCTTATTTTACAAATACTGCAACAAATGCCGGCTATTTTTATTGGTCACACGATATTGGTGGACATTTTGCCGGGATAAGTGAATATGAATTATATTTACGTTTTGTTCAGTTTGGTGTCTTTTCGCCGATCAATAGACTACACGGCACTTGTAGTCCAATTATGTCAAAAGAACCATGGTATGCTAAAAACGGGACAGGCTTAATTGCTGAAAACTTTTTGCGTCTAAGACATCAATTAATTCCGTTTTTATATAGTGCAAGCTATCTAGCTCATACTGAAGCACTGGCCTTAATCGAACCACTATATTATGAAGTAAAAAGTGAAGATGGATATAAGTATCCTAACCAAAGTATTTTTGCCCAACAAAGTTTTATATTACCGATTTCTTCAAAAATAGATGAAAGTGGCTTAGCCTCGGTCAAAGGTTTTTTACCAAGGGGTCGCTATATTGATTTTTTTACACATAATATTTATGAATTAGAAAAAGATCAAGAAATAATCTTTTATCGTCATTTAGATAGTTTTCCATTTTTATTAAAAGCCGGCGCAGTTGTGCCCCTTTCACTTGATAAGGGGAATAGCATTACTAATCCAAAAAAATTAAGAATTGTCACATCAACTGGTAATAATGAGTATTGTCTTTATGAAGATTTAGATGAAAACAATAATGTTATAAAGGCTTTTACAAAGTTTAAAAACACACTTATAAACAATGAGCAGACTTTAAGAATTAGTTTTGATAATGTTCATAAAGTTATTAAAAATAGAACGCTTATTGTTGATTTTATTGATAGTGAGGATGTCGATATTATCGTTACTAAAAATGGCCAAAAAGTAAATTATCAAAAGCCGCATTTTAATTATTTAAGAATTGAAATTGATGTTGATTTAATTAGTGAATATGAACTTACTTTTTTAGTAAAACAAAATAAGATAGAAACAATTAAAAAACAAATCACAAAAACTTTTTATAGTTTACAATTTCCTAATCCCGAAAAAGAAAAACTCTACCAAGAAATAATGTCACAAGAAACAATTGTAAAATTAAGAGATACAATTAATAATAGTGACCTTTTGGATTCTCAAAAAAGTTGTTTGTTAGAATTTATTATTTAAAACATTTACTTTACTAAAAATTATATAAGGAGGAAAAAGATGATAAAAATTAGAGCAAAAGATTTAACAATTGAAGAAAAAGCCAAACTTTTAATTGGAAAAGATTTTTGGCGAATTGATACGTTAGGCGGAAAAATACCTGACTTTTTAATGAACGACGGACCAGTTGGAATAAGACAGCCAAGACTTTCAACTAATGGTGTTGAAACCGTTCAGCCTAGTATTGCTTATCCTTCAATTCAAGTTTTATCACAAACATGGAATGAAGACTTAGTTTATGAAATGGCTAAAGCAATAGCTAATGATGCAATTGAATTAGAAACCGATATCATTTTAGCTCCAGGCGTTAATATTAAGCGTCTACCACATAATGGACGTAACTTTGAATATGTTTCTGAAGATCCATTTTTAGCAGGTGTAATGGCAAAAAAATATATTGAAGGTATTCAAGATCAAAAAGTTGGTGCATGTTTAAAACATTACGCAGCAAATAATAGCGAAGTGTCACGTAATTATAAATCAATGGAAATTGACGAAAGAACATTAAGAGAAATTTATTTACTTCCTCATGAAATTGCCACAAAAGCAAAACCGTGGCTTGTCATGACAGCTTATAATCTTGTTAACGGCGTTCGTATGAGTGCTCACGATAAACTTTATCGCATCTTAAGAAATGAATTTAAATTTGATGGCTTAATTATTAGTGATTGGGGTGCGGTCATGAACAGAACAAAATCACTTAAGGCTAGTCTTGATTTAGAAATGCCATACGATAAATTGCATTTAGAACAATTACTCGATGATATTAAAAATGAAAAAGTTGATATGGAAATTGTTGACGCAAGTGTTAATCGCATAATTGATACTGCTTATAAATGTGAAGAAATGCGTAAGATCCGGCAAATTAATTTAAGTGTTGAGGAACGTTATAATATTGCTGAAAAAGTTGCCGAAGAAGGTATTGTGTTGTTAAAAAATGAAGATGGTGCTTTGCCTTTAAAGAAAAATGAAAAAGTTTTAGTAACTGGCACGGCTGTTGATTCTTATGTCTTTGGTGGCGGTTCTAGCCAAGTTACACCGCGCGAACCTTTTGTTAAGTTAATCGATAGTTTAAAAGGTGAAGGCTTAAACGTCTCTTATTTCCGCACGATGCAATTTACTGCCGGAGCATTTACCTCAATTACTGATCTCAAAGGGGCCTTAAATAAAATTTTCATTGATGATATTGATGCGACAATTGTAACGATTAGCCAAGATAATCATGCACATAGTGAATTTTATAATCGTCAAAACTTACTTCTTTCTAATGAGCAAATTGATTTAATTAAAGAAATTACTTATGTTTCGCCAAAAACAATTGTTGTTATTTATAGCGGCGCGCCCATTGAAATGAATGAATGGATTGACGATGTTGATGCCGTTTTATATGTTGGTTATGTTGGTGAAAAAGGCAATAAAGCTGTTGCGAAAATATTAAGTGGAAGTGTTAATCCTAGTGGTAAACTTACCGAAACATTCCCAATGTTTTTAGAAGATGTTCAAGCTTATCACGCCTATGAAGATGCTCGTGTCGCTTTATATGAAGAACAATTAAGTGTTGGTTATCGACAATTCGTTTCTGAAAATACACCCGTATTGTTTCCTTTTGGTTTTGGTTTAAGTTATTCAACTTTTGTCTATGATAATTTAAAAATTACTAAAAGCGGCAAAGAAGTTGATATTACATTAACGCTTACAAATACTTCAAAAATTGATGGTCACGAGGTTGCCCAAGTTTATGTTCGCGAAAGACTTCCGGATGTTTATCGCCCACTTTATGAATTAAAGGGATGGAAAAAAGTTTTTCTTAAAGCAGGTGAAACAAAAACTGTAAGTATTACTTTAGATCAAAGAAGTTTTAGTTATTATTCTTTGGCTCATGATGATTGGCACATTAATGAAAATGGTCAATTTAGTATTTATGTTTCTTCTTCTTCAATCGATATTGAATTATTCACCCATATTAAATATTAACTTTTGTTTTGCTAGGCTTTTCTTAAAATTTATTTCTTTTGTTTTTCGTCCTTTTATAATGATTCTATTTGAATTTACTAGTAAAAATGATATGATAAATGTTGGAAACTGGTAGGTGAGACTACCATTTGGATTATCGGTTACTGCCGCGATTTAGTGGAGACACTATCTTGAAGGTTAATAGTCTAAATCGAATCAAGGTTTAGAATAATGTAATGTCATGCCAAATGGAGTTAAAGCTTGAGACATAGGTTTCAATTTAATTTAGAAATTAAACACCAGCTTTCAATTGGTGTTTTTATTTTTCTTTGGAGGAATTATATGGACGATTATCATCAGAGGATTTTAATTTGATCTTTTAGTAGAAAAAACTTCTTTTTGCTAAGAGATAACAAAAAAAGCGAAAAGGAGGTATGAGAGTGAAAAAAGAAAGAAAAAGAATCGACTTAAAAAAACAAAATGAAGTCGAAGCTAATATTAGAAAATACGCTAATTTACCAATTGAAGAATTATATGAGCAATTTAATACTTCTAGTGCTGGTTTAAAAGAAGACCAACTAGAAGACTTAAAAGACAAATATGATAAAAACGTTATTGAAATTGGTAAGAAAAACACAAGATTTAGAAGATTAATAAATTCTATAATTAATCCTTTTAATATTATTTTATTGTTAATTGCTTTTGTTACTTTTCTATTAGACGTTATTTTAGTACCAGTTAAAGAAGAACGTGACTTCTTAACTGTTATTATAATAATTGCCTTAGTTTTAATTTCAGCGATTGTCGCCTTTATTCAAGGTGAAAAATCTAATAAAGCAACTGAGCAACTTACCAGTCTTATTTCTAATAAAGCGGACGTTTTAAGAGATGGCAAACTAATTGAAGTATTAATGGAGGATATCTTACCTGGTGATATTATAAAGCTATCGGCTGGCGATATGATTCCTGCAGATATAAGGTTTATCTCGACAAAAGACACGTTTATTGCCCAAAGTGCTTTAACCGGAGAATCAAATCCTGTTGAAAAATTTTCACATAAATTACCAAAAGAAGATTGTTCAATTACAGATTTAGAAAATATAGGCTTTAGTGGATCAAACGTTATTTCTGGCGTTGCTTATGGTGTTGTTATTTTAACTGGTAATAATACTTACTTCGGAGCGATGGCTGAACAACTTTCATCCCCAAGAGATAAAAATTCTTTTGAAAAAGGTGTAAGTAATGTAAGTAAATTATTAATTATTATGATGCTTATTATGGTACCTATTGTCTTTTTACTTAATTGGATTGGTCCAAAAAGAATTGGTTGGGAATCCTCGCTTTTGTTTGCAATTTCAATTGCCGTTGGTTTAACACCTGAATTACTACCAGTTATTATGACCACGACACTTGCTACTGGGGCAATTGCCATGAGCAAACATCAAGTAATTGTTAAAGATTTAGGTAGTATTCAAACGTTTGGACAAATGGATATTTTATGTACTGATAAAACTGGTACTCTAACTGAAGATAAAATTATTTTAGAAAAATATATGGATTTAAATGGGCAATCAGATTTTAGAGTTTTAAGACACGCTTATTTAAATAGTTATTTTCAAACTGGCCTAAAAAATATGATGGACGTTGCCATTATTGAACGAGCAAGAAAACAAGAGATTAGTGAAGTAAAAAGAAAATATACTGTCGTTGATGAAATTCCTTTTGATTTTTCTAGAAGAAGAATGAGTGTAGTTGTTGTCGATGATACAGGCAAAAGGCAACTTATTACTAAGGGCGCGGTTGAAGAGATGCTAGCAATTTGTAAATATGCTGAAATTAATGGCGAAGTTGTCATTATTGATAAAAATATTAAAGAAATAGCATTAAAAACATATCATAAACATAATAACGATGGTTTAAGAATGATTGCTGTTGCTCAAAAAAATGAAGTTCCTGATGAACATAAATTTGGTGTGGCTGATGAATCGAATATGGTTTTAATTGGCTTTATTGGTTTTTTAGATCCGCCTAAAGAAAGTGCAAAAATCGCCATTAGTGCCTTAAAAGATCATGGTATTAGAACGGTTGTTTTAACAGGTGATAGTGAAGGAGTTGCGGCAAAAGTATGTAAAAAGGTGGGAATTAGCGCCGATAAAATCATTTTAGGCGTTGAAGTTGAAAAAATGAGTGATGAGGAGTTAAAAGAAGAACTTAAAGTTTGTGACCTTTTTGCCAAACTTTCTCCTAAACAAAAAGAAAGGGTTGTAAATTTATTTCAAGAACTTAATCACACGGTTGGCTATTTAGGTGACGGGATTAATGATGCCCTTGCTTTAAAACAGGCTGATGTTGGTGTCTCAGTCGACGGCGCGGTTGATATTGCCAAAGAAACAGCTGATATTATTTTACTTGAAAAAGATTTAATGGTTTTAGAAGAAGGAGTTATTAGAGGGCGTCAGACTTTTGGTAATGTTATTAAATATATTAAGATGGCCGTTAGTGGTAATTTTGGTAATATGTTTGCTGTTATTGGTGCGTCAATCTTTTTGCCATTTTTACCGATGTTACCAGTCCAATTACTAATTCAAAACCTTCTTAATGACTTCTCACAAGTCGGTTTACCTTTTGATCGTGTTGATGAAGACTATATTGCAAAACCTCGAAAGTGGAATACAAAATCAATCTTAAAATTTACAGCGGTCTTTGGACCTCTTTCATCTGTTTTTGACTTTTTAACATTTATTGTTATGTATTTTATTATTGGTAAAGGTTTAGGCGTTAGTGAACTTGCACCACTCTTTCAAGCTGGATGGTTTATTTTTGGTACGCTTTCGCAAATCTTAATTGTTCATATTGTTAGAACAAGAAAAGTGCCTTTTGTTCAAAGTTATGCTTCAAAACCTTTAATTATTTCTTCAATAGCTTTTGGTGTCCCTGCTATTTTAATCGCCTTTACTTCACTAGGCGAAAAGTTTTTACATATGACAAGACTACCACTTATTTATATCCCGTGGCTTTTAGGAATATTAGTGTTATACGCTCTTAGTACACAATTACTAAAAATGGTCTTTATCAAACGTTCTGGTGAATGGTTATAGCGTTTAAACTACTTAATCGCTAATTTTAATAATATAACGAATCGTGCGTTCATATGGTTTAGATTTTGTGACTAATAAATTATTAAATGTTTGGTTTTGACTTCTAACAATATCAACTGGTTCAATCGCAAGAGCGTGATATAAATTAACTAATTTATGGCCCACTAACAAAAGATTACTAGGAAAATTTGTTGAATACATTTGCACAGCAGGATAATTTGAAATCACTTCTAAAGTAATGTCTTTTGTTTTAAAAGTTAGCAGACCATCAATTAATAATAAATGGTCAAAACCCATCGCGGGTTCTTTATTAACTAAGGGATGCAAAATTATATCTTGGAGTTTTTTACCTTCTTTAATATAAAAAGGACTATCGCTTGTATTAACTATTAACTCATCATTCAATTGCTTTTTATCATGTGTATAATAATGTGTTGCGTTTGCTTTTAAAATATGATTAAGAATTGTACCATCACCATCAAGATTAAAATAACTATGGTTTGTTATGTTTAAAATCGTATCCATAGTTGTCGTTGCTTTGTAATTTATTTCTAATCCAACATCTCGCAAAGTATAAATAACGTGCAGTTTAACTTCTGCTGGATAGCCCCCTTCTCCATCAACACTTACATATTCAAATACTAATTCGGTTAAGGTTTGTTTTATAAGTCTAAACTTTTTAAAAGCAAAGCTTTCATGTCCTCCGTGAAGTGAATTTGTGTTTTTTTCGTTAAGTTGAGTTTGATATGTTTTATTATTAATTTTAAAAACACCTTTGTCAATTCGTCCTGCGACACGTCCAATCGTCGCTCCAAAATAGCCGCTAGCTGCTGTTTTATAATCATTTAAATTAGCTAACGATAAAACAATATTACGATAGTTTTTTGGTTTAATTTCAAATGTATAAATTGATGCACCTATATCTAAAAATCTAATTCGGATAAAATTATTTTCTAATGTGTAAAGTTGCATTATTATTTATGGCCTTAGTCATTATTATACATAAAAAAACGCCCAACGAAAAAATTAGGCGTTAATCAATACCAATACTGAAATAGTAACTTTGCGAACATATAGATTTTAGATTATTTCACCAAATAAAATTTTTTATGTAAGCAAATTTAAATAATCATTCTATCTTCTTGATTAAGTTTTTTTAGAAGTTCTCTTTTTTGTTGGTTTTACTCTCGTTTGGCAAAATTATGGGGGAAGTTACAATATAATGGTCGGAACGGAGGGATTCGAACCCTCGGCCTCTTGGTCCCGAACCAAGCGCACTACCAAGCTGTGCTACGTCCCGAAGTTAACGGACCAACTAACATTATAAAACAACCTAGGAAAAATTAAAGTTAAAAAGATCTAATTGATCAGAATCTGGTAAGTCAGCAAAAACACCAAGTTTTTTCATTTTATCTAAAACAGTTGTATTAAGTTTTGTTCGTTTTTCTAAATCTTCAACCGAAGTAAAAACTCCTTCTTTCCTTGCCTCTAAAACACTTTGAGCGGCCGATTCACCTAAACCGTCTAAAACAACAAAGGGAGGAATTAACATTTTATTTTCTTCATCAATAATAAAATTTGTCGCATCTGATTTATATAAATCTAGATTTGCAAATTTAAAACCTCTTTCATACATTTCTAAGGCAACAAATAAAGTGTCAAAAATTTCTTCTTCTTTAGGAGTAATTCTTTCTTGACGATTAACGGTTTTACGTCTTAATTCTTCTAATCTTGTTGATATTTCATCTTCACCTAAAACCATCGTTTCAAATTCAAATTGTTTTGAACGAACACTAAAGAAAACAGCATAAAAAACAAGAGGATAATACACTTTAAAATATCCTACACGTGTTGCTTGCATAACATAGGCGACTGCGTGGGCTTTAGGAAACATGTAACTAATTTTATTACAAGAATCGATATAATAATCTGGAACATTAAAAGCTTTCATAATCGCAACGTTTTCTTGTGGGATTTTTTTACCACCTCGAACAATTTCCATAATCCCAAAAGCAATGTTTGCTTCAATACCTTGATCCATTAAATAAGTCATAATATCATCACGACAACCAATAACATCTTTTAATGTAGCGGCTTTTGAATCAATTAGAGCTTCAGCGTTATTAGCCCAAACATTACCGCCGTGCGTTAGACCACTAACAATAACTAATTCAGCAAATGTTTTTGGTTTAGCTTTACGCAAAACACCACGGACAAAATCTGTTCCAAATTCCGGCACACCTAAAGAGCCATTATCAATTTTCATAAAGTTATTATTTCTATTTAATGCTTTATCACTAGTAAATAATGATAAAACTTTAGGGTCATTTAAAGGCACTTCATTAAGGTCGACTTTAGCAATATCTGCCATCATCTTTAAAGCTAAAGGATCGCCATGTCCTAATAAGTCAAGTTTAAGAAGTGAGTCATGAATTGCCCGATAATCAAAATGTGTTGTTTTCCATGAAGACGTTAAATCATCAGCTGGATATTGAACAGGCATAAAATCAAAAACATCAAGATGATTAGGAATAACCATAATCCCACCTGGATGTTGACCGGTCGTTTTTTTAACACCAACAAGCGGCGCAGCTAAATAAGCAACTTCGGCCCGTGGGACACTATCAGGGTCAAAACCCCTTCTTTCAAAATAGCCGCGTACATAACCAAAAGCCATTTTTTCAGCCGTTGTTGAAATCGTCCCGGCACGAAAAACATTATCTTCACCGAGTAAAACTTTGGTAAAATCGTGAGCTTGTGCTTGATAATCGCTTGGGAAGTTTAAGTCAATATCTGGTACTTTATTTGCATGGATACCAAGGAATGTTTCAAAGGGAATGTTTTGCCCATCTTTAATATATTGCGTGTGACAAACAGGACAATTTTTATCAGGTAAATCATAACCAGAAGCATAATTAGGATCATTATTAAATTCGAAATTGCGGCAATTTGGACAACGATAATGAGGTTTTAAGGGGTTAACTTCAGTAATATGCATTAATGTCGCGACTAAACTTGAACCAACTGAGCCACGGCTACCAACAATATAACCATCTTCATTAGCTTTATGAACAATCCGATAAGCAATGTAATAAATGACCGCATAGTTATTGCTAATAATCGCATTAAGTTCAGTTTTAATTCTTTCTTCAATAACTTCAGGTAAAACATCTCCATACCATTTATGCGCTGTTTCATATGTTAATTTTTTAACCATTTCTTCAGCTTCGGGCATTTTCGGAGATTCAAGTTTTGTACTAATTGGTTGCAATTCTTCAATTAACGCAGCAATTTCTTTCGTATTTGTTACGATAATTTCGAAAGCTTTTTCTTGATCTAAAAATTTAAAGTGTTCAAGCATTTCATCAGTTGAACGATAATGTTGATCAGGATTTTCATGATAAATACCATCAGGACGATCATATGGATTAGTATTTAAAGGATGAGGTCGATTACCTTTTGCTTTCGTCATAATATAAATATCACGCGTAACTTTATCTTCTTCGTTAACATAATGGACGTCGCCTGTAACAACGACTTTTTTATTAGCGAGTTCTGCAGCTGAAATAATATCTTTAATAAGTGTTTGAACTTGTTCGATATTTTCTAAAGTGTTTGTATTAATTAGATAAGAATAATTAGCTGGAGGTTGCACTTCAATATAATCATAAAAGTCCATTGCTTTTTGTAATTCAAGGGCGTTTTTTGTGCGGGCTTTATCAAAGATTTCTCCATTAAAACATGCTGAGCCAAATAAAAGACCTTCGCGGTGTTTAATTAATTCATGACGAGGGATACGTGGTAAATCAGCAAAATAATTAATGTGGCTTAAAGTAATTAATTTATATAAGTTTTTTAATCCTACTTTATTTTGCACTAAAACAATAACGTGACGCGGCTTTAAATGTTTTAAAATATCATCACTAGCTTTTAATGTACTTAAATCACTATGTGTTAAATAGCCATGTTCGCGTTCTAAAATTGTTAAACTCGCAAGCCAAACATCATTTAATATTTTCGCATCATAAAGGGCTCTATGTGCTTCTCTTTCATTATAAGCAGCAATTTGTAAACGTCGTGAAAGGGCACCTAAATTATGATAGCGGTCTTCGGGAAAAAGATATCGTGATAAAGCTAGTGTATCAATAATTGGATTACTTATTTCTTCTAACCCATGTCTTTTTAATGCTTCATTTAAAAAACCAATATCAAAATCAGCATTATGCGAAACTAAAATGGCGTCTTTTAAAAATTCTTTAATAATTAAAATAGCGTCTTTTTCTTCAAGTCCATCTTTAACCATTTCATCATTAATGCCCGTCATTTTTTGAATCATCTTTGGAATTGGACGATGAGGATTAATAAAGAAACTAAGTTCTTTAACGATTAATCCTTTTTCAAAACGAACCGCACCAAATTCAATAATGTGGTCATATCTTGATGAAAGGCCTGTCGTTTCAAAGTCAAAACAAACATAAGTAGCGTTATGTAAAACAATATCTTTTTTATTAAAAACGTATTCTAAGTTATCATCAACCATATAAAACTCAGCCCCATAAATTGCTTTAACACCGTGTTCTTTAGCGGCCTTTTGGACATCTGGAAAAGCATGGACAACACCGTGATCAGTAACGGCTAGAGCTTCATGACCCATGTTTTTAGCTAAACGGAAATAATCATCAACTTGGCCAACTCCGTCCATTTCTGACATTTTTGTATGAAGATGTAATTCAACGCGTTTTTCTTTTGCTTTATCCCTTCTAAGTGGAGACATTGGTAAAATTTTTAATTTAATAATGCGTAAAAATATTTCGCCAGAATAATTATCTATTTCAGCTGTTCCTTGAACGAGTAAGTTCATCCCAATTTTATAAATATCAAAGCTTTCTTCGTCTTCGTTTTTTTCAGAATATAATTTTCCATATAAAGCTTTTTTTCGATCATCTAAGCCAAGTGTTAAAAGAATTCTACCACTACTTAGTGTTCTTTTATCAATACTAAAAACACGCGCTTCTAAGTTAACTTTTTGGCCTGGTGAAATAATTTCACTAATTGATTCAACAAAAAAGAAACCATTTTGATGTAAATTTGAACGATCTTTTTTTGCTTGTTTTAACTCGCGATAATTTTTCTTCATTTCCGCAAGCATATCTTTTTCAATATTTTTTAAATCTTCTTTATGTATTTCTTGTAATGTTTTAATTTCTGGATAATAAGTATCTTCATCTGTATCGCTTTCGCTTTCAATTTGTTCAATAACTTTTTCGGCCTTTTCAATTAAATTATCTAATTTTTTAGCTGAAATTTTAGGACGTTCAATTAAAGTTGTTTCAACAGCAAATTCATAATTAATAAATTTTAATGTTTCATTAATTTTAATTGCTAATTCATTGAAAGCTTTAAATTTTTTCTCATCACTAAATTGAAAGGTAATAATGTTTTCAAGATTGCTATGTTCTTCATAAGGCTCTACTTTAAAATGCTCTACTGAGTAGCTTTCAATAATGTGCAAAGCGTCATAAATCGTTGGTTTTTTCTTGTAAGAAAAAGTCATCGAATACAAATAATTAATATTTTTAAGATGTGCTAAAAAACGCTTTAGTAAATGATATTGCCAAGGCGTATCTTTAACAAGCGCCATATCAACTTGTTCATAAATAATTAAATTACGACTTACAAGATCAAAATCTAAATCAAAATTATACGTATCAAGTAAGCCAATTGAATTTAAAAATCGATGAATTTTTGTATCCATAATTTAAAATAACCCAATAATATCCTTTATCGTAATTAAAATCATTAAACCAAATAATAAAATTAAACCAATTGTTGAAATAATATTTTTAACTTTATCAGGCACTTTTTTACGACTAACACCTTCAATTAGTGTTACTAATAATTGCCAACCATCTAAACCAGGAAACGGAAGTAAATTAAAAATTGCTAAGTTAACAGAAATTAATCCCCATAAAAAGATATATGTTGCAAAACCATAGTCCGCTAATATAGTCGAAGAAGTTGAAAAAATCCCAACAACACCAGAAACTTCTCCCTTACCAGCAAATAATGAACCGAGCCCTTTAACAATTGCGGTATTTGCATAAGCAAAATCACCCCATGTATCTTTGACAACTTCTTTAAAAGTTCGATGCGATTTTAAAAAGGTAAACCCTAAACCTGTTTCTTTAAATGCTAAAGGCTTATTTAAACCGGGTGAATAAACTTCAAGAGTTAAATCATGAACACTAATTTCACTTCCCTCGCTTCGATCTTTTCTTGCCCTTAATGAGATATCGATTTTATCACCAATAAGAAATAAAGGGTCTTCAAGGTTATTTACAACATGGCCTTTGGCCATATTAGGAAGATTTTTTAATTTTCCTTCAAGAATTAATTTATGATATGCATTATTTTCATCTAGTTGATCAGGGAGAACTTTCGCTTCATAAAAAGTTAGGCCATCTTCAAATTTAGGAGTATTTTTAACTTTATTAGGGACGAATCCTAAAACATAAGTATTTTCTTTAATAATGACTTCACTATCAACAATTAAAGTTGTGCCACTATCTCCTTCTAAATATTTAACATAGCCCATTTGATAGTTGCTTAAAAGACCACTTTCTGATGCTAAAGAATTTTCACTCACGAGCGTTTGTCCATCAAATTGATAAAAAGGAAGGGTGTTGGAAATTAAAAATAAAACCATCCCTAAAACCATATTTAAAATAATACCGGCTGATAAAACGATGGCTTTTTTCCACTTTTTAATGCCTTCTAAACTTCTTTCGGGACCAATTTCAACACCTTGAGGTAAAACAGCTCCTTCGCCATACATCATGACATAACCACCTAAGGGGATTAATCCGAGTGAATAAGTCGTCTCGCGACCTGGCTTTTTATATTTAAAAAGTTTTGGACCAAAGCCAATAGAAAACTCCATACAATAAACATTAAATAATTTAGCGGTCATAAGGTGTCCTAACTCGTGAATAGTAATTAAAACACCTAATGAAACTAAAAATAAAATGAGATTTAAAATAAAATTTAAGACGTCCATAGTTCTACCTAATCCTCTTTCTTAAATACGCTCGTGTTTTTGCATCAGCATTTAAAACATTGCGAATCGTTTGTTTACGAATTTTTGTTTGATTTAAGCGCTTTTTAATAATTTGCGCAATATCTAAAAAGGCAATTTTATTATCTAAAAAAGCATAAACCGCCATTTCATTTGCCGCATTAATAATTGCCGGGGCCGTTCCACCCATTTGCAAAGCCTTTTTTGCTAAACCAACACATGGATATTTATTTTTATCAAACTCACCGAAGTGATATTCTTTAAATTGTTTTAAATTAGCAACTTTTGTTAACTGATATTTTACTTGACCCTCAAATAAGGCATAAGTAATTGGATCACGCATATTCGGCTTACTAACATCAGCAATATAAGAATCGTCTTTTAATTGCACTAGTGAATGAACATGGCTTTCATCGTGCATTAAAATATCAATTTTGTCTAATGGGTAATTAAATAAATAATATGCTTCAATAATTTCAAAGCCTTTATTCATCATCGTTGCTGAATCAATCGTAATTTTAGCGCCCATTTGCCAAGTCGGATGCTTAAGAGCGTCTTTTGCCTTCACATTTTTTAATTGGTCATACGTATGTTTTCGAAACGCTCCACCTGAAGCTGTTAAAATAAGACGCTTAACATTTTCTTCTTTAACTTTGTTTAAACACTTTGCTAAAGCAACATGCTCAGAATCAATTGGATATAACTTTCCGTAGCCTTTTAATAATAAGTTATTAATAATTTCTCCACCGATAACGAGACTTTCTTTATTAGCTAAACATAACGTCAAACCTTTTTTTAAAGCCGTAATTGTTGGACGAAAACCAACAAAACCAACTAAAGCATTAACGACAAGATCAACTTCGACATGTTTAATTAGTTTTAAAAGCCCTTCATCTCCACTAAAGAAAATAATATGAGGATATTGTTTTTTTAAAACACTAACATATTCTTTGTGTTTAATACAAACGTGTGTCACTTTAGGATGTCTTCTTAAAATTTTTGAAACCATTTCAATTTTTTGCCCAACACTAAAAGCGACTAGTTCAAATTTATCTTGATGAATTGATAAAACATCAAGCGTTTGTTCGCCAATACTACCAGAAGCACCAAAAATCATTACTTTTTTCATAAAAAGAAATCCCAACCGTTATTAATAAAAATAATAAGACTTGCTAAACCAATTGCCGCAAATAAAAACGAATCAAGACGATCTAAAATCCCGCCATGACCTTTTAATAAGGAACCGAAGTCTTTTATTTCATAATGTCGTTTAATCGCACTAAAAGCAAAGTCACCTAAATTACCAATTAAAGGCATACCAAATGATAAAAGTAAAATCCAATACCACTCCTTAATTGTTAAAAAGGGAAGAATTGGTAAGCCAACTGCATCAACAACTAAAGCAAAAGAAGTTGAAACGAGTAAACTAACAAAAATACCGCCAAAAAAGCCAGCCCAAGTTTTTTTCGGTGAAATCCGCGGATTAACCTTTTTATGGCCAAAATATAAACCAATAAAATAAGCACCAATATCATTCAACACAACACCAAGAACTAAATAAATTAATAAAAACGAGCTGTGCAAATATTTAAATAACGGTGTTGATACGTCAATCGGATTAGTTAAACTATCAAAAGCAAATTTAGAATATGGATAATAACGCATAAACAAAAGTGATTGTGCCCCTAAAGCAACAACCGTTACCATCGTAAATAAATAAGTCGCATCTAAAATCGTAAATTTTTCATTCGCTAAAACAACGATAAAGAAAACGCCTGCTGCTACGGCAATAGCAATCGTTGAAAGGGAAAGTGTATCAAAACCTTTTTCAAGACGAAAAACATAATCAGGACCCATCTCACGGGCAAGTACGACTTGATTTTTAATAAAAACCCAAAAGACCAAAGCGTAAATAATGATATAACTGAAGACGTAAATAAAAAGAGAAAATCTTCTTTTTCTTTCAACGGAAACGATTTCATGTGTACCAATCGCAATAACGATAAAAATTAAAGTAAAATAAAACCATCCACCAGTAAAAATCGTCGGTAGACAAATAAGAATTAAAACAAGTCCTGTCATAACTCTTGCTTTCATCGAAAGCTTTGTTTCTTTGGAAATTTCATTTGGCATTAAAGGTTTGTTACTTCTTTCCATTTTCAAGTCCTCCAAAACGTCTTTCTCTTAAATCATATTGTCTAAAACATTCGATTAAATGCTCACGATTAAAATCAGGCCAATAAACTTTTGGAAAAATAAATTCACTATAAGCATTTTGCCATAACAAATAATTTGATAAACGATATTCACCACTCGTCCGAATCATTAAATCAACATTTGGTAAATTAGCCGTATACAAATGTTTTTCAATCGTTTCTAAAGTAATATCATCGATTTCTAATTTATTGTCTTTCACTTGTTGACTAATTTCTTTTGCTACTTTTAAAATTTCTTGTTGACCCCCATAATTAAGACAAATATTTAAAACATGTTTGTGACAGTCTTTTGTTGCTAAAAGGGCTTCTTTAATTGTTTTTTGTGTTTTTTTAGGTAAACCTAAGACATCGCCAGAAATAACTAAGCGTACACTTTTATTAATTAAAGTTTGAAGTTCGCGCTTAAAAAATTCTTCTAAGTAATTAAAAAGATGATTAATTTCAGCTTGCGGTCTCGACCAATTTTCGGTTGAAAAAGCATATAAAGAAGTGACTTCGATATTATATTCTAAACAAACATTTAGGATATCGATAATAATTTCACAAGCTTGTTTATGGCCAAGGTGACGAGGGAGTGATCTTTTTTTAGCCCAACGTCCATTGCCATCCATAATAAAAGCAATATGTTTTAAAGGAGTTTTTAGTTTATAAGTTGTTTCTTTATTTACTTTAGGTGACATCTAATAAATTATATCTTAAAAACGCGTGCGTTTAAATAAAAATCACACAATCTTTTTTACAAAAAGAATTAGTGATGCCTATTTTAAAGCGACATTATTTCTTTTTCTTTAACTTGTAAAATTTCTTCGACTTTTTTTGTTGAATCGTCGGTCACTTTTTGAATATCAGCTTCAATACGTTTTCTTAAGTCATCACTATATTCATCTGAAGAACGTAATAAATCGATATATTCACGTCTAATATTGCGAATCGCAACTTTAGCATCTTCAGCATATACTTTTGCTTTTTTAGCTAAATCACGTCTTGTTTCTTCAGTTAAAGCTGGAATAATAAGACGAACCTGATCACCATCGACAATTGGATTTATACTTAAATCGCTCGTATTAATCGCCGCGACAATTGCTTTTAAATCATTACGATCATAAGGCTTTACAATTAATTGCCTTGGCTCAGGAACAGTAATTGAAGAAATTTGATTAAGGGGAATTTTATCACCATAATAGCTAACTTCGATTCGATCAAGTAGTTGAACATTAGCGCGACCAGTGCGCAAAGTATTGTAAGTTATCTTGAGATTTTGAAGAGTTTTCTCCATTCTTTCTAGTGCATCAAGGGCAAGTTCATCCATTTTTTTATCCTCTTTTGACTATCGATCCGACTTTTTCGCCATCTAAAACACGGAGAAAATTTTTCGTGTCGGTCATATTAAAAACATGTATTACGATGTTTTGATATTGTATCATAGCAACAGCTGTTTGGTCCATTACTTGCAAGTTTTTTGCCATTAATTCACTAAAGGTTATTTCAGGAATAAATTTTGCATCCTTATTAAGGCGTGGGTCAGAATCATATACTCCATCAACACCATTTTTAGCCATAAAAATAGCATCGGCTTCGATTTCAATTGCTCTTAATGTTGCTGTCGTATCAGTCGAGAAAAACGGATTCCCTGTTCCTCCAGCAAAAATAACAACACGTCCTTTTTCCATATGCGAAATTGCTCTTTTTTTAATATAAGGTTCGCTAACGGCTTTGACTTCTATCGCCGACATAACACGGCATTCTAAACCGGCTTGTTCAATCGCGCTTTGTAAAGCCAAAGAATTTATAATAGTTCCTAGCATTCCCATATAATCCGCTGTTGAACGTTCGATGCCAATTTGATTAGCAAGTTTTCCCCGCCAAATATTACCAGCACCAACGACAATTGCGATTTGAAGATTACGTTCATACATCGCCTTAATTGCATCAGCAACAATTTTTAAATATTTTGCATTTAAAATTAATTTATCTTTTTCGCCTAAGAGGGCTTCTCCAGATAATTTAACGAGAATTCTTTTATAGTTATTCATATTTGGCTCCTTTTATAAAAAAAACACTCATATATGAGTGTTAATTTTTAATTATTTAATTTGTTCCATGACCTCTTCGGCAAAGTCACAGCATCTTTTTTCGATTCCTTCACCCGTTTCATAACGGACAAATTTTAGAACTTGATTATCATTTTCTTTAAGAACTTGTCCAACCTTTTTAGAATCATCTCGGACGAATGATTGTTCTTCAAGAGTTGATTCACTTAATTGTTTTGAAACTTTTCCATTAATAATACCTTCTAAAATCTTTTCAGGTTTACCAGCTAATTTTTCATCATTTTTAGCAAGTTCGCGTGCGATATGTTTTTCTTGTTCAACCACACTAGCTGGAATATCTTTTTTGCTTATATAAATTGGACTCATCGCAGCAATGTGCATGGCTAAATTACGACCTAATTCTTCATCTTTTTTAGCTAAATGAACAAGAACAGAAACTTTTCCATTCATGTGAATATATGTCGATAATCCTTCTTTTTCGTTAGCTTTAACAATTTCAAAACGACGGAAATCAATTTTTTCTCCAAGTGCGACAGTCGCATCAGTTAAAAGCCCGGCAACTAATTGTTTAGCCTCTTCTAAAGATTGAGAACCATTATGAAGAGTTGTTTTTGTAATTTCATCGACTAAAGAAATAAAGCGATCACCACGTGAAACAAAGTCCGTTTCACAATTTACTTCAACGACGATACCTTTGTGGCAACCTTCACAAACTGTTGCTTTAGTTAAACCTTCAGCAGCAATACGTCCAGCTTTTGTTGCAGCTTTAGCAATGCCTTTTTCTCTTAACCAAGAAATTGCTTTATCAACATCAAGATCGTTTTCTTCAAGTGCTTTTTTACAATCCATCATCCCAGCACCTGTTCTTTCACGTAATTCTTTAATTGCTTCAATTAATGTTTTTGAGGCCATATTTATTCTCCTTCTTCTTCATCTTCTACTTTTGTAACTTTTTTTGCTACTTTTTTAACTTTTGGTTTTTCAACGACTTCTTCTTCAACAATTACGTCTGCTTCTTTTTTAACAACAGTTTCTTTTTTTGGCAAAGCTTTCTTTTTTGGTTTTTCTTCAACGCTTTCTTCAACTTCTAAACCTTCATCTTCTTCTTCACTAACTTCTTCTTTTACTTGATAACGTTGTCTTTTAGCTCTTAAGGCTTGCTGACGTTCATAATGCTCACGACGTGCTCTGCGCTGGGCACGAATACGCGCTAAACGTTCAGCGTTTTCTTTATCGGCTAAACGAACAGCATCTTTCATCGTTACTTCTTCTTCATCATCTTTTAAGTAAGCAACAATTGGGTCTCCGCCTTTAGCTTCAACAACAGCATCTGCCAATAAATTTATAATTAGTTGAATTGAACTTGGTGCGTCGTCATTTGCCGGAATTGGATAATCAATTAAATCCGGATCAGAATTTGTATCAACAATACCAAAAACAGGTATTTTTAATTTTCGTGCTTCTTTAATAGCAATATGTTCAGTTTCACTATTAACGACGACTAAAGCTTGTGGTAAACGACGCATTTCTTTAATACCAGCTAGAGTTGTTGCTAATTTTGCTTTTTCTTTTCTTAAAAGAATTGCTTCTTTTTTTGGTAAACGATCAAGAACTCCATCACTATCATCACTTTCAAGTTGTTTTAAATAACGAATCCGACTCTCAATCGTTTTAAAATTTGTTAATGTTCCACCTAACCAACGATTAACAACATAAAAACTACCTGAGCGAGTAGCTTCACTAACAATTAATTCTTGGCTTAATTCTTTTGTGCCAACGAATAAAACTTTACCGCTATCGGCAACAATTTCTTTTAAGGCTGTGTAAGCTTCATTAATGCATTCAAGTGTTTTTGAAAGATCAATAATATAAATACCGTGACGATTGCCGTAAATATAACGGCCCATTTTCGGATTCCAACGTCTTGTTTGATGACCGAAGTGCACGCGTGCATCTAAGAGTCTTTTCATTGTGACGATTGGTTGATTTGGATCATGGAGAAGAGCTTCCATGGTCGTTTCTTCTTCTTGTGTCGTTTCCTCTTCTAAAACGATTTTGTTTTCTTCACTCATTAAGTGACCTCCAATTTGTTATGCCTCCACTACTTCGAACAACGTTCCCTTATAATTGTAATTATAAGACTAGGCCGTTGAATCCATAGTGTGTGTAATTAGCTCTTTAAGCGAGCCGGTTTATTATAACACACGCGCATACCCTAGACAAGCGAAAAAAATAGCAAAGTCATCAAATATTGCCATTTTATATATTGTTCAAATATATTTTATTTTTTCTTAGCTCGTGGGTGTGCTAAACGGTGCTGGTTTTTCATCACGTCTTGAGAAACGTGTGTATAAATTTGGGTTGTATCTAAACTTTCATGACCAAGTAATTCTTGAATAACTAATAAATCAGCACCTTCTTCTAATAAATGTGTAGCAAAGGAATGTCGTAACACATGAGGATGCAATCCTAAATAAACATTCGTCTTTTTTTCAATTTCTTTTAAGATGTATTGTAAACCGCGCGTTGTAAGCTTTTCGCCTCGAGCATTTAAAAAGAAATAATGAACATTTTTTAATAATTCATCTTTGGCAACTAAAATTCCTCTTGTTTCTTCTAAATATTTTTCTAAGGCTAGACGAGCTTTCTCGGAAAAGGGAATAATTCTTTCTTTTTTTCCCTTGCCAATAATCCTAATTAAACGGTTATGGAAATCAAAGTCATTTACTTTTAAATTTACTAATTCGCTTGCTCGCAATCCTGAAGCATAAAGAAGTTCTAAAATAGCCGTGTCGCGATAAACTAAATCATCGACTCGTTCAATGTTTTTATTAATTAAGGCTTCAATTTGTTCAAAATATAAAACTTTTGGTAAACGCTTTTCTTTTTTTAATGTTTGGATAAAAGCAAAGGGGTTTTGTTCAATTTGCTTTCTTTCTTTTAAATATTCAAAATGATGGCGAATTGCGGCAATTCTTCGCGCACAAGAACGTTTTGAAATACCACTTTGCAATTCAAACGATAAAAAGTTACGAATAATAACGTTGTCGACATCATTAATTGCCACGCCTTCTTTAGCTAAATAAAAATAAAATTTAATTAAATCACTTTTATAAGCCTCGACTGTTAAAGGACTAAAAAGGCGTTCATTACTTAAATAATCGAGAAATTCTTGAATGAGGTTATTCATTGATTTTTTGCCAATATTTTTCCATTTCTTTAATTGCTAATTCGACATCTTTATGCCGTGTTTTTTTGGATGTGTTTATTAATATTCCAAAGTTGGCATTCATCGGCGTAAAGTGTTTTGGATGAGCACTAATTATATAGTTTATCAAAGAACCGGTCATAGTTTCTAAAGGTGGTAAAATTATTTCTTTTTTTGTTAAAAATAAATACGCGACAATGCCGCTAATTAAACCACTAACAGCGCTTTCTAAATAACCTTCAACGCCTATTAATTGGCCAGCAATTAAAACGTTTGGTTTAGCTTTTAAAAATAAATTTTTATCTAAAATTTCTGGGGCGTTTAAATAAGTGTTTCGGTGCATTAAGCCATAACGAATAAATTCAGCATTTTGTAAGCCGGGAATTAAAGAAAAAACACGTTGTTGTTCGCGATATTTTAAATTCGTTTGAAAGCCAACAAGATTATATAAAGAGGCATGAACATTATCTTGTCTTAATTGAACAACTGCGTAAGGAGGATTATTTTTATCTAAGGCTAAACCTTTAGGCCTAAGTGGTCCATAAAGTAAAGTTTTTATCCCGCGCTTCGCTAAGACTTCAATTGGCGTGCAAGCTTCAAAATAATTTTCTTCAAAAGCTTTTAACTTAACTGTTTCTGCTTTAATTAATTGTTCATAAAAATTAACGTATTCATCTTTTGTCATTGGACAGTTTAAATAACTATCATCATCTTGATCATAACGAGATTTATAATAAGCGATATCTAAATCAATGCTTTCTTTTGTAATGATCGGTGCGCTTGCATCATAAAAAAATAATGATTTACTTAAAATAATTTTTTGTAATTCATTTACTAAATCTAGACTCGTTAAAGGACCAGTAGCTATAATTGTTACTTCATCATCTAAACTTTTTACTTCTTCATTATGAAAAACAATCTTTGGATGATTAACTATTTTTCTTGTAATATATTCACTAAATAAATGGCGGTCAACACTTAATGCTTGCCCACTCGGTACGCTATTTTTAAAGGCCGCTTCCAAAACGAGTGAATTTAAAATTTCCATCTCCTTTTTTAATAATCCACTTGCGTGATTTAAGGAAGTACTTTTTAAAGAATTTGAGCAAACTAATTCACTTAGAAAAGATGTATGATGAGCTGGTGTATTTTTTTTCGGTCGCATTTCATATAAATGAACTTCAATACCTTTATTTGCTAAAAAATGGGCCGCTTCAACGCCCGCTAGTCCTCCACCAATAATTTTTACAATCTTTTTCATTAAGAATTACTTACCCTAAAAGTCTTTAAAAACATATCTAAATTATAGCATTATTAAATAAGCAAAGATTTTTCTGGATTTAAAAAGAGAGTTTATGTTACTTATTTCTTTTTGTAAAAAGATTGTTTTTTAAAACGTTTATTCGGTTTAATATAATCGCAATCAGGATATCCACTACATCCAATAAATGGACGACGTCGAGGAAATTGTTTCTTTACTAAAGGCCGTCCGCATTTTGGGCAATCTTCTCCTGTTTCAAGATTGTTATTATTTGTTTTTTTCGTATATTTACAAGTTGGAAAGTTACTACATCCAACAAATTCACCATGTTTTCCTTGTTTAATAACAAGGAGGCTGCCACAAACTGGACAATTTTCGCCTGTTTCTTCAACAGGGTCTTTGTACATAACGACATCGGCTTTTTTGACCTTTTCTTCAAAGTCTAAATAAAAGTCATTAAGCCATTCAATATGTTTTATTTGGCCAAATTGGATTTGATCTAAATCGTTTTCAATTGTAGCTGTATAATTGCTATCAACGAATTCAGGAAAATATTTATTCATAACAATTGATGTTTTAATTCCTTGCGGAGTTGCTTTTAATCCTTCTTTCGTAGATTCAATATATTTACGATTAAGTAAAAGTCGAATTGTTGAGGCATAAGTTGAAGGGCGTCCGATCCCTGCTTCTTCCATAAGTTGAACAACGCGAGCTTCTGTGTATCTGCTCGGGGGGGTCGTAAATTTTTGAAGCATTTCTTTTTTAATAATGTCTAATTCGTCTCCTTCTTTCATTAAAGGTGTGCAAATTAAATCATCTTCTTCGTCATAAAGTATGCGAAACCCATCAAAAATAACTTTTTTTGTCTCAAATTTAAATTCTAAATCGTTACTAATAAAATAAGCACTTGAAACTTCATCCACTCCACTAACCATTAAAGAAGCAAGCGCGCGATTATATATAAGTCGGTATATTTTTAATTGATCACTAGTTAAATATCCAGCAATTTTATCAGGTGTGCGATGATTAGAAGTTGGCCTAATTGCTTCGTGAGCATCTTGGGAGAGTTCATTATTAATAACATCTTTGGCACGGCCTAAATAATTACGACCAAACGTTTCAGAAATATAATTTTGCGCACGTCTAATATAACTTAAAGATAAACGCGTTGAGTCAGTTCTTATGTAAGAAATTAAACCGACGAGTTCATCACCAATTTGCACGCCTTCATATAATGTTTGGGCGATTGATAATGTTTTTGATGTCGAAAAACGAAAGCGATTTGATGCTTCTTGTTGTAAGGTCGATGTTTTAAATGGCGGTTTACTTACGATTGTTCTTTTTTTTGTAATAAGTTTATGTAAAAGCAATTGATCGCCAAGTTTATTAAAAATCGTTTCAGCTTCTTCTTTTGTTTTAATTTGCGATGTTTTGTTATTGAATTTAGTTAGTTTTAAATCGTATTCTTTTGCACAAATTTTTACACGAGCAATTATTTCCCAATATTCTAGAGGAATAAAATCTTGAATAATTAATTCATGATCGCAAATCATTTTTAAAGTAGCAGATTGAACACGCCCGGCTGAAGGAGAATGTACTTTTTTTTGTAATAAACGTGACAACTTAAATCCAATAATGCGGTCTAAAATACGTCGAGTTTCTTGCGAATTAACAGTATTTATATTAATATTGCGAGGATTTTCTAAAGCTTCTTTAATTGCATCACGCGTTATTTCATGAAACTCCATCCGTTTTGTTTTATTTAAGTCGAGTTTTAAATAATCAGCTAAATGCCAAGCAATAGCCTCGCCTTCACGGTCTGGGTCAGTAGCAATAATTATTTCACTAGCCTTTTTTGCATTCGTACTAATTTCTTTTAAAACAGGTATTTTACTCGGAATAATTTTATAATTAGGTTTAAAATCATTTTCTAGATCAATTCCTAAACCACCCGGGCCGCTAGTTGCTAAGTCACGTATGTGCCCTTTTGTCGCTAAGACTAGATAGTCTTGACCTAAGTAGCGTGTGAAGGTTTGGCTTTTTTTTGGTGATTCGACGAGAATTAATTTCATAATGTATTAAGCAATAGTTAAATATACGTTGCTAGTAAGTGTTTGTCAACGCACATAATTTCCCTTTTTTCTTTTAATGAAAATGTAATTTTCTTTAACTTAATTAATTTATTTTTAGATTAGATTCACAATTACTATCGTCTTCTACTATTCCCATTTCTTCATAAACATCACGAGCGTTTTCAACTAATTTTGCTCCTTGTTTAATTAAGCTGTTGCACGCTGAATAAAGGTCAGCCGGGTAAGGGACACAACAAATATCGCGTCCATAAGATAAGGCATGACTAACAGTAATTAAAGTGCCAGAATTAATGCCTGCCTCTGTAACAATTAAGGATTTAGATAATATAGCAATTAGACGGTTGCGAAAGGGGAAGTTTTTTTGTTTTGGTGAACAACTATTAGGATATTCACTAATTAATAAATGATCTTTTTTAATTAAGTCATATAGTTGTTTATTTTCTTTTGGGTAACAATAATCTATTCCTGAACCTAAAATGGCAATCGTTTTACCATTTATATTAATCGCACTTTCATGGGCTGTTGCATCAATGCCACGAGCTAAACCTGATAAAATAATCATTTTTTTAGCTAAGTCACTAACAATTAGTCGCGTCATTTTTTTACCATAATCGCTTGCTTTACGTGAGCCGACAATTGCCACAACGCTATTTATTTTATCAAGAAGAGAAAAATCACCGTAATAATAAATTACAAATGGCGGCTTGTAACATTGTTTTAAATGTTCAGGATAATATGGATCAATAATTGTTACGGCTTCACTTTTTAAAGTCGTTATGAGTTCTTTGTATAAATGTGAGTTGATTGGTTCTTTTCGCTTAATGGCTTGATAAATATTATCCCAATCACCTTCATATTTAAGCGATAAATAAATTAAAATATCTCGACCTTGCATTAGCTCTCCTCCTTATTAATATATAAGAAAAAGAAAACTAATTATTTTCAAAAAGACTAAGTTTATTTAATCGACGAATTGGTTTATAAGAAAAACGATGGATATTTTTTATTGGTCCATATTTTTTTAAAAGTTGAAGATGTAATTTAGTTGGGTAGCCTTTATGCAAATCAAAACGATATAAAGGATATTGTTTATGTAGTTCAAACATTAAATTATCGCGTGTAACTTTGGCAATAATACTTGCCGCAGCAATTGCTTTAACTTTTTGATCACCTTTAACAATTGGATAAAGTGGCACATCGAAATTATCTAATTTAACGGCATCGGTAAAGATTAAATCGATTCGGTGATTTAAATTACTTAAAGCTTCTTGCATTGCCTTTTTAGTCGCATTTAAAATATTAATCTCATCAATTGTTTTAGGATCGATGACACTAATATAATAGGCATGAGAGTTTTTTAAAATTTCATCAAATAGTAAAAGACGTGTTTTTTCACTTAACTTTTTTGAATCGTTAATTAGTTCGTTATTATAATCTTTCTTTAGTATGAGCGCGCACGCGACGAGTGGACCGGCTAAAGGACCTCGTCCTGCTTCATCAACACCGACAATATATAAAACTTCATCAGAATAATAATCTTTTTCTAAAAAGTTTTTCATAAACTAACTTTTTCTAAAGTCACTGGCCCAAATTTACCTTGGCGAAAATGACTAAGAAGTTGTGTTGAAAGACGGTCTAAATTAATAAGCCCACCTTTTTGTAAACTACCTAATGAAGCTAAGTGATGCAAGATTTCTTCGTTTGTTTTTTCAAAAATAGTTTCACCAACTTTATAAAATTGTAAAAATCTTGTCGCCTCATTTTCACGAAAATATGCAATTATTTCTAAGGCGAGGTTTTCTTTAGGTAAGATTTGTTCTTTAATCATCCCTAAAAGCGCCAAATTGATAGCTTGCTGCTTCATATCGTACTTTGTCGGTAAAATACCAGGGGTATCAAGTAATTCGAATTGCTGGTTCACTTTAATCCATTGTTGAGCTTTTGTTTTCCCGGGACGTTTTTCTGTTTGTGCAGATTTTTTCTTACTAAGTTTATTAATTAATGTCGATTTGCCAACATTCGGCATCCCAATAATCATTAAACGAATCGGCTGTGGTAACATTCCTTTTTTCACATCGCTTTTCACTTTGTTATAATGAAGCTTATTTATTTCTTTAATTAATTTTTGAATATCATGTTCTTTTAATAAATTTAAAATTAAATAGTTTTCACGTTCTTGTTTATAATACTCTTCCCATTTTTTAGTTTCATCTTCATTAGCTAAATCGGCTTTTGTAATAACGACAATTCGTTTAATTTGTAAAGCGTGAACTTTTAAAAAATCATCATTAGCAGAACTAATTAATGCTCGCGCATCACGGAGTTCAATCACAAAATCAACGAGTTTAAGCTTTGCTAAAAGTTCGCGCATCGCACGTTTCATATGACCAGGATACCAATGGATATTAGACATTTTTCCACTTTAAAGAACGTGGCCAATGAAAATGAATTTGTTCAGCGACACAAACACCGTTTTGACAAACAAGTGTGCACGTTCCTTCAACAGCTAAGGCGACGCCTTTAATATTTTTATATACAATAGGTCCAACTGAAGCCGAATCGTTACTATCAGAACGATTATCACCAAGGACATAATATTCATCTTCTTGTAATGTTTTTGGGTTATTTTTATTAGGGATATGACTTCCTACATAAGAGCGAGAACGTAAAATATCTTCATCACCGAAGTTTTGCGGAATAAAAGTAAAGTCATCACCACTATTATTGCGTACATATAAATCGCCGTTTGTTTTTTGATTAGGGCTAGTTGCAACAAAATAAAATTCTTCACCTGGTAAAGCAATAACACGTTTTATTTTATCTTTTGAATCAAATTCACTATATGAAACGATAATAATATCAAAACGATTTATTTTATCAATTGCTTTTTGATGCATATCCATAATGCCATATTCAACGATATTGCCATTATCGCCTCGACTTTGCTTTGCCCCGATTAGCGTCCCATCACTATAAGTTGCATTACCATTTAATGTTGGATACATTGATTGACCATTAACAAAAAATGATTGGAAATAAATATTATGAAAAATAATTGCACTGCCTAAAAGAAGAGCAACAACAAAAGTTAAAGAAAAAAAGAACGTTAAAATTTTAGAAAGGACACGACTTGTCGCTTTTGTTTCTTGTCGTATCCGTTTTTCTAATTTTTTCTTCTGTGCAAATTCTGTATAATTATCAACCATTAGTCTTAACCTTTTGCCTTAAAAATAACTAAAACAAAGTTATATTTAAAACTTATAAAAAACCAAACTATAAGATTTCTTTAATGCGTGCTTTTTTACCAGAAAGCTTACGAAGATAGCTAATGTAATTGCGACGAACACGTCCACGTTTTACTAATTCAATCCGAGCAATTGCAGGTGAATGTAAAAAGAAAGTCCTTTCAACACCAATACCTGAAGAAATTTTTCTAACAGTAAACGTTTCACTAATACCTGCACCACGTCTTACTAAAACAACACCTTCAAAAGCTTGAAGTCTTTCTTTTTTGTTTTCGATAATACGTACAAAAACACGAACAGTATCACCGCTACTAAAATTAATGAGGTCTTTGCGGAGTTGAGAAGCTGTAATTTCATTAATGAGATTGGAATTCATAATTTGTCCTCCTTTTAACAAGTTTTTATTAAAGACGTTCATATAAAATTGTATAGCGGACCGTCAGTTGCGTAATAATAAACGCCAAATAAATATACCAAATTAAAATTTGGTTGTCCATAAATAAATTTTTTATTGGTGTTAAGCATTTCTACTTGACACCATTATCAAAAGAAATTAAAATTATTTTGCAAAGGAGAAATAAAATATGGCAGTTAAAATAAGATTAACAAGAATGGGACGTCATAAAGACCCTTTCTTTCGCATTGTCGTTGCTGATTCACGTGTAGCTCGCGATGGCCGCTTTATTGAACAAATCGGATATTATGACCCTTCTAAGAGTTTAGAAGAGGCAGTTATTAATGAAGAACTTGCTCTTAAATGGCTTGCCGAAGGCGCTACACCAAGCGACACAATTAAAACCCTTTTTACAAAAAAAGGTATTATGCAAAAATTTAGTGAAACAAAAATTAAAGCTAAAGGAAGTAAATAAGTGGATTACGAATTAATTATTCGCTCAATTATTGAACCACTCGTTGAACATAAAGATATTATAATGATTCGCGAGTTACCTGCTAATTCGCCTAAAGAATTAGTTTACTTAATCGTCTCCGAAAATGATGATACACGTCGTTTAATTGGGCGTAGAGGTATTATTGCAAACGCGATTCGTGAAGTTGTTTCAATTGCTGGTAAAAAAGATAAAAAACGTATTCATTTAAAATTTGAGTCTTTTTCGAACGAAGAAAATGAATAAAAATGGAAAAAGTTGCGATTGGTAAAATCGTTAAAGCGATTGGTTTAAATGGTGAGGTAAAAGTTATAAGTTTAACTGATTTTCCTTTAAAGCGTTTTAAAAGTGGCAAAGAAATCGAACTTTTGAATGAGTTAGATAACGATTTAGTTAAAACAACAATTGAAAAAGTTCGTTTGCATCGTCATCTTTATATTTTAAAATTCAAAGGTTTGGACACGATTGAAAGTGTCTTACCTTTTTTAAATTATTTAATCGTGAGTAAAAAAGATCGAACGATCGAAAAAACTGGTTCTTTTTATTATGATGATTTAGTTAATTGCAAAGTCGTTAATGAATCTAATGAGTTACTCGGTAAAGTTATTAAAGTCGAAGATCATCCAGCTCACCAAACATTACGCGTCTTAAGTAAAACGAATAAACTTTTTTTTGTCCCCTTTGTTCACTTTTTTATTAAAAATGTCGACTTAGAAAAAAAGGTTATAACGATTAACGAAATTAAAGGATTAGTATGAAAATAAAAGTCTTAACTCTTTTCCCAGAAATGTTTACGGGTTTTAAAAATAACTCAATAATTAAACGCGCCATTTTACAAAATTATGTCAGCTTTGAAACAGTTGATATTCGTTCATTTTCGACTGATAAACACCAGCGTGTTGACTCACCGCCCATCGGTGGCGGCGCTGGCTTAATTATGAAAACACAACCAATCGTTGATGCCTTAACAGCTAGTAAGGAAAAAGGTTCACATGTTATTTTACTTTCAACAAGAGGTAAAATTTTTAATCAAAAAAAGGCTAAAAAATTAGCATCAAAGAAAAACCTTATTTTCATTTGTGGACATTATGAAGGAATTGATGAAAGAATTTTACATTATGTCGATGAAATGATCTCGCTTGGTGATTATGTTTTAACAGGAGGCGAACTTGGTGCAATGGTTATTAGTGACGCGATTATCCGTCTACAAGAAGGAGTCATTACACCTTCTTCATTAATCGAGGAATCTTTTGTAAGTGATTTATTAGAATATCCCCAATACACTGAACCTTATAATTATGATGGATACGAGGTTCCTGATATTTTATATAGCGGTAACCATCAGGCAATTGAAATGTGGCGACGGAAACAAGCCCTTTTAATAACGAAAACACATCGTCCAGATTTATTTAAAAAACTAAAATTATCAAAAGAAGACTTATTACTTTTAAAAGAACTTGAAAATGAAAAAATGCCCGCTTGGGAAAAAAAGGCTCTTGAAAAAGGACATAAGTTTATTAAGAAAAAATAACTTAAAAAGGGAAGCCGCCGAAAGGTGGCTTTTTATTATTCTTTGTGAAATGACCCATCTTTTGCATCATTTCTTTCGTTTTCTCATATTTTTTAATAACGCGATTAATATCAGCATTAGATGTTCCACTGCCATTAGCAATTCGAACTTTACGTGAGTTTCTTAAAATTTCTGGATAAATTCTTTCTTCAGGCGTCATCGAATTATAAATAGCTTCAAAAAGTTTCATTTCTTTTTCGGCTTGTTCTTGTTGTTCGCTAGTTAACTTTGGCATACCGGGAATTAGACGCATTAATCCGCCTAAAGATCCTAATTTTTGAACTTGTCGCATTTGTGTGAGCATATCAGTTAAATCAAAACGGCCAGACATTATTTTTTTAACCGTTTTTTGCATATCTTTTTCATCAATTTCATCTTGGACTTTTTCTACAAGAGAAACAACATCGCCCATTCCTAAAATTAAATCGGCACTTCGCTCAGGATAAAATTGATCTAAATCATTAATTTTTTCACCTATTCCGGTAAATTTAATTGGGATATTCGTCAAATGGCGAATTGAAAGCGCGGCTCCGCCTCGAGCATCACCATCTGTTTTTGACATTAAAGCGCCTGTAATTTTAATTGTTTTTTGAAAACTTAAAGCAACGTTAGCAACGTCTTGTCCACTCATTGCATCAAAAACAAGTAAAGTTTCAATTGGTTCACAAATTTTTTCTAGCTCAATTAATTCATCCATTAAGTCTTCATCAATATGAAGGCGACCGGCCGTATCAATGAGTAAAACATCATAATGATCGTTATACGCTTTTTTAAGTGCTCGCTCGGCAATAACTAAAGGCGTTACATTTTCATATTCAAAAACAATATCAGCATTAATTTTTTTTGCTAACTGTTCAAGTTGTTCAACAGCTGCTGGCCGATAAGTATCACAAGCCGCTATTAAAACTTTTTTGTTTTGCTTTGTCTTTAAAAAGGAGGCAAGTTTAGCAACACTCGTTGTTTTACCAGAACCTTGTAAACCGACAAGCATCATAACACTCGGCTTTTTTGCGTGAAATTTTAATTCATTATCATCATTACCTAATAAGTTAACAATTTCATCATGAACAATTTTAATAAACGTTTGCGATGGATTTAATTTTGTTAAGACGTCTTGACCAAGAGCTTTCGTTTTTACTTGCTCTAAAAAGTCTTTAACGACACGATAATTAACATCTGCTTCAAGTAAAGCAAGACGAATTTCACTTAAAACCTCATTTAAGTTTTTTTCACTAAGTCGTGCTTCACCTTTAATTTTTTTAAATAAGCGCGAAAATCTTTCGCTTAAATTTTCAAATGCCATTTTTAATTTTGCTTTCTATATCAATAACTAACTGCTTTATTTTTGGATCTTCGATTTTTTTCAATTTTTGAAATAACTTAATAAGTCCTAACTTTTCTTCATAAACTTCCAATTTTGCAATCGCTTTTTTTAAAGCATCATTAACGGCGTTTCGTGAAATACCGCGTATCTCGCTTATTTCCTTTAAAGATAAATTTAAAAGATAATAATCATTCATAATGTTTTGTTGGTGAATAGTTAAAAGTTCACCATAAAAGTCAAATAGTTCGATATAATTTGTAAATTTTTTTAATCGATCGCTCACATTTATTCTCCAATTAAAAGTCCGTATAAATATTTATCGAGGTCGAATAATTCAAAATCATCTAATTGTTCTCCTAAACCAATATAACGAACTGGCACTCCTAACTCTTCACGAATTGATAAAAGAATTCCGCCTTTAGAGGTGCCATCCATTTTTGTCATAATAATGCCGCTAATATTTGTTGCTTCTTTAAAAGCTTTCGCTTGAAAAATACCATTTTGTCCAGTTGTTGCGTCAATAATTAAAAAAGTTTGGTGGGGCGCGTTATTTATTTCACGTCCTAAAACGCGAGATATTTTACTAAGTTCTTTCATCAAGTTTGTTTTAGTTTGTAAACGTCCAGCCGTATCAACAATTAATAAATCAACATTTTCTTTTAACGCTTCCCTAGCTCCTTTATAGGCAACACTAGCAGGATCTTCGTTTTCTTCTCCAAACACAATTTGACACTTCAGACGTTTTGCCCAAATGTTTAGTTGTTCTTTAGCGCCAGGTCGAAAAGTATCAGCAGCAACTAACATAACTTTTTTGTCTTGTTTTTGATAAAAAGAGGCGAGTTTAGCTATCGAAGTCGTTTTTCCTGCCCCGTTAACGCCAACAACTAAAATTACTTGTGGTGTATTATTTTTAAAATCTAATTCAAAAAAATCATCGTCGCTTTTTTCTTGATAAGAATTAAAAAGTTCTTCCATTAGAAGTTCGTTTATTTCATACGTATTAGTTAATTTCCTTTTTTGAACTTCACTACTTAATTTATCAAGTGTTTTTATAACAAGCGGGACAGAAATATCCGCCTCAATTAAAATCATTTCAAGTTCTTCAAAATATAAAGCGTTGGCTTTTGGATATTTTTTAGAAACATTTAAAAAAGAAGAAGAAAGTTTATGATGAGATTTTTTTAATCCTTTTTTATATTTTTTCGTTTCATCATCGCGTGAAGAAAACTTCTTTTTTAAAAACGAAAATAAACCCATTTTATTTTTTTCTTTCTATTTTCTTTAAAGCGTTTTTTGAAGCTTCTTGTTCAGCGGCTTTTTTTGAAGTCCCGAAGCCTTTTCCTAAAACTTTTTTGCCTCCTAAAACGACATCAACTTCAAAGTGTGGTGAGTGGTCTGGCCCGCTCCTTCTTACTAGACGAAAACTTAAAGTTTCTTTATATTTTTTCGCGGCAAATTCTAGAAGTTTTGATTTATAATCTAAAATTGCTTCAACAGTAAAATTTTGAATATCTTCATAAAAAACATTTTCAATAAAACGCTTAGCTTTTTTAAAACCTAAATCTAAATATAATGCTCCAACAAAAGCTTCGAAGACGTTTTCTAAAATTTTATCACTTCGCAAAATATCGCCTGTAAAACTATTACCAACAATAACATAATTTGATAAATGGAAGAGGCGTGCATAATTAGCCAAAGCTTTTGTATTAACAAGTGTTGAACGTAAACGTGTTAAAAATCCTTGGTTTTCTTCAGGATGTAATGTATAAGCAAGTTCAGCAACAACCAAGCCAATAACTGCATCACCTAAAAACTCTAATCGTTCGTAATCTTCATGAGTGCTACCAGCATCCAAATTATAAGATGGATGCGTAAAAGCTAATTCATATAAACGAATCTTTTTTGGTTTGATTCGTAAAAACCGTAATAAATCATTTATTTTCTTCATTTGTTTTTAAACTCTTTTCTATTAGTGAAGGTATTTGTGCTTTACCTAAACGATAAGCTACTTCTAAAGCACTACTAAAGGCTTGGGCGTCGCTTGAGCCATGGGCTTTCACAGCGACTTTTTTTAATCCAAGTAACATTGCTCCACCAGTATTTTTATAATTCATTGTCTTAGAAAATTCATCAAAACCTTTTTTACTGAGTAAATATCCAATTTTAGAAAAGAAATTGCGTTTAAAAGCACCTTTTATAAAATCCGACATTAATTTTGCAACACCTTCGGTTCCTTTTAAAAAGACATTGCCAGTGTAACCATCAGTTACAATAACATCAGCCACGCCATCAAGTGCATCGCGAGCTTCAATATTACCTTGAAAGCAAGGTTCATTCTTTTTAAGAATTTGATAAGCATCTTTTATAAGAGGCGAACCTTTATCTTCTTCTGTGCCATTTGATAAAAGAAAAATTTTCGGCTCAAGAATATTTAAAACATGTTGAGCATAAAGTTTTCCCATTAAAGCAAATTGAGCGAGTTGTTGAGCATTGTTTTCGTTGTTCGCACCGATATCTAAAATAACAACTTGCTTATTTTTAATTTTCGTTGGAAAAGGTGCCACAAGGGCAGGTCTTAAAATACTTTCTAAATTTTTAAATTTTAAAGAAGAAAGACCTAAATAAGCAGCCGTACTACCACTAGAAACTATCGCATCAGCATCAACTTCAAGTGAATGATTAATAGCAACATGCAAAGAAGTTGTTTTCGCTCGAACTGCTTCTAAAACAGTTGCGTCCATTTTTAAAATGTCTTTTGCTTCAACAATCTTCGCTAAGCCATTTAATTTTTCTAAATCATCTTTTCGACCAACGGCAAATAATTCAGCGTCATCATGTTTTTTTAAAAAATTTAAAACACCTTCAACGTTTTCCTTAACGCCAAGATCACCACCCATCATATCAACAATAATTTTTACCATATTTTTCACCTTCTTATTTTATTAATTTTATCATTTTCTTTATAAAAAGAAAAATTTTATATTTTACACATTACTAAATTTTGCTAAGGAGATTTCTTCTAAAGCTTTTTTTACGATCGAAATATTATGTTTTTCATCTTTATTTTCAATAATATTTTCAGCGTCTTTACGAGCGTACATAAACATCTTAAAGTCATCAACTAAGTTAACGAATTCAAAATTAGCAATACCAGATTGTCGTAAGCCACTTAGTTCGCCCGGCCCTCTTCTTCGTAAATCTTCTTCAGCAATAAAAAACCCATCTTCTGATTTTACTAAGACGTTTAATTTATCTAAATCGTCTTCATCATCACCGCTATAAATTAAATAACAATAACCTAAATTACCATCACGTCCAATTCTTCCTCTTAATTGGTGCAAGCTTGCTAAACCAAAAGAAGTAGGATTATAAATAATCATCGTTGACGCTTCTTTAATATCTAGACCAACTTCAATGACACTCGTTGAAACAATAATTGATGTACGCCCACTTTGAAAGTCACTTAAGGCAAGTGTTTTTTCATCAATATTCATTTGCCCGTGTAGTAAAGAAACTTGCTGAGGGAAGAGCAATTTAAATTTTTCAAAAAGCTCATTAACAGAAATAATATTAAGGCCTTCATCAATAACTGGAGCGACAACAAAAATTCGTTTGTCTTTAGCGATTTCTTCTTTAATTGTTTGAAACAAAAGTTGGTCATTTTCTTTAATAATTTTTGTGACAATATTTCGCTTTTGAAAAGGAAATTCATTCAATGTTGAAACGTCTAAATCACCATATAAAGTTAAGGCAAGTGTTCGCGGAATTGGTGTGGCAGACATAAGTAATAAATCAGCATGTTCCCCCTTAGAAGCAAGGAGTAATCTTTGGTTAACTCCGAAGCGATGTTGCTCGTCAATTATTGCTAAACCAAGCGAAGAAAAAGTTACGTCACTTGAAAAAAGTGCATGTGTCCCAACGACAATATCAATTTGATGATTTATTAAAGCAAGCTTAATTTGATACGCTTCTTTTTTCGGTGTCGCTCCTACTAAAAGAGCAATACGAACATTTGTTTTTTCAAATAATTTTCTTAGTGTTTTAAAATGTTGACGCGCTAAAGCATCCGTCGGGGCCATTAAAGCCGCTTGATCATTTCTTAAAAAATTAGCATACATTGCAATTAAACTAACGAGTGTTTTACCAGTGCCAACATCACCTTGAAGAAGTCGATACATTAATGATTGTTCATTCATATCTTTTAAGATTTCATTAAGAGAGGTTTTTTGATCATTTGTTAAAGTAAATGGTAAAGAATTAATAAACTGCTTAACTTTTTCAAGATTAATAAATTGATGCTTGTTTTTAATTAATTGCTTATTTTGCTTGCGAATCACGAGTGTTTTAAGCGAAAACAGCAAACATTCTTCATATTTTAAGACGCGTAAGCCTTGATGGATATCATCATTTGATTTTGGTCGATGAAGTAATTTTAAAGCTTCTTCTTTTGAAATTAATTTATATTTTTCTACTAAATTAGTTGGAATAATAGTTTCTATTTCATCTTCTTTTTTTAAAAAAGCTCGTTCAACTAAACGGATATATTCAAAGTTAGATAACGCCATTGGTAAAGAATAAATTGGTCTTAGATAATCATCTTTTTCAATTACGCCTTTTGTTAAAGAAAGCAGCGTTAATTTGTTTTTAAAATAATCATAATATGCAACTAAAGTAAATGGCGTTTCGTCTTTTTTAAGATGAATTAAATATTGACGATTCCACGCCTCTACTTGAAATGAATTACCATTTAATGTTGTAAAAGTAAAACGTGTCAGTTGGACTTTGTTAAACCTTGTCGAAACAAATTCACCAGCAATAAATCCATGAAAAACGACACGTTCTTTATGTTCTAAATTATATTCACGCGTCGGCATAAAACTTTCGTATTTTCGCGGTAAATGTAATAACAAATCATTAAAAGAAGAGATGCCCATTTTATCTAAAGCAAGATTAATTCTTTGTGATTTTGAAAAGTAAAATTTATTCATATATAAAGTAATAAGTTAAGTAATATGTAAAGGCGAAATATTAATTTATTCAACACCAATTAAAAACGAATAAATTGGTTGGTCGCCGCGTTTAATATCGATATCAAAATCTTGATATTTATCTGTTAAATGGGCGATGATTTTTTCTTCTTCTTTAGTCGAAATATCTTCGCCGATGATGATTGTTAAAATTTGTGTTTCTTCATCAACCATCGTTTCAATAAGGTTATATAACGCTTCAATTTTTTCTTTAACACAAATAACTAAAGATTTGTTTTTAAAGCCCATATAATATCCTTTTGTAACGTGAATTCCTTCAATATCAGTATCCTTAATCGCATATGTTATTGAACCACTAACGACGTTTTTTAATGACGCTTTCATTTCATTAAAGTTTTCTTCAGGATCTAAATCAGGATTAAACATCATCGCCGCAATTAAGCCTTGAGGAATAGTTTTACTAGGAACAACACGAGCGACAATATCATCGCTAATAACATCACAAGCTTGAGAAGCGGTCATGACGATATTAGAATTATTTGGCAAAATATAAACTTGTTTAGCGTGAACTTTTTTAATTGCAGTAATAAAATCTTCGGTCGAAGGATTCATCGTTTGTCCACCACTAACAATATAGTCAACACCAACATCATAAAACATTTGATTAAGTCCTTCACCAAAACTAACAGCAATAAGTGCATAATCTTTTAAAGGCCCATTATTTTTTTCTTCTTGTGGAAGTTCATTATGGTGGTGATGATGGTTATGATCTAAATCTAAATTAGAATGTTGTTCGGTCATGTTTTCGATTTTTAATGTCACAAATTCACCAAAAATTTGAGCGTAATTTAAAACTGAGCCCGGCTCAAGTGTATGAACGTGAACTTTTACAATATCATCATCACGAACGACAACTAAAGAATCACCACGACTACCAATTACACTCGTAAAACGTTTTTCGACGAATGGTTTTTTTACTTCTTCGGGTCCTAAACGTAAAATAAATTCGGTACAATAACCAAATTCTTCATCAACTTTTTCACCTTTAAAATCAACGTGTTGAGGAAAGGCAACTGGTTGTTTAGATTCAACGGTTGCAAGTGATTTTTCAACAACTTCACCATGAAGGGCTTTTTCCATCCCCTCAAGAATTATAACAAGGCCAAATCCACCACTATCAACAACACCGACTTCTTTTAAAATCGGTAAAAGTTCAGGTGTTCTTTTAAGTGATTCACGAGCTTCATTAATTAGTATATTGAACGCTTTAATAACTGTCGTATCACGGTTAACGTTATTTAACATAACGTTACTTGATTCACGTATCACTGTTAAAATCGTTCCTTCAACCGGCCGAATAACAGCTTTATATGCAATGACACTCCCGTTAACAAAAGCTTCAGCTAAGTCAACAGCGTTTAAAACTTTTTTGCCTTCCATCGCTTGAGCAAAGCCACGAAAAATTTGCGAGGTAATAACACCGGAGTTACCTCTTGCGCCCATTAAAAGACCTTTAGAAAAAGATGTTGCAATTGCGTAAGCGTCAGTATCAATACGATTTTGCACTTCTTTCATCCCACTTGACATCGTTAAGTTCATATTCATGCCCGTATCCCCATCTGGAACGGGGAAGACGTTAAGTGAGTCGACTTCTGGATAATTATTATATAAATGATTCGAAGCCGAAATAATCATTTGTTTTAATATTTGCCCGTTAATTGTTTTCATTAATTTGTTCCTTAAGTAATGGCCTTAAGACTTTGAACGTAGACGTTAATTGCTTTAAATTTTAAATTAAACGTTTTTTCTAAAACGTATTTGACTCTTTTTTGAACTTGACTAACGACTTCCGTAATTTTTAAGCCATACGCGACAACGATGTAGACATTAACTTCATATTTATCTTTTTCTTTAATAACAGTAACTGCTTTTGCATAATTATCTGCTTTTAAAAGCTCCGCGATATTTTCACGAATTGAAGACTTCGAAGCAAGGCCGACAACCCCATAACACTCCATCGCAGCGTTACCAGCAATTGTTGCAATTGCTTCTAAAGAAATATTAATGTCACCATAAGGTGTAGTTTTATCAATTGTCATAAAAAATATAAGTAGTTTTACTACTTCAAATAAAAATATAGCACAGACAAACATATTTGCCAAGAAATAACTACTATTATCACTAAAAGTGAAGTAGCAAACTTAATCCAATAAGTAATAAATAAAATCAAATTGTTAAATTAAATCTAACTCGCTAGTTATAATGCTTTTATTTTAATACAATAATGATTAGACTTTTTTGTGTTTTTTATTTAATAAAATACGGAAGTTTTTAAATAACCTATGTCGATTAGAAAGTATAACCATTAGTATTATTAAAATTACGACTGAGAAAGAAATAATAATCCACGTAACGTATTTTTCTACGAAAACATTAAAAAAATAAAAATTTAGATCAAATGCATCTTTAATCCCATTAATAGCTTCATTAGGTAAAGATGACATTTCAACTAAAGGCCCTCGTGTAAATATGTTTTTAAAGATAATTGAAGAATAAAGGCCGGGATTAAAGCCAAAAATATTCGCAAACGTTTTGCCAAATTGGGCAATTGGTAAATATGCGCCACAAATAAAACCATAAACACTTGCAAATAATGCAGAAACGGCAGTAATTCCACCTTCAGATTTTATAAAAATATTTATAATTGTTGATAAACCGCAACCAAATAATGTTAATAAGATTGTATTTAAGCAAATTAAAATAACGTCGATAAAAGATAAATACCAGCCCGAAATTGCAATATAAATAAAACCAAGTCCTAAGACTGAAAAAACAATAAGAATCGCCGAAAGAAACGTTGCAAGAAAATATGATAAGGAGATCGTAGAAGTATTAACTGGAGAGGATTTTAGGTCATGAATTGTTCCATTAATCTTATCTTGAACCATAATAACACCAGCTCCTAAAGAAACTGTAATTGGTGTGACAGACATTAAGGCGGAAACGATCCAACCAGCAATAAAAGCATTCGGAACGTTTTCATTAGCAAAGCTAATTCCTTCCGGTAATGAGTTTACAAAAGACGAATAGTAATTTTGTCTTAAAAATAAAATAAATAATAAAAGCAAAATTAAAGGGCCCATTAATGAAACAAAAAACATTAATTTATCAGAAAAATAAAGTTTAATGTTTCTTATTAGAAGACTTTTAAATTTAATAAGGGTGGTTTTCAATTTATTCACCTCTTAAGTCTTTACCAGTAATATTTAAAAAGACGCTATTCATATCACCTTTTAAAACTTCAAAGTCAAAAATCTCCGCACTGTATTTTTTAATTATTTCTTTGGCAAAAGAAGTATTTTCTATATTTATATTTATTCCATTAGATGTTTTAAAAACTTGGTAACCGTCGTTAATAAGTTTTTCTAATAAGGCTTCTTTATCGTCTACATAAATGCTAAATGTATCGTGGGCATAAGTTTGTTTTAACCTTAATGGAGTGCCTTTTGCAACGATTTTTCCTTCGTCAATAATAATAACATAATCAGCATTAGCGGCTTCTTCCATATAATGAGTCGTTAAAAAAACACTTAATCCATTTTCTCTTAACTTGGCTATGACGTCCCAAAGTAAACTTCTTGTTTGTGGATCTAGGCCTGTTGTTGGTTCGTCCATAATTAAGATTTTTGGATTATGAATTAAAGCTCGGGCGATATCAACTCTGCGCCGTTGTCCACCGCTAAGCGTTTTTATTTTTCTTTTTAATAATTCTTTTAATTCAAAAAGTTCACTAACCTTTTTAATATTTTCTTCAATCGCCGTTTTCGGCATTCCATATAAACCTGCTCTTAATGTTAAGTTATCTTTAACACTAAGATTTTTATCTAAAACAGAATTTTGAAAAACAATTCCAATTTTAGATTTAAAAGCAATATGGTCACCATCAATATTCTTATTGTCAATATAAACTTCGCCTGTGTCTTTTTCTAAACTACCACTAATAATATTAATTGTTGTTGATTTACCTGCGCCGTTAATACCTAAAAAAGCAAACAACTCCCCTTCTTTTACGACAAAAGATATATTGTCCACAGCGACAATATCATCATATTTTTTCGATAAATTTTTGACCTTTATTATATCCATAAATAACCTTAATTATCATCTCTAATGTTAACATTTTATCATAAAATACAATTATTACTTATTCAAAAATAATTATTCAAAACGCCGATAAATAAAAAAGCCCGGCGGCTCGCTATTCTCCCCTTGCGGGTACCTTCGCCACTACGGTGCTTAACTTCTGTGTTCGAGATGGGAACAGGTGTTTCCACCGCGCCATCACCACCAGACTTTTTTACAAAGAACATTGTTCTTTGATAACTAAATACTATTAAATAACTTGTCTTTCGTTATATCACTAATACCTTCTTAGAATTTACTTTTGATTCGATATAAATCTTTTTGAAATTAAGTCCTCGACCTATTAGTATCAGTCGACTGAATGCATCGCTGCACTTACATCTCTGACCTATCAACCTCTTAACATTAGAGGGGTCTTACTTCTTTCGAATGAGAAGTCTCATCTTAAGGTTGGCTTCACGCTTAGATGCTTTCAGCGTTTATCCATTCCGTAGGTAGCTACCCAGCTATGCCACTGGCGTGACAACTGGTGGACCATTGCTACGTTCGTCCCGGTCCTTTCGTACTAGGGATGAGTCCTTTCAAACTTCTTGCGCCCACGACAGATAGGGACCAAACTGTCTCACGACGTTTTGAACCCAGCTCGCGTACCACTTTAATGGGCGAACAGCCCAACCCTTGGAAGGTACTTCCCCTCCAGGATGTGATGAGCCGACATCGAGGTGCCAAACCGCATCGTCGATATGAACTCTTGGATGCGATTAGCCTGTTATCCCCAGGGTAGCTTTTATCCGTTGAGCGACGGCCTTTCCACACAGAAACCGCCGGATCACTAAGCCCGACTTTCGTCCCTGTTCGACTTGTTGGTCTCACAGTCAAGCACCCTTATGCCTTTGCACTCGTTGTATGATTTCCAACCATACTGAGGGTACCTTGGGGCGCCTCCGTTACCTTTTGGGAGGCGACCGCCCCAGTCAAACTACCCACCAAACACTGTCCCCCGTCCTGTAATGAACGCGGGTTAGAATATCCATAATTCAAGAGTAGTATTCCACCGTTGACTCCAGTGAAGCTGACGCCCCACCTTCATAGTCTCCTACCTATCCTCTACATGAAGTATAAATACCCAATATTAAGCTATAGTAAAGCTCCATGGGGTCTTACCGTCTAGTCGCGGGTAACCTGCATCTTTACAGGTAGTAAGATTTCACCGAGTCTGCTGTCGAGACAGCGCCCAGATTATTATACCATTCGTGCGGGTCAGAACTTACCTGACAAGGAATTTCGCTACCTTAGGACCGTTATAGTTACGGCCGCCGTTCACTGGGGCTTCAATTCAGAGCTTCGCCTTGCGGCTAACCCCCCCTCTTAACCTTCCAGCACTGGGCAGGCATCACCCCATATACATCGCCTTACGGCTTAGCATAGAGCTGTGTTTTTGCTAAACAGTTACCTGGGCCTCTTCACTGCGACTCTCTCGCGAGAGTACTTCTTCTTGCGAACTTACGAAGCGATTTTGCAGAGTTCCTTAACAACAGTTATCTCGCTCACCTTAGGATATTCTCCTTGACCACGTGTGTCCGTTCTCGGTACGGGCCATATATACTTAAGCTAGCAGCTTTTCTTGAAAGCTGGCATCACTGACTTCACTACTAGGGTTGCCCCATTCGCTCCCCATCACGCCTTCCCCTTGAATATGGCACGGATTTGCCTATGCCACAGGTACCTCGCTTGGCCCGGAATCCATTAACCGGGATCAGTTAGCCTTCTCTGTCACTACATCGCATATATACGGGTGCAGGAATATCAACCTGCTGTCCATCGACTACGCCTTTCGGCCTCGCCTTAGGTCCCGACTAACCCTGGGAGGACGAACCTTCCCCAGGAAACCTTAGTCTAATGGTGTGTGGGATTCTCACCCACAATCGTTACTTACACCGGCATTCTCACTTCCATACAGTCCACGACTCCTTACGGTATCGCTTCAATCCATATGGAACGCTCCCCTACCACTTTAGATAAATCTAAAATCCGTAATTTCGGTATTATACTTAGCCCCGGTAAATCTTCGGCGCGGAGGCACTCGACTAGTGAGCTGTTACGCACTCTTTAAACGATGGCTGCTTCTGAGCCAACATCCTAGCTGTTTAAGCGCCTTCACTTCCTTTCACACTTAGTATAAATTTAGGGACCTTAATTGACGGTCTGGGCTGTTTCCCTTTCGACCATGGAGCTTAGCCCCCACAGTCTGACTGCCTGAGTAAACTTACTGGTATTCGGAGTTTGATTATATTTGGTACCGCTTGAGACGGCCCGCATACATTCAGTGCTCTACCCCCAATAAGCAATGTTCAGACGCTAGCCCTAAAGCTATTTCGGGGAGAACCAGCTATCTCCCAACTCGATTGGAATTTCTCCGCTATCCACAAATCATCCGCGGGCGTTTCAACGAACGTCGGTTCGGTCCTCCAGTGGGTTTTACCCCACCTTCAACCTGTTCATGGATAGGTCGTCGGGTTTCGGGTCTACAGCACCGTACTTTAGCCCTCTTAAGACTCGCTTTCGCTGCGGCTCCGTTTCATCAACTTAACCTTGCACGATACCATAACTCGCCGGTTCATTCTTCAATAGGCACGCCATCACCCTTTAACGGGCTCTGACTTATTGTAGGCATATAGTTTCAGAGTCTTTTCACTCCCCTCCCGGGGTTCTTTTCACCTTTCCCTCACGGTACTGGTTCACTATCGGTCACTAGTTAGTATTTAGCCTTACGCAGTGGTCTGCGCTCATTCCGACAAGGTTCCACGTGCCTCGCCGTACTCGGGATCTCACTAGGGGGTTACATCAGTTTACCTACAGGGCCTTCACCTTCTATGGCCGATTTTTCCAAATCGTTCGGCTGTAATGTAACACATCCCACGTTGTGGTCCACACCCCATCTCAAGAGATGGTTTGGGCTTTTCCGCTTTCGCTCGCCGCTACTGACGGAATCGAATTCTCTTTCTTTTCCTCTAGGTACTAAGATGTTTCAGTTCCCTAGGTATTGCTTCATTACGACTATGTATTCATCGTAAGATGACATGATATTACTCATGCCGGGTTTCCCCATTCGGAAATCGACGGATCGAAGCTCACATCCAGCTCCCCATCGCTTATCGCAGGTAGTCGCGTCCTTCTTCGCCTTCTAGTGCCAAGGCATCCGCTATACGCCCTTATTAACTTAACTTCGTAAATTGTAATTAGGTTTTTTAGTAATTGTCTTGAATTTTGTTATCGCAAATCTCAACGTTTGATGAAATCAATCTTTTTGAAATCGCGACATAACAGAAAGAACATGTTATATAGTATTCAGTTGTCAAAGAACAAGTTGCTCGAGAGCGTTTAATCTCTCAAAGCTGAACAGAAGACTTTCGCACAATCGTCGTCATAACTTTGCTAGTTAGGTTAAATAAATTTGTACAATCTGGACAAAAATATTGCCAGATTACTTTCTCCTTAGAAAGGAGGTGATCCATCCCCACGTTCCCGTAGGGATACCTTGTTACGACTTAACCCCAATCACTAGTCCTACCTTAGGCGTCTCCCTCCTTGCGGTTAGGATAACGACTTCGAGTATTACCAGCTCTCATGGTTTGACGGGCGGTGTGTACAAGCCCCGGGAACGTATTCACCGTAACATGGCTGATTTACGATTACTAGCAATTCCGACTTCATGAAGTCGAGTTGCAGACTTCAATCCGAACTGAGACCAGCTTTATGAGATTGGCTCCACCTCGCGGTATCGCAACTCTTTGTACTGGCCATTGTAGCACGTGTGTCGCCCAGGACATAAAGGGCATGATGATTTGACGTCATCCCCACCTTCCTCCGACTTACATCGGCAGTCTCTCTTGAGTCCCCAACTGAATGCTGGCAACAAGATGACGAGGGTTGCGCTCGTTGCAGGACTTAACCTAACATCTCACGACACGAGCTGACGACAACCATGCACCACCTGTGTGAATTATGACTATCCCCCTATCTCTAGGGTCTTTAATTCCATGTCAAATCCTGGTAAGGTTCTTCGCGTAGCGTCGAATTAAACCACATGCTCCACTGCTTGTGCGGGGCCCCGTCAATTCCTTTAAGTTTCAGTCTTGCGACCGTACTCCCCAGGCGGAGAACTTAATGCGTTAGCTTCAGCACTGCTTCACAGCAATACTTAGTTCTCATCGTTTACGGCGTGGACTACTAGGGTATCTAATCCTATTTGCTACCCACGCTTTCGTGACTGAGCGTCAGTATCGATCCAGTAAGTCGCCTTCGCCACTGGTGTTCCTCCATATATCTACGCATTTCACCGCTACACATGGAATTCCACTTACCTCTCTCGCACTCTAGCTGTTCAGTTTTCAGAGCGGAGTGGGGTTGAGCCCCACGCTTTGACTCCAAACTTAAACTGCCGCCTGCTCACTCTTTACGCCCAATAATTCCGGATAACGCTTGCCACCTACGTATTACCGCGGCTGCTGGCACGTAGTTAGCCGTGGCTTTCTGATAAAGTACCGTCAGACAATTAGCATTTCCTCTAACTGCTGTTCTTCCTCTATAACAGAGCTTTACGATCCGAGGACCTTCATCACTCACGCGGCGTTGCTCGGTCAGGGTTCCCCCCATTGCCGAAAACTCCCTACTGCTGCCTCCCGTAGGAGTCTGGACCGTGTCTCAGTTCCAGTGTGGCCGATCACCCTCTCAGGTCGGCTACGCATCCTCGTCTTGGTGAGCTGTTATCTCACCAACTAACTAATGCGCCGCAGGTCCATCCATCAGCGAGGCTTTGAAGCCCCTTTTACACTTCGAAGATGCCTTCGAGGTGCCTATTCGGTATTAGCCAAAGTTTCCTCTGGTTATTCCCAACTGAAGGGCAGGTTACCTACGTGTTACTCACCCGTTCGCCACTAAGGTATTGCTACCTCCGTTCGACTTGCATGTATTAGGCACGCCGCCAGCGTTCATCCTGAGCCAGGATCAAACTCTCAATAAGTTTTTATCTAGATCAAAATTATTTTCTGGTTTTTATTAATTTAAAAAATTGACGTTGTGTTTCTTGTACATCTGTTCAGTTTTCAAAGATCAAGTGGCTTACTATACTAATGTATAGGGCCTGGCGGCAAAATTTGCACGCTTAAATAGATTATCATTAGAACGTAGTAGTGTCAAGAATTTAAATTCTTTTTTGCCTAATTCTTTTAACTTTAGTTAATAAAACTTTACTTTTAAGAAAATAAATTTGCTCTCTTTTTTATAAATAAAAAAGACCGGTTAATACCAGTCTTAATTAATTAAGTTAACAGCCTAGAAAAGTTTTTTCCAAAGGCCGTGTAAGTTGCAATATTCATATGCTGCAACGGGTACTTCGCCTTCAGCTAAATGAAAAGTAGCCGCTGGTGGCTCGCCTGGATGTAAATTAATGCGATGTCCACCAAGATTAGTCTCTAAGTGAATCCATTCAATATAATGTTCAGGAACCATTGGGTGAATAACTGCACCAACGACGACACTAACTTTATTACCTTCAACACTAACTTCTGGAATGTGCTTTTCTAAAGCGACATTTTCTTGAGTATCAGCAACGACCTCATCCATTTCTTGGCCGCAGCAAATCATTGGTACGCCACTATCGACAATTGATTCAGTAAAATTACCACAAATCATACATTTAAAAAATTTAGCCATTTTCTTTCCTCCTAAAACTATTTTATGAAAATTTTCTTAAAAAAGAAATCATTATTTACTTTCACCGGCGCGAGCGTGCGATGATGTAGGCAATGCGTACAAAAATGTATATAAAGTCAATGTAAATACTAAAAGCATGAAAAAGCGCTCTTTGTTTATCCATAATGCCGCTTTCGATTTCTCGACGAATGCGCCAAACATCAAAAGCTGTAATAAGCATAATTGCCCCAAAAGAAACAAAAGTAACAATCCAAGTTATCGTTTCACTACCAATAAAAAAATTAAACAAAGATAAAAAGATTGAACCGACCAAAAGGCCTAAACCGACTAAAACTAAGCTTGATAAATTAGCTTTTGAAAAATATCCGACTGCTGCCATAATGCCAAAAACTAAACAAGTTAGCGCTAAGGTGACACCAATTGTGTACCAATCAAGAATGAATAAAATTGATGAAAGCAAAACACCCATGACAATCGCATAAATAACAAATGGTACAACCATTCTTTTTTGACGTCGAAAGACAACAAAAGAAATATAAAAAATTAAAACAATTTGTATAACAGATGATCCGATAATTAGACCATAATAAAGTTCGCCACTAGTATCAAACCTAGCAACAAGAAAACCAGTTAATAAAGCGACAATTGCGCTAATTAAAAATCCAATTCCGGCGTAGGCAAATATTAAGCCAAAGTATTTATTTTTTTCATACGTTTGGACTGATGATCTAGTTTCTAATCTTTGTTCGCGTTCACGATTTGGACGTGAATAATAATCTTGTTCCATTTTAATCCTCCTTATGATTAAATAATATTTTGAACTAATTCTTTAAAAGATTCAATTTTTAAAGAGGCGCCACCAACTAAAGCCCCATCTATATCAGGTGTTGAAAGATAAGCACGAACGTTATCTGGTTTAACTGATCCTCCATACAAAATGCGAATATTTTCTGCAATTTCTTCGCCATACATTTCTTTTAATAAAAAGCGAATGTAGGAGCAAATATCTTGAGCAATACTCACTGAAGCATTTTTACCAGTACCAATTGACCAAACTGGCTCATAAGCAATAATTAATTGTTGAGCTTGGTCTTTTAAAACACCAGCTAAACCGACTTCAATTTGTTCTTTAATAACTTTTTTAGTTAAATGACTTTCAAATTGTTCAAGTGTTTCGCCAACACAATAAACTGGTGTCATTTGATGGTTAAGTAAGGCTAAGATTTTTAAGTTACAACTTTCACTTGTTTCATAATAAAGAGTGCGTCTTTCAGAATGACCTACTAATGACCATGTTATATCTAATTCAGCTAACATCGGAATTGATATTTCGCCGGTAAAGGCACCACTATTTAAATGATGAACATTTTGACTAGCAACAATTAAGTCAGGATTATATTTTTGTATCGTTGATAAAGATAAATAAGATGGGCAAACTCCAACTTCGAGGTGATGCATTTTTGCTAATTCACTTAAAGCTAAAGAACCAAGCGCAAATACTTTTGCTTCTTCGCGCGTTTTATTCATCTTCCAATTGCCAAGTAATAATTTTTTTCTCATTGTTTTATCCTTATTTTAAAATTTCTAAGCCCGGTAAAAGGCCTTCGTTTTCAATCATTGTTAAAGCAGCTCCACCACCTGTTGAAACGTGCGAAAAACTATTCATAAAACCAAATTCACTTACAGCTGCGGCAGAATCGCCACCTCCAGCAACACTAAAAACACCTTCTAATTTATTAACAGCTTCGCAAATAGCAATTGTTCCTAAAGCAAAATCTTCTTGTTCAAAAACGCCCATCGGCCCGTTCCAAAAAATCATTTTTGCGTTTTTCATTTCTTTTTGAAATAAAGTAATTGTTTTTGGACCAATATCCATCCCTTCAAATTCATCTGGAATATTAGCGTCTTTTGTCGTAATTTTTTTACTCCAATTCATAAAAGCGTCAGTCGAAACAGAATCGATTGGTAAAATAATCCGTCCTTTTGCTTTTTCATAACATGCCTTTGCATATGCGAGTTGATCGTCTTCGACCGGAGAAATTCCAACGGTTTTACCAAGAGCTTTTTGAAATGTGTAAGCCATCGCACCACCGATTAAAATTTTGTCACATTTTTCAAGTAATTTATCGATTACTTTAATTTTATCCGAGACTTTTAAACCGCCTAAAATAGCAATATATGGTCGATCACTAGGATTTACATCAACACAACGCATTAAGTTATTTACTTCTTTTTCAACTAAATAACCAACTGCAACTTTTTTACCTTCTTGTTTCAAGATACTTGGAATACCATAAGTGGATGCATGAGCACGATGTGCTGTTCCAAATGCCTCCATGACAAAAATATCAATATTATTAGCCCATTTTTGCGCTAATTCTAAGTCATTTTTTGTTTCACCAGGTTCAAAGCGGGTATTTTCTAAAAGGAGCGTTTCACCATCTTCAAGTGTGCGGACAAAATAATCAACTTCTTCTCCAGTCGTTAATGGACAAAAGACAACAGGTGTTTTTAATAATTCTTTTAAGCGAACCGCAACTGGCTCGAGTGAATTTTTTTTCATTTGCGCCATAACGGCTTCTGGTCCGTCTTTATGTTTAATTTTTCCAAGATGAGAAAGTAAAACAACTTTAGCCCCACGTGAAGTAAGAAACTTAATCGTCGGTAAAGCTTGAATTATTCGATTATCATCACGTATTTGACCATCTTTGAGGGGGACATTAAAATCAACACGAACTAAAATACGTTTGCCCTTAATGTCACCTAATTGTTCAATTGTTAACATTATTAGACTCCTTCTAATTAAAAAGGTACCAAGTGGTACCCTTTGGTTTTTATATTTTTAAGACTTCAGCCATTTTTTTGGCAAGACGTAAATATTGAGCAGTATAAGCATATTCATTATCATACCAAGAAACGACTTTAACAAATTGTTGGCCTTCAGGATTTGTAAAGACAGCAGTTTGCGTTGCATCAAAAATTGAACCAGCTGTTGTCCCAATAATATCACTACTAACAACTTCATCAACATTATAAGCAAGAACATCTTTTAAATAAGTTTTGCTCGCTTCTAACATTGCCATATTAATTTCTTCAACCGTTACGTCTTTACCTAAAGAAAGAGATAAATCGACTAATGAACCATCAATAACTGGTACACGTAAAGCTCCACCTTGTAAACGCCCTTTTAATTCTGGAATAACTAAATTAATTGCTTTAGCTGCTCCAGTTGTTGTTGGAACGATATTTGCAGCGGCAGCACGTCCACGACGATTATTACCTTTTTTTACTAAATCAAGTGTTGTTTGATCGTTTGTGTAGGCGTGAACAGTTGTCATATAACCACCTTTGACACCAAACTTGTCAACGAGAACTTTCATAACAGGCGCTAAACAATTTGTCGTACATGAAGCACCAGAAATAACTAGCATGTCATCTTCTAAAAGATGATCGTTAACTCCATAAACAAAAGTTGGTGTTTCTTTATCAGCTGGAGCAGAAATAACAACGCCTTTTGCTCCGCCCGTTTCGATATGAACCATCGCATCGGCTCGTCCTCTAAAACGACCGGTGCATTCCATAACAAGATCAACACCATAATCTGACCATTTAATTAATTTAGGGTCGGGTTGTCCAATGACAGGAATAACTTTTCCTTTATAGACAATCGCGTTTTTGTCTTCATCAACACTAATATCATTTAAGCCGAAACGACCTTGTGCACTATCATATTTTAGTAAATAAGCTAGAGTTTTCGCATCGGCTAAATCGTTAATTGCAACGACTTCAAAATCTCCAGTTTCATATGCACGACGAAAAACTAAACGTCCAATCCGTCCAAATCCATTAATAGCAATTTTAATTGACATAAAATGTCCTCCTTTTTTTATTACCTTATATAGTATATATGAAATTAGTTCTTTTTTTAAGTAAAAAAGATTGAAAGCGTTTACTAATTTTATCTAAATAAAACAAAGTTTTAAAAATCGTTTGGTGAAAAAACGCCTTTTAGTAAAAACTCAAGACTTATATTTAAAGCATTTGCTAAGCGCACTAAAACATCAAGCGAAGGGTTACGCCGTCCATTTTCTAAATCAGATAAATAATTACGATGAATATCAGCATGGTAAGCTAATTCTTCTTGCGACCATTTTTTAGCTTTTCTTAATTTAACTATTCTTAAGCCAAACTTCTTAAAAATATTCATTCTTCTTCCCCTTTGTACCTCGTAGCTAAGACGTTCAATTCTCGAAATAAATGATTGACATTTGATTTACTAACAACTTTTTCAAGCCTTTCACTCATATGCCTCGCTAACTCATCAAGCGTCGCATCGCGATGCATTAGACGCAGTTGGCATAATAATTTAAGTTTCTCATTAGCAAGAAATTGAAGGCCTAGTTTTTCTTGAATAACACTAATATTTGCTAGTTGTTTTAAAGCGGCTTCAGTCGTTTTTGCATAATTAGCTTTGTCTAAATTAATTAACCGATTACCAATATTAATAAATTCTCGATCAATCCGAATATTTTCAAATTCTAAAGCACATTCGGTTGCTCCCATTAAAATTAAAAAATCAGCAATTTGGTCAGATTTTTTTAAATAAATAATTGTTTTATCACGCCTTTTAATTGTTTTAGGAGAAAATGCACCACCTTTATATTTCGCAATTAGTTTAAGAAACCAACGAGCATACTTGAGTTGTTTTAAGGCAATTTCTAAATGATAATTAGAGCTCGTTGGAGAATTAACCGAACCTGATGCTAAAAAACCACCAGCTAAATATCCACCAATCATATCATCGTTATAGACAATATTTTTAGCTATTTTATTTTCACTAAAAGAAACTTCTAAATCACTTAAAAGATAATCGACTTCTTGTTCAAAAATTATTTTATATATTGTCCGTTTTTTAAATTTCATCATTTTTTCATAAGCAAAACGGACTTGTAAGCCATATATTTTTTGCACGGTTAAAAAAATAAATTTAGCAATTTTAGCGTTTTCTGTTTTTAAAATGAGTTGTTTTTGACCTTTTTCTTTTTTGGTTACACCGTTAATGCGAATAAAAGCGGCAATTAAAGAACGAAGTCTTTCTTCTGTATAAGGTTTTATAACGATTTCTTCTTTAACTTTGCGGGTGAAAGAAAAACTAGGTCTCACTTTTTATATTTTCCTAAATCGCGATGTAAGCATAATGTACGGTAAGATTTTGAAAACTTTTGCGATAAATAATTCGTAATCGCGACAGAGCGATGTTGTCCGCCACTACAACCTATCCCAACAACAAAAAAGTTACGGTTTTCTTCTTTCACTTTTTTTAAGTAATAGACTAAATATTTTTCTATTTCTTTAACTAATAACTTTGCATCTTTATCATTTAAAACAAAATCTTGAACTTCTTTGTCCTCGCCAGTTAATTCTTTTAATTCAGGAATCCAATAAGGATTAGGAACGATACGTGTATCAAAAATAATTTCAACATCGGCTGGAACACCGTGTTTAAAACCAAAAGAAACAAAGTTTACTGTAAGTTCTTTCTTTTCCATACCGTCAATATTACGGAAAATATATTTTCTTAATTCAGGAACGCTTTTACCAGTTGTATCAATATAAATATCAACTTCGCTTTTAACGGCGTCCATAATTTTTCGATCTAATTTTAAACATTGTTCAAGTGTTAAACCATGAGCTTGTTGGGGATGTAAATGTCTTGTTAGTCGAAAGCGCGTAATTAGTTCCGCCTCTGTTGCATCTAGGGCCATAAAAGTAACATTAAAAGAAGGTATTTTACGTGCAAGCAATGCGGCTTTTAATGACTCATTAATTGAAACAACAACGAGAGTTTTAGAAAATCGAGCTTCATTTTTTTTAAATGAAGTATAAAGTTTTGGAATAACAGAAAGAGGAACATTTTCGACAATGTAATAATCCATTTCTTCAAATGCTCGAACAGCGGTTGATTTACCTGCGCCACTAACACCAGTTAAAATTACTAAATCTATCATATGTACCTATAAAATATCATAGCACACATTAATTTATATATAAATTTTTAATCTTCTTAATTTTATTTATTTCGCAAAGTAACTTTCACATATCTAATTGCGGCTGTTGCAGCAATCGAACCATCACTTGCAGCCGTTACGAGTTGGCGCAACTTTTTACTATTTGTATCACCAGCAGCATATAATCCGGCAACGTTTGTTTCCATATCTTGATTAACGATTAAATAACCATTTTTAGTTTCTAAATTAAAGTTAGATAAAAATTCCGTTAAACTTTTTTGCCCAACATAAGGAAAGACAGCATTAACACTTAAATCTTTTTCTTCGTTAGTAAGAAGATTTTCAATTGTTAATTTTTCAACTCGGTCTGTGCCACTAATTGTTTTTGCTGCGGTTTTTTCATATAAAACAACATTGCCGTGAGACAATAATTTTTTTAATTTATCTTCATCGGCTTTTTCTTTATCCACGGAAAAGACTAGATAAAGGGTTTTAACAATACCGGCTAAATAACTCGCCTCATCTAAAGCCGTATCAAGATGACCAATAACGGCAACGTCTTTATTTCGATAAATTGGACCATCACAAGTTCCACAATATGAAACACCGCGGTTTAAAAATTCTTTTTCCCCCGGGATTCCTAATTGTTTTTCAATTGTGCCTGTTGCGATAATAACAGCTTTAGCGTGTATTGTTTGTTCTTCAGTTTGTACAAAAAATAAATTTTCTTTTTTAGAAACACTAACGACGTTTCCATAAATTAATTCGATTTCATTTTTTGTTGCTTGTTCAGTTAATTTATACGCTAATTCAGGACCGCTTATTCCTTCAAAACCCGGATAATTTTCAATTTCTCCAAGTTTAGCGAGCTTTCCACCAAAAGCATAACGATCAATAACACAAACATTTAAATTTGCTCTTTTTGTGTACAAAGCAGCTGTAAGGCCTGCGATACCTCCACCAACGATTGCGACATCAACTTCTTTTTGCATTTAAAATCTCCTCTTTAAATTTCATAAAACTATTAATTACATAATGTGGTCTTGCCTTTTTAGGTAAGGGACGAGGGGTCCAACTCACAATAGCGAATTTAATCTTAGCATTAGTAGCGGCTAAATAATCAAAAATCGTATCACCTATATATAACACTTTTTCTTTATTCTTAATATTATAATATTTCATTGCGTTTAAAATTCCTTCTGGATTTGGTTTAGATTTTTTTACATCATCACCAGCAATAACTAATTCAAAGTAAGGTTTGAGTTTTGTTAATTCAAGGCTAAAAAGTGTCGATTTACGTAACTTCGAAGTAATTAGACCAATTTTAATATTAGTTTTTTTTAAGAACTCAAGAAATTCTATAACTTCAGGAAAAACTTTTACGTGTTTATGATAATGAATAATTGAACGTTCACGAAATTGTTTTTCGCTTAGGCTAACGTCAACATGTGGAAATTCTTTTTCTAAACTTTCTTTAATCGGTGGTCCTGAAAATTGTAAAACATATTGACGTGATGGTTTAAAATCTGGTCGATACATTTCATAAAGTTCATAAAATGTTTCGACAAGCATTTGATCACTATCGAGAATTGTCCCATCTAAATCAAATAAAATTAATTCAAACATGAAAACTAAACAGTATCGTATGTCCGAGGTGGCAAACCTTTTTTCTTCCGGTAAAAATCATAAAGATGAAAGGCCACAATCCCAACAACACCTGCACCAATAAGAAGAAATGATGAATACCACGATTGTGAATATTCAAAGTGAGCATCTCGTAATGGTTCTAATACCGCCCTCGTTAGGCCATACCAAATTAAATAAGACATGGATAAATCACCGAGCGAAATATATTTTTTAAGTCCTCTACCAACAGCAAAGGTAATAAGAAAATATCCAGATAAATTAATAATTAATTCGATTAAAAAGAGTGGTAAATAAATATTACCTGGACTTGCCGGTCCGCTCGTTGAAGAAAACACCATATTATTTAAAACGATATTTGGAAGAAATGACCAACTTGAAGCAAGAACTTCTTTACCGTGAACTTCAAGATTAAAGAAATTTCCCATCCGACCAACGGCTTGAGCAATTAAAATCGTCGGCACAACGACATCCATTGCCCAACGAATATTGACGTATTTTCGTTTTAACAACATATAAGTGACGCCAGCAATAATGCCTAAAATTGCTCCACCCATAATCGCGAGTCCGCCATCCCAAATTCTTAAAACATCAAGAAAATTTCCTTTATACTTATCAAATTCTAAAACATAACAATACCAAAGCCTTGCCCCAACAATACCTGAAGGAAAAGCTATGTAAAAAGTAGTGTCTAAAATACCATGTCTTTTAAACTTTTTGTAAAAGAAATGATCAGCGATAAAATAAACTAAAATTGCTCCACCAACAATAAATATTCCATAAAAAGCAACCGCATATTGAACGCCACTTTCAAATGGACCAACAAAACCACTAACGAGTGAAAGACGGTTCGCTAATGGATAAACTAAATGCTCAGCCACTCCTTCTGTTGCTAAAATAAAAGATAAAAAAACGACTGGAATTAAAGAATACATTACGATTCGAACTATTTTAATAATGTGTTCTTCTAATTTTGGTTTATAAAAATTCAGTCCAAAAGCGCCATATAAGCCTGCAAAACTTAGACCAAAAAAGAAACCTCCCCCTAAAGCTAAGAAATATTCGCCAACGCTTAAGGACCAACTTCTAGATAAAACTAAAAACAAAATTGTTAAAAAAGAAAATAGCCCGGCTCCTAAAACCGATCCACCTAAATAATATAAATCGTTTTTGTCTAAAGTATTTTTGTCTTCTTGTTTGACAAGATTACGAAGAACAAAATGTAAAAAAACAATTGACCCTATGAATAGGACGAACGTAATATAACTCATAACTTTCATAATTTCTCTTCCTTTTCTAAATCATATCACTTTATTAAAACAACTGAATGTTATTTTTTTGCTAGGATCTTTTTTAAATATTGACCAGTGTAAGAATTTTCGTTTTCACTAACTTCTTCAGGAGTCCCAAGCGCAACAATTTCACCACCAGCATCGCCACCATCAGGACCTAAATCAATAATATAATCGCTAACTTTTATAATGTCTAAATTATGCTCAATTACAATAACAGTATCGCCATTATCAACAATTTTTTGTAGTACACTAATTAATCGCTTGACATCATCAGTATGTAATCCAGTCGTTGGTTCATCTAATAAATAAAGCGTCTTGCCTGTCGGCCTTCTTTGTAGTTCAAAAGCTAATTTTACTCTTTGGGCTTCACCACCGCTTAAAGTTGTCGCACTTTGCCCTAGTTTTATATAGCCTAAACCAACATCGAATAATATTTGTAAACGTCTTTTAATTTGAATGCGATTTTCAAAAAACGAAAGAGCGTCTTCAACTGTCATTTCTAAAACTTCATAAATATTTTTACCTTTATATGTAACCATTAAAGTTTCATCGTTATAACGCTTACCATTACATTGATCACAACGTACATAAACATCTGGTAAAAAGTTCATCGGAATACGTGTCACGCCAGCGCCTTGACAAGTTTCACATCGACCACCTATCACATTAAAAGAAAATCTGCCTTTATCAAATCCACGTGCCCTTGCTTCGATTGTTTCAGCAAAAAGCGTTCTAATATCATCAAATACCTTTGTATATGTAGCAGGATTACTTCGCGGTGTTCGACCAATTGGGTCTTGGGAAACATTAACTACTTTATCAATGTTTTCGATACCAAATAGTTCATCATGAGCACCGGCTATAACGTCGCTTCCTTTTAATTTTTGTTCAATTGCTTGAAATAAAGTTTGATTAATTAAAGAAGATTTGCCACTACCTGAAACACCCGTAATAGCAATAAATGTTCCAAGTGGGAAAGTAACGTTAATATTTTTTAAATTATTATGTTTTGCACCATTTATCGTTAAAAAACGCTTATTTCCTTCACGTCTTTGAGTAGGTATTTCAATACGTTTACGCCCAGCTAAATAATCACCTGTAATTGATTCTTTATTATCTATAATATCTTTTAAGGTGCCTTGAGCGACAACACGACCACCATGAACGCCAGCACCAGGACCAATATCAACAATATGATCGGCCTTTCGCATCGTTTCTTCGTCGTGTTCAACAATAATTAAGGAATTACCTAAATCACGCATTGACTTTAATGTTTTTAAAAGTTTAGCGTTATCTTTTTGATGTAAACCAATACTAGGTTCATCAAGAACATATAAAACGCCAGCAAGACGGCTACCAATTTGCGTGGCAAGACGAATCCGCTGTGCCTCGCCGCCACTTAAAGTCATCGACATCCGACTTAAAGTTAAATAATCTAATCCGACGTTACTTAAAAACTTTGCCCGATTTTTAATTTCTTTAATTACTAAACGACCAATTTCTTGTTCCATCGGCGTTAAAACTTCTTTTAAAGTATTAAAAAAATCTAAAAATTTATTAATTGGCAATGTTGTTACTTCATAAATATTTAAACCATTTATTTTAACGGCTAAAGCTTGCTCATTTAGACGCGCCCCATGACAAACTAAACACTTACTATCACGCATATATATTTCATAATAATCACGCATCATCGAACTTTTTGTGTCTAAATAAAGGCGATCAATTCTTGTCTTAATACCTTCAATAAAACCATTGCGATGATTTTTATTTCCTGATGCAGATGTTATGACATATTTAAAAGGTTTATCGCTACCAAAAAAGATTATTTCTTTTTGTTTTTTTGAAAAGTCTTTAAAAGGTGCATTTAAATCGATGTCATATTGAGCGCATAAATATTTAAATTCTTGCCATTCCATGTTTTTTGAATGGACAACGTTTTTAAAGTATCTGATTGCTCCTTGCATTAAAGTTAAATTTTCATTTGGAACAATTAAATCAAAAGCAGCCTCGCGGTTAATGCCTAAACCTTTACATTTAGGACAATATCCTAATGGAGCGTTAAACGAAAAAAGACGTGGTTCAAGCTTAGGCACAGAAAAACCACAATATTTACAACTATGATGTTGACTTAATAGTTTCTCTTCATCATCAAGTAAAAAGATGACATATCCTTTTGACCAATCAAGAGCTAGTTCAACCGCATCAAATAAACGTGTGCGATTATCTTTTCGAACGATTAAACGGTCAATAATAATATCAATATCGTGACGTTTGTTTTTTTCAAGCAAAGGCACTTCGTTAATTAAGTAAAGCTTTCCATCAATACGCAATCTTTCAAAGCCTTGTTCAGCAATTTTTTTCAGTGTTTCAACGTGACTTCCTTTTTCATGACGAACTAGAGGTGATAAAACTTGTAATCTACTACCTTCTTTATAAGATAAAGCAATATCAACCATTTTTGTTGGTGAAAACGAAACGATTGGCTCATTATGAGTTGGACAATAAGGAACACCAATTCGCGCATATAAAAGTCGCAAATAATCATATATTTCCGTAACCGTCCCCACAGTTGAGCGAGGATTATGTGACGTTGTTTTTTGATCGATAGAAATAGCAGGTGATAAACCTTCAATCGCATCGACGTCTGGTTTATCGACGTTACCTAAAAATTGTCGAGCATAACTTGAAAGACTTTCAACGTAACGTCTTTGCCCTTCACTATAAATTGTGTCAAAAGCTAAAGTCGTTTTACCACTTCCAGAAAGACCAGTAAAAACAACTAATGCGTTTTTAGGAATTTCGAGGTCGATGTTTTGTAAATTGTTTTCTCGAGCCCCTTTAATAAAAATTGTTTTGCGTTCCACGATTGCCTCAAGTTAATATTTTAACATTGTTAAACCTATTTAACTAAAGAAACACTAATAAAATATTTAAATAATGAATTTTCTAATTTTAATTGCTATAATAATTTCAGTTTTCGGGACGTAGCACAGCTTGGTAGCGCACTACCTTGGGGTGGTAGGGGTCGAGGGTTCAAATCCCTCCGTTCCGACCAGTAATGAAAAGAGACCATAAGGTCTCTTTTTTTGATAATCGATTTTATTATTTATTCAGATGAAAAAATAAATTTTATAAACCGAACTTTTTGATTTTTTCCCAACGGTCTTTAGCATTAAGCATTGATTTTTCTAAAAGTGCTTCAGCGTTTTCTGGGTTAATATTTGGTAATTGTGAGAAACGCGTTTCTCTCATCACAAAGTCACGGAATTTCGAAAAGTCTGGTTCTTTACAATCAAGTTCTAAACCCGGTAAGCCCTGAGCAACACGGCGCGGGTCATATCTAAAGGTTGTAAAATATCCACTTTCGACAGCGTCTTTTTCTTGTTTTATTGAATTAACAAGTCCGCCTTTAATGCCATGTTCGATACAAGGTGAATAAGCAATAATAAGTGATGGTCCATCATAGCTTTCAGCTTCTTTTAAAGCTTGAATTGCTTTAACTGGATTGCCACCTAAAGAAATTTGTGCGACATAAACATGACCATAGGTCATTGCCATTAAGGCAAGGTTCTTTTTCGCGACTGTTTTACCACTTGCAGTAAATTTAGCAATTGAACCAGCTTGTGATGATTTAGATGATTGTCCACCAGTATTAGAATAAACTTCGGTATCAAGAACTAAAACATTAACATCATCATAATTTGCTAAGACATGATCAAGTCCACCATAGCCGATGTCATAAGCCCAGCCATCGCCACCAATAATCCAAATTGATTTATCGAGTAAATCACGTTCATAAGTAAGAAGCTCTTTGACTTCTTCGTCTTTACTAGCTTTAACTAAGTCAATCAAGTTAGGAATAATAACACGTGCTTCATCACGTTTTTTAATATTTTCTAAATATGATTTAAGTACTTCTTTTAATTGTTCTTCAACGCTTTTGCGAATTAAGGCATCTTCAATAATTTTGGCGATTCTAGCAAGTTTTGTATCCGTTGCTAGACGCATACCAAAACCAAATTCAGCATTATCTTCAAAAAGGGAGTTAGCCCAAGCGATACCTTCGCCTTGTTTATCTTTCACAAAAGGAGTAAGTGGTGTCGAACCACAATAAATTGAAGTACAGCCAGTAGCATTAGCTACCATCATATCGCGACCAAATAGTTGTGTAACAAGACGATAATATGGTGTTTCACCACAACCTGCACATGCTCCAGATACTTCCATATAAGGCATTAAGAAAGCAACGCCTTTAACAGTTGTTAATGGATATTTATCAGATTTATAAGTAATTTCTTTAAATAAATAGTTGGCACCTTCTTCTTGATCATATTGCGTTTTGGCTTCAACCATTTCTAAAGCAATACGGCCAGATTTATTTGCTAAACATTCTGCAACACAAAGACCACAACCTACACAATTTTGTGTCGATACTTGAATTTTAAATTTTAAACTCGCAACCGAAGGTCCACCCATCGCATTAAGAACATCATCTTTAACAATTTGTGGGGCTTTTTCTAATTCTTCATCATTAATTAAAAAGCCACGTATCGTCGCATGTGGACAAACAAAAGCACACATATTACATTGAATACACTTTTCTTTAATCCAACGGGGAACGTAATCAGCAATACTTCTTTTTTCTTTAAAAGTAATATTATTTTCCATTGTTCCATCAACGAGTTCATATTCTAAAAACTTAGAAACTGGTAAAATATCTCCGTCTAATGCGCCGATAATATCAACATAATGATCAAAGTAATCATCACCTGTTGCTTTAGCAACGCGTTTATATGGCAAATTAACCCATTGTGGATCAACTTTGATTTCACGTAAACCGTTTGTGCCTTCATCAATTGCCTTGTTATTTTTATTAACAATTTCTTCGCCTTTTGTTCCATAAGCTTCAAGAACTAATTTTTTCATCCAAGTAACAGCCTCATCATATGGCATAATTGTTTGATTTAAATAAAAGAAGCTTGCTTGTAAAATCGTATTTGTGTGACGGCCTAAGCCAATTTCACGGGCTATTTTATTTGCATCAATCACGTAAAACTTAGCTTTTTTCATCGCTAATTGATGTTTAACGCGGTTAGGCATCAAGGCAATTAAACTTTCATCGTCTAAGTCAGTATTAAGTAAAAACGTACCATTTTCTTTTAAGTTTTTTAACATGTCATACTTAACAACATATGTATCCATTGAGCAACTAATAAAATCAGCATTATCAATAAAATATGTTGAACGAATTGGTGATTTACCAAAACGAAGGTGTGAACGTGTAACGCCACCGGCTTTACGTGAATCGTATTGGAAATACGCTTGCGCATATTGTCCAGTTGCATCACCAATAATTTTAATCGATGAACGGTTAGCACTAACCGTACCATCACTACCTAAACCATAAAATAAAGATGACGTATAATCATTTTTTGTGTGGAAGTTAGGATCAACTTCAAGTGATAAATTAGTCACATCATCAACGATACCAATTGTAAAGTTATGGTGAGGTTTTTTAATTAAAGAATCATAAACAGCTTTAATATCACGTGATGGGACATTTTTAGAGGAGAGGCCATAACGACCACCGTAAACTTCTAATAATAGTTTTTCTTGGTGAAGAGCCGTGACGACATCTAAATAAAGCGGTTCGCCTGGCGCACCCATTTCCTTGGTGCGATCTAAAACAGCTATACGTTTAACGCTTTTTGGTAAAACACTTACTAAATGTTTACCTGAAAAAGGACGATACAAATGTACTTTAACTAAACCGACTAACCGTCCTTCAGCGCGAAGATGATCGACGACTTCTTTAATAGTTTCAGTAACACTACCCATAGCAATAACAATATCAGTAGCGTTTTCATCACCATAATAAGTAAATGGAGCATAATGACGTCCAGTTAATTCACTAGCCTTTTTAAAATAATGTTCAGCATAATTTAAAACTTCAGCATAATGTTTATTTTGGGCTTCGCGGCCTTGGAAATAAATATCATCGTTTTCTGCTCCGCCACGAGTAATTGGATGTGTATGTGGGTTTAAAGCACGAGCTCTAAACTTTTCAAGTTTATCTAAAGGAAGAAGTTTTTTCCATTCTTCATCATCGACAATTTCAATATTTTGAATTTCATGTGAAGTTCTAAAGCCATCAAAAAAATGAATAACTGGTGCGTGAGCGTCAATTGCTAATAAATGAGCAAGGGGCGCTAAATCAGCAACTTCTTGAACACTATGACTAGAAACAATACTAATCCCTGTTTGACGAACAGCATAAATGTCTTGATGATCACCAAAAATTGATAAAGAACGTGAGGCGATACTACGTGCTGAAACATGAAGAACAGCTGGTAAAAGTTCACCACACCATTTATAAATGTTTGGAATCATTAAAAGTAAACCTTGGCTTGCTGTATAAGATGTTGCTAGTGCACCACCTTGAAGTGCGCCGTGAACAGCTGCTGCAGCGCCACCTTCTGATTGCATTTCAACAACTTTGACAATATTATTGAAAAAATTTAATTTTCCTTTTGAGGCATAAACGTCAACGAGTTCTGCCATTCCCGAGCTCGGTGTAATCGGATAAATACCAGCAACTTCTGTAAAATTATAACTAGCTAATGCTGCTGCGGTATTTCCATCAACCGAAAGAAAGTGTTTTTTGACTGCCATAAATTATTTCTCCTTTAAATCCTTATTTATTATATGTTTAACTTTGATTTTAATCAAGTTAATAAAAGACTAATAAAGTAAAAAGCGGTTACATTAAAAAGTCTACTTTTTCTTTTTTTTGCTTCTGCGGTCAGCTTGTTCTAAATTAATTAACTTTTTTAAGATGCGTAAATCTTTATCATTAAGCGTTGCGTCGTAATTAAAAAGTCCACTACTTTTAAAAATATATTTTTGAAAAACAAAGTCTTCAATTGAATCATAACCTGTTGTTTCTTTAATTGTCGCAGTTAGTCGTGGTCTTTTTTGCTTTTCCCTAGCCGCAACAGTTTTTTCAATATATTCTTCCAAAATTGGCAAAAGTTCTCTTAAATCGTATGTATAATCCATTTTTACTAATGGATCAAAATAAGCTAGAGTGTCAGTAATTACATCAGGAAAAATACCAATTTCTTTCGATAAAGATTCACTCGTTACGTATTTACGCTCACTTTTTTTAATTGCCGCTAAATATTGTCTTGTGATTGTTAAAGTTGGTGTTTTCATACCTTCGCTCCTAATATATTCAATTATAGCATTATTTAAAATTCACTCAATATAAGAAAAAACCGCGCGTGCGGTTATTTTTTTGGTACACCGTATAGGAATCGAACCTACGACCCGCTGATTAAGAGTCAGCTGCTCTACCAACTGAGCTAACGGTGCAAGAGATGATGAAAATATCTTAAATCAGTAAAATAAAACTTGCAACAAAATTATTAAAAAAAGGACGACATTACATCGTCCTAGTTTTTAAAAATAATACTACGTATTAAACACCGCCACGAAGATAACGTTCGGTTTCGCTTTTTTGGTGTCTTACATGTTTAATTAAATGAAGAACCATAATTGCAATTATTAAACCGCAAATCGCAAAAGCAACAATAAGATAAAAGACAGGCCCGACTAAATATTTAGTACTTCCTTCAACGACTAAATGTGCTTCTGTAATTGGGAGTTCGCCTTTAAACATTGGTTGAGAATAAAGGGTAATTTGTAAGATTGCGCCAACAAGAGATAAAATACTAGCAACAATTCGCATAACGAGTTTTGGGAAAAGTACAAGTATTGTGCTAATTAAAATAAGAATTAACCCTGCACCCAAATAAACATTGTACGGAAAATAAACAACCCCGAAAGTCTTTTCAATACTCGTTTCAAGCACAACTCCGCTACCATCTGTATGTTTAAATAAACCAATAACATTTTGAACAAGATCGCCTTTAACTAAGTTAGCAATATTATAACGAAGTGATGTGCCACTACTTAAACTAATTTGCTCAAAAACGTGCTGATTTGATGCGTAATGAAGTCCTGTAACAGTTGATACTGTTGCTGGCAAAACAAGGAAGATAAATAATAAAATTGTTAAACCAAGAACTACATACGATAAATAGTTCTCTTTAAAATATTTTTTAACTTTATCAAAAAATTCTAATAGTTTATCAAAAAAAGTTTTTTCCATTTTTTTTAGCTTACAACACTAATAGCGTCTGCATTAGTTGGACCAAGTTGCGGCGTATTATACCAGCTTAAAATACCATGGTAATTAATTTTTGTTACGCCAGCTTGCCAAGTTGCTACCATATTATGAATTTTTTGTTTTTCAGTTTTACCCATGTGGTAGTTAACATACATTAAAACTTCAACATTTGTACCTTCAGCCGTGAATTTAATTTCACCATGAGCCGAGACAGAATTTAAAGTCGCGCTTTTGTAAATTAAATTATCAAATTGCGTTATTCTGCCATCATGTCCAGTTAAATAAGTTTTATCCCATTGTGTAGCCGGTTGATCAATAACTAAATCAATTGGCTGTTCAATCGATGGGTCATTAACTTTTCTAATATCTGATGGTTCTACTTCGGCCAATCCGTTAAATGGTGCATATTCACCAGTAATTTCAACTAAATCACCAATTTTGAAAACGGCATTTTTACTAAGAAACCAACTTGCAGATAATTTACCAGCGTAAAGCATAATTGCTCGATCACCATCAGCAATAAAAACTCCAGCGTAAACGTGAGAATCACTAGGTGTTGCTTCTTCAAAGTGGGCCGTAATAAAACCTCTTAAAACGACAATATCGCCAGGCTGAACTTCAACAACACCATTTCTAAAGTCAGCAATTTTGATATTTTTAGGTTCAGTACGTGGAGCACGATGAACAACTTCCCAACTAACTTTTAACTCTAAATCACTTACTTCTTCATCTCCTTCTTGATGAAATTTAAAAGTAGCAGTAAGTGTTGAATTAAAATCTTCTGCTAGGTATTCAGGATAAGTAGGTTCTAACAAGTCGTGATCTTCATCTGGGTTTTGTTCTTCAAATTTCCAAAGTTCAGCTGATTCTGCATTAATGCTGTAAGTAACATCAACGACAATATCAATTTTGTCGCCGTCTTTTTCAAGTAATACACCCTTAACAACGACTGCTCGAGCGCCAATTAATCTATCACCATAGTTTAATTTAATTTCTTGGCTACGATCAGGGTAAGTAACACCAGTCGCATCATTAACAAGAAGTGCTCCAAAGTTACTTGCTTGTTCTAAAACTTCTTGGTTTGACATTATTAAGTCACTAAGGTCGGGCGTGCAACCAGCGAGGAGACTAACAGCAAACAAAGGAAGCAAGAGTAATTTTTTAATTTTCATAATTCAAATCCTTTCTTTTTTTTATTTATTATGTAAGTGGTACGATGTAATCGTTACCAGGAATGTTATTAAATAATTGTACTTGATAACGATCAAAATATTTCGCCAAGTAACCAATTACTTCGTAAGTATGTCCGGGTTCAAATAAACCATAATCAGGATATGGATATACTTCACCACTAACCCGAAGGTTCATATATAGTGGGCGATTATCAGTCGTTAAACCATCAGATTTTCCATAAACTGTCATATTTTTATTAGAATCTTTTTTATAGTAATATTCATCTCCTTCACCGCTTACATCATCATCTTCATCATCAGTAAAAGGAGTAACATAACGAATCGTAACGTTTGTTTTGACAACATAGCCCGAATATGGAGCAAAGTCTTCATAAGTTTTAAATGAAGAAGTATCCATTAAATAAGGGCTAATATCAGAAGGATAATTACTTAAACGGGGATCTGGTTCATCTTCAGTCCAAAATTGTGAATTAGTTCCAAAGGCTAGCCATTCAATTTTTTGTTTACCAGTTGTATTCGTTTTTAAATCAGACAATTGAATATTACCAGAAAACATTGTCGCGCGAGCATAAATCATAATAATATCACCAACAGCTATAAAGCTTGCTAGTGAAGTATTATAACCAGCATAGGCATACATTGAGGCATATTCGCCTGTATCCTCATCAGCATCAGTAATATCGCGTAAAACCATACTATCACCCATTTGACCAACAACGAGGCCAGAGATACGGAGTTGTTTACCACTGCTTCCACCTTCAGAAACACCATAATCTTCATAATTATCACGAATTTCACGAATCGTAATCGCAGCAACTTCACCACTATAATCGTAATCTGGATCTTTTGTGCCAAAAACACGATATCCACATTTTTCACCACGTTCAGCAGCTTGTTCAAATAATGGACGATATGGTAATAAGTCAGAGTCGACAAATAAGAAATTCTTCGAGAAGCATTGTTCAACGATTTCAAGGTTTAATAAACGGAAATCGCTACTAGCACTAGCGCGATACCAAATATAGCCAAGATGACGGTTACCGGAACTATCGCGTTCACCAAAAGTAGTCGTATCGTTAATTAAGACAATCGTTTCAGCTTCTTCTAAAATTCTTTTAACAAAAAGCGAGGCCTTTTGTCCCCAAGGTTCAATTTTCGCTGTTGATTCAGGTGTGTTAATACCTAAGAAACGTAGTCTAACAGTTTCTTCGTAATCTTCAACGCTAAAATTAACCGTATCGCCATCAGTATGTGATTTTACACTCGCTTCACCAATCATTAAACCATTCGCTTTTGGAATTGTAAAATTACTATTTTGATAAAGACTTTCTTGAGCGAATTTAAAAGAATCAGTAATCGGAGTTGCTATAAGTTCATCGGCATTAGCAAGTTTTTTACAACTTTCTTCAGGAGTGATTGGATCACAGCCACTAAGTGGTAGAAGAACTAAAACCGCAAGAGCTAAAATAATTTTTTTAAGTTTTTTCATTTTTTCTCCTTATGGACGAACAAACTCGTTTAAAGTTGTATACGAAATGTTTAAAATTTCTTGGATCGTTTTATTTTGATCAAAAAATAGTGCATCGCCAATTGTCCCGACTTCATTACGAACATGAGCCGAACCAACAAACGGTGGATCAACAAACTTTGTCCAATTTTGTGTTTCATCAATATAAACTTCACTATTAACTTTTGCGACTCTCATTTTGATTTTTTCCGTTGTCGATACACCGGGATTTTCTAAGAAATCTTGATAATAATCACTATTTTCAGCATATTCACATGCCGGGAAATAACCGGTTCTTTGCGCAAATTCAGCATTAGCGTATTTAGATAAATATTGTAAAAGTCTCCAAGCAGCAACGCGCTCAGCTTCACTTCCTTTATCAAGAAGAGCCAAGTTTGTTCCTTGTGAAATAACGTATTTATGATCTGGAGTATTATGAAGAATTGGCGCAGCCGATAAGTTAAACTTATTGCCTGCAGGGGCGTTATTTGCAACACCGGCAGTCGAGCCAATTGCCATTACGGCCATCACGTCTTTAAATGGTCCGCTTGAATATTTAGATTCTTCCCATACTTTTGGGACACCTAAAACATTAGCATTAAACAAGTCTCTTAATTTTTGTAAGCCATTAATCGTTTCTTGTGAGTTATATGCTAAATATCCATCTCCGGTTTCACGGTCAACTTCTGTATAAGTACCGCCGAATTGACGGACGGTAGTAATAAAAAGATTAGCTTGTGAATCATACGAAAGAGGTCTAAACAAATCTTCACTCGTATTAATTAAATCTAAGACAACACTTGCACCTGCTTCATTTGCAGCATGAGCGTTAGCGTAGGCGATGTCGTCTGTACCAATAACCTTACCAAAATAAGGCCTTAAAAGCGTAGTAATTTTTGGACCAATAACGCCAGCTTCATCCCATGTTGTTGGAATTGTGATTTCAGGATTTTTTGCTTGTGCCCAAGTAAAAAATGTTTCGTTATAAGTCATAATTTCAGTTGACTTGTTAAATGGTACACCAAGCGTCCAACCTTCTGTATCACTCTTCCATTCAATCGTTTGATTTTCTAACATATAATCTTCATAAAAATCATCGACTTTGAAAGCACGGTCTTCTTCTTCATATTCTCCATAGTCATACGTTCCGCCATTTTCAAAATAATAATCAAGACGGACAATAATGTCTTTTTTAACATAGCCAGCAAAATGGTCCGGATAACCTAAGGCTAGGTGGGGGAATTTATTCGAAGTAGCAGATAAGTCAATTGCTTGTTTTAAAGAGTCGTAGCCGCCTTTACTTTCGTGCATGACAGTAACGCCAGTTTCTTCTTCAAAAGTTAAAAGCAAATCTTCAATAACTTCTTCAATAGCGGCGCCAAAAGGCGTCCAAAAATCAATTTTAGTTCCACTAATATCGACATCAAAACTAACTTTGTACTTTATATCATCTTTAACATCGCAACTAACAAGAGCTAAAGGAATTAAAGTAGCAAAAACTAAAATAAGTGGTGTTTTGCGTTTTTTCATTAAACATCACCCTCCTTTAATCTAGGCAACATAATCGCCTAATAAGTCGTAATAGTAATCAATAATTTCTTGAACAGACTTGCGAGGTGTTCCGAAAAATAATTCACTAATAATAAAGTCGACTTCTTGACGAATATAACTAGAGCCAACAAAGCCTGGGTCAACAAATTTCTTCCATCCTAAAGTTTCATCATCATAAACATCAGAGTTAACTTTAGCGGCTGAAATTTTAATTTTATCGTTAGCGGATTTAACAGTACTATTGTAATAATCTTGATAATATTCAGATTCAAAAGCACCTGGTCCGGTTGGATAATAGCCAGTTCTGGCAGTGAATTCACCGTTAACAATTTGTGCTAAATATTTTAGAAGTTTCCAAGCCGCGACTTTTTCAACATCAGTACCGCGATCAAAAAGGGCTAAGTTCGTTCCTTGTGAAATAACATATTTACTATCTGCACTTTGATAAGGAACTGGTTGAGCTTCAATTTGGAAAGCGTTGGCTTGTGGAACACCATTAACAACACCACCACTTGAGCCAATGTTCATTAAACTTTTACCTTCTTTAAAAGGTCCAGAGCAATAATTTGTTTCTTCCCAAGTTTGCGGAATACCGATGTGATTGCCATCAAATAATTCGCGCATTCTTGTTAAATAATTTCTAGTTTCATCGCTATTAAATTTAATGTATCCTTTGCGAGTAACTTTATCCATTTCTGTATAAGTTCCACCCCATTGGCGAACACCAGTAATAAATTGGTTTGCTTGTGAGTCAACACTAAGAACACGGAAACTTTCAGCACTTACTTCCGTAAAGGAAATTAATTGCTTAACGCCGGTTGGCATGTCTTTTGTACTTGTATAAGCTAAATAATCATTACCAACGACTTTTCCATAATATCCTTTTGATTCCATCAAACCACGTATTTTAGTTGAAACTGCTTCAACTTCATCCCAAGTTTCAGGAACTTTAATCGTTGGGTCTAAATGAATGAATAAGTCAAAAGCAGTTCTATTAATAACTGCAACTTCCGTTGACTTGTTAAATGGTAGACCAAGAGTGTAAGGATTACCTTCACGATCATACTCAAGCTCTTGATTTTCTTTAAAATATGCCGGATAAAAATCTGTTATATCTAATTTAGGTAATTCGACGAATTCTTCTTCGCCTTCTTCTAAAGCATCACGCGTTTCAGGAATTAAATGATCGTTTTCAATAAAACCATCTAAACGCAAGATAATATCGCTAGCGATATATCCAGCAAAGTGATCAGGATAACCATTAGCAATATGAGGGTAAGTTGTCGAAGTAGCACTTAAGTTGATTGCTTGTTGTAAGCCGTCATATCCACCTTTTGGTTCATATTCGACATTAATACCTGTTAATGCAGTGAAATCTTCAAGCATTGGTTCTAATTCAGTATTAATGACATTACCAAAGCCCGTCCATAATTCAATCGTCGCACCACGAGTATCGAGTGTAATATCGATATTAAATTCGTGTGAGCGCGCAGTTGGATCGCATCCACTAAGAGAAACAAGTGTTAAAAGAGTTGTAGCAATAATTGTTGCTGTTTTGTTAATTTTTCTCATAAATTGTCCTTTCTTTTTATTTTAAATTGCAATCGCAATATTTAACCTTTAATACCAGAGCGAGAAACGCCACGCATGATAAACTTTCTAAAGATTAGAAAGAAAATAAAGATTGGTAAAGTAATAACCATTGAAGCGGCTACCTTAATTGTATCATCAGAGCTATATTCACCTTGGAAAAGCGCCATTAATCCGTTGGAAACAAGCCGCATCGTATGGCCAAACGTTGGGTTTTTACCACTCGCAATTAAGTTCGGCCAAATATAGGCATTCCATGAGCCCATAAGTGAAAGAATAATAATTGTGACAATTGTCGGCATACCAATTGGCACCATAACTCTCCATAAGTAACGGAAGTGTCCATAGCCATCAACTTTCGCTGCTAAGAAAAGTTCGTTTGGTATTTGTTGGAATGTTTGTCTTAAATAGAAAATATAAAAGACCGAAACACCATGAACAAAAATCAAGGCTGCATAAGTATTTTGCCAACCCCAAGATGCCGCGGTTTGAAAGTTTGTAATAACCATCATTTCACCAGGCACCATCATCGTTGCTAAAATAATTGTAAATAAAACATTTTTGAACTTGAATTCAAGTCTTGCAAAGGCGAAAGCGGCCAAAACTGCAGTTACAACTGTAAAAGCTGTTGAAACAAATGAAACAATAATCGTGTTCATGTAATAAATAAGGAAGTTGTTTTGCTTATCTAAAACAGTTCGATAATTATCAAATAGTTGCCATGAACGAATGAAAAACTGTTCTTCGCCTATGTATTCTAAAGAATACACACTTTTGAATTGTGGCCATAAATTAATAATTTTCCTCGTTGCTTCGCTATCATACAAAACTTCACTTTTTAATGAGGTCACAATCATATAAAAGAAGGGGAAAACAATAAATAAACCAAATAAGGCTAAGAAGGCGTATAAAAGTGTTTGCGTAAATATCTTTTGTCCTCTATAAAGGATCATTTGCCTACGCGATGTAAAATAAACGTCACGTTCCATTTATATTTCCTCCTTTCCTTAATAATGCACTCGTTTTTTGCTAACGAGCGATTGAACGAGTGTAATAGCTAAAATAACTAATAATAAAATAATTGAGGCTGCAGCGGCACGTCCGGTTTGATCGCGTTGCATCATAATATAAACATATCCAACAACGGTCATCCATTCTTTACCCCCTGTACCACCAAAGTCGAGGTTTCCATTACCAAATAAGGCAATAACTGAGGTATATGCTTTAAACGCCCCAATAAATGAGGTAATCGTAATATAAAGTATTTGAGGAGATAATAACGGCACTGTAATTTTCATAAAAATCTTCGCCTTTGAAGCACCATCAATTCGCGCCGCATCATAATATTGCTTATCGATTGTTGCTAAACCAGACATAAAGACTAAGATTTTAAAAGCAAGCCCATTCCATACTGAATAAGTCGTAATAACGGCAAACATCGACCAACGAGTTGCTCCATGTGCTTGTAAGAGCCAGTTAAAATCTAATCCAAAAAGACTATTGATAGGGCCTCCTCTAGAAAACATAACGTTAAAAACCATCCCAAGCGCAATTGCGTTTGTAACATAAGGAAGGAAGAAAACAGTTTGAAAGAAGCCTTGTAAAACTTTAATTGAGTTAAGAGAAACAGCTAAGAGTAAACTAATAATAATTGTTAAAGGAACACTAACAATAACCATTAATGCTGTATTTCCTAAAGCGTTTCTAAAACTTGGGTCTTTTAAAATTATAACGTAGTTTTGAAAAGACCAAACAGAAGGAGTTCCACGAAACCCTTCACCTTGTGAATATAGCCAGTTAACAATTGCAAAGGAAGAACCAGATCCACCAACCCAAGTGAAATTTTCTAAAAAAGATAAAAGAAATGTATTAATAATTGGGTAAATCATAAAAACGATTAAGAAGAAAAGCGCTGGAATTAAAGCGATAATAGCTTTAAGCCACTCAGGCATATACCAGACGGATTTTTTTACTTGTAATGTTCCACCGCTAGGAGAAAAAACATCTACTTGCATTGTTTCTTCACTAATTGGTAGGGGTTTTTTATCATTCATCTAGTTTTACCCATTATCTATTTAATCCGTGTGCCGTCGGTTTCAAAAACATAATACCGTGCTGCATCAAAACGACATATTGTTTGATCAATAACTTTCGGTCTAAGTTCTGATGGAATAATAATTTTGACACGACTATCTTCTTGCTGATCAATGCCACCAACAATTGAGATATCGCGCCCAATATGTTCGATATAATCAATCCGTATGACGATATGTCCATCTTTTTGATTTAAGCGGAATGATTCAGGACGAATACCAACTTTAACATGGCGGTCTTTTTTTGAAACTTTTTTAATTTCATATTGTACTTCGCCAACTTCTTTTCCTTTTTCATCAACTACTCGTGGTAATTCTATTTTTTCTTCATAAACATGAGGTAATTTGTAAACATCACTTGTATCAACTGGTTTACCTTCGACATAAAGAACACCTTTTTTAATTTCGCCATCAAAAATATTAATCGCTGGCGAACCTAAGAATTGTGCAACAAAAAGGTTTTCTGGTTCGTCATAAACGTGTTGAGGTTCACCAATTTGTTGGATAACACCATCTTTCATAACGACAATAATGTCGGAAATCGACATCGCTTCTTCTTGGTCGTGCGTGACAAAAATCGTTGTAATTTGTGTTTCACGTTGAATACGTTTAATTTCTTCACGAGTTTGAAGCCTTAAGCGAGCATCCAAGTTTGATAAGGGTTCATCGAGTAATAAAACCTTCGGTCTTTTACTAAGAGCACGCGCAATAGCAACACGCTGTTGTTGTCCACCAGATAATTCTTTTGGTTTACGATCAAGCAAATGCTCAATATCGACAATGCGCGCCATCTCGCGAGCAATTGCCTCTTTTTCTTGACGATCAAGTTTTGGCCGAACATTATCTAGTGGAAAGGTAATGTTTTGTCGAACAGTAAAATGTGGATACAAAGCATAGTTTTGGAAAACTAAGCCGATGCCACGATGTTCGGGAGGCACGTTTGTTACTTCTTCGTCACCAAAAAAAATCTGACCTTCTGTCGGTTTATGGAGGCCAGCAATCATATAAAGCGTTGTTGATTTACCACAACCCGAAGGTCCTAATAAACCAACAAGCACGCCATCTGGAATAATAAAAGACATATTATTGACGGCAATAACTTCTGGTCCTTTTTGACTTGTGAAGGCTTTGGTAAGATTTTTAATTCTTACTTCCATTCTCATCCTCCTACAGTTTGACTGTATTTATCTATAATAGATAATAGCACATTTACACATATTAAAACAAGTTAATTTTTAGGTGATAAATTACTTAAAAATGAAGAAAAAATGACAATTTTTGTCCGTTTTTTGCGTTATTTAGTGCAGATTTGGGAGGTTTTTCTAATAAAACGTGAATTTAATCTTTTTTATATTTTTGTTGAATATCAGAAAAATCTATTGGCTTTGTTGAAGCCAACTCTTTTGAAAATTTTTCTTCTTCAGTCGCGTTTTTAAACCAAACGGAACGTTTAATATCTATAACAATTGTCCCCGCGACATAATCGTGTGGGGCTTTACGTTCTTTTGAAAAAATGACCATTGTATAAGAAATCAAAACAAACAAACCAAGACCTAAATATAAGATGGTCCCGCCGATTAAAAAGAGGGCAAAAACAAAAAGGAAAGGGAAGACATAACGAAGGAGTAATTGCCAAACATTAACTTCATATCCTAACTTGTTTACTAAGCCAATTTTCATAATTATTTTCCCGACTGTTTGTCCATTCTTTAAAATAATTGGCATTATAAAATACGCCAAAAAGGAAATAATAAATAAAGCAACCAGTTGTGGAATAAGTGTTTCCCAAACATGAATTTGTAACATAATCTCGAGATAATCATCATAAACTTCAACAAAAAAATCTCTTAAAGCAAAATCCTTTTCGATAACTAAAACATAAATTGAAGGCTCACCACTAAAATTATAATTGAGATTATTATTAAAAAAGTATTCAAGTAATTTTGTGGAGCTCTCTTCACTTAAATTTCCACTAGGATCGTTATTTTCATATAAAGAGGCTTTTGGCGTTGCGAGTAAATCATAAAGAGGTAGTCCGCCTCCATCAACTTGGTAAGTAAAATATTCTTTTCCGTAAGTTTTAACTAAATCGTAACGATTAGAAATTGTTGAGCTAAATAAATTTTGTTCGTCATCTAAGCCGTAAATAAAAACATTGTACCAATAATTAGTATATTGATTTGATTCGTCGTCTTCGATTTTAGTTGGTAAATAATCAAAATAGTAATTTTGAATTAATAAATCATATTGTTCATAATTTTTAAAATCGAGATATATATCCGAACGTTCGTTTTTTTCATCATAATAAAAAAGACCACTACTAATTTGTAAGTCCATGAACTCATGACTAACATCTTCAAAAAGATCATAATCGACAACATTAGTTGCTTTGGCAATTGGTACAAAAACAAAATAGCTTAAAAGAAAAAATAAGCCGATTGTTAACATGGCAACAATTCCTAAATCAATAATCGCTGCAATCGTCCGGACAAAGTGTCCTCCAAAAAAAAGATTAGTTAATTTGTTGTTATTTAGTTCTGTGCTTTTTTTATCCATAACGCTCATTATAATGAAAATAAATTATTTTTGGCAAATTTATTTATAAAGTCCCCTTTCAAAATTTAGTTTATTATATAATTCGCTATAAGATTTTTTCTCAATAAAAAGCGTAACAATTAAAGTCATAAAAAGGGCTAAACCAGAAATAATAATCCAGCGCGGCGCTTCTTCTAGAAAAAATAAAGAAATAAAAACAAGACAACATTCAATCGCTGAAAGAAGAAAAAGATGAAAAAGAAAACTCACAATTGAAAAAGAATCTTTTACTCCAAAATATTTAAGTTCCATAAAAAATTTGAAATTATGAGGAAACAAAAAAGGAAAGACGATAAAGTGCGTTAAAGCTAAGCCCGCTACAACGCGAGGTAAAACCGTAAATCCCAAAATAATAAAAATTAAAAAAACAATTTCAATAATGATTAAAGAAAAAAAAGTAATGTTTTTTTGTTTCTTATAAAATTCAATATTTGCTTCATATTTCTTTTTATTCACGCTTGGGATGTACGCCATATGTAAATTTTATACTACTACACGCAAATTAAAAAGACCTAAAAAAATATTAGGTCTTTAATAATGACAACTATTAAACTAAATTATTTAATAATTTCGGTAACAGAACCTGAACCAACAGTTCTTCCACCTTCACGAATTGAGAACTTAGTTCCTTTTTCAATTGCGACTGGGTGAATGAGTTCAACCGTTAATTCAACGTTATCGCCAGGCATAACCATTTCAACACTAGCTGGTAAAGTAATAACACCAGTAATATCAGTTGTGCGGAAATAAAATTGTGGACGATAGTTGCTAAAGAATGGTTTGTGACGTCCACCTTCTTCTTTAGTTAAAACGTAAACACTAGCTAAGAATTTAGTATGAGGTGTAACTGAACCAGGTTTTGCAAGAACTTGACCGCGTTCAACTTCGTCACGGCTCACGCCACGAAGTAAAACACCAACGTTATCGCCAGATTCGGCATAATCAAGTAGTTTACGGAACATTTCAATACCAGTAACAACACTCTTACGAGTTTTCTTAATTCCAACGATTTCAACTTCGTCGTTAAGTTTTAATGTACCGCGGTCGACACGGCCAGTAACGACTGTGCCACGACCAGTAATTGTTAAGACGTCTTCGATTGGGAGTAAGAAAGGTTTATCGGTTTCACGAACTGGTTCAGGAATATATTTATCAACAGCTTCCATTAATTCCACTACACATTGTTCGTCGGTGCCATTTAAAGCATTACGTGCTGAACCTTTAATAACTGGTAAATCATCACCTGGGAAACCATATGATGAAAGAAGATCGCGAACGTCCATTTCGACTAATTCGATTAATTCTGGATCATCAACAAGGTCAGTTTTGTTTAAGAAAACGACGATATAAGGAACACCAACTTGGCGAGCAAGTAAAATGTGTTCACGGGTTTGACTCATCACACCATCAGTTGCGGCGACGACAAGAATCGCACCGTCCATTTGCGCTGCACCAGTAATCATGTTTTTAACATAGTCAGCGTGTCCTGGACAGTCAACGTGAGCGTAATGACGTGTATCCGTTTCATATTCAATATGAGCAGTATTAATCGTGATTCCACGAGCTTTTTCTTCTGGAGCGCGGTCGATTTGTTCATAATCAGTTGCTTTTGCGCCACCTTTTTTTGCTAAAACTTTCGTAATAGCTGCAGTTAGAGTCGTCTTACCATGATCAACGTGACCAATCGTTCCAACGTTGACGTGGGCTTTAACTCTATCAAACTTTTGTTTTGCCATATTTGTCTTTCCTCCTTATGACATTTTTTTAATTCAATCAAAATTATATTATAGCAATCTTGAAATAATTGCAATATAAAGTATTTATATTTTAGCGAAAGGACACTCCTGATTTCTTCATAATTTCCTCGCTAATTGATTTTGGTGCTTCACCATAATGTGAAAATTGCATTGTATAGTTAGCACGGCCTTGACTTAGTGAGCGTAAATCTGTCACATAACCAAACATTTCTGAAAGCGGAACATGTGCATCAATAATTTTAGCGTTACCTCTTTGCGAGTCACCAACAATTTGGCCGCGACGACGATTTATATCACCAAGAATGTCACCATAATATTCTTCAGGAACAGTTACTTCGACTTCCATAATAGGTTCTAAAATAATTGGTTCACATACATCAACAGCTTCTTTTAAAGCCATACTCGCCGCAATTTTAAAGGCCGCTTCACTACTATCAACTTCATGATAACTACCGTCAATTAAAGTCGCTTTGATGTCAATTAATGGAAAACCAGCAAGTAATCCACGATCAAGAGCGTCACGCAAACCTTCTTCAACTGGTTTAATATATTGACGCGGAACAACGCCACCAACAATTTTATCAATGAATTCAAATCCTTTGCCTGGATTAGGTTCAAAAACAATTTTAACGTGGCCGTATTGCCCTCGTCCTCCAGATTGTTTAATGTATTTACCTTCAGTTTCGCCTTTTGCTTTAATTGTTTCACGATATCCAACTTGTGGTTTACCGACGTTAACTTGAACAGAAAATTCGCGTTTAAGACGATCAACAATAATATCTAAATGCAGTTCACCAACACCAGCGATAATCGTTTGTCCAGTTTCAACGTTCGTATGAACTCTAAAAGTCGGATCTTCTTCTTGAAGTTTTAATAAGGCAACTCCTAATTTATCTTGATCAGCTTTTGATTTAGGTTCAACGGCTTGTTCAATAACAGGTTCTGGAAACTCAATTTTTTCTAAAGTAATATTAAGTTTTTCATCACAAAGTGTATCGCCTGTAACTGTTTTTTTAAGACCGACAATCGCACCGATATCACCGGCATAAAGTTCTTGTACTTCTTGACGATGATTAGAATGCATTAAGACAAGACGTCCAATTCTTTCACGTACGCCTTTAGCGGTGTTCATCAAATAAGTACCGCTTTTTAATATTCCGCTATAAACACGAACATAAGCAAGTCGACCAATAAAAGGATCAGTCGCAATTTTAAAAGCTAAAGCTGTTAAAGGAGCTGAATCATCGACTTTAGCTAAATAAGGTTCGCCATTACTAAATGTTGCCTTTTGAGGCGGAACATCTAATGGACTTGGTAAATAATCGATAACACCATTAAGTAATAATTGAATGCCTTTATTTTTATAAGCCGATCCACAAAACACCGGAAAAAATTCTCCACTTAAAACAGCTTGGCGAATTGTTTTTTTAATTAAAGTAATCGGTGGTTCTTGTCCATCTAGGACCATTAACATTAACTCGTCATTAAAAGCCGCAAGAGCTTCTAATAGTTCAAGACGTTTTTCTTCAACTTTTAAAAGATAATCTTCAGGTATTTCAATTTCAGTTGGACCTTCGTCTTGTTTTAAAGAATACATAAAAGCTCGACGTTCAAGTAAATCAATAATCCCATTAAAGTCACTTTCAACACCAATTGGGTATTGAACAGCTTTGGCATTGGCCGCTAGACGTGAGTAAAGTGTTTCAATGCACATCTCAAAATCTGCGCCAATTGCGTCCATTTTGTTTACAAAGACGATTCTTGGAACGCTATATTTCGTTCCTTGTCGCCATACTGTTTCTGTTTGTGGTTCAACACCATTTTTACCATCAAGAACTGTTACAGCACCGTCTAAAACACGTAATGACCTTTCAACTTCTACCGTAAAATCAACGTGACCTGGAGTATCAATTATATTTACACGATGCCCTTGCCAATAAGCTGTTGTTGCAGCCGAAGTAATTGTAATACCTCGTTCTTGTTCTTGGGCCATCCAATCCATCGTCGCCGAACCATCATGTGTTTCACCAAGCTTATGGATTTTACCAGTGTAATATAAAATTCTTTCGGTCGTCGTTGTTTTGCCAGCATCAATGTGGGCCATAACGCCGATATTGCGCGTATGTTCTAAATCATAGTCGCGTGCCATAAAAAATCCTTAAATATAAATTACCAACGATAATGGGCATATGCTTTGTTAGCTTCTGCCATCTTATGCGTATCTTCTCTTTTCTTCACTGATGCGCCTGTACCATTAGCGGCATCAATAATTTCATTTGCTAAACGATCTTCCATTGTTTTTTCATTACGGAGACGTGAATAATTGACTAACCAACGTAATCCTAAAGTAACTTTTCTTTCGGAGGTCACTTCAACTGGAACTTGGTAATTAGCCGCTCCAATTCGACGGACTTTAAGTTGAACTTCAGGCATGATGTTATTTAAAGCAGTTGCGAAAACATTCATCGCAGGCGTCCCTGTTTTTACTTCAATTTTCTTAAAAGCATTATAAAGAATTGTTTGCGCAGTTCCTTTTTTACCATCAAGCATAATTTTATTAATTAAGCGTGTGACTAATTTTGAACTATAAATTGGATCTGGTAAGACATCACGTTTAGCAACACTTCCTTTGCGTGGCATAAATAATCCTCCTTAATTTTTATTGTGGTTTTTTCGTACCATAATGCGAACGACTTTGACGGCGTTCTTCGACACCAGCGGTATCAAGCGTTCCCCGGACAATATGATAACGAACACCAGGTAAGTCTTTAACTCTTCCACCGCGAATTAAAACGGTTGAGTGTTCTTGTAAGTTATGTCCTTCACCGCCGATATAAGCAGTAACTTCATAACCATTTGATAAACGAACACGAGCATATTTACGAAGAGCTGAGTTTGGTTTTTTTGGCGTCATTGTGCCAACACGAACACAAACACCGCGTTTTTGAGAAGCGTTTTGTGAAGTTTCTTTCTTTTTAAGTGAATTCCAACGTTTTCCTAAAGCGGGCGCTTTTGATTTATAAGTTACACGTGAGCGTCCTTGCCGCACTAATTGATTAATTGTAGGCATCTCGTTTCCTCCTTTGTTTCATGTACACAATTCCCGGTGTATCAAAATCGCTATAAAGAATGCGGCCTAAAGCCGTGAAATTGCATCCTGTGAAATAATAACAAGATTCGAAATATATAGCAAGAAAAATAACTAATAAATGTAGAAAATAGGAATAATTCTATTATCCTTAAGATAATTCTTTTTTACGTTTGACAAAATAAACAATTGAAAAAGCAAACGGGACACCATAAAGGCCTAACGTCAATAGACCAAGAAGTGGAAAAAGAAAGAGATAAATTAAACCACTTAAAACACCAATACAATGAATGACAAAAACACCAATTGTAATGCCATAACTAGCTTTATGGTCTTTAAAAATAAGCATTAATATACCACAAGCAATTAATGCCATGCCTAAAATAAGTGTCGAAATAATATCACCTTCTCCACTAATAATTCCTAACAAACTTAACGCTCCAAAAACAATACTAAAAATGGAAACAATTTTTAAAGACTTTTCCGTCGTTAAACCTTTTTTTGTCGCTTGGCTTTGTGAGATATATACAATATCAATTTCATTAAGTGCATCATATCGAATAATAACTTCTTGCCCTACTTTAGGAGGAGAAAAAAACTTCTTAATGTCAACTGTGATGACAGTTCCGTTATCGTCTAAAATAACTTTATCTTCATAAACTTTTAAAATCGTCGTCATAAAATATCCTCCATAAACTTGTTCTTAATATAAGTTTATATAAAAACTTTAAAAAAATGAAATTTTAAAAAAATAAATAATCTAGAGTTTTTTAAATGAAATTGTCGCGTAGGTATTCGTTAATTCATCAATATTAAAAGTGTAACCTAGCAACGTGTTATCGTTAAGCTTATAATTTTCAAATGTTTCAAGACCAAAAGAATCACCTTTATAAAAAAGTGTCTCGTTTGTTGCAAAGTGACCATTTAAAAAACTATTTTCGCCACTTTTTTCAAGTAAATGGTAAAGACGATTATTTTGATAAGTAGTTGAGCTTGTGTTTGAATGGATAATTCCTAGCCGCACTTCTTCTTTGTTATAAAGTCCATCACTAACATAACCTATTGTTTGAGCTAAATTATTATTTGTTAAAAAAGCCAAACGAGCATCAACATGATAAACTTTAATGCCGGCTTTTGACATTAAATAAGATTCGTTATTAAAAACACGTGAATCGTAAGCATTTAATCCGTTTGGTGAATAAAACTCAATTAAAAGATATTCGTCCATCGCTGTATAATTCCACTCATTTTTAATCAAAATTAAATCGCCACTTACATAAAAAGGTCGAATTGTAATCGTCGCATCACCTAATACATAATAAGGTCTTGTCCAATTTAAAAGCATTTTCGAATAGCCTGTGTGATCGCCAACACTATAATCCATCATATCAACACGTCCAGTTGGACCATACGCTAAACCATCAGTATTATAATAATCAACTAAGCCAAATAAATGACCAACTTCGTGGATGTAAGTATGCGTGTCAGGTTTACCATATTTTAAATAAGTTAAGTGGTAACTAGACCAACACGCAAGAGTGTTATTTTGGTTAATAGTAAAGGCCCAAAACATTTTATTTCTTGCTCCTTCACCACTTGCTGAAGGATGTGAATAAATTAAATAAACAGGAATGCCATTACTCCGCACTCCATCAACATAAAAAGAAGAAAGATCATCATAATTATCTTCATACCACGCAAGTGCTTCGTTATAAATATTACGGACAACATTAGCTTTTGCCGAGTTATTTACAATATCACTAGCTAAATACGATGACCGAAACCAGTTTGTAACTTTACCATCCAGGATAAATTTGCCATAACTTGATTCATTATAATAACCCGCAACTGAACGCCAAGCATTATTTTCATTTTGACCAAAAAAAGCATTCTTAATTACTTCAAGCGAACCTTCTGTTCCTTCTTCTAAATTACTTGATGGATAATCATCAAAATCAATAGGAATAACGAGAAGTTTATTTGTTTTTAAAGAGGATATATTTTGATAAAATTTTTGATGTCGAAAAACATCTTGAAAAGTATTAAAAACTTCATCTTCATTATTTTTATTTTTAAAAGTATAAGGATGATAGGAAGCAGGTTTTAAATACCCGTCGTGTATTTCTTCTTCGTAAGTATCAATATCCTCAAGAAAAGAATCATAAGGAACGTAAGAAATAATACTAGGAGCACAACTAGAAAGGAAAATGCTTAGCAAAGTAATTAATGAAAATAAAAGATGTTTAATTTGTTTTTTCTTCTTCATTAATAACTATTCTACTATATTTTTGTAAATTTAATCGTTGCTTCGCTAGAAGTTACACTTAAAAATTCAATTTGATAATTTAGGTTTTCGCCATTATTTAATTTTTTACTTCGAAAGAAAACTGAATAATCCTCCATCGTAAAAATATTACCAGCTTGAAATAAATCTGCGTTTGTACCTGTCCATCCACTTTTGTAAGTATTCTTTTTTCCGGCTTGAATCATGTGGAGAAGACGGTTATTATTTTGCGAATAGGAAGGCGTATTCGAATGAGCAACTCCAAAATAAGATCCATTTGATGTAATTAAATTATCTCTAATAGGATGCCCATATTGCACAAAATTACCATATGGACTAAAAAGTCCAAGACGAGAATCAACGTGATACATACGAATGCCTGGTATCGTAAAGCCACGAGGATACACTTCTAAATACCTCGTTGAACTATCTAGTTCATTAAGTCCTGTTGGTGTATAAAGTTCTAACATTAAAAATTCATCAAACGAGGTGCCGTTCCAATTATTTGCTAATAAAATAGAATCGCCATTTACTTGCGATGGATTAATAGTAATAATTGCATCACCCGTAACGACATATGGTTGAGTCCAACCTAAAGACATTTTCGACCAAACATTATGATCGATAACATTATGGTCCATCATATCTAATCCACCCATTGGTCCATCACTGCTATTCGTATCGTAATTATAATAATCATCTAAACCAAAAAGATGGCCGGTTTCATGAATATAGGTATGTGCATCAAGCTTACTAGTATTGCCATTGTAATACATAAAATCATAACTTGCCCATGCATAAACACTAGCATTAGGACTATTAGTCGATGGGTCTTGAAGATAATCCCAATAAACATAAGCCCAATAATCTTCACTTATATTAGCAATTGATTGGCTTTCTCCAGCATTTGGACAACTATAAATTAACCAAACTGCATCAATAAAACCATCACCATCTTTATCAAATGGTTTTGTTGATTTTTTCAATTTGTAATTATCAACAGCGTTTCTTAATAAAATAGTAGAAAAATAATATGTATACCATGCTGTTAAATTTGAAGCACTTCTAGCAGTATGGCCACTATCGTATACATCTGCGACTGTAAAATTTATATTAACTTTGTTAAAACTTGATTTTTGATAAAAAGAAGCGACTGATTCCCAATAATTTGTTTGAGCAGCAGTTCCGTTAAAAACTGTTTTTAAGTCATTAATTTTTTTAGTCGTAAATCTATAATCGCTAAATTCAACAGGAATAACTAAAATATTTAAATCTGTCCGAGGAGTAGGAATAGAATTTAAGTCGTCTGCTTTTAACAAATCTTGATAATTAAAATATGGATCTACAATTTCACTTCGATAGTAATTATCGTAATTTGGTTCATCAGTTGTTGAAGATGTTGAGTCGTCAGTTATTGAGGATGTGATGTCATCGGTTGTTACTGAAGAAGTGTCGTCGGTTGTCGTAGAAGTTGTATCATCACTCGACGAAGATGTTGTGTCATCGGTTGTTACTGTTGAAGTATCATCGGTTGTCGTAGAAGTAGTATCATCTGTTGTTATTGTCGAGGTGTCGTCGGTTGTTGAACTTGTAGGAAAAGAAAAAATAGGGTTGTTAGGGTCAAATATACAACTTGAAAGAACAAAACCTCCTAGCAACAATCCTATTAATAATATTTTTGTCTTTTTTCTCATCCTTACACCTAGTTTTCTATTTTATTTTCTTTTCGAAAATATATCACATTATAATCTCACTTTCAACAATATCGCAATGAGAAAGAAAAACCCCTACTAAGTAGAGGTTTTAAAAATCGTCTTATTTTTCTTAGGCTAATGAGAAATTAATTGTTACTTCTTCCTCACTCATCGCTGTAACTTCAAACTTATAACCTAATAAATCACCATTGTTAAGTTTAAAATCAACAAAAGTGTCATATCCGAATGTATCGCCTTCTTGCCACATCATTGATGCACTATATTTGCCTAAACCTGATTTTAAGGTGTTTTGTCCACTAACTTCTAAAACGTGAATTAGGCGATTATTTGCAACAGCACTTCTTGATTTAGTATTCGAATTAGCAATACCGATATAACTTTCGCTATCAGTTGAAGTAATTTGGCTAACATAGCGAACAAAAGTCCAGCCCTTTGTTTTAGAATAAGTAAATAAACCTAAGCGAGCATCAACATGATAAACTCGAATTCCGGCCGCATTTGGCATTTTTGGATAACGACCTGTAAAGCTATAATTAGCGTCCATTTCATTTAAGCCGGTTGGTTTATAATATTCGATTAATAAGTAATTATCGATAAATGTATTTTTAACATCTCCATCTTCTTTATAAGCTGGAACCATAATCATTTCACCAGTATCGGTAAAAGATTTAACGCTAACTTCGCCTTCATTTGTTAAAACTTTAGCGTCTCCCCAACCATAAATACCTTTGGTATAAGCGTTATGGTCACCAATATTATGGTCCATCATGTCGGTCCCACCTAATGGGCCCCAATCGCCATTATCATAAGTATAATAATCATCAGCGCCTAAACAATGACCAGTTTCATGAATAATCGTATGGGCATCAATTTTAGCTACTCCGTCAATAATTTCTTGTTCGGTCCAATCATAATATTGGCCATCTTCGTAGTAACCATTTTCGTATAAAAAGTCGTATCCCATCCAAACGTAGGAAGCTACTTCGGGTGAATTTTTATTTGGATTTTGCGCCGTGCCACGTGAGCGAAAAGCCCAAAATAACTTTGAGCCTAAATGGTTAATTGGCGCGGAATAAATCATTTCTACAGCGTCAAGAAAACCATCGCCATCACCATCATAATCTTGTAAAAATGCTTGACGACTTTCATATGGTTCGCCGTCTTCATTAAGATAATTTCTCCATAACTTAGAATAAACTTCGGCTTCCCATTTACCTAAAATACCACCAGCTCTTCCAGTGTCATCGCCACTAGAACTAACGACGTCGGTAGTAGCATACCATTCGCCATAATTATTAGTTGGACGATACCATGGTAAAACTTGGCCAGTTATATTAAGTTTGCCGTAACTTGATTTATAATAATAACTTTTAAGTGATTCCCAACCTGTATCTTCAGCTTCACCAAAATATGCTTTGTGTAAATCTTCACGAGCTCCTTCGGCTCCTCTTAACATGTTTTCAGCAGGAAAATCACTAAACTCAATTGGCAAAACTAAAATACGGGCAGTACCAATTGTTGGTGTGTCGCCAAGATAAGTGCTTTTTCTTGCTTGTCGTAAAGTAATTTCTTCTTCTTTATCGTTATAGTTATAATAAGTCGCCACAGGATCAACGCTCGTATCACTACTAGAGTCGCTAGTGTCTGTGCTTGAACTAGTATCGGTTGTTGGATCACTAGTAGTAGTGTCACTTGGACTAGTTGTATCAGTAGGGTCGACAATAGGATCACAACTAACTAACAACACTAGTGGCAAAATACTTAACGATAATAATTTTGATAGTTTCATAAAAACCTCCTTTTTCATTTATACAAATATTTTTATATAAAAATAAAACTTTGAATTGAAAAATAATTATAACAAACTAAATAAATATGTCAATTTTATTAACAAATAATTATTCATCAGGACGATCATGCGCTTCAATATATTGACGCTTAACTTCTTTCATTTTTTGTTCAACAGAGAAATCTTTGATTAAGTCTTCTTCTTGTTCTTTAGTAAATAAGCCACGTCCTGCTGGAATTAATTTACCAGTAATAACATTTTCTTTTAAACCGTGTAAAATGTCGGTTTTTGCTTTAATGGCCGCTTCAGTTAAAACACGTGTTGTTTCTTGGAAGGAGGCAGCTGATAAAAATGATTTTGTTTGTAAGGCAGCTTTCGTAATACCTAAAATAACAGGCCGAGCAACTGCAGGGTTTTTACCAACGAGTAAAACTTCTTCGTTTTTATCCGTAAATTCATCAATTTCAACTAAAGTGCCAGGAAGCATGTTCGTATCGCCACCTTCAATAATCGCAACTTTACGTAACATTTGACGAATAATAACTTCAATATGTTTATCGGAAATACCAATACCTTGGAGACGATAAACTTTTTGAATTTGTTTTAAAATATAATGTTGAACCGCGGTTACATCACTAACTTCAAGAAGTTTTTTCGGTGAAATAGCGCCTTCAGTAATTTTGCCACCGTTAATGACAGAATCACCTTTTCTAACACGTAAGTGCGCGCCATAATTCGTTAGGTATTCGATTTCTTCATCTAAATTACTGCGAACGACAACGCGATAACGTCCATCAATTTCTTCGATTTCAACAATTTTACCGGAAATTTGCGAGATTAAAGCTTCACCTTTAGGTTCACGTGCTTCAACTAATTCTTGAACACGTGGTAAACCTTGCGTAATATCTGTACCAGCAACACCACCAGTATGGAACGTTCTCATTGTTAATTGTGTGCCTGGTTCACCAATTGATTGAGCAGCCATAATACCAACTGCTTCACCAACTTGAACTTCTTGACCAGTTGCTAAATTAAGTCCATAACAATGACGGCAAATACCGTTTCTTGTTTGACAACCAAAAAGTGAGCGAATCCCGACTTCTTTTACACCAGTTGCAACAATTTGTTTAGCCAATTCTTCACTAATAAGTGTATTGACACTAGCAATAAGTTCACCTGTTTTGGGATGTTCAATATCACGGGCTGTATAACGTCCAACGAGTCGATCTTGTAAAGGAACGATTACCGCACTGCGACTTGTATCAACAATTTCACGAACGAAATGACCATGGTCACTACCACAATCATCTTCACGAACGATAACGTCTTGGGAAACGTCAACTAAACGACGTGTTAAATAACCTGAGTCAGCTGTTTTTAAAGCCGTATCAGCTCCACCCTTACGGGCACCGTGCGTTGCGATAAAGAATTCACTAACTGTTAAACCTTCACGTAAAGAAGATTTAATTGGTAGTTCAATTGTTTCGCCTTTTGGATTTGACATAAGTCCGCGCATGCCAGCAAGTTGCGTTAAGTTTGAAATATTACCGCGCGCTCCACTATCCGTCATCATAAATAAAGGATTACGTGAATCTTTTGCGAATCGTTCAGTTAAATTTGTTTCAACGTTTTTACGAACATTTTGCCAAACATTAACGATATGATTATGACGTTCTTCATCAGAAATTAAACCACGTTGATACATTGAAGTAATTTCTTCAACTAAAGCATCGGCTTCTTCAAATAAAACTTCTTTATCACTCAAAACGTTAATATCACTTAAAGAAATAGTAACACCAGAATAAGTTGCATATTTAAAACCAATGTCTTTCATTTTATCTAAAACAGCAGAAGTTTTTGATGTACCATAACGACTAAAAACTTCGTCAATAATATTACTAAGATGTTTTTTTGCAAATGGTTCAATTAAAGGTTGTTTATGAATATGAGCAACAACATCAGTTCCTTTTGGAACAAAGAACTTCATTAAATCACCTTTTAGGTTTTCTTTACTAGGTTCATTTAAATATGGAAAATCAGCTGGGAAAATTAAGTTAAAAATAATTTTTCCAATTGTTGTAATTAAATAACCATCATTCATTTCATTAGTAAAATTCGTTTTTGCTAAGGAACTAGCACGAATCGCTACACGAGAATGGAGGTGAACTTGATGTGTATCGTAAGCTAAAATTGCTTCATCAATATTGCGGAAAACTTTACCTTCAGCATTTGCATATAAAGCAAACCGTTCATATTCTTCAATATCGCCTTTATCAAGACGTCTTTTTGAACGAGCAGCTAATTGTTCTTTTGTTTCTTCGATTGTTAAATAATAATTTCCTAAAACCATGTCTTGAGATGGCGTAACGATTGGTTTACCATCTTTAGGTCCTAAAATATTATTTGACGCTAACATTAAATTTAAAGCTTCATGTTGAGCAGATTTAGAAAGCGGAACGTGAACAGCCATTTGGTCACCATCAAAGTCAGCATTAAAGCCTGTACAAACTAAGGGGTGAAGTCGAATTGCACGACCATCAACTAATTTAGGTTGGAAAGCTTGAATACCAAGACGGTGAAGTGTTGGTGCACGATTAAGTAAAACTGGGTGATGATCAATAATGCGTTCTAAAATATCAAAAACAACGGCATCATAACGATCAATAATTTTATCAGCTTGACGATGAGCATTAACTTTATTTTCCTTAATTAAAACTGAGGCAATAAAAGGACGCAAAAGTTGCACAGCCATTTCCCGAGGTAATCCGCATTGATACATTTTTAAATCTGGACCAACGGCAATAACAGAACGGCCTGAATAATCAACACGTTTACCGAGTAAGTTTTGACGGAAACGTCCTTGTTTTCCTTTAAGTGAATTAGAAAGAGATTTAAGGGGACGATTACCCGTTCCAGTAACGGGCTTACCGCGACGACCATTATCAATTAGCGCATCAACCGCTTCTTGAAGCATCCGTTTTTCGTTCATCAACATAACATAAGGAGCGTTCATATCGATAAGTCTTTTTAAACGTGTATTACGAGAAATAACCCGACGATACAAATCATTTAAATCACTAGCCGCAAAACGACCTCCATCGAGTTGAAGCATTGGCCGTAAATCAGGCGGAATAACTGGTAATACGTCTAAAACCATCCATTCGGGACGATTTTTAGAATTACGGAAAGATTCGATAATATCAAGACGTTTTGATAATTTAATACGGTTTTGCGTACTTGCACCTTTTAATTCTTCGGTAATTTTCTTGAATTCTTCATTTAAATTCACTTCACGTAACAAACGCTTAATCGCGTCTGCCCCTTCACCAAATTCAGCATTTGTATGTTTGCTAATAAAAGAGGCAACGGTAAAGAAATCAAAAGTTTCTTGGGGATTTTCCATCCTACTAATTAATTCTTCACCACGAAGGTAGTCAGTATCGGTATCGGTTAAGCCTTCTTGAATTTCGCGAATAACAGCAACAAATTCTTGACGGGCTGTTTTTTCATCTAAAAACTGACGATAAGTTAAGACTTTGGATGTGCCTGGACTTAAAACAACGTGAGCAACAAAGTAGTTAATATCTTCAAGTTGTTTTGGAGGAATATCAAGAATCAAACTCATCCGGCTCGGAATTCCTTTTAAATACCAAATATGTGTACAAGATGAAGCTAATTCAATATGACCCATCCGTTCACGACGGACGTCTTTTGAAATAACTTCAACACCGCACTTTTCACATGTAATGCCTTGGAAACGAATTTTCTTATATTTCCCACAATGACATTCATAATCTTTGCTTGGACCGAAAATTCTTTCACAAAATAAACCATTTAATTCAGGCTTTTGTGAACGATAGTTAATTGTTTCAGCTTTTAAAACTTCACCGTGCGACCACGAACGAATCGTTTCAGAAGAGGCAAGTCCAACTTGGATAGCAGCTAATTTTTTGACATCAAACATTATCCTTTTTCCTCCTTTAATTCAAATATTCATGTAAGTCATCACTCTCGTCGGGGAGGTTTGCTCCTCCGTCGCGCGTTAATGACCTAATTGTCGAATTGATTTTTCTTTCTTCAGCTTGTGTTTCTCGGGCCAAAGCTTCCATATCAATTTGTACTCCTTCGGTATCAAGTAAACGAACATCCATACCGAGTGATTGTAATTCTTTTGTTAATACTTTAAAGGCTTCTGGCATTCCTGGTTGAGGAATTTCGTAACCTTTAATAATAGCTTCATACGTTTTACGACGACCAACGCGATCATCGGATTTAATTGTTAATAGTTCTTGTAAAGTATGAGCCGCGCCATAAGCTTCAAGTGCCCAGACTTCCATTTCACCAAATCTTTGTCCACCATTTTGAGCTTTACCACCGAGTGGTTGTTGCGTAACAAGTGAATATGGCCCTGTCGCACGAGCGTGCAATTTATCATCAACCATATGTACTAATTTGATTAAATACATTGAACCAACAGAAATTCTTTCGTCAAAACGTTCGCCAGTCCGACCATCATAAAGAATACTCTTACCATCAATGTCTAACTTAGCTTCTTCCATTAGTTCAAAAATTTCTTCATTTGTAATACCATCAAAAACTGGTGTTGCTAATTTAAAGCCTAATTTTTCACACGCTAAACCTAAATGCATTTCTAAAATTTGACCAATATTCATTCTTGAAGGAACGCCTAAAGGATTAAGCATAATATCAATTGGTGTGCCATCTGGTAAAAAGGGCATATCTTCAACTGGTAAAATACGAGAAATAACACCTTTATTACCGTGACGTCCACTCATTTTGTCACCTTCAGAAATTTTTCTTTTTTGCACAATATAAACGCGAACGACTTGATTTACACCAGCTGGTAAGTCATCACCTTTTTTACGTGAAAAAACTTTAACATCCAAAACAATACCTGCACCACCATGTGCTACGCGCAAGGAAGTATCTTTTCCTTCTTTTGTTTTATCAGAGAAAATCGCCATTAAAAGCTTTTCTTCTGGAGTAGGTTCGGTCACACCTTTTGGCGTCGTTTTTCCAACTAAAATATCGCCTTCTTTAACTTCAGCGCCAGGAACGATAATACCATGTTCATCCAAATAAGCTTTAGCTTCTTCACTAACGTTTGGAATATCACGCGTAATTTCTTCAGCACCTAATTTTGTATCACGACTTTCAACTTCATATTTTTCAATGTGAATTGAAGTATAAATATCTTCTTTGACTAAACGTTCAGACATAATAACAGCGTCTTCATAGTTATATCCACTCCAAGTCATAAAAGCGACAGTAACGTTTTGACCTAAAGCTAAATCACCATTATCCATTGCTGGACCATCAGCTAAAATATCACCAATTTCAATTTTTTGTCCGACTTTAACAATCGCTTTTTGATTAATACAAGTTCCTTGGTTAGAACGAGCAAACTTTTGTAAATCATATTTAGTATTTTTGCCTTTTTCGTCTCTAGCAATAATCATACGACTATCAACATAAGTAACTTCACCTTTAATTGTTGATAAAACTGCTAAACCAGAGTCACGCGCAATGATGTGTTCCATTCCTGTTCCAACGTACGGTGCGGCTGGTTTTAAAAGTGGTAAGGCTTGACGTTGCATGTTTGCGCCCATAAGTGCTCTTGTTGGGTCATCATTTTCTAAAAACGGAATACAAGAGGCAGCAATTGAAACAATTTGTTTAGGACTAACGTCAATATAATCAACGTCTTCGCGTGGTGCCATAATATTTTCACCATCACGACGAGCAACGACAAAGTCATCTAAAATAACATTATTTTCATCGATATTAATATTTGCATGAGCAATAACATAGTCTCTTTCATCATCAGCGGATAAATAATCCGATTCGTTTAAAATTTGATGAGTTTTTTTATCAACACGACGATACGGAGTTTCGATAAAGCCGTAACGATTAATTTTTGCATAAGTAGCAAGATTATTAATTAAACCAATATTTTGACCTTCAGGTGTTTCAATCGGACAAATACGACCATAGTGAGTATGATGAACGTCACGAACGTCCATCGAAGCACGATCGCGCGAAAGACCGCCAGGACCTAAAGCAGATAAACGACGTTTATTAGCTAATTCAGCAAGCGGGTTTGTTTGATCCATAAATTGCGAGAGTTGTGCACTATTAAAAAATTCACGAACACTTGAAGTTAATGGACTAATATTAATTAATGATTGTATTGTCGCGGTTTCCATGTCAGAAATCGACATTTTTTGTTGAATTGTCCGAACTGTTTTTGTTAAACCAATTCTAAATTGTGTTTGAATTAATTCACCAACACTACGAATCCGACGATTACCAAGGTGGTCGATATCGTCAGTATTACCAATACCATCAATAACATTAACAAAATAAGAAAAGATAGCAATAATGTCGGCAATTGTCACACGAGAAATCGTTTGATTTAAATCAGTTCCAATAATATTTGTTGTTGCACTTTTTTTATCATCAACATAAACTTTAACGACATTAACAATGCCATTATCGTCTAGTTCACGGTTAATATTAAGATTTTTTGTATGAGCGCCATTTTCAAAAACTTCTTTGTCTTTTAACATTTCAACGTCTTCTTTGCTTAAAAGATGTCCTTTAGTAAATAAAATTTCACCTTCACTTGAGACAAGATTTTCAGCTAATGTGCGATTAACTAAGCGGTTATAAATACCTAATTTTCGATTAAATTTAAAACGTCCAGCTCGACCTAGGTCATAACGTTTTTGGTCAAAAAACTTTTGAATTACAAAAGTCTTAACACCTTCGTTTGTAATTGGTTCGCCTGGTTTAAGTTTACGGAAAATTTCAATTAACGCATCACGTGACGTTTTAATATCTTGATCTTTTTGTAGAGTGTTTTTTAATAAAGTATTGTCACCAAACAATTTAATAAAATCCTTATTTTCTTCAATACCTAGGGCCTTTAATAAAACTGTTGCGTTTAGTTTTCTTTGCCGATCAATTCTCACCCACATTAAATCTTTTTGGTCTGTTTCAAATTCTAACCACGTGCCACGTGTTGGAATTAAATCAGCGTTATAAATGAATTTACCTGTTTTTTCAAATGTCTTGGACATATAAGCACCAGGTGAACGAACTAGTTGTGAAACGATAACGCGTTCAGCACCGTTAACGACAAAAGTTCCGTTTGGGGTCATAATTGGAATATCGCCCATAAAAACTTCAGTTTCTTTCATTTCGCCTGTTTTTTGCAAAACTAAAGCTAATTTCACACGTAAAGAGGCATTATATGTAAAATCTCGTTCTTTACATTCAAGTGGGGTTCTTTCTGGGTTTTCTAAACGTAAACCACGATACTCAATTAAAGCATCACGACGAACGTTGTAAACCGGAAAAACTTCTTTAAACACTTCGTCTAAGCCGATATTACGAAACCAATCAAAAGATTCAAGTTGAATTTCAGCTAAAAAGGGAAGTGGTAAAGTACCAGATTTTTTCGAATAATCGTGTCGATCATTAGGGAGTGTTTTTAAAGTTCTTTTTTTGTTATTCATCATATAACTCCTTTTCTTTTTATGTGTTTTAATTTCTCTTATAGCAACAAAAGCAAACTGCATCCTCTTTGGAGCAGCTTGCCAATTTGTTACGTTTTAAGAAAAAGTTTTGTTCATTAATAATTTTTGTCGCCTTAAGTTTTTTAACTTCTAAAGAAATGCTTTACAAGTAAAGCCAAATAATTCTAAAAATTAAATTACTTAACTTCGACTTCTGCACCAGCTTCAACTAGTGCTTTTTTATGTTCTTCAGCTTCAACTGGAGAAATGCCTTCTTTAATATTAACTGGGGCGCCATCAACGAGTTTTTTGGCATCCATAAGGCCTAAACCAGTAATTGCTTGAACGACTTTAATAACAGCAACTTTGCTCATTCCAACAGCTTTTAATACGAGATTAACATTCGTTGGTCCTTTGGCTTCAACTTCTTCTTCAACTGGTTGCGCATTCATCGCAACTGGAGCAGCGGCTGTTACGCCAAATTCAGTTTCAATCGCTTTAACTAAGTCGTTAAGCTCTAAAATCGTCATTTCTTTTAATGAAGCAATAATGTCTTCAATTTTTAATTTCGCCATTTATTTTTCCTCCTAAATTTCAAATTTTAATTGGCTTTGTCAGCAACTGCTTGAACCGTCCGAGCAAGTTGGCTAATTGGTGCTTGAAGGACCGATAACAAAACAGAAATCATTCCTTCACGGTTTGCTAATTTTGATAAGGTCGTCATTTCTTCTTTATTTACGACTTTACCTTCAACGAGCCCGCCTTTTAAAACAACAAATCCTTGTCGTCTTGCAAAGCGTGCGAGAGTTTTCGGGGCACTAACAACGTCATTAGAAAAAGCAAAAGCATTTGGTCCTTTTAATGTTTCAGCTAATTCGCCGTAACCGAGTTCATCTAAAGCTCTTAAAACTAATGAGTTTTTGTAAATGCCGACTTCAGTATTTTCGTTTCTTAAAGCTTTCCGAAGTTCTGTTAGTTGTTTAACGTTCATTCCCCGATATTCAAAAACAACAAGCGTCGTTGCGTCTTTTAACTTCGCTTGAATTTCACTAATAACAGCCTTTTTGGCATTTAATGTTTTTTCTTTCATCGCTTTCCACCTCCTTTATCTTGTTTTTTTCGATGTTTGAGGCTCCAATATACTTGTTAGAGATGTTTATTCGTATTTACCTCGGCAACTTAATTAAGCTTTTCGCCGTTGCTGTCTATGGTATATTGTGCTTCTATTTTTTTAAGTTTAACGTCCTGGCATGGCAATTTTAATTGACGGACCCATTGTTGTATGGATAACCGCGTTCTTAACGTAAGTGCCTTTGACGCTTGCCGGACGAACTTTTATAATCGTTTCGCAAAGAGCGCGAAGATTATCAACAATTTTTTCAGTTTCGAAACTAACGCGTGCAATCGAGACGTGAATATTTCCATCTTTATCAACACGATATTCGACTTTTCCCCGTTTAATTTCTTCAATAGCGCGGCCGATATCAACAGCGACCGTACCAGTTTTTGGATTTGGCATTAAACCTCTAGGTCCTAAAAGACGGCCCATCTTACCAAGTTCTGCCATCATTTCTGGTGTTGCAACAATAACATCAAATCCAAACCAATTTTCGTTTTTAATTTTTTCAAGCATATCAACACCACCAACAAAATCAGCACCAGCTTCTTTTGCTTCTTCTAATTTTGTATTTGTAATAGCTAAGATTTTTTTTGTTTTGCCGTTTCCGTGGGGCAAATTAATCGTTCCGCGAATTTGTTGATCGGCCATTCTTGGATTAACGTTTAAATTAAATGAAGCATCAACCGTTGCATCAAATTTAACGGGTGAGGTTTTTTTCACTAATTCGCACGCTTCTTCAAGAGCGTAAATTTTATTTTTCTCAACGAGTTCACGAACAGCTTTATATTTTTTTCCAAATTTCATAATTTTCTCCTTGTGGTCAAACGAGTTTAATACTCTTCCACTAATCCTCAACGATGGTAATGCCCATATTGCGGGCTGTACCTTCGATAATTTTAATTGCCGTTTCAATATCTTCGCAATTTAAATCGGGAAGTTTATATTCAGCAATTTCTTTAATTTTACTTTTTTTAACTTGACCTACTTTTGTCGTTTTGGAATTAGGTGATGCTTTTTGAATACCTGCAGCTTTTTTTAATAATTCGGCTGTTGGTGAAGTTTTAATGACAAAATCATGTGTTTTATCTTCATAAGCCGTAATTATAACTGGCACAGTTTCACCGCGGCGATCAGCAGTCTTTGCATTAAAGTCTGTACAAAACTTTGGCATAACAACACCGGCTGAGGCTAGTTTTGGTCCAGGTTTAGCCTCTCCTCCTGGAAGTTCCATCTTAACAACTTTGGCGATTCTTTTACTCACGTGACTACCTCCTATATTTTCTTTCGTCAGTGCTGTGGTCAAGGGATGAATCGATATTCCTTCCACACGAGGCAAGATGTGCCTCCACTTATGCGCATAAAAATACACGCTCGAATATTGTAGCAAAGACGACAAATAGATGCAAGAGAAATTTTCATAAGTATTTAATATTAAATAGCAAAATAAAAACGCCCCTAATTTGCTAACGAAAATAAAGAGCGTTTAAAAGTTACTAATAAAGTTATACTTTATAATACAAAATAAGTAACGAATTTAAAATCATAACGACGGTTAAACCCGTATCTGCAATCATTGCAACTGTCATTTGATATTGTCCTAGTAAATCTAGTAAAACTAAAACAACAATTGAAAATTTTACAAGTAAAGAAAAGATAATATTGAAAAGAGCAACGAGTCTTGTTCTTTTTGAAATCTTAATTGCATCGACGACTTTAATCGGGTTGTCATTAACAATAATTACTTCGGCATTTTCCACAGCAAGATCACTACCAATCCCCGACATCGCAAAACCCACATCACTTCGAATAATCGATGGAGCGTCGTTAACACCATCGCCAACAAAACCGACGCCTTTATCGTTATTTGCTAAATATTGTTCAAGGATATCTAGCTTTTCAGCGGGAGTCAATTGCCCATAATATTTTTCTATGCCTACTTCATTAGCAATGTCTTCAACATTACTTATATGGTCACCAGAAAGTAGAACAGTTTCAATTTTCATTTTCTTTAACTGACTGACCATATGTTTAGAATCATATTTTGCCGTATCATTTAAAACAACATAACCAGCATATTTTTGATTAACAGCTAAATAAATAATCGTGCCTTTTTCTTTAACTTTTGCTACTTCAACACCAGCCGTTTTAAGAAAGCTTGGTTTACCGGCAATAAGATGAACTCCTTTATAAGTTGAAGAAACACCTGCACCAGGAACTTCATGATAATTTTCTTGTAAAACCTTTGTGTTTAGTTTTTTTCGATCATGAATAATAGCTTTAGCTATTGGGTGGTTAGATTGACTTTCGACCGCTACTAAATATTCCCAAAATAATTCTTCTTCAATTTCATAAAAAACAGCTTTTTTTACTTCAAAATATCCATGTGTTAAAGTGCCTGTTTTATCGGTTAAGATGTAGCCTAGATTATTTAATTCATCTAAGTAGTTTGAACCCTTTACTAAGATACCGTTTTTACTAGCTAAACCAATTCCAGCAAAATAGGCTAAAGGCACAGAAATGACGATTGCACACGGGCAAGAAACAACAATAACAGACAAGGCATTATAAATCCAATCAGCGTATGCTTGTGATTTAAAAACGAGTGGAACTAAAGCAATAAATAAAGCGAGGATAAGAACCATCGGTGTATAAAACCGAGCAAACTTTGTAATAAATTTTTCAGCTTTTGATTTACGTTCGCCGCTATTTGTGACGAGTTCTAAAATTTTACTAATCGCACTATCTTCAAATAAGCGTTCAACTTTTAACGTAAGCGAACCATTTTTTAAAATACTGCCACTTAAGACATGATCTCCTTCATCAACATCGACTGGCATAAATTCACCAGTTAGGCTTGAAGTATCAAGGCTGCCTTGCCCACTTACAATTTTACCGTCTACAGGAATAATTTCACCAACTTTAATTAGTATTAAATCGTTCTTTTTTAAATCATTTGGGTGAACAGTTTTAAATTCATCACCAACAATTAAGTTTGCAATTTCGCCTTGTAAATCAACTGCTCGCATAATTTCATTACGAGATTTATTCATCGCAATTTCTTCAAAAATTTGCCCAAGTTGATAAAAAGCAATAATCATAATGCCTTCAAAATACATATCGCCCCGGCCAAAAACCGGTAGAGACATTAAAAAAGCTCCAACAGCAGAAATTGTTAAAAGTAAATTTTCATCAATCGGATTTTTTAATTTTATAATTCGGGAAATTGTTTTCCATGTAATATCGTAAATAAGAATTAGTAAAGATAGAGAATACACTACAACTTTAAGCCAAACTAAATTACTAGGAATAGCAAATAAACCGACAAATAATAAAATAACGCCAATAACTAAACGAGTAATTAATTGAATTATTCTCTTATTAATTAGGTTTTTGCTATGAGTTTTTGTTTTCGAAGCATAATTAATTTCTAAATCATCATCACTTGCTTCCATTACTTTATTCATTGTTTGTTCAAGTGTATAAGGATCATCTTTATAAGTTACATAAAGACGTCCAGTTGAAAAATCTAAATTTGCTTCAAATATATTTTCATCTTTATTTAAATGTCTTTCGATTTTAGCTGCGCAATTGCCACACGTTAAGCCATCGATTTTATAAATGTGTTTTTTCATACATTTTCCTAGCCCTTCTTTTTATAGTGACCGTATTTAAAGTAAAACATTTTTCTTAGTATTACAAGTAATACGCAATAAAAAAAGAGCCCGTTTGAGGCTCTTAATTTTTTAAAGTTTGCTTAGATTTTTTCGATTTCAGCAAATTCAACATCTACTGGTGTTGAGCGGCCAAAGAAAACTGTTTCAACACGGCATGCACCTGTTTCTTTATCAATAGATAAAATACGCCCTTCAGTTCCTTCAAGAGGACCGTGAATAACTTTAACTAAATCACCAACGTTATAACGATCATACATTGATTCATCAATAATATTCATTCTTTTTAAGACGGGTTCAATTTCTTCGCGCGTCACGGGCGTAGGCTTTTGTCCTCCACCTGATGAACCAGCAATTCCTGTTACGCCTGGTGTATTACGAACTAAATACCATGTTTCGTCTGTCATAATCATTTCAACAAAAATATATCCCGGATATAAATTTTTCATTCGTGTTTTACCTGTTGGCAAACCATCTTTTAAAACTGGGGTTGGTTGTTCGGCAACTAAAACATTAAAAAAGTATTCTTGATAAGGTGAACCATCAATTAACGTGTTCATATCTTTAGCAACTTTATTTTCACGCATTGATTGGGTCGTGACGATATACCAATGTTTTTTTCCTAATTCTGCTGTCATTCTTATTTACTCCATTCTTGAAACGCTTCTTTTAATGTTTGTAAAAGTGAGCCGGCGGCCCAATCTTCTAAACTAAGAAATAAAGCGGCAAAAGCAGCAATAACAATAACAACGACAATGGCAGGTAAAAGTTCTTCTCTTTTAGGCCAGCGTACGCGTTTTCCTTCTTTAACTACTTCACCAACGTATTTTTTAACTTTCATAAGTCGCTCCTTTATTTGCTTTCTTTGTGCAAGGTATGTTTATTACAACGCGGACAAAACTTTTTAATTTCAAGTCGTTTATGAACACCATCTTTTTTACGTGTTGACGTATAGTTACGGCTTAGACAATCAGAGCAAATTAAAATTATTTTTTGTCGCATTTATTATGATACCTTTCCTAAACGATTGCTAACAAAATATAACATTGAGGAAAAAATATGTCAATAAAAAGAATTTATGAGTTATAAAAGATGTTGACGTATCCTCTCACCGAGTTCGCTAGTATAAAAATCTTTAATTCTCCTGCGAACTGCTGGAGCATTCAAATTAACGGCCACAGCTATTTCAGGCACTGTATAACCATACGACTTTAAAAAGATAATGTTTCTTGTTTCAAAATCTTTTTTATTAATTGGAAGTTCATCTAAAATTTCCATAACAGCTTGAACGTTAATAAAATTTCGACAGTCGTTTTTTTGTTCTTCACAATTAAGAACGTCATAAAAGGTCAGATTTAAATCATAATTAATTTCTTGATCAAAACTTAAAAATGTGTTGGGGGATCTGCAAGGATGTTTTAAATAACGGAAATAACCTGCTAAATCTCGGTTTAAAAGTTTTAAAAAATACGTATTGAATAAAATTTTATTATAAATAAATCTTAAAACCGCTTTATGGAAGGTCTCATAAAATAAACTATGAATATCCGCCATTGTTCCACCATAACATTTACATTGATAATAATATTTGTACAAAAGGGGTCTATGTTGATATAGTTTCCTTTTTAACAAAAAATCATACGCCTCTTTCGAATTTTTGCGATATTGCAAAACTAGTTCTTCATCACAAGCAATCATAGGTCAGTTTGTTCCTCCTTTATTTTATTTTTCTCGATGAGATAAAGTTAATTAAAATACCGGCTGCAACTGAAACATTTAATGATTGTATTTTCCCACTGACGGGAATTTTAACGACATAGTCGCTTCTTTTATTTAAAAGCGGGCTTACGCCTTTGCCTTCACTTCCTAAAATTAAAACAATCGGGCGTAAATAATCAACATCTTCGAAAGAAACAGCTTCTTTTAAATCTGTTGAAACAATCCAAAAACCATTATCTTTTAGTATTTCCAAAGCATTACTTAAATTAGTAACTTGGCAAACTTTAACAAAATTTAATGCGCCAGTTGAAACTTTTGCAACGGTCGCATTTAAAGGTACTTGTTGATGTTTTTTAATGATTACTCCCCGTACATTAAAATAAGCACAAGTTCGTAAAATGGCTCCAAAATTATGAGGATCTTGAATTTCATCAAGCATTATTATTAAAGGATTAGTTTCTTTTTTACTATCAAAAATTATTTCATCAAGACTTGCATAATTGAATTGTTTTATAATCGCGGCGATTCCTTGGTGGTTACTTTTTGCAGTAAGCTCATCTAATTTTTTAATCGTTACTTTTTCAACTTCGACTTTTTGTTTTGCAATTTCTTTTAAAATTTCCGCTTGCGAAAAACGTTCATCTAAATAAATTTTTTCAACACCATTCGTTTGCAGGAAACTTAACACTGGTTTTCTCCCATAAATTAAGTTTGGCATCTTTTTAAAATTTATTTTCTCATCTTTACTTTTTTTCATTTTTTTTAGAAAATATATATTATAAAATGTTTTTTTCCATTAATATTTTGCGAATACGATCACTTTCAGCAAAGTTCTTTTCGCTTTTATATTTTAAATATTTGTTATAGAGCATCTTGTCATTTTCATCTAAAAGTGGGTGCTTAAAAGAAAAGCCAAAAATACTAAACATTGCTTCAAGTTTGAAAAAATAATTAAGTAAGTCTTTTATGTTTAATGGTTTTTGTCTTAGTGATGTATTAATTGCTTTTAGTTGTGCATAAAAGTAAGTTAGAGCATTTGGAGTATTTAAATCATTTGCTAACTCTTTTATAAATTCACTTATATCAATATTGGCTTTTTCAACTAACGAAATATTATTTAATTGCAAAATGACACTTAGTTGATTTAAAGTATTTTGAATCTTTTGCCATTCGTTTTGCGCAGTTTTGATAACTTCTTCAGTAATATTTAAAGGCGCACGATAATGAGTACTTAGTAATAGTAAACGTACAACATTGCCTCCATATTGTTCAATCATGTCTTTAGCTAAAATAACATTGCCTAGTGATTTAGACATTTTTGTTTGATCGAAAATAATATAGCCATTGTGTAGCCAATAATTAGCTATTAGGTGTCCGCTATGAGCTTTTGATTGGGCAATTTCGTTTTCATGATGAGGAAATTTTAAATCAAAGCCTCCGCCGTGAATATCAATTCTTCCACCTTCAAAAATAGTATTTATCATCACACAACATTCAGTATGCCAACCTGGTCGACCTCTAGACCAAGGCGAATCCCAATTAAGGCCTTTACTAGTTTTTTTCCAAAGAATGAAATCAAGAGGTGATTCTTTTTTAATATTTTCTTCAACTCGGGCACCACTAAGTAAATCATCGACGTTAATTTTACTTAATTGCCCATAGCCTTCAATACTCGCCACGCGAAAGAAGACATCGCCTGTTACTTCATAAGCAGCGCCTTTTTGAAGCAAATCGCCAATATAATTTATAATTTCGGGAATATAATTAGTTACCCTTGGACTAATATCTGGTTGATAAGAATTAATTTGTTCAACGACTTTTTTAAAAGCTTCAATATAATAATTTGTAATTTCTTCTTCAGACATTTTTTTAGCTTCTGCTTGTTCAATAATTTTGTCATCAATATCGGTATAATTACTAACAAAAGTAACTTTATAATTTAAATATAAAAACAATCTTTTTAAGACATCAAAAACAACAACAGGCCGTATATTGCCGATGTGTGGGTCATTATATACAGTTGGTCCACAAATATAAATTGAAACCTTATTTTCTTTTAAAGGTTTAAATAATTCGACTTTATTTGTTAACGAATTATAAAGTAATATTTTCATTTTTTTATCCTAATATAAAATTATAACATATATTTCTAACAAATATATTTGCACTAAAAAATCAGCCACTAAATTATTTGTAAATAATATCTTTTAATTGATGAACATTATAAGCAATAAATTGGCTATCTTTAACGAACTCTTTTTGATAATCTCCATAACCCCACATGACTAAACAAAAAGGCACTTGTCCATTTTTTGCGGTGAGGTAATCAACATCGCTATCACCAATGAAAAGGACTTCTTCTTTGTTGAGTTGATATTTATTAACAATCAAGTCAATTAAGTAAGGATTAGGTTTTTCAGGGAGGTGTTCTTGATGGCCATAAATTAAATCAAATGTCGTAGGAAAGTAATGTTCGACGATTATTTTAGCTAAATGATCTGGTTTATTACTAACGACAAAAAGCAATTTATTTTCTTTTTTTAATTGTTTTAGTAACTCAGTAATTCCTTCAAAAGGCGTTGCGTACATCCCTTGAAATTTTTGATAATTTCTTTGAAACTCTGCATAAAGCAAATCAAAATCTTTTTTCGTATGTTCTTGATTTTTAAAAACACGAGCAATAATCGTATGTGCTCCCATGCCAATAAGTTTTGTCGTTTCCTCATCATTATAAGAAAAATTATAACCACAAGTTTTAAGAGCGGTGTTTAAGGCAATGGTAATATCGGAAATCGTATGTAAAATTGTTCCATCTAAATCAAACATTAAAGCTTTATACATCATTTTTCCTCCACAAATAATTTATTTTGTCATATAAAGACATCTTTTTTATCATAAGAAAAATAACTTTATTTTTCAATCCAATATTTAATAATAATCTTTGTATGTGCTTACAAGTAACTTTTTTAAATAAAAACGACTGCGTTTGCAGCCGTTATTCTGTTTTTTTAAAATGTTTAAATTAGTGAACCCAAGTTACTAAAACAACTGGAGCGTTATCTCCACGACGATTACCAGCCTTAATTGCTCTTGTGTAACCGCCTTGGCGATCTTTATAACTCGGTCCTAATTCATTAAAAAGCTTTTCTAATGCAGAAACCCCGTCTTTACCATGAGTATTCATTTGTCTTAAAATACTTGCGGCTTGACGACGAGCGTGTAAATCACCGCGTTTTGCAAGAGTTATTAAATGATCGGCAAGTTTTTTTAAGTCACTAACAACGCTAGTAGTAACAATAACTTTTTCATGAATAACTAATTCGGTAACAACATTACGTAACATGTTTTTACGCTTACTTGTTGTATAAGCAGCTTTAAAACGAACACCTGTTTTACCGCGTACATTTTTACGTCCTTGTGCAGCCATTTTCTTCCCTCCTATTTAACATGAGCATCGCGGAATGAAAGACTACGCTCTGCTAATTTCTTCTGAATTTCGTCAAAAGATTTTTTACCTAAATTACGAATTTTCATCATTTCTTCGACTGTCTTTTGCGTTAGTTCAAAAATCGTTTGCACACCAGCACGCTTAAGACAATTATAACTACGAACGGAAAGATCTAAATCTTCAATTGGTTTATCAGTTGGATCAGGTTCTGGTCCAACGACTTCACCTGGTGGGAAAATTTTAATTTCTTCAACCATCGTTTCGAGTTTTAAAAATTCGTTTAAGTGGCTACCTAAAATTTTACTTGCAAGCGCGATTGCCACTTGCGGAGTAAGCGAGCCGTTTGTCGTAATTTCCATCGTTAGACGGTCATAACTTGAGTCATGTCCAACACGTGTTGGCTCAACAATATAACTTGCTTTAACAACTGGTGAATAGTTTGAATCAGTTGCAATAATGCCAACGGATTTGTGAAGTCTTTCGAGTTTATTACTTTCGCTTGTTACATAACCGCGACCATTACGAATATGAATCGTCATTTTAAGTTGTCCTTCATCCGTTAAAGTTAAAAGTTCAAGTTCAGGATTAATAACTTTAACAAAAGCAGGTAAATCTAAATCTCCAGCTTTAAGTGTCATTGGACCTTTAATATCAACTTCGATTCTTTTTGCTTCAAGATCTTCATCTTCAATTTTTAAAACTAAATCTTTTAGATTTAAAACGATTGTTGTAACGTCTTCAACAACACCAGGAAGTGCTGAAAATTCATGACGTGCACCTTCGATTTCAACAGCAAAAACACTTGCGCCGGGCAATGAACTTAATAAAACTCGACGTAAGGCATTTCCTAAGGTGAGGCCAAAACCTCTTTCCAAAGGTTCAACAACGAATTTACCATAATGAGTATTTTCGTCGATCAAGTTAACTTTAAAATTTAAATTTTTAAATGGATGTGGAATAGTTGACATATTAATAGCTCTCCTTTCAATATTTTTATCTTTAACCACGTGGGCGTTTTGGTGGGCGACAGCCATTATGTGGGATTGGTGTCGTATCCGTAATAGCGGTAACGACTAATCCGGCTGTTTCTAAAGAACGAATTGCTGTTTCGCGTCCCGGTCCAGGTCCTTTAACGTTTACATCAACAGTACGAATGCCTTGTTCATAAGCATTGCGTCCTGCTGCTTCGCTAGCAATACCGGCGGCAAAGGGCGTTGATTTACGAGCACCTTTAAAGCCAACAGCTCCAGCGCTTGAAGTCGCAATTACATTGCCCATCTCGTCGCTTATAGAAATAATTGTATTATTAAAAGTTGAATGAATATGGGCGACTCCTTTTGTAAAAGATCGTTTAATTTTCTTTTTACGAGTCGTTGTTTTTTTAGCTTTTGCCATTTTATTTTCTCCTTTTCAACTATTTGCTAGCTGCTTTCTTATTAGCGATTGTCCGGCGGCGACCTTTACGTGTCCGAGCGTTTGTTCTCGTTCTTTGCCCACGAACTGGTAAGCCACGACGATGACGAATGCCGCGATAAGAGCCTATTTCTGTTAAACGTTTAACATTCAATGCAACTTCGCGTCGTAAGTCTCCTTCGACATGATGTTTTGCAACTTCTTGGCGAATCGCAACTAATTGTTCTTCACTTAAATTTTTAACGCGAATACTTTCATCTACGCCACAATTTGCTAAGATTTTTTTACTTTTTGACCGGCCGATCCCATAAATATAAGTAAGAGATATAACAACTCTTTTATCGTTTGGGATATCTACTCCAACAATACGTGCCATAATGTGTCTCCTTTATCCTTGTCTTTGTTTGTGTTTTGGGTTTTCACAAATAACCATAACTTTACCTTTGCGTTTAATAACTTTACATTTATCGCAAATTGGTTTTACTGAAGGTGCTACTTTCATTTTATTTTCCTCCGTTTATTTTTTTCTATTTGTCGGGTTCGTATGTGCTTTTTTAAAGCGATACGTAATGCGTCCCTTTGTTAAATCATACGGTGATATTTCTAAGGTAACGATATCACCAGGTAAAATACGAATATAATGCATACGCATTTTTCCAGAAATATGGGCGTGAATAATGTGGCCGTTTTCGAGCTTTACTTTGAATTGAGCATTTGGCAAAGACTCGACAACGACTGCTTCAACTTCAATAACATCTGTTTTTGCCATTTAACTTACCTCCTTTTCAAGTGTTAATATTTCATAACCGTTTTTCGTAACAACGACCGTATTTTCGTAATGGCTTGAAATTTTTCCGTCTTTCATTTTGACACTCCAACCATCACGAGCGACATAAGTATCTGGTTTGCCCATTGCAACCATTGGCTCAATCGCTAAGCACATTCCTTCTTTTAATGTTGGACCTGTATTAGGTAAACCAACGTTAGGAATAATTGGATCCTCGTGTAAGTTTTGACCAATCCCATGACCAGTATAACCACGAGGAAGTGAATAACCGTGCTTTTCATTATGTGTTTGAATGGCGTGTGAGATATCACCAAGACTAACACCAGGTTTAATTAAAGCAACGGCTTTGAAGAATGACTCTTCAGTTACTTCGATAAGCTTTTTAGCTAAGGAAGTAACTTTTCCGACAGGGTACGTTCGTGCTGCATCAGCACAATATCCTTTATACGTCACGCCAACATCAAGTGAGACGATATCCCCTTCTTTTAATATAATTTTTTTACTAGGGATGCCATGAACTAAGACGTCATTAACACTTAAACAAACTGATGCTGGAAAGCCGTTATAATTTAAGAAGGTCGGGCTTCCTAAGTTTTCACGAATTATTTGCTCACATATTTTATCTAACTCATAAGTTGATAAACCGGGCTTAATAATTTGTTCGGCTTTAAGAAAAACTTTGGCGATAATTTGCCCCGCGCTTGCCATTAAAGCAATTTCACGTGGCGTTTTAAGAATAATCACTTATTCGTTTTCCTCAACGAGCGACATGATTTGTTTTAATAAAACATTTAAATCTTGTGTTCCATCAAAACTATGTAAAAGTCCACTTTTTTTGTAAAAATCAAGTAAAGGTCTTGTTTGTTCATAATAATGACCTAAGCGAACGCGAAGTGCTTCTTCATTATCGTCTGCTCTTTGGATAAGTGGACCACCACAAACATCACAAACGTTTTCGACTTTTGGTTTCATCGTGTCGATATGATAAGGAGTGCTGCAAACTTTACAAACACGACGGCCACTAATGCGGCGAATTAATTCCTTTTCATCGGCATCGATATTAATAACGAATTGGACAGGACGATTAATTTCTTTAGTTATTCCTTCTAAAGCCATTGCTTGAGGAATTGTTCTTGGGAAACCATCGAGTAAATAACCATGTTGACAATCGTCTTTGGCGAGTCGCTCGCGCACAATCGCGTTTGTCACATCATCAGGTACTAGATGTCCATCATCTATATACCGCTTAGCAAGAATTCCGAGTTCACTTCTTTCTTTAATTGCTTCGCGAAACATATCTCCAGTAGAAATATGTGGTATATCATATTTGTTAACTAGGCGTTTAGCTTGTGTGCCTTTACCTGCACCAGGCGGGCCCATTAAAATCATTGTAATCATAAACTAAAAGCCTCGTCTTCCGCTGCCAGATGATGCTTCTTCAAAACTTTTACCAGCTAAAAGTCCATCAATTTGATTATTAATTTCAATCGCAACACCAGCAACAATAATTAATCCTGTACCACCAATTGCTAAGCTTGAGTTATCACCAAATATTCCGCTTAATGTTAAAACAACAGGTAAAGCTGCAATAAAGGCTAAGGAAAGTGCTCCCATAACGGTAACACGATTAACAACTTTTTTAACATAGCGTTCAGTTTCACTACCTGGGCGAATCCCAGGAATGTAACTACCATTTTTACGGAAGTTATCAGCAAGTGTTGGCGGATCAATTTGCATATTTGCATAAAAGAAAGCAAATAAAATAATTAAGATTAAGTAAAGAATAAGACCCCAAGGCATATTCCAAGTTGTATCATTAATGCCTGGCATTTTTGTCATTTGTGAATATGAGAATATTTTTAACCATTCGGCGTCAACATTTGAACTAACAAAACTTGCGATGACGGAAGGGGCCATTAAAATTGAACTCGCAAAAATAACAGGGATAACTCCAGATGAGTTTAATTTAATTGGCAAGAAACTAGCACGGGCCATCGATTGACTTTGACCGCCACTTTTACCTGAATGTTGAACGGGTATTTTTCGCTTTGAAAGTTCAATGAAAACAACAAAAGCGATAATTAAAACAAACGCTAAAATATAAATACTAAATTGAAATGCACCTTTAACTAGTTCATTCGTTCCATGACCCATGTTCATTTTAACCCACTTGCGGAAAGCAGTCGTAATTTGAATTGGAAGGTTACGAACAATCCCGGCAAAAATAATAACCGAAATACCATTTCCTAAACCTTTTGCAGTAATTTGATCACCAAGCCACATCGTTAACATCGCACCAGCTAAAATAATCGTCACAATATAAGCATATGACCAAAAGTTCAAACTCATAGTAATCGAAATATAGTCGCTATTCTCCATTGTTTTAATAATTCCATACGCCTGAACCGCGCCAAGAAGTAATGTTAAATAACGTGTCGCCATTTCTGACTTTTTACGGCCAAATTGACCTTGTTTTGATAATTCTGTTAAGGCTGGTAAAACGTCTTTTGATAAAAGTTGGATAATAATACCAGCTGTAATATATGGACTAACACCAAGAGCAAAAATCGAAAAGTTCGATAAAGCTCCACCACCTAGCATATCCATCATTGAAATCATATTGGCTGTTTCTAAGGCTTTGGCAAGGTCTTCACTAACTTTAACACCTGGAACAGTAATCGCCGCACCAATCCGAACAACAAATAGGATCATTATCGTAAAGAAAATACGGTTAACGATTTCTTTATTTTTAAAGATTGAGACGAGTTTATTCATTTTAAATTACCTCGACTGTGCCGCCAGCATTTTCAATTGCTTCTTTAGCTTTTTTTGAAAATTTATTTGCTTGAACAGTAAGTTTTTTTGTTAATTCACCATTGCCTAAAATTTTAAGACCATCATGTTCTTTTTTAATAAAACCTTCTTCAATTAAAAGGGCACTTGAAATAATCGTGCCATCATCAAAGACATTTAATTGATTAACATTAATATAAGCATATGTTTTACGATTAATGTTTTTAAAACCAAATTTTGGTAAACGACGATATAAGGGAGTTTGTCCACCTTCAAAGCCAGGTGCTTTTCCACCACCTGAACGAGAGTTTTGGCCCTTATGACCACGACCAGAAGTTTTGCCTAGACCACTACCAATTCCGCGGCCCCGACGTGTTTTTGTGGTAACCGAGCCATCAACATTTTTTAATTCATGTAATTTCATCGTTTAGCCTCCTATTTTCCACGTAAGCGTTTAACTTTTTCAACTGAAAGTAAACTACTTAAACCATTATGTGTCGCACGAATAATATTAATTGGCGCACGACTGCCATAAACTTTTGAATAAACATTTTTAATGCCAGCGAGCTCTAAAACTGCACGAACCGGTCCACCAGCAATAATTCCTGTACCATCAGGTGCAGGTTTTAAGAAAACTTCACAAGCACCAAATTTACCAATAACTTCATGTGCAATTGTATCGTTTTTAACAATATTTACGTTATGTAAGTTAGCTTTTGCATTGTCTAATGCTTTTTTAATAGCATCAGGTACTTCAAGAGCTTTGGCGTTAGCAAAGCCATAACGACCTTTCATATCACCAACGACAACAAGAGCTGAGAAACGTAAACGACGTCCACCTTTAACCGTTTTACTTACCCGGTTAATATTAACAACGCGTTCTTCAAACTCTTTTTCAATTGGCCGACGGAAACGTTGATTACGTCCACGACCTGGGCGCGGTGAATAGTTAGGATTACCTTGTCCTTGTTGAGGACGACGAGTGCGTGGTGCTCTTTGTTGATCCGAACTTACTTTTGGTTCTTGAGTTTTATTAGGAGAATCAACTTTTTCGACTAAATCTTGTTTTTTATCTTCCATTATTTTTCTCCTTAAAATACTAAGCCAGCTTTACGTGCGGCTTCTGCTAATGCTTTGACACGACCATGATATTTATAACCACCGCGGTCAAAGACGACTTTATTAATTTGTTTTTCTAGAGCTAGTTTAGCAATTGCTTCGCCAACTAAAGCTGCGGATGCTTTATTACCGCCATTTTCTAGCTTTAAAGCAACACTAGAAGCGTGAGCTAAAGTAACACCTAATTCATCATTAATAATTTGAGCTTCGATATGAGCGTTTGAACGAAAGACACATAGACGTGGACTTGTGGCCGAGCCACTAACCGTTTTGCGAACACGTGCGTGACGTCTTTTACGAAGAACATTACGACTTTCTTGTTTAATCATACTTTACCTCCTATTTAGCGACGCCAGCGCGCTTCCCTTCCTTACGACGAATGTATTCGCCAGCATATTTAATACCTTTACCAAGATATGGTTCAGGTTTACGAACTTCACGAATACGAGCGGCTGTTTGGCCAACTGCTTGTTTGGATATACCATCAACGTAAATTACGTTCGTACTTTTTTCTTTAAGTGAAATCGTCACTCCTTCTTCTGGAGTAATAACGACATCATGAGCATAGCCAATATGTAAAACTAAGTCAGCACCGCGCATATTTGCCCGATAGCCTTTTCCAACGATTTCTAAAGTTTTACGAAAGCCTTCACTAACACCAACAACTGCGTTATAAAGCAAAGAGCGAAATGTCCCGTGGTTTTGACGGCTTGTTCTTAGTTCGTTGTCGCGTGTAACGCTAATTTGTTCATCACTAATCGTGAGTGAAATGTGCTCAGGAATTTTAACTTCTAACGTACCTTTTGGACCTTTAACGTGAGCAATGTCGTTTTTAATTTCAACATTAACACCGCTCGGAATTTTAATTTCTTTTTTACCAATTCGTGACATAATTACCACACATAAGCGAGAACTTCGCCACCGATTTTTAATTCACGGGCTTTTTTATCGCTCATAACTCCTTTGCTAGTTGAAATAATCGCAATGCCTAAACCACGTAGGACGCGAGGTAGTTTTTCATATCCAACATTAACGCGTAAACCTGGTTTGGAAATCTTTTTTAAACCGGAAATAACACGTTCTTTATTGTCAGCATATTTTAAATAAATCGTTAATTCTTTTTTTGTATCGCCTTCGACTTTATAATCGAGTATAAAACCTTCTTCGAGTAAAATTTTAACGATTTCAACTTTCATTTTACTTGAAGGCACACTAACGCTATCATAACGCATTTGATTAGCGTTACGAATAACAGTAAGCATTGCAGCAATTGGATCTGTCATCATATTCTTATTCTCCTTTTACCAACTCGACTTCTTAAGTCCAGGGATTTCGCCTTTATAAGCTAATTCGCGGATACAAATACGACATAATTGAAATTTTTTGTAAACCGCACGTGGTCGTCCGCAACGAATGCAACGTGTGTATTCGCGAACTTTGAATTTCTTCGGACGTGACCAAGTTTCAACTTTACCTTTTTTTGCCATTTTGTTACCTCCTACTTCCGAAACGGCATCCCAAAGCCGCTTAATAATGTAAATGCTTCATCATCACTTTTAGCAGTTGTAACAATAACAATGTCTAAACCGCGAATTTTACTAACTTTGTCATAATCAATTTCTGGGAAAATTAATTGTTCTTTAACACCTAATGAATAATTACCATGACCATCAAATGCGTTACGGCTAACACCACGGAAGTCACGAACACGTGGTAAAGCAATCGCAATAACTTTATCTAAAAAGTCATACATTTTCATACCACGTAAAGTCACTTTACAACCAATCGATTGTCCTTCTCTTAATTTAAAATTAGCAATTGATTTTTTGGCTTTCGTAATAACTGGTTGTTGACCAGTAATTTCACGTACCTCACGAACTGAATCTTCGAGTAATTTAGCGTTAGTAAGAGCATCACCAACACCAACATTAACGACGATTTTATGTAGTTTGGGCACTTGCATAACTGATGAATAATTATATTTTTCCATCATTTTTGCAATGATTTCTTGTTCATATTTAACTTTTAAGCGATTTTTAACACTTAAAGGAGCAGAAGCTTTTTTAACTACTTCAGTTTTTTCTTTTTTAACTTCAACTTCTTTGGTCGTTTCTTTTTTAGCTGCGGGTTTTTTTTCTGCTTCCTTTGGAGTAACAGTTTTCTTTTCTGTTTCTTTTTTAACTACAGGTTTGCTTGTAGCTTCTTTTTTTTCTACGACTTTTTTCGTAGTTGCTTTAGGGGCTGCAGGTTTTTTAACCGCCTCTTTAGGAGTCGACGTTTTTTTCGTTGTCGTTACTTTTTTTTCTTCCATAACTTACATTTCTCCTTTAATCAATTTTCGTACCGCTTTTTTTACTTACACGGATTTTTTGATCTTTTTCACGAACAATTTTAACGCGTGTCGGCTTTTTCGTTTTTGGATCAACGAGTTGCACATTTGAGGCATCGATTGGAACATACATTTCGACAATTGAACCTTCGGGTGTTTGCTGTGAAGGTTTACGATGTCTTTTATGAACGTTAACGCCTTCAACGACGACTTTATTTAATTTTGGATAAACGGCTTGAACAATGCCTTCTACTCCTTTGTCGCCGCCACTTATGACGATAACTTTATCTCCCTTTTTAATTTTCATAATCCATATCTCCTTATAAAACTTCTGGGGCTAAGGAGACGATTTTCATATATCCTTCGCCTTTATCACGTAATTCGCGCGCAATTGGACCAAAAACACGCGTACCAATTGGACCACCTTCTTCACTTAATAAAACAATCGCATTATCATCAAAAGCAATTGTTGAGCCATCGGGGCGATTAATCGGAAACTTTGTCCGAACGATAATACCTTTAACAATTTGTCCTTTGCGAACTTTAGAATTAGGAATAGCGGTTTTTACTGAACATAAAACGATATCCCCAACACTTGAAAAACGACGTGAGCCACCACCAAAAAGGCGAATGACACGAACGCTTTTTGCACCGGAATTATCAGCAACGACTAAATTTGTTTCATTATGAATCATTTATTCGACCTCCTTAACTTCTTCTGAAGGTTCACTAGTTTCTTCAGTTTCGTCTTTAACTTCAACTTCAACAGTAGGAACTTTTTCTTCAGCTACTTCTTTTTCAACTGTTTCTTGTTCAACTACTTCTTCTAAAACTGGTTGTTCAACAACTACTTCTTCAACTGTTTCTTGTTCAATTAAAGCGGCTTCAATTTCTTCGGCCTTAATCGTTTCAATTGAACGTACATCAACGCTAACTAAACGATAACGTTTTAAAGCGCTTAGTGGACGGCAACCCATAATAGTTACTTGATCGCCCATTTTTGCTTCATTTAATTCGTCGTGAGCATAATATTTTTTATCGTATTTAACTCTTTTTTTATACATCTTATGTTTTTTATAAGTGCTAACTAAAACGACGATGGTCTTATCCATTTTGTCACTGACGACTTTGCCAGAATAAGTTGGACGTTTTACTCTTTCATTCATATCTCTTGCTCACCTCTTATTTAATTCCTAATTCACGTTCGCGTTGAATCGTATAAACACGAGCGATATCTTTGCGGACTTGACGGATTTCTTCACCACGTTCTAATTGGCCAACGGCCTTTTTACGACGTAAGTGAAATAATTGCTCCTTAAGCAAATAAACTTTTTCTTTTAATTCTTCATTCGACATTTCGCGTAATTCTTTAATCTTCATCTTTACACTTCCTCTTGATCGGCTTTAGAAATAACACGGCATTTAATTGGTAATTTGTACGCGGCAAGACGTAAAGCCTCGCGTGCGTCTTTTTCATTAACACCAGCAATTTCAAACATAATCCGATTTTTCTTTACAACAGCTACCCAACTATCGGGACTACCTTTTCCTGAACCCATCCGAACTTCAGCGGGTTTTTTAGTACGAGCTAAATGTGGGAAAATGCGAATCCAGATTTTTCCTGTTCTTTGCGTGTAACGGCTAAGAACAATCCGGGCTGATTCAATTTGACGGTTACTAATCCATCCACCGGTAACGGCTTGAAGACCATATTCGCCAAAATGAATTTCGGTGCCGCCCTTAGCTAAGCCTTCATAACTTATACGATGGGGGCGACGGTATTTTGTTCTTTTTGGTTGTAACATCTTATTCTTCTCCTTCCGTCACTGTCTTTTTTTCTTCAGGGATAATTTCTCCCCGACAAATCCAAACTTTAACACCTAAACGACCATAGGTCGTGTGCGCTTCTACATGTGCGTAATCAATATCGCTACGTAATGTATGTAGAGGCGTCGTGCCTTCTTTATAACCTTCCGCACGGGCAATGTCGTGTCCGCCTAAGCGACCAGAGACTTGGGTTTTAATACCTTTTGCACCGGCTTTACGAACGTTTTGAATCGCTCTTTTTTGTGCGGTTCTAAACGATGCGCGATTTTCTAATTCATTAGCAATCCATTGAGCGACAAGGTTTGCATCTAAATATTGTTCTTTAACTTCAACAACCGTAATACGCGTTGTCCCACTTTTAACTTTTTTACGTAACTCTTTCGTAATGCGGTTAATATTTTCGCTAGACTGTCCAAGGACAACACCAGGACGACCAACGTGGACAAAGATATTAACTAAATGTCCTTTGTCGGTTTTGACTCTTTCAATTTCTACACGAGATAATAAAGCGTCTTTAAGTTCTTTTTTTAAATATTTACGAATAAGTAGATCTTCTTTAATAAATTCAGCGAATTCTCCTTTATCAGCATACCAACGTGAATTCCAATTTTTATAAATTCCGATTCGTAAACCTACTGGATTAACTTTTTGTCCCATATATTACTCCTGTCTAGCTTTCACACTCACATAAATGTGACAAGTTCTTTTAATAATGCCGGATGCTGAACCTTTAGCACGTGGACGATAGCGTTTTAAACGGAAACCGTCATTAACATAAATCGTATGGATGTATAAATGTTCTTCTTTCATCTCGTAATTGTTAATTGCATTAGCGGCAGCGCTTTTAATAACTTTGACAACTGCTGGTGTTGCTGAGCGATTAACGTTTGCTAAGATACCAAGAGCTTCATTAACATTTTTCCCACGAACTAAATCAACGACAAGACGAGCTTTTCTAGGAGTAACACGCACGTCATGCGCAATTGCATGAGCTACTGTGACTTTTGGTTTAGCAGGAACAACAGCTTTTTCCTTTTCGGGTTTAGCTTTTTTTGTTGCTTTTGCATCCTTAACTTCTTTTTTTGGTTTGACAGCTTTTTCTTTAACTTCTACTTTTTCTTTAACTTCTTTTTTTGTCGTAGTTGGTTTTTTCTTCGCTGTTTCTTTTACTTCTGCCATAAACCCTCCTATCTTCTTGCCTTCGCGGCTTTATCTTCTGCCGTGTGACCAGTATGGCCACGATATATTCTTGTTGGAGCAAATTCACCTAATTTATGACCAACCATATCTTCAGTAATATAAACGGTAATATGTTCGCGACCATTATATACAGCAAATGTGTGTTCAATAAATTCAGGAAAAATCGTACTGCGACGTGACCAAGTTTTAATAACTTCTTTGCGATTAGCCTCGTTTAGTTGACAAACTTTTTTCATTAAATGTTCATCACAGAATGGACCTTTTTTTAAGCTTCTTGCCATTTTTTTTACTCCTTCTTACCTATTTCTTTTTACGCCGTCTGACGATTAATTTAGTCGAGGCTTTCTTCTTATTTCTTGTCTTAACACCTAAAGCACGTTTACCCCAAGGTGTCCGTGGAGCATCGCGACCAATTGGCGCTTTTCCTTCACCACCACCATGTGGGTGATCAACTGGGTTCATGACCGAGCCGCGAACAGTTGGACGAATACCAAGCCAACGGCTTTTGCCGGCTTTTCCTTTATTTATAAGGTTAAATTCTTCATTACCAACACTACCAATTGTTGCCCGACATGTTAATAAAATTTTACGCATTTCACCACTAGCTAAACGAAGGATGACGTATTTGCCTTCTTTGCCTAATGTTTGGGCGCTCGTACCAGCTGCGCGACAAAGTTGTCCGCCTTTACCTGGTTTTAATTCAATGTTATGAACGATTGTTCCTTCAGGGATACTACCTAACTCCATAGCATTACCAATTTGGATATCAACCTTTTTGCCAGAAATAACTCTGTCACCAACTTTAAGATCTTTTGGTGCAAGAATATAACGTTTTTCTCCATCCAAATAAGCAACTAAACAAATATATGCGTTACGATTTGGATCATATTCGACTGATTTAACAATTGCAGGGATATCATCTTTATTACGTTTAAAATCAATAATGCGATATTTACGTTTATGTCCACCACCAATATGGCGTGTTGTGATGACACCGCGATTATTACGTCCGCCGGTTTTTTTAATCGTTACAGTTAAACTTTTTTCTGGTTTTGTTTTTGTAATTTCATCAAAACTAACGTTTGTCATATTACGGCGACTAGGTGTAGTCGGTTTATAAGTTTTAATAGCCATAATTTCCTCCTTACTCCTTATTCCTTAAATAAATCTAAGGCTTCGCCTTCTGCAACAGTTATAATTGCTTTTTTAAAGCCTGGAATTGTACCTTTATAACGTCCACCACGACTTGTTTTTTGTGGTAAAACATTAATGATTTTAATATCAGTTGCTTTAACATTAAAAATACGTTCAAAAGCTATTTTAACTTGTGTTTTATTAGCGTTTGGTTGAACTTTAAAAGTTGCCTTATTTTGTTCTTGCATTAAAGTCATTGTTTTTTCAGTAATGACAGGGCTAATAATCGTATCGAAATCTTGAATTGTTGCCCGGGCTATTACTTTTTCAACTTTTTTGGCTTTTTTGCTTGTTGTTTTTTTCGCTGCCATTAGATAAGAGCCTCCTCTAACGATTTAATTGCGTCTTTGCTCATTAAAACATGTTCACTATCTAATAAGTCATAAACAGAGACGTTATCAGGAGTCGTAAGATAAACATCTTTTAAGTTGCGAGCACTTAAAGCAATTTGTTCACTAAATTCATTAAGAACTAATAATGTTTTTCCTTTTAAACTTAGTGTATTTAGAAGTTCAACAAAACTTTTCGTTTTTGTTTCTTCTAAAACTAAAACATCGACAACTTTAAGTCCGTTTTTAACTTTCAAAGTTAAAGCAGATTTAAGAGCTAAACGATGTTCTTTTTTGTTTTGTTTTAATTTGTAGTTTTCATCACCAGTTGGTCCAAAAACAACGCCGCCGCCAACCCAAATCGGTGAACGTCTGCTACCGGCTCGAGCGCGACCTGTACCTTTTTGTCTCCAAGGTTTACGACCGCCACCACGAACTTCGTGACGTTTTTTTGTTTTAGCAATATTTTGGCGTTTGTTTGCTAAATAAACTTTAACAGCATCACGCATAACAACTTCGTTAACTTCAACATTAAAAACTCCACCTTTTAAAGAAAGGGTTGAGACTTTTTCGCCAGCTTGATTATAAACTGGAACACTAACATTTTTAATTTCTGCCATCTTTATTCTCCTCCTTCTTCACTTACAGCGGTTGGAGCTTCACTAACTTCAGCGACAACCGTTGGAGTTTCAATAACTTCGTCAACGACTGGTGTTTCTTCAACTTTTTCTTCGTAATCAACAAGATCCTTAACAATTTGTTTTTGCCCATGTTGTTTTTTAACAGCGCTACGAACCATAACGATCCCTTTTCTTGGACCAGGAACTGCGCCTTTTACGAGAATGTAATTTTTTTCAGCATCAACTTTAACAACTAATAAATTTAAAATTGTTGTTGTTTGATTGCCGTGGTGTCCACCCATTTTTTTGCCAGGTAGAACGCGATTAGTCGGGCGGCCATTGTGCGCCATTGTACCAATGCCGCGATGATAGCCTGAACCGTGTGATTTTGGTCCTAAAGAAAGTCCGTAACGTTGAATAGCGCCTAAGAATCCACGTCCTTTTGAAGTGCCGGTAACATCAACGATATCACCAGTTTTAAACATATCAACAGTTACTTGATCACCAGCTTTGTAGTTGCTTAATTCGTCACCTTTTATTTCAAATAGATGTTTCATCGGTGCAACATTTGCTTTAGCAAAGTGACCTTTTTCTGGTTTATTAAGACGTGATTCACGTTCGTTTTCATAACCGATTTGTAAAGCGTCATAACCATCAGTTTCTACTGTTTTAACTTGAGTAACAACATTTGGTAAAACTTCAATAACGGTCACCGCATACATCGTTCCGTCCTCGGCAAAAACTTGTGTCATGCCCATTTTTCGTCCAATGATAGATTTCACTCGTCTTGCCTCCTTTATAATTTGATATCGATATCTACTCCACTTGGCAACGTAAGTTTTCTTAACGTATCAATCGTTTCTTTCGTTGGGCGGGTAATATCAATGAGTCGTTTATGTGTTCTAATTTCGAATTGTTCACGAGCATCTTTATACTTATGAACAGCACGCAAAACTGTATACACTTGTTTTTCCGTCGGAAGCGGAATGGGGCCAACGACACCGGCACCAGTTTTATTCGCCACTTCTAAGATTTTAGCTACACTTAGATCAAGTATTTTATGATCGTAAGATTTGAGGCGAATCCGAATCGTTTTTTCTTTTGCCATGAAATTTCCTCCTATATCAGGCATTGACGATGCACTTTACGAATTCCCTGTCACCCCTTCATGACAACGCCTGTGGGTGTATCAGCAACCTCGCAAATTAACGCTAGCGTCAACCTTGAATATACTACCTAAAAACTAATATCAAGTCAAGATAAATATATTTATTATCAAAAAACGGGAGAGAAATTAAGCTAAAAATTTAAAAAAATATAAGTGAAAAGCGATCGAAAAAAAATCAAATTGCTATAAAATCACCTATTTTATTTATGTTTTTTTGGATAAATTGAGTACTCGCAACCACAATAATCTTGCTGATACAATCCGTAAGAATCTCGCATTTCACGAGCAACATTTATACCCATTTTCTTCTTAAAATCACTATAAAAATATTTAGTTTTTTTGTAGTTTTTTTCTAAATTAGCGCCTATTTTATTTAATACTTGAGCGTTTTTATGACTAGAAATTGTTAAAGCGGTTGTAAAAAAATCAAAATTATTTTTATCGGCGTAAGTAAATCCATCGCGTAAACGTTTTTCAAAACAAACATAGCAACGGGCCCCGCCTTCTAATTCACTTGCAAAGGGCTTTAAACATTTTTTAAATTTATCATAATCATAATTTGTTACAACAAGTTTTACTTGAGCTTTTTCTTTATTCATAAAATCATTTATAAATTTTTTTAACTCTTCTAGCCTTTTGTCATGTTCTTCTTTCGGGTAAATATTTGAGTTATTAAAATAAATTGTTACTTGAAAATATTTAATCAAAAAAAGAAGTGGATAAGTTGCACAAGGAGCACAACAAGCATGAAGTAAAAGGGTAGGTTTCTTGCCTTGTTCTTCTAAAGAAGAAATAATGTCTAATGATTTTAAATAATAATTAATTTTTTCCATAAAAAAACATTGCGTCTCCAAAGCTAAAAAACCGATATTTTTCTCTAATTGCATGTCGATAAATATCTAAAATAAACTCTCGTCCTGCAAAGGCTGAAACTAACATTAATAAAGTTGATTTAGGTAAATGAAAGTTTGTTATAAGCCCATCAATGGCCATAAACTTATATCCTGGTGTAATAAATAAATTTGTCTTTCCTTCTTCAGGATAAAACTCATTAAATTTTAAATAATTTGCTTCTAAGGCTCTTGTTGAAGTTGTCCCAATTGCAATAATACGACGTCCTTCTTTTTTAGCTAAATTTAAAATTTCACAAGTATTCTTTTTAAGAAAGAAAAATTCACTATGCATAAAGTGGTCGTTTGTATCTGTTACTTTAACTGGACGAAAAGTATCAAGCCCAACATGAAGTGTTAAATCGACAATCTCAACACCTATATTGATAAGATTTTTAAAAATTTCGTTTGTAAAATGAAAGCCAGCTGTTGGCGCGGCACTACTTCCGATCATTTTTGCGTATATTGTTTGATAACGACTATTATCACTTAGCTGACTTTTAATATAAGGAGGAAGGGGCATTAACCCAATTTCATTTAAAATTTCTAAAAATAAACCTTTATAAACAAATTCTAACATTCGTAGGCCTTCGTCTTTAACTTCAAGACATTTAGCTTCTAAAACACCTTCTTTAAAAATTAGAATTGTTCCTTTTTTAACGACTTTAGCATTCCCAACAAGACATTCCCAAACATTATTTTTACCTTCTTTTAGAAGTAGAACTTCTACTTTTGCATTTGTTTCTTTTTTAGTTGCAAAAAGACGCGCTGGTAAAACTTTTGTATTATTTCTTACTAAAACGTCTCCCTTTTTAAAATATTTAACAATATCATAAAATTGTTCGTCCTTAAATGTTTGGTCTTTGACATTAACGGCTAATAAACGCGAATGGTCACGCTTAATCGAAGGCGTTTGAGCAATTAAAGACTCAGGTAAATAATAATCAAATAAATCAACTTTCATTAAAAACCTTTTTCATCATTAAATTTTTCATACACTTCTTTTTTAAAATCTAAAAAGCGATCTTCTTGAATTGCCTTACGGACTTGTTCGGTTAAAGATATAAGGAAGCGTAAATTATGAATTGATAAAAGTCTTTTTCCAAACGTTTCATCACTAATATATAAATGCCTCAAGTAAGCTTTTGTATAATTTTGGCAAGTGTAGCAATCGCAGTGAGGATCTAATTTTGAAAAATCTTCTTTATATTCAGCACGTTTAATATTTACTCGACCTAAACTAGTCATTAAAGCACCATGACGAGCAATACGTGTAGGTAAAACACAATCAAACATATCAACACCTAAGGCGATGCCTTCCAAAAGAAAATCAATTGAACCAACACCCATTAAATATCTTGGTTTGTTTAAAGGTAAATAGGGAATAGATTGTTTAACCATTTTAATAAAAATATCCTTAGGTTCGCCAATTGAAGTGCCACCAATTGCATATCCATCAAAGTCAAGTTCAACTAATTTTGTTGCAGAAAGTTTTCTTAAATCTTCATAGTCGCTTCCTTGGACAATACCAAATAAGGCTTGATTAGCCCGTTTATGAGCAATTAAGCCGCGTTTTGCCCATTCATGTGTTCTTAAAACGCTTTTTTTAGCATATTCATAATCGACTGGATAAGGCATACATTCATCAAAAGACATAATAATATCCGCACCAATTTTTTCTTGAATTTCAATAACTTTTTCAGGGCTAAAAACTAGTTCTTTTCCATCAAGATGACTTCTAAAAATAACTCCTTGATCATCAATTTTACGAAAATCACTTAAAGAAAAAACTTGAAATCCGCCTGAATCTGTCAAAATAGGACCGTCGTAATTCATAAACTTATGAATCCCGCCGGCTTTTGCAATAACGTCTTCGCCAGGTCTTAAATGTAAATGATATGTATTTGCCAAAATAACACCTGAGCCAATTTCTTTAATTTCTTCTGGCGATAAAGTTTTAACACTTGCAAGCGTTCCAACTGGCATAAACATAGGAACTTCAACAACGCCATGTGGCGTATGTAAAAGTCCGTATCGAGCACCTGATTGTTTGCAAATATGTTTAATTTCTAAATAAAAATTTTTCATAATAAGTACTATTTTAAATAGTTTTTAATATAATTACCATTTAAAAAGATAATTTTGATTCATCCCAATCATCCGTTGAAATTTTTCGTTTTTGCCTAATTTTAAAAAGATAAAATAACCTAAAACTGAAACAGCAATAAATTCACCAATGCCAACTGTTAAGATGTTTATCCATAACGGCAAATCTAAGATAATGTGTAATTCAAAACCAACTACAAATGCATTTACAACAACAGGAATTAAACTCGCAATAAAAAGGTGTTTCATATATCCAATTAAAATTGCACTAAAAAGTGTTGCTAAAGTTCCAAATATTAAATCCCACGGCAACATAGGTGAATTAATATTTGCTAAAAGTGTTCCAACCGTCACGCCTAAAGCAAAATCTTTACGAAAAAAGCATAGAAGAATCAAAAGCTCAGCAATTCTTATTTGCATCCCTAAAAATGAAACAGGCAATGTTGCCATTGTTAATATAAAATATAAAGCTGCAACAAAAGCATTAACCGACAAGCGTTCAATAATATTTGAAGATAAAAACTTTTTAGGCATTTTAATAAAAAGCTAATAATTCCGGTGGAAGCGAAAGACCTTCTTCGTTATATTCAATCGCTTGTGCAATTACTTCTGCAATCGAAATAATATTTACTCCATTCATTTCTTTTTCAATACTATTTGTGACGACAATATCACTAACACCAACTTCTTTTAATAAATTAATAGCGCCTTTTGAAAAGATTCCGTGTGTTGCTGCTACTAAAACTAAAGATGCACCAGCAGCAAATAAATGTGTCGTTGACGCTTTAATTGTTTTACCTGTATCAATAATGTCATCAATAATAATACAAACTTTGTTTTTAACATCCCCGACAATACTAATAACTTCTGCTTCATTAGGTGAGGGACGACGTTTATCGACAATCGCAAGTTGTGAATTAGGAAGAGAGCTAGCTAAATCACGTCCCCGATGAACACTACCATGATCAGGCGAAACAACGACAACGTCTTCTGAATTAATTTTTAAATCTTTTAATTTTTCTAAATAATAAGCAGCAAATAAATGTGTTGGGGATAAATTATCAACTGGACAAGAGAAAAATCCTTGAATTTGGGGAGTGTGTAAATCAAACGTAATAACGTGCGAAACGCCAACTGTTTTAAGCAAATCAGCAATTAAACGCGCAGAAATAGGCTCTCTTGGTCGAGCAATGCGGTCTTGACGAGAATATCCATAGTATGGACTAACAAGATTTATTTCTTTAGCTTTAGCTTTTTTTATACTATCAATAAAAATCAGTAGCTCCATAATTTTTTCACTTGAAGGCGGAGACATTGATTGAATAATATAAACACTTTTACCACGGACAGAATCTAAGGAACGAGCCATAATTTCACCATCAGCAAAATGTGTTAAGTCAACAGAACCTAAAGGTACATTTAATAGCTCAGCAATTTTCTTTGTTAAAAGAGGGTTAGCCGATAAATTAAAAATAATACATTTTTCGAGCATCATTTAATTGTATCACCAATAAGTTACACTTAATAAGACAATTTGTTTATTAGTTTCTTCTTCACTTAATATTCGCTTAGGATTTACGCTATATCCTTTTTCATCTAAAAGTTTGCTCGCTTCTTCAGAATATATCCAATACCGCAAACCATAATTTTCTAAATTTATTTTTGGATCAGCTTCAAAAATATCATCACCAATATAATAAAGAGTCATGCCTTTTAAAATAAAGTTATGAGGAAAATAATTAATTTCAATTTGTGAAAAACGACAAAAGCGATAAATCGAAAAAAGTTGTCTAAAATAAATTTCTTTAAGGTCTTCTTTTTCTAAAACTTCTAAAGCAGTTGGCTCAAAAAACCGTTCAAAAATTAAAATTAATAATTGGCGATCAAAGCCAATAAGTTTTGGAACATTAATGCCGGCTTTTTGTAATCTTCGATATTTGTCCAAATCGCTTAAGTACGTTGATTCATTTAAATATTCCCGAAAAGACAAAAGACGATCTTTACGACGAGCTAAATATAATTTCATATTTTCGTCTTCAAAAAGAAGGTTTTCTAAAATATATTCATACCTTTTTATGATGCGCTTTGTCATATTATTATTATAAAGTTATTCTTTATAAATAGCAAAAATTAATGTTGGATAAATTACTTTTTATATTTTTCTAAAATACGTGGATAATATGCTCGCCAAATTTCTTTAACGTGTTCTTTTGAGTAAAATTCACTAAGGTATTTGGCATCAAGTGAAGCTTTCCTATAAGCTTCTTTATCTTCACTTAAAATTTTAAGTTTATTAGTAAAGTCATCAACATTATGGCCTTTTTCATATTTATGAAACAAAATATCTTCATAAAGTTCAAGATCTCTAAGTAAAAGTGGTTTGTGAGCATTGACAGCTTCTAAAATAGCCATAGGAAATAATTCATTAAATGAAGGCATAAACAAAACATCTGCCATATTGAAAATATCATTCATTTTGTCACGTTTTAAAATACCAGTAAATAAAACGTTTTCAGGTGGATTATCAACAACTTCTTTTAACTCCTTGTAACCATCGGTAATTTTCCCAAAAGAAAAACCTCCAGCCCAAACAAAATACATTTCAGGATGTCTTTTTGCCGTCTCAATAAAATCAAGAACGCCTTTTCGCGTTTGGACTTGTCCAACTCCTAAAACAACAAACTTTTCACGTGGAACTTTGTAAAAATCACGTATTTCCATTCTATTTTCTTCACTAATTAAATGAAATTGCTCTTTTGAAACGTAATTAGGAATGTATGTAATAGCGTCTTCGTTAACGCCTAATTCAATTAAAGGCTTTATAAATATTGGATTAACGACAACAATTTCATTTGCTCTTTTATAAAAGCGAACAACGTATTTTTGTAAAATTTTAAATAATAATTTGGGTAATTTAATTGAGCCTTCAAGTGTGTCTGGCAACATATGTACATAACAAACACTGACGCTTTTTTTATTCATCTTATAAAAATATTGAGGATTAATTGTGTGGACATGAACGATATCATATTTATTTCCACGCCCATTAACACTAACGTCAAAAAGATCATCGCATTCTTTAACAAGAGCAACTTGTTCTAAATAAGCAGAGCCAACACCTTGGCCGTCTACTGAATCGGCTTTTGATAACATATTAATGCTAATTTTCTTCATCTGTTTTCTCCTTTGGTTTTTTAAAAATAATTAGTTTTCGGCTAAGATAATTATATGATAAAACAAATAATGTTTTAAGTGCGAAAAATAAAGAAAATACCCAAAAAGTTATCGACTTTAAATAATTAACACGAAAGTCGTCTGGCCATTTATTTAAATTAATGTCCCAGAGTTTTAAACTTAGCGCTTCAAATCCTACCATTAGACCTAATCCGATAAATAAGCCGACAGCGGATAACGCTATAAAAAGGAACTTGTTTTTATTAGAAGAAACATTAATATTTTGATCAACGTTTTGAAAAACCCAAACAATTGATAACAAATAATTAACGATTACACTTACGATAAAGCCACATGTCGTTGCAAGCGCGATGACTAAACCATTAGGCCATATGTCTGGAAGAAAATATGCAACTAAGCTATGTACTACATAATCTAGACCAGTTGCAATGATTCCAACAACAATAAAGCGTAGTATTTCAAATTGAATCTTTTTTTTCTTTTCCATCTTATCGATAAAAGAATAACATAGTTAAATAATTATTGCTTTTAAAAAATAAGCGCTTATTAGAAAAAGATTGTAATAATTTAAAAAAGAGTATAATTATTTAAGTTGATATGATTGAAGAAAACATTCAAGAAGTCGAACCTAAACAAAAGTCATTTAAAGTTAAATTTAACAAGTTTTTAAACTATATTTCCTTAACAACTAGTGGCATGGCAATAGGAATGTTTGCCACACTTATTATTGGCGTTATTATTGAACAAATTGGTAGTCTCACTTCTTTTGATTTTTTAATTGGCATGGCCAAAGTATTAAAAAGCTTAATGGGTGTTGGAATAGGTGTTGGCGTAGCAATGGGTCAAAAAAAATATTCGCCACTAGCGATTATTTCTTTTGGTGTTAGTGGGGCCTTAGCAACCATGGTCGTCTCATTAAGAGATGGCTCATTAGTTTTACCTTTTATTAATGGTGTTCAAACAAATAGCAATCCTTTGATGCCTTATATTGTTGTTCTTATTACAATGTTTTTTTATGATCTTCTTTTTAAAAAGAAAACACCACTAGATTTAATTATTATCCCTTTATTTATTGCGACAATTGCAGCAATTTTCTCATTTTTGCTATGTTTTCCTCTTACTTGGTTTGTTTTTACTCTTGGTAATTTTGTCCAATGGGCAACGACTGTTCAACCTTTGCTTATGGGCAGTATTATCGCGACCGTTATGGGGATGATTTTAACCGCGCCGATTTCAAGTGTAGCTATTGCTGTTGCTATTAATTTAGGAGGCATCGCTGGTGGAGCAGCGGCTGTTGGTTGTAGTGTCCAGATGGTTGGATTTATGGTGATGTCAATTCGTGATAATAACGCTGGCAAGGTCATATCTGTTGGAATTGGGACTTCAATGTTACAATTTCAAAACATTATTAAAAAACCAACAATTTGGTTACCGACGATTATTACTTCGGCTTTATTAGGTCCTTTATCAACAATGATTTTTCAACTTCAAACTTCAAAAGAAGGAGCGGGAATGGGGACATGCGCTTTGATTGGTCCTCTTACAACAATTTTAGAAATGCAAGATAATTTGTTAATGGCGATTATCGGCGTTCTTTTATTAATGATAGTTGGTCCTGCCCTTTTCGTTTTTTTAATTGATTTATTATTTAGAAAATTAAATTGGATAAAAAAAGGCGACCTCGCTATTTAAGATCGCCGATTAATTAAAAATGAAAGCTAAAATTTATTTAAATAGTTTTCGAGCGCGAATATAACCACCTGAAAGTTTTGCAACATCGTTTGTTACCGTCATTGCCGATGGATCAATATCTAAAATCATCTTGATAATTTCTTCACTACCGCGTCGATTAGCATAAATAATTAAAATCTTGCGTTTATCAACTTTTCCTTTAGCATCAACTGTCGTTACTCCAAAACCTTTTTCTCTTAAAGCGTTAGCAATCTCAATTGCTTTTGCATCGGATGTAATTGTTTGAACAAGAAGTAAGCCAAAAGCAAGTTTTTCTTCTAAAATAGAACCAATGTATACACCAGCAGCAAAACCAACTCCATAAGCTACACCATTCCAAATATTATCTTCGAGAGTTAGTATAACTCTTGAGGCAATCGCGACCCATAAAAAGATTTCAATTAAAGCTAATAAAACAGAAATTTTTCGATAGCCTTTAACGACTAAAATTTGTCTTAATGTTGCAAGCGAAACTTCAACAATTTTTGCAGTAAAAATAATTATAATGACAAGAATCTTGCCCCACGTTCCCATTGAATCAAATACATCCCACATACTAATTTTTCCTTAATTTATGCAACATAATAATCTTATCTCAAATAACATTAATAAACAATTAAGAAGAACTAAGTTAAAGTGGCGATATCTTTTTGTCGATCGGGTAAAACAAGGTTTGCCACAATGCCAACTAAAGCACATATTGCTAAGGAAGAAATTTCAATATTACCAATAACAATTTTGTAAACATCATTGCTTGTTACATCACCAACTAATGAAAGCGCGGCTAAACCAAGTCCTAAAGATAAAATAAGCGAAACAATAATCATATTTTTAGTATTGTTCATATTAACCTTGTTCGATATTAAAGTTTTTAAACCAGAAGCAGAAATCATCCCAAATAAAACAATTGAAGCTCCTCCAATAACAGGCGCAGGAATCGTTTGAATTAAATTACCAAAAACTGTAAAAACCCCTAAAACAGAAGCAATAATACCGGCTAAAAATAAATTAAATGGATCATAATTTTGTGTAATCGCTAAAACAGCTGTATTTTCTCCATAAGTCGTTTTTGGTGGGGCGCCTAATAAAGCTGCCGAAATTGTCGCAACACCATCTCCTAAAACTGTCCGATGAATACCTGGGTCTAACATAAAATCTTCACCGCATACAGCACTACTTGCGTTAATATCGCCGATATGTTCCATAAAAGAAACAAGAGCGATTGGTGCAATCATTAAAACTGCCTCTAAATCAAAACGTAAATATTTATAAAAACCGAAGGTTTCACCAAGATCTTGAAAAATAATAACTTTCGACCAGTCTAAATTTGTGTAGCTTGAAAATTTAACAAACATGATTGTTTGACTAATATCTTTTGTTGTTGCAACAGTAATAACATCAATAATGATTGTCGTTAAAATACCGATACCAAAACCTAATAAAATGGGTGTCACACGGAAAAAACTTTTTTCTTTCGAGGCAGTTGAAATAATAACAATCGAAACTAAAGTAACAAGGGCGATCGTCCACGCTTGCCAGCCTTGCATCGAACCTGAATTATATTTCTCAATGATATTGCTATGGATGATTTTAGGTGCTAAAACCATACCAATAACGATAATAATTGGGCCAACGACAACTGGTGGAAAAAGCTTTTTGATTCTTTCCATGCCAACAAAACGAACGATAATTGATAAAAGAACATATACTAAGCCAGTAATAGCAATTGCCGGGACAAGTCCGCCAACGGCCCTTTGCCAAATTTCACTACCAACAAGAGCATTGCCATTATGTATTTTCATATACGCCATAAGGCCTGGCAAATATGCAAATGAACTACCTAAAAAAACAGGTACTTTTCTTTTTGTAAGAAAATAAAATAAAATTGTTCCAAGACCAGCAGATAAAAGTGCAATCGGAACAGATAGACCAACTAGTAAGGGGACAACGACGGTTGCACCAAACATTGCAAAAACGTGTTGAAATGCCAAAACTCCGCGACGTGATGCGGCTTTTAATTTTTCTTTTTTAATCATATTAAATTTTCTCCTATAAAAAGGTTATCTTTACAATTGTATAATATTTTATCCAACTTAAGATAATTATTCTAAATTTGGTGGCCTAATTTTTGTTCTAATGATTATTAAGTATAAAGTCAAACCAAGACTAGCGCCAACTATCCCTTGAACGACATTTAAAACAAGGTTTATAAAAACTGGACCAAAATTTTGTAAGATTAAATAGTCTGGAAGAAAATATAAAACCGCCATTAAAAGTCCACCGATAAACGGAGCAATGTAACGTAATTTACCTTTTATTTTATGGAATAAAAAACCAACAACTAAACCTTCGGCTAATTTTATTGCAAACGTAAAAGGAGCATAAAACCCATATCCTAAAATAATGTCAACCATTAAACCACTTAATGCCCCAACAAGTCCTCCAGTTAAAGGGCCAAAAAACATAGCATAAAAAATTACAAAGACATCAGTAAAATTTAAAAAGCCGCCACCTAGAGGCAAAGGAATAAAAACAAAGCTTGTTAATAAAACAGACCCAGCAATGCCTAAAGCAATAACGACCATCTGTAAAATTAGTCTTGATTCTTTGCTAGTCATTTTAATAAGGTAAAGGGAATTTATTAGTCAATTGAACGATTTTAGCACGTATCTTTTTTAAGGCACTTTGATCATGACGAGCTTTTAAAATTTCATCAATATAATGTGCTACTAAAATGAATTGTTCTTCTTTAAAACCGCGGCTTGTCATAGCCGGTGTTCCTAGACGAATTCCTGACGTTACCATCGGTCTTTCACTATCATTAGGAATAGTATTTTTATTACAAGTAATACCTGCATCGTTTAAAACTTTTTCTGCCTCAGCACCAGTAATACCAATTGAATGTTTTAAATCAACTAAAAGTAAATGAGTATCTGTGCCATCGCTTACGATACGATATCCCAATGTTTGCAATTCAGAAGCTAATACTTTTGCATTTTTAACAACTTGTTTTGAATAATTTTTAAAATCATCATTCAAAGCCTCTTTAAACGCCACTGCTTTAGCGGCAATAACATGCATTAGTGGTCCGCCTTGAGTGCCAGGAAAAACTGTTTTATTTACTTTTTTTATAATTTCTTCATCATTACTTAAAATAATACCGCCACGAGGACCTCGTAAGGTTTTATGTGTCGTTGAACTAACAACATGAGCAAAATGACACGGATTTTGATGAATACCACTAGCAATTAAACCAGCAATATGAGCCATATCAACGAATAAATACGCACCAACTAAATCGGCAATTTCACGAAACCGTTTAAAATCTATGTTGCGTGGATACGCACTAGCACCTGCAACAATCATTTTTGGACGAAAAGAAAGGGCTAATCGTTCAACTTCTTCATAATTTATCATCTCCGTTTTTTCATCAACTCCATAAAATTGAATTTGATAATCTTCACCGGAAAAAGACATTGAATGACCATGGGTTAAATGGCCACCATCACTTAAATTCATACTTAAAATACGGTCTTGATAATTCAAAAGAGCACGATAAACGGCCATGTTTGCTTGTGAGCCTGAATGCGATTGAACGTTTGCGTATTTAACATCAAATAGTTTTTGTAATCTTTCAATAGCAAGATTTTCGGCCATATCGACATATTCACAGCCACCATAATAACGACGCCCAGGATAACCTTCAGCGTATTTATTCGTCATAATCGACCCTTGTGCTTCTAAAACAGCCAGAGAAACAAAATTCTCACTAGCAATTAATTCTATATTTTCGATTTGTCGTTTTTTTTCTAATTCAATTGCTTGATAAATTTGTTCATCAATAATTTTTAATTTACTCATATTGTCACTTCCTTTACATTAAAAATATACTCTAATTCTATTAAACTATAAACTTTATTGCGATAAATTGTTTGAATTAAATGAAAAAATACGAAACTTTATCTTAAAAGATAGTATTGAAGATAAAAACGTCTAAAATAAATAGTGAGGTAAGGAAAATGATTAAACAACTAGTAGACAAACAGCGAGAATATTATCTTAAAGGTTTAACAAGACCATACGAAACAAGAAAGCAAAATTTATTAAAACTAAAAAAAGTTATAATCGATAATCAAGAAAGTATTTATGAGGCCTTTTTAAATGACTTTAATAAAACTAAATTCGATGTTATATCAACCGAACTTTCTTTAGTGATTCATGAAATTCACTTTATGCTTAAAAATTTAAAAAGGTTAATGAAACCAAAAAAGATTTGTTCAAACTTAATAAACTTTCCATCAAGAGGTTATATTTTTAAAGAGTCTTATGGAGTAACGCTAGTTATGGCCCCTTGGAATTATCCTTTGCAGTTATCTTTACTCCCGGTTGTTGCTTCACTTGCAGCGGGTAACACGGTTATTTTAAAACCTTCAAATTATGCAGAAAACGTCGCAAATATTTTAAAGAAAATTGCCGATGAATTTGCTCCTGAATTATTTAGCGTTGTTTTAGGTGGTCGCGAAGAAAACCAAACATTGCTTGACCAAAAATTTGACTTCATCTTTTTTACAGGTGGTAGCGTTGTCGGTCGTATAGTATTAGAAAAAGCGAGCGTCCATCTAACACCCGTTGTTTTAGAACTAGGCGGTAAATCTCCATGTGTTGTTTTAGAAGATGCAGATCTAGACTTAGCAGCTAAGCGCATTACGTGGGGTAAGTTTTTAAATAGCGGTCAAACATGCGTTGCTCCAGATCATATTTATGTCCATAAAAACATAAAAGAAAAATTTATTGCAAAAGTTCAAAAATATATTAAACAATTTTACTATGATGAAAGTGGAAACTTAATCAAAGAATACCCACAAATTATAAATAATAAGCACCTCGAAAGATTACAAGGCTTAATCGATAAAAAGAAAATTGTTTGTGGAGGAAAAGCCGACTTAGTAAAACGTAATTTAGAGCCAACGGTTTTAGACAATGTTACTTATAAAGACGCTGTTATGGGTGAAGAAATATTTGGACCTATTATGCCAATTTTACCCTTTGACAATGTTAGTGAGATTATTGAAATATTTAAAACTCAAGATAAGCCTCTAGCGTTTTATGTCTTTACAAAAAACACAAAATTAGCTAAAAACATTATGCAAAAAGTCAGTTTTGGCGGTGGTGCTATTAATGACACCATCATGCACTTAACACATGAAAAACTTCCCTTTGGAGGAATTGGTTTAAGCGGCATGGGGAGTTATCATGGTAAAAAATCATTTTCTACTTTCTCACACGAAAAGAGCGTTTTAGCAAAAAAAAGGATTGAATTGCCAGTAAAATATCCGCCTATTACAAAAAAGAAAACTTTGTTTTTAAAATGGTTTTTCAAAATAAAATAAAATATTTTTAAAAATTAAAGCACTTTTCTATTATTTTTTATATTGTGAGTATAAAATTTTATTAGAGGTACACATTTATGAAAACAAAAAAACAATTTTTGTTCTCCTTCATCGCCCTTAGTGGGCTCTTACTTATCACTTCATGTAACTTGGGTTCTGGTCCAAGTAGTTCTACATCACCATCAGACACAACTCCTAGTACAAACATCGGTAAGGCGGAAGCTAATCGACAAGTTTTAAATGCCGTAAATAAAATGGCAACAACACATATTCATTCTTTTGAACTTGATTTAGGAGTCGATGTCTCCTATGAAGGCGTCTCTAATCTTATAACTGATGAAGAAGAAGTAATTCAAACAGTCTCAGTTGATGCAAATGTCGATTTAGCTATCAAAGCTAATAAACTATTTGGCGATAATGCTGAGGCAAGTATTATTTTAGATACATCATTAAATTTGGATTTAGATTTGATAGATTTTGAAGATCCGGTTAATTTAGATCTGGAAGCCGGGATATCTGCTTATTTAAAAGATGGTTGGGCTTATGTAGATTTAACTGACGTTATAGATGTCCTAACTCTATTTTTATCCGAAATGCAACCCGTTGAGGAAGAAGAACCTACTTCTTATCTTGTTATGGCAGAAGAACCATCTGAAGAAATACCATCCAAACTTAAATACAACGTTGGAAATCTTTCTGATTTGTTCGAACTAGAAGATAATTTTGTCTTATCTCCACAACCATTAGATGTTGATTCTGTTCTACCATATTTTAATGAAATACGTAACGTATCAGCTAAAATAGAAGCAGGTGGAATTGTTGTTGAATATGAAGTTACAATGGATGATCTTGTTGATGTCTTTTATCTTGTTTCTTCTGAGGGCGAAGATAATGGAGGAGGATCAATTGATGATGCTAAGGACTCAATTCGTTCTATGCTATCAAGCATGGTAACTATTACTGAAGCTAAAATAACAATCGGTGTTGGTTCTGATGGTTATCTTAATAAGTTTTATATTGATGTTGATGTTGATGTTAATATTAATGATGAAGATGAATCTCAAACTCATTCACTTGACGCTAGCCTTCATCTTGATATTGCTAACATTAATAAAACCGTCTCTGTTTCTTTCCCAAGTGATTTAAATACTTACTACGAACTAACCGAAGAAGATTTCGGAGCAATTGTTCCGCAATAGTAAGAAGATCATTACTAAGGCCCGCTCGCAAAAGCGGGCTTTTTCTATTATCAATAAAGAGAAATGTGTTTATAATAATGAAGTAAGGAATTTTTATTATGAAAACTAATCCATTAATTTTAACCTTTGATTGTGGAACACAAAGCATGCGTGCTTTATTAGTTGACACAAGCGGAAATGTCTTAGCTAAAGAACAAGTTTTTTTCCCGCCTTTTTATTCACTAGAGCCTGGTTTTTTTGAAATAAAACCTTCTGTTTATTTAGATGTATTTGCTAAAGCTTCAAAACATATACATGAAAATAATCCTCAATTAGTTGAACGAATTATTGGAGTGACGATTACAACGATTCGTGATACTTGCTTATGCGTAGACGAAAACATTGAACCTCTTAGAGATGTTATTTTGTGGCTTGATGAAAGACAAGCAAAGTGTGAAACGCCGCTTCCCTTATTCTCGCGTTTTCTGTTTCGGCTCGTTGGAATGAGTGAGGCAATTGATGATCAAAGAAAAATATCAAAAAGTAATTGGCTTAAGGAAAATGAACCAGAGATGTGGCAAAAGACGTATAAATACATTGTTTTAAGTGGATATTTGAATTATCAATTAACTGGCAAATTACTCGATTCAAGCGCTTCACAAGTTGCGCATATCCCTTTTGATTTTAAAAAAAACAAATGGTATAAACCTTCACATCTAAAATTTGACATTTTCGGTGTTGAAGAAAATAAACTGCAAGACCTCATTCATCCTGGTGAGCTTCTAGGTGTTGTTACGAAGAAAGCTTCACAAAAATATTATATTAAAGAAGGGCTGCCTGTTATTGCGACTGCTAGCGATAAAGCTTGTGAAACTTTAGGGTGCGGTGTTTTTAAAAATAACTTAGCGTCTTTAAGTTTCGGCACTGCTGCTACAATTCAAACTTCTTTAACTAAATATGTCGAGCCACAAAAATTCATGCCTGCTTATCCAGGTGGTGTTTTAGGAACGTTTAATCCTGAAATTCAAGTTTATCGAGGTTATTGGATGATTAGTTGGTTTAAAAAAGAGTTTGCTGAAGATGAGGTTAAACAAGCATCAATTTTGAAAATTACACCTGAAGAATTACTAAATCATAAACTTAAAGAAGTTCCACCTGGTTGCGATGGTTTAATTTTACAACCTTACTGGGCACCTTTATTAAAACAACCTGAAGCAAAGGGAAGTATTATCGGTTTTTCAAGCGAACATACTCGCGTTCATATGTATAAAGCCATTGTTGAAGGAATTGGTTATGGTCTTCTTGAGGGGATGGAACATTTAGAAAAAAGTTCTCGCCAAAAAATTAATGGCTTAACTGTTTCCGGCGGGGGCTCACAAAGTGATGAAATTTGTCAAATTACCGCTGATATGTTTAATAAACCTATTTATCGTATTCAAACTTACGAAGCTTGTGGACTTGGTAGTTCAATTATTGCTTTTGTTTCTTTAGGTATTTTTGAAAATTATGAAGAAGCAATTCAAAAAATGGTTCATTATAAAGATACTTTTTACCCACAAGAAAAAAACTATAAAATTTATAATGATTATTACCATAAAATTTATAAAAAAGTTTATAAGCAATTAAAACCTCTTTACAAACAATTAAGAGTAATTAATAAAATAAATAATTCGAATAATTAATAAACGACTTTAAAAAATACTAAATGCAAGAAATAAATAAACAAGTAATGAGGCAAGATGCGCAACAACTGTAATTTGCGTATTAATTGATGGTCCGGCCGTGTCTTTAAATGGATCACCAACTGTATCACCAATCACAGAAGATTTATGAGCAATACTATTTTTGCCTCCGTGTTCACCTGATTCGACATATTTTTTCGTGTTATCCCAGAGGCCTCCTGAATTTGACATAAATAAAGCTAATAATAAGCCAACAACAATATTGCCAATTAAGAAGCCGCCAACAGCCCTAACACCACCAACAAAACCAACGACAACGGTTATAATAATCGTAAATGAACCAGCAATAAGTAGTTCTTTTAAAGAACCGACAGTTGCCACATCAATACATTTATCATATTCAGGCACAACGCCTTCTTTACCTTCTTTTAAACCTTCAATTTCTTCAAATTGGCGATGTATTTCGCCAATCATTCTTTGAGCGTTACGATTAACGCCTAACATTAATAAGGCCGAAAAAACCGCGGGAACTGCCGCACCAACGAGTAATCCAAAGAAAACAACAGGATCCATCATATCAAAACCTACTAATCCTGCTCCTAACTCATTGGCTTCTTCCATAAACGCACCTACTAAAGCAATAACTGTAAGGCCGGCCGCACCAATTGCAAAACCTTTCGTAACAGCTTTAACAGTATTGCCGGCACTATCTAATTTATCAGTAACTTCTAAAGCTTCTTCACCGAGTCCGGCCATTTCAACGAGTCCACGCGCATTATCAACTATTGGTCCATAAGCATCATTAGAAATAATCATTCCCACAATTGAAAGCATGCCAACAGCCGCCATTGAAATACCAAACATCCCGGCCGTTGCCGACATGTCTGGATTAATTCTTGCAACTAATAAATAAGAACCTAAAGATGATACTGCGATGCCCACCATTGCAGGAAAAACACTTAAAAACCCGTATGAAAGCCCAGAAAGAATTGTAAAAGCTGGGCCGGATTCGCTAGCTTTTGCAACCATATGTACGGGTTTACGACGATCATCAGTAAAATAATCTGTTGCTAAACCAATGACAACCCCAACTAATAAGCCTAAAATAGTTGCTCCCCAAATAAACCAATAAGAATGACCTGTATTAGTGTCAAAAACAAAATCAAACAGCGAAGTAATAATAGCCGTTAAAACAAAATAAATCGATGTCGTAATATAAGTACTTGCATTTAGTGCTCTAGTTGGATTTACTTCATCGCGCATTTTAGCAATCGAAACACCGATAATCGAAGAAAGAAGCCCGGCTGTTGCAAATAAAAAGACAAGCGGAATATATTTTTCATCAAGGGCAATTGCTAATACAAGAGCAGCGGCAAGCGAGGCAACATTAGAATCAAATAAGTCTGCACCCATGCCAGCAACGTCTCCAACATTATCACCAACATTATCGGCAATAACAGCAGGATTACGTGGATCGTCTTCAGGAATATCTAGTTCAACTTTGCCGACTAAATCAGCACTAATATCGGCTGTTTTAGTGAAAATACCGCCACCTGCTTTTGCAAATAAAGCTAATAAACTTGCGCCAAAACTAAAGCCAATTAAAACACGAGCATTACCTGTCCATGAATATGTGACTAAGAAAACAAGAGTTACACCTAATAAGCAACTTGCGACAACGGCCATCCCCATAACCGCACCGCCACGAAAGCCAGCCATAAAAGACGGCTTAATTCCCTTTGCTGCAGATTCGGCAGCTTTAACATTAGCGATTGTTGCAATATCAATCCCAACTTTACCAGCAACTGCTGAGAAAGCAGCCCCGAGTAAATAAGAAATGCCCATTGCAAAATTAGGCCAAAAGGGATGAACACTAGTACCGACTTCACTTTGCCAAATTGGTTTCGGTAAAAAGAGAAAAATAAAAACAAAAAGAATTAACGAAAAGATTCCTAAAATTTGATATTCTCTTTTTAAAAAAGCATTCGCACCTTTTTTAATTAAGGTAGCAATTTCAGCAACTTTTTCATTTTCTGAAGCAATTCTTTTAACCCAAATTGACATCCAAACAGCAACACCAATAGCTAACAATGAGACAACAATTGCTATTACATAAGTCCAATGCAAAATTATCATTTTAATTAAACCTTTCTAAATAAGTTATTCTTAAAGTTAAGAAAACATTGCTTTTCATAAATCTTCTCATTAATTCTATCTTATTTATGATTTGTTCGCACGATTATTTGAGCTAAATATTAAAAAATTAGTTTATTAAGTCATTTTATTTATCGTTATTCTATTAGAAAAAGGACCAATACCAAATTTAAGGTTTTTTGGTCCTTTACTATTTTGAATTTATAAATTCTTATTAGGGTTGGCTACTAAAAACTGGATTATAGTAAAGATCGCCAGTTTCTGCAACATCGAATCCGTAAGCGTCCCATGTACTAAATGTACCATTAGAATATCCACCGTGTTGGTAAGACCAGTTAGCACTGCTTGCATTACCTAATACAAACGTAACACTCAAGGCGTTTGAGCCAATTGGACAATCATCAAATGTATAACTCCATACATTTTCACCTTCATCTATGAATTTAACTGTACCGCCAGTAACAGAATTCCAGCCCCAGAGATAGTTGCCATCAGCAAGAGGCAATTCTTCAAGACCTACTTTTGGTGAGGAAATAACTTTAACTGATCTACTTGAAGTTGGAACATTAAAAGTAGCAACTAAGTTTAAAAATTCATAATCAGTTTCAGTTACTAAAAAGGTTCTTGGGGACTCTGAGGTACCTTCTTGATTTATACCAGCAGCCCATTGAATTGCTCCAGCGGTTGCTCCGCCATAATACAAGTTATATTCATATAATTGATCAACTTCGATATTTTCAAAACTAATTGTCCATGAATGTGGATTGTCTGTGTCTTGAATTAATTTCGATGCACCCCAACCAGAAACAACGTTTTCTTTACTAATTGCGGAATTAATCCAAATATATTCATGATTTCCTTCATAAACATCAATGCCTGAAACAGCAAAGGTTAGAACAACGGTTCTTTCAGGAACTTCAATTGTTGTATCGCTTCCGGAATCAGAACTAGTAGGATCAGTTGATGAATCAGTCGTTGAATCAGTCGTTGAATCAGTAGTTGAATCAGTAGTTGAATCCGTTGGCTCAATAGTTTGTGTATCACTAGAACTAGGTGTTGTGTCATCTGGATCTATTGGTTCGCATCCAACTAAAACAAACGCTGCAATTGGAAGTAGAATTAGCATTTTTTTCATTTTTTTTCTCCTTTCAAAAATACTATTATTTTGTTTAAATTTATTATTTAATTTGATTCAATCACCCCTTTCATTTTGTTATAAACTTCTAAACTACCTAAAGCTTTTCCGTTATATGAGAATAATCCTTGATTGGCCCAAGAAACAAAAGTATGTGAATCAGCCCAACCACTATCTTTAATTGGAATCCAAGCACCTTCCCAATAAAAAACACCAAAGCCGTTACTTAAAGAAGAAATGATTTTTGTAATATCATGAATGAGTTGTGCTTGACCATGAATTGAAACATCGTAGTCAAATTTAGGCCCAGCGTTACCTGTTAGAGAAAATATATTTTTTGCCCAACTATCAGCTTCATAAGTAAAACCATAAGAAGTTTCAGCAACGCAAATCTGTTTATTACTAAATGTCGTGGATAAAGATTTAAATGTCTTTTCTAAATCAGACATCGAGGCAACATGCCAAAATGGATAACAACTTAAGCCAATTACATCATAATCTAAATTGCCTAACGAATTATAAAAATATTCAATTGCACTTTTACCTGCAGTAGAAACGCTTTTTGCAATATGAATCATTTTTAAGATTTTACTATCGACATCATTAACCGCGTCTATTGCTGAAGATAAATACTTTTTAAGAGTACTAAAGTCTCCACTCGCCGAACCTCTAATAGCAGAATCTGCGCTTTTTGCATTTGTTATATAGTTTGGTGCGTCTCCTTTAGGCGAAGTCGTAATACCTCCAGGACTATGAAGAAGCATTCCACCAATTATTTCATTTCCTAAAGCAACCATATCTGGCAAAATATTTTCGTCTTTTAATGTTTCTAAAACAAATTTAGTGTATGAATAAATCGCGCTGGCCATTTCATCGCTAGTTTTAATATCAGCCCACATTTTAGGTATGACTTGTTTTCCAGGATCGGCCCAAAAATCAGAATAATGAAAATCTAAATACACTTTTAAGCCAACCGACTTTGCTTCTTTAGACATCCAAATTAAATAATCTAAATCGCACGTTCCCCCGCCATATTCAAAAGTTTTTTCAATTTCATTTTCGATATAAGTATCTCTAGGATCGTTCCAAAGTCTTAATCTAACCCAATTTAAACCCGCCTCTTTTAAAATTAGAAATAATGAAGCTTCATTTCCGTCTTTATCAAAAAATTTACCGCCGTTATTATATATCTTTTTAATACTTGAAATGTCCATGCCGTGAGCGAATTCATCACGCATTGATTGAATTGTTTCAACATCTATTTCTTCAAACCAGCCTTCACTTTCTTCTGCATTTTTGTGTTTAGAAACATATGTAGAACTTTTGACTGTTGCCTTAAAAGCATTATGAATTTTTCCGTTTTGAACGACTTCGATGTTTGCCGTTTGGTTACCTTTTAAGCCAGTAAGATAAACATCATCATCGACCCTGACAGAGACATTGTCGCTCGTTAAATAATAACTGAATTCCTCTAAATCTGGAACTTCAATTTTGATCGTTTTATTTACTTCTAAGACAACATCTTCCAAAACAATTTCGTCAGTTGTCGGATCAGTATAACTAGTTGTTGTTGGCTCACTAGAATCTGTTATTGGTTCACTAGAATCTGTTGTTGAAGAATAATCATCAGGTCCTGGAAGACAACTAGTTAATGAAATAACGAAAAGAAAAATAAGGAAGTTGCATACTTTTTTCATTTTTTATCCTTTCACTGCCCCAGAAGAAATACCGTGAATGAAAAACTTTTGTAAAGATAAATATAACGTTACAATCGGCACAGCGACAATAACTGATCCAGCAGCAAACAAAGTAAAATAAGTATTAATCTTTGCTGAATCCATCCATTCATATAAACCAACAGCGACAGTCTTTGTATCGTCTTTTGTTAAAATAAGCCCGGCCAAAATATAATCTGCCCAAGGCGCCATAAAAGCTAAAAGGGCTGTGTATATAATGATCGGCTTAGCTAATGGTAAGAATATTTTAAAGAATATTTGTAAATGATTGGCCCCTTCAAGAAAGGCTGCCTCATCAATTTCGTAAGATATCGTATCAAAATACCCTTTAGAAATGAAAAAGCCTAAACCGGCACCACAAACGTAATAAACAAGTAAGGACCAAATCGAATTTATTAAATTTAATTGCGACAAAATAAAATAGACAGCAACCATCGACATAAAGCCAGGAAACATTCCTAAAACTAGTGAAATATTCATATAAACTTTCCGCATTTTAAATCTAAAACGTGATAAAACATAAGATGTTAAAATAGTGAAAAAGGTTGTGGCGAAACAATTAATAAGGGCAATAATAAATGTGTTTAAAAGCCACTTGGCGAATAAAGTTTCTTTGAATAATCGAATATAATTATCAAAAGTATATTCAGTTGGAAAAAACGTGGGCGAGTTAAAATATTTTTGTGTTGAAAAGGATGAAGCAATAATCCAAATAACTGGAATAAGCCAAATAAGAACTAAGACAACAACTAAAAGATTGCTAAAAATTGCATCAAATCTTTTTTTGCTAAAAAATGGCTTCTTTTTCTTCATCTTATTGGTATGTATCCTCCTCTGTATATGATTTAGATTTTCTAAAAATAATTAAGGAAAGAGTCGCAGAAATAATAAACATAATAATGCCAATAGCGGCGCCGAAATTATAATCACCACGCTTCATTGTTAGTTGATATAACCAAGTAATTAGAATATCAGTTTTACCGGCCGTTCCTGCAACCGATTCATTAGCAGGTCCGCCGTTAGTTAAAAACCAAATAACATTAAAATTATTTATATTACTGACAAAAGAAGCTATGAGCATGGGTGTTGTCATAAACAAAATACTTGGCATCGTGATTTTACGAAATTGTTGGCCCCTAGTTGCCCCTTCAATCGTTGCAGCCTCGTAATAATGACTTGGTATATTAATTAAAAGCCCAGACATTAAAAGCATGTAGTAAGGGATGCCTACCCACATATTAATTGTAACGATTAAAAATCTTGCTAAAAATTCATCTTGCCACCATTTAATTGATTCGCTAATCCACCCCATATTTAATAAAAGCATATTAATTGGACCTTCATTTAAAAACATCGATTTCATTACAAGTAATGAAACAAACTGCGGTAGAGCCATCGATATTACAAATAACGATCGATAAATTGTTTTACCTTTAATACATTTTTTATTTAACAAAAGGGCTAAAAATAAGCCGCCAAAGTAACAAGTAAAAGTTGCTAATAATGCCCAAATCATCGTCCAAGCAAACACTGATAATAAGTCTTGTAAATTTGCCGTTTCATTAAAAACTCTTGTAAATGTATCAAAGCCAATCCATTCTAAAAAGCCATTTGCAGCAGTTGAAGAATAACCTTCTGCAACGACTCGTGAGTAATTGCTAAAGGCAATAAAAATCATAAACAATAAAGGAATAACGGTAAAAATAATTGCCCCTAAAACCGGGACAATTAAAGCCGTGATATAAAACTTGGATTCTATTAAACTTACACCTTCTTGTTTTACGGTTTCGATTTCCTTATTTTGATTAATATTTTTAACAATGTTTAGAGATGAGTTTAAAGAAACAAAATAAATGTATAAAGCGAAAGCAATAATTAAAAAAGCGACAACGCCAAAAACAATTGGTTCTTGGAATTTAAATTCATTTTTCAAAATAAAAAAGTTTTGAATATCAGCAACGCCGCGAGCAATTAAATAAAAGATAACTAACATTTGAATACTTAAAAATAAAATACCCTTAATTAGATTTCGATACATAATTTGAGGTACACCAAAAACAAAAAAACTAAGTCCAAGTGCTGTTTTACCTTTTTTATCGGCAAGCCTAAATTGTTTTTGAAAATCTTTAAACCATGCACTAATCTTTTTAACTATATTAACAAAAAAGTGAAAAATGTATGATTTTTTATAATTAATGCCGTTTTTGACCTTTTCGCAATTATCAACCGTTCGATTAAGCGAAGCAAAGTAAATAAATAAAATCAAAGCAACTAATATAAACGCAATTACTAAATAAGTAAATAAAGAGATGTTTAGCGAGTTAGTAAAATACATTTTTGTAATCGTTGAAAAACCAAAAATTGCCCCAAACATCACTAAGACAAAAATAATCCCTAATTCGATTTCACCCATTATTAAAACGCCTAGATTTAAAGGTGCGATTGCGAAAATAAGTGCTATTTTTTCTCTTATTTTATGCGAAACAAAGGCATTTTTAAAATAAGTGAAAGGATAAAGAAACTTTTTTATCTTTGTTGGTCGTTCAGATAAAGATAGTTTTTTTATCTCCATTAATAATTATCCTTTCAGTGTTTGTGTAACCTCATCAAGTTTTATTTTAACGTCGTTAGATGTTAATGTTCCTTTGTTGTTCCAAAAATATGAAGCGGCATTATTCATTGGTCGCCAAAAGTTCGCCATTTGTGAAATAGATGGCATGACCATCGAAAGACTTAATGATTCAGCAAAGACTAAAGCTTCAGGTGAGGAGTCTACCATCTCGGAAATGTCCTCTGTTGCATCTAATGGACAAGCGGGTAAATATCCGGCTGAGTGAAGTCGCCATGCTTGGGCATCATAACTCGTTATATAATTAGCGATATCTTGAGCAATTACACCATTTTTAGAATATCTAGAGACAACATAAGATTTATATCCTGAAAAAGGTCTCATCTCAACACCATTAATTGTTGGTAATTTAGCGATACCTAATTTATCACCTAAAGCGTTTTTCATTGAAGATAAAATAAACGGCGAAGAAACTAAGCCAACGACGTTATCCGTTCCGTTTACAACTAAAGAAACTCCCATTTCAGGAGAATTAGAATTAACAGAGTCAGTAAACTTATTATAAAATTCAACAACATTACTGACGCTTTGTGGCGTACCAATATTGATGCTATTTTTATCATTTCCTTTTGCTCCAAATAAAACCGAATCAGTGTAAAAGGACCAAGTATAATAACCACCATCATCATCTGTCATCATCCACGCTAATTTTTTACCAGTGGCCTTAAAAGCCTCAAAAGAGACGAGATCGGAAGCATTTATTTTTGTTTTGTCGTATAAAACAGTTACCGACTCAGCAGTAATTGGATAGCCATAAATAGTTTCATCGACCGTTACTGCATTAATCGCGTCTTCGCTCATCCGATACAATAAAGCCTGATCAAATAAAGCTGGAGCAATTAACTTATCGGCGACACCACTTACAATTGTGTCGTGAGTAACAGCGGCAATGTCTGGTCCATTACCAGTGGCAGACACCGTTGCCATTTTTTCTATCGCTGATTTTTCTGTTTGATTTTCAAAAATAATATTCGGCACTTTTGCATCGGGATATGTTTTTTTGTAATGAGTAATATATTCATCAGTTAGTACTTTAACCATTTCAACGTTTGATTCATCTTCCCAAATAACAATATTAATCGAACCGTTTCCTTCACCATTTGAACAACTAGACAAAATACCTAATAAAAGTAAGGGTAGAAAAATTAATTTACTTTTTTTCATTTGTGTTATTTCCTTTCGTTTTTAAATTCATAAAAAGCCGGTAAAGCTTTGCCATCATAGTCAAATAAACACTGATTTGACCATTCATTACGAGTGCTTTTATGCGTTTCACGGATATATTCTTGGCCTTCTTTTGAGGACCAACAAATCGTCTTACCAGGAATCCAAGCTGGTTCCCAATAAAAAACTGCTGAGATTTCATTTTCACGACATTTATTTAAAAAATCTCTTACGAATAATTTTTGTCCGTCGGCAGTTAGAGGGTGTGGTAAGGTTTCTTTTAGTTTTTCTAACATTTTGCTATTTATAACTAATTGAGGATTATCAACTTCTAAAATATAATCTTCAAGCGTAAATGAATAGCCGCATTCCATAATCATAATTTCTTTATTGAAAAGATTTTTGCAATTATCTAAATTGGCAAATAATTGTTCAAATGTTCCATGCCAATAAGGGTAATATGAAACACCAATAACATCATAATCAACATTATAAAGAGTCATTTTTGTAAAAAATTCTTCATACACTTCTTTATTATGACTTCTTTCTAAATGAAGGATTATTTTTGCGTCTTTATATATTTCGCGACATGCTTTTACACTACTTTTTATAAGCTTTATGAAATTAGGGTAATTTGATCTTTCTAAACTCGGGCCCTGATCAATTAATTGGCCATGCGGCCATAAAAATCCGTTCGTTATTTCATTACCAACTTGAATACCAACTAAGTCGATACCTTCTTCTTTAATCGTTTTAAGTGTTATGTGAGTATAGTCATAAACTTGTTGAAGCAATTGTTCAAAACTTAAATTTGTCCACGCTTTAGGTAAAAATTGTTTACCTGGATCGGCCCAAAAATCTGAATAATGAAAATCTAAAACAATTTGATAATTTAATTTCTTGGCAGCTTTAGCGATTTCAATAAAGGTTTCTAAATCATTAGTTCCACCAAGGTAAGGTTTATTTTTATTTTTATAAGGATCAACCCAAAGCCTTATTCTTACTAATTCCACGTTATTTTCAGCAAAAACTTGCAAAGGTTCAACTAATTTATCATTAATAAAATATTGCGCTTCAGCTTTTCTTTCTTCAATTAGAGTTGAGACATCAATACCTAATTTCATGATTATTTTCCCTTATATATTTCTACTTCAAGTGCATCATTATCTTCATTAAAGGAAAGAATTCTTTTATTAATTAAACCGTATCTAAATTTAGCTTGTTCATTAAGTTGTAAAACTCTATTTTCATCACCATGAAAGGAACATCTCAAGCAGTAAAATTCTTCTTGATCTGCATCATAAAAAAGATCAATATCAATATCTCTTATAAAACAACTTGGACAACGATAATTTAATTTGCCTTTTGTAGATTGAGACATGTTTCTAAATATCCTTTCTTTAATTTCTTTTTAATACTTAATGTAAAAAGAGGCGAAAAAGCAATGCCTTCTTTTGCTTTTGCTAAATGACAATGTGTATCGCCGATAAGTGTAATCTTTGTGTTTACATCAGGAATAATTGCATAAGGAGAAAAGTTTTCCTCACTTGCGATGCTTCTATCTTTGTATGAATAATTAATTGTTTCGTCGCCAATTCCTAAAACTACGTTGCTTAAATCACTTTGATATTCAGTTGTTCCAAAGCCGGCATTAATATATTCTTCAATAATTATTTCTTCACCGTTTAAATCGTTTTCGATACTTCTTATTGTAATTATTTCCGGTTTACCTTCATAAACTTTAAAAGTTGATTTAATTTTTATAACTAAACCAGCAAGAACAATATCTACAACATCGCTTTCAACAATCGTACAATCATCAACTTTTTGATATTTTGCCATTGTTCTTGTTAAACATAAATCGACGCTTTCATTTTTGTAATGGATACGGCAACTTTTGATTGTTCCTTCGCCAGCATAATGTGTAAAAAAACCAGCTCGATAATTTGCTTGGACTAAATAAGGATAGCTAGCGTCATAAACGTTTTTCGTACCAATACCTACTTCTTGAGGTATTTTCGCAACATAAGGTCTTAAGTCAATCATCGCGCCGCCTTGATTAAAATCAAGACAAAATCTAAAAGACGGATCAATATACCAAAAATATTGTTTATTTGAGCCATACAAAATATCTTTCCATAAAGCTACTTCAGGCGTCTTGTATTTCTTAATTAAACGATAATATTTGGCAAACTCTTCCATTGTTTGATCAACTAATTTGTTTTCTTTTTTAAGATTTCCGTAATATAACATCACATCTTCATAAGATTTGGCTAATAACTCATAAGGTGCTTCCCAACGGCCTTTTTTATTTAACCACCCAGGTCCAACAAACATCATATTGTAAGAATAACCCTCGTTATATTTTCTTAAATGATAGTATTGGTCAATTAGATTAAATAAATAAGGATATTTGTTATCGTAATAAATCATCCCACGAATAACATTTTGTGGATGCGTACCAAAATTAGAACCGTTACCATCAAAACAAGCTAATAAGTCGCGACTTAAATGAGGTACTGCAACAATTCCTGCATCATCTAATTCATTAACTGCTGGGCAGTGGCTATTAATTTTAGAAGGGATCCAAGGATTCCATGGACCTCCATCAAAAAATGTATACCATGAATTATTACAAGTTCGGTATGCTTTTGGTCCCTCTTCCCAACATGTTGCAATCGCACATATAACAGAAGGATACTTTTCTTTTATGTAATTAATAGTAAAAGAATCCAGAAAATAAGAACCCGTTGAAGAAGGATAAAAACCAAACTTTTGATAAAAAAGGGCAAAAACATCGTCAACAATTGCCATCTTATCTTCTTTTGAAAACATCCAAATACAAAAATCATCAGTTTTATATTTTTCTTTAAATTGTTTACAAGGCAAACCAAGTAAAGATAAAGCAATTTCGTCTCCATATTTTTCATGATGCTCTTTTGCTAGTTGTATGGCCTCGTCGTTAAATAAAGACGCATAAGTCATCTGAATCGTTGTTTTGAGACCATTTTTATGTGCACATTCTTGTTGAAATTTAAAAATGTCTAATGACTCACTAATGACTTTTTTAATATTGCTTTCTCCGGTTGAATTGATTGAATATTCCGGCATTAATTCAGGACGATGAATAATATTTAATAATAGTTTATCTTTCATAATTACTCCTCGTTAACGAGTTCCCAATCATCGTTATGTGCCCAAGTTTTAGCAACGGCCGCACCTTCAAGGCCAATTTCAACTTTTGAGCCTTCTGAAATTGAAATATTACTAATCGTGCATTCTTGATAGCCGGCAGACCACCCTTTAAGATAAGTTGATTTGGCTAAATCTAATGTCATAGGTGTGCCGTCATTAACGATAATATAAAGATTTAATTTTGTGTGTGCTAGGTCGCTAATTGCTACCGACATAATATACGTTGTAAGACGATAGTTTCCGCTAGGTAAGTTAAGAATTGTTTGCGAAATATCAAAGGTAAACTCACTGCTTGAATGATACCAATTTAAGTTTGTTTTCCCACTTCTAAAATCACTTTTTCGGTCTAATTTAATAACTTTATCTTCTATAGGCGTATGTGATTTTACAATCCAGGGTTCCAAAATAGCGTCAGTCGGACCTTGTTTTTCAAAACCCGGATCTTTTACAAAATTTTCAATACAATCAACAACTGCTGAAATTGCATATTGTCCATCAAGTATTCCATTACAAATCTTATTTGAACCTTTTGTTTTAACTAATTCAATACTATCTTCATCCCAAATAATAGGTTTATTTCTAAGTGCATCTAAATTTGTTTCTACTCTAGCTTCACTTGGTAATTTTTCATGATCGGCTAAATTTAATGTTATTTTTAATGTTGTTGAGCGCGCTTTTGTTGAGACTTCTATAACCGCATTTTTACCGCCTTCTGCTATATGTTTATATGTAGCTAAAGAGGCAAGCGCTTTGCCTGTGTATGAGAATAAGGCTTGATTGGACCACGTTGCTAGTCCGTCTGAATAACTTGCAGATCTTTCATCATTTCCATAATATTTATAAGATTGTCCACGTGCTGTTGCCCAACCTGCACCTTCAACTGGTAGCCACGCAGGTTCCCAATAAAATATTCCTAAGCCTTTACTATCATCTACATTTGCAAGTAAATTAACAACATCTCTAATACATGTTGCTTGTGCCTGTTCGCTTGTTAAATAACCACCTAAATCCTCATAAGAAGCCGAATAAGTGTTAGCTGTATAAGCATTATAGGCGGTAGTAAATCCCCAACTTACTTCGGCAATGATTACCGGTTTATTCGTCTTTTTTGATACATTATTTAAGTTTTCTAAAACATCTTCTAGCGATACTGCTAAAAATGGATAATATGAAGCACCAATAACATCATAATCAACACCTCTATTGTCCATGGCTACAAAAAACGTTTCAAACTCTGCTGTATTTCCACCATTAGCTAAATGGATTACAGTTCTAGCGTCTTCAAAAACTTCTTTTGTGCCTTTAATACCGGCTTTCAAAAATAAAGCCATTTGATCAAATGAAGGCTCGAGATTATTCCAGTCAATATCATATCCACACATTCCGTTATTAATCTCATTACCAATTTGAACAGAATCAATTACGACACCTTCGTCTTTAAAACGAGTTAAAACGTCTTTCGTATAGTCTTCGATTGCCCCAGGGATTTCACTAAGATCATACATGCCCCAATCTTTTGGTATCCATTGTGTATCGGGGTCAGCCCAAAAATCTGAATAATGAAAATCAATCATCACATTCATATTTGCCGCTTTAGCGCGTTTAGCTAACCTTAAATTAGTCTTAAAATCGTTATCTCCACCGCCATAAGCGCGCCCATACTTATCTGTTGGTTTATTCCAATGTCTTAAACGTAAAAAATTAACTCCGTTTCTTCTTAAAATTTGAAAAACGTCTTGTTCTTTTCCGTCTTTATTAAAATAAACACCACCTTGTTTTTCGACTTGATCAACCATCGAAGCGTCAACACCAAAAGCAAAATCTTCTCTTAAAGAATTATCTAGAGGTTGAACAATAACATTGTCGTAATCATGCGCCTCATAATTCGTTTTTTCACCAAAGACATCAACAAAAGATGCCTCTTCATATTCCCAAAAAGGCCCTTCGACAGGTTCGGTTGTTGACGTACTTGGAGGAGAAGTGTCATTAGGATCACAACTAGTAATAATTAAAAGAGAAAGGCAAAAAAACGGCAACGTAAAAATTTTAGTTAATTTCATCATGAAAAACTCCTTGTAAATATTTTAAAGGCGACTTGCCATAAAACTTTTTAAATTCACTCGAAAAATGTAGTTGATTTTTATATCCCACTAAGGTTGCAACTTCTTTCACCATATATGAACGTGTTAGTAATAAACGCCGAGCATTTTCCATTCGCACTTTAATTAAATATTGTTTAGGAGAGGAGTGGTCATGCTTTTTAAAGATGTTAGCTAAGTAATTAGGTGTAACGCCAATATTACCTGCAACGTCATCAATTTTAATATCGAATTGAAAATTATTATCGATAAAATTCTTCGCCATAATAATATGAGTTTCTACTAAAGAATATGTTTGATCTGTATTTTTTTGATTTTTTAAAAGAGCACCAAACATTTGATAAGCAATTCCTAACATGTTGATGTCAAATTCTCCGTTAATAAGGTATTCGTTTACTAATTCATCAAATGGTTTTAAAATCGTTTTATATTTATCGTCCTTAATAATCGGCGTATGAAGAGATAGACCACTTAACTTTAAAAAATAATCAGCAGCGCTACCCTCAAAGCCTAGCCATTGATAAGTCCAAGGATCTTCTTTATCTGGAGAGTAACGGGCTTGAACGTTTGGAGGAATATAGAAAAGCATGCCCTTACATACTTTATAAGCTTTATTATCACATTGAAAATTGCCTTTTCCGTATGTTACATAATGAAATAAATGATAGTCTTTTGATTTGTTTATTACATTTTTTTCTGGAACACAGCGTTCTCTACCACATTCCGTAAGAATGAGGTCAGAAAACACAGTAGGACCAATGTTCAATTTTTCTTTCATATTTACAATTTTATATTTGCAAAAATAATGTAGATAAGCAATAGAATAATCTTAGATTTTTATATATATCTTAAATTTCCAATGTATACTGCGTAAATTATCTTAGATTTTTATATATTTTATATGTAGAAAACAATGCTTTTTAACTGCTTTATTAATGAAAGCGGTTACATAATAGTATTTTAATATTAGTTTTTCATATATGTTTTTAAGTGAAATTTTTATATATTTAATTTTAAATAAGTTTGAATATATAAATATGTAAGATTGTAACTCGTGTATTTTTATATACTGCATAAATATTTATTCAATTGATTATTTTCTGTCTAAAGTTAATTTGTATTTTAAAAATTTCAAACTATTTTATATCAACTTATTAGTAGGAAAATTATTTGTTTAAAGATTTAAATAAACCTTCATTTAATATTTTTGTAACTGTTTTTACGATATTATCCACATCAATTTCTTCTTGTTTTTTAGTTAAAAGGACTTGAAGACCAACAAAATTCGAAATACCCATTAGCATATAAGCAACAGTTTCTAAATCGACATCGTTTAATTCATCTTGGCTTTTTTTTAGGCTATATACATAAGATTTAGCAAAGCTCAAATAATAATCTTCAAAAATCGATCGGTCAATATAAAGTGATTCCCAAATCATCTCATACGTACGATGATATTTTAAAATAAACATTAGCCAAGCACGCACGCCCGCTTCTTCTTTTTCTTTGCGAGTAGTTAAGCCTTTAACGTGTTTGTTTAAATGTACGCGAATCTTATTTTGGAAATCTTTAACAACATGATAGTAAATTGTATATTTGTCTTTAAAATAAATGTAAATTGTTCCAACGGCAACATCTGCTTCATTGGCAATATCTGCAATTGTTGAATTGGCATAGCCTTTTTCGTAAAAAATCTTAGTAGCAGCATTAATAATTTTACGAAAAGTCGTTTGGCCTCGTTTTACTTTAGGATAAAAAACATTGTTTTCCATAAACAGTTCTTTTTAATTCTATCTTATTTAAGAAATTTTCGCACGAATATTCGCTATTTTGCTCGTATTTTTAAGAGTCTTAAAAGAATGCGATAATTTTTATATCAATGTATTGACAGAATTTATGAAAGGCCTTACAATAGTATTATGAACGACCATTCATATTTAATAATCGTCATAGTCACCGACATTTTTTCATTTACACAAATGACAAGAGGTAAAAATATAATTTAAATAAGCAAATGGCATGAAAAATAATGAATATATTATCGTTATTAAGAGTAATAAAATTGCCCCTCTTTTTAATGTGTATGATTTAGATATTGTTGATGGTATTAGTTGAATTAAATCATTTCTTAATTAAAAAATTATAAAACAAATAAAGGGAGAATGAATTATGAAAAAAGTCTACATTGTTGCCGCTAAAAGAACTGCTATTGGTTCAATGCTTGGCACTCTTAAAAGTGTTGAGGCAACTAACTTAGGAGCTGAAGTTGTTAAAGCTCTTCTTGAAGAAACAAAAGTTAAACCGGAAGACATTAGTGAAGTTATCGTTGGCAATGTTTTAGGCGCAAACTTAAAACAAGGCCCTGCTCGGCAAGTAGCAATTAAAGCTGGCATTCCATTTGAAGTCCCGGCTTATGCTATTAACATGGTTTGTGGCTCGGCGATGAAAGCTGTGATGAATGGCTACATGGCAATTCGTGATGGCTTTGATCAAATTGTTATTGCTGGTGGTATTGAATCCATGACACGGGCGCCATATATCGTGCCTGGGGAAGTTCGTGATGGTGTTAAAATGGGAAATTTAACACTTTTTGATCATATGCTTGCTGATGGATTGCACGATTCTTTTTCACCAATTCACATGGGCGTTACAGCAGAAAATATTGCAACTAAACATAGTTTAACAAGAGAAGAACAAGATAAATTTGCCTACGAATCACAGTTAAAAGCGATTAAAGCTGTTGATGAAGGTTTATTTGATGAAGAAATTGTTCCGATTGTCATTAAAAGTCGTAAAGGCGATATCGTTTTTGACAAAGACGAATACCCAAATCGCACAACTAATTTGGAAAAATTAGCTAAATTAAGACCCGCTTTTGTTAAAGATGGAACCGTTACAGCTGGTAACTCAAGTGGTATTAATGACGGGGCTGCTTTTTTAATGTTAGTTAGTGAAGAAGCTCTTAAAAAATATAAATTAACACCACTTGCTGAAATCGTTGGTGTTGGACAAGGCGGGGTTGATCCTAACTATATGGGATTAGGACCAGTTCCGGCGATTCATGATTTATTTAAAAGATCTGGTTATAAATTAAAAGACATGGATGTAATTGAATTAAACGAGGCATTTGCTTCGCAAAGTCTTGGCGTTATTAGGGAACTTTCAAGTGAACACGGAATGAGTGAAAAAGAAATCTTAAGTAAAACAAATTTGCAAGGTGGCGCGATTGCTTTAGGTCATCCAGTTGGTGTTAGCGGCGCACGCATTATTGTCACTCTTCTGCATATCATGAAACGACACGATTATAAATTAGGTTTAGCCTCTTTATGTATTGGTGGAGGCATGGGTACTGCGGTTATTATTAAAAAATTATAAACTATTCGAAAAGGAGAATGAAAAATGAGACTACTAGGTAAAGTCGCTGTCGTCACTGGTGGCGCAAAAGGTTTAGGCCAAGCAATGAGTGAATTATTCGCCGATCAAGGAGCAAAAGTTATTGCTGTTGATATGATGCCTTTAACGTATGAACATAAAAATGTTGAGTTTTATCAACTTAACGTCGCAGACTCTCACGCCGTTAATGAATTTGTTGAAAAAGCAATTGCAACTCACGAAAGGATTGATATTTTAGTTAATAACGCCGGTATCACGCGTGATGCGATGACTAGAAAAATGACTGATGAGCAATTTGATTTAGTTATTTCCGTTAACTTAAAAGGTGTTTTTAATATGACACGAGCAATCGGTCCTTTAATGGAAACAAATAATTATGGAAGTATTATTAATATTTCTTCTGTCGTTGGTGTTTATGGTAATATCGGTCAAGCTAATTATGCAGCAAGTAAAGCTGGTATTATTGGCTTGACAAAAACATGGGCGAAAGAATTCGCTCGCAAAGGAGCAAATGTCCGTTGTAACGCAATAGCTCCTGGCTATATTATGACTGATATATTAAAAACCGTTCCAGATGAACTATTAAAAAGATTTGCTGATTTAACTATGTTAAAACGTTTAGGCGAACCTCATGAAATCGCTTATGCAACTTTATATTTAGCAAGTGAAGAATCAAGTTATGTAACTGGCCATGTTTTAGAAGTTAATGGCGGAATGAGATTATAAGGAGGTTTTATGGCTGAAGTAAAAGTTGGTATTGTCGGTGTTGGTACTTATTTACCAAGCAAAGTAATGACGGCCAAAGAAATCGCTGAAAAAACTAATGGGGTTTGGAGTGAAGAAAACGTTATTGCTAAACTTGGAATTCGTCAAAAATTTGTTCCAGGTGAAGATGATGGTACACAAGAAATGGGCGCAAAAGCCGCTCTTAATTGTTTAAAAAATACTGGCGTCAATCCTTTGGATATAGATGTAATTTTATGTATCGGTGAAGAATGGAAGGAATATCCACTAACGACATCCGCTCTTTATATTCAAGATCGAATTGGCGCAATTAATGCTTGGGGAATTGATGTTCAAAATCGTTGTTGCACATGTGTTTCTGCAATGAAAATGGCCCATGATATGCTTGTTGCTGATGATGAAATAAAAACAATTATGATTGTTGGCGGTTACCGTAATGGTGACTTTGTTGATTACTCTGATCGTAACATGTCAATGATGTTTAATCTTGGCGCAGGTGGCGGAGCGCTCATTATGCAAAAGAATTATGACAAAAATGTTCTCTTAGGTAGTAAAATAATAGCAGATGGTTCTTTATCAAGAACAGCTGGTGTTGAAATTGGTGGTATTTGCCAACCATTTACAAAAGATAACATTGAAGAAGGTTATAAATCTTTACGCCTTATGGAACCACAAAAAATGAAAGATCGTCTTAACGAAGTTTCGCTGCCAAATTGGTATCGTTGTATTGATGAATCTCTTAAACAAGCAAAACTTAAACGTGAAGATATTGATTATTTAAATATTTTACATATTAAACGTTCTGGGCATTTAGCAATGTTAAAAGATTTAGGTTTAAAAGAAGAACAAAGTATTTATTTAGAAGATTATGGACATATTGGTCAAGTTGACCAAATCCTTTCTTTAGAACTTGCTTTAAAAGAAGGAAAAGTTAAAGATGGTGATGTCGTATGTATGATTGCCGCCGGCATTGGTTATGTGTGGAGTGCAAACATTATTAAGTGGGGGTAATTGATGGATTTATTACTTAGTTTTCTTAACACAGTCTCGCAATCACTATTAACGATTTGTGTAACGATGATTGCAACGATGGGAATTGCCCTTATTTTCCGCACATCGACAACAACAAACTTTGCTCAAGGAGCGATTGCCGCATTTGGAACTTACTTTATTGCGACATTTGCAATTGAAAAAGGTATGCATTATCTTTTTGCTATCCCAATTGGTTTAACCGTAGGTATTGTTTTTGGTTTAGCAATTGATATATTAATTTTTCGGCGTGGTAAAAACGTTAACGCTGTTGGAAAACAAATTATTACGATGGGTCTTGTTTCGATTCTTTTTGGTGCTATGCCCCTTATTTTTGGCGCAACCGAAGCTCCACAACTACAACCATTCATTAAAGGCAACTTAGCAATTGATATGTTAGGTGGAAGTCTTTCAATTACAAAGCACTCACTCATTGTTGTAATTATTACCGTCGTGCTTTTAACAATACTATTTATTCTTCTTTATAAGAGTAAATGGGGCCTTGGTGTACGTGTTACAGCCGCTAATGAAGCAATGGCTGGAATTGTTGGTATTAATACTCATGTAATTACTGCAACATCCTGGGCTATAGCTGCTGGGCTTGGTGTTCTTGCTGCTTTTATGTTAGCTGCTGGGAATGCTATTTTGACGCCTTCATTCATGACAAAAACACAAGTCAACGCCTTTTTAGCTAGTATTTTAGGAGGATTCTCCTCGTTTATTGGTCCGGTTATCGGCGCGATTATTATTCCTTTAGCTGTCGCGATTGTTAGTTGGCTTGGAAAAATCGACCCCTTCTTTCAAAGTTGGGCCGAAGTAATTGTTTACGTTCTTTTACTAATAACAGTATTAATTAAACCGGAAGGGCTTTTTGGCAAAAAAATTGCCAAAAAAGTTTAAGAGGGAGGGCAAAATGTATAATTTTAAAAATGAATATTTAAATAAAAATGCTCCTCGTCCTAATTATCAAGTTAAATCAAAATTGCATCGTGTTTTTACTAACCCACTTGGGCAATTTGCTTTACTTGGAGTAATTTTATCATTACTACAAATCTTAAATATGATGGGTATTATTCCTCGCGATATTATGTCTTCAATAGCTTTTGTTTGTATATACGCAATCGCGGCAATCGGCTTTTGTTTGTTGCTTGGTTATAGTGGCCTTGCCTCTTTGGGCACGGCTGGATTTATAGGAATCGGTATATACATTTTATATTTCGGTCTTGTCGAATGGAAACTTGCTGGCCTTTTAGTGCCTTTTATCATTGTTGCAATCATTTCCATTGTTTTAGGTTTTGTAATTGGGTTTGTTTCTTTAAGAATTGAAGGGATTTATTTAGCAATTATGACTTTAGCTCTTTCAGAAATTATTGTTAAGTTATTAAAAACAATTAAAGAAAGCTCATTAAGAATTTCACCAATAAACTTACACTTCTTTGGCATTATTGTGAACAAAGACACAATCTATTTTGCTGTTGTTGTTGTTTTAATATTACTTCTTATTGGCACGGCTAATTTAATTAATTCTCCTACCGGAAGAGCAATGGTCGCAATGAAGTCGTCAGTTTCTGCTGCTCAAGCAATGGGAATTTCATTATTAAAATATCGCTTACTCGCCTTTGTTATTTCGACATTATTTGCTGGAATTTCTGGTTACTTTTATTTAGCTTATTTAACTTCTATAACTCCGGCCACATCAACTATTTTGACTTTAAGTATGTCACTGAATATTTTAGGGGCGGTCATTATTGGTGGAGCTAAATCTCTTTGGGGAACACTTTTTGGCACTTTTTTTGTTTATGGTTTCCAAAGTATTTTCTTGCAAAATATTCCCTTTTTCCAAGAAAATCCTGCTTTTATGGTTATGGCAACCGGCTTCTTAATTATTTTAGTCGTCATGTTTTATCCAGGCGGATTTGCTCAAATTTTCTACAATCTAAAACTTAGATTTAAAAGCGCGAAAATGAAATGGAGGACTCACCGTTATGGCGTTGAAGAATAAAACAAAAAGTGCGAGCCAATACGGATTTTTTACTTCCAAAAAAATTCAAGCTTTAAGAAAGAAAATTAGTTTTTATGAAGCGCGCGTTACTCTTTATAAAGATTACAAAGAAGAAAGAACGCTTGAAATAAACGAAGCTTTTCAAACTAAAATCAACAATTTTCTTGCTAAAAATAAACGTCTTCTTTTGACAAAAAAATACGAACACGAAGATTTAGAAAAACAGTTTAATCAAACAAATAAGTTGGCTATTGATAAATATCGCATTGAAATGCGTCGAAAGTTTCGGATCAAACGCGAACAAATTAGACGTAAGATAAAAAGGCTTAGAAAAAAGGACGTTTCACAAGAATTGATTGCCTTTTATGAAAACAAAATCGTTTTGTATGAAAAATTTTATAATCAAAAAACTGAAGAATATCGAAATATAAGATTACTAAAATTTAATGATTTTATAATTAAAAACCAAGACTTTAAGTTAAATATCGAAGCTGTTGATAAATTAGAGGCTAAACTAACAAAGAAAAATGAGCTCTTTACTATCAAACATACGAAAAAAAGAGATCAAAAATTAAATAGAATAAATGTTTTTTGTGATAAAAAATATAAGAAATATCAAAAGAAGTTAGAATCATTACGCAACCTTTTTGAAGACACTATGGCAAATATCCCATCGGATAACATTTTACTCGCTGAAGATGTCGTTTTAGGAGTTGAAAATCTATGTATGTTTTTTGGTGGTGTTAAAGCCGTTAATGATTTAAGTTTTACTGTTAAAAAGGGCGAAATATTTGGTTTGATAGGCCCTAATGGTGCAGGTAAAACTACGGTATTTAATTGCATTACACAGTTTAATAAACCAACAAGCGGTCAATTATATTATCGGAACGTTCTTGGTGAAGTCATCAACTTAAACAAAGTTGCAATTCATGACATTATTACACACGGGATTGCTAGAACCTTTCAGAACCTAGAAATAGTAAAAGAAGTAAGCGTTCTTGAAAATTTACTTATTGCTGCACATCGTCAATATCAATCAAACTTTTTTGAACACGCACTTGGTTTACCGATTTTACGAATTGAAGAAAAAGTTATTCGCCGTCGAGCAGATAAAATTTTGAAGTTTATGGGTTTATCTTTTTATCGCGATTGGTTTGCTTGGGGACTTCCTTATGGCGTTCTTAAAAAGCTCGAGATTGCTCGCACTTTGATGGCTAACCCACACCTTATTATTCTTGATGAACCTGCTGCTGGTTTAAATGATAGTGAAACAAAAGAATTAGCAGACTTAATTCGGAAAATACGTGATGAATACAAGTGCTCAATCTTTTTAGTTGAACACGATATGGGCTTGGTAATGGATGTATGTGACACTATTTTGGCGATTTCATTTGGTAAAAAACTTGCGATTGGGACTGCTAAAGAAATACAAAAAAACAAAGAAGTCCAAGCTGCATATTTAGGTGTTAGTGAGGATGAATAAAATGAAAATTTTAGAAATCAAAAATTTAGTTGTTCGCTATGGAGTAATTGAAGCACTTCATGGCGTTAATATTGATGTTTATGAAGGAACGATGGTTGCTTTATTAGGCGCAAATGGCGCTGGTAAATCAACTATTTTAAAAGCCGTATCGGGTTTAGTTAAGCCACACGGCAAATCGCAGATTTTGTTAAATGGTTATGACGTTAGTGGCAAAAGAGCACATTTTATTGCGAAAAAAGGTTTGTCTTTATCACCAGAAGGACGGCATATTTTTGTTGGCCTTACAGTTGAAGAAAACTTAAAAGCTGGTGCTTACGGCCTCAAACGTATCATAAATTTCGTTGATGGTGAGGATAATAAAAAGGTTAAAAAGGTTTATTCGATTAAACAACAAACAAAAGACAATTTTGAGCGTGTTTACAACCTTTTTCCTATTCTTCAAGAAAGAAGAAAACAACAAGCGAGCACACTTAGTGGTGGCGAACAACAAATGTTAGCTATTGGACGCGCCCTAATGTCAAATCCTAAAATTCTTGTTTTAGATGAACCTTCCTTAGGACTTGCTCCTCTTATTATCCGAGACATCTTTCAAACTCTTGACGAAATAAAAAAACAAGGGACGACAATTTTAATTGTTGAACAAAACGCACTTGCTACACTAAAAATTGCTGATTATGCATACGTCTTAGAACTAGGCAACGTCTCAATTGAAGGTAAGGCAAGAGATCTTGTTAATGATGAGCGGCTGATTAAGGCTTATTTAGGGGGTGGCTAAATAGAAATTTGTTAACGCGCAGGAAGGTGTACACCAACAAATTTCTTTTACTACTTTACTTAAAACTTCTCCCTTAAAACTAATTTGCTCCCGAACCAAGCAAAAATAATTAAGAAGAAGTGCTAGAACGCTCACGAGTGTTGTAAAAAACTTACAACAATAATGTAACCCAAACATGGTTCAAAAAAACAAATAAACGAAAGGAGAATGTATGAAAAAAATTAATTTATTTGTACTCACTGCCGTTTCTGCTATTTTATTAGCGGCCTGCGAACCTGCAGTCGTGCCTGTTAAACAATATGATGGCACAGAAGTTCAAGGTATTTCTGCCACTGAAATTTTAGTCGGCAATACCGCAGCCACAACTGGATCCTATGCCGTCGTTGGTGTCCCCTTCAATTATGCGATTGAAGCTGTCTTTGAAGAATATAACGAGGCCGGCGGATTTGAAGGTAAAAACATTGTTTTACAACACTATGATGATTACTTTGATGGTGCTGTTGGTAAAGTTCTCACCGAAAAACTCGTCGAAACTGATGAAGTCTTTGCGCTAGTTGGCCACTTTGGTACAAACACTGTTGGTGCAACAGTCGACTACATTAAAGAAATAGGTATTCCAATGGTTTATGCCGCTACTGGTATTTCTGATCTTTATCAAGAAGAAGCCGAAGGATATAACAAGGCTGTTATGCCTGTTCAACCTATTTATGACTCTGAAGGTCGTTTCTTACTTGCTCGCGCCCTGGCAGAACATGATGTACAAGGTTTAAAAGGAACAAAAATTGGTGTTATCGAAGCGAAAGATGATGCTGGTTCAGGTATGGTTTACGGCGTTAAGGCCCAAGCTAAATTACTCAAAAATCCTGCTTCTATTCTTTATGTCGAAACTCCAGCCGAACAAGGTACTAACCACGCTGCCGCGGTTAACAAATTAAAAGATGCTGAGTGTGATGTTGTCATCATTGCCGCTAACCAAATACCATTTAGTGAAATTCTTAACTATATGCGTGATGCTAACTATAATGCTAAAGTTATCACATCTTATGTTACAGCAAACGCTATCACTCTTGGTGCTGCTGCTGCGGTCGGCTCGATTACTGCTGATCGTCCAGTTTACACAAATAGCTGGCTTGATATTGCCGATGCTGAGGGTTATCTCGGCCTTAGTGCTGAATATTGGGAATTTGCCACATTAATGATGGCTCACGATAAAGAAGAAGGCGCGCCTACTGGCACCGCTTATGCAGGTAACTCATATGCAATTGCTGGTTATGTTGCTGCTAAGGTTTTCCTTGAAGGTTTAAAACGCGTCAAAGAAAAAGACGTCGACCTCGTTTGGAAAACATATATCGAAGCGATGGAAAAAGATCCTATTTCATTACCAATGGGTGGAGAAATTGATTTCGCTAATGGACGTCGTTATGGCGCTGAAGAATTAGGACTTAACTATTATTTCTTAGGAAATCCAGAATTAGAACTCCCAGCCGGATTAGCCGGTGCTGATACCTTAAGAACGCTTGATTACGTTTGGGACTTAGTTCCAGCCGATCTTAAAGCCTAAGTTTAGTTTTATTATTTGTGTGGCCTGCTTGCTTGCGCGTTGCGAGTGGGCCGCACGGCCTGCCTAGAGAAATAAATTAACAACGAAGGAGAATTTTTTTATGAAATACGATATTAAAGACAAAATCATTACAGTTGAGAAGGCGTTGCAACTTGTCAAAAATGATGATCATATTTTTACTGGTTTAGGCGCGAGTGAAGGTCGTGATTTTTTAAGTCAACTCCATACTCTTCACGGCAAAGTTAAAAATGTTACTGTTACAAACTGTTTACCTATGCAAGACTATGAGTTTTACATGAATCCCGCTTATAAATCTAGTTTTAAACTTGCAGGTTGGTTTTATAATGCTGGGATGCGTAAGGCACACGCTCACGGTAGTGTTACGTTTATTCCAAACGTTTTACATTATGCTGGAACAAAACGCTTAGAGCACGTTAAACCAAACATATATATCGGTATTGCAACATATCCTGATGAACATGGCTTTGTTTCATTATCTTTAGGAAACACGTATGAAAAACAAGTTATAAAAGAATCTGATATTGTTATTTTAGAAATTAATCCAAATGCACCACGGACATATGGCGATTTAGAACTTCATGTTCGCGATGTTGATTATTTTATCGAGGTTAATTATCCAATTCCTGAAATCCCAAATGTTGAGCCAAATGAAAAAGATTTGATAATTGGTAAATATATTTCCGAGTTAATTAATGATGGTGATTGTCTCCAATTAGGTATTGGTGGTATTCCTAACGCTGTTGCAAAATCACTATATGATAAAAAAGATTTAGGTATTCATACCGAAATGATTACAAACGAAATGGCCCTTTTGGCTAAAGCGGGTGTCATTACCGGTAAACATAAACAACTATTCCCAGGTAAAATCGTTGCTACTTTTGCAATGGGAGATCGTAACCTTTATGATTTTGTCCATAATAATCCGTCAATTATGCTTTTAGCCGGATCTTACGTTAATGACCCTTACGTTATTGGCCAAAACGATAATCAGGTTTCAATTAATACTTCTTTAGAAGTAGATATTACTGGACAATGTTGTTCTGAGTCAATTGGTTCAAGACAATTTAGTGGCACTGGTGGACAAAGCGACACTGCAATTGGTGCACAAAATAGTAAGAATGGTCGTTCAATTATTGCTTTATACTCTACCACAATGGTAAGAAATCCAAAAACTGGTGAACGTGAAGAAGTTTCTAAAATTGTTTCTCAACTTAAACAAGGAGCGGCTGTTTCCTTATCTCGTAATGACCTTCATTATTTATGTACTGAATACGGAATCGTTAATTTAAGAGGTACAACAATTGAAGAACGCGTTGAAAAAATTATTTCAATTGCTCATCCTAAATTCCGCGAGCAATTAAGAAAAGAAGCGCTTGAAATAGGAATTATTGTCGAATAAAATGGCATACTTTACTTATTTAAATAAACAAATATTTTACGAAGATCAAGGTGTTGGCGAACCAATCTTATTTTTAAATGGGATTATGATGTCAACTAAATCTTGGGAACCTTTTGTTACTTCAATGACTAAAAATAACCGATTTCTTCGTCTCGACTTTTTTGATATGGGACAGAGTGCCCGAATGGATGAATTTTATACACAAGCTTTGCAAGTTGAAGTTATTAAGGCTTTACTTGATCACTTGAGACTTTCAAAAATTAATATCATGGGTATTAGTTATGGAGGCGAAGTCGCCATTCAGTTTGCTTTAAAATATCAAAAACATCTTCGCCGTTTAATGCTTTTTAATACAACTTCTAGAACAAATGAGTGGCTAAGAGATATTGGTCGTGGATGGAATAAAATTGGTGAATCATTGCAAGGAGAGGCTTATTACAACATTACAATTCCCGTTATTTATTCTTCAAATTTTTATACAGAAAATATTGAGTGGATGGAAAATAGAAAGAAATTATTAGTGCCTTTATTTTCAACTAAAGAGTTTCAAGACAGAATGAAACGTCTTGTAATTTCAGCAGAAAGTTTAGATGTTTCGAAAGAAATACATAAGATTTTAACTCCAACTTTAATTGTCTCAAGCGAATATGATCAACTAACACCACAACTTGAACAAAAATATTTAGCAACAAAAATTAAAAACTCAGCACACATCATTATTCCTAATGCTGGTCATGCTTTTATGTATGAAAAGCCATTATTATTTGTATCATTAGTTTTAGGTTTTACAAACGCGAGTAAAACCGAATTTGTTATATAAAAAGGGAGAAATAAAATGGAAAAATATGTTAAAAAATATGTTACTTTAACGAATGGTGAATCTTATGCCTACATTGACCAAGGAAAAGGAAAACAAACTTTTTTACTGCTACATGGAAACATGTCTAGTAGTGTCTTCTTTTATGAGTTATTAAGTAGAATTCCTACAAATATCCGTGTTTTAGCGCCTGATATGCGAGGTTTTGGTGATTCTAGCTACCATAATCGTTTTGATTCACTTGATGAATTAGCTGATGATGTTTTAAATTTTTTAGAACACCTTAACGTTAAAGAAGTTTATGTTTTAGGTTGGTCTACTGGCGCTGGTGTTGCCTATAAAATGGCCGCAAAAAAACCGGAACTAGTCAAAAAAATTGTCTCTCTTTCTGGTGCCTCTTATCGAGGTTATCCAATCTTTAAAAAAGATGAAAAGTATCAACCGATAGTTGGTCAAATTTATACTTCAAAAGATGAGCTTGCAACTGATCCAGTTCAAGTTTTACCTGCCCTACTTGCTACATCAAAACAAGACAGAGGCTTTTTCGATTATATTTATACGCTTACTATTTATAACGTTAAAAAACCTGAGCCAAAAATCATGTCTTATTTAGTTGATGAAATTTTAAAACAAAGAAACTTAGTTGATGTTGATTGGTCGCTTGCTAATTTAAATATGTCTAATGCATCTAATCTTTATAATACTGGTACAAACGATATTCAATACGTTACTTGCCCTGTTCTTCTTTTGTGGGGTGATAAAGATTTTGTCGTTTTTGAATATATGGTTAATGAAACGCTCCTAGCCCTAAAAAATGCAACTAAAAAAGTTTATCCTGGTGGATCACACGCAATAATTAGCGATTTTCCTGATGAGGTTGCTAAAGATGTGTTAACCTTTTTTGTAGAAGGCTAGGGACAAACATTGGAAAAATTAAAAAACTTCTTAACGATCGCACTAACGCATCGCGGACTACATAACGATTTAATTGACGAGAATAGTTTAAGCGCTTTTAAGGCAAGTGTTGAACATGGTTATGGGATTGAGCTTGATGTTCACTTATTAAAAGATGGGACACTTATTGTATTTCATGACAATGACTTAAAACGCCTAACAGGAGACGAACGGCGAGTCGATGAACTCACAAAAGAAGATTTAAAAACAATTAAGCTTTTAAAAACAAAAGAGCCGATTCCAACGCTTTTTGAAGTTTTAAAAATTGTTGATGGTAAGGTTCCGGTCTTAATCGAATTAAAAGCCGACAGTTCCTTCGATCCTAAACTTCCTGAAGCCGTTATTAAGGCTTTAGAAGATTATCCAAAGACTAATAATATTGCAATTGAATCTTTTAATCCTTTTGCTGTTAAGTGGCTAAGAAAAAACTATCCAAACAAATATCCATATGGACAATTAATTTCACATCATTTAAAAAATATTTCAAAATTTTCTAGTTGGCTTTTTAAAACAATGCACATTAATTTAATTTCAAAACCAGATTTTATTGCTTTTGATATTAATTGTTTGCCTAATAAAAAAGTCAAACGTCTTTTTAGAAAAAACGTGCCTTTAATTTCTTGGACAGTTAATTCAAAAGAAAAATTAGAACTCGCAAAAGAATATACACATAATTGGATTTTTGAAGATATTATTCCGTAAATACTAATAAATCATATTATTTATTAATTGCGTTTGTGATAAACTCATAGTTAGATATGTTCTTATATTCAATAAGGAGAATGAAATGAAACTAAATGTCAAACGGACATTTTTAGTCGGGTTTGCCTTTTTGCTTATTAGCATGTTTTGGCAAGTTTACGACTCTGCAATGTCCATTATTCTGGTCACGCACTATGGCCTTAATCAATTTTGGTCTGGTGTCGTTTTAGCTCTAGATAATATTCTAGCGCTTTTCTTACTGCCTCTTTTTGGTAGGCTGTCCGATCGTACTAATACAAAAATGGGCAAAAGAAAGCCTTACATTTTAATTGGTACAATCGTTGCTGCACTTGTCTTTATTGTTCTTGGCTTTATAGATAAGTACCAAATCGCCTCGATTCACGGAATGAATGTTGGTCCTGTTCTTTTTGATGAAGCAGCTCAAACATACTATTTTACTGTCGATGGAACAAGACAACTATTTGAATATGATGGTGTTTTTAGAATTGGATATCCGATTCGAGAAGTCGTTTCTCAGGCCCGAGGTGCCTACATCTTTGAAACTGTTACTAAACCAAATTGGTATTATCTAGCAACTTTCATAGCTATATTATTTATTGTTCTTCTTGCAATGTGTTCATTTAGAACGCCTGCCGTTTCTTTAATGCCAGACGTAACATTAAAACCATTACGTTCTAAGGCGAATGCTATTATTAACGCAATGGGGACAATTGGTGGAGCCATTTCTTTAGGATTAATTACTTTTATTGGCACGATGGATCCAACTAGAAATTATAGTACGTTTACTTACTTACCGCTCTTTATAGTAATAGCCTTAGTTATGTTATTAATGCTGACAGTATTCATGGTTTTCGTAAAAGAAACTGCATGGTCAGAAGAAATGCGTCGTGAATCAATTGAACTTGGCATTGAAACAAAAGAATCAGAAGACGTTGAAGCGGGCACAAAAGGTGAGAAAATGACACCAGAAGTTCGCAAAAGCTTTATTCTTATTTTATCATCAGTTGTTTTATGGTTTTTTGCTTATAATGCTGCAACAAGTAAAATTGCCGTCTACTCTACTGAAGTTTTAGGTATTGTTCAATATAGTATTCCAATGATGGTTGCTTTTATTTCGGCCTTAATTGCTTTTTATCCAGTCGGAATTATTTCAACAAAAATTGGCCGAAAAACGACAATTATGGGCGGTTTAGTTATTTTTGTCACTGGATTTTTATGTGGCTTTTTAGCGGGTGTTATTCCTGGCGCAGGCTGGCTAGTTTATGTTTCAATGGCTGTTGTTGGTGTCGGCTGGGCCTCAATCAACGTTAACTCTTATCCGATGGTTGTTGAAATGTCACATGGAGCAAATATTGGTGTTTATACTGGCTATTATTACACTGCTAGTATGGCGGCACAAATTTTTACTCCAATGTTATCGGGACTATTTATGGATTGGTTTAGTATGCGTTGGGCTCTTTTCCCTTATTCGATAGTTTTCGGTTTGGCAGCGCTCGTCACAATGTTTTTTGTTAAACATGGTGAGCCAAAGAAAATTGATGTTGCTACCGAAGAAGTTCTCGTTGAAGAAGTTCCTGCCGAATAATTAGTAATTTAAATGATTAAGGACGCAAATCGCGTCCTTTTTCTTTTATAAATAATAAAAAAATTACTTAATATTTTTGCTTAAATAAAGAGCTGATCCAATTGCCCAACGTAAGTTATATCCGCCGCAAGGACCATCAACGTCAATTACTTCGCCAATAAAATAAACGTTGTTTTCATATTTTGATGAAAGGTCCTTATCTAGATTATTAAAAGAAATGCCACCGAGAGATACTTGTGAAGAATCAAAATCATAAGCATTTAAATAATAAAAACTTAAAGGATTTAAAAAAGAAAAGAGTCGCTTAATATCTTACTCTTCCAAAAGTTTATTTTTATCAATATTAGCTAATTCGTGTACATAGTTACTTATCGATTCGCTAACAAAGGTTAACAAGGGGTTTTTATTATCTTGCGCGACGATTTTAAATTCATCAAAACTTAAAATACTGCCTTCGTTATTAAGTAAAAAAATGTTAATTCTTGGGTTTTTACATCCTTTATTAATAATTTGCGAAGAAATATTCATAATAACAATTCCGCTTAAGCCGTCCTTTTTAAAAAGTACTTCTCCAACTTCTTGATGAATAATTTGCTCATTTTCTTCCAAAGAAACTAAAGCTTTTAAGCGCTGACCAAACAATGTTTTAACATTTTCTTTAACGCGTATCGGTGTTAGACCTGGGTTTAAATGTTCAATTTTGTATCCGTGTTTTTCGAAAATAGGAAAAAGGGTCCCGTCTGATCCTAAATTAGGTGAGGATTTACCGCCAGTAGCAAAAATAACTCTATCAACAACAATTGCGCCATCACTAAAAAATAAATTAACCGTATCGTTTTTTGTATCATAATCAATTAGTTTTGCGTTAAGTTTAATTTGAACGCCTAATTCTTCTAACTTATTCATTAAAATAAGTAAGACGTTATTTGCTGATTCACTAACTGGATAGAGGTAGTCATCATAAAGTGTTTTTGTCAAAATACCTAGGCTTTTTAAATATTCTTCTTGATCATAATCATGTAAAATATTTTCAACAATTTTTTCGTTTTTATAAACTGAAAAGTTATGGTTTAGGTTGCCGATATTACAACGACCATTACCACTAGCTTTTATTTTTTTACCTAAAGAATCTTTTTGTTCAAAAATAATTACTTCAAAATAAGGATTTCTTTTTTTAATTTCAATGGCGGCGATAATACCAGAAGGGCCTCCGCCGATAATGGCAATTTTCATTTTATCGATTACGGTGTTTTTTAATTAAGTGTGTATATAAATTAGCTAAACCGCCTTTAGCTGTTTCACGATATTCTTTTTTTATATCTTGGCCTGTTTGTAACATCGTTTCTGTTACTAAGTCAAAACTAATCGCATGCGTATCTGTTAGATATTGAGCAAGCATTGTTGATGTAATTGCTTTGCTAACTGCAATTGCATTACGTTCTATACAAGGAATTTGAACATATCCGCCAATTGGATCGCACGTTAACCCTAAATTATGTTCAAGGGCAATTTCTGCGGCAACTTCAATTTGAGTTAAATCATATTTTAGAAGTTCAGCATAAGCTGCTGCACTCATTGAACAAGCTGCACCGATTTCGGCTTGGCAGCCTGCTTCTGCACCACTTATAGAGGCGTTATGTTTGATAACATTACCAATTACGCCAGCGGTTGCTAGTGCTTTTAAAATTTCTTCTTCTTGATAATTATTTTCATCGCTTAAATATTTTAATAAAGCCGGCAATGTTCCCGCACTCCCACATGTTGGGGCGGTTACGACAACACCACCACTAGCGTTTTCTTCACCAGTTGCAAAAGCATAAGCACTCATTAAACGTATTGCTCGATTTGAAACATTTTCATTTTCTGGGCTTTGGTGATATAAATCTCTAGCGCGGCGATAAATTTTTAAAGTACCAGGTAATAAACCACTAGCGTTAAGTCCGTTTTCAATAGTTAATTGCATTTGCTCCCATACTTCTTTTAGAAAAGTCCAGATTTCCTTTCCTTCGTAATGTTCAACATAATCTTTAAATCGCCAGTTATTTTGTTTGCAAAGCGCTTTAATTTCAGCAAAATTCTTTTCTAAATAAATGTCTGGTTTATCATATTTCCTTTCGCCTTCAATCGTAAAAGCACCTCCGCCTAAAGAAAAAAACCGTTTAGTAATACTTTCTTTTTTTAGAAAATTAATTGTAATATCAAACGTATTAACATGAGGTGTTTTTGTTTTATAATCAAACGTAACTTTACAAGGTAATGGTGAAAAAGCGTCAATTAAAGATTTATCAGTTAAATGTCCTTTCCCAGTAAAAGCTAAAGAGCCAAACAAAGTTACATCATAAGAAATCGCATCTTTATATCTTTTTTTCATTAAAGAAGCGGCTTTAAAAGGCCCCATCGTATGTGAGCTTGATGGGCCGCGGCCAATTTTATAAAGTTCGCGAATACTTTTCATCTCTTTTTATTATGCCCTTATCTAAGAAAAAAATCCTTGTTTTAATAAACACTACAAGAAGTTTCGCAGTGAATTAGCTTTGATAAAATCGTGAACTTCTTCATAAGCATGAAAAGTTAAATCACCCATTTTTTTATTTAGGTATTGAAATACTAATCCTTCTTGACCTTTTAGTTTCAAATAGTTATCCGAGTCGTTTAATGTTTCTTCTAAAATTGACAAAACAGCTCTTCTTATCATTGCTAATAAAGAATATTCTAACCAATAAAGAAATTTAGTTTGTAAAACTTGTTTTTCTAATTGTTTCATTTTTAAATAAATGTTTAAACCGTCATCCACACTTTGATAAATGTCAACAAAAGCATAAGTATAGTTTAAGTTTTTCATTTTTTTAATATATTTAAATGCATTAGCTTTAATAATCGTGATTTTATCTTTTTGTTCGAACTGAGGAAGTAAATGTTTTTTAAATAGTTTAATTACATTTGCGTCTTTTTCAATAATTGTAATTTTGCTAACTTCTTCTTTTAAAGACGCCATGTAAGGAAAATATCCTAAGCCTAAGCCAAAAATAATAAGTTCGCCTTCGACAAGATCAATACTTGCTTGCATTGTTTCTATTTCATGAGGCGTAATACTCATCCAAACACTACTTTTATAACGTAAAATAGGATACTTAAATTCATTTTTAAAGTAGCCAAAGAAGTTCACTTCTTTAAAATCTTCGCTATTGACTTTAATATCACGATAACTAAAGCCTTCATAAGGATGATAGCTTAATGTATCTAATTGCCAAGACCATTTTTTTTGTTTAGTTACTTTGATGTTTTGATAATAGGGATTGGATTTATACAGTTGTTCGTCTAAACTTATAAAACCATAACTAACGCGTGACGATAAAAGAGAAAAGATTTGTTTATCATCTTCACTAAGAAAATTTAAGACCGTCTCTGTAAAAGCATCATCCTCACTTAAGTGTTTTTTTATTAAATTAGTTAAATCATCTTTTTTTACTAAATTAGGTTCATTAACTAGATAATGCAAAAAGTATCTTGCCGCTAAAATGTTTTCATCTTTAACATAAAACAAATTTTCAAGCTTTTCTTGATCTACTTTATTTAGTTTAAGATTAAGGGGCATTTTTTTACTTATTACGCTTTTTTAATGGATAAATTCCGGTAACTGGTAAAGTAAACATAAAACCGATTGTATCTTTTTTCGAAGTCGATAAAAGATGTTGAATAGCGTTAACAACACGCGTCACTGTTTGAGCATCAGGAATAACAGTAAAAAGCGTTTTGCTTTCGCCAATGGATTTAGGTAATGAACTTGCAAATGGTCCGGTAAGGAGCATTCCAAGTCCTTCGTTTTTTAAGACGGCTTTTGCCATTCCTTCTGATTCTAAAATTGTCGCGCCGCGAACTTTTTCTTCAACGAAAACTTTTAAGATATCACCCATATAAGACAAATCATTAAGAACAATAAATAGTACTTCCATTTTTATACCCCTCCTAGGTTTTCACATTCTTCAACACTATCGCATTCTATTCCTTCAATTGAAGAAAGAAGCTCAAATTTATCAAGACCATATAATTCTCCAGCTTTACTAATAGCTAGTTTAGCAAAAATTGGCCCGCTTGTTTCATAAACAAGAATACTTAACATAATAATTGTCGAAATTAATGGATAAAAGTTCGACATTCGCGCTGAAACAATAACTAAGAGGCCAATTGATACCCCTCCTTGGGGCAACAAAGCAAACCCCAAATATTTTTGTACAGCCGGATCGGCATCGGCAATTTTTGCCCCAACATGTGCGCCGCTAAATTTACCTGTGCCTCGAGCAATAATATAAGCGACGCTTAAAATAATAATAAGGCCCGAGCTTTTAAGTATATTTAAATCAAGGCTAGCGCCCGCAAGCGTAAAAAACAAAACATAGAAAGGCGTTGCTAAATCGTTAACTGCATTAAAAGTATCTTGTGGTTTTTTAGCTAAATTAGCAACAAAACTACCAATCATAATATTAACTAATAAAGTTGAAAAACCGATGCCGTAACCATCTAAAAGATAATTTAAATACATGACAATACCAATCGAAAATAAAATAAAAACAATTGAGATAACTTGTCTTTGATCTCTGGATTTGCCAACTATATTTGATAAAAAAGATAATCCCAATCCAAGTAAGCCACCTAAAAGAAGTGATCCTAAAACTTCAATTAAAGGTTTAAGAATTAAAAGCCAAATGGGTAATCCGCTATTCCCCGTCACTAAAATTTGTGCGATTGAAATAAAAAATCCAAAAACAACAATGCCATAAATATCATCTAATGCTGTAACTGGTAAAATCGTTTTTGTTACTGGTCCATGCGCTCGATATTGTCGAATAACCATCAACGTTGCCGCCGGCGCAGTTGCAGCCGACATCGAAGCTAAAATCATTCCAAACGCAACGTTTTCTTTGCTAAAAGGTTTATAACCATTAGTAATATCACTCGTTTTAGGAATAAAGAATAAAATTAAAAAGACAAAAGCAACGGCAAAAAGTACTTCAAAAATTGTGATAACATTAACTTTTTTACCTGTTTTAGCAATTGTTTTCAAATGGAATTCACTGCCAATACTAAAAGCAATAAAAGACAAAGCTATATCACCGATAAGCTTTAAAGAATTTTGATCGCCTACAGTTATTAAACCAGGAAACTCCTTAAAAATTAGTCCTAGAGATGGTCCAAGGACTAATCCAAAAAGTAAATAACCTGACACGTCAGGTAATTTTAATTTTCGCGCGACTAGCCCGCCAAGAAAACCAACGGCAAGGACTAATGATAATTTAAGAATTAAAACATACACGGCATCCATTTTTTTCTCCTCATATAAATATTAACACATAAGATAGTTATGCGCTTAATAACTCCTATGAGGTTAGCTGACGGGTTAAGGAAATTAAGTTTCCTCTCAAACGATTCACCCCAACAATCGGGTCCCCCACTCGAATAATGGATTCGGAGGTCAATAGTATATTATCGAAAATTATTTTCTTGGTCAATAAGAAGACTTTTTTTATGTTAAAAATTGGCTAATAAAAGCAAAAAACATTGAAATCATCTATATTTTTAAGCTAATTTAAACTTTGCAATCATAAATTTAATTGTTTTTTTATGATTAATTCTTTTTTCACTAATAAGCCATAGGGCATTATCTTTAATCGTGTCGTAAATTGGCCGTGGTTCATAATTTAAATCACGTTTTGCTTTTTCATAAGAGAATTTAGAATGAGTCGTAAGTGTATAAAGAGAATATTTCGTAAATAAAGGTGTCTTTTTATTTTTATAAGCACGCCTTTCTAACATCGGTAAAAAAATCTTCACAAATGAATGAGTAAAAACGACTGGTTTATTTTTACGACCAGCGATTTCTTGCATATTAGCAAAAAAATCTTTAAGAGTAATTTGATGTCCAGTAATTAAATATGGGCCATAAGTTTTTTTAATACTCGCAGTATAAATAGCATCTGCAACATCGCGCACATCAACAAAATCATATTGACCATTAACACGAGCGTTGAGTTTTCCATTGAAATAATCAGTAATTAGCCTCGTCATATGGGCACGACCAAAATCAAAAGGACCAATAATTCCAGAAGGATGAATAATTGTTATTGGATATCCTTCTCCTAGCGCCTCAACAACATTCCTCGTTGCCTCAGCTTTTGTTTTTGCATAACTTCCAACAACTTCATTTTCATTAAAAATTAATGTTTCTTCAATTAAAGTATCGTTTTTTGGTTCTTTAAGGGCGTGAACACTTGAGATATAAATTAAATGGCCAATTCCTAGTTCTTTGACAAACCTTAATATATTATTTGTTCCATTAACGTTGACGTTGTACATTAGCTTGTTTTGAAAATTGCTAATTGAAATAATGCCAGCGCAATGTATTAAACAAACATCTTGGTATGAATAAGGTGTATTGCTTAAATCAAATAAGTTACGCAAAGAATCTTTGTCTAAAACATTTCCTCGAATAATTTCAACAGGATAAGCATCAAGCATGGTTGCTTTTTCTTCAGGCAAAACAAAAGCACGAATTTTCTTGCCTTCCATTGATAGTTTTTTAATTAGGGTGTTTCCTAAATGGCCTGTTGCACCAGTGACAATATATAGCATATATCTACCTCCAAATACGAATTTTAAATGCACATTTCAAATGTACGTTTACATTCTAACAAACAAATAGTAAAATATATATAGAAACGCTATTTAAAATTACATTTAAAAGGAGATATGAAATGGCAAGAGATGAAGTAAAGCAAATGATTATTGATAAGACAAGGGTTCTTATCCAAGAAAAGGGAGCGGTAACAATTAAAGACATTGCTGAAGCAACAAATATGAATGTCGCTGCTGTTAATTATCACTTTGGTTCTAAGGATAATTTAATTCAACTAGTTATTTTTGAAGTATTAAATAAATTAAAACAAGAAATTATGGAAAGGCTCATCACCTTAAACGAAACTCAAGACATGGATTCTTTCTTGTTTGAAACATTAACCCTTTTGTACAACTTTGTTGTTAATAATGTCGGCGTAACAAAATATCTCTTTTTGTCGCTTGATAGCCAATTACTTTCTGCCAATGAATTAATTAATTCGTTTTTTGCTGAAAATGAATTTACAGAACTCGTATATAAACAACTAAACCTTATTATGAAAACAGACGATCCAAAAAAATTAACAACGCGATATATGATTATTTTTTCAAGTGTTGTAATGCCTTTACTCGTCCAATTACTCCAAGGGCAAGAAGGGGTTGCGACAATGTTTACTGATCCAGAGTTTAAAGAATACTATATTAACGATCTTCTTGATTTAATTAAAAAGCAATAATAAATAATAACGAAAATTTGTTGTCGTTTTGTTTTATTTTTAAAAAATCCCTACAAATCTTGGCTGTTTTGAGCAAAATCATGAGGGAATTTTCATTTTTTTGGTGGAGCTGACGAGAATCGAACTCGCTGCCTCATCGTTGCGAACGATGCGCTCTCCCAAATGAGCTACAGCCCCAAACGCTCAATAAGTATATAAATAATAAGAGGAATTTTCAAGTTTAATTAAATCGTACAAACAAAGTTCCCATCGACATAACACTCTTCTTCAAATTGTTCAATTATTTCTTCAATCGTTCCTTCATCGAGTTCACTAGAAATAAGTGCTTCGCCAAATGTTACAAATTCACCGCTAGTAAAATATGTATCTTCGCCATCTTCAACATCAAACGAAAAAACATGTCCTTCCAGTGAAAACGCACCAAATAATGACGAATTTTTTGGATTTAAAATCGATACTATACCCACAATTGAATCATCAAGACCAAATAATCCGGCCTTACCAGATTCATAAATATAAGCAAAGCCCGGAGTAATTGCGCCTGTTGCAACCATGTAAGAAGAAATAAGAATTACACCTTGTAACAAACCAACGATTCCACCAAGAAAAGGCATTGGTCTTTTAAAACGTACTCTTTTAGGAATAACGCGACGAACCAAAAGCCAAAGCAAGGCAGAAAAAACCCAAGAAATTAGGTGAACAAAAAGAACAATGCCAAACCAACTAATAGCACGACATAAACCAAAAGCTAATTCTTTACTATAAGCCAAAGTATATAATTCGCGATTAGTTGAAATGCGACCCAAAACATAAATTAAATGAGTAATAGATGTTAAATCAATCGGCTCTTCGCCACCATAATCAAATTTAGGGTGAAAATTAATTGCGTTAAAAAACTTATCACTCGCGAGCCAATTTGCCATAGGTTTTAAGGCAAAAAGGCCTAAGCCAATTAAAAGGATGACAACAAAAATAAATCGCCATATTGAGCGCCAACCTTTTCTTCGAATTCCTACTATAAAAGAAAAAAGAAGAAAAATTATAATTATTGTATCAAGAACAAATGGTGTTGAAAAAATTTTTATAATTGTTTCAATGACGGCGTTAGAGTCGCTCATTTTTGGTTCTCCTTTTAAAAAACAGCACTATCACTAACAATTAGTATAACACTTTAACGTTCGTTTTTTTATATTCTTAATAAATGACTTTTTCATAAAATAAGTCAAGTCTAATAAACAACTTTTTTTTACTTTATAATGCATTTATGGAGAAAGAACAACTTATTGCTTGCCTAGATTTAAAAGCCTTTTATTCATATGTCGAATGTCTTGATCGCAAACTCGATCCTTTTCAAGCCCCTCTTGTTGTTTGTGATGATGAGCGGGGCGAAGGGACAATTGTTTTATCTGTCTCGCCTTATTTAAAAAGCCAAGGCGTGCCTTCGCGATTAAGAAAAAGAGATTTACCAAAACGCGATGACCTTATTTTTGCTAGACCAAGGATGTCTCGATATATTGAAATGTCATCTATCGTAACGTCGATTTTACTCGACTTCGTTGGTGAAGACGATTTACATATTTATTCGATTGACGAGTCGTTTATTAATTTGACGCCTTACTTAAGGTTTTATAATCTAAGTCCTTATGCATTAGTAAAGGAAATCATTAAAACTATTAATAAAAAGACTGGTTTAAAAGTTAGTGCAGGTATTAGCGAAAATATGTTTTTAGCAAAATGTGCGTTAGAGTTTGAAGGTAAAAAAACAATCGAAGGAATTGCGTACTGGCATAAAAACGATATTAAAACAAAGCTTTGGCCGATTAAGCCTCTTTCTTCTATGTGGGGAATTTCTTCGCGTTTAGAAAAGCGTTTAAACGATCTTGGAATTACAACAATTGGCGAACTAGCAAACGCCTCTGAAGAATTACTCATTAAATATTTCGGTGTAATTGGAAAAGATTTAAAAGACCACGCTAATGGTATTGACTATTCAAATATTCGTGAGAAATATATTCCACAAAATACTTCTTTAGCGTGTGGTCAGTGTCTTTTTAGGGACTACTCTAAAGAAGAAAGTGCAACACTTATTCGCGAGATGTGTGATGACTTATCAAGGCGTTTAAGAAGGATTAATAAAAAAGCAAATACTGTTTCTTTAACGGTGGGTTATACTTATGAATTCGGAGGAGGTTTTTCGCGTCAACTAACCTTAACTAAGTCGACAAATGATGAAGATTCGTTATTCGAAGGTTTATTAATTTTACTAAGAAAACACTGCAAAAACGTGCCTATTCGCCGTATAAGTATTAGTTTTTGTAGTTTAGAGGATGACAATTTTGAACAATTAGATTTATTCAATTGTGAAAGTGAATTAAGGAAGAAACGCTCTTTAAGAGAAGCGTTTGATAACATTGTAAGCTTATTTGGTAAAGACGCTATTTTACGTGCCAGTGCCCTTTTAGAACATTCGACAATTAAATTAAGACACGCTCAAATCGGAGGTCATCGTCGGTGAAAAGCCGCGGAATTATTAAGTGGCTGCCCTTTTCTGCTCTGGAGGAACAATTACCACAAATTAATAAAATAAAAAGAGAGAAGAATAAAATTAAAAAGCCACGTATTAGCCAAGATCTTGCCGAGCATATTAACCGTGTACTTTTAAATATTCCAAAAACAAAAGTGTTAATTACTTATTTTGCAGAGGGCTTTATTTATCAAATTAATGAGCAAATAAAAAAGGTCGATTCGCAAAATCACCTTCTTTATACTTCAACAAAAATTATTTCTTTTAAAAATCTTTTAAATTTGGAACTAGATTAAAACGCCCAATTACCATCTTTAAAAATTAAAACTTCTTTATCGTCCTGCGTTATTCCGACGATTTTTAAATCTTTACTACCAATCATAAAATCAACATGAATCATTGAATCATTAATACCCATTTCAGTCATTTCTTCTTTTGTGTATTTGTGATAATCAATAACGCAATTCGTAAAGCCTGCGCCTAAGGCTAAGTGACAAGAGGCATTTTCATCGTAAAGTGTGTTCCAAAAAAGAATACCAGAATTATTAATTGGTGAGTCAAAGGGAACGAGTGCAACTTCACCTAAATAAGAAGCATAAGGATCCATTTCAACCATTTGTTTTAAAAGCTCTTCATTTTTTTCAGCGTGAACTTCAACAACTTTTCCTTCTTTAAAAACAAGATGAAAATTTTCAATTAGTTGACCTTGATAAGATAAAGGTTTAGTTGAATAAACAACACCTTCTGCCTCGCCTTTTTTTGGCGTTGTAAAACATTCTTCAGTTGGAATATTAGGATTAAAATAAACTTCACTACCTAAAGTTTTTTCACCACCAGCAAGCCAACGAACATTCGGCAATAAACCAACTTTTAAATTTGTGCCATTTGCGCTTGTATAATGTAGTGATTTTAATTTCAATGAATTAAGATGATCGCTTCTTCTTTTTAAATTAGCATTATGTTCACGCCAATTTTCAATTGGGTCTCCTTCTAAGGCCCGGGAAGTAAATAAAATAGCTTCCCATAATTTTTTCATAGCCTGGCCTTTTGATAAGCTTGGAAAAACTTTTTTAGCCCAAGCCGGCCCTGGAACACCAGCAATACACCATTGATACTTATTTTCTTTTTGATCATAGTATGGCTTTAAAATTGGGTATGTAGCTTGGCTGATTTTCGCCATTTTAGTTTGATCAACACCTTTTAAAGCGTCTGGATCTTCACTAAGCAAAAATATAACCGCTGGTAGTGTTTCAACATAATGTTTTGCTCTTTCAATAACCCACTTTTCAACATGGCTTAAAGACGAAAGAGACTCCTTTTTATATACAATCTTATCAATAGGGCTATGCGACCAACGAACTTTTACTGATTTTGCTTTAGCTTTATATGCTTCACTAACAACATATTCAACAAAACGTGGTTGATCGAGTTCGGCATAAATCAAAACATCTTGACCTTTTTGAACATTCGCACCGACTCGAACAATTAATTTTGCATAATTTTTTAGTAATTTAGTATTCATTTCTTTTTTCCTCTTTGCTTACTTTTTAATATAAAATATTGTATCATAATTAAGTAAAATTATTTATAATAATTCATATCCTAAAGGAGAAAATTTATGAAAAAAATGTATAAAGTTTGGGCCACTTGGCAAATTGTTGAAGCTATTATCCTAATAGCTGCAGGCGTTTTAACAATCGTTTTTTCTAATAATGAAGACTTGTATCGTTGGATTTTCGTTGCAATAGGTTCTTTTGTTATCCTTGATGGAGTTTTAAGAGTTCTAATTCCATTTTTTAATAAAGACCCTGGTGATAACACGTTATTTATTGGGATTTTTGAATTATCTTTTGGTATTGTTATCATTCTTCACTCAACAGAAATCACACAACTTTTAATGCACTTTATCGGTGTATTATTATTAGTTGTTGCCGCAGTTGCAACAGCTGATGGAGTCTTAAGAATTAAAAGAAAAGGGGAAAGTCTCTTCTTTCCTATTTTTGAATTTGTCGCAGCTTTAGTATTTATTGCTGTTGGTGTTATTATTTTTGTTGCAATTAGTAATCCTCAATTACAAAACATTGTTTTAATTATTGTTGGGGCCATTTTAATTATTGTCGCAATCTTTGAGATTGCTTTTACGATCAAAAGCTTAGTTAAAAGAAAGAAAAAAGCCAAAGAAGCAATCGTACCAGTAGAGCCGAAAGCTAGCCCAAAAAAAGCTAGTGCAAAAAAAGAAAAAGCCCCTAAAGAGGTAGTTGAAGTTATTGAAGTTAAAGCAATTCCTGCTCTTGAAGAGGAGGAGGAAGAAGTTGTGACTGAAGAAAAAGTTATTTAATATTTGTTAATTCTAAAAAGGATGGCAATTCATCACACCACTTTGTGAAATCATGCCATTCTTTTAATTTATGATAACGTCTTTGTAAATACATTGTTTTAAGTTGTTGATAATTAGTTGTCATCGTCGCGCCTAAACAAAAACCACTCGGTAATGAGGCGATGATTTCATGCCATAAATCTTTTTTACGTGCGTCTTTTTCATCTAAGGAATGGTATTCGTTTACTAATTCATTAATAATTTCAACAACTTTGCTATTTGTTTGAGGAACTACTTGTTTGCGCACATCGAACTTTAAAAGACAATGCATAGTAGATTGCGATGAAACAAAATCAAACCAATGATATCTTTGCGCTTGCTTCCACCAATAAAGAGGAGCGGTAACGTCCATTTGCACAATAATTCCTTTTAAATAATTATCATGGCCTTCGCCTGAGCGTGTTGAACCTAATTTACGTGCCCGTAATAGATCTTTATCATTTATTTCATCAGTTTCAATAATTGTCCGCATTGGATTGCCCGATGCTTTAATTGCTTTTTCTAAACCATAAACTTTTGTATTTTGAATATTAAATTTCATTTTTCATAATCTCCACTAAGTTTTCAAATAAAGCTAAACGAGTAAGTAGGCCAACCCCACCCGGGACAGGAGTTTGTAAAAAAACGTTGCGCCCAGGCTGAACATCTCCATAAAGTACGCCATCAACTCGAGAAAGACCAACATCAATAATAATGGCTGTCTCTTTAAAAGTATGGTCATCATTTAAAAGCCACTTTTGTCCAACAGCAACAACAACAATGTCGGCCATTTCTAGAAAATTATACATATCTTCTCTTTTTGTTTTTGAATGTAAAACAGTTACATTAGCGCTTTCATCAATTAAAAGCTTCGCCATTGGTCGACCAACAATAAAACTACGTCCGATGATAACAGCGTTTTTACCAACTAAATCAACCTTCAGGTGTTTTAAATAATCTAAAATGCCTCGAGGTGTGCACGCCTTTAAAGTCGATAAAGGATGAAAGCCATCAACATCTTTTTTTGGATTAATTGCAACTCTAATTTTTTCACTATCAACATGTTTTGGAAGAGGAAGCTGGACGATAAAGCCATGAATTTCATCATCATTATTTAAAGATTCGACAACTTTTAAAATTTCACACTCTTTTGTTTCAACTGGAAGTTTAAGATGTGTAACTAAAACACCTAGTTCATCAGCGTCTTTCATCTTTCCTTTAATATAAGCATTTGTCGCATCATCATCATTAACTTGCAAGATAGCAAGATGAGGTTTTGTCTTCATTACTTTAATTGTTTCGAAAAGTTTTTTCTTACGACTTAAAACATATTCTTTGATTTCCATAATAACCTCTTTTCTGTATTAAATATTATACCTTTTTTATATACATAATTTAAACCTATAATAGTGTTTTTTAACATAAAAAGCCCCATGCGGGGCTTTAAGTATACAATATAAAACTTATGCGCCTTGAAGAACGCTAATTAAAATCGCAAAGAAGAAAAAGATAATTGCAAAACCGAACGTTAGCCAAGTAATGACTAATTCAGATCCGCGTTCTTTCGTCTTAACAAAGATATTTGTTCCGCCACCAGTAATTGCTCCAGAAGCACCTTCTGATTTACCACCTTGCAATAATGACAAAACGATAATTATAAGAGCGACAATTAAGAAGATAATATCATACCATTTCATTTGTTTTTTCTCCTTTTTTTCCTTTTACGCTTTAATATCTTTACATAATATTATTAATAAAGCAAATGCTTTACGAATTTAAAAGAGCTTTTACTTCAAAAAGAATATCGCGAATTTCTGCTGCTTTTTCAAAATCATAATTTTTAGCTGCTTCTTTCATTTGTTTTTCTAATATTTTAATGTGCTGCTCAATTTCACTGCGAGGGGCTTTGGCTTTAAATAATTTTAAAACTTCAATTTCTTCTTCAACGTTTCTTAAAGGCGAATAAATTTCTTTAATAATTGTTTCAGGGACAATTCCGTGTTTAAAGTTATAGGCTTCTTGGATTTTTCTTCTCCGATTAGTTTCATCAATTGCATATTGCATCGAATTCGTTATTTTATCAGCATACATAATAACAAGACCATTTTTATTCCGAGCGGCTCGACCTATAACTTGAATTAAAGAGCGCGATGATCTTAAAAAGCCTTCTTTATCAGCATCCAAAATTGTAATTAAAGACACTTCAGGAATATCTAAACCTTCACGTAATAAATTAATACCAACAAGAACATCATATTTACCTTTTCTTAATTGATAAATAATTTCACTCCTTTCAAGTGTTTTTGTTTCATTATGTAAATAAACGACTTTAATGCCCTTTTCGCGCAGATAATCCGTTAAATCTTCCGCCATACGAATTGTCAAAGTAATAATCATTGTTCGTTCATTTCGATCTATCCGTCCTTTAATTTCACTAATAATATCATCAATTTGAAAAGACGACGGACGAATTTCAATTTGTGGATCCACTAAACCAGTTGGGCGAATTATTTGTTCAACAACTTCGTTATTTGCTCTTTCGATTTCATAATCACCAGGCGTTGCTGAAGTGCAAATAACTTGCGGCATCACGCGTTCAAATTCACTAAAATTTAAAGGACGATTATCTAATGCGCTTGGCAAACGAAAACCATATTCAACGAGTGTTTCTTTACGTGAACGATCGCCATTATACATTCCTCTTACTTGCGGTAAAGAAACGTGTGATTCATCAATAATAAGTAAAAAATCTTTAGGGAAATAGTCAATTAAAGAATAAGGCCTTACACCAGGAAGGCGTTTATCAATATGACGAGAATAATTTTCAATACCAGGGCAAATACCAAACTCTAGCATGCTTTCAACGTCTTGTCTTGTTCGCATTTCTAATCTTTGTTTTTCTAAAAGCTTGCCTTCTTTTTCAAAATACTCAAGTCGCTTTTTTAGTTCTTCTAAAATTGTCACGGTTGCTTCTTGAACACGTTTTCTTGTTGAAGCATGACCATAAGCTGGGTAAATTGGATAAGTTAAAAAGGACTTCAATATTTGGCCTGACAGTTTATCATTTAAAGTAATTTTCTCAATTTCGTCGCCAAAAGTATCTATTTTTAAATAATGTTCACTCATATGAGGTGGGCAAATTTGGATAATGTCACCTTGGACGCGAAACGTGCCAGGTACTAAATCTAAATTATTACGACTATATTGAGCATCAATTAATCGATGGAATAAAGTTTTTCGATCAAGTGTTTCGCCAACACGAATTTCAAAAACTAAATTCCGATATTCGTCTGGGTCAGTAAGACCATAAATTGAAGCAACTGAGGCAACAACAATCGTATCACGTCTTTCTAAAACAGAGTTAATCGCAGACGTTCTAAGCATTTCAATTTCTTCGTTCATCACCGCACTTTTATCAATATAAGTGTCGGATTTAGGTAAGTATGCTTCTGGTTGATAAAAATCAAAATTTGAAACAAAATATTCAACACGATTATGCGGAAAAAGTTGCTTAAATTCACTATATAATTGACCTGCTAGTGTTTTATTATGTACTAAAACAAGTGTTGGTTTTTGCACTTTTTCAATTACGTTTGAAACAGTAAAAGTTTTGCCAGTCCCGGTTGCGCCGAGAAGAACTTGCATTTTTTTGCCTTTATTTAAACCTTCCACAAGTTTTTTAATTGCTTCTGGTTGATCGCCTGTTGGTTTGTAATTTGATACTAATTGAAAAACATTTTTTTCCATTTTTGCTTAATCTTTTTTATTCCTGGCATCTTTTTCAAGCATCGCAAAAAGAAAACCATCAATATGCCCGTCCATGATTTTTTGAACGTCACTTTCTGAATAATTCGTTCGATTATCTTTAACAAGTGTATAGGGAGCAAAAACATATGAACGGATTTGACTTCCCCATTCGATTAATTTTTGCTCGCCGATGATTTTTTTTAATTCTTCACTTTTTTTCGTTTCTTCTAATTCATAAAGTTGGCCTTTAAGCATTTTAAGAGCCATTTCTTTATTAAGTAATTGCGAGCGTTCAATTTGGCATGAAGTTACAATGCCTGTTGGTAAGTGCGTAATGCGAACTGCACTTTCAGTTTTATTAACACTTTGACCACCCGCACCACTACTACGGTATGTATCAATTTTTAAATCTTTCTCATTAATTTCAATATTAATATCATCGTCAAATTCAGGCACGACATTAACTGAAGCAAATGATGTATGTCGCCTTGCGTTTGAATCAAAAGGTGAAATACGAACGAGACGATGAACGCCTTTTTCACTTTTTAAAAGTCCATATGCATTTTTACCGCGAATTATTAACGTAACAGATTTTATACCAGCCTCTTCACCAGCAAGATAGTCTACAACTTGCATTTTAAAACGATGACGTTCTGCCCATCTTGTGTACATCCGATATAGCATATCGGCCCAATCATGGGACTCGGTGCCACCTGCTCCAGGATGAATAGTTAAAACAACATTATGATTATCAAACTTACCAGTAAAATATAAACTAGTCCGTAAAGAGTGGACGTCTTCTTTTAAGTCATTTAAAGATTCTTCAATTAATAAAAGCATATCTTCATCATCGCTACTTGTAATTTTTAAAAGTTCTTCTAAATCTTTATGTGTTTTTAAAATTTTCTTGTAAGTATCGTAAGTTTCTTTAACTATTTTATATTCATTTAAAACATTTAAAGCTTCTTTTTGTTCATGCCAAAAATTAGGTTTAGCTTGTTTATTTTCTAATTCATTAATTTTAGTTTCTAAAAGAGCGAGGTCAAAGAGAATCACCGAGTCGATAGACAAATTTTGCTAAGTCATTAAAAATAACTTTTAAATCTATTAACTCTTTCATTATTCCTTATCCGCCTTCGTGTTTTCTTGAGGCTTGTTATCTATAACGTCTTTTTCGTTTTGTTCAGGTTTTTTAATTTGAACAATCGCGTTTAATAATTTTAAACACGAGTCAACTGAAACTTTTTCTAACATATCTCTAAAAAGTGAATGCCCTTCATTAACGTAATCTTGAAGAGGATTCGTGTTTGCATAAGACCTTAAATAAATAGCTTCTCTTAAGCGCGACATCGTATCAATATGTTTTGTCCAGTTTTGGTCAATTGTTTGAAGGGCTATTTGTCTTTCAACTTGGTTTGCAACTTCTTCACCCCATTCACGACGTTTTAAAACATATTGATCATATAAGGTATCACCTAAATCTTGCCCGGCCTCATCAGCAGGAGATTCATCATAAGCAGCAGCCCGAAATAAACCTTCTTTTAAAAAGCGCGGTTCAACGAGTTTTTTTAATGCTTCTCCATCAATAATCCCATCACGAGCTCCTTCAGGTACGGCTTTATGTGCTAAATATAAACCAGCCATTTGGAAAAAATCAAAAATCATATCGTTAATGTCTTCAGCAAATAAAATTGAGTCACGACGATCATAAATAGCAGTTCTTTGTTTAGCAATAACGTCGTCATAATCAAGCAAATTCTTACGAATGTCGAAGTTTTTGCCTTCAATTTGTTTTTGTGCAGACGTAATAAAATTAGAAAAGATACGACTTTCCAAAGCGTCTTCACCTAATGATTCGATTCTTTGTTGTAAGCTTTCCGCCCCAAAGCGCCGCATTAAATCATCATCAAAAGAAACATAAAACCTTGAAAAGCCTGGGTCGCCTTGCCGTCCACTACGCCCACGCAATTGATTATCGATTCTTCGTGCTTCATGACGTTCGGTACCTAAAACACATAAGCCACCTAAAGCCCTAACTTCATCATCAATTTTAATGTCAGTTCCACGACCGGCCATGTTTGTTGCTAAAGTAATTGCACCTCTTTTACCAGCTTGAGCTATAATGTCAGCTTCTCGAGCATGGTTTTTAGCGTTTAAAACTTCATGCTTTAAACCGGCATCAGAAAGCAGCTTACTTACTTCTTCTGAAGACTCAACTGAAACCGTTCCAATTAAAAGTGGTTGACCTTTTTCATGCCTCTCTTTTGCTTCTTGAACTAAAGCCGCAAGTTTTGTATGCTTGCGAGCATAAATATAATCAGTTGCATCATCACGAATAATTGGTCGATTTGTTGGAATTGCTACAACGCGCATGTTATAAATTTTTCTAAATTCTTCTTCTTCGGTTTTGGCTGTACCTGTCATTCCTGATAGTTTTTTAAATAAACGGAAGAAATTTTGATAAGTAATCGTTGCCAAAGTAATTGTCTCTTGTTTAATTTCAACATTTTCTTTTGCTTGAATAGCTTGTTGTAAGCCGTCAGAATATTCACGACCTCTTAAAATTCGACCTGTAAATTGGTCAATTAATTGAATTTGATTTTCTTGATCTACTAAATATTCAACATCACGCATCATAATATAATTAGCTTTTAAAGCTTGAACAATTCGATGAACTAAATCCTGATGTTCGGGGTCATATAAATTGCGAATGCCAAACATCCTTTCTGCTCGCGTATTTCCTTCTTCAGTCAAACTACACGTTTTTGATTTTATATCTACTTCAAAATCACGTTCTCTTTTTAATGTTTTTACAAAACGATCAGCAACTGTATATTGTGAAGCACTAGCTTTTGCTCCGCCAGAAATAATAAGAGGTGTCCGGCTTTCATCAACTAAAATTGAGTCGGCTTCGTCAACAACAGCATAATTTAAGCCGCGCAATACACGAGATTGTGCATTAGGCGCCATATTATCTCTTAGATAATCAAAACCTAATTCAGAGTTTGTAGTATAAGTAATATCACAAAGATGTGCTTCTTTCTTTTCGCTATTTGTTTTTTCACGAATATTAACGCCAACCGTTAAACCTAAAAAGCGATAAATTTGTCCCATCCAATCAGCGTCTCGTTGAGCAAGATATTCGTTAACTGTGACAACATGAACACCTTTACCTTTCAAGGCATTTAAATAAACAGCCATTGTCGCAGTTAAAGTTTTACCTTCCCCGGTTCTCATTTCCGCAACATCACCACGATCTAAAACGAGTGCGCCAATAACTTGCACTTGAAAAGGAAATTGACCAAGTGTTCGCCAAGCGGCTTCACGAGCAACAGCAAAAGCTTCATATTTTATATCATCACTTGAAGCGCCGTTTTCTAATTTTTCTCTAAATTCGTCTGTTTTAGCACGTAATTCTTCATCAGTTTTAGTCTTCATAAGTTGTTCAAAAGCTAAAACTTTTTCGCTTTCACGATAGTACTTTTTTAATGTTCGTTGATCAAACCGGAATATTTTTTCTATAAAATTTGCCATATAATTAACTCCACTTCAGTTTTGTTAGCCTTAATATTTTACCACTAAACACAGCGTATAACAAATTATAATAATTTATTATGTCGCTTTCGAAATTACTAAAATTTGGATTTTTTTCGGTTGATGTTTTTTTACTAAATTTAAACATGCATTTAATGTTGATCCACTTGTTATAACGTCATCGACAAGAAGGATTTTTTTATTTTTAATATTAAAATTCTCATCCCAAATAATGTAATCTTGAATCTTTTTTCGTTCTTCTAAATTCAAATCGCTTTGCTTTCGATCATTTATTTTAATAAGAGGCGAAATCATCGGTATTTTTAAAATTTTAAAAATTTCACTTAAGTGGTTGAACCCCCTTTCTTTTTCTCTTTGAATAAAACTTGGCACTAAAACAATCAAATAACCGAAATATTTTAATTTCAGAAATAAATAAATTGAAGATAAGAAAATTGAGGCAATTTCAATGTCTCCATTTCCTTTTAATTTATAAAGAGTATTTTTAAGAAAATCGTTATATTCATATAAAATTAATGTTTTTTCGTTTTGTGTTTTTGTATTTTCAAAAATCGGGATAAAACAGCTTAAACACTCGTAACATAAATCATTATCGGGATGTAAAAAATTAACCATATTAAATTCAGTGAATTGTTTAAAACAAACTTTACAAACTTTTATTTTTTGTATTAATTTCATTAACTGCTTCTTTCATAAATTTTGTTGTTTTATTAGCAATAAACAAAACATCACCACTTGGAGCGTCAATTTTTCTCCCAACGCGTCCGGCAATTTGAACAAGAGTAGCTTTATTATAAATAGGGTGATCACTTTCAAATACTACAACTTGGAGATTTTTAATAGTTACGCCCCTTTCTAAAACTGATGTCGTTACTAAAAAAGAATATTTATTAAGACGAAAATCACTAATAATTTGTGAGCGATTTTCTCTTTTTGAATGGACATAATTTCCTCCTTTAACCCATTTATTAAGAAAATTAAAAAGTTCTTCACAAAGGAAGATTGTTGGAGTAAATATAAAAACTGGTTGTTGTTTTTGAACATATTCTTTTAGTTTTCTGAGGAGAAAAAAATATTTTAATAAACCTATTTTTTCTTTAATTTGTGGAACGGGCAATGGGTGTCCGTGATATCTTTGATCTAAACTAATAAGGCAACCTCCTTCTTTTTGAAAATTATTTAAATAATTTTTTTCAACAGTTGCTGACATCATCACGTATTCACCTTTTAAGCTTCTTTTTAATAAATTCATAAGGACTTCATCGCCTGCAAAAGGAAAAGCGTCTGTTTCATCAACAATTAGAAGGTCAAAATAATTTTCATAACGAAAAAGTTGATGCGTCGTCAAAACAATAATTTCTCCTTCTAATATTTGATGATGACCTCCATAAACCGCTATAACTTTATTTAAAGGAAAAACATATTTTAAGCGTTGAAAAATTTCAATAACGACATCGCGACGAGGAATTGCAAACCCGACTTGTTTACCAAGAATTAAACTCTGATGAATTACTTTGTATGTTAATTCCGTCTTTCCTGCGCCGCAAACTGCACTAACTAAAACATTTTGCTTTTTTCCGATGGCACTAGCAATTTGAAAAGAAGCACGATATTGATCTTTTGAAAGCCGATAAGAAAGATTTAATTTACTTTTAAAACTTTTACTATTATTTTCCTGTGCTTGACGACCTTGAAAAGATATACATTTTCGACAATAAGGTTCGCCGTTTTTATAGCCTATGTACTTTTCATCATGATTTTTACAAATATCACAAATAAACATCCTAAAAGATATTTAAGTAAGGTGTTTATAAAAAAGTTTAAAAAATTAATTTATTCGGATTCAGTTTTTTTTATTAAATTAACACGTTCAGTATGTCGACCTTCTTCAAATGTTGAATTTATGAATAAATCAACACGACGTAAAACGTCTTCTAACGCCATAAACTTTTGACCAAAAGCAATCATATTCGCATCATTATGTTCTTTTAAAAGACGTGAAACTTCATCATTATAACCAATACCAGCACGAATACCTTTTACTTTATTTGCCGCCATCATAACGCCTTCACCACTTGTACAAACAATTACGCCTAAATCTGCTTCGCCATAAGCAACTTTACGAGCAGCGGCAACAGCATAAATTGGATAATGAACAGATTCATTAGAAAATGTACCAACATCGTAAACATCGTGGCCGTTTTTTTCTAAATGAGCTTTTATTTCACTTTTATATTCATACCCGCCATGGTCACTAGCTACAACTATACGCATATTAGTTCTCCTTTGTACAATTCATAATTTCTTTTAAAGAAATACGACCTTCTCTTAGGATTTCTACCTTATCATAAACTTTTACAACACTTGATGGCAAGAAAGATTTTGCTTCTCCAAGAATAATTCCATCTATTTCATGACCAAATTCTTCTATTACTTCTTTATCATTAACAAGTGGTTTTTGACCTTCGCGATTAGCACTAGGAACTAACAAAGGCGCTCCTACTAAACTTATTAATCGTCTTAATTGTTTATCAGCAGGTACCCTTATACCAATAACGTTCGTTCCAAGATGAGTCCAAAAAGGTAAATTATCTTTTGCTCTTACTAAAATTGTAAGATCACCAGGCATGAACTCATTTATTACTTTTATTTCTTCTTTAGAAAGAAGGGCGTATTTACTTATTTCTATTGTTGAAGACAACATTAAAGAAAAAGGCTTTTCAGGTGAACGTCTTTTTATCTTAATCAAGTGCTCATAGGCACTAGAATCATCATATATAATACCTAAACCAAAAACTGTTTCAGTCGGAAAAGCAATAATTTTACCTTTTCGTAAGTACTCCGCTACTAATTCAATTTCTTGATAAGTAAATTTTTTCATAAATCCATTTTATCCTTTGTAATTAAAATTGAAACAATTCGATCTTTTTTATTTATGTCTTTAATTATTTCGTATTGGGCGTTAGGAGTATATTTATTAATCAAACTAATTATTTCATTTTTCATGTTTTCACCAATTTCAAAAATAATTAAAAGTTTTTCATCAAAAACTAAATGATGATTTTTTAAAATCTCTTCATAGACTGAATTATCTTTATTAACTATTAGGGCTTGCTTAGGCTCGTAGCTAAGAACGCTCTTTTCTAAATCTAATTTACTTTCAATATAAGGAGGATTTGAAATAATAACATTAATATTTTTTCGTTTTGATATAAAGGGAATTAAGTTTTCACCATGAAAAAAATCAACATCTAATTTATGTTTTGTGGCATTAATTTTTGCTACATCTAAGGCATCATTTGAAATATCTGATGCAAAAACTTGAGCGTTAATAAAATGCCTTTTTAGACTTAAAGCAATAACGCCAGAACCAGTGCCAATATCAGCAATATTTATATTGTCATTTTCAAAAATTTCTTTTGTTTTTTTAATTGCAAATTGCACTACTTCTTCAGTTTCCATTCGCGGGATTAAAACACGGTTATCGACATAAAAATTTTCACCTAAAAAGTAAGATCTTTTTGTCAAATATTGAATTGGCTCATCATTTAAAAAACGCGCTAAATAGGCGCGAAAAGCATCTAAATCGGCAAATTTTTGATGTTTTTGTAAATAAAATTGCGACATATCATCAAAATTATGTATGTAGCAAATTAGTTCTCTTATAGCAATCTCGTAACTTTTTAAAGTGGGTATTAAGCGCAAAGCTTCTTCATAAACTTCGCCAATTGTAGATGTCATTTATTTCCTAACAATTTTTGTTGTTGATCAAAGTGAATTAAAGCATCAATGACTTCGTTTAAATCGCCATCTAAAATACGATCTAATTTTTGTAAAGTTAAAGAAATGCGATGGTCAGTTAAGCGATTTTGCGGAAAATTATATGTCCGTATTTTTTCACTTCTTTCACCAGTACCAACTTTTAATTTTCTTTCACTTCCTAATTTAGCTTCTTGTTCTTCTAAAAGTTGTGCATAAATTTTTGCCCTTAATAAACGCATAGCAATTTCTTTATTTTGTAATTGTGATTTTTCTGTTTGACAAGCAACGGCAAGACCAGTAGGAAGGTGTGTAATACGAACAGCGCTTTCGGTTTTATTAACGCTTTGGCCGCCTGCTCCTTGTGAACGAAATGTATCAACTTGTAAATCGCTATTTTTAATATCAAGTTCAATTTCATCGGCTTCTGGCATTACTAAAACTGTCGCAGTTGAAGTATGAATTCGACCTGAGGCTTCGGTTTTTGGAACGCGTTGCACACGATGTGCTCCACTTTCAAATTTTAATTTCGAATATGCTCCTGTACCTTTAATCATAAAAGCAACAAAAGAGTAGCCACCAATTCCAGTAGCGTTTTCATCAACCATTTGAATTTTCCAATTTTGCTGTTCGGCATATTTTATGTACATTCGAAATAAATCGCCGGCAAAAAGGTTCGCTTCATCTCCACCAACAGCTCCACGTATTTCAACAATTATATTTTTATCATCGTTAGGATCTTTAGGAAGTAATAATAACTGCATTTCATTGATGAGATTATTTATTTCAATTTCTAATCGTGAATATTCTTCTTTACCAAGTTCAGCGAGTTCTTTATCATCTTCATTCATCATTAATTTAGCTTCTTCGCTTTGTGTTGTTAATTTTTCGTATTCATTAAATTTATCAACAACATCAGCTAAAGATGCTCTTTCTATAGAAAGAGTTTTAAAAAGTTTTACGTCTTTTAAAACACTTTCATTAGATAGCTGTTCATCAATTTCTTCAAGCCGAAGTCTTGTCGTTATAAGTCTATTAAGCATGCTTTCTTCCATAAATTTTCCCTTACTATGCCTTAAAAATTATATCATATATTCGGCTTTATATAAAAGTTTTTAGACTACTACACTACAATAAGAGTGTTTTTTAGGCTCTTACTTTTTGTGGTTTTCTCTAACAATTAAGTCTTTTTTTCTTTATTCATATAGAATAAAAATGTATAATAACGAATGAGGTAAAAAAATGAGTTATAAAGCTTTATATCGGACTTATCGGCCAAAAACTTTTCTTGAGGTTGCTGGTCAAAAACATATTGTTAAAACATTGCAAAACGCTTTTTCGTTTAATAAAATTGCGCATGCTTATTTATTTAGTGGACCACGAGGTATTGGTAAAACTTCAATGGCGAAATTATTTGCAAAATCTTTAAATTGTGAAGAAGGACTTGGACAACAATGTAATAAATGTAGCAATTGTACAAGCATTAATGACGGTTCTCATCCTGACGTTATTGAAATTGATGCAGCTAGTAATAACGGTGTCGAAGAAGTTCGTGATTTAGTTGAAAAAGTAAAATATTTGCCGATTAAAGGAAAATATAAAGTTTATATAATCGATGAAGTTCATATGATGACAAGTGGGGCTTTTAATGCTTTGTTAAAGACGCTTGAAGAACCTCCTTCACACGTTATTTTTATTTTAGCGACAACCGAACCACATAAAGTAATTCCAACAATTGTCTCACGTTGTCAAAGATATGATTTTACGAAGGTTGAAGACGATGCTCTTCGTGAAAAAATGATTGAAATTTTAAAACTAGAAAGCATTAATTATGAACTTAATGCGGTTAATGCAATTATCGAATTAGCCGACGGAGGAGTTCGCGACGCTTTATCAATTTTAGAACACGTCCTCGCATATGCTGGTAACGAATTAAAGGAGAAAGATGTTTATACACTCTTTGGGTTAGCATCAACAAAAGAAAAACTCGATTTATTAACTGCAGTTGCAACAAACAACGTTAAAGAAGTTTTAGAAAGGTTTGAAGGCTTAGTTGCTTCAGGAATTGATTTAAAACGTTTAACGACTAGCTTGCTGGATATTTTGAAAGATTTACTTATTTATTTAACGACTGAAGAACATTTTCTTTTAACCTTAATAAATGAAAAACAGGCAATAGATTTAGGAAAAGTCATTAATTTAGCAAAATTAGATGAAATGATTGAAGCACTTCTAAAAGCAAACGCTGATTATAAAATTGTTGCAAACATCCGCTCTTTATTTGAATTAGTTTTATTAAGACTAACAACTTCAATGAAAAAAAATGACAAACAAGTCCGTGAAGAAAAAGAAGTAGAAAAGCCTAAAATAGTCAAAAACGCTTTACCTGAGAAACAAATTAAAAAGGAAACTGTTGTTGAAAAAAAAGAAGTCATTACTCCTAAAAAAGAAGAAAAAAATAATGGAGAAATTCCTGGATGGCTGTTAGACGATGAAATTTCTAGTCCTAAAAACGAAAAGAAAAGCAAAACAAAAAACGTCTCACTAAATGGAGAAAAATTTGTTTTGGATGATCATACATTAATACATTTAATGGTTTTAGGAAATAAGGAAGAGCGATTAAATTTACACGATAAATGGGATTATCTAAATAGCTTTTTGGGTGACCCAATTAAAGGAGAAATTGCTTCTTTATTAAAAGATGGACGTCCCTATATCGTTACTAATCAAGTATTAGTTTTAGAATACGACTTTGAAGTACTTGCTAATCGTCTGAATATTAAAAAGAATCAAAACTTAATCAATTCGCTTGTTAAGGAAATGATTAATAGGGAAGTTTTTGTATATGCAGTTGTTCGTAATGATGCTTTGCGTTTACAAAAAGAATTTCTAAATTTAAGACAGCTTGATCAATTGCCTAAAGGCGATGAACTAGAACTTAATTTAAAGGAGGTAAGAAATGAATAAAATTAAAGATTTGCTTAATGAAGCACAAAAAATAGATGCAAATTTAAGGCAAGCACACGCCGAATTAGCCCAGGAACAATTTAAAATGTCGAAAAATGGACTTGTTTCTTTTACTTTTTATGGTGATCGGACGATTAAAGACGTTGAACTAACTAAAGAAGGGTTAAATCCTGACAACAAAGAACTACTTGAAGACACAATTAAACTTGTTATTCATGAAATTTTACAACACATAAAAAAGGCCGAAGACGATATTAATTCGCAAATTATGGGTTCAACTAAAATAGAAGGCTTATTTTAATTATGAAAGAGTTAAGGGCTTTAAGTCGGCTAATAGATTCTTTTTTAAAATTGCCTAGTGTTGGAAAAAAATCAGCTGAACGAATGGCTCTTGCTGTTTTAGAAATGGATGAAGAAGATATTCAAGAATTTGTTTATGCATTAACGAATATTAAAAATAAAATTCAAAAATGTGAGGTTTGTGGATTATATAGTGAAGAGCAGAAATGTGAAATATGTCAAGACCAGGAGCGAGACAAAAAAAGTATTATTGTTGTTTCATCTTTTAAAGACGTCTACGCTTTTGAAAAACTAAAATCTTACAATGGTTTATACCATGTTTTAGGCGGAGCATTAAATGCAACACGAGGTATCGGAGTTAATGAATTAAATATTGAATCCTTACTAAACCGTGTCCATTTGGACAAGATTGAAGAAATTATTTTAGCAACTAATTCAACAATTGAAGGCGAAACAACAGCTTTATATATTGCAAAATTATTAGAAAAAGAAAATATTAATACCACGCGCTTAGCTTATGGTTTACCTATGGGTGGGTATGTCGATTATGCCGACTCTTTAACTTTAAAAAAGGCGTTAGAAGGACGAAGAAAGATATAGGAGCATAATATGTTTATTACTTTTGAAGGACCCGAGGGAAGTGGAAAAACGAGTGTTGCTAAAAAAATTGCTGAACTCTTAAAGAAAAATGGCTATCAAGTTGTTTTAACTCGTGAGCCAGGTGGAACACCAATTGCTGAACAAATACGTGATATTATTTTAGACAAAAAAAATACGGCTCTAGACGCACGTGCCGAGGCTTTACTTTATGCGGCTAGTAGGCGACAACATTTAATCGAAAAAGTATGGCCGGCATTAAAAGAAAATAAAATTGTTATTTGTGATCGTTTTCTTGATTCTTCTCTTGCTTATCAAGGAGTAGGTAGAGAACTAGGAGTTAATGAAGTGCTTAATATTAACTTATTCGCTACGGAAAATACATATCCTAATTTAACTCTACTTTTTGATTTAACGCCTGAGCAAGGTCTTGCGAGAATTGAAAAAAATAAAAAGCGTGAAGTTAATCGACTTGATTTAGAAAATATTACATTCCATACAAAAGTGCGTAATGCATTTTTAGAATTATCCAAAAAATATTTTGCGCGTTATGTAATTATTGATGCCTCTAAGACATTTGATGAAGTCGTTTTAGCAACTTATGAAGTAATATTAAACCGATTAAAAACTGAAAATGAACGTAACTAATTATTTAATTAAATATCAACCGATTTTATATCGTATTTTTTTAAATACTTGGAAAAATAAAAAAGTTAGTCATGCTTATTTATTATCTGGAGAGCCTGGCACACCATTAAAAGAAGTGGCGCTTTTTTTAGCAAAAACACTAGTTTGTGACGACCCACAGCCTCTTGCTTGCGAAAAATGTCTTTCTTGCATAAGAATTAGTGATGGAACATTTAGTGATTTAATGGTGTTTGATGGGCAGGAAAAGACAATTCGAAAAGAAAACGTTAGTGAAATTACTTTTGATTTTGAAAAAACAGCTTTTGAAGCTAAAGGTGTTATGATTTATATTTTGCATTTGGTTGAAAATATGACTGTTGAGGCCGTTAACTCTTTATTAAAATTTCTCGAGGAACCAGGCAAAAATGTTTATGCTTTTTTAACAACGGAAAACGAGAGTAAAATACTGCCAACAATAATTTCTCGTTCACAAGTATTAAATTTAAAAACTATTAATAAAGATGAATTAATAAAAGAAAGTGTTGAGCTTGGGGCTTCATTAGAAGACGCAGAACTTTTAAGTCGCTTTTTTAATGATTCAACAACGCTTCTAGAAAATAGTCAAAAACAAGATTACCAAGATGCAAAAAAAGCTTTAATTAAACAACTTGAGGCGTTTTTGGTTTCTAAAAATGAAGCTGTTTTTATTTTGCAACGGGAAGTAACACCATTATTAAGAACAAAAGAAACAGCTCGTTTTTATTTAGATATGCTCACAATCGTTTTTGAAGATCTTATTAATGTAAAATTAAATAATCGGCTCGTTTTATCAACTTATGATAAGATGTTAAAAGAGTTAGCAAGCAAGTTAACACACCTTGATGAGTCACTTGTTATGATTATGACCTCAAGAGGCAAAATAGATTTAAATGTGAATATTTCATTACTCTTAGACTATGTAATATTCCAAATTATTAAGGAGTAGTTTTATGATTGATAATTCAAATAATTATTATATCGGTGTACGCTTTGTTGAAAATCCTAAAGCTTATTATTTTAGTACCTCGGATGAAACTTTAAAAAGTGGCGATCACGTTATTGTTGAATCATTGCGCGGAATTGAACTTGTTAGTGTTTTAAGTAACGCTCAACATATTAGTGAATATAAATCCAATTTAGATTTAAAACCAATTATTCGCCGGGCAACCAAAGAAGACCTTTTTTTACATGAAGCGAATATTAAATTAGCAAAAGAAGCACTAAAACTATGCGAAAGCGCTATTAAAGACCTTAATTTAGATATGAGATTGCTTTTTGCTCAATATACTTTAGATGGCACAAAAATCACCATAACTTATGTAGCAGATGGGCGTGTTGATTTCCGCGAATTACTAAAAGTTTTAGCTGCTAAACTACGTTGTCGCATCGAGCTTAGACAAATTGGCTTACGTGATAAAGCAAAAATTGTCGGGGGCATAGGTGTGTGTGGTCTTCCTTTATGTTGTTCAACCTTTTTACAGAACTTTGAAATTATTTCTATTAACCATGCAAAAAATCAAATGCTTACTTTAAATATTCCTAAACTAAGTGGACAATGCGGAAAACTTGTTTGTTGTTTACTTTTCGAAGATGAGCAATATAGTGAATTAAAAAGAAATTTTCCAGCAATTGGCGATGAATATATAATCGGAGGCGAAACATACAAAGTTACCTCTTATAATGTTTTAAGCCGCACTTTACGTCTTGATTCAAAAGAAGATGTTCGCTTTCTTGAATTAGAAGAATTGAAAAAAAATAAAAAGGTTATTAAAAAATGAAAAGAGAATTAAACTTTACTGGTACTAGTCCAATTCTTTATATTGTCGCAACGCCGATTGGTAATTTAGACGAAACGAACCAACGAGCAATCGATATTTTAAAAGAAATGGATTATATAGCTTGTGAAGATACACGCGTTACTATCAAGTTATTAAACCGCTTTAAAATTAAAAAGACGTTATTTTCATGTCGTGAATTCAATGAAGTCGCCAGTGCAATGAAAATTATTGAAGATTTAAAAAAAGGCTTAAAAATAGCTTATTTAACTGATGCTGGCTATCCTGCTATTTCCGATCCAGGCGGCCGTCTTATTCAAAAAGTTTTAGCAGAAAAAATTAAAGTTAGTGTTATTTCTGGCTCAAGTGCTTTTTTAAACGCACTTGTAGGTTCGGGATTAAATACAGAACGTTTTTATTTTCATGGTTTTTTATCGCCTAGAGAAAAAGTTCGCGCTGAAGAATTAAGACATTTAATTCAAAGACCTGAAACTTTAATTTTTTATGAAGCTCCTCACCGCATTTTAAAAACACTACAAACAATGCTTCAAGTTTTAGGTAATCGTCGTGCTTGTTTAGCGCGTGAATTAACAAAAAAACATGAAGAGTACATCAGAATGAATTTAAGTGAGTTAGTTGAACTTGAAAAGGAAACTTTAAAAGGTGAGATGGTAATTGTCATTGAAGGCTTTAATAGTGAATCCCCAATGCGTTTTAGTGATGAAGACATTAACAAACTTGTTTATTCAATAATACGAACAGGTGTATCGCCAAAAGACGCAATTAAAAAAGTAAGCGAACAATTAAATATTAGTAAAAATTATGTTTATAAAGTTTATACTAACTTTTTAACTTAGTCTTCTTCGACGATAATATTTTTCTTTTTCTTTAAATCAACAAAGGCCCATAGGGCAACTGAGCCACCAAATAAAGCCAAGCCACTAAAAGTAACAATTAAGCCAGTTGATAAATATGGTGTAAAATATTTCATTTCATACGTTGTTTCGCCTTTTTTAGAAACAAAACCAACAAACCCGCCTTGGGCGTTGAAAGTTTGTAATTTTTCATTTTGACTACTATTTTTTGCGTAAACTTGCCAACCACTACCATAAGCTACTTGCGTAATAACAAAACGCTCCTCACTAAAATTAGTTTTAAAAGAGAAATAATTAGTATCGCTAATAATATCCGTAAGAGGGTATTGTTTTAAATTAGCTAATTTATTTTGAATGTCGCTCCAACTTTCAACATAAACTTCCGTATTAGGGTAGACAATTCCAGTACCAGCCGGAACGATAATTATTTTTTTGACAGGTTCAGTAGCGTAAAATCCACGATAATATTTTTGATAGGCTTCGTTATTATTATGATAATCGGTTGTTAGGACGCGGTCTAAAGTTGGATCTAGTTCTCCGTTTTCATTATAACCATCCCCTATTAAATAAATACGTCCTCGATAATCAGTTGAGGGCATTTTTAATGGATAACGAATCATTAAATAAGAAGGTTGAGTAGTTATATACTTACCGCTAGTAGGCGTGATAACAAGTTGCGTTTTATCTCTAACAACTTTTGTACTTGCCTCACTAAAAGGAAACGTCTCGTATCCATCTAAATAAAGATCTGGTTGAAAAGGATTAAAATAAAAGTCAGTATCATATAAAGTTTTTTTAGTATAAATTCTTTTTGCATCTAAAGTGGGGGCTTCAGAAGCATTAAAATGTGAATATTCATCAAGAATGGATTCTATATCCTCATTTTCTAAAATCGCTCCTTTTAAATAAGCCTCTTCATTACGTATAACATCAAACGAATGATTATTACGAGTATGAAAATCATTATATATTCGGTTTTCACCAGGATTTTTATAATACAAAGTATCATAAGTAAAACCTAAAGAAATATAATTTTCCTCATCATTTTGATAAAGGCGATAACCAGGTTTTTCTAATTGTTCAAGTCGCGTATATCCCAAGGGAACATTCATATCAAAAACGTATCTTTCTCCATCTTTATAAAAAGTTGTTTCTGATTCTTTAAATAAGTAATATTTAACACCTAAAAAAGCATCTAAGTTATAACGTTTCTCTTGAGCGCCACCAATCCATGAAGTGTCGTGTTTAAAAATATGTGACATCCGTACAAAATCAATAACATCAAAATTATAAAGGGAGTGAAACGTTGAAGTACCGTTAAAGTTTTCTACAGCAGGCAAGTTATCATTACTTAAATAAGCGCGTGTCGATTGTACACGATAGAAAGAATTATCATATTCATTAAGGTTTTTAATAATTTCGGTTTCCACTGTATAATTTTCATGCCCGCCACTAAGTGAATCTTTATAAGAAATAACACCGTGGAAATTCATTACAAAATTACCCATTACAACCGCTTCTAAAGCTAAAGTACCCATTAAAATTTTGCTAAGGTATTCTTTACGCCAATTAATGAATAATACTATGCCTGTTGAAATACAAACAACTATTTGATAAAAGAAAACCCAATATTGTTCACTAAGAAGTTTAACTTGCTCTGATTCAATTGAAACAGCAAGGCGATAAGCAACAAGCATCAAAGTCAAAGTAATAATAAAAGAAGTCAAAGAAACCCAAGAAGGTATATTTTTGCGTTCATCAAAATTTAAAGCGGCATAAGTAATAAGAGAAATTACCACAATAATTTGCCAACGACTATACATTACTGTGAAGGCATGAAAAGCATAATAGAAAAAAGGTGTAAATAAAGCAAAAATAAAAAAGATAATTGGGATAAAGTGTGAAAACTTACGCTTTTTAAAGGAGTTATATACACCTACAAAAAATAACATTATTGTCGGTGTAAAAGTAAAAATACTACCACTAATATTTTCGAAGTTTTTTAAAGGAATAAGATTAACATATCGACCTGAAATCGTTGGAAATAAAAAGGAAAGAAAAGGATACAATTGTCGATAAGTAGCTGGTTCAGAATTATTATTATTTCCCCAAAACTCTAAAATTAGAAATTTTAATTGTTCGTAATCTTTAATTTCCCACGCCTCTTTTAAGCTTGCTAAATAAGTTGCATCTTCAGCTCGAGGCGCTTGCATGGCGTTTAAATAGTTTGGCAGTAAAATAAAAAAGCCTAACATTATGCCAATCGCAAAGGCTAAAATACCCCAACCTAAAATTGCTAAGTTTTCTTTAGCGGTATTTAATTTAATGCGTTGAAAGAAACGAAACAGAGCATACGCTACACCATAAAAACTAATCGTAATTAAAAAGAAGTAATTACTTATCCCAAAAAGAAATAAAGCAACAATTAAAAGGGTTGGTTTTTCTTTGGCTAATACTTTTTCAATACCGAGTAAAACTAACGGTAAAAATGTTAAAACTTCAAAGAAATTATTAAACCATAAATAATATGCCATCCAACCGCAAAAGGCATAAGCAATCGAAAAGACTCGTGCTGAAGTTTCACTTATTTTAAAATGTTTTAAATATAATCGAAAAAATAATCCCCCAACAACCATCCTTGCAATCATCATAATTGCCATAAGTTGTGGAATCCAACTTCGTGGGAAAAATAAAATAGGGAGTAAAAAAGGCGAAAACAAACCATAATACGTATTTGATGTAATATTATCAGCGCCTAAAAAGGTATTGTGGTCCCATAAGACAAATTTGCCCGTTGTAAAAAAGGTCCACCAATCATCATAAAAATTATAATGAAAGGCAACGTATTGTTGAGTATAATCTCCACCTAGTGGAATTGTAAAACTTTGCCTAAATAGGGCAAAAGCAAAAAAACCAACTCCGATTAAAATTAAAAATAAAACATAATAAAAAAGTGAATGAATGTTTTTTAAGAAAGAAAAATCAACCTTTCTTTTTATAACTTTAACGTCATTTAATTCTGTCATAAAAATATTCTAACATAATTATATATGTTAAGATAAATTAGATATAGGAGATAAGCAAATGAAATCTTTAGAAATTATGAAAAAAAGGCAAAGTATACGCCAATTTAGTAAAGAATTAATAAGTAAGGAACACTTGAATTTAATTTTAGAGGCAGCTTATAATGCTCCAATTGGTAGGGCTGCATATGATCAATATAAATTATATGTCTTAAATGAAAAAGACAAATTAAATAAATTATCAACTACGTTGATAGAAAAAGCCCAATTAACAAAACATCCTTTTTTCGAAGGAACTTTAGTAATTTTTATTGCCGGAATGAAAACAGAAGAGAGATTAAATGGATGTGATACCGGCTGCATTATTGAAAATATGATGTTAGTAGCTAGTGAGTTAAATATTGGCTCATGTTTTTTATATCGAATTTCTCAAACAATTAATAATAATAAAGAATTAAAATCCTTTTTTAATTTAGAAGAAAACTACCAAATAATGTCAGCAGTCACTTTTGGACATCCACTTGAAAAAAACCTACCATTAAAAATTAGACCAGGTATAAAAACAAAATTTCTTTAATTTTTTTTAAATACCGACAACGTCACTAACGGGCAAGGAAAAAGCAATCCCTTGTCCTTTTGTTTCAAGTCCAGCAGCTTTGTTAATGGCTTTTAAAATTGTATCTTTTAATTTAATTTCGACTAAAATAATAACGATTTCTTTTTCAGGCGAAATTGTAATACCGAAAAACTTTTCCATCTCAGGATTTCCTGTTCCACGTGCATGGAAAATCGTTCCTCCTTTAGCGCCTTCGGCCCGAGCGGCGTCCATTACTAAATCAGTAAAGCCATTATTAACGACACAAATAATTACTTCAAATTTTTTCATTGTTTTTCTCCTAATGTCCGTGTATTTGTCAAATACTTATAAATTGATGTGCCAATAACGCTTGAGATATCAACGCTAAAAGCAATTCCTTTCGCTTCTTTTTTTTGTAAATAAAAATTATTTATGTCTTCTTTTAATAAAGGAAGATGAGTATTTTTTACAATCGAAAAAATAATTTCTTTTCTCCTATCGCTTAAACCAAGAAGACGATAAATTTCTTGTGTGCCTGTTCCACGCCCATACACGCTAAAGTTTAGAGCAACTTCGTATTTTTTTATAAAACGCAAAACTTTTTTACCATAACCATAATTCGTAATAGTTATTAAAAGTTTCATCTTTTCAATTTTGTTTTCCTTAGAAAGTAATTTTTTTTCTGCTACTTCGTCCATGTTTCATCCTCGCTTATTAAATAAATAATTTGGTCATCATTTTCCTCAAGAAAACGAAGTTGGGCAATTTTATGACGACGATATTCTTCATAAGTTGCATATAAGCCTAAAATTTGAATAGTAATAACTGGCATTAAAGTAATTAAAGCATTAACACCAAAAGCATACATCATAATATCACGTCCATTTTGATTAAAAACTTGAATTGCTGCGCCAATAGCAAACGGTAAAACAAACGATGAGTTCATCGGTCCGCTTGTAATTCGTCCGGCATCAAAAGCCATTGCAGAAAATATTTTTGGCACAAAAATGGATAAGACAAGGGCAATAATATAACCACCAATAATGAAATAAAGAATGCTAATTTGAAAGATGAGCCTTACCATGGCAAAGCACATCGCCAAACCAGCCCCAATAGCAATCGCTAACAAAACAAGACCCTTACTAACAGTGCCATCTGTAATGTTTTCAACTTGTCCGATTAAAACATGAATTGCAGGTTCTAATAAAACAGCCGACATACCAATGATTGCTCCAAAAAGAATAATAAGGTTTTGATTGCTACTTGCGATTTTTGAACCAACAATGCGGCTAATTGGCAAAAAGCCTAAATTAACTGCGGTTAAAAAAATAATTAATCCTAAATAAGTATAAACTAGCCCAATAGCAATGCGGATTAAGGCTTTTTTAGGCAATTTAATAAAAATAGCTTGATAAATAAAAAAGAATACAGTGACTGGTAAAATAGCAATCGTCACATTAATAAAGTTTGTTAGAAGGATCGAGCCAAAAGTTTCAGCTTGTTCAATTGGGTATAAAAATGCAGTTTTATCTAGCGCAAAAGATAAAAGCAAAACAATTAAAACTGGGCCAATCGAAGTAATAGCAATAAGGCCAAAGGCGTCTTCGTTAACTTTTTTTCCTGACCTAGTTGTCGCAATACCAATTCCTAAAGCTAAAATAAATGGTACGGTAATCGTCCCTGCTGAAGCACCGCCAGAGTCAAAGGCAAAAGGAATAAAAGATGGGTTGACGTAATTTAGACCTAAAGCCAGAACAAATAAAACTCCATAAAAAATAAAAAGCCAAAGAACAAGATTTTTTTGTAATAAGATACGAATTATACCCGTAACCATAAATGCACCAAACCCAATGCCGATTAGTATAATAATTAACCATTGGTTAGAAATAAAAGGCAGCCAATTATCCCCTAAAGGGACTTGGGTAACTAACACTCGTAAATCTGGTTCGGCGATAACAATAAAGGCACCGAGTAAGAAAAAAAGAAAAATCATCAAACCGAGTTTTCTTTGTTTTGTAATAGACGCTCCAATATGTTCACCGATAGGCGTCATCGCTATATCAGTACCCATCGTAAAAAGACCCATGCCAATAATAATTAAAACGCTAGCAATAAAAAAAATAATAAGATCTTTATTATCATCAATACGTGCTAAATTAGTCCAATGTAAAATTAAAACAATCGCTACCATAGGTAAGGTAGAAATAAATGCCGATTTAAATTTATGCAACCACGTTAATGACATCAAATAGTCCCAAAAATAATGTTACCATAAAAACATCATCTTAAAATAGCAATATTATCTACTTAGATAATCTTAAATTGTTTTGGGGTTGGACTTTTAAAAGACATCATTTTCTTTTTTACGGGGTGAAAAAAAGATAATTCACTTGCGTGTAATGCAAGACGTTTATAAGGATTAGGCGGATGGCCGTATTTATCATCACCTAAGACAAAATGTCCGATATAACCTAATTGCACACGTATTTGATTTTTACGTCCACTAAGAATTTCAACTTCTAGCATTGAAAAAGATTCATTGCTTTGAAGAACTTTATATTTAGTAATACATTGTTTTCCTGCTTTTGGATTTTTTGTTACATACATCAAGTTAAATTGATTTTCAGCTAAAAAATGTTTAAGTGTCTCTTCTTTTTTTAATACTCGTCCTTCAACAACGGCAATGTATTGACGTTTAATAACATATTCATTCCAATTTTTTTGCAATAAATTACGGATTTTTTCATTTTTTGCAACAAGCATTACTCCTGATGTGCCTTCATCGAGACGATGAACAATATAAATCCTTTTGCGTTTATTGTCTTGTTGTACATAATTAGAAAGTATTTGATAGACATTAGTTTTTTTCAAATCATCACTAGGGACACTTAATAAATCATGTGGCTTATCAATAACAATAAAATCATCATCTTCATAAATAATTGGCAAATTCATTTTAGCTTTTAAAAAAGATTTTTCGCTTAAAACTGTAACAAGATCTTCTTTCACAAGTGTAAAATTAAATTGTGTTGTAGGAACTCCATTAACAGCAATTTGTCTATTTTTAAGGAGATTTTTTATACTATTTCGTGATAAATTCGTTATTTTTGCAAGTAAAAAGGAAAGTAATTCACTATTTTCTTTTACAATAAAATTTTGATCTTTACTTCTTTTAGTAAATTGTTTTTTATTTTTTGACTTCATTTTCATTAAGAAACTTTATTAGTTCATTCAAAGTTTCTTCCCCTGCTTTTCTACCACGATAATAAACCTTTTCTAATTCTTCTTCGTTTTTTTCAGTTCGTTTAAGTAAAATAGGTTCTTTAGGTCGAATGACAAATGCAGTATTTTCGTCTTCAAGTTTTTCAAGTAAATCCGCCTCAATGTTATAAGTTTTTGGATAAGAAATTGTTGTCTCAATAAAGCGAGGATATTTTCCATAAAGAAGTTTTAATAGTTTCTCTTTTTGTTTTTTATTTTCATCTTTACGGTAACTTTTATCACGAGTCGTTATTACAACAATCTTCTTGTACCCATCTTCTAGTGCTTTTTTAAAGGGGATTGGCGTTGAAAGTCCTCCATCAAGATAAAACTGATTATTAATTTTAATAGGTGCGCTAAAAAATGGTAAAGATGCACTTGCTGCAATAGCTTTAAAAAAATGTTTTTCAACGTCTTTTTCGTGATAAGTAGGTTGGCCACTTTCACAAGAAGTTGTCGCAACAATTAATTTAGCTTTATTTTCTTCATAAGTTTTAAAGTCAAATGGTAACCTTTCTAAAGCTACCTCATTAAATAAATAATCGAAATTAAATAATGTTTTTTTTGTTAGTAAATATTTTTTGTTCATAAATTTTTTATCACTCATAACATTAATAAATAAAGACTTTGAGCGACCAATTTGTTGTGATAAATAATTTAAGGCATTTAAGGCGCCGGCAGAAACGGCGCTAACATATTGGAAATAAATTTTATTTTCTAGAAAAACATCTAAAACGCCGGCTGTAAAAGCTCCGCGTACTGCACCTCCTTGCAAAACAAGGGCCACTTTTTTAATTTCCATACATTATATTATAGTTAAAAATTGTCCTATGAATAAAACATTGATAAAAAATTACCTTTTAGTTTTATTCTTTTTTTTATAATCTCGTACGAGCCGACTAGCTTTTTTTCCATTAAATTGCGCACAATTTCGACAAGGCCCTTTATCGCGATTACGGATTAATGAAAAATAAACAATAAGGCCTAAAATAATTACAACAACAATTAATATAATAATATCCGTCGAATTTATAGTCATACAATAATCCACCCTATTACACCAACAATCGAAGCTAAAAGCCATGCAATTCCTGTTTGAAATAAAATAGCTTTTAACATTGTTTTTGCTGAACCAAGTTCTTTTTTCATCGCAGCAATTGCAGCAATACACGGAGCGCTAAATAAGTTAAATATCATAAATGCATAAGCATTCCAATTATTAAAGAAACTAAAAAGGCCACTTTCAAATAATGTTTTTCCGCTACCTTCAAGTCCTGCAATAACTTCAAGAGAACTAACAACTTGTTCTTTGGCTATTAATCCTTGAATTGCTGAAACGGTCGCTCCCCAAGACCAATTTCCTCCTAACATTGGATAAAAAAGCCATGCTAAACCATTACCGATACTAGCTAATATGCTTTGATCAATATGCAAAGTAACACCATCAATATATTTAAAACCCCATGTAAAAGACGCTAAAAACCATACACCTACTGAACATAAAATAATAATCGTCCCGGCGTTTTTAACAAAAGCCCAAGTTTTATCAAATACATCACGTAGAACATATTTTCCACTCGGAATATGATAAGGGGGTAATTCGGATATATAAGTCGAATTGGCGCTTTTGTAAAAGAATCTTTTTAAAAATAGAGCCGAAACAAAAATAACGATAATGGCCAATAAATATAAACTCAATGTTACAATCCAAGCAAGATGTGTAAAGAAATAACTAGCAAAAATAGCAATAATTGGTAACTTAGCCGAGCATGGGACAAAAGGCGTTAACATAATCGTCATTTTTCTTTCATCTTCGTCTTCTATCGTTCTAGTAGCTAAAATACCTGGTACACTACATCCACTACCAACAATAAAGGGAATTAATGATTTGCCACTTAAACCAAAACGTCGAAAAATCTTATCAAGAAAAAATGTAATACGAGACATATATCCAGTCGTTTCTAAAAGTGCTAAACATAAAAATAAAATAACAAGTTGTGGTAAAAAGCTACTAACTGCTCCAAATCCCGCTATCATTCCATCAACAACTAATGAAATCGACCACGCACTTGCACCAAGTCCTTCAAGCATTTCAGCGACCCACGGGCCAAGCCCTTTTATTTCAAACGCCACTTCATTATTAAAAATATTAATCGTTGTTGAACCATCAAATAATGCTTCTACAAATTCAACCGTTAATCCACCCATTAAACCGACTGATAAAAAGTATACTAGTCCCATTACAATAATAAAAATTGGAATAGCAAAATACTTATGTAAAAAAATACGATCTAATTTGTCAGTAATAGTTTCGCCTTTATGAACTTGTGTGACACAGGCTTCTTTACATCGACTAATATATTGATACCTCTGGTCAGCAATAAGCTGCTCTCCATCCATATCAAATACTTTTTCCAATTCATTAATTTTTATATTTTGTTCATCGCTTAATAAAAGAAGATAATCACGATCTTTTTCAATCATTTTAATCGCCGAAAAACGTTTATGTGGAATATTAAGAGTCTGAACTATTTCTTTAATAAATTTTTCTATTTTTGCATCAAAAATTTGTCTTTGAGTATTCTTTTTATATTTTTTCTTTTTAATAATTTGAACTAAATCATCAATCCCCTTATTTTTTTTGGCAGAAATAGAAACGATTGAAGTATCAAATTTTTCAGAAAGTTTTTCTAAATCAATACTTATTCCGGACCTTTCTAAGGCATCAGACATATTAAGCGCGATGATGACATCACTATCAAGTTCTAATAATTGGGTCGTAAGATATAAACTTCTTTCAAGACTTGTTGCATCGACAATATTAATTATTAAATCCGGCTTTTCATCCATAACAAATTGCCGTGAAATTTCCTCTTCGGCTGAATAAGGCGAAAGTGAATAAATACCAGGCAAGTCAACGATTTTAATATTCGTTCCAATAATAAAACCTTCTTTTCTTTCAATCGTGACACCAGGCCAATTTCCAACTTTTTGGTTTGTGCCAGTTAAAGCATTAAAAAGTGTTGTCTTGCCAGAATTTTGGTTCCCAACTAAAGCTATAATCATTTATTCAATTACCCTAATATCAATTGACTGCATGTCTTTTTTACGAATACAAAGCTCGTATCCTCTTAATAAAATATCAACAGGATCACCTAAAGGGGCTACCTTTTTAATTTCAATAACAACGCCTTTAGTAATGCCCATATCTAAAAGTCTCCGACGTAGGGCGGGGTTATCATTATGAAAATCTAAAACAATTGCCTTTTGGCCGCGTCCTAAGTCGCTAAGGTGTCCTTCACAACCTGGTTGGAGACGACCGCCTCTAGTTTGGCAATTTCTTTCTCTTCTTCTTTTTCTAATTCTTTTATTCATAATCTCATTCGAGATATATGTTAGATTGAAATACGCGTTAAGTCAACACATATTGTTAACTGAGGTTAACTTTTTATCATTACTAAATATTATGTTATAATTGTTGCGTATAAAGAAGACGAAAAATGAAAAACACGACAAAATCAATTGAAGATTATTTAGAAGCTTTTTATATTTTATACACTAATAAAGAACCTCTTGAATCTGCACGTGTCGCCCGCTTTTTAAATGTCTCAAGACCTGCCGTTAATAAAGCTACGCAAGAACTTGTTAAAATGGGCTTCATTACTAAAGATCCTTATTCAGTTGTTGTCTTTACTCCTAAAGGCAAAAAATTAGCAAAAAAAATATATGAGCGCCACCAAACTCTAAAACTCTTTTTACTTTCTTTAGGTGTATCAGAAAAAAATGCTGAGCGAGACTGTTGCTTGCTCGAGCACGTTTTAAGTGAAGAAACATATCAAAAAATTAAAAAAAGTTTAAAAAATAAATAATTATTGACGTTTGCGAATCGTCTCACTAATAAATTCAGCAAGGCCTTTTGGTACATATGGAGAGATATCAGCATTAAATAAGGCCAACTCTTTTATATATGAGGCCGAAATAAATAAATTACTTGCCGAAGGAAACATAATGATCGTTTCAATATTAGGATTTAATGCGTGATTAAATTGATACATCGTAATTTCATTTTGATAGTCATTAATATTTCTAATGCCGCGCACTAAAACTGCATCACCTTTTTTTGAAGCATAATCAACTAATAATTCATCACTTTTTTCAATAACGATATTAGTTAAATGTTTTGTTGATTTTTCTAACATCATTACTCTTTCATCAGCGGTAAAAATATATTTTTTCTTTGGATTAAGTGCAACAACAACGTAAACTTTGCTAAAAAGCATAGATGTCCTTTGAATTATATCAAGATGGCCGTTAGAGATGGGATCAAATGATCCAGGGTAAATTGCAATTGGTTTCATAAAATAATTTTAACATAAATTAGAAAACAATCATTAACAAGTTCTCTTTGTGGTTCTTACTTATATTATTTTTCTAATTGTTTTAAAATATAAACATAAATGAAAAGTCCTAACAAAAACAAAAAACATATCCAAAAAACGCTTCAAAAAAAAGAAAAATATAAGATTTTTAGACGATTATATTATTTATTAGCTATTTTAGTTATTTTTGCTATTTTACTTATAATTCGATTTGTTCCCCATGCGGCAGAAATTTGGATGCGTTATTTTTATAATAATGTTCAACAATTATTTGCCCCGCTTTTTAGTTTTATTCCTTTCTCACTGACCGAAGTTCTTTTTCTTTTTCTTATTGTTTTTTCTCTGACAATAGTTGTTTTAATTATTAAAGATTTAATAAGAGGAAGGTTTACTAAAAGTTTAAACAAAGCGCTATCGGTTTTAATCGTTTTTTCCTCAGTTGCAACGTGCTATTTTGCAACAGCTGGAATCGCTTATGGAAGAAGTGCCTTGAATTTACCTCAATACCAAGAAACAGTTGAAAGTGAAAACTTTGTTGAAATAATTGAATATTTTATTAACGATTTTAATAACTGTGCAAATAATCTTACTTATGATGAAAATGGTAGTGTTATAAATCCTTACACGGCTAATGAAATAAACGATTTATTGCAAAAAGAGTTTTTAAAATTGGATGAAACTTATTTTGCAAAGGCAACACCGAACATTAAATATCTTATGTCTTCATTTTTATATCGCGAATTTAATATCGCTGGCATTTCGTTTGTTCCTTTTTTCGAAGCTAATATTAATTACTTAGTTCCTGATGCGCAAATTATGTCAACAATGGCCCATGAAATTGCTCATACAAAGGGGGTTATGAGAGAACAAGATGCTAACTTTGTCTCTGCTTATATTTTATTAAATAGCAATAATACTTTTCTAAGGTATTCGGGATACTTTTCTACTTTCTACAGTCTTTTAGAATTATCAAGATACGTTGGAGACAAAAATAAATATAGTCTTTTATACCAGTCCTTAAATATCCAAATAAAAAATGATTATTCATATGTCTCTAATTATTGGAAAAGCTACAACCTATTAGACGATTTGGCGACTTGGTTTAATGATTTATATTTGAAAATTCTTGGTAATCAGGGTGTTATATCTTACGAAGATAAGCCGATAACCGATAAAGAGGTAAATCCAGATACAGGTCAAGTTACGCTCGTAATCAAAGAGTTTTCCCCTCTTCAAAAATTATATTTTTACTTTTATTTTTCTTAAGAAATTTCGCTTAAAATGATTTCGCCAATAAATAAAAAGCCGTTTTGACTTACGTTATTTATCAAAAAAGTCGGGTTTTGAAAGGAAAATAATAGAAATTCAACATTTTTTGTTTCAAGTAATGGTACTTGCTCTTTTGTATTAGGAGAAGCGTTAAATTCAAAAAGCGTTGCCGTTTGATTATTACTTACATAGTCAACTTTATAAGATTTTTGTTCGGGATTATCAATTGTCATCGTCTTTTGTTGAAAATTTGTGAAAGAAACTTCTAAGCTAATCTTTCGTTTATATGAAGGAACTTTAATTTTAATTCCGGTTTGCGTGTTTTCTAATTCTAAACCTTGGCCAATAACTATATCTGGTACATCATTTTCATCGCCAATAAAAGAAAAATTGTCATTAAACATCACTCCTTCTTCTTTAAAGTTAATTGATGTTAATACTTCATTATAAGGTTCATCTTCTGATTGTTCATTTTTGTGTTTTAGGTGTAATAAAATTGTCAAAATAAGTGAAATAGTTAAAAGAATTGGTAAAAGAATAATTAAAACTTTTTGTATTTTGTCTCGTTTTTCAGGTTTTGAATTTTCCAATTTTAAAATATATTAAAAGACATTAGCCCCATGGGTTTGGGCCACTTACATTCTTAAATGCCTCATAAAAAATATGTCTTTGAAATAATTCGCTTTCTTCTCTTACAATGCGTTTATAATTATAAGACTCATAGTTATTAATAATATAAGTTGAAGTTACTACCTTGTAAACTTCTAAAGAACTTATGTTTGCACTAGTATATCCTTCTAAATATACACTTGCTGTTGACCATTTTTTAAGTTGTTGGCCGTCTGCCTCGACAATAATTGTTGCATTATCAAACGGAAAAGCTTTATAAATATCGGAATAAGTTATTGGCCCAACGCTCCATTCACTACGAGAAGCATTATAAAAAGACGCAATAACTCCATCGCTATCTTTAAAGCGATCTAATTGTGCTTGTAAAAACATTTTTCGTACGTTATTAACATTAATTTTATTATTAAGTACGTATTCTGAATCGCTTGTAATTTCACCAATAGGGTCGTTTTTTAGTTGTCTAAGACTATCAGCCTCAACAATACCGTCTTTAACAGGAGCGTCTAAATAAGCATTATAAATCGCTTCAACCTCTTCATCGATTATGTAAGGTTTTTCTAATTGAATATTTTGATAAGTACTTACTTGGAAATTATTTTGACTCGCATTATAAATAAAATTTACTTCCCCGATTAAAGTTCCATTTGAACCAGATTCGATTATCGGAATAATTTTTCCTTTGCTATTTGTTTGACTTTCGACTGAATCAATATGACGATGACCCGTAAAAACTACATCGACTTCTTCAATAATCTTCTTATCGATTGATGAGGCGCCTGTATGTGTTGAATAAATAACAAGATCAGTTCCGTTTTGCCGTAAACGTTTTGCCTCTTCAACGACCATTTTCGTTTGACTATCAAATTTATAACCTTCAACAATATTTGCATCAATTGATTTATAAACGCTTGAGTCAGTTGCTCCGATAATGCCAACGCGCGCTGGACCACGATTAAATGTCGTTGATAAATAACCAAAATCATAATCATTTTCTGGATTTAATATATTTCCGGCCAGAAAAGGAAAACGCCAATTAGAGTCCTCTTCTTCCATTGCGTAAGCAGCGCTTTCTGCTAAAACATCTACGCCCCAATCAAATTCATGGTTGCCAATTGTCATTGCATCGAATTTCATTTCTTTCATAATATCAATCATTAGACGACCTTTATTAATATTTGAATCTAGACTTCCTTGAAACATATCACCAGAAGAAACTAAAACAACATTTGTTTGCTCTTCTTGACGTTTGCTATTTATATATCCAGCAATGCGTGACATACCTGGTTCTCCAACACTAGGTAAATGTTCGATTGAGCCATGCGTATCATTTAAATGAAAAATCTTAACAATGTCCCCATCTTTTGCAATTTCTTTATTCTCTTCGTGAAGATCAACCAAAACAGGAGCTGGTGTTTGCTCCTTTAGTGAAGGTGTTGTATTATCGTCTTTATCACAAGAAGTAATAAATAAAAGAAAAGGAATTAAAAGTAAATACTTCTTTTTCATTTTTTAAAATAACTTTCTCCATGAGTTACATAGGCACCTAATTTTGCTGTTGCCTTAGAGGAGCCTAATAAATGGAGTTTCACAATCGTCGGACGAAGAGATAAGCTAATAAAAGAAGTTTCTAAAAGCGGAAAAGAAGTATTACAAGTTTGAACAGTAAACTTTGTATCTTTTTCAACAAAAAATTGTGCTGTTTTTTGTCCTCTTAAATAACCAACAACTTTCCCGTTTGCAATAATCTTAAATTTTAAATTACCAACCCATCTAGTTTGTTCGGGCCCTTGGATTTCAAGAAGTGCACCACCAGGAACTTTATATTTCATATATATATTTTAGCGAGAATTAAATCTATAATCTAATTTTATCTATTTTATTAACGATATGTTAAGTGACAAACTTAATGCAACAATCATAAATATTTTATAATTAAATTGGCTCCTGCTGCTATGAAAGGAGGAAAACTATGCCAAAGAAGCATTTTACTTTAAATGATCGCATAAATTTACA
>Ga0265293_10000050_pt1 | contig 249889 bp, 211 predicted proteins | sample Munlanlewell138R_FD_192505 | JGI IMG/M metagenome (GOLD analysis project Ga0265293, IMG submission 192505) | Leachate microbial communities from a municipal landfill in Southern Ontario, Canada - Leachate well 138R | ecosystem: Engineered > Solid waste > Landfill > Unclassified | place...
GGGGCATGGCTGCTTGGGTGAAGAGGTGAGGTACCGTATTATCCCACACAATCAATAGGTTGCGAGTGCTTCTGGCGAAACTTACACGGATTCAGGTTGTAGCTTTCGATGCTTTGTTCGGTCACTGAAACGTGATAGTCGATCAGATCACGTGGTATGGCGCCATGCTCTTGGGTAATCGCAAGAATCGGCAGCCCGGCCTCGGCGTTCCGGTTGTTGATGGAGTTGAAAAGCTTGTCACCGGGAATGCGACCCCAGGAATCCTCCCGAAACTCCGGAAACCTCAGCTTCGGCGTTACCGTCGCTGCGCGCTGCTTCGCCATCACCGCCCATCCTCGTAAGCCTTCAGCCCTGCAGTCTCGCGGCCACCGGCGCGCTTGCGCAGCAGCGGCGCCAGCTCGGCCATCAGCTCGCTCCCCTTCTGCACGCAGACCTCCCGGCCCGGCTCCAGCGGGCCGACCATGATCTGCACGGCGGTAGCGCGTTCATTCATCATCGGGCAGCTTGTCCGGGTTCTGCAGGGTTTTCCTGTCGGCCGACGCGAGCCGTCGCTCGACCTTCTTCACGTCCTCGGCGGGCGGCAGGTTTTCGGGGCGGATGCCACGGCCGAGCAGGGTTTGCCGCACCGCCTCGTTGTTGGTGACGTGCTCACGGGAAATCTGCGGCTCGCTGTGCATCCCATGGCTGCGGGCATTGTGGATGGTGATTTCGGTGGCGAAGTCCTTGGCCTTGAGCACGATGGTGGGCGCGAAATCGGCCAGTGGGCGACTGTCGGGAACCTGCCACTGCGCCTTCATGGCCTGGGTGCTCTTGCCGAACAGGGCGTGGTCGCCCTTGCTGCGGATCAGGGCGAAGTTCCGGTTGCCGCCGGTTTGCTCGAAGATGACGCTGGACAGTTCCTTTTCGGTGTCCGAGAGCTTGCGCCGCGCCTGCACGCGCTCGGCTTCCAGCAGGCGCTGCTCGATCAGCTCGGCACGGCGCGTCTGCATGGCGAAGTAGGTCTGCGCAAAGGCGATCTCGGGCTTGCGCGGATCGCCGTTCTGGGCGATGAGATAGCAGGCGTAGCGGGTGAGCATGACGTCGTCGATGTCGCGGTGACCCCCCTTGCCCAGCTCGATCATCTTCCCGACGTCGGCAAAATGATCGGCGATGACGTGACCAGAGATCTCGCACGCGGTCCTAGCCTTGGAAATCACGCTCTGAAAGTTGTCCCACTTGCTGTAACCCAGCAGATGCTGCAGGTCGCGGGCCAACCAGTATTCCACACCGTTCTCGGTCAGCTGGGCGTGACCCTCGAAGGTGGCCGTCAGCGCTTGGATTTGCTGTGCTTCCATGGTGGTTTTCCTCCTTATTCCTCGTAAGCCTTCAGCCCCGAGATCTCCCGCCCACCGACGCGCTTGCGCAGCAGCGGCGCCAGCTCGGCCATCAGCTCGCCCTCCTTCTGTGCGCGGGCCTTCCAGCCCAGTTCCAGCGGACTGAGCAGTTCGGTCAGCGCCTCGCCATCGAAGATGCTGCGGCCCACCACGGCCTCGACGAAGGCGCTGAGCGCTCCCACCGTTAAGCCGTGGCGGCCCGCCATCGCGGCCAGCTCGCGGGCGGCCTTCTCCTTCTTGAACGTCTCGTACCCGGCTCGGATGGCGGCCTCGTCCAGCCCCTCGCCGGCTTTCAGGCCGCGCACGTACTCGGTGATGTCCTCGCGCTCGTCGATGAACTTGGCATCGCCGGCGATCAGGCCGGCCAGCTCCTCGCGGCTCATGCTGGCCTTGCCGGCCGGCTGCATGGAGATGTCGGCGGCCAGCTTCATGATGTAGTCGTAGTCGATGGTGGCGGAGGCGAACAGCACGAACTCGAAGTCGAGCTGGTCGACCTCGCTTTCCTCGCCGCCCGCGTCCTTGCCCTTGCCCTGCTGGGCGCGCAGGCGCTGCGCGGTTTCCAGGTACGCGCCGCGGAAGGCGCTGTGCTGGTCGGTGGGCAGCACCTGTTCGATCTGCTGCGCCTGTTCGGGGGTGAGGTCGGTGTACTGGTCCAACTGCACTTTCAGCTTCTGCACCTGCTTGAAGTGCTCGACGAAGCCGGCACGGGCGGCGTCGCCCTTGAGGTTGGCGATGTCGTCGGGTTCGCCGGTCAGGCCCTGCGACTGCAGGAAGGTGGCGAGCTTGTCGCGGGCGTCCTTCAGCTTCTCGATCACCACCGGCGCCGGGTCCACCAGCCAAATGGTGCGCGCCTGCTCGGCCTTGACTCCGGAGAACAGCGCGATGGCGGCATCGACCGCCGCCTGCTGGCCACGGAAGTCGAGGATGTTGCCGTAGGGCTTGGAGTCGTTGAGCACGCGGTTGGTGCGGCTGAACGCCTGGATCAGGCCGTGGTGCCTGAGGTTCTTGTCCACGTACAAGGTATTGAGGTACTTGCTGTCGAATCCGGTCAGCAGCATGTCGACGACGATCGTGATGTCGAGCTTTTCCGCGCCCTTCATCGGCAGGTCGGCGTTGGGGAACTGCTGGCTCTTGATGCGCTGCTGCACGTCCTGGTAGTAGGCGTCGAACTCGGCGATGCGGTGGTTGGTGCCGAAGCGTGCGTTGTATTCGGCGATGATGGCGGTGAGCGCGGCCTTCTTGCCCTCCGGGTCCTTCCTGTTGTCTTCCAGCTCGTTGGGCAGGTCTTCCTGCAGCTGGCGCACGTCGGCGCTGACGTCGCCGGGCGGGGAGAACACGGCGCCGACGGTGAGCGGCCGGTAACCCGGATCGGCGGCAGACTTCTCGGCCTGCACGGTCTGGAACAGGGCGTGGTACTCGATGGCGTCGTTGATGGACGCGGTGGCCAGCAGGGCGTTGAACCGGCGGTGCGCGGTGGCGGTGTCGTGGCGGGCCAGGATGGCCTCGACCACGGCGCGCTTGGCCAGGGTTTCGCCCGGCTTGACCGGGTGCGTGCCGTCCGGCTTGAAGTAGTCCACGTGGAAGCGCAGGACGTTGCGGTCCTCGATGGCGTGGGTGATGGTGTATTCGTGCAGGGACTGCTGGAACAGATCCTCGGTGGTCTTGAGGGTCTGCTCCTCGCCCTCGATGCGCTTGTAGCTGGCGTTGTCCTCGAAGATGGGCGTGCCGGTGAAACCGAACAGCTGCGCCTTGGGGAAGAACTCGCGGATGGCCTGGTGGTTGTCGCCGAACTGGCTGCGGTGGCACTCGTCGAAGATGAAGACGATGCGCTTGTCGCGCAGCGCGGCGAGCTGTTCGGCATGGCTGGCCAACCCGCGCTTCTCGCGGCCACGGTTGCGCGTGCTGGATTCGTCCAGCGCCAGGCCCAGCTTCTGGATGGTGCAGACGATCACCTTGTCGGCGGCATCCTCGGACAGCATGCGCCGCACCAGCGCGCCGGTATTGGTGTTCTCCTCCACGCTGCCGGGCTGGAAACGGTTGAATTCCTCGCGGGTCTGCCGGTCCAGGTCCTTGCGGTCGACCACGAACAGGCACTTGGCGATATCCGGATTGTGCTTGAGCAGGGTCGAGGCCTTGAAGCTGGTCAGCGTCTTGCCGGAGCCGGTGGTATGCCAGACGTAGCCGTTGCCGAGGTTCTTGTCGATGCACTCGACGATGTTCTTGACTGCGTAGATCTGGTACGGCCGCATCATCAGCAGCTTCTGCTCGCTCTGCACCAGCACCATGTAGCGGCTGATCATGTGGCCGAGCGTGCACTTGGCCAGGAACGCGTCGGCGAAGGCATCCAGGCCGGTGATCTTGCGGTTGTCCGGCGCGGCGTGCTCGTACACCGGCAGGAACTGTTCCTTGGCGTCGAACGCGAAATGGCGGGCGTTGTTGTTGGCGAAGTAGTAGGTGCGGTCGCGGTTGCTGACCACGAACAGCTGGATAAAGCACAGCAGCGTGCGGGTATAGCCGCTGCCGACGTCGGCCTTGTACTGGACGATCTGCTCCATGGCCCGGCGCGGGTTGATGCCGAGCGTCTTCAGCTCGATCTGCACCACCGGCACGCCGTTGATCAGCAGCACCACGTCGAAGCGGTGGTGGCTGTAGTCGGTATTGATGCGCAGCTGGCTGGCGACCTCGAAGGTGTTCTTGCACCAGTCGGTGATGTTGACCAGCGTGTAGTTCAGCGGCGTGCCGTCGTCGCGGGTGAACGCGTTGCGGTTCCGCAGGGTGTGCGCGGCGGCGAAGACATCGGGGGTGACGATCTCGTCCAGCAAGCGAGCGAACTCGGCGTCGGTAAGGGAGACCCGGTTCAGCGCCTCGAAGTGCTTGCGGAAATTTGCTTCCAGCGCAGCACGGTCGCGGATGTCCGGTCGCAAGGTGTACTTGAGCTCGCTGAGCTTTTCGATCAGCTCCTGCTCGATGGTGCTTTCCCGGACCCGCATGTGGCGCTCCCTGTTCTTCTGCGGTACGACGACCACCGATTCTAGCTGCCGGTCTGGAACATCACATCCGGTGAGAGCGAGCCGGACCGGCATCAGGCGGTACGCGTGCCCCTGCACCGTGGGAAGGCCAAGCAGCCCCAGAACGCACTCCCATCGCGGCGGTTCGTCCGCTGGACCATTCCTTCTCCGCAGCGGGAGCATCTGGGCTCCGACGGTGTGCTGTCCATGTCTCCGAGCACCGGTTCGATGCGCCCGGAAGGCCTGGCCGCCACCGGTTCGCTCTCCTGCACGCTGCGGATCATGGCGAGGAGGGCCTGGCCGTCGATCAGCCGGATCGGCTTCCCGGTGGCAAACCGCTCCGCGTCGCGGGTGAATCCGCCAACGGTGGCAATCTGCACCTCGTCGGCCCGGTGATGCTGGAGCAAGCCATACATCTCCCGGACCACGTTCACCGGTACCCGCCGCCGACGCCACTGCTTGCACTGCACCAGAACCCGACGCCCATCCCTCCGCAGCACAAGGTCGACGCCACCGTCGGCGCCGCCGAGTCCTGTCTCTTCCACCACATAGCCCTGCCGGCGGAACGCCTCCCCCACCAGCTCCTCGAAGTTCCGCCAGCCGACGGCAGAGACACTCTCGAGGCCTGTACGCGTATCCAGCAGGCGACGCTTGCGGCCGGCATTGAGGTAGGACACCAATGACGCGATGGAACACCCGATCAGGAATAGCCAGCCGAAGGTAGCAAACGCTGTCGATTGCGCCAGCGCTTCCCCGATCTGTCCTTCCTGCCGGGAAAGCCATGCGGGAGCGCCCCAGCGGATGAGTGCCATCCCGATCAGCCCAACGATCAACCCTACCGGCCACGGTTGGACAGCAAGCACATCCAGCAAACCGTTCCTTGTGCGAGCCACGTGCCACTCCGCGGAAAATCTCTCCGGCTACAACGATAACTTGGGATGCTGGCGAAGTGGAATCCAAGCTATCGCCGGATCCACAAACGGTCGGGCTGCTATCGGCCAGAAGCGGTCCCTGCCGGCGGGGCCCTCTCGATAGCGCTCGTTTCATGGGCCGAAGTAACTTGGGTCGCTCTATCCCCGACGACCTCGAAGTCGCGTGTATGCAGGCCGCCGAGGCGGGTGACGAAGTGGCATCCGGGTTCGGGTGATCGCGACCGGGATTCGCGTCAGCGCGTACAGCCGCCCATTGACGCGAACCTCGCAATCCATGAAGTGCCGCCCGTGGTACTCCGCGTACTCGTCATGGAACGTTCCGTCGTCGAGCTCGCTGTGCCCCAAATCGTTCTCGTCGTAGGCGTCCTCCCCGACGTTGCGCACAACCCACCGAACCTCGGCACGCATGGGCAACAGGTGTCTGTTGGTTACGCTGAAGCGCAACCACTCACCCCTGTAGGCTAGCTCCACTTGTCCATTTGTGAAAACTTGCCGGGGAGCGCCGCCCTTTTCGGCCGACACAGCCACCCGAACGCTCGGAGCAGCGACAAGCACCATGCTGCCCTTTGCAAGGTCCGCTTCCGCCATGCCCGGCACGTCCGGCAGCGGCAGCAGGTAGTCGAACGCTTCCGTCCAAATCGCTGCGGCGTCAGGCTCGTCGTCGGCTTGCAAAGCATTGCGCGCGATACTGCGAATCCGTTCAAGCGCGTCCATAAAGCGCGCGAACTCGTCGTCGCCTAGGCGATTGAGGTTTCTGTCTTGGTCGGACTCGACCGGGTTTTCGACCACCGAACTCGCAGACAAGCGATCGAATACTTCTTCGACCACGATTTTCAGCGCTTCGTCATCGCCCACGTTCAGGCCTTGCACCTCGTCGGCGAACGCATCGGCGGCGAGCACGGTCAACATCAACGAACTCGGCTGTGCGTCGCGGTCGTCCTGAAACCGTAGGGCGGCCCAGGCCTTTAGGTAGCGCACTACGCGTCGGGCCTGCGCGCGCTCGTCGCCGTCGAGCCGATCCTGAAACCAATCGACCATCTTCTCGGGATCGCTCACCTCCCATGCGCCTTTGAGTGTCGCGAGGCGTGTCTCGCCAGTGTCGGTGGAGTAGTGGTACCCCGGGAGGTCTATGTGGAGGTGCTTCTCATAGTACGCGCGGGAACAGCGATCCTTTGCCGGATCCTCGACTCTTTTCACGTATTCGTCGTTCGTCGCGAAATCCAGCAACGACTGCTGCAATTCGTCGCGTAGCTCGGCGGCCATCAACTTAATTGCCGAAGAGTGTCCCCACTCGAAGTAGACCCCAACGTCTACGTCATAGTCTTGCTTTGAGAGCGGCCGGATTAGCGTGTGAAGTTTGTAGGAGCCCTGGAGCCACGTCGAAACTGCTAACCCGCAACGTAGCCGGAGATCTCGTTTCAGGTGCTCCACCAGGTCGTCCTTACGCGCGCGCAACCTTTCCAGTTGATTGTCGCTCGGCCGAACTCGCTTGTTCAGCGTCTCCTGCTCCGCATCTGTCGAGTAGAACAACCCAGCCGCAGCACCCATTGTCAGTTCTCCGTATAAAGCCACTGGCCCGGTGAGTGCGCGAGGAATTGCTGCACGCGCTCGGTGCCTATCACATCGGTCACGTGCTTCGCCGCGAGGCCAAGTAAAACCTCTTGTGATTCCAGGCTCACTTTGTCTAACCCCACGTCGCCCATCACCGCGTCCGGCGGCTGGCCGTCGATCCGCACGTGACCATCGCCTAGGCGGTGCTCAACGATCTGCAACGAGAACTGCTGCTGCGCCGCGAGGATCGTCTGGATCAACGGAAACTCGGGCGGACGCAGCCACTGCCAGACGCCGCGCTTGCGATACGTCGACGCCGGCAGCGCGTAAGTGCTCGACAGCGTGCCGACGCTCAACATGCGCACGGCGGAATCCGGTTGGCCGAAGAACTTGCTCGCCTCGTGAAGCGCAACGAGGTCCGGCGCGTTGGCGAACAAGCCACCATCGGCGAACAGCTGGTTGTCCAGCGAGGCAATTGGGAAGTAGATAGGCGCGCCCGCGGTAGCCAGCGCTACCTCCTTAACCGAGTACTTAGAGTCGCGCGTCCACTCGGCGTTGTGCCGGGTTTTCAGAATTTGCTGCCTTCCCGTCGTTAGGTTCAACGCGGGGATTACCAGCGGACGCCGCGCATCCGCTAACGTCGCGCCTACTGGCAGGATCGTATCGACCACCGCACACAGAGGCTCGGTGTCGTACTTGCTAGACGTTAGGCCGGCAAGGTTGCCTTTCGGGCGGAAAATCTTCGGCCCGAACTCGCGGAACGCGCTTATTACTACGTCCATCGGCCGGTCGAAGGCGACTGCCAGCGCGAGGATGCCGCCAATTGACGTGCCGGCGATGAGGTCAAAACACTGGCCGATCGGGCGACCGGCACGCTGCTCAAGTTCTTGTAGTACACGCGCCGTATAGAGCCCTCGAAAGCCCCCGCCGGTCAGCGAAAGCACGTGGAATGGCTTTCCCTCTTCCATCTTTTCCCCCTTCAAGCGAATACTCCCTTGTTTTGCGTCAGCTGTGCGAGGGGCAAACTCGCCCCGAGCATACAAACAGTGTGCGCTGGCGCACTAATTGCGACGCGCGGGCGCAAGGCGAGCGCCCCTGCTTTCGGACCACTTCCTTCAGGCGGAAGTTGAGCGACCGGGCAATCCCAATGGTCAGCTTTGGGTCGAAAGCAGTCGCTCAATAACTAACTCAAGCGCCGACCTAGCCCAGACCATCTGCCTGCATGCTGCGGGAGCGCTTGGGCGATAACGTCAGCGCTCCCAGCGAGATGCAGCTGTCCCCGCGCCCGCGTCATCCCGGTATATACCAGCTCCCGCGATAGAACCCGATTCTCCCGCGACGGCAACACCAGCCACACCTCATCAAACTCACTCCCCTGCGCCTTGTGCACCGTCATCGCGAACGCACTGTCGTGCGCGGGCAGCGCGGCGGGGTGGAACGGACGCGGGTTTTGCGGATTGTCACCGGGGAACCAGGCCATCACCGTCCCGCTTTCATCGCGCAGGCAAATGCCGATGTCCCCGTTGAACAGCCGATGCCGATAGCTGTTCTCAGTGATCAGCAGCAGGCGGCCGTGGAAATAGCGACCGCCGGCTGATGCGGGGCCAGCGCCGCGGCGGGTGCCGGCGAGCAGCTCCTCGATGCGGGCGTTGAGGCTGCGGGCGCCCTGCGGGCCTTCGCGCACGGCGGTGAGGATGCGCAAGCCGTTGGCCTTGGCCAGGGCTTCGGCGGGGTCGCTGGCATCGGCCAGTTCCGACCAGTGGGCCAGCAAATGGTCGCGATGGGTCCGCAGCGGATCCGCATTGCCTTCGTGGAAGTGCACGCCGGAAAGCTCACCGCTGCGCAGCAGTGCCAAGGCAGTTTCGCTGTCCCCTTCGCGCACGGCGGCGGCGAGCGGGGCAAGGTCGAGCTCGGCGCTCTGGCGCCAACCGCGGGTGAGGTGGACGTGGTGGGCGGGGAAATCACCACTGTCCCTGCTGCCCTCGGCGGCGCGGAGGATCCCGGCCAGCACGTCGCCCGCTTCCACCGAGGGCAGCTGGTCGGGATCGCCGAGGAGGACCAGGCGGGCGCCGTCGGGGACGGCTTCGACCAGCTTGGCCATCAGCGGCAGGTCGATCATGGAGGCTTCGTCCACCACCACCAGGTCGAGCGGCAGGGGGTTGTCGCCGTGGTGGCGGAAGCTGGGGCTGTCGGGGATGGTGCCGAGCAGGCGGTGCAGGGTGGTGCCGGCGGTGGGCAGGTGGGCGCACAGGGCGGGGTCGATGCCGGCATCCATCAGCGCGTGCACGGCGTTGCGCACGCTCTCGGCCATGCGCTCGGCGGCGCGGCCGGTGGGGGCGGCCAGGGCGATGCGCGGCGGGGCGGCGCCGGCCTGCAGCGCCTGGGCCACCAGCAGCACCAGCATGCGGGTGATGGTGGTGGTCTTGCCGGTGCCGGGGCCGCCGGTGACCAAGAGCAGGCTGTGGCGGAGCGCCGCGGCGGCGGCCTGGGCCTGCAGGTCTTCGCCGCTGGCAGCGTCGGGGAAGAGCTGATCGAACAGGCCTGCGAGGTGCGCGGGCACCTGGCCGCCCTGCCCTTCGGCGCCCACCGGCGCTTCGACGGGATCCGGCGCGACCCTGCCGACGCGGCACAGGCCTTCGGCCAGGCGGCGCTCGTACTCGCGGTAGCGGCGCAGGTAGACCAGGCCGTGCTCGAACACGAGCGGGGCGTCGGCGGCGGATTCGGCGTCGCCGGTTTCCGGGCAGGCGACCCAGCGCGAGGATTCCAGCGCCTGGCGCCAGGCTTCGGGGGTGGGCCAGTCGATGGGCGCTTCCACCAGGCGCTGCGGTTCGGCGGGGTCGAAGCCGGCGTGGCCGGCGGCGACGGCCAGCGAGGCCAGGGCCGCGGCGGCGAGCACGGCGTCCGGGGTGTCCGGGTCCAGCCGGCGCAAGCTCTGGGCCAGGGCGTGGTCGAGGGTGCGCAGGGCGCCGGCTTTGGCGAGGGCGTGCAGCAGGCTCATGCGGCGGCCCCGCTGGTTTCGCCGGTGAACAGGGCGTCGAGCGCGTGCACCAGTCCGGGCTCGAAGCGCCAGGCCTGGATGCCCTGTCCGTCGTTGCCTGCGGCGTCGATGCCGCGGCAGAACAGGTAGCGGGCGCCGCCGAAGTCGCGCGCGTAGTCGTAGCCCTCGCCCAGGCGGAAGCGCAGCCAGCGGTGCAGGGCGAGGGTGTAGATCAGCGCCTGCAGGTGGTACTCGCTGTGCGCCATGGCCTCCTCCAGCTGCGCGGGGCCGTAGCCGGGCAGGCGGTTGGACTTGTAATCGAGCACGTACCAGCGGCCATCAAACAGGTAGGTGAGGTCGATGAGGCCGGTCATCAGGCCTTCCAGGCGGCGGCGCACGCCGAAGCCCTGGCGCGCGGTGAGCAGGCCGTGGCGGTGCAGCAGGGCCAGCAGCGCGTCGACGCGGGTGGGGGCGAGGGAGAACTGGAACTCGATCTCCGGGCGGCGGTCTGTTTCCGACACGTCCACCAGGGCGATGCCTTCCGGCAGCTGGGCGGTGAGGCTGTGACCGACCATGGGCGCGATCACGGCCACGCCGTCGTCCATGTCTTCGGCGGCATAGCCGCCGCGGCCGAGCGCTTCGAGGATCTTCTCGCGCTCGCCCTCCGGTGCGTCGCTGCCCGGGCGCCAGCCGCGCCAGGCGGCGAAGTCGGCGTTCTCGAACGCCTCGTGCAGCACCACGCCGAAGCGCGAGCCGGCGAAGCGTGGATCGAAGGCGGCGGCGGCGGCGTCCGCGGCCTCGGCATCGGGGTCCGTGTCCGGCTCGTCGCGCCCGCCGGGGGCGGGCTGGGTGGCGGCGCTGGTGACCTCGTGCCCGGCGTCGGCGTTGGCGAGCTGGGTGAAGCTGTAGACCCACCAGTCGCTGGCGAGCGGGCGCTCCGCGGTGCGGGCGGAAGGCACTTCGTCCACGGTTTCGGCGCCGAGCCAGGGCAGCGGGGCGGGCGGCGGCTCGGGGTCGAGGGCGATGGCGCCCGGCGCGCGCGCGGCCAGCGCCTCCGGGTTCGACACCATGTTCCACAGCGGCGACTGCGCGTGGCAGAAGAACCTGCCGGTGGCCAGCCACAGCGCGTCGCGGGTGCGGGTGAGGCCGACGTAGAGCAGGCGCGCGTCCTCGGCGCGCTCGCTGCGCTTCCAGGTCTCGCAGGCTTCGTTCCAGCCGCTGGTTTCTTCCTGCAGCTTCCAGTGCAGCACGCGGCCATCCATGCCATGCACGACCACCTTGCGTCCCGGGCCGCGGGCCTGGCTGCCGATGCCGACGTAGGGCAGGAACACCAGCGGGTATTCCAGGCCCTTGCTCTTGTGCAGGGTCACCACCTGCACCCGGCGGGCGTCGGATTCCAGGCGCAGCTGCTGGGTCTCGTCGTCCTTGTCCGCTTCGGCGATGGCGCGCGCCAGCCAGTCGAGCAGGCCGTGCAGGCCGAGCGCGCTGCGCTGGGCCTCCTGCAGGTGCTCGGCCAGCTGCAGGTAGTTGGTGAGGCGGCGCTCGCCGTCCATCAGGCCGAGCAGGCGCGGCGCGTGTTCCGCACAGAGCTCGTTCACCAGCGCCAGCGGGCCGCCGCGCTGCAGGCGCTCGCGCCAGGCCAGCGCCTGCAGCTGCCGCTGCTGCAGGGTCGCGCCTTCGGCGTCGAGCCGAGCAATGGCGTGCGCGTCCTCGCCCACCAGTACGGTGGCGAGCGCGGCGCGCAGGCGGCGGTCGTCGGCGCCGTGCACCAGCGCCTGCAGCAGGGTGTGCAGCTCACGCGCCTCGGGCGTGGCGAACAGGCTCTGCCTGCCGGCGGCCACCGCCGGGATGCCGACCGCCGCCAGGGCGTCGCGGATCATCACCGCCTCGCTGTGCTTGCGCACCAGCACCGCGATGTCGCCGGGGCGCACCGGCTCGCCGTTGAGGGTGGCGCGGCCGGCGCGGGCGTCGGTGAGCACGCCGTGGATGGCGGCGACGCAGGCCTCGGTGGCCAGTTCACGCGACTTCGGGGAGCTGTGCGGCTTGGGGTTGCCCTTGCTGTCGGTCTCCGTCGGTTCCGGGGCCAGCCACAGGGTCAGCGCCGGGGTGGGCGCGCCGTTGCGCTGGTACTCGGCGTCCTCGCGCGCGCCGCCGGGCTGCACGGCATGGAAGCGGATGCGCGGATCGATGAAGGGCGGTTCGACCTTGTCCGGTGCGTCCTCGTGCACGGCCTGCGCCTGGCCGTAGAGCGCCTCGATGCTGCGCAGCACGGCGGGGCGCGAGCGGAAGTTGTGCGAGAGCAGCGGCGCCATCTCCGCGGTCTCGCGGGCGACGAGGTAGGTCTCGACGTCGCCGCCGCGGAAGCCGTAGATGGCCTGCTTGGGATCGCCGATCAAGAACAGCGCGGGATCGTCGCTGCCGGCGCCGAACACGCGGCTGAAGATCTGCCACTGGCGCGGGTCGGTGTCCTGGAACTCGTCCACCAGCGCGATGCGGTACTGCCCGCGCAGGCGCCGGGCCAGGGCATCGCCATGCCCGCCCGCCAGCGCATCGGCGACGCGGTCGATCTGGTCGTCGAAGGTCATCACGCGCGCCTGGCGCTTGTGCCGCTGCAGGCGGCGGCGGGCGTCGTCGCGCAGGCGGTGCAGCAGCGCGGCCTGGCGCGCCTCGCGCAGGCGGTCGGCTTCGGCCAGCGCGGCGGCGTATTCCTCCACCGCATCGCACAGCGGGGAGTCCGGGGTGCGGCCGGCGCCGGCCTTGCTGGTGAACTCAAGCAGCTTGTCGCGCTGCAGATGCTGCAGCTTGCCGTGCTGGAACCGCGAACCGGGGTCGGCGCGGTCGCACCAGCGGGCCAGCTGGGCAAACAGGTCCTCGATCCATTCGGCCTTGTAGCTGCCGCCCTTCAGCACCTTGGCTTCGGTGGCCTGCAGCAGCGCGTCGCGGAAGCCGTCGCCATGGGTGCGCGCGGCCTCGGCGAACTTGCGGGCGGCGGCCTGCAGCATCGGACCGGGATCGGGCAGCTCGGCGGGCGGCGCGGGCAGCAGCACGTCCTCACGCACCAGGTCCCGGAGGTCCTTGGCCAGCGCATCGGGCCCCTGCGGCCACAGCGCGTGCAGGTCGTCGACGGCGTCGGCATCCAGCGCGTGCGCGCGCCACAGGTCGGCGGCGATACCGGCGTGCAGCTCGGCGTCGCTGGCCAGCAGTTCGGGCGGGTCGAAGCCCTGTCCGCTTTCCAGCGCGTGCTCGCGCAGCACCCGGGCGCAGAAGCCGTGGATGGTGAAGATCGCCGCCATGTCGATGTCGTCGGCGGCCTGGCGCAGGCGGCGGCGCAGGGCATCGCGCGATTTTTCGCCGCGCTCCAGCCGGCGTTCGATCAGCACCTGCATCAGCGCCGCCTCCGGCGAGTCCCCGCTGGCCGCGCCGGCGGCGACGTCGGCCGCCAGCACCAGCCGCTGGCGCACCCGCGCCCGCAGCTCCTGGGTGGCGGCCTCGGTGAAGGTGACGGCGAGGATCTCGCCCACGCCCAGGCCGCGCTCGAGCACCAGCCGCGCCAGCAGGGTCGCGAGGGTGAAGGTCTTGCCGGTGCCCGCCGAGGCCTCGATGGCGTGCACGCCGTGCAGCGGCTGGGTCAGGTACGGATCGGCCGTGCTCATTCCCCCTCCTCCGGCTCGAAGCGTTCGGCCAGGCCGTGGAGCGTGGCCGGGTCCACGCCGCCGTGGACCTGGCCTTCGGCCAACGCCCGGAACACCAGCATGGCGACGTCGGCGAAGCGCTGCAGGCTGTCCGGGTCCGCGAACGGATCGCAACCGCGCAGCGCCTGCCGCAGCGCATCGCCCTGCCCTTCGGCAAAGCCGCCGCCGATGCCGTGCCACTGCTTGCGCGCGGCCTTTACACCCGCGTCCGGGGTCCTGGCATTCCAGAACGCCCAGCTGCTGTAGGGCGCATACGGCAGCGGCTGGCGCAGGCCCTGGGCGCGCAGCGCCAGCAGTTCGCGCAGGGCGGCGCGTGCGTCACCGGCCGACAGCTCCGGGCGCTTGAACGGACCGGGGCCGTTGCGGCCGCCGTCGAAGAACTCCACGACGGGCAGCTCGATGCCGGCGGCGCGGGCGAGCAGCCAGTCCAGCCCGTGGCGCACCGCGGCGGGGCCGTTGAGTTCGCCAAAGCGCATGCGGGCGATGCCCTGGGGATAGGCATCGTGGATGCGGCCGTGCACCCGCACGCCATCGATCTCCACTTCGGCCGGCAGCGAGGCGGCTTCGGCATCGCCGCGCCACCGGGCAAACGCCTCCAGCCACGGCGCCAGCAGCTCGCGCTGGTCGGCCAGCACCCGGCGCCCGGCGGCGCCGGAAGGCAGCAGCCCGCGCGCGCGCAGCGCGGCGTGGACGGACTCCTCGTCGCGGCCCTGCAGCAACGCGTCGAACAGTGCGCGCTGCAGGAGGCTGCGCTGCAGCCCGCTGCCGGGCGCAGCCAGCGGCTCCAGGTCTTCGCCCTGCTGCTGGATCTCCACCAGACGCATGCCCAGCTGCGTGAGCAGCTCTTCCGCCGGCTGCAGCAGGAAGCGGCGCAGCGCGCTGATCGGCAGCTCCGGTCCGGCCTCGCCGGGTTCGAACGGCTCGCCTTCGAACCACGGCGGCAGCGGCACCCGCCGGTCGGCGGCGCCGGCTGCGGCCTGCTGCCACCGGGCGTGGTAGGAGAAGCGGCGCGGCTCGCTGGCCGGGCCGAAGGCCTCGGCCGAGAACGGCTGCAGCGGATGGCGCACCACCAGCGCCTCGGCCACGTCCTCGCCGCCCGCCTCGTGCTGGTCCACGGCGGCGTCGATCAGCTCCGACACCAGCACCGAGGGCTCGCGCCGGCTGCCGTCGCGCGGGTCGGCGCCCTGCCAGCTGACGTAGAACACGTCCTGGGCGGCGGTGAACAGCTGCAGGAACAGGAAGCGGTCGTCGTCCCGCGTCGAGCGGTCCCCGGCGCGGCGCTGGTCGGTACCGAGTTCGGCGGTGAGGCGGTTGAGGCCGGGCGCCGGGTCGCGGCGCGGGAACTCGGCGTCGTTCATGCCCAGCACGCAGATCACCCGGAACGGCTGCAGCCGCATCGGCACCATGCGCGCGATGCTGACGCCGCCGGTGAGCAGCGGCGCGCGGGTGTCGGCCTCGGCCAGCACTGCGCCGAAGTGCGCGCGCACCGCCTCGGCCGGCACCGGGTCCTCGAAGCCTGCCTTCTCTGCGTCCTTGGCGAACGCGTCCACCAGCGTGCGCAGCCGGTCGAGCGCGCGCTGGCCGGCGGTGCTCGACGGCGGCCGCGGCAGCAGCGCGCCGAGCAGCTCCAGCAGCCGCTCGCGCCACTGCGCCGGCGGCATCGCCTCGCCCAGCACCTTCGAATACCGGGCCAGCACGCGCAGCAGGCGCACCAGGGTGTCGAGCGCGTCCAGCGCGCCGCCCTCCAGGTCCGGCAGCGGGGCGACGATGCGGCCGTCGCCGGCGCGGATCGGCGCGTCGCTGCCGCTGGCGTGGCCGAGCAGCAGGCGGTCCAGGGCGAAGGCCCAGGTGTAGGCGTCGTCCCCGGGCGCGTCGAAGCGCTCGCGGTGGGCGCCGTCCAGGCCCCAGCGCGCGCCGGCGGCGGTGAGCCAGGCCTGCAGGCGCTCGATCGCGGGCGCGTCCAGGCCGTTGGCCTCGGCCAGCGCGGGGCTGGCCAGCAGGTCCAGCGTTTCATGCAGGCCGAAGCGCGAGACCGGCAGCGCCAGCAGGCGCAGGAACACCTCCGCCAGCGGCTCGTTGGCCAGCGGGCTGGCGTCGGCCAGCGCATAGGGAATTGCATCCTCGCGGCCGCGGTCGCCGAACACCGCCTCCAGGTACGGCAGGTAGGGATCGATGTCCGGCGCCAGCACCGCGACCTCGCGCGGCTTGAGCGGCGGATCGAAGCGCCCGTCGTCGAACAGCGCGCGCAACTGGTCATGCAGCACCTGCAGCTCGCGCAGGCGGGTATGGCAGGCGTGGAACTGCAGGCTGGGATCGGTGCGCTCGACCTCATCGCGCAGCGGCCAGCCGGGGCCGTCACGGCGGTGGAAAATGTCGGACTGGAGCCGGCGCAGCAGGCTGCCCTGCAACTTTTCCCCGCCCTCGCCGGGATCGGCGTGGGCCTGGATCTCGCTGCTGGCATGCACCACTTCGTAGGTGCCGATCAGGCGCATAAAATCGACACTGGCCGCACCCCAGGCCTGCAGCAGGCGGTTCTCGCCGCCGATGCCGTCGGGCAGCGTGCTGCCGGAGGCGGATCGCAGGCGCTGCAGGTCGCCCCAGTAATCCTTGGCCGGCGTCGGCACGAAGCAGTGCAGGCTGCCGACCCGGCTCTGCGTGGCGATCACCCGCAGCACATCGGGCGAGACATTGAGCGTGGCGAAGGCGAACAGGCGCCGCGGCAGGCCGCTGGGAAGCGGCTGGTCCGGTGCCTCGAAACGGTCCAGGTACTGCTGGATGCGGCGGGCGCGAAAGCTGCGATCGCCCAGCGCCGCACGCCAGAGGATGGCCTGGGGATCACCCGGATCGGCTCCGGCCTGCCAGCGCATCAACCAGTCGCGGCGCCAGGCCTGGTATTTCTCGAACACCGCGGCCAGCTCGCCGGCCAGGGTCCAGGCCTTGACCGGATCATCGCCTTCGCCGGCAACGACGCCGGCCAGCGCGCCGCTGCCATCCAGGTGCGCGGCAATCCGCGCCAGCGCCGGCTGCGCCATCAACGGCTCATCGTGCAGGGCGGCGTACAGGCGCCAGTGCAGCGCCTGGGTATCCAGATCCGATCCGGTGACCGGGACATTGGCCGCCAGCGCCTCGCTGACGAACTGGCCCGGCGCCAGAAACCGGATATTGGCGGCCACGCCATGGCGCTGCGCCAGCGTCGCCTGCAGCCAGCGCCGCATCGCCGCCTGCGGAATCAGCACGATGTCCGGTTCCAGCGGCGACTGGCCGGGCACCGGGTTCGCAAGCTCCTCGGCCAGAACCGCGGCCAGCACGTCCAGGGCGTTGGAGTAGTAGAGGCGAAAATCGTTGGGCTGATCCATTCCGGTCATTGTGCCCGAGCGCTGTCGCACCGGCTGCGACAAGCGTGTTGATTTCCGTGATTTTGCTTTGTTGTCGATGCTGGCCACGGCAGATCCAACCGCGCCCGGCTGCAAGCCTTGCCTGGCAGGCCTACAACAAGACGGGCGCCGTGAAGGCGCCCGTCGGTGTCACGCGATGATCGGGGCCGGCCCGATCAGTAGCGGTAGTGCTCGGCCTTGTACGGGCCGTCGACCGGCACGCCCAGGTAGTCGGCCTGTTCCTGGGTGAGGCGGGTCAGCTTGACGCCGATCTTCTCCAGGTGCAGGCGCGCCACTTCCTCATCCAGCTTCTTGGGCAGGATGTAGACCTTGCGCTCGTAGCTGTCCTTGTTCGCCCACAGTTCGATCTGGGCCAGGGTCTGGTTGGCGAAGCTGTTGCTCATCACGAAGCTGGGATGGCCGGTGGCGCAGCCCAGGTTGACCAGCCGGCCTTCGGCGAGCAGGAAGATGGCGTTGCCGCTGGAGAACACATACTTGTCCACCTGCGGCTTGATGTTGACGTGTTCGACGCCCGTCATCGCCTGCAGCTTCTCGACCTGGATCTCGTTGTCGAAGTGGCCGATGTTGCAGACGATGGCCTGGTCCTTCATCGCCTGCATGTGCTGCACGGTGATGACATCCTTGTTGCCGGTGGTGGTGACGTAGATGTCGGCCTCGCCCAGGGTGTCCTCGATCGGCTTGACCTCGTAGCCTTCCATCGCCGCCTGCAGGGCGCAGATCGGGTCGATCTCGGTGACGATGACGCGGGCGCCATAGGCACGCAGCGAGGCGGCCGAGCCCTTGCCGACATCGCCGTAGCCGCAGACCACGGCGACCTTGCCGGCCAGCATCACGTCCAGCGCGCGCTTGAGGCCGTCGGCCAGCGATTCGCGGCAGCCGTAGAGGTTGTCGAACTTGGACTTGGTCACCGAATCGTTGACGTTGATCGCCGGCACCAGCAGCTTGCCCTGCTGCCCCAGCTGATACAGACGCAGCACGCCGGTGGTGGTTTCTTCCGACACGCCCTTCCAATCGCGCACCACGGTGCTCCAGAAGCCCGGACGCTCGACGGCAACGCGCTTGAGCAGGTTCTTGATCACCTGCTCCTCGTGGCTGGACGAGGGGCTGTTGACGAAGCTCTCATCGCCCTGTTCCAGCTCGTAACCCTTGTGGATGAGCAGGGTGACGTCGCCGCCATCGTCGACGACCATTTCCGGGCCGAGGAACTTATCTTTACCGTCGGCGCCCTTGCCATCGGGAAAGCTCAGCGCGGCCAGGGTGCAATCCCAGTATTCCTCCAGCGTCTCGCCCTTCCATGCGAACACCGGGGTGCCGGTGGCGGCGATCGCCGCGGCGGCGTGGTCCTGGGTGGAGAAGATGTTGCACGAGGCCCAGCGCACATCGGCGCCGATGTCCTTGAGGGTCTCGATCAGCACCGCGGTCTGGATCGTCATGTGCAGCGAACCGGTGACCCGCACGCCCTTCAACGGGGCATCGGCGGCGTGCTTGCGGCGGATCGCCATCAGCCCGGGCATCTCGTGCTCGGCGATGTCGATTTCCTTGCGGCCCCAGTCGGCCAGGGTGATATCGGCGATCTTGTAGTCGCCCTCGGTCGAGAAGGTTTTCATCACAGCGTTCATGGATTTTTGCTCCGGTGGCGACCGCCACACCGGCCGGTTTCGGCACAAGGCGGTGTGGCAAGGGTCGGTTTGGCCGGGCGCCGTTGTTCGGTGACCGCCTGTCGAGCCTGGGTTCGCCGGCGCCAAAGGCCGAACGACGTGCAGCGCCCCTCGACAGGGGCCGGCGATTATATCGTTTGACCGCGATGTAAGGATGAATGCGGGCCATCAGCCGACTTGGGCGGCTGCGGATCCTGCAACCCACGCCGCCTGTCGCACCGGCGCGGCCTTGCAGTGGTTAGAACCTTCCGTGATGTATGATGCGTGATGCTTGATGTCACCCAAGGAGGCTGGCGTGCGCACCACCCTGAGCATCGACGACGACATTCTTGCCATTGCCCGGGCCCTGGCCGAGCGTGAGGGCCGCAGCATTGGCGAAGTGGTTTCCGACCTGGCGCGCAAGGGCTTGAGCCCCCCCGGCCCGGCGCCGAGCCATCGCAATGGCATCCGCCTGATGCCGGTTCAGGAAGTTGCGACCATGGCCACCCTGGACCTGGTCAACCGCCTGCGCGACGAATCTCCATGAGCCCCGCGGCCAAGACGCGCGGGATCGCCGACCATCACACCGACCGCTACGGCGATGACCCGGTATTCCTGCTTGATGTCAACGTGCTGCTGGCCCTGCTCGACCCCCTGCACAGCCACCACGGACAGGCACACGACTGGTTTGCCGGCCACGGCCAGGCCTGGGCCAGCTGCGCGATTACGCTCAATGGCGCGCTGCGCATCATGGCCCACCCCGGCTACAGCAACCCGCTGGCAACCGTGGCGCAAGCCGCCGATCTGCTCGCCGACCTGTGCCGCCATCCCGGCCACCGCTTCTGGCCCGGCGACCTGAACCTGCTCACGTCAGCGCGGGTTGACCGCACCCGCCTGGCGACACCGAACCAGATCACCGACACCTGGCTGCTGGCCCTGGCCGTACACCACGGCGGCCGCCTGGCCACCTTCGACCGCCGCCTGGCCAGCAATGCCATCGACGGCGGCGCGCAGGCGCTTGAGGTCATCGGTGGGCGCGATTGAGAGGCAGCCGGACAGCGGCGGACGACACCAGGCAGTGATGTCAACAACTCCCGCTCCCTTCTTGCCTGGAAGGATGCCGGGGCGCGGTAGCGGCCCAGGCTCTTTCGCAGTGCGCTGCTCTTTCGCACTGCGCTGCGCGCCCGGCGCATCCCCCTCAATCCCCCTTCGCACGCGAAAGGGGGGACGCAAACCCTCAAGTTGTGAGCATTGATATCCAGCTCCCATAGAAAAGCCCGGAAGCGGTTCCACTTGACCGCGACAAATTGATGGCTGGTCACGCGGCAGGCGCATGACAGAAGGGCCGGCGCCAACACCGGCCCTTCATGGCCAGGGATGAGGTTCCGGGCATGCGGCCCGGAACAGGTGGTCAGCGGCGGATCGCGACGAAGCCGAGCAGCCCCATCAGCAACGCCATCAGGATCAGCGCATGGCCGCCGATGGCCGGCACCGGCTGGTACCCCGGCAGTGGCCCGCCAGGATTGGGCGGTTCGATCTGATCGCCGCTGCCGAACCGGACGTTGTCGATGGCGAAACCGGCGGCTTCGGCACCCACCAGGCTGAACAGCAAGCCGGCGATGCGATTGCCGCCGTCGGCTGTAACCAGGCCCAGGAACTCGATTCCGGCCTGCTCGTTCGCCACCGATCCCAGGATCGATCCGTCGCGGGCGAAGGCAGTGATGGCGACGCCCCCGATATCGTCGAAATAGCCCCCTTCAAGACCCACGCCGGCCTGATCGGTATCGAACAGGATGGCGATCGGGCCGTTGAACAACGGCGAGCCACTGAGCACGGGCGAGGTCGGGTTGGCACCATCGTTCACGATCGAGGTGGCCGGTGCCGCCGGATCCAGCGCCAGGGGGCCATCCGCGCTGCCGATCACGCAACCGGTGAGGGCGGCGTCGGGCGGGCAGCTCGTGGCATCGCCGAGCATCTGTCCGACGAAAAAGCCGCCGAAGGAGACATTGGGGCTTGTCGCGCCGCCACCGTAATCGCCAGGGGCATATACGGGATTACTGCTGCCCAAGGGAAACTCGGAAAAAGTGAGCAGGCCGGAACCTGCCTGGAACGCGGTTTCATCGATACGCACGACTCCCGGGCCGCCGGCACCGTCACCGGCACCGAGCAGGGCCGTCAACTCGGTGGCAGGCACCGTCTGGACCAGGGGCTCATGGGCGGGATCGCTGCTCCGCGATGAAGGCTGGGCATAAAGAAAAGGCGACGCCACCAGCAGGGCGGCACACACCGACACTACACATCTGTACTTCATGAATGGTTTCCTCCTCCATTGGGAAATATCAGGAAGCCACCATCACATGGAGCCGCCCATCCCGCGGGCGGCCGTCGATGACAATATTCCTGACGGCGCGGATAATAAAGCAGGAATCGAGCGCTGCCCAGCTTTTTTTAGCGCCTGCCAAGGCCGGGGTTTTACGCAGAGCTGCCCTGGCAGCGCTGTGTAACCGGGCGGTTTGATGGCCCCGGATGACTCCACAATGGCGCGCTCAAGCAGCCGGGCCGCCGAGGCCAATCAGACGTCAAACCGGGTTTGGGCCATCGCCAGACGCGGCGCGCGCCGGTACTCGTCCGGCACCGGGGGTAGTTGGTCGGCGGCCAGCAGCGGGCCGGCGAGGATGTCATCCAGCAACGCGGCCTGTGCCGGCTGCAACTGCAAGGTGCAGGTGAGCATGTTGAGCAGGCGCAGCAATTCGCTGGTGTAGGTGCTGCTCCATGCTGCCGGGGCGATGTCGTCCAGGGGCGAGGATTTCCTGCCTTTGCGGTTACGCATGCGGTAGCCGAGCCAGGATTGCACCACTTTCAGCCCGGAGATTTCGTAGTGCCAGACCGCGGCCGGCACCGGCCCGAACTCGCCATCGCCGACGGTGAGCACCTGGCGCGCACCGTCGTAGGCGAAGCGGTCCGGCAGCGGCGTGGCCGGCACCGCCTTGAGGTTCTTCACCACCGGATCGGGCCAGGTCTGGCCCTCGGCGAAACGCTCGCCCCAAGTGTGCAGGAACAGCAGCTCGCGGCCGAGTGCCAGCGCGCGGCTGAACAGCGCGGCATCCAGGGTCAGGGGCACGCGCACCTGGCGCGTGGACAGTTCGGCGTGGAAACGGTCGGTATAGGCGGGATGTGCCAGCACGGCGTACAGGAAGGCGGCGACATCGGCCGGGCTCACGGCGATGCCCAACTGCTGCGACCACAACTTGAGCAGGTGCGGATGGAGATTGGCTTGCGTGGCGGCGGCGTCGCGATACAGCGGGAATAAGTCCTTTCCACCGCGTCCACAAAAATAGTGTCGATCTGGGATATCCGTAGCAACACTCAATGCGGGCCCACTGTCCAGCGAATCGGTTGACAGCGTCGCGAAGAACATCTGATCTGGAGACTCGGTCGACCAAAGCTGCGGCCGAGGGCGTGCAAGTAGCCGCGCATCGGGGATGACGAACTGGCGATCGAAAGACCTGAACGCGAGGCGCCTGGGTGCTGGACAGGCAGCATCTGCGGGTAGCTCCCTAATCGACTTTTCTTCGTAAGCTCCGGCAATAAATTGCGTATAAACCCCCGAGACTGTCCGATCACTGCTTTCCTTGAGAGCCAAAGCTCGATCAGGACTGTTCAGCAGAGCCGTCCATCGGCCCCTCAAGACATCCGGGGTCGTTCCTATGGGCCACGTACGCTTGGCTTCGATTCCAGAGTGCTGCCACGGCATCAGATCCGTCAGCAGCGGCCAGTCGAAGAAGGCGCCCTGGCCGGCGGGCCGGAACGGCGCATCCCAGTCGCCGGGACATTCGGCGAACTCCAGGTCATCCAGCGAATCCAGTTGCTCAAGGGTGGTCAGCTTGTCGGCGCGGCTGCCTTCCAGGCGGGCATAGTGCGTCCGCGCCGGCGTGGCCGGATCGGCAGCGCCATAACGCACGGCGATGGTGACCGCGACCGGGGTCTGAATGGCGAAGACGTTGTCGTCGCGCCGGGTGCCACGGCCCTCGCCGCCCAGGTCGATGATCCAGATTTCATCGCACTGCTGGCGCATCCAGCGCCGCATGCCCAGGAAGGCATCGCCATCAATGAACGAACTGGCGGTGATGTAGCTGACGATGCCCGGGCCTGTGGCCAGATCATGCTCGAAGGTTTTCCACAGCGCCCAGCGCCAGAAGTACACGTACAGGTTGTACAGGTTCTTCAGGTCACCGCCGCGGCCGGCATCCTTCACCGGGGCGATGAAGTCTTCCAGGATGGCGTCGGCGCCATCGGCAGCTTCGCCCCAGCGCACCCAGCCGCCGGTCATCGGGCGGTTGTCATCGGTAGCGGCGGCATGGCGGTCGTAGGGCGGGTTGCCGATGCAGACCAGCACCGGCACGGTCTCCTTCACGCGCTTGGCGCGACGGTGTTCCAGGCCGATGGGCCGGTACAACAGGGGCAGCTCGGGGATCTTTTCGTACGGGGATTCCAGCGTGTTGGTGAGCATGATCTGGACGCCGTCACCGGGCACGTTGCCGCCGTACTGCTGGAGCATCCGGGTCAGGCGCAGCGCGGCGACGGCATACGGCCCGACCATGAGCTCGAAGCCGTACAGGGCGCCGCCCAGGACATCGGCGCGCGCCGGCACCGCGCCCGGGCCTTCCAGGCGCTCCACTTCCGCCATCGCATGCTCGACGATGCCGAGCAGGTAGGTGCCGGTGCCGACAGCCGGATCGAGCACATTGACACCGCCGGTGGCAAAGCCCATCGGCTTGTTCATGCGCCGGCGGAGCAGGTCGTCGGCAATGCGTACCTGTGCCTGCACCACCTCAACGGGCGTGTAGTAGGCGCCGGCGTCCTTGCGCAGCACCGGGTCGTATTCGGACAGGAAATCCTCGTAGAAATGCAGCCAGGGATCGCGCCGGCCGCCGCTCATGGTGCCGGTGGGCACGGCATTGATCACACGCTGCAACAGGCCCAGGGACGTACTCAGGTGTTCCTGCACCAAGGGATCAGTGAGCACCTTGAGGGCGCGCGAGAGCAGGGAGTTGGCGTGGGTCAGCGAAGCCACCGCCTGGTCGAGCAGCAGGGTGTCGCTGCCGTTGGAGCGGGCCAGCAGCAGCGAGAAAGTCACCGTCTGCGCATAGGCATCGGCGAAGCGTTCGTCATCGGCGCCGGGAAACAGGTAGCGGCGCCAGTCGCTGGCGGCGGCGGCAACGCCGGTGGCACCGGCGCGCAGGGCATCCAGAACGTCATCACGCAGGATGCGGCACAGCGGTGCCAGGTATTGCGCCAGCTGGGCCGAGGTGCCAGGGACGATCGGCTCCCAGGCAAGAAAATCGCGGATCAGCGCCTGGAACGATTGCCCATCGTCGGCACCGATGGCCGCGGCGCCCATGCTGCGCGGGTCGCCGTGCAGGCGCAGCATCCGCACCTGGCGGCCGTTTCGATACAAAGCGAACTCGCGGCCGTCGCTGTAGATCAAATTCGGCAGGTTCTGGAACCGCTGCCACTGCCGTTTGTCGTGGCCGGTGTAGGTGGCCGGGTCGGCACCTTTGCCCGGTGCCTTCAGCTCAGCGTGGCCGCACAGCAAACTGCCAATGGCGATGCCGAAATCCGGTTTGCCGCCCTTGTTGGCGAGCAGGGTTTCACCAATCGCCAACACCTGTTGGCCGGTGGCGGTACCGGCATCGGCGAGCAACTGCTCGAACGGGGCACGCAGCTGGTCCTCGGGTTCGCCACTGACCTGGGTTGCGAATTTGCGCCGCACGGACTCGGCGAAACGTTCAAGGGCAGGGTGCATGTCGGTGTTGCCGTCCTTTCATGTCCGGGGCGATGCGCGGGAGCGGACTGGCCACTGTGTCACATCGTGCCCGCAATGATGAGCCAGAAGCCCGCTACCGGCAGCTGATGGGCCGCCAAAAACAACACGGGCCGCGCAAGGCGGCCCGTGTCGGTGCGGTGCACAGGCCAGGCCGCCTGGCCCGGCCACGATGGCTTATTTGAGCCTGGCGTCGGCGCGCAGGGCGGCGGCGCGGTCGGTTTTCTCCCAGGAGAAGGCGGTGGCTTCGACGCGGTTGCCGTCGGCGTCGTCGTAGCTGACCTTTTCCGGCTTGCGGCCGAAATGGCCGTAGGCGGCGGTGCGCTGGTAGACCGGATGGATCAGGTCGAGCATCTGGATCAGGCCGAACGGACGCAGGTCGAAGTGGTTGCGGATCAGCTTTTCGATCTGGCTGTCGTCAATCTTGCCGGTGCCAAAGGTGGTGACCGAGACCGAGGTCGGCTCGGCGACGCCGATGGCGTAGCTGACCTGCACTTCGCAGCGGTCGGCCAGGCCGGCAGCGACCACGTTCTTGGCCACGTAGCGGGCGGCGTAGGCGGCGCTGCGGTCGACCTTGGACGGATCCTTGCCGGAGAAGGCACCGCCGCCGTGGCGGGCCCAGCCACCGTAGGTGTCGACGATGATCTTGCGCCCGGTCAGGCCGCAATCACCCACCGGGCCGCCGATGACGAACTTGCCGGTCGGGTTGATGTGGAACTTGGTGCCCCTGTGCAGCCACTTGGCCGGCAGCACCGGCTTGAGGATTTCCTCGCGCACGGCCTCGACCAGGTCCTTCTGGCGGATGCCCGGATCATGCTGGGTCGACAGCACCACCGCGTCGATGGCCACGGCCTTGCCGTTCTCGTAGCGCAGGGTGACCTGGCTCTTGGCGTCCGGGCGCAGCCAGGGCAGCGGCGAGTTGCGCTTCTTGCGCACCTTGGCTTGCTGCTCGACCAGCCGGTGCGACAGGTGGATCGCGGCCGGCATGTGGCTGGCGGTTTCGTTGGTGGCGTAGCCGAACATCAGGCCCTGGTCGCCGGCGCCCTGTTCTTCGGGCTTCTTGCGGTCCACGCCCTGGTTGATGTCCGGGCTCTGCTTGCCGATCAGATTGAGCACGCCGCAGGTGGCGCCATCGAAACCGACGTCACTGGAGTTGTAGCCGATATCCAGGATCACCTTGCGGGTCAGCGCTTCCAGGTCGATCCAGGCGCTGGTGGTGATTTCCCCGGCAATGATCGCCACGCCGGTCTTGACCATGGTTTCGCAGGCCACGCGCGCGCCCTTGTCCTGGCTGATGATGGCATCCAGAACGGCGTCGGAGATCTGGTCGGCAATCTTGTCCGGGTGGCCTTCGGAGACCGACTCGGAAGTAAACAGCGTGCTGTTCATGACGGTGCTATATCCTTCGTTCCGGATGAAGCGATAAAGGGCCGGCCATGATAACGGCCATTTGCCACCATTGCATCCGTCCGCGCCGTTCAGGCCCAGGTGTCCTTGGCAGTGGCCCGGACCGCGCCGGACCAGCCCGGGCCTGGCCGCTGCGGTTACCATGGGCGGCTCGCCGTCCGGAGGTCTTGCGCATGTCCCATTCCCGTTCTTCCGTCAGCCGCGAACAGGCCGAGGAGGCCGTGCGCACCCTGCTGCGCTGGGCCGGCGATGATCCTTCACGCGAAGGCCTGCTGGACACGCCCAAGCGCGTGGTCAACGCCTACGGCGACTGGTTCAGCGGCTACCACGATGATCCCGATGCGTTCCTGCGCCGCACCTTCGAGGAAGTCGAGGGCTACGACGAGCTGATCGTGCTGCGCGACATTCCGTTCGAATCCCATTGCGAGCACCACATGGCGCCGATCATCGGTCGCGCCCATGTCGGCTACCTGCCGACCAACAAGGTGGTCGGCATCTCCAAGCTGGCGCGCGTGGTCGAGGCCTTCGCCCGGCGCCTGCAGGTGCAGGAAAAGCTGACCGCGCAGATCGCCCATTGCATCGAGGATGTGCTGCGCCCGCGCGGCGTCGGTGTAGTGATCGACGCCAGCCACGAATGCATGACCACCCGCGGCATCCACAAGCGCGGTGTCTCCATGGTCACCAGCCAGATGCTCGGCGCCTTCCGCGACGACGCCAGCACCCGCAACGAATTCCTGGCCTTCATCGACCTGCACGGCCGGCGCTGAGCGGTCGTAACAGCAAGCAGGTGCCTGCGACTTGCCCGCACCGGAGGCGGGCGGAATGCTGGTTTCTTCGATGAGTTGCCGGCAGCTTCAACCTTTCACAACTCTTCGAAATAAGATCTCATTAAAGATCTTGTTTCATGTATGATGCCGGCATGTCTATTCCACCGTTGCGCCAGGAGCAACCGCCGCCGCCCCTGCCCCAGGTCGTGGGCGGCTTCAGCACCGTGCTGGCTGACCCGCCTTGGCGTTTCAGTAATCGAACCGGCAAGGTGGCGCCCGAGCACCGACGCCTGGACCGCTATTCGACGATGTCCCTGGATGCCATCAAGCAGATGGCTGTCACGGATATCGTTGCCAGGAACGCGCACCTGTATCTGTGGGTGCCAAATGCCCTGCTGCCCGATGGCATGGCTGTGCTTGATGCCTGGGGTTTCCGCTATGTCAGCAATATTGTCTGGGCCAAGCGCCGAAAAGATGGCGGTCCAGATGGCCGCGGTGTCGGGTTCTACTTTCGGAACGTGACTGAACTGATTCTTTTTGGCGTCCGCGGCTCGATGCGGACACTCGCGCCGGCTCGCTCTCAGGTGAACATGATCGAGACCCGCAAGCGCGAACATTCCCGCAAACCCGACGAGCAATACGACCTGATCGAAGCCTGTTCCCCGGGGCCTTATCTGGAGCTGTTTGCCCGGCAACGACGCGCTGGCTGGACAGTCTGGGGGGATGAATCCGGCGCCGATGCCCAACCCCGCGGCCAGGTCCACAAAGGCTACGAGGGAGGGCCCATCCTGCCTGACCTGTTCCCCAATCAGCACCTGCCAAGAGACATTGCAGAATCCATCGGAGTCGAGCTTCGAAGGCGCTACCTGGACGGCTCCAGCGTACGAGAACTGGCTGCTGACTCCGGTTACCCGATCCAGCGAGTGCGAAGCCTGCTCAATGTCTGTGATACACCGATGCGTGCACGTGGCCGGCCTGCCAAAGATGAGGTCGGCGAAGGTTCCTAGCCCTGGAAGGGCTCGCCTTCCAGGTTGCTTCGGTCGCTGCAACAACCAGCACCGGGCAGGTGCCCATGACTCCCCGGCGCAACCGCATTTGGGCCTTCTCCAGGTTGGTAGTCGTTGAGGTACCGACATCGATCGGCAACTTCGAGTTCTGCAGGTCGATCGGCAACGTTTCCTGATAGTCCTGCCAGAGCCTTCTGGCCAGATCCCGGAGCCTGAGCCGATCCTGTGTAATCAGGACCGCAGCCGAGATGATGCCGGCTTCGTGCCACGTCCGATAGGCGGCAAGGTCGCGATCAAGGTTGCCATCTTTGGCGTTCCACTCGACATCAACGACGACGCGGCCCTTGAAGTTGTCGACCAGGTAACCCTCCATCACCAGCGGATCCAGTGTCCGGGTCAGGCGCTTGTTGGCGCCGTACAGGTGTCCCTGGTGATGAACATCAATACGGGTTTCTACCCAGCCGCGCTCTGAGAACAGTTGATCAATGATCTCCGGCACCTTGCCGCGATTGCCGCCAGCACGCAGCCAGGACTTCGGGTCAAGCTGAAACGTATCCAGAGACATGAATAATGTCCGTCCATTCCTCAGGGCAGAAGGCCTTGAGAATGGCCGCCGCTGAGCCGGTCTCGACAAATTCCCAGCGACGTCGCAGGTTCACTGGGACAATATTTTTCTTGTTGCATGTGTCAGAGAAGTACATTTGAAACGCCGTATCCTAAACCGGTTGCCTCGGATCATAGCCGTTTTCTGGTGATCGGCTTTGATTGTCGCGCGGGTGTGACTGGAGTCCGTCGCCATGTTTCAGCGATTCGCTCCGGTGCCAGCGTAGTCGACTGGCCACTGATCTCGCTGATGCAGGATGCGATGAGGGAACCGGGTGGCTTTGCTCGCTTTTACGCAGTACAGGCGCCGGTGACGGCAGCCGATCCGCGACCGGCAGCCAGCGCCGGGCACAAGGATCCGGTTCGACCTGTCCTAACCGCCAGGAGGCCGCCCATGTCCCGACCCGCCCACGATCCAGTCCGTTGCACCGATGCCGTTGCCAGCGATGGCCACCGGAACTTCAACGCCATTGGCCTCGCCGGTCTGTGTGGCCTGGTCCTGGGCCTGCTTGCGGCACCGGCCTGGGCCGGCACGCCGCTTGTGGTCACCAATTTCGATGACTCCGGGCCCGGATCGCTGCGCGCCCACATCCTCAGCGCCAACGCCGCGGGTACACCACAGCGCATCGAATTCGCGGTCACCGGCGTGATCGTGCCGACCTCGCGACTGCCGGAAATCACCGGCGATGTCACCCTCCAGGGGCCGGGCATCGACGGTCTTTCGATCAGTGGCAACCATGCCACCGGCCTGATGAAGGTGGGCCCGACCGGAGAACTGCGGGTGCTCGATCTGTCGCTGGTCGATGGCCAGGGGCAACCGGGGGACTTTGTCGACAACTTTGGCGCCGCCGTGGCCAACCATGGCCGGCTGGTCCTGGAACGGGTGCGGCTACGAGGCAATGTCGCCGTCTTCGGCGGTGCCGTGAGCACCGCACCGGCGGCCTGGACCACGATCATCGACAGCGAGCTGGCGCTCAATACAGCCCACATCGGTGGCGCCCTGTACTCGGAGAATGGACGCCTGGAGGTGTTTGACAGCACGCTGCACGGCAATCACGCCCATGCCGAGGGCGGTGCCATTGCCGCGGTCAATCCCGACAACCGCAACCATGACGCCACTAACGAGGTCCTCATCGGCCGCAGCAGCCTGCGTTTCAACCATGCCGATTCCCGGGGTGGCGGCCTGTACAACCAGGGGCGCCTGGTGATCATCCAGGGCAGTACCTTCGAGGGCAACCAGGCTCTGGACAGCGGTGGCGGCATCCGCAGCGTCGGCGTGTCCGGCGGGCCGGCGGGCGCAACGGCGATCTACAACAGCACCTTGTCGGGCAACCTGGCGCCGGCGGGAACCGGCAGCGCCATCGACGCGACGACGGTTCAAGGCAGCACCCAGACCCTGTTGTTCCACGTGACCGTGGCCAATCTGGAGGGCGGGGCGGGCTGGGCCCTGCGCGGCCCGATCTCGGCGCGTCATTCCCTGCTCGCCGATGCCGGTGGCAACTGCGCGCCGGGGCCGCACCTGATCACCAATCTTGACGGCAGCCTGGCCAGCGATGGCAGTTGCCCGGGCTTTGCCCAGGCCACGCTGGCGCAACTGGCGCTGGCGCCACTGGCCGACAATGGCGGCCCGACCCGCACCCATGCCCTCAAGCCCGGCAGTGCCGCCATCGACAGCATCGCCGGCTGCGATGACAGCGAAACGACCAGCCACACCGACGACCAGCGCGGCGTGGCGCGGCCGGTCGATGGCGATGGCGATGGCATCGCCCTGTGTGATGCCGGCGCCTACGAGGCCAATGATCTGCTGTTCGTGAGCGGTTTCGAACACTGACCCGGGACGCCGGCGGCCAACGCCGGCGCACAGTTGCCGGCACCGGGTTTGCTAGGCTTGCCGGATGAGCGAGCAGGCGATTTCGTTGTTGCAGCAGGTATTCGGCTACCCGCAATTCCGCGGCCAGCAGCAGGCGGTCATCGAGCAGGTACTGGCCGGCGGTGATGCCCTGGTGCTGATGCCGACCGGCGGCGGCAAGTCCTTGTGCTACCAGATTCCGTCGATGATCCGTCCCGGTGTCGGCGTGGTGGTCTCGCCGCTGATCGCGCTGATGCAGGACCAGGTCGAGAACCTTGAACAGCTCGGCGTCGCCGCGGCCTGCCTGAACTCGTCGCTGACACCGGCGCAGGCCAGCCAGGTCGAGCGGCGCCTGCTGGACGGTAGCCTGGACCTGCTCTACGTGGCACCGGAACGGCTGCTCGGCGAGCGCTGCCTGGGCCTGCTCGACCAGGTTGAAATTAGCCTGTTCGCCATCGACGAAGCCCATTGCGTGTCGCAGTGGGGCCATGATTTCCGGCCCGAGTACCGGCAACTGACGCTATTGCACGAGCGCTGGCCGCAGGTGCCGCGGATCGCGCTGACCGCCACCGCCGATGCCCCGACCCGGCGCGAGATCATCGAGCGGCTGAACCTGGACGGCGCGCAGCAGTTCGTCAGCTCGTTCGACCGGCCCAACATCCGTTACCAGGTGGTGTACAAGAACAATGCCCGCCAGCAATTGCTGACCTTCCTGCGCGGCCACCCCGGCCAGGCCGGGATCGTCTACTGCCTGTCGCGGCGCAAGGTCGAGGACACCGCCGACTGGCTGGCGCAGCAGGGCATCACCGCCCTGCCGTACCACGCCGGCATGGCGGCAGAAGAACGGGCCGCGAACCAGCGCCGTTTCCTGCGCGAGGATGGCGTGGTCATGTGCGCCACCATCGCCTTCGGCATGGGCATCGACAAGCCGGATGTGCGCTTCGTGGCGCACCTGGATCTGCCCAAGTCGATGGAGGGCTACTACCAGGAAACCGGTCGCGCCGGCCGTGATGGTGATCCCGCCGATGCCTGGTTGTGCTACGGCCTGGGCGATGTCGTGACCTTGTCGGAGATGATCGCCCGCGGCGAGGCCGACGAGGAGCGCAAACGCATCGAACGGCGCAAGCTCGACGCCCTGCTGGGCTACTGCGAAAGCGTGCGCTGCCGACGCCAAACCCTGCTGGAGTATTTCGGCGAAGAGCACACCGGCAACTGCGGCAACTGCGACAACTGCCTGACGCCGGCGCAGACCTGGGATGCCACCGACGCCTCGCGCAAGGCGCTGTCGGCGGTGTTCCGCACCGGCCAGCGCTTCGGTGTCGCCCACCTGACCGATGTCCTGCGCGCCGGTGATACCGAGCGCGTGCGCCAGTTCGGCCACGACCAGCTCGGCGTCTATGGCATCGGCGCCGATCTGGATGGCGACCGCTGGCGCAGCCTGTTCCGGCAACTGGTCGCGCACGGCCTGCTGGAGGTGGATATCGACGGCTATGGCGGCCTGCGCCTGACCGCGGCGGCGCGACCGGTATTGCGTGGCGAACAGCCGGTGCACCTGCGTCTGGAAACCGGCAGCCGCAACCGGCGCAGCTCGGCGGCCGGGCGCCCGACGGTGGCAGCGGCCGACCTGGACGGGGATCAGCTACGCATCTTCGAGGCGCTGCGCGAATGGCGCCGCGACAGCGCGCGCGAGCAGGGCGTACCGCCGTACGTGATCTTCCACGACAGTACCCTGCGCGCCATTGCCCAGCGGCAACCGCGCGACAGCAGCGAGCTGGCGAGCCTTCCCGGAATCGGCGCCGGCAAGCTGGAGCGCTATGGCGAAGCAGTGCTGGCCGTGCTCGCCGGAACCGAAGCGGCGGCGAGCAACGCTCCCTAACCCCGACGCGCCCTGACCGCCGGCCTCTACGTCCGGGTCGCTAGCGTGCAGCGGTCATCGGCTCAGGTGTGGCCCAGGCGCGGATCATCGAAGTAATCATTGATCTGGCGCGGGTTGGCGCAACCGCCGGTCCCGCCCAGCGCAGTGTCGATCGCCACGACCACCGGCTCGTCGTCGTCGTTGAAGGTTTCGTTGTAGATATTGTCGTAATAGGCCTTCAGGCTGCCCGGATCGGTGTCGAACCGCGCCGTTTCGCCATCGTGCTGATCGGCGTCGCGCCGGGCGGTATCGTCCGGATCGGTACCGTAATAGCTGATGCGGTTGCTGTAGTTGTCGATCTGCACGTGGTGACCGCGGTCATAGATCCAGGTGACCTGGACGACACCATTCCAGCCGGCCGCGCTCAGGGTCAGCTTGCTGCCATCGCCGAGCACCAGGCTGCGCCGGTTCTGGCTCCAGCCGGGCAGGCCGCCCCAGTCCTTGATGTGCTTGCCGTTGAGGTTCTCGTGCGGATCGCCCCAATGCTCGATGGTGTTCATGCCGGCCGGATCGGTGATCATGATGGTGTGCTTGTCGATGGTCAGCCGATAGCCGCCGAAGCTGCGATAGCGGATCGGCCGGCCGACGCCGCCGGCCTGCTCGGGCACACCGGACTGGTAGCCATCAGCAAACAGGCGCTCGGGACAGACGACCTGGTCGCCGGCTACCGGCGCCTGCCAGGACGGGGCCTGGAAACCACCGATCATGACCGGCTGCGCCGACGGCTGGTCTGGCGCCGGCCGGGCACTGGCCAGCGCGCCGGTCAGCAGCACGGCCAGGACAGCGGACACGGGCAGTGCCGGAAACCACCACTGGCGTGCGCCTGTCCGTGGCCGGCATGGATGAGGATGGAACTGATGTTGACGGGCCATGGCCGATGCTCGTGCGGAGGGACGCGGTTTCATGCGCCAGAAACGCCTCGATCGGCTCACCGCCAGCGCCGGAAGGCAGCGGCGGCCGGACGGTAGAATCGCCTGGGTATGATGGCCCGCCCGGCGACGCCCGACCCGGTGACCGGCCAGCGGCGCCTGCCCTGCCCACCACCATCAGCACGGACACAGGTTCATGAATGCAACCGCCAGTGACACCCCGGACATCGATGCCGTGCGCAGCTACCTGCGCGATCTGCAGGACCGCATCTGCACCGCCATGGAAGCCGCCGATGGCCAGGCGCGCTTTGTCGAGGACGCCTGGAGCCGCGCCGAGGGCGGCGGCGGCCGCACCCGGGTGATGAACGAAGGCGCGGTGTTCGAACAGGCCGGCATCGGTTTTTCCGAAGTCCATGGCGCCACCTTGCCGCCTTCGGCCAGCGCCCACCGGCCGGCCCTGGCCGGCGCGCCGTGGCGGGCGATGGGCGTGTCGCTGGTGTTCCACCCGCGCAATCCCTACCTGCCGACCACGCACATGAATGTGCGCTACTTCCAGGCCCAGCCGGAAGGCGGCGCGCCGGTGTGGTGGTTCGGCGGCGGCTTCGACCTGACCCCGTTCTATCCCTTCGATGAGGACGTGCGGCACTGGCACCACGTCGCCCGCGACCTGTGCCAGCCGTTCGGCGGCCAGGATCGCTACCAGGCACACAAGCGCTGGTGCGACGAGTATTTTTTCCTCAAGCACCGCGGCGAAACGCGCGGTGTCGGCGGCCTGTTCTACGACGATCTGGATGAGGGCGGCTTCCAGGCCAGCTTTGGCTACACCCGCGCCGTCGGCGATGGTTTCCTGGATGCCTGGCTGCCGATCGTCGAGCGCCGCAAGGGCCTGCCGTATGGCGAGCGCGAGCGCCAGTTCCAGCTCTACCGGCGCGGCCGCTACGTCGAGTTCAACCTGGTGTTCGACCGCGGCACCCTGTTCGGCCTGCAAAGCGGCGGCCGCACCGAATCGATCCTGATGAGCCTGCCGCCGCTGGTGCGCTGGCAGTACGGCTACCAGCCCGAGCAAGGCTCGGCCGAAGCCAGGTTGGCCGATTATCTGCAGCCACGCGACTGGCTGGCAGCCGACTGACCGGCCGCGGTTGCCGGCCGGTGCTCTGTCGCGGGGTCGAAAGTGTCGGTCTGGCTTAGCTGCGCAGGCCGCGGCCGGTGTGCAGCAGCCACAGGCTGAAGCCGCCCAGCAGCACGGCGAAGGCAATCATCACCGCATAGGCCACGGCCAGCGGGATATCGCTGACGCCGAGCACGCCGTAGCGAAAGGCATTGACCATGTACAGGATCGGGTTGGCGTAGGAGACATTGCGCCACAGCTCGGGCAGCAGGCTGATGGAATAGAACACGCCGCCCAGGTAGGTCAGCGGCGTCAGGACGAAGGCCGGGATGATGGCGACATCATCGAACTTGCGCGCGAAGGTGGCGTTGATGAAGCCGGCGAAGGAGAACACGATCGCCGCCAACACGACGCTGCTGAGGGTCACCAGCGGGTTGGCCAGGCGCACCTCGGTAAAGAACATGGCGATGAACAGCACGATGGTGCCGACGGCCAGGCCGCGAGTCACGGCGCCGCCGACGTAGCCGGCCAGGATCACCCAGCTTGGCATCGGCGAGACCAGCATCTCCTCCACGTGCTTGCCGAACTTGGCGCCAAAAAAGCTGGAGACGATGTTGCCGTAGCTGTTGGTGATCACGCTCATCATGATCAGGCCGGGCACGATGAAGTCGATGTAGGCGATGCCATCCATCTGGCCGATGCGCGCGCCGATCAGCTTGCCGAAGATCAGGAAATACAGCGTCATGGTGATCGCCGGCGGCACCAGGGTCTGCGACCAGATGCGCGCGATGCGCATGATCTCGCGCCGCCACAGGGTGTACAGCGCGGTCCAGGTTTCGTGGCCGGTCATGGCGAGCGGCCTGCGTCCGTGGCCGGCGGTGGCGCCGGATTCCCGACCAGGCGCATGAACAACTCTTCCAGGCGGTTGGCCTTGTTGCGCATCGATTTGACCCGGATGCCATGGTGGTGCAAGGCGGCGAAGACCTCGCTCAGGGCGATGGCCTTGGGCACTTCGGCTTCCAGGCTGCCATTGTCCAGGCGCTGCAGGCGGACGCCGTCGATCGCCGGCAGGCTGTGCTCGCCGTCATCGATATCCAGGACAAAGCTTTCCACGTCCAGTTTGGCCAGCAGGCTGCGCATCGGACTGTGTTCGATGATGCGGCCGTGGTCGATGATGGCGATGTTGCGGCACAACTGCTCGGCCTCCTCCAGGTAATGCGTGGTCAGGATGACCGTGGTGCCGGTGCGGTTGATCTCGCGCACGAACTGCCACATCGAGCGGCGGATTTCGATGTCGACGCCGGCAGTGGGCTCATCCAGGATCAGCAGGCGCGGCTCGTTCATCATCGCCCGGGCAATCATCAACCGGCGCTTCATGCCGCCCGACAGAGTGCGCGAAGTGGCATCGCGCTTGTCCCACAGGCTCAGCGCGCGCAGGTACTTTTCCGCCCGCTGCAGGGCGATTTTCCGCGGCACGCCATAGAAACCGGCCTGGTTGACCAGGATCTCGACCGGCTTTTCGAACTGGTTGAAGTTGATTTCCTGCGGCACCAGTCCGATCTGGCTCATCGCCTGGTTGCGCTGGTGGCGCACGCTCAGGCCGAACACCTCGATCTCGCCTTCGCCCAGGTTCACCAGCGAGGCGATCATGCCGATCAGGGTCGACTTGCCGGCGCCGTTGGGGCCGAGCAAGGCGAAAAAGTCGCCGGCGGCCACGTCCAGGGACAGCCCACGCAAAGCCACGACACCGTTGTCATAGGTCTTGGTCAGGTTGCGGACGGACAGGGCAGGCGTACTGGTCATGCTTGGGTGGCTGCGGCGGGCCGGCTAGTATACGTGGGCTGTCGCCGGCACTGCCCGCGACGCCCGCCGGCCGGCAGCGATTGGCCGCGCGTGGCACTTCCCTTTCGTCCTGCCAGCCGCCGTCTTGCCGATGAGCCATTTCCCGCTGACCCTGACCGCCAGCCGCGAGCTGGCGCCGGGCGTGCACCACTACAGTTTCCAGCGCAGCGATGGCGAGCCGATGCGCTATCTGCCCGGCCAGTTCATCCAGGTCCATTTTCAGCACGAGGGTGTGCTGCTGCGGCGCAGCTATTCCATTGCCACCGTGCCGACCCAGGACGAGGCCGCGCATGCGGACACTGAACGGCTGGTCGAGATCGCCGTTTCCTTCGTGCCCGGCGGCGCCGCCACCGCCTTGTTCGAAAACCTGCAACCGGGCGAGGAGATCCAGGCCAGCGGGCCGTTCGGCCGCTTTGTCCTGCACGAGGCGGACCGCAACCAGCGCTACCTGCTGCTGGCCACCGGCACCGGCGTCACCCCGTACCGGTCGATGCTGCCGTTGATCGCCGAGCGCATCGCCCAGCGCGGGCAACGCTTCGTGCTCCTGTTCGGTGCCCGCTCGCCGGCCGAGCTGCTTTATGGCGATGAGTTCCAGGCCTTCGCCGAGGCCACGCCCGGCTTCGTCTTCCATCCATGTTTTTCGCGCAGCGGCCGGCAGCCGCCAGGCCCGGACGACCGGCGCGGCTATGTCCAGGGCATGCTGGCCGAACTGGCGCCCGACCCCGACGGCGACATCGCCTACCTGTGCGGCAATCCGGACATGGTTGATGCCGGCTTCGCGGCCTTGAAGGAGGCCGGCCTGCCCATTCCCCATATCCGGCGCGAAAAGTATGTCTCGCCGCCCGCGCCGCGGCGACCGCCGCCTCCGACGCCGGCCTGATGTTGCGCTCGCCGGCTCACCGCCTGTGGCATCTGTCAGCCGGCCACCATGACCTTCGGGACCACCGGCTGCGGCCTGATTGCGGCATCATGCGCGCCATGAAAACTTTGCTCCTGCCTTTGCTTCTGGTCCTGGCCGGCTCGGTTGCGGCCGATCCGGCCGGCGCCGCCATCGATTTTTCCCCCTGTGAGCTGAAAGCGCCCGGTGCCTTCAGCGGCCCGGAAGCCGATTGCGCCACGCTGACGGTGCCGGTGAATCATGCCCAGCCCGACGGCGCCACGATCCAGCTTCGCCTGGCCCGGATCACGGCCCGCTCGCAGCAACCGCAAGCCGATCCGATCGTGTTCCTGGCCGGCGGTCCCGGCCAATCGGCGCTGGAAAGCTGGAGCCAGATTGCCGGCGCCTACCGGCAACTGCTGGCCGAGCGCCATGTCTATCTGCTTGACCAGCGCGGTACCGGTGGTTCGCACCCACTGCGCTGCGAGCTGCCCGATCCGCTCGATCCGACGATCGCCAGCGCCGATGCCGAGCAACTGCGCCAGCAGGCCAGCGACTGCCTGGCCGAGCTGGATGTCGACGTGCGCCATTTCGGCACCCGTGATTATTTGGCCGACCTGGAGCTGGTACGTCAGCGCCTGGGCGTGGCGCAGTGGAATCTGGTCGGCGGCTCCTATGGCACCCGGGTGGCGCTGAGTTACGTCCAGGCCCACCCCGAAGCGCTGCGCAGCGTGGTGCTCGATGGCGTCGTGCCGCAGCAGGTGGCGCTGGGCCAGGACCACGGCGCCAATCTGGAAGCGGCGCTGGCGGCACAGTTCGCGCGTTGCCATGCCGACGATGCCTGCGCCGAAACCTTCAATGATCTGAACCAGACCCTGGCTGCCTTGCGCGAGCGCTACCGCCAGGTGCCGACCACGGTGCTGGTGCGCGATCCACGCAGCCATCGCAGCCTGGAAGTGCCGCTCAACCACGACACCCTGGCCGGCGTCGTGCGCCTGTATGCCTACAGCCCGGAAACCGCGGCCCTGCTGCCGCTGCTGCTCAACCAGGCGCTGGAAGGCGATCCCCGGCCGTTGCTGGCGCAGGCGGTGATGATCTACAGCCAGATCGAGGAGATCATCTCCCATGGCATGCAGTTGTCGGTGATCTGCGGCGAAGACCATCCCTGGCTGGAGCCCGATGCCGGCGCCGACACCCTGATCGGTGCCGACCTGGTCGAGCTGATGACCGCCCAGTGCGCGGTCTGGCCGCACCGCCGCGCCCCGGCCGAGTTCAAGCAGCCGGTCGATTCGGATCTGCCGATGTTGCTGCTGTCCGGCGAGTTCGACCCGGTGACGCCGCCGGCCTATGCCGAACGGGCGCTGGCCACGCTGGGCAATGCCCGGCATCTGGTCGCACCCGGCCAGGGCCATATCGTGCAGACCCGCGGTTGCATGCCGCGGCTGATGACCGCCTTCATCCGCGATGCCGGCTTTGACGACCTGGACAGCGACTGCCTGGAGCAGTTGTCGCCGTTGCCGTTCTTCCTGGATTTCAATGGAGGCCAGCCATGATCCAGGTCGCTGACCTGCGCAAGGCTTTCGGCACGGTCAAGGCCGTGGATGGCGTCAGCTTCACCGCTCACGATGGCCAGATCACCGGCCTGCTCGGCCCCAATGGCGCCGGCAAGACCACCACCCTGCGCATGCTCTACACGCTGATGAAGCCTGATGCCGGCAGCATCCGCATCGACCAGGTCGATGCCTTGGCGCAGCCACTGGCGGCCAGGCAACGCATGGGCGTGCTGCCCGATGCCAAAGGCCTGTACAAGCGCCTGAGCGCGCGCGAGAACATCGAATACTTCGGCCGCCTGCAAGGCCTGGACGAGGCCAGCCTGCGCCGCCGCACCGATGAGCTGATCGCCGCCCTGGACCTGGGCGAGATCGCCGACCGGCGCAGCGAGGGCTTTTCCCAGGGCCAGCGGGTGAAGACCGCAATCGCCCGCGCGCTGATCCATTCGCCGGCCAATGTCCTGCTCGACGAGCCGACCAACGGCCTGGACGTGATGGCCACCCGGGCCATGCGTCGGTTCCTGACCGGCCTGCGCGACGCCGGCCATTGCGTGCTGTTTTCCAGCCACATCATGCAGGAGGTGAGCGCTTTGTGTGACCGTATCGTGGTCATCGCCCGCGGCCGCGTGGTTGCCGACGGCACGCCCGACGAACTGCGCGCGCAGACCGGCAACGACAACCTCGAGGACGCCTTCGTCAGTGTCATCGGCAGTGAGGAGGGCCTGTCATGAAGCCTGCCTGGTGGACGGTTTTCCGCAAGGAAGTGACCGAGAACCTGCGCGACCGGCGCACGGTGATCAACTCCCTGGTCTATGGCCCGCTGTTCGGCCCGTTCCTGTTCGTGGTGCTGATCGGCTTCGTCGTCAGCCAGGCCGGCGATCGTGCCGAGCGGCCGCTGGAGCTGCCGGTGGCCGGCGCCGAGCTGGCGCCCAACCTGATGGCCTTCCTGCGCCAGAACAACATCGTCATCGAACAGGCGCCCGAAGATCCCGAACAGGCCGTGCGCGACCAGGACCAGGAACTGGTGCTGCGTGTGCCTGCCGAGTACGCCGAACGCTGGCGCGAAGGCCGGAGCGCGCCGCTGGAGCTGATTTACGACCAGTCACGCCAGTTCACCCAGCAATCGGTGCTGCGCCTGACCCGGGTGCTGGATGGCTATGGCGGCCTGCACGCGGCCCTGCGCATCAGCGCCCGCGGCGTCAATCCCGAGGTGATGCGGCCGCTGGCGATCGTCGATCGCGATCAGTCCAGCGCCCAGAGCCGGGCCGGCATGCTGCTCGCCTTCCTGCCTTACATGCTGATCATCGGCGCCTTCGTGGCCGGCATGTACCTGGCCATCGACACCACCGCCGGCGAGCGCGAGCGGCAATCGCTGGAGGCGCTGCTGATCAACCCGGTGCCGCGCAGCCAGATCCTGATCGGCAAGCTGGCGGCGACCACGGCCTTCGCCTTGACCGCGCTGGCGCTATCCCTGCTCGCCTTCCTGATTGCCCTGCCGCTGATGCCGGTCGGGCAGACCGGCCTGGACATCCAGTTCAACGTCACCACCGCCGCCTGGGCGATGCTGGCGATCGCGCCGCTGGCCCTGCTTGCCGCCAGTTCCGAAACCCTGGTTGCCGCCTTTTCCAAGAGCTTCCGTGAAGCCCAGACCTGGCTCGGCATGATGATGGTGCTGCCGGCGATTCCGGCCGTGGTGCTGCTGCTCAATCCGGTCAAGCCGACCGCCTGGATGTACTGGACGCCGCTGGTCAGCCAGCATGTGGTGCTCAACCAGATCGTCCGCGGCGAGCTGGTCGCCGGCTGGCAGTTTGCCGCCAGCATCGTCGGCACCCTGGCCCTGGGCCTGTTCCTGGCCTGGCTGTGCATCCGCATCTACCATCGCGAGCGCCTGGCCATTTCGGTCTGAGCGCGGGCAGCGATTCGCCACCATGAGGAACCACGGACCATGAACAACCGCAACCTGATTCCCGCCGCCATCCTGATCGCCTTGGGCCTGCTGTTTCTGGCCCGCAACCTGGGCTGGACCAACTTCGGCCTGGGCCAGTTGCTGGCCACCTGGTGGCCAGTGATCCTGATCGCCGTCGGCGTCAGCCTGCTGCTGCGCCGGCGCGGCTGAGCATGCCGTCTCGCCTGTTTCTGCGCCCTGGCGAGACGGCGCCGAGCTCCTCGCCGCTGGCTCCTGCGGGGCGCTTACTTGCCGATGCAGAAGCTTGAGAAGATGGCGCCGAGCAGATCGTCGGGAGTGTAGGCTCCGGTGATCTGGGCCAACGCCTGCTGGGCCTGATGCAATTCCTCGGCGACCAGTTCGCCGGCCCGGTCGACATGCAGGCGCAATCGGGCCTGGTGCAGATGCTCGCCGGCCCGGCGCAGGGCATCGACATGGCGCCGACGGGCACTGAAAGTGCCTTCGAACCGGCCATCGGCGCCAGCCAGTGCCTGCAGATGATCGATCAACTTCGGCAGGCCCTGGCCGCTGTGCACCGAGATCGCCAATACCGTTTCAGCGACGGTTGAGGCATCCCCGCCAGCGTCGCTTGCGGTGTCTGCGGTGGCCGCCAGACAACCGGCAATCGCGACCTCATCAAGCAGGTCGATCTTGTTGAATACCAGGGTGCGCGCCAGACCGGGCGGGCATTCACCGCGCAACGCCGCCAGATCGGTCGGCTGGCTGGCATCGACCAGCAGCAGGGCATGATCGGCACGGGCCAGCTCGGCGCGGGCGCGGCGCACGCCTTCCTGTTCGATCCGGTCCTGGCTGTCACGCAGGCCGGCGGTATCGATCAGGGTCAGGCTCACCGGGCCCAGGCGGATCTCTTCGCGCAGCACGTCGCGGGTGGTGCCGGCGACCTCGGTGACGATGGCGCGGTCGGCGCCGGCCAGGGCATTGAGCAGGGATGATTTGCCGGCATTGGGCCGGCCGATGATCGCGATCACGGCGCCATCGCGCAGGCGCTGGCCGCGCTCGGCGGCGGCGAGCAGATCGGCGTGTTCGCTTGCCACCTGCTCAAGGCGGGCGCTGATGGCGCCGTCGGAGAGAAAATCGATGTCCTCTTCGGGGAAGTCGATGGCCGCCTCGACATGGATCCGTGCCTGCACCAGGCCATCGAGCAGCGCCTGGACGCGACGGGAGAACTCGCCATCAAGCGAACGCTGGGCGGCGCGCGCGGCGGCTTCGCTGCCGGCGGCGATCAGGTCGGCCACCGCCTCGGCCTGGGCCAGGTCGAGCTTGCCTTCCAGGAAGGCGCGCTCGGAGAACTCGCCCGGGCGGGCCGGGCGCGCACCCAGTTGATACAGCCGCGCCAGCAATAGATCCAACAGGATCGGGTTGCCGTGGCCGTGCAGCTCGACCACGTCCTCGCCGGTATAGGAAGCTGGCGCCGGAAAGACCAGCACCAGGCCACGATCGATGACCTGGCCGGCCTGATCCCTGAAGCTGCGGTAGAGCACCTGGCGCGGCGGCAGGGCGGCGCCGGCACACAGTTGGCCGGCGATCGCCAGCGACTGCGGCCCGGACAGGCGGATGACGCCGATGCCGGCCTGGCCATGGGCGCTGGCGACGGCGGCGATGGTGTCGCGCGAGCTCATCGCCGCAGCCATTGCCGTGACGCCGGGCAGGAGCGGCGCCCGGTCAGCCCGATGATCCGGGCCGCCGGTGTCCGCCGGCTTACTTGAGCTGGCCGGCTTCGATGCGCTTGTTGATGTGCCACTGCTGCAGCAGGCCCAGGGCGCCGTTGGTGGTCCAGTACAGCACCAGGCCGGCGGGGAAGAAGGCGAACATCACCGAGAACACGATCGGCATCGCCTGGAAGATGCGCTTTTGCACCGGATCCACGCCCGGACTGGGCGACAGCTTCTGGGTCAGCCACATCACCGCGCCATTGAGCACCGGCAGGACAAAGTAGGGATCGCGTGCCGACAGGTCCTGGATCCAGAGCACGAACGGCGCCTGGCGCAGCTCCACCGATTCCAGCAGCACCCAGTACAGGGAGATGAACACCGGGATCTGCACCAGGATCGGCAGACAGCCGCCCAGCGGATTGATCTTCTCCTTCTTGTACAGGTCCATCATCGCCGCGTTCATCTTCTGGCGATCATCGCCATAACGCTCCTTGAGCTGGGCCAGGCGCGGCTGCATCTTGCGCATCCGCGCCATCGAGATGTACTGGGTCTTGCTCAGGCGATAGAAGGCCAGCTTGATCAGCACCGTGATCAGGATGATCGCCACGCCCCAGTTGCGCACCACGGTGTAGATCTTGTCCAGCACCCAGAACAGCGGCTTGGACAGGACGGTGAACATGCCGTAGTCGATGGTCAGTTCCAGCCCCGGAGCGATATCGGGCAGGGTTTTTTGCAGCTTCGGACCGACCCACAAACGGGCATGGTCCACCGCCTGGGCGCCAGCCGGGACTACAGTGGCCTGGGCCACTTGCCGGATCAGATGACGGTTGCTGCCGGGCACGCGCACGGTGCTGAAATCATTGACCTGGTCGGCGGCCGGGATCCAGGCGGCAAAGAAATAGTGTTGCAGCATGGCCGCCCAGCCGCCGGTGATGGTGGGGCTTTGCGGCTTGCTCTCGAAGTCCTCGAACTTGAGCTTTTCAAAACGCTCTTCGGGGCTGTACCAGGCGGCGCCATGGAAGGTGACGGCACTGATGTCGGTGAAGGAAAAGCCACGGGCACCGCGCAGGGGAATGCGCTGGAGCTGACGATAGACGGCGCCGCTCCAGTCGTTGCCGGTGTTGTTGTCGATCTCGTGGCGCACGTCGATGGCATAGCTGCCCCGGTGCAGGACATAGACCTTGCGCACCTGAAGGCCGTTGTCATCGGTCCAGGTCAGCGGCACTTCGATCTGGTCGCCGCGCAACTGGTAGCTGTCGGCTTGCGCCTGATACAAGGCAGTGTGATCGGGCGCGTTGCCATCGCCGCTGACTAGGCCGCTCTGGGCCCAGAACAGCGTCGCTGGATCGCTGTTGAGCAGTTGCACCGGTTCATCGGCACCGGCACTGACCGGATAGTCCAGCAGGTGCGCCGAGACGATGGTGCCGCCCTGGGTGTCGATCTGCAGGCGCAGGACATCGGTGCTGACGCTGATCAGTTGGCCTGACGATGGCGCAGCGACTGGATCCGCGCCGGCCGCGCCGGTGACGGCGGACGGTGGCGCCGGGACGGCACTGGCATCGGGGACATCAGCGGGTGCTTGCGGGCGATCGGCGGCCGGTGCCAGGTCGGCGGCCGGGACGTCACCGCTGAAGGTGGGCGCGTCGGGCCGATTGAATTCGGTCCAGGCCTGCCAGATCAAAAAGCCGGTGATCAGCCACGCGATGAACAGCAGCGGTCGAATATTCTGCATGGATATAGGGACTCGTCAGAACCGGCCGGAACCGGCCTTGCAGGGACAAAGACTGTCGATTGTCGCGGTTCGCTACGGCGCGATCAATGCGCGTCGATGCTGCGCTCGCCGGATTGCACCGGGGCACTGGCCGGCACGGCCGGTTGCGGCGGCGGGTTGCAGCCTGTACCCAGACGCTGCGCCAGGCGTTGCCAGAGCAGTTGCAGATCAGCCCAGACTTCCTCGCGGGCGAGCTGTGCCACCGGTGGCCGGGCGGTGATCACGATGGCCACGGCCGCGCTGCGCAGCGGCTGCTGGCGCAGGCTTTCGCGGGTCTGTCGGCGCAGGCGGTTGCGGCACACGGCGCGCTTGTCGATGCGTCGGCCAATCGCCATGCCGAGCCTGGCCGGGCCGTGCTCGAGCAATTTCACATGGGCACGAAAATGCCGCGAAGCAACGGATTGCTTCGCGGCAAAGACTTCATCGAACTGCGCCTTGCCGGACAAGGCGACTGGCGGCGTCAGGGCGTCAGGGCGCCCCGGCACGCTGATCTCAACCGGCCAGGCGCTTGCGGCCCTTGGCGCGACGGGCCGACACGATCTTGCGACCATCGGCGGTCTTCATCCGGGCGCGAAAGCCGTGCGTGCGGGCGCGCTTGAGGAGGCTGGGTTGGAAGGTGCGTTTCATGGCGGCCAGGACAGTTGCAAAAAGGGGTCGGCGATTGTAGCGATATCGGCCCGGCCAGGTCAATGGCGCTGGCAACGGCCACGCCGGTGCGCAAGCGGGTCGATGGCTGCAGCCCGAACGTGTGCCATTGCCCAGGTCCTTGCGGGATTTGGGTGCGGGCTATCGCCAAGGCGGGCGCGGCTGCCGCTACCATGGCGGCAGCCGGGTCGGCACGGGTCATCAGCCACGCCATCCGCGCAGCCTGCGGTCGTTTGCCCGGGTGGGTCTTTTCCCTGTTCCTGGCCAGCGCAGGTGCCAGGCGGACCGGTCCCGGTGTCGGGGTACACTGGCCGCCTTCCCGGCCGCATTCTACGGGCCTGTTCTTCCCGGCCTGATGTCCCTAGGCCTGACTTTTTTCGGTGGCACCACGCTGATGTCCGATCTTTGGCTGCGCTGTCTTCAGCATCTTGAAGGCGAATTCGACGTTGAGGACCTGAACACCTGGTTGACTCCCCTGCAGGCCGAGTCCTCGGGCGATCAGATGACCCTCTATGCCGCCAATGTCTACGTCGCCGAGCGGGTGGAGAAGCATTTCCTGGCACGGATCGGAGAACTGGTCAGTGCCCTGCATGGCAGTGCGATGCCGGTACGCATCGCCGTCGGTCAACGCCGCAATGCGCCTGCGCAGGCCGGGCAGCCCGGGCTGCCGAGTAGCCCGCAGGCGGTGCGCGAGGACCGCGATCAAAGCCAGTTGCCGTCCAATCTGGACAACCGCTACAGCTTCGACAACTTCATCGAAGGCTCGTCCAACGAGCTGGGCAAGGCGGCCGCGCTGCAGATTGCCCACAGTCCGGGGCAGATCTACAACCCGCTGTTGCTGTACGGCGGCACCGGTCTGGGCAAGACCCACCTGCTGCATGCCGCCGGCAACCTGATCAAGCAGAACCGGCCCGATGCCCGGGTCGTGTATCTGCGCTCGGAACATTTCGTCAGCAGCATGATCAAGGCGCTGCGCAGCAACCGCATGGACGAGTTCAAGCGCCAGTACCGCAGCATTGACGCGATGCTCATCGACGACATCCAGTTCTTTGCCGGCAAGGATCGCACCCAGGAAGAATTCTTCCATACATTCAATGCCTTGTTTGACGGCCGCCAGCAGATTGTGCTGACCTGCGACCGCTATCCCAAGGAGGTGGAAGGGCTGGAGCCGCGGCTGATGTCCCGGTTCGGCTGGGGCCTGAGCGTGGCCATCGAGCCGCCGGATTTCGAGACCCGGGTCGGCATCCTGCTGGCCAAGGCGCAGGCCTTGAACGTCGAGCTGCCCGAGGATGTCGGGCTGATGATCGCCAAGCGCATCCGTGGCAACGTCCGTGATCTTGAAGGCGCCCTGCACACCCTGTCGGCGCGGGCGAACCTGGGTGGCCGCACCATCACCCTGGATTTTGCCCTGGAGACCTTGCGTGACCTGCTCAGCATGCAGGAGCGCCTGATCAGCATCAACAACATCCAGAAGACCGTGGCCGACTATTACGGGCTGCGCCAGGTCGACCTGGTGTCGCAGCGGCGACAGCGTTCGATCGTGCGACCCAGGCAGATGGCGATGGCGCTGGCCAAGGAATTGACCGAACATAGCCTGCCGGAGATCGGCGACGGCTTTGGCGGTCGCGATCACACCACGGTGCTGCACGCCTGCCGGGTGGTGCGCAAGCTGGTGGATACCGATGGCCGGGCGCGCGAGGACTGGGAAAAACTGATCCGCACGCTCAGTGGCTGACAAGCTGTGGACAAGCAGGGGACAGCCGGATGCGGCGATTCCATCCACAGCTTTGACACAGCCGACCAGCCCCTGGTTAGTGCCTGGGAAACGCTGTTAAGTCATTGTTTGAAAACGTAAAATCAGGTCTCATCCCGAGTTTTGGCTGAGCCTATAACAACAGTCTTTTAAAGAGTATCCTTGATCCTTAGAGAGGTGCCGTGATGCGATTCCAGATTCAACGGGAAACCTTGCTCAAGCCCCTGCAGGCGGTCATCGGCGTGGTTGAGAAGCGACAGACGCTACCGGTGCTGGCCAATCTGTTGCTGGTGGCCCGTGACGACGGCACGGTGTCGTTCACCGGTACCGACCTGCAGATCGAACTGGTGGCCAAGGTCCAGGCGAGCGTTGACAGCGCCGGCGAAGTCACGGTGCCGGCGCGCAAGTTGTTCGATATCTGCCGCACCCTGCCCGAGGGCGCCGCGATCACGGTCGAGCTCCAGGGCGAGCGGGTGGTGGTCAAGGCCGGGCGCAGCCGCTTCCAGCTCGCCACGCTGCCGGTCAACGAATTCCCGACCCTGGAAGTCAAGGAAGGCGGTGAGACCCTGATGTTGCCTGAGCATTTGCTGCTCGGTCTGATCGATCGCGTTGCTTTTGCCATGGCAGTCCAGGACGTGCGCTTTTATCTCAACGGCATGTTGTTCGATGTTCGCGAGGGCACGCTGCGCACGGTCGCTACTGATGGCCATCGGCTGGCCCTGTGCCAGGTGACGTTGGAAGGCGCGGCGGCCGAATTGTCCGATCGGCAACTGCTGCTGCCACGCAAGGCGGTTTTGGAACTGCAGCGATTGTTGGAGGGTGAGGAAACGCCGGTGAGCCTGGTGTTGGGCCGCAATCAGGTGCGGCTGGAGCGCGACGATGTCGTGTTCACCAGCAACCTGATCGATGGCCGCTTTCCCGATTACCAGGCGGTGGTGCCGATCGGCGCCGACCAGACGGTGCGGGTTGAGCGCGACGCCTTGCGTGATGCCCTGACCCGCGCGGCGATCCTGTCCAACGAAAAGTACCGCGGTGTCCGATTCGAGGTCGCACCGAATCAGTTGCGGGTGATGACCCACAACGCCGAGCAGGAAGAAGCGGTGGAAGACCTGGCGGTGCAGACCCAGGTGCAGAAGCTTGAGATCTCCTTCAACGTGGTCTATGTCCAGGAGGCGCTGGCGGCCTTGCGCGGCAACGAGGTGGAGATCTGTCTGCGCGATGGCAATTCCAGTTGCCTGATCCGCGATGCCGGCGACGACAGTGCCAAGCATGTCGTGATGCCGATGCGGATGTGAGGCACCTGCGATGGCCTGGTTGCTGCGCCCGCCTGTCGGGTTTGTCGCTTGGCTGAGGGTGCGGTTTCACGCTGCGGTCGAGGTTTCTGGACCAGGTCGATGATGCCGGTGTTTCCATGCAGTTGAAGCGTCTGTGCGTGGATGGCGTGCGCAATCTGCAGCAGGTGGATCTGGAGTTCAACGCGGGCCGGTCAGATGCGGACCTGGGAGATGACCGGGTCAGCAGCAGCCACCTCAATCTGGTGCTGGGCGCCAACGGCAGCGGTAAAAGCAGCCTGCTGGAGAGCATCCACCTGCTGGCGCATGGTCGTTCGTTCCGGTCCGGTGCGCCGGACGATCTCGTGCAACGCGGTGCTTCAGGGCTGGATATTCACAGTCACTGGTCGGTCGGGACTGGCCAAAGCCAGCGGCTGGGCATGAGTCGTCGGGATCGAAGCTGGCACTTGCGGGTCAACGATGCCGACGTAGCCAGCCTTGCCGAATTCGTTCAACACAGCGCCGCTGTGGCGGTGACCCCCGACAGCCAGTTGCTGGTAACCGGACCGGCGGAATGGCGGCGACGGCATCTGGATTGGCTGCTGTTCCACGTGGAACATGAGTTTCTGGATCACTGGCGGCGTTACCAGCGCGCCTTGAAGCAACGAAACCTTGTGCTGCGCAGCCATGGCGATAGCGAATCGTTGGCTGCCTGGGAAGCGCAGATGGCGTCAGCCGGTGAAGCGGTCAGTCGCTTTCGTGCTCAGGCACTGGCGCTGCTCGAGCAGCAGTTCCGGCAATTGGCCGGGTTGCTTATTCCTTCCCTCGCCGTCGATGGTCTGCTGTTTCGTCCCGGCTGGCCATCGGCATTGAGTCTGGCCGAAGCGCTGGCCGCCGGGCGCGAAAGTGACCAGGAGCGCGGTTTCAGTCAACGCGGCCCCCATCGTGCCGATTGGCGGCTTCGCTTCGCTGATGGCCTGGATCAGGACCAGTTGTCGCGCGGCCAAGCCAAGCTGGTGGCAATTTGTTGCCTGCTGGCGCAGGTAAAGGTTTTCCATGCCCAGCGTGGCATCTGGCCGGTGATGCTGGTCGATGACCTGGCCTCAGAACTGGACCCGGAGCATCAGGTACGCCTGCTGGGCTGGTTGGCGCAGACGCAAGCGCAGATATTCATTACCGGGACCGAACTGCAACCGCGTTGGCCTGATCGCATGATCGCAGCCGCCGCCAGGTTCCACGTGGAACAAGGGCGGGTGACGCGCCTGCTATAATGGGCGGCAAGCCAGAGCCGTGCCAAGCCGGACCGGGCCGGCAACCGCCAAAACTCAGCGCCGGTTCCGACAACCGTAACCACGCTCTTCAGGTGGTCGTTTCGCGGGCTCCCGCTGGCAGGGTGTCAGCTCCGCCCGCGCGTGATTCGGCTCGGTCAGATCTGCCTGCATTGGCAAGCCGGCCGGGCTTCCCCCGTGTGCAGCACGCCAAGCGGTTCGTCTTTTCGACCCTGGGGACAGCCCGCATCGACCGCGGCTTGAGCTGCCCCGACGTCGGCCAACACTTGGCCTTACCCGTTACCGGACAAATCAATGACAGACCAATACGATTCCAGCAAAATCAAGGTTTTGAAGGGCCTGGAGGCCGTCCGGAAGCGTCCGGGCATGTACATCGGCGATACCGATGACGGTACCGGCCTGCACCATATGGTGTTCGAGGTGGTGGACAACTCTGTGGACGAAGCCCTGGCCGGGCACGCCGATCGGGTGATCATCAGCCTGCTCGCCGATGGCACGGTCAGTGTCGAGGACAACGGCCGCGGCATTCCGGTCGATATCCACGAGGAAGAAAACCGCTCGGCGGCCGAAGTGATCATGACCGTGCTCCATGCCGGCGGAAAGTTCGACGACAACTCCTACAAGGTCTCCGGCGGTCTTCATGGCGTCGGCGTTTCGGTGGTCAATGCCCTGTCCGAATCGTTGTGGTTGCGGATCTGGCGCAATGGCACCGAGTACGAGCAGGAATACGCCCATGGCGAGCCGCTGTATCCCCTGCGCGCACTGGACAGCACCGACCGCCGCGGCACCCTGGTCAAGTTCCGGCCCAGCGCCGGCACCTTCACCAACCTGGAATTCCATTTCGACATCCTGGCCAAGCGTCTGCGCGAGCTGGCCTTCCTGAATTCAGGGCTGCGCATCGAGCTGATCGATGAGCGCAGCGAACGCCGGGTGGAGGTGTTCCAGTACGAGGGCGGCATCCGCTCGTTCGTCGAGCATGTGGCCAAGCTGCGTACGCCCCTGCATCCCAACGTCGCCTATTTCTCCGGTCAGGAACAGGACATCGGCGTCGAGGTGGCGCTGCAGTGGACCGATGCCTACGAGGAGCGGATGTACGTCTTCACCAACAACATCCCGCAGAAGGATGGCGGCACCCATCTGACCGGTTTTCGCGCCGCCCTGACCCGGGCGCTGTCCGGCTATATCGAGCGCGAGGGGCTGGCCAGGAACGCCAAGGTGCAGTTCGCCGGCGACGACATGCGCGAAGGCATGATCGCCGTGCTCTCGGTGAAGGTGCCCGACCCCAAGTTTTCCTCGCAAACCAAGGACAAGCTGGTCAGTTCCGAGGTCAAGGGCGCGGTGGAAACCCTGGTGCACCAGAAGATGACCGAGTTTCTGGATGAGCATCCAGCCGAGGCCAGGGCCATTGCTGCCAAGATCGTCGAGGCGGCGCGAGCCCGGGAAGCGGCGCGCCGGGCGCGCGAACTGACCCGGCGCAAGGGCGCCCTGGATATCGCCGGCCTGCCCGGCAAACTGGCCGACTGCCAGGAAAAAGACCCAGCCAAGTCCGAACTGTTCATTGTCGAGGGTGACTCGGCCGGCGGTTCGGCCAAGCAGGGCCGCAACCGGCGTACCCAGGCGATCCTGCCGCTGAAGGGAAAGATCCTCAATGTGGAAAGGGCGCGTTTTGATCGGATGATCTCATCAGCCGAGATCGGCACGCTGATCACCGCGCTGGGCTGCGGCATCGGCAAGGACGAGTTCAACATCGACAAGCTGCGCTACCACCGCATCATCATCATGACCGACGCCGACGTCGACGGCTCGCACATCCGCACCCTGCTGCTGACTTTCTTCTACCGGCAGATGCCCGAGCTGATCGAGCGCGGCCACATCTATATCGGCCTGCCGCCGCTGTACAAGCTCAAGCAGGGCCGCAACGAGCTGTACATCAAGGACGAGGCGGCGCTGAACAGCTACCTGGTCAGCAACGCGGTGGAAAATGCCAGCCTGGTCTATTCCCCGGATGCGCCGCCGCTGTCGGGTGTCGCCCTGGAGGACCTGCTGGGCAACTACCAGGGCGCCCTGGCGATCATCGACCGGCTCGCTTCCCGCTACGATGCCGCCGTCCTCACCGCCCTGCTGGACAGCGTGCCGATGCTGGTTGCGGACTTGTCCGATCCGGCCCGCACCGATCCCTGGCTGGCGTCGTTGATGGTCAAGCTCAATGCCAGCAGCCTGGGCCGGGCCAGCTATCAACTGAGCCTGCTGGATGCGCCCGACGAGGGCGGTATCAACCTGCGCATCGAACGCAAGCAGCATGGTCTGTCGGTGCTGCAGCATTGGCCGGCGGCGTTCTTTGCCGGCGGTGATTACCGCGCGCTGATGAAGATGGCCGAACAGCTTTCCGGTCTGATCCAGTCCGGGGCAGAAGTGCGCCGGGGTGGCCGCTCGGTGCCGGTGGACAGCTTTGCCGATGCCGCCACCTGGCTGATGGAGGAGGCCAAGCGTGGCCGCACCATCCAGCGCTTCAAGGGCCTGGGTGAAATGAATCCGGACCAGTTGTGGGAGACCACGGTGAACCCGGAAACCCGACGCCTGTTGCAGGTGACGATCGAGGATGCCATCGCCGCCGACGCGATGTTCGCCATGTTGATGGGCGAGGAAGTCGAGCCGCGGCGCAACTTCATCGAGGAAAACGCCTTGCGCGTAGGCAACCTGGATATCTGATCGCGACCGGGACTTGGGTCCCGGCTGTTCGCAGCCGAGCACCGGCCGATCGCCAGGCGCGGCCGGCAGTGATGGGCTCGCGCCTTCCCGGCCGGGCCCATCTCCACTACCTGAGCTGTCCCGGGTTGCGCCCGGCCCAGGTGCCGGGCAGGGCGCCTGCCGGTGCGTGTGCTGCCATCGCCGCCGCTGAATCATTGGCCGGCGCCGCGGCTATACTTCGCCGCTTGGCGAGGAGTGCGCCGCACGATGAGAAAGACCCAGCTCTACCTGGTCGCCGCCCTGATGATTGTCATCGGGCTGGCCGCGTTCTATTACAAGTGGCATGTGCTCAGTTTTCCACTGACCCCGGTGGAACAGACCGAGGTCTGGGATATCCAGGCCCGGGTCGAGTACCAGCCGCGCAGCGGACCCAACCAGGTCACCTTGCAATTGCCAATGAACTCGCCCGGGTTTTCCATCCTCGACGAGCGTTTCATGGCGCGCGGCTATGGCATGACCATCGAGCGTGACCGCGCCGGCAGCGGCCGCGAAGTGCAATGGCGCATCCGTCGCGCCCGCGGCGACCAGGCCCTGTACTACCGGGCCACGGTCTATCGCGATGGTGCCGTGGAAGCGCCCGGCGATCGCCCGGGCCAAAGCCAGCCACCGGAGCTGGAGGAAGCCGAAACCGCTGCCGCCAATGCCCTGCTCGAACAAGTACGCGAGCAAAGCGTGGACAGCGCCTCGTTCGCCAGCCGCCTGCTGCGCGAATTCAGCGAGCCCTCGCCGTCGCCGGAAGTGGCCCTGCTCCTGCGCGAGCGCGCCTCAGCCAACGACCGGGCCCAGTTCGCCGTCGAGCTGCTGGCGATCCGCAACATTGCCGCACGCTGGGTGCACGCCCTGGAGCTGGGTGTCGACGGCGCCGGAGAACTGCGGCCCTACCTGCAGATCTACGACACCGACGCGCGCATCTGGCGCATGCTTGATGCCCAGGGCCGCATCGGTTGGCCCGACAACCTGCTGGTCTGGTCGCGCGGCGACCGGCCGGTACTGGATGTCGATGGTGCCCGCGGTGGCCGCTTCGATATCCGGGTCCAGAGCAGCCTGGTCGATTCCCTGGAGGCCGCGGTCAAGCGCCTGGAGTTCCGCGACGAGAACCTGGTCGCCTATTCGCTGCTCAGTCTGCCGCTGCAAACCCAGGATGTGTACAAGATCCTGCTGATGGTGCCGATCGGCGCGTTCATCATGCTGCTGCTGCGCAACCTGATCGGAGTCAAGACCTTCGGCACCTTCATGCCGGTGCTGATCGCGCTGTCGTTCAAGTGGACCTCGCTGCTGGCCGGCGTGATCCTGTTCGTGCTGGTGGTCGGCATGGGCCTGCTGGTGCGCTTCTATATGGAACGGCTGAAACTGCTGCTGGTGCCGCGGCTGACCTCGATCCTGATCGTGGTGGTGCTGATCATGGCCTTCGTCAGCGTGCTGTCGAACCGGCTCGGCCTGGAAGTCGGGCTGTCGATCGCCCTGTTCCCGATGATCATCATGACCATGACCATCGAACGCGTTTCGGTGGCCTGGGACGAGCGCGGCCCCGGCTATGCGATGAAGATGGCCGCCGGCTCACTGCTGATCGCCTGCCTGGCCTATCTGGTGATGAGCTGGCCGCCGCTGGAGCACCTGGTGTTCGTGTTCCCCGAAGTACTGCTGGTCCTGCTCGGCCTGACCCTGCTGCTGGGCCGCTATTCCGGTTACCGGCTGACCGAGCTGTTCCGCTTCCGCGCCCTGGCCCGCTCGCAGACCGACGGCTGAGATGCTCAATCCGTTCACCATTGCCCGCCGCCTGCGCCGCATCGGCCTGCTCGGTCTGAACGCGCGCAACGCCGATTATGTCCTGCTCTACAACCAGCGCCGGTTCTACCCGCGTGTCGATGACAAGCTGCAGACCAAGAATCTGGCGATCGCTGCTGGTTTGCCGGTGCCTGCGCTCTATGCAGTGGTCAGGGAAGAGCACGAAATCGCCGCCCTGCACGACAAGCTGGCGCCCTACGAAAGCTTTGTGGTCAAGCCCGCCCACGGATCCGGCGGCGACGGCATCCTGGTCATCCATGGCCGCCGTGGCAACCGCTACCGGCGTGCCGGTGGCTCGCTGATGAGCCGCGGCGAGTTCGAGCACCATCTGTCCAATGGCCTGTCCGGCCTGTACTCGCTCGGTGGACAGCCCGACCACCTGCTGGTCGAGTACTGCGTCAAGTTCGACCCGGTGTTCGAGAAGGTCAGTTACGGCGGCGTGCCTGACGTGCGCATCATCAGCTTCCTGGGCTACCCGGTGATGGCGATGATCCGCCTGCCCACGCGCATGTCCGACGGCAAGGCCAACCTGCACCAGGGCGCGATCGGGGTCGGCATCGATATCCCTACCGGCCTGACGCGCCGCGGTGTCTGGGGTACCGAGCCGGTGGAAGAACATCCCGATACCGAGAACAGCATCGTCGGCCTGGCCATTCCGCACTGGCAGGAACTGCTGCTGATTGCCGCCCGTTCCTATGAGTTGTCGGGGTTGGGCTACGTCGGTGTCGACATCGTCCTGGATCGGGAACTGGGGCCGCTGATCCTGGAGCTCAATGCCCGTCCCGGCCTGTCGATCCAGATTGCCAATGGCCAGGGTCTGGAGCCGCGTCTGCGCGCCGTGCAGCAGTTGCAGCGCAGCGGCAACCTGTCGGCCGATCCGATCGAGCGCGTCGCCTTCGCATGCAGCCATTTCGCCACCACCTGAGCGGCGCAGGCACGCGCTTGGCCGCGGCCTTGCCTGGTCTTCCCAATCACGCCGCCAGCGCCTGGCTCGCGGCCACCAGCCGATCCACATTGCCGACACCATTGCCGGCCGGCGTCTGCGCAATCATCATGCAGGCTGCATGTGGTCGGTGGAATGATCCTGACAGTTCAGCGCCAGTCGCCATCATCAGGTCACCTCCGCTGTCACCTACCGCAGACGCCACCAAGGAGCCTTCGCCATGTTTCCCAGCAAACCCGGATTGACCCTGCTTGCCCTGGCCGTTGCCGTACTCGCCAGCGCCTGTGCTTCAACGCCGACCGGGCGTTCGCAGGTGATGCTGGTCGGCGATCGGGAAATGAACGCAATGGGCATCGAGGCCTTCAGCCAGCTCAAGCAGGAAAGCCGGGTCAGCGGCAATACCCGCCAGCAGCGCTATGTCCGTTGCATTGCCGATGCGCTCATTGCCGAACTGCCGGCCGAGTGGCAGGAACTGCCCTGGGAGATCGAAGTGTTCCAGGACGACGCCGCCAACGCCTTTGCGCTGCCCGGCGGCAAGGTCGGCGTCAACACCGGCATGCTGCAACTGGCCGATTCGGCCGACCAGTTGGCGGCCGTGGTCGGCCACGAGTTGGCGCATGTCATGTATCGCCATGGTGCCGAGCGTTTTTCCCAGCAAATCCTGGCCCAGACCGGGCTCACCGTCGCCGCCGTCGCCGCCAACATGCAGGCACCCGAGAATGCCCAGTTGATCATGGGCGCACTCGGCGCCGGTGCCCAGGTTGGAGTCCTGTTGCCGTTCTCACGCAAGCACGAGACCGAGGCCGACCTGGAAGGCCAGCGCCTGATGGCCCGCGCAGGTTTCGATCCGGCCCAGTCGGTGGCCCTGTGGCAGCGGATGCAGGATCAGGGCGGCGCCCGCGCGCCCACCTTCCTGTCCACTCATCCCAATCCAGGCGGCCGCATCCAGGCACTGGAGCGCGAGCTGGCCATCAGCCGACCGCTGTATCAGCAGGCGCGTGCCGCCGGTCGCGTACCGGGCTGCCGACCATGACCCTCAGCGCCAATTTGGCGGCTCGCTGAGCTTGCTGGGCCCGACTTTTATCGGCGACGTTAACCCCATTTAACCAACGCCGCTCGTTTAAGACCGAAAATACAGTCACTGACGGCCCCGCGCTGCCCTGTGTGCCCGGCGCCGCCCTACCAACGAGGTACCCGTTCAATGAAAGTCACAACTACCTGGATCTGCGCACTGCTGCTGGTCGTGCCCCTGGCCCCCCTGGTCTATGTCGCCGATGCCGATGCCCAGAGCCGCAACGAACAACGCCGCGCCCGCTTGGCCGCCCAGCAGGAGGAAGCGGCCGCCACCGAGCGCTATCCCAACGCCGCCCGGGTCAGTCCCGAGCCGGAAACGCGCCAGCGCAGCCAGACCCGGATCCGCCGTGCCCTGGACGACATCGACGAGGAAAACTACGCCCGCGCGCGCAGCACCTTGCAGGACCTGGAAGCCAGCGACCGGCTGACCGACTACGAGCGTGCCGTGGTCTACCAGGCCCTGGCCCAGCTTGCCTACGAGGAAAGCGATGACGCCAACAGCGCCATCGAGTACTGGCAGAAGGCGGTCGATCTGGACGCCCTGCCCAATGACACCCACTTCCTGCTGATGTACCAGATCGCCCAACTGCATTACAGCGAGGAACGCTACGACCAAGCCATCCGCGGCCTGGACGAATGGGCCCGCCAGACCGGCGAGGACGCCACCGACACCATGGTGCTGCGCGCCAATGCCCTGTACCAGCTCGAGCGCTATCCCCAGGCCCTGCAGGAGATCGACAAGGCCATCGCCAGCAGCAGCGATCCGGCCGATTCCCTGTTCGAGCTGAAAATGGCCATCCACTACGAGCTGGATGACTACGAAGGTGCCGCGCGTTCGCTGGAACAACTGGTCGAGAACAAGCCCGATGACATCCGCCACAAGATGAACCTGGCGCAGATGTACCTGGAACTCGACCAGACCGACCGCGCCCTCAACCTGCTCAACCAGGCCCGAGCCGACGGCCTGTTGCGCGAAGCGCAGCACTGGCGCCAGTTGTACCAGTTGTTCGCCTATGCCGACCGGCACATGGATGCGATCTCGGTGATCAACGAAGGCCTGGAAACCGGTGGCTTGCCCGCCGACGTGGCAACGCTGCGCGCCCTGGGTGACAATTACTACATGGCCGAACAGCTGGACAAGGCCATCGAGGCCTTGGGTCGGGCCGCGGCCCTGTCCAGCGACGGCATCGCCGACCAGCAACGTGGCCACCTGCTGGTGGAGGCCGACCGCTATCCTGAGGCCAAGCAGGCCTTGCAGGCCGCCTTCAGCAAGGGTGGCCTGAACGATGAAGGCACCGCCTGGCTGCTGCTGGGCGAGGCCGAGTTCGAGACCGGAAACCGTGCTGGCGCCAAGGCCGCATTCGAAAAGGCAGCCGGTTTCGACAGCGCACGCAGCAACGCCCGTATCTGGCTGCAGAACTTCTGAGCCGGCCCTGAAATGTTTCAGTATGAAGACATCATGAACAACTTGTACGGCTTGAAGACTTGGTGTAGCGTCGTCCCCCCCATCGAATGGGTCCAGCGTGCGGACCATGCACGCGCCCCCTTCGCTGGCAGACCGGAGTAAGTCATGGCCATCTACGATTACCAACCCGAAGACGAAGTCACCACCAATGTGCGCTGGCCGCGCGTGGCCGGTCTGTCCATGGCCCTGATCGTGCACGTGGTCATGCTCGGCATGCTGCTGCTGCCGCCACGTGCGGATGTGCCGGCCAGCGAAGACGACGATCTGATGACCGACGTCGTGTTCATCGAACCGCCGCCGCCGCCGCCGCCGCCGCCGCCCGAGCCGCCACCGCCGCCGGAAGAGCCGCCACCGCCGGATGATCCGCCGCCGGAGCCGCCGCCGGAATTGCCGCCGATGGCGCCGCCGCCCGAGCCGGCACCGATCCTGACGGCACCCGAATCGTCCATGGCCTACCAGGCACCGGTGACGCCGCCAGCGCCTCCGGGCCCGCCGCCGGCTCCGGATACCGGCGCCTCGGTCGGTGCCGACTACCACAACCGCCGTGGCCTGCGCTATCCGCCGCAGGCGGCCCGTCGTCGTGAAGAAGGCACGGTCACGCTGCGTGTTTACGTCAACACCGAAGGCAATCCCGAACAGGTCGAGATCCAGCGTTCCAGTGGATCACGGCACCTGGATCAGGCCGCACTGCGTGCAGTGCAGACATGGAAATTCCGTCCCGGAGTCCGCAACGGCCAGCCAGTTGGCGGCTGGGTTGTTGTTCCGATTGATTTCAAACTCACTGGTTAATCCAAGGTAAAACAGCCATGCAAGATCAAATCCCCGCCGCGGCGACGTTGCCGACCTCTTCCGACGCAGCCGCGCTGAGCCAGATGGGCTTCGGCAACATGATCCAGCACCTCGATGTGGCTGGCTGGGTGGTGTTGCTGACATTGGCCATCATGTCGTTGCTGTCCTGGTTCTATATCGTCAACAACTTCTTCCGCAATTCCGCGGTGCGCTCGCGTGCCGACAAGGTCGTGCGCGGCTTCTGGGGCAGCGACACCACCCAGGAAGCGATCCAGTACATGGAAACGCAACCGCGCAACGAGCCGTTCTCCAAGATCGCCCTGGAGTGTGCCGAAGCCGCCGCCTACCATCAAAAGCACGATGGCAGCCGCATCGCCGAAGCCCTGAACCGCTCCGAGTTCATCGACCGGGCCTTGCGCCAGGCGGTCACTCGCGAGAGCAGCCGCCTGGAAGGTGGCCTGACGCTGCTGGCAACGGTGGGCTCCTCGGCACCGTTCATCGGCCTGCTCGGCACCGTCTGGGGCATCTATCGCGCCCTGATCGCCATCGGCGCCACCGGCGAGGCTTCGATTGATGCCATCGCCGGGCCGATCGGTGAGGCCCTGATCATGACCGCGCTGGGCCTGTTCGTGGCCATTCCGGCGCTGCTCGCCTACAACGGCTTCGTGCGCCAGAACCGGGTCACGCTGTCCAAGTTCGACGAGTTCGCGCATGACCTGCACGACTATTTTGCTACCGGTGCGCGCGTCGGCAGCAACAAGATCTGATGCCCTTCGGAGGCTTTGAATCATGGGCATGAGCGTAGGTAGTGGCGGCAGCGAAGGCGCTGCGCCAATGGCATCGATCAACGTCACGCCGCTGGTCGACGTGATGTTGGTGCTGCTGATCATCTTCATGATCACCACACCCTTGATGCACTCCAAGATCGAGGTCGACGTTCCCAGCGCCGACCTGCTGGTCGACGAGCAGTTGCGCCAGGACATCGATCTTGCGATCGATGCCCAGGGCACCTTGTGGTGGAACGACCAGGCGCGGACCCTGACCGCGCTGGAATCCGATCTGCGCCGCGCTGCCCGCCAGAACCCGCAGCCGGAAATCAAGATCCGGGCCGACTTCAACACCCGTTACCAGACCATTCGCGAAGTGGTCGAAGCGGTGAAGGGCTCGGGCATTGTCCGGGTCGGCTTCGTCACCTCACCTGATCGGTAACCACAACACGCCGCCGCGGCTCGCCCGCGGCGGTCACCAGGAGTAACCGCCCATGAGCACCGCAAGTGACGGCAAGGGCATGCCGATGGCAGAAATCAACGTCACGCCGCTGATCGACGTGATGCTGGTGCTGTTGATCATCTTCATGATCAACGTGCCAACCCTGACCCACAAGGTCCAGATCGACCTGCCGCAACCCAATCCCAATGTCACCAACCCGCCCGACGAAACCGACAACATCACCGTGCGCATCGAGTCCGACGGCCGGGTGTTGTGGAACGACAACGCCATGACCATGGATCAGATCCAGTACTACCTGGTCCAGGCGGGGCGTCAGAGTCCGCAACCGCAGATCATGCTCAGCGTCAGCGACCAGTCCCGTTACCAGGTGCTGGCCGCAGTCATGGCCCGGGCAAAGAATGCGGAGATCACCAAGATCGGCTTTGACGGCAGCGAACGCTGACCTGTTCCGGCTATCGCTGGTCCATGCAAAAGGCCGCCTTCGGGTGGCCTTTTGCTTGCTTGGTGTTGATGCCAGGCCGCGGCCGCGGCGCTGCTACGGTCTGTCCAGGCGACTGCTCAGACCGGGGCCGCCGCTTGCAGGTAGGCCTTGACCGTCGCCTCCAGTCCCAGGTAAAGCGCATCGTCGATCAGCGCATGACCGATCGAGACCTCGGCCAGCCAGGGAATGGCGGCAACCAGCAGCGGCAGGTTGTGCAGATCCAGGTCGTGGCCGGCATTGACCGCCAGACCCAGCTCGCGCGCCGCCGTGGCGGTGGCCACGCAGGCGGCCAGGGCCTGCTCGCGCAAGGCGGGATCGCTGGCCAGAACGGCTTCGGCGAACGGCCCGGTATAGATCTCGATACGGTCGATGCCGATCTGCCGGGCGATCGCCAAACCATCCAGCTCCCCGGCGTCGACGAACACGCTGACTCGGCTGCCAAGTGCCTTGAGTTGCGCCACCAGCGGCGCCAGCCGCTGGGCGTCCCGGGCCAGATCAAAGCCATGGTCGGAGGTGAGCTGGCCATCACTGTCGGGCACCAAGGTGCATTGGGCCGGCCGCGTCTCCTCGACCAGAGCCAGCAGGCCGGGGTAGCCCTCACGCGGCGGGGCGAACGGGTTGCCCTCGATATTGAATTCCACCGCCGGCGCCGTTTGTGTCAGCAGCCCTGCCAGGGCACGGACATCGTCGGCACGGACATGACGGGCATCGGGACGCGGGTGCACGGTGATGCCCTGGCAACCGGCCTGGAAGCAGGTGCGCGCCGCTTTCAGGATGTCGGGAAATTCACCACCGCGCGAGTTGCGCAGCACGGCGATCTTGTTCAGATTCACACTCAATGCAGTCATGGCTACCAGTCTAGCGTACGCAGTGGCAGCGCCATGGCCAGAGCGTATCGGCTGCGTTGCCAGCCAGCCGACCCGCGCACCACAGGTTATTGAACAGCACGCGCCGTGCTGCAGTACGCAGCCTGTCCGCGAAAAGGGCTGAGCTTGGGCGCGCTTGGCCACAGCGGCTGGCACGCCGGCCAGACCTGCGCACGCGGCCGGTTTTTCACGGCGCCGGAGCTTGCTTGCGATAGAATGCCGCCTCCATTACGGTCGGGAACCAGCCAATCGGCCGGTGTCCGACATCGGTGTTGCGACCGCTTCCGGACCGCCTAGCGGCCAGGTCTGAGCCGATCGCCGCTGCCCTGAAGAGAACCCCATGATGAAAGCACTGTCCGGAGCCCTGCTCCTCAGCCTGATTCACCTGTCACCCGCCATGGCCGCGGCCGATTGCCCGATCGCCAGCCCGATCGCCAGCCCGATCGCCAGCAATGAGCCGGGCGCGGAGGTCGCGCAGGTGGCGGGCCAGTGTCCCAGTGCCGGCCTGGCAGGAACCCAGGCCAAGGGCCAGCCACTGCACAGTCACTGGCTCACCACCGACGACGACCCGGTCATGGCCTACGCCATCCAGATCGCCGAAGGCATGAACACCGTGCCGCGCGGCCTGTACCGCTTTGCTTTTCCGGATTTCTCCAGCGCGCATATCGTCGACAGCGAAGGCGACGACGACCTGGGCGATGATCTGGTCAACACCTACGGCATGTCGTTCAACCCGGCCGCCAGCCGCCTGTACCTGGTGCAGGACATGGAATCCACGCCAGCGCTGATGCGCCTGAACCTGGAGGAGCCGGCGCTGGAGCCGGTCGCCTTCATCGACGGCTTCCAGATGCGCAGGGACACGGTCACCGGCATGGCCATCCACCCCCGTACCGGTGAGGCCTGGCTGGTCAGTTATCGCCAGCAGACCAACAATCCGCCCCTGAGCGAGGCCTGGCTGTGGCGGCTGGATGTCAATACCGGCGGCACGATCTTCGCCGGCCGGGTGCTGGCCGATGAGGCCAACCCGGTGCTGGTCGACATCGCCATCGACTGCGATGGCAACATGTATGCCCACAACATCAGCGACGATTCGCTCTATCACATCGATACCCGCGAGATGGTCGTGACCCGTGTCGGCAGCCATGGCCTGCCGGCCAACTACAACCAGGGCCTGGCGTTCGACAATCGCGACAACACCCTGTACGGCTGGATCTACACCGGCGACGGTGACAACCAGTTCGGCACCTTCAACCTGGCCAATGGCGCCTTCGATGCCTTGGTCCACAATGATCCCCGTGGCCAGTGGAACGGCGCCATCCCGACCCGTTGCCCGGCGCTGGCGGTGCCCGACCCGGGCGTCTTCCAGGGCGCCTGGTACGACCCGGTCAGCAATGGCCAGGGCTTTGCACTGAGCTGGATGCCCGAATCAGAAACCCTGTTTATGCCCTGGTTCACCTTCGCCCCGGCAGTCCCGGAAAACGGCGACGAGGACGAGGACGAGCCGGAAGCCAGCACCCTGCTGCGTTGGCATGTGCTGCAAGGGCAATGGTCCCCCGGTCAGTCCGAGGTCACCTTGCCGATCTACGAGGTCAGCAACGGCCGTTTCGACGAAGGCGTGGAAGTCGATCAGCGCGAAGTGGGAATGGCCACCCTGAGCTTTGCCGCCTGCGATGTCGGCGTGCTCGATTACAGCTTCCATAGTGGCGAAAACGACGGCCTGGTCGGCGCCATCAACCTCACCCGCCTGTTGCCGCGCAGCGATGAATGTCGCGAGGCCGCCGGTTATCTGGTGCCCGCCGGCGGTGCCTATGATCCGATGATGACCGGCGTCTGGTACGACCCGGCCAGCGATGGCCAGGGCCTGAGCCTGTTCCGCATCGTGCCCGACGAAGAAGAAGAGGCCGATGTCGGCATGTTCTACGGCGCCTGGTTCACCTTCGATCCGGAGCCGGTGCCGCCGGGCGAGGATGACGAGGAAGACGACGAGCCCATGCCGGTGGCCGAGGGTCCGGCCAGCCAACACTGGTTCACCTTTGGCGGCCAGAGCGTGGATGAAGACGGTGTGGTCACCGTACCCATCCATCTCACCATCGGTGGCACCTTTGATGGCGCGCCCGCGTTCGTGCCGCGGCTTGCCGGCGAAGCGACGCTGACCGCGACCGCGTGTGACCGCCTGACCCTGACCTACGAGTTTGCCAGCTCGCCCGCGATCGGCCAGTTCGGTGATCTGGAAGGCGAAATCCAGTTGCAGCGCCTGGGCGCCTGTCCCGACTGAGGGCAGGGCCGCGGGCTTGGCCGTTCAAGGCCGCCCGGATCAAGCAGGGACGATGCCGCCAGTTTGCCGGCACATAGCTGTTCGCGGCAAAAGAAAACGCCGGTGTCCCGCAGCGCAGGACACCGGCGTTGTACAACAGCCTTTCGGCCTGAATTGGCCTCAGCGGGCCCGGCGGATCAAACCGATCAGCAACAGCAGGATGACGGCACCGATCAGGGCGTGAATGATCGCCGAGAGCAGCGCATTGGCGATTGGCAGCGACAAGCCGAGCCATGGCAACAGCCAGCCGGCCAGGAAGGCACCGACGATGCCGACCACAATGTTGCCAACCAGACCGAAACCGTAACCGCGGACAATCGCCCCGGCCAGCCAGCCCGCGATGGCGCCCACGACCAGTAAGACAATAAGACTTTGTAAATCAAGCATCCCCATCTCCTTGGACATTTGAATGATTCTGGAGCGGTGACTCGACCACCGGCGACCTTCGCCAGCGGCGCAAGGCCTCCCCGAAAAACCGGTTAGGCAGCCTGATCATCCGCCCCGGACCCGGACTTGTCATGCTGCGCCGCGGGGTTGGCGATCGACCAGGGCCACGGTCAGGCGCGCGATCGACACCAGCCGGCCGTCCTCGTCATTGATCCGGATGCTCCACACCTGGGTGCTCCTGCCCAGATGTTCCGGCCGCGCGATACCGGTCACCGAGCCCGACCGCACGGCGCGAATATGGTTGGCATTGACCTCCAGGCCCACCGCCAGCGTGCGCTCGGGGTCGGGCAGGGTCAGCCAGGCGGCCAGGCTGCCCAGGGTTTCGGCCAGCGCCACCGAAGCCCCGCCGTGCAGCAGGCCGAACGGCTGCCGCGTACGTTCGTCAACCGGCATCGTCGCCTGCAGCCAATCCTCGCCGATCGCGGTGACCACGATGCCCAGGTGTTGCACCATCGTGCTGCGCCCGAGCGCATCGAGCGCCGCCGGATCAGGATCATTCTGACGCCAGATCGACATTGGAAAACTCCGCAAGTAACTCGTAACCGGCCCCATCATGACACCGGCAGACGCTAGCGGGCGGCGGCCAAGCCAGCGCGGGGGAAAGGCGCGATAACGATCCGCCGGCACTCGCGATCCCGACCCTTCCGCAACGGCCGGAACCGGCATGCCATCGCCTGACCTGCCGGAATCGACCGTGCCCGGCAAGTGTGTCCTGGATGACAATCCTCCGGAAAACGCGGTCAACGAATCTGTGAATAACGTACCGGACCGTCCGCATCCTTGCTAAAGCCACACCCCTACGCTGCGTTGCCGGCCCGCCCGGATCGTGCGCTGCCCCTGTCGCGGAAGCGGAAGTGCAAACGCGATCACGGATATTGCCGGCGATCTGCCTATCATCGCCCGCATCGACACCAGCACCGTTCGGTGCTGCCGCCCAGGACGATGATCATGACCGGTATCCGCAGCACTGCCCGTGCCCTCCTCGTTGCCGCCGGCCTGCTGTTGGCCGGCACCAGCGCCGCCACCGAACTGGCCGCGCCGGTGCGAGTGGATGAAAAAGTCGTGGTGCCCGATTCGACCCAGGTCGTGGCCGAACAATGGCGGGCGCCGCTGCTGGCCAAGATGGCCGCTGCCAGTGTCCGCTTGCTGGACATGGATCCGGCGCGGGTGCAGTCCGTGCAGGCGGCCAATGCCAGCGCCGAGGCCAAGGCCTGGCAGATCGGCATCGGCCGCGATCTGCGCAGCGAGACCGACGCCAGCGATCTGCAGCAGTTGGCCTGGGAACCGGTTGCCGGTGGCGTCGTCGCGCGCCTGGATGTGGTGTCACCCGGCGCCGCGGCGCTGCGCGTCGGGCTGGCCCTGGCCGACGCCCCGGATGGCCTGGAAATCAGGGTCGCCGGCACCGTGCATCCGCAGCAGGTGCATCTGGCCCGGGGCACTGACGCCCGCCAGTTGCTCGATGCCGAAGGCCTGTTCTGGACCGCGGTCACCGATGGCGAGCGCCAGCGCCTGGAACTGTTCCTGCCCGCAGACGCCGCCAGCGCCGTCAGCGCCGTCAGCGAGGAAGGTAGCTGGGCGACCCGCAGGCTGCCGCTGCGGCGGATATCGCACCTGCTGCTGGCGCCCAATTCCGGCGACGCCCTGACCAAGGCCCTGGGTAGCTCGGGCAGTTGCAATATCGATGTCGCCTGCCGGGCCAGCCTGGGCGAGGCCTTCCAGCGGGCCAAGGATGCCGTCGCGCACATGGTGTTCCAGTCCGGTGGCGGCACCTACGTTTGCACCGGCACCCTGCTCAACGACTCCGGCAATACCGGCCGCAACTGGTTTTATACCGCCCAGCATTGCATCGAAAACCAGACCGTGGCCAATACCCTGGTTACCTTCTGGCAGTACGAGGTCGCGACCTGCGGTGGCGGCGGTGCCGGGCTGAACCGGCAGATGACCGGCGGCGCCCACCTGCGCTGGTCCTCGGCCGAGCGTGATGCCGCGCTGCTGGAACTGCGCGGCCAGTTGCCGGCTGGCATTGCCGTCACCCGCGCCGGCTGGGACAGCGCGCTGCTGACGGTCAACCAGACGGTGCATGCCATCCACCACCCATCCGGCGATCGCAAGAAGTACAGCCGCGGCACCTATACCGGCCCGATCAACGCCAGCTACGGCGGCCCGGTGGTGGCGACCTCGCGCGTGGTCTGGAACCAGGGCACGACCGAAGGCGGCAGCAGCGGCTCGGGCCTGTTCACTGATGGCGGTGCCACCTTCCATTTCCGTGGCGGCCTGGTCGGCGGCCAGGCCGCGTGCGGGGTTCCCGCGGCACAAAACTGGGACGGCTATTCACGCCTGGATCTGGTGTTTCCGCAGATTGCCCAGTTTCTGGTCAGCGAAACCGCCGACCCCGGACCCAGCCGCGACTACACCGGCGCCTGGTATGTGCCCAGCGAAAGCGGCTGGGGCCTGCTCCTGCACCAGTACCCGGATCAACTGTTCGCCACCTGGTTCACCTTCGATGGCAACGGCCGCCGTGCCTGGTACAGCCTGCTGCCCGAATGGACTGCCGACGATGTCGCCAGCGGCACGGTGCAGCGCCCGTCCGGGCCACGCTGGGGACCGACGTTCAATCCCGGCCAGGTGAACTTTGCCCCGGCCGGCAGTTTCAGCCTGACCTTCCTGTCCGATCGCCAGGCACGCTTCACCTTCAACGTCGACAACGTCCAGCGCACAGTCACCCTGCACCGGCTGGGTGTGCCCTGAGCACTGCTCGGGGAACCGGCGAGACCGTTCCGCCCGATGCGGCCGATCAGGCTGATGTCGGCCACCGGCCCGGCCGCTGACCTTCCGGGCTGGCCGGGTGCTCCAGGTTGAATCATTCACTCGGCAAGAGCCGTCCGGTTCCCGTCAGCTACCCGTCCTGCTGCTCGAAGCCGTCCTGGAAGATCCGGTCATCCGGGCCCGACGGATCTTCCAGCGCTCCGCGGTCGATGGTGCCGTTGACGATGCGCGGGTTGCCGGCCAGGTCCGTGTCCGGGCCGTTCAGGGCCACATACAGGGCATTGCTGCCGCTGTCGCGGGCCGGTGAGGCTGGTCCGGGCAGGTAATTGCCGTCGTCGGGATCAATGAATTGCGGGTTGGCATGCAGCGCATGTTCAATCACCAGGCCGGCCACGTCCGTCAGGTCGCCGGCCTCGTTGCCTACCAGGCTGTAGCGCCACAGTCCGCTACTGAAATCGCCGCCGTACTGGTGGCCGAGATGGGCCTGGTTACCCCACAGGATGCTGTTGTCCATGTCCAGCACGCCGGCGGTATTGTAAATGCCGGCGCCGAAAGAGCTCGCGTTGTTGGTAATTGTGCTGTTGACCAGGTGCAGCCGTCCGCCAGACTGGGCGATGCCACCACCCAGCAGAAAAGCATGGTTGCCGGCGAACAGTGAATTGACGATCACCAGCTGGCTGTTGGTGCTGTACAGACCGCCGCCATCGAACTGGTGGCTGATGTTGTCTTCGATGCGGACCCGGTCCAGAAGCGCCTGGCTGCCATTGGCAAAGATGCCGCCGCCGAAGTCCCTGGCCTGGTTGCCGGCGATCCTCAGCCGGCTCAAGGTCGGCGAACTGTTGACCAGGTTCAGGGCACCGCCGACGGAGCGGTAAACGGTTTCGCCGCGCACCTGGCTGATCAGATCGCCCCGGGCATGACCGCCGCTGAGGGTGAAGCCGTCTAGCCGGGCGTTACCCACCGGGCCGGCGGCGATGACCACGCTGAAGAAACCGCCGTAGTGCCCGATCACGGCCGGGTAGGCTTCCGGGTCGCGGCTGTCCATGTCCGCATTGGAGTTGAGGGCGTTGAAGCCGCCATACAGATGCACATCGGGCACCAGGACGAAGCTGGCCTGAGAGGACAGGATCGGCATTTCCAGCAGGTCCTCCGGTCGGTGAGCCGGCCGATGGAAACCAGAGGCCACCCAGATCTGCAGCGGATTGTCTGAATCCCACAGGCCCCGGCCTTCATTGAACGCGGCCCATTTCAGGGCGTTGGCCAGCGAGCCGTGGGCGTTGTACCAGTTGCGGCCGGTGGCATCGCCCCGGCTACTGGAAGTGATGTGGAGGATGTTGCCGGCACCTGTTTGCAGGGTGCCCTGGGTGGTGAAGCGCCAGGGCGGGCTCCACTCGCCGACGAAGCCGTTCATCACCGCCCGTACCCGCCAGTCGTAATCCCGCAGGGCGTCCAGATCCTCAGCGCGGAACCTGGTATCGCTGAGAGTGACATCAATGACCGGGTCACTGAAGGCCATGGCGATGTTGTCGCTGGCCACAGTGACCTGGACCTGGTAGCTGTCCGCCAGGGGCACGCTGCGCCAGACCAGACCGGTCGGACGGGCGACGTTGATGGCGTTATAAGCGGGCAACTGAAGTACCGGCGGCGCCAGATCTGCCGGTTCACCCTGAAATTCGTAGGCACCGATGTCGATGGCACCGCCATTGGCATGATTCCAGACCCGCCAGTCACCGCCGTGGTCAAGATCCGTGGCCGGGTCGCCCCCGGCCTGGGCATAGAAGGTGTTGAGGCCGGCATTGATCGCTGGCGACATTGGGCGCAGGCGATAATCGCGATCATGCGGGTAATCGCTGCTCAGCCAGTCGGGGTCCTCGTTCAGGCTGGCGGCATCAACGATGATGCCGCTGCCCACCACATCCGACTCAGCGGGCCGGTCGCGGAAGATGCTGTGCTGGATCATCAGGCCCGTTTGGCCTTCCTGGTGGATTTCATGGCCGATGTCGTCCCAGGAGATGTTCTGCCAGACAATGGAGTTCATCAGCCAGGCATTGGCATCGGGCCGGACCACCAGGCCACCGCCCTGATCGGCCATATTGCCCACCAGGGTGGAATTGACGATGACCGCTTGACCCGAAGCCAGATAGAGGCCACCACCCCAGGTGAGGACGGGTGAACCATAAAGTGCCAGGTGGTTGCCTGTAATCACGGTGTTGATCAGGAACAGTTGGCCGACGCCATGGTAGATGCCTCCGCCGTGGCGGGTGCTGCGGTTGTCCTCGACGCGGACATTGTTCAGCGTCAAATGGCTGGCCGTACTGTAGATGCCGCCGCCGTCAAACAGGCCGTTGGCCGCGTGCGCGGCGCCGTCCTTGATGCTCAGGCCTTCGATGCGTACCTGGTAGGCACCGTCCACGGTGATCACCCGCTCCAGCGCAGTGACCCCGCCGGGCCCCAGCAGGGTCGTCATCCCCGGTCCGCCACCACGCAGGGTGATGTTGCGGTCAATGATCAGATGCTGCGCGTATTCGCCGTGGTGGATGTAGATGACATCGCCGGCGTTGGACACCGACAGCGCATAGCGCGGGGTCCGGCAGGCCTGGCCCAGGGTGGCGCAGTTGCCGGTGTCCTCGCCGTCCATGGTGACGTAACGGTCGATGTCGAAGGCCAGGGCCGGCGCGCTCCAGGCAAGCAAGGCAAGCAGGCAAACAGACAATGCATAACGGGTCATGACGTGATCCTCGACACGGGTTGGCTGCGCTGTGCCCGGTGGCGCCAGAGCGGACCAGGGGCCATCCGTCTTCTGTCTGGGCGCAACAGAGCCGGTGGCCTGCCAGCGGCAGCGGTTATCAAGCAATACGCAGGCACGGCCGGCAACCCTTCATAGCCAAGTCATGGCGTCCCGGTTGTAGCGCTGGCGACCCCGACGATGGCCGCTCTTGACCGCCCGGGCAGCCTTGGTAGCGCCGGGACCAGCCGGGCGGCGGGCCGCCAATGGCGAACCAGGATGATCGGCCCGGGATTCGCCTTGCAATTTATTGGGATACTGTAAGCTGTACATTGCCTCATGTATCCAGTCCGCTAGCCATGGAGGCAGGTGGCCTTAACATATTAAGGTAGTTAATTATGTATCGGAAGATAGTCTTCATCTTGGCCATCATTGCGGCCATTTCAGCGCAACCTGCCTGGTCTTCAGGGCCGTCGGCGTCGGCAGAAACCGGGGTTCGCGACTTGGGCGGTTTGGTCTTGGTGACCTGGGCCGATGGCCGCACGCCAGGGCTGTACTCGTCGGAAGAATTCGTCGAGAAATACGGACTTCCCGCAGATGGCTCATTGCCTATGAGTGGCGACGCGGCGGAAGGCATCATTCCCACGCCGGGGCCTCCACCGCCGCACAGTCAATGGGAGCCTGGAGATGAGGTGACCTATCATCGGGAGGCAGAGGACGAAGGGGTTCGCTACGGGCGGAACACCACTTACCAGCGGACGAATCATGACGATTGGATCCGGACAAAGAATGATTTCTTCCGGATGGCATGCAGCAGCAGTAACCCTTGTCCGCCGCAGTTCGTGTATTGATGCTGTGCTGGCCGCGACCATCGCGGCAGGGCTGGCGGCCCGGGGAAAATCGCCCGGGCGGTCAGTCGTTCAAGGAACGAACCGGCCTCACACGTCGCCGTCCTGGGCCCAGCCTTCGCCGCTGCCGCGGTGCACGACCCGGTCGCTGTCCAGGACATCGCCGGCGGCGACCGCCGGCTGTTCGGTCAGGGCGGCATAGATCGGGGTGAAGTCCGGCCGGGTGGCGGCAAACAACTGCTCGAAGTCGTCGATGACGAAATAGGTCTTCTGGTAGGTGTCGATGCGGTAGCGGGTGCGCATGATCCGCTCCAGGTCGAAACCGATGCGGTTGGGAGCATCGCTTTCCAGGCTGTAGATCGACTCGCCCTTGCTCGACATGATGCCGGCGCCGTAGATGCGCAGGCCGTCGGCGCTGTTGATCAGGCCAAACTCGACCGTGTACCAGTACAGCCGGGTGAGCGCCTGCAGCGCCTCCTCGCCAACGCCGTGCGCCTTGATGCCGCCGCGGCCATAGGCCTGCATGTAGTCGGCGAAGACCGGATTGAACAGCAGCGGCACATGGCCGAACAGATCATGGAACAGGTCCGGTTCGGCGATGTAGTCGATCTGGTCGGGGCGCCGGATCCACCAGGTGACCGGGAAACGGCGGTTGGCCAGGTGCACGAAGAAATCCAGTTCCGGCAGCAGGCCCTCGACGCCGATCAGGGTCCAGCCGGTGGCCGGTGCCAGCAGCGCGTTGATGTCACTGAACTTCGGGATCTTGTCGGCGGCCATCTCCAGGCCGTCCAGGGCATCCAGGAATTCCTGGCAGGCACGGCCCTGCAACAGCCCCAATTGGCGGGTGAACAGGCGCGCCCAGGTGTCATGGTCGGCGGCGCTGTAGCTGTCCCAGGGCTGCTCGACGATGGCCGTGGTGTAGACCGGCACGGAGCCCTTGTCGGTCTGCTGGTGTTCAACGCGGCGCGGGGTGGCGGTTTCCATGGTGCGGCCCTCCAAAAACGGGTACAGCTTTCCATGCTAGCGAAAAGGGCACGCATGATGATTGCAATCGACGCGCCATAATGCGCATCAACGCAATGAAATGCCGTTTATGGAAGGGATCATCGAATGATCGAGCTTGATCGCACCGATCTGGGCATCCTGGACCAGCTCCAGCGCAATGGCCGCATCGCCAACGCCGAGCTGGCTGAGCGGGTCAACCTGTCGGCCTCGGCCTGTTTGCGCCGGGTCCAGCGGCTGGAGCGGGCCGGCGTCATCACCGGCTATCGCGCGCGCCTGGATGCCGCCGCCCTCGGGCTGGGCCTGGCCGCCTTCGTCCGCGTGCAGCTTGAAAAGCACGGCACCGCCTCGATCGAGCGCTTCGCCGCCGCCGTGCGTGGCTGGGACGAGGTCGTCGCCTGCCATGCCCTGACCGGCGACATGGATTACCTGCTGCACGTGGTGGTCGCCGACCTGGACCACTTCCAGCGATTCCTGCTCGACCGCCTGCTCAACGCCGCCGGCGTCGCCGATGTCAATTCCAGCTTCGTGCTGCGCACGGTCAAGGCGCCCGGTGGCCTGCCGCTGGCTTTGCCTTGAGCGCTGGCAGGCAACCCGGCAACGGCGGGCGATCAGGCAGGGATCAGGGTTGTCGGCCGACCGGGTCAGTGCCGGGTATAGCGTTCGGGCAGGGACGGCCGCGGCCGGCCGGTGTGCGGATCGATCTCGGTCACTGTTTCGTCTGCCGACCACGGCGGTGGTGCCCCGTCCTCATCCGGCTCCAGCTCCCAGCTATAGGGCGCCCGCCACGGCATCGGGTCACGCTTGAACAGCAACGGCGCGGCCAGCAGTCCGCCCAGGGCGCCGAACAGGTGCGCCTCCCAGGACACGCCTTCCTCGCCCGGGAACACGGTCCAGATCATGCTGCCGTAGAGGAAGAAGGTGACCAGCGACACCGCGATCGCCAGCCGATCCCGGCGCAGCAGGCCGATCACGAACAAGAAAAACATCAGGCCATGGGCAATGCCGCTGGCGCCCAGATGGAACGAGGGCCGGCCGAACAGCCAGGTACCCAGGCCCGAGGCCAGCCAGATCGCCGGCAGCGCCCAGAGCAGTGCGCGCGGGTAGGCATAGCGGGCCATCGATCCCAGGATCAGCAGCGGCAGCGTGTTCGCGGTCAGGTGGGCGAAGGAGGCATGCAACAGCGGCGCGGAGATGATGCCGATCAGGCCGCTCCACACCCCCGGATTGATCGCCAGCATCGGCAGGCGCAGGTCGGCGACGTGCAGCATGGCGTGGATCCACCAGAGCACGGCGACGGCGATTGTCGCCTGGCCGATCGCCTGGCCGACCCGGTAGCGGTCCTCGGCGGCCCGCCGCCGGGCCATCAGCTCGGCATTGAGGTCGACCGGACCGGAGCGCAGCACGTTCATGGTTTCAAGTTGTGGGGGTCGGCGGCGACAAAGGCAAGCGGCAGCGCGGCGCGCGGCGGTCGGTACCGGTCACGGCAACGGCGCCGTTGGCTCCCGGGACGGCTCAGCGTGGCGTCATTGCTTCGGGCAATTCCTGCAGCGGCCGCAGGGCATCGGCCTGGATCGCCGGCAGGCGTGTCCGGATCGTGTCGGCCAGCACCGCGCGCTGCTCGAACACGGCCAGCACCGCCTGCTCCAGGCCGGCGCGGTCCATCGCCGCGTAGTCCATCACCTGGTCTTCCAGACCGAAACGCGCCATCACCTCGGCGTATTTGTGGCTCCAGCCCAGCACCACCGGCGGCCGCGCCAGAGACAGCGCACCGACCATGGCATGGAAGCGCGACACCAGGACGATGTCGCTGGCGGCGATCAGGCGCTTGATCGCGGCGGCGTTGACATCGCCGCTGACCGCGACCGGAGCCGGCGCATCGGCGGCCAATACCAGACCGGCGAGAATGCGCCGGATCAATGGCAGATCGTTGTTGCGCTCGGCATCGCCGTCACCGGCGCGGGTGGCATTGGGGAACAGCAACACCTGGAAGCCGTGCCCGGCCAGGCGCTGAACCAGGTCGACCAGCACCGTTTCATAGTCGCCGCCACGTTTGCGCGCCCGCGCCGCCACCACCGAGCTGGGGCACAGGCCGATCACGCCGCGGCGCCCGACCGCCGCATCGTGTTGCAGTGCTTGCAGGCAGCGTTCGACCTCGTCGCCGCCTTCATCGGTCAGCGCGAAGCTTTCTTCGAAATTGAACGCGATATCGTCGGCGCGCTCAAAGTTGAGGCCGGAAAAACCGGCCTGTTGCAGGTGCGCCAACGTGTATTCGCCCCGGGCCCAGACCTTGGCGCAGCGCGGCAGCGCCAGGCGCGCGCACAGGCGGTTGATCCGGTTGCGGTAGGGGCCCGTGGCCTGCGGCATCTTCACCACCGGCGTGGCCAACAGCCAGGCCGGCACCAGGGTGAGGATGTTGAACGGCAGGAATTTCTCGCGCCCGTCGATGAAGGCCACGCCAGCCAGGTCGACCAGCAGGGCCGATTCGGCCAGCCCCCGGATCGGTGCCGGTGCCAGGCGCAACACGCGCGCGCCGAACAGGCGTTGCAGCAAGCCGAACAGCAGCGACCAGGGCAGCAGCCAGGCGACCAGCGCCAGCGGCGTGGCGCTGTGGATGTCGATGCGTGGATCGCGCAGCAGGCGCCGGTCATCGGCCGGGTAATAGCTGAATACGTGGAAGCGCCGCTGCCGCTGTTGCCGCGATAGCACGCCGACCACGGTTTCCAGCATCGCTTGGGCGCCGCGGTTGCCGTACAGGGTGGCGGCGATGATGGCGACCGGTGGCGGCGCCGACGGCACCGACGGCGTTGCCGGCTGCGTGGATTGGCGCGCCGGCCGAGTCACGAAGACGGGCCGCCATCGGTGGGCTGTGATCCGGCTGCCAGCGATGGCGCAACGGCCGCTGCCGCCTGGCGTTCGGATTCGATTCGGCGCAGCCGGTAATCGATCTGCTCCAGCAGCTTGCGATTGGTCGCGATCAGGTCGGCGAGCAGGCCGAAGGTGGCCAGCAAGGTGGCGATGATCAGGCACAGCGCGGTGAACACCACCGACTGGATATGGCCGGCGCCCTGGCCGGCTGCCATCAACAGCAGGTAACGGATGCCGGTGACCAGGCCGACGATGCCGAACAGGCCGGCCAGGATCAGGAATGCGCGCAGCGGCCGGTAGATCACGAACACCCGCAGGATGGTCAGCAGCGAGCGCTGGACATAGCTGGAGATGCTTTTCACCAGGCGCGAGGGCCGCAGGTCCTCGTTGGTGCGCACCGGCACCGAGGCCACGCGCATGTTGCTCTGCCCGGCCTGGATGATGGTCTCCAGGGTGTAGGTGTACTCGTTGAACACGTTCAGTTGCATCGCCGTTTGCCGGCTGATGGCGCGGAAGCCACTGGGTGCATCCTCGACCTGGGTGCCGCTGGCGATGCGCACCGCCCAGCTACCCAGCCGCTGCAGTTTCTTCTTCAGCCAGGAAAAGTGCTCGGTCTGGTCGATCGGCCGGGCACCGACCACCAGATCGGCCTCGCCATCCAGGATCGGCTGGACCAAAGCCGGGATATCATCGGCGTTGTACTGGTTGTCGGCATCGGTGTTGACGATGACATCGGCGCCCAACTGCAGACAGGCCTCCAGGCCGCTCATGAATCCGCGCGCCAAACCGCGGTTGACCGGGTGCCGGACGATGTGGTCGACGCCATGGCGGCGCGCGACTTCAGCGGTGCCATCGCTGGAGCCATCGTCGATGATCAGCCATTCCACCCGCGCGAAGCCGGGCACCTGGCGCGGCAGGCAGGCCAGCGCCACCGGCAGGCTGTCAGCTTCGTTGTAACAGGGAATCTGGATGATCAGGTGCATGTGGATTTTCCCGGCGGCTCAGTGCGCCACGCTGGCGATGGCCGCGGCGCGGAAAGGCAACGGCGACCGGTCATCATATCCGCAGGCCGGCCCGACCATCGCCTTGCCGGCCGGCAAGGCGGCTCAGCGCGTCCAGGGGAGCGCCGGAATCGGCTGCCGGCGCAACTCCGGCACCGGCTCGGCTTCGAGCTTGCGTTGCAGCCAGTCGATGCCGGCCGCCAGTTGCGCATCGGCGCCGTGGAAGGTGGCGTGCGGCGGGTTGTCGATCGGGATGTCCGGCTGCACGCCGACGCCCTCGATCAGCCACTGGCCGTCGATGCCGTACTGCGGAAACTCCGAGACCCGGGCCAGGCCGCGGTCGACCAGGGTGTTGCGCGCACTCAGCCAGATGCCGGCACCGGCGGTGCGGGTGCCGATCAACGGTGCCAGGCCCAGCGCCTGGACACCGGCGGCGAACGTCTCGCCATCGGAATAGGTCAGCGCATCGGTGAGCACCACCAGGTGGCCGCGGAAAGTCTGCTGCATATTGCTGTAGGGCTGCCCGTGCGGCCGTTGCCAGAACGCCCAAGCCCGGCGCAGCAGTTTCTCGATCACCCACGAATCGATGTTGCCGCCGCGGTTGCGCCGGACATCGACGATCAGCGCCGGGCGGTCGAACTGGGCGTAGAACTCGCGCGCGAAACCGGCCATGTCGTTGCCGCCCATGGCGTACAGGTGCAGGTAGCCGATCCGGCCCTGACCGGCCTGCTCGACCCGCTGCCGGCGCGATTCGACCCAGTCGCTGTAGCGCAGGCGCGCCAGGCGGTCGCCATCGACCGCGACGACCACGGTGCGGTGCCGGTCACGCCCCCGGCGCAGGTCCAGCAACACCTGCTTGCCGGCCTGGTTGTGCAACAACGCGGCCAGGCTTTCCAGGTCCGGCACCGGCCGGCCATTGACCGCGGTGATGATGTCTCCGGGGCGCACGTCGGCATCGGCCGCCTGCAGCGGCGCGGCCTGGTCGGGCAGCTCGGGCGGGCCGCGCAGGATGTGATCGATACGCAGGCCATCGCCGACCGGGCTGAGCCGGGCGCCCAGGTGGGCGGCGCGCGCCGGCGCCGGCTCACGCCGGAAATCACCGCCGCGAACCTGCGAATGCAGGGCGCCCAGCTCGGACATCATTTGCGCCAGCAGGTCATCCAGTTCCAGCCGGTCGGTCAGCCGCGCCAGCAGCGGCTGGAAGCGCTGCCGCTGCGCCGGCCAGTCGATGCCGCGCATCGCCGGGTCGTAGAAATGGTCACGGTGCAGGCGCCAGGCATCGGTGAACATCTGCCGCCATTCGGCCGGCGGGTCCACGCGCAAGGTCCAGTCATCCAGGTTGATGCGGATCCGCTCCAGGTCATCGGGCAGCTTGCTGGCGGCCTCGGCGATCAAGAACCGCGGCGGCCGGGTATCGGCGCCGCTGCCGCCGGCCAGGTGCAGAAACAGCTTGCTGCCATCGGCGGACAGGGCGTAGTCGCTGACATCGGCGCGCACCTGGGTCGGCTTGTCGCCCTTGTTGCCGATCGGCAGGTACTTGAGGCTGACCGAGCGGCCGCGTCCTTCCAGGAAATACAGCCGATCCTTGCTGGCGCGCAGCCGGCGGTACTCGCCGCCGGGCAGCGGCACCTGGTACAGGCGCTGCGCCAGGCCGTCACGGACCAGGGCCGGCAGGGGCGGCGGCTTGTCGTTCCGGCCGCTGTTGCCGGGGTCGCCTTCGGCCTTGTCGGCGGCCGCGGCCAGGCTCAGCTCGGTCTCGGACAGGAACGGAAAGCGCGAATCCGGTTGCAGGGCCAGGGCGTAGAGGCGCGTGCGCCGATCAAAATGCGGGCCGGTATTGCGATCGCCCCAGGGCGAGCCATTGGCCAGCTCGAAGTGCCGGTCGGACAGGAACCACAGCCAGCGTCCGTCCGGGCTGAAGGCCGGCGAGTGCGCGTGATAGCGATCGCTGCTCAGCCATTCCAGTTCGCCATCGGCCAGGGTGTACAGGCCCAGGCGATCACGGCCGACCTCGCGCGTCTGCCGCACCAGCACCAGATGCCGGCTGTCGGCCGACCAGGCCAGGTCGGCATAGCCCTCGTTGCCGTCGGCGCCGCCGTCATCGATCAGCCGGTTGTTGCCGTTGCCGGTGTCCAGCAGCCACAGGCGGCCACGCTTGTCGTCGTGGGCCAGCCAGCGGCCATCGGGCGACAGCCACAGTTGCCAGCGCCGGCTGTCGCCATCGCCAGTCAGGGCCTGGCCGGCCGAGCCATCGGTAGCGAAGCGCCAGATTTCCTCCTCACCGCTGGCATCGGCGATGGCGTAGACATGGCGGCCATCGGGCGACAGCACCGGATTGCGCAGCCGGCTGCCTTCCGGCGCCCCGACCAGGGTGCGGCGCAGTCCGGCCGTGCCGGCCAGCAGCACCTGGCCGCGCACGTTCAGCGCCGCCCGATCGCCAGCCGGAGCGAAAGCGGTGGCTTCCAGGAAGCGCAACGGCCGTTCCAGCCAGCGTTCCCGGCGCTGGTCGAAATCCGATACCAGGTGGATCGGCAGCGGCCGGTGTTGGCCACTGGCCAGGTCCAGCAGCCGCAGGTCGGCGCCGTGCTGGTAGACCACCCGGCCGCCATGGCCGCTGGCGCTGCGGACGGAAAAATCCTGATGGCCGGTAAGCGGGCGCGGGTCGCTGCCATCGGCGGCCAGCGACCACAGGTTGTCGCGGCCATCGATGTCGGCGATCACCAGCAGCCGGCCATCGGCCCAGATCGGCTGGCGCAGATTGGCATCGCGCGGACCAATGCGCTCGGCCTCGCCGCCGGCCTGCAGATCGAAGCGCCACAACTGCGCCAGCGCGCCGCCGCGATAGCCGCGGGCGTTGTCGCCGGTCATGCCCAGGCCGAAGCGGGTGAAGTACAGCCAGCGGCCGTCTTCGTCGATGGCGGCGTCGTTGGCGTCGGCCACCGGCAACACCTGGCGCTCCAGGCTGTCAGGCGACACCGCCACCACCACGCTGGACCAGGTCATGCCGCCTTCGTCGGCGCTGCTGTACAAAACGCGGCCGTCGCCGCTCCAGCCCAGCACCCGCGCCGGCGCGTCGCCAAAGCTCAACTGCCGCGGCACACCGCCGGCCAGGGCCATGACATAGGCCGCCGGGGTTTCGCCGTAATGGCCGGTAAAGGCCAGCCACTGGCCATCGGCCGAGATCGCGGCATGGGCTTCCTGGCCCAGGTGGCTGGTCAGCCGGCGCGCCGTGCCACCGCCGGCGGTGACCGTCCACAGATCACCCTCGGCGGTGAACACCACGGTGTCGCCATGGATGGCCGGATGACGGAACCAGCCCGGTTCAGCCAGCGCAGGCGCGGCCAGCAGGGTGGCAAGGACGAGGCAGACCAGGCGAAGGCAATGGATCATGGCGTCATGTTCCCGACAGAAGGCGCAAGGGCAGGGCCGGACATGTTAGCGGTGCCCACAGCCCCGGGCCGGGGCGGTGGCACGGCGGTGTAGAATTGTCGTGTTTACCCGGGCAATCCGGGCATCTGCCCCGTCGGCCCGGCAATCGCCGGCCGGCCGTCCCCAGTCCACGCTCTGGCCTGTGCATGCTCAATCAGATCAAGGAACTGGCCAAGCGCCTGCTGGCCATCGTCTGGATCAGACGCACCTGGCAGGCGCTGGCGCGCGCCGCTGCCGAAGTCTTCGGCGCACACCGCCTGCTCTCGATTCCGTGGAGCCTGCTGACCCTGGCCACGTTCAATCGCGAGCAGTTTGCGGTGTTGCGGGGACGGCGCGAGTACTACCGCAACCTGTCCCGGCAGCGGCGCAGCCGCACCGAGCTGCGACGCAACATCCATCGTCTGGAGAAGGGCATCTCGATGCAGCCGCGCCGGCCGGTGTTCGCCCTGGACTACCTGATCGAGACCATCGAGTTCTATGAGGCCGCCGTCGCCGGCTTCACGCCCGCTGCCGCTGACAGCGGCCCCTGCGATGGCCAGGCCGGTGGCGAACTGCTGTGGGCGCACAATGTCCTGGCCGATTATTTTTCCAGCGTCGACGCCGAACAGCCCCTGGTTGCCCAGGCGCACACCCGCTTCCGGGCCACCTTCGGGCGATTCCAGCCAGACCGGCTCGATCACAAACCCTACGCGCGTTCCCGGTCGCCGGATTGCCCGGTCGGCTGGGATGACCTGATGGCACTGTCGATGCGCCGCCGATCGGTGCGCTGGTTCAAGCCCGATCCGGTGCCGCGCGAACTGATCGACCAGGCCCTGCTGGTCGCCCGCCAGGGGCCCAGTGCCTGCAACCGCCTGCCCTACCAGTTCCGCATCTTCGACGATCCCGATCTGGTCCGGCGCGTGGCCGCCATTCCCTTCGGTGCCGCCGGCTACAGCCACCAGATCCCGACCGTGGCCGTGCTCGTCGGCCGCCTGGACCACTATTTCAGTCCACGCGACCGGCACGTGATCTATGTCGATGGCGCCTTGGCAGCGATGGGTTTCCTGTACGCGCTGGAAACCCTGGGTCTTTCCTCCAGCGTGATCAACTGGCCCGACTTCGAGCCGCTGGAAGCAAAGATGCAGGCCACGCTGGGCCTGGACTACCACGAGCGGGTGATCATGCTGATCGCCATCGGCCATGCCGACCCGGACGGGCTGATCCCGTACTCGCAGAAAAAACCGCTGGAGCTGCTGCGCCGCTACAACTGAGCGTCGCGTTCACCCTTCCGGCCGCGGGCGGTGACCATGGCTTCCTGGACCAGCACCAGACCCAGTTCCACCACCAGGTACACCACCCGCGCCATCACCGTCACCGCCAGCGCTTCGCCGGCGCTGGCCCACGGCAACAGGCCCAGCACCAGGATGCCCTCGCGCACGCCCAGCCCGGCCGGCGCAAACGGCACCAGGAAACCAATCGCGTAGGCGCCGGCGAACAGACCGATCGCCGGCAATACACCCACGCCCATGCCGCAGGCCCAGGCCAGGACCCAGAACGACAGCCCCAGCAGGATCCAGATGCCGGCCTGCACCGCAAGCACCGGCCATGACGGCAACGCCAGGCGCAGCCCACTGGTCACCAGGTTGCGCCGGGCGATCAGCAGGATGAACAGGCCCAGCCCGGTGGTCGCCACCAGGCCCGACAGCCACCAGCGTGCCAGTGGCGACAATGATTCCATCACCACCGCCAGGATCGATGGCCCGGACAGGGCCACCGCGACCGTGGCCGCGCCGGCGATCACCCACAAGGTCTCGACCAGCAGGGCATCGCGGATCTGGCCGTATTCGCCGCCGCGGTCACGATAGGCGGCGGCGCGGCCGACGAATTGCCAGATCGAGCCGGGCAGGTACTTGCCCAGTTGGCTGAGGTTGTACAGGCGCGCGGCGGTCGCGAAATCAAGGTCCAGGCCGACGCGCCTGGCGGCGATGCGCGCGTTCTGCGCCAGCAGCAGCTTGGCCGCCAGCAGCAGGGCGGTACTGGCCGCCAGCCAGACCCAGGACAACTGCGCCAACATCGCCACGATGTCGGCGCGCGCACGCCACACCATCAGGCCGGCGACCCCGATCACGACAACAATCCAGGCCCATTTCAAGGCAGAGGTCAGGGCGCGCGCGCGCATGCGGGTGGTCTCCAGTGGGGCCTTGATGAGCGCAACGGCTGCGCGAGGACAGCGGCCGGATGCCAGCAACGCAGGCCGGCAGCCATTGACTGCGTGGCGGATTATCGCAGGGTCCTTGCGGCCCTGGCCCCGGCGGCTGTCGCCGGACACTCGCACCGCTGCTGGCGCGAAGGGCTGGCGATCACCACCGCATCGTTGTTGTCGGTGTCCAGATGGGCCATGCCGTTGAGCCGCACCCGGCCCGGCATCCCGGCTACCCTTGGGCCATCCGTGCCGTCACAAGGAAGCTGTCCCATGATCCGTCAACTTTTGCCGAGCCTGGCTGCGCTGTGCCTGGGCCTCACGGCTGCCGCTGTTCCGGCCCTGCCGGCGATGGCCTCAGAGCCTGCCGGGCAGACCGGCTCAACGCAGGCCGATAACGATGCCGCTGCGCGCTTCAAGGCCCTGTATGAGCGCGATTGGGAATTCCGCGAACAGGATTCGCCGCAGCGGGCCGCAAAGGCTGGCGCCGATGCCCGTCTGGCCGATGTCTCGCCGCAGGCGCAGCAGCGCCGCCTTGAGCATTGGCAGGGCGTGCGCGCGGAGCTGGATGACATCGATCCGCAGGCCCTGGATGCCGCCGGCCGCATCGACTATCTGGTCTTTGCCGACCAGATCGACAACCGCATCGCCAATATCGGGCTCAACGGCTGGCTGATGCCGCTGAACAGCGATTCCAGCTTCTTCGCCGCGATTGCGATGATGCCCGAGCGCACCCGCTTCCAGACGCCGGACGATGCCGAAGCCTATCTGGCAAGGCTGGCCGATATTCCGCGCTACTTCGACCAGCAGGTCGCCAATATGCGCGCTGGCCTCGAAACGGGCATGACCGTGCCCAGGGTGGTGCTGGCCGGACGCGATGACGCCGCAGCCACGCACGCGCAGGTCGAGCGGGTCGAGGACAGCGTGTTCTGGCGGCCGCTGGCGCGGATGCCGGAAAGCTGGCCGCCGGCGCAGCGCCAGGCCTTCGCCGACCGGGCGCGGACAATCATCAGCCAACAGGTGCAGCCGGCCTATGCCGCGGTGGCGCAGTTCATGCGCGATGACTACATCCCCGGCGCGCGCCAGACCATCGCCGCCCACGACCTGCCCGATGGCCAGGCCTGGTACCGGTCCCAGATCCGCGAATACACCACGCTGGATCTGAGCCCGGCGCAGATCCACCAGATCGGTCTGGACGAGGTGGCGCGGATCCGCGCCGAGATGCAGGCGATCATCGATGACCTGGCGTTCGACGGCGATTTCGCAGCGTTCCTGCATTTCCTGCGCACGCAGCCGCGCTTCTACGCCAAGACGCCGGAGCAGTTGCTGATGCATGCGCGCGAGATCTCCAAGCGCATCGATGCCGAGTTGCCGCGCTACTTCGGCATCCTGCCGCGGCGCACCTATGGCGTGGCGCCGGTGCCCGAGGACATCGCGCCGTTCTACACCGCCGGCCGCTATGCCGGCGCGCCAGCCGGCAGCCACGAACCGGGCTGGTACTGGGTCAATACCTACGACCTGCCATCGCGGCCGCTGTTCAACCTGCCGGCGCTGACCTTGCACGAAGCCGTGCCCGGCCATCATCTGCAAGCCGGCCTGGCCGAGGAACAGGGCGAGCAGCCGCCGTTCCGCCGCGGCGCCTACATCTCCGCCTTCGGTGAAGGCTGGGGCCTGTACGCCGAATGGCTGGGCAAGGAGATGGGCATCTACCGCACGCCCTACGAGAACTTCGGCCGCCTGACCTATGAGATGTGGCGCGCCTGCCGCCTGGTGGTGGACACCGGCATGCATGCCAAGGGCTGGTCGCGCGACCGGGCGCTGGCTTACATGCGTGACCACACCGCCCTGTCCGAGCACGAGATCACTACCGAGATCGACCGCTACATCTCCTGGCCGGGGCAGGCGCTGTCCTACAAGCTGGGCGAGCTGCGCATCCGCGACTGGCGTGCCCGTGCGCAGCGCGAGCTGGGCCAGGCCTTCGACATCCGCAGCTTCCACGACACCATCCTGGCCCTGGGTTCGGTGCCGCTGACCGCCCTGGACCAGACCCTGGCGGCGTGGATCGAAGACCAGCGCGCAGCGGTGCCGTGATGATGCGGCGGCGCAGGCGGGTGTCGCTGGCGCTGTTGCCGGTGCTGGCGGTGGCTTTGGCTGTGGTCTTCGCGCTGCCGCCGGCTCGGGCCTCGGCAGCGCTGGCCACGACCGATGACATCGATGTTGCCGATGGCCTGGGTCATGCCGAAGCAGCCGCCGACGCTGCCCAGACTGATCCATTGCCCGGCGCCGACGCCACTGCGTTGCCAGAAGTCGAAGCGGACGCCGAAGCGGTGGTCGGCGAACCCGACAGCGATCCCGACAGCGACCACAACCACGATCCCGCCAGCGATCTGCTGCCTGACGCCGATGCCGACGCCGACGCCGCTGCGTGGCCCGGCGCCGATACGGACGCCGCCACCGCAGTCGACGAGCCAGCCGAGGAAGCATCCGCAAACCTTGGCGACGACCCGGCCGCCGCCGACGCCGCCCTGCTGCAGGCCCTGGATGACGCCGCCTGGATCGGCGACGGTGCGCCGTCCCAGCGCCATGTCTATGTCCTGTTCGCCACCGATTGCAGTTGGAGCCGAACCCTGTTCGAGCAAAGCCGCCAGCGCGATGACGGCATGCAGTTGCGCTGGCTGGTCATGGCCGGGCCAGGTGCCGAATGGCTGGCCGGCGCCAACACCTTGGACGCCCTCGCCGATGCTTTTGCCGGAGGCGCCGCCGGGCAAGCCGCGCCGGCCAGCGGCAGCCGCGCGCTGGACAGTCATGCCTGGTTGCAGCCGATGCTCGGCGCCGGCCTGCGCGTACCCACCCTGGTCTATCTGGCCGATGATGGTGTCCGCATCCAGGCCGGCCTGCGTGCTGGCGCCGCCGACCTGCCGGCTCCGACCCAGGTCGCCGACCGACCGGACCGCGCCCAGCACCGGCCCGCCATCCACCGCCTGCTGGCCCGGCCATTGCCGGATTGGCAGCCGGCGCCCGCCGGACCCTACATCCGCTTCCACGCCGAGCCGGCGCCCGTGCATGCGCTGCCCAGCCGGGACTCGCTGCAAGTCGGCGAGCTGCCGCACCTGGGCAGCTATGCCACCGTGCTCGGACTGGTCGGGGACGACTGGATCGAGGTCGCCGGCCTGCGTGTCGCCGACCGCGGCGGCCGCACCCTGTCGGCCTACATCCATGCTCCCGAAGCGGTGGCGCTGATGCGCCTGTCGTTCGAACTGCTGCCGGCCGAGGGCGTGGTCGTGGCCGGGGAGTCACCGCGGCCGATGCACAGCCATCCCAGCCTGCAGGCACCGGTGCTGCGCTGGCTGGATCCGGGTTACCAGATGGACCGGGCCGGCGAAGTGCTGATCGACGGCCAGGCCTGGGACGCCGTGGTGTTGTTCACCGACGGCGGTCACGCCTACCTGCCGCGCTGAGCATCGCGCGTGCGCGTTGCCAGCCAGCGCGCACGGCCGACGAGCTGGCCGACTGGCGCGCGCGGGTCGCTCAGTCCAGCACGCGGATGCGGCTGATGCTGCTGGCCGACAGCACCACGCGCTGCTTGCGCAGGCCGCGTTCGTTCTCGATCCGCACCAGCGCGCCTTCCACGCCGAGCAAGGTGCCGATATAGGTGATCTGCTCCAGCGTCTGGATGCTCAGGCGGCGCCCGACCAGGCTGGGCAGTTCTTCCAGTTCGACCTCGTCGGCGGCGCTGGCTTCGGCGCGGATCTGCACCACCGGTTCGGCCTCCGACAGCGCCGGGCCGTTGGTGACCGCAGCGGCGTGGAAGCGGGCGCTGACCGGCACCGGCGGGTCCTGGTTGTAGCGCAGGCTGGCGCCGAGCATCGCCAACTGGTCCTCGGGCCGGTAATGGCGATAGTCGCGCAGCGCGATGGTCCGGCTGGGCATCAGGCTCAGTTCCAGTTGGCCGCCATTGCGGGCGAAGCGGTCGTAGACATTGACGACCGCCGGGTCGATGAACATGCCGAAGCTTTCCAGCTCATCGCGCACCGCACGCATGTGCTGGCCGTGGAAGCTGTCCATGTCCTGGCTGTTGCCGCGCGCGCAATAGGCATTGCGCTGGCCGATCATGCCGCGGTCCTCGAAGCGCAGGCGAACGTGCTCAAGCTGCTCGCTGGCACTGGCCAGGCCCAGCATTGAGGGCGCCACGTTGCCGTCCAGGCTCAGATCCAGCTCCAGCCGGGCGAGCGGATTCATGTCGTAGCTGAGCGCAAGCTGGTGGCTGTCGAAGCGGTCGCGGCGAAAGTGCAGATCGATGTCGACGGCCGCTTCCTGCCAGCCCAGTTCGGCGTAATCGACGCCGGAAAAGCGGCCACGCGGATTGCAGCCCATGGCTTCGAACGGCGCCAGATAACCCAGGCGCGAGGCCTGGTCACGCAACTGCTGTTCCATCTGCGCAGTCAGGCGCAGGCGCTGGATGCGCACGGCGCCCTCGTCGGGCCAGCGCCGGTCGCCGGTCATGAACAGCGAGAACAGATCCAGTGGACCGCCGGTGGCGATGCTGGCGCGCTCGGCATGCAGATGCTCGCCGGCGGCCATCATCGGCGAGCCCAGGCGGACATGGCGGATGCCGGCGTGGCCATTGAGCCAGGCGAAGCTGGAGCCGTATTCCAGTTCGACCATCGGCCGCGCCTGTTCGGCCAGGCCGGCGAACCAGCGCGAACCGGCATACCAGAGCGCGCCCTGCGCCAGTGCCAGCAACAAGGCGACGATGCCAACCAGTTTCACCAGTGTCCGCATGGACCGTCCTCCTCAGCCACCCGGAGCCCATTCCGGTCCGCAGACCCTACGGACAGCGGCCGCGGACTGCAAGCACCGGCGCCGGGCCGGTCGCTGCGCGGGACGGATCCGATTCCCGCTGGTCGCGTGCGTTGACCCGGTGTCAGCTCGAGTCGTTGCCGCTGGTTACAGTTGCGGCAGCCAGTCGGCCAGGTGCTGCAGCCGCGCCAGGGCGTCGTCGACGGCCAGAAGCTGCTGGCGTTGCGGCAGCGACAGCGGCAGGGTTTCGGCCAGGCGCCAGCCGACCCAGGCGGCATCATCGAAGGAGCGGTTGCTTTGCGGCAGTTCACCGAAGCGGTCGAGCAGGTTGTAAAGCAGATGCGCGAGCAGGCCGAACTGCGGCGGTACCGGCTGGTCGTTGCCATCCTCGGCCAGCCAGTGCACCTGGCCGACCAGCAGGCCGTCGGCCTCGGCCTGGTGATGCAGGATCTGGAAGCGGCGGCTGCCGCAGGCCTGGATGCCGAGCAAGCCACCGGGCAGGCCGTGGAAATCGGTGATCACGGCGCTGGTGCCAACCGCCTCGGGCGTGGCCGGCGCGCCTGATTCCGTGCCTTGGGCGATCAGCACCACGCCGAACGGGCGACCGCTGCCGGCGCAGTCGCGGATCAGGTCCAGGTAGCGGCGCTCGAACACCCGCAATTGCACCTTGCCGCCCGGAAACAACACCGAGTGCAGCGGAAACAGGGGCAGGCGGGTGGCCGGCGCCGGCGTGTTCATGGTGCCTGGCCGGGGTGGGCCGCTTCCGCTGACCGGGCTGGGGCGCGTTCGGCCAGTGCCGCGACAAAGCGCTTCTGGATGCCATCAAAGCCGCCGTTGGACATGAACACCACGATGTCGCCGGCGTGGACCTGGTCGAGCAGGCCGGCCAGCAGTTGTCCGGAATCGCCGAAGGTATGGGCACGACCGGTCAGCGCCGCCAGCACCGGTTCGGCCTGCCAGGGCAGTTCCGGCCGCGCCAGGAACAGCACCTGGTCGGCCAGCGCCAGCGCCGGCGCCAGTTGCCCGGCATGCACGCCCATGCGCATGGAATTGCTGCGCGGCTCAAGCACCACCACGATGCGGGCATCACCGGCGCGCGCGCGCAGCCCTTCCAGCGTGGTCGCGATCGCCGTGGGGTGATGGGCGAAATCGTCGTAGACCTCGATGCCGCCGGGACGGCCCAGGTGTTCCAGCCGCCGCCGGGGTGCCTTGAACGAAGCCAGCGCCGGCAGCAGCAGATCCGGATCGTCGACCCCGATCGCCGCCGCCGCCACCACCGCCGCCAGCGCGTTGAGCATGTTGTGCCGGCCCAGCAGTGACCAGCTCACCTGGCCGAAAAACTCGCCGCGGCGTTGGATCTGGAAGGTCGAGGCATCGGCGCGGGTGGCCACGGCACGCCAGTCGCCGGCGTCGGTGCCGAAGCTGTCCACCGGCGTCCAGCAGCCCATTTCCAGCACCTGCGCCAGGGCCGGATCATCGGCATTGACCACCAGCCGGCCGTTGCCGGGCACGGTGCGCACCAGATGATGGAACTGGCGCTGGATCGCCGCCAGGTCCGGATAGATGTCGGCGTGGTCGAATTCCAGGTTGTTCAGCACCGCCACCTGCGGCCGGTAGTGGACGAACTTGGCGCGCTTGTCGAAGAAGGCGGTGTCGTACTCGTCGGCCTCGACCACGAACGGCGCATCGGTGTGGCCCAGGCGGGCGCTGATGCCGAAGTTTTCCGGAATGCCGCCGATCAGGAACCCGGGCAGCCGGCCGGCGCCCTCCAGCAGCCAGGCCAGGATCGATGCGGTCGTGGTCTTGCCGTGGGTGCCGGCCACCGCCAGCGTCGGCCGGCCGTGCATGATCCGCTCGCCCAGCCATTGCGCGCCCGAGCCATAAGGCAGGCCGCGCGCCAGCACCGATTCCACCGCCGGGTTGCCGCGGCTCAGGGCATTGCCGATCAGCACCAGGCCAGTGTCGTCGGCGATGTCGGCGCCGTCATAACCTTCGTGAAGCTGCACCGCCAGGGCGGCGAGCTGGTCGCTCATCGGCGGGTAGACGCCGGCATCGGTGCCGGCGACGGTTGTGCCCAGTTCCCGGGCCAGGGCCGCAACCCCGGCCATGAAGGTGCCACCGATGCCCAGGATGTGCAGGCTCATGGCCCCGGACCCGTGCCGGCGCCAGTGGCATCACCGCCGGCGATGAAGGTCGCCAGCAATACCAGTTCGGTCAGGAACAGCGCCAGCACGATCAGGATGCCGACCGGCAGCGGCACCTCCAGGGCATTGCGCCAGATGTGGCCGGAAACGACCAGGCGCCAGCAGGCCAGGGCCATGATCACCAGCAACAGGGGCGCGGCGACCGGCAATGGCGCCGGTGCTGCCGGATCGACCGCGGGCAGCGGGCCAATCATGGCCGCGACCGGAAACGCCAGCAGCGCGAACACCACGGCGGTGCCGGCCAGCGCCAGCAGGGTCTGCCAGAACCGTTCCGGCTTGCCGCGAAACTGCAGCACCAGGCGCGTGGCAAGGACGGTGAACAGTAAAGATGCCAGCGCGGTCATCAGGTTCTGTCCGCTGGCGCCCAGTTGCGCGGCATTGGCCAGGCCCAGCCCCTGCGCCAGGGCCAGCAGCGCCAGCGCCAGGCCGGGTGCCACGGGAAGGTTCTGCGGCGCGCCCTTGAGCTGGCAGATGCGGACGATTTCGGAGACGGTGCGATTGATCATGGCCACTATTGTGCCTTAGCCGGAAGTCGCGCCGGCAAGGGCGCAGCGCCGCCGGTCAACCGTGGCTGCCGGGGGCAGGATCGCCTGTGGCAGGCCGCCAGCGATCACGTGGCCCGTGCGGCCAGCCCCGGCCCGGTAGCCGCTGACGATGTCACCGTTCGTGGCGTGCCGGTCGGTGACCGGCAACGCCAAACCGAGGCTGCGACAGTCAGCCGGCGCTGGCGGTGGTCGAGCCGATGGCGGCCAGCAGGCGCTCGCGCACCTGCTCGACACGGCCGGTGCCGTCCAGGGCGACCATCTGGCCGCGGCTGCGGTAGAAATCGGCGACCGGCGCGGTCTGTTCCTCGTAGACCTGCAGGCGGGCGCGGACCGTGTCGGGATTGTCGTCCTTTCGGCCTTCGGCACCGGCACGTCCGGCCAGGCGTTCGACCAGCAGATCCTGCGGCACTTCCAGCAGCAGGGCGACATCCAGCGGCTGTTCGATGCGCGCCAGCAGCGTGTCCAGGGCATTGGCCTGGGCCAGGTTGCGCGGATAGCCATCGAGGATGAAGCCGCCGGCGGCATCGGCCTGGGCAAAGCGCTCTTCGAGCAATTCCAGCATCAGATCGTCGGACACCAGTTGCCCGGCCTCCATCACCGCCTTGACCTTGAGCCCGAGCGGACTGCCGGCCTTGACCGCGGCGCGCAACAGGTCGCCGGTGGAGATATGAGCCAGGCCCAGGTGCTCCTTGAGCAGTCCCGCCTGGGTGCCCTTGCCGGACCCCGGTGGCCCGAACAGTACGATCCGCATGCGCTGTGTTTCCCGTGCGATGAGATGAGCAGGTCCGCAGGCCCGCGTAGAATGCGCAAAATCGCAGCATCGCCGAAGGCTGTCAACCTGAACCGGCCGGCGCTGGTCCGGTTCAAGCCGCGGTTTGATGCCTTTGCGGACGCGGTTGCCGCCGTGTTGTGACAACAACGGCCGTGGCTGGCGTCACTGGCGGCAGCCGGCCCGCGGTTGGCCGAGTGACTGCTGCCCGCCCCTTTCAACGATCTTGTCCCGAGCCTTGCCATGTCATCTGGAAACCTGCTCTACGCCCAGTCCGGCGGCGTCACCGCCGTTATCAACGCCACCGCGGGCGCGATCATCGAAGCGGCCCGCAAGCGCCGTCAGGTGGGCACGGTGCTGGCCGCGCGCAATGGCATCCTGGGCGCCCTGCGCGAGGAGCTGTACGACCTCAAGGGCGAAGACCTGCGCCAGATCCGGGCGCTGGCGCATACACCCGGCGGCGCCTTTGGCTCGTGCCGCTGGAAGCTGCCTGACATCGCCAAGGACCGGGCGCCCTACGAGCGCCTGATCGAGGTTCTGCGCGCCCACGACATCCGCTGGTTCCTCTACAACGGCGGCGGCGACAGTGCCGACACGGCGCTGAAGCTGAGCCGGATCGGCGCCGAGCTGGACTACCCGCTGGTCTGCGTGGCGGTGCCCAAGACCATCGACAACGACCTGCCGGTGACCGACTGCTCGCCCGGCTTCGGCTCGGCCGCGCGCTACACCGCGGTCTCGGTGCTGGAGGCCAGTCTGGATGTGGCCTCGATGGCCGAGACCTCGACCAAGGTGTTTGTATATGAGGCCATGGGTCGGCATGCCGGCTGGCTGGCAGCCTCGGCCGGCCTGGCCGCGCGCCGCCCGGGCGATGCGCCGCATGTGATCCTGTTGCCGGAAGTGCCTTTCGACCAGGCGCGCTTCCTGGACCGGGTCAAGGCCACGGTCGAGAAGATCGGCTGGTGCACGGTGGTCGTATCCGAGGGCGTGCGCGATGCCGATGGCCGCTTTCTGGCCGAAGCCGGCAAACGCGATGCCTTCGGTCATGCCCAGCTGGGTGGCGCAGCGCCGACCGTGGCTCGGCTGGTCACCGACAAGCTGGGTTACAAGCACCACTGGGCAGTGCCCGACTACCTGCAGCGCTCTGCCCGGCACATCGCCTCGGGCACCGATCTGGCCCACGCCCAGGCCGTCGGCAAGGCGGCCGTGGAGTACGCCCTGGCCGGGCAGAACGCGGTGATGCCGGCGATCAAGCGCCAGAGCGCCGCACCCTACCGCTGGGAGATCCGGCCGGCACCGCTGGAGCGCATCGCCAACCAGGAAAAAATGCTGCCGAAAAGTTTCATCAGCAAGGATGGCTTTGGCATCACCGCCGCCGCCCGGCGCTACCTGGCGCCGCTGATCCAGGGCGAGGCCAAGACCCCCTGGCGCGACGGTCTGCCGGTGGTCGCCGAGCTGAAACTGGCGCTGGCGGCCAGGAAACTGCCGCCCTGGCAGGGCGACGGCGGAGCCTGAGTTACCGCTTGCGTCCGCGCCGCCTGCGCGGCCCCGCCGTGAGATTATGGCCCGGCGGCGTGGCGTACCGTCAGCAGAACCCGGGCCATGGCCTCGGCATCCTCTTGGACGGGTTGCGACAACTGGTAGCGGGTCAGTTCTTGAAAGCCCATCGGATGTGGGCAACGGCTGTTGATGCAGATCATCGTCGCGAGCAGGGTGCCCGCTCCGCAGCCGCCGAACAGTCGACATCCGGCCAGCCTCGCCCCGGCCTGGACGGCGTCGTGGCTGATGTGGCGGGGAAGTCCGTTGTCGGGCAACGCCGCGCGCAGGGCACCCAGGCTGGATGATTCGCTGTACATCGCGAACAGTTCCAGCCACTCGAACATGCCGGTCGCGTTCCTGATCGAATCGCGGATGACGCCGTCCGGGTCGATGCCGGACTGCTCGGACCGCGCCGCATCCAGCAACGCCCGGGTGTCGGCCAGCGGGGCGCCGGGCTCATACATCTGGGCAGCCGGGTCGCCCAGCCGGGCCAGCCTGTCCGGATCGACGTCGAGCGAGAGTCTTCCGGTGCACAGGCGGTTCACCATCGCGCTCACCTGGGCCGCCTTCTGCAGCTCGCCGCCGGCCTGCCAGCGGCCGATCAAGTCCTGGACGGTCACCCGCTTTGGCAGTCGTTCGTCGTCGCACAGGTCCAGCGCCATCGCGGTGGCGTGAAACACTTCGGCATCGGCCAGGCCGCGCGCGTCGATCAGCCGCTGCAGCGCCGAGGTGGTGGTCACGCCGTGAGCGGGCGCGGTTTGGGACAGATCCGGCTCCCCACTACCGGCAGGCAAGGGCGCGGTGGTCGGTGTTCGGGCAGCGTTGGTCGCCATTGCCGGCGTTGACTCAACGGCGCCGGGTTCAGGGCTTGTTTCGGGCGTTGGCCGGGACAATACCAGGGCCAGCATGAGCACCGCGGCGGCGATCGCCGCCAGGATCAACCGCCGGCGGTTCACGACCACACTCCGGTTTCAGGGTAAAGGTCCGCTGCGCGATGGGCCATCGTCAGCTCTCCCGGTGGTAACCGACAACGCGCTCGACTTCGTTCTTCGAGCCCAGAATCACCGGTACCCGCTGGTGCAGGGCGGTGGGCTGGACATCGAGCATGCGCTGGTGACCGGTGCTGGCGGCGCCGCCGGCCTGCTCGACGATGAAGGCCATCGGGTTGGCCTCGTAGAGCAGGCGCAGCTTGCCGCCCTGGGCACGGCACTTGTCGTCCATCGGGTACATGAAGATGCCGCCGCGGGTCAGGATGCGGTGCACGTCGGCGACCATCGAGGCGACCCAGCGCATGTTGAAGTCGCGCCCGCGCGGGCCATCCTTGCCCGCCAGCATTTCATCGACATAGCGCCGCACCGGGGCCTCCCAGTAGCGGTGGTTGCTCATGTTGATGGCGAATTCGGAGGTGTCCTGGGGGATGAGGATGTCGCTGCGGGTGAGCACGAAGGCACCCACTTCCCGGTCCAGGGTGAACTGGTGCACGCCATCACCCAGGGTCAGCACCAGCACCGTGCTCGGGCCATAGACGGTGTAGCCGGCGGCGACCTGGCGGCTGCCCGGCTGCAGGAAACAGCCGGCGTCGGGCTCGGTCACGCCCTCGGGACATTCCAGCACCGAAAAGATGGTGCCGACCGAGACGTTGACGTCGATGTTGGAGCTGCCATCCAGCGGGTCGAACACCAGCAGGTAATTGCCCTTGGGATAGCGGTGCGGAATCGGATGCGGCTGGTCCATCTCCTCCGAAGCCAGGGCCGCCAGGTGGCCGCCCCATTCGTTGGCCTCGAGCAGGATTTCGTTGGACAGCACGTCCAGCTTCTTCTGCGCCTCGCCCTGGATGTTGGTCGAGCCGGCGTTGCCGAGCACGTTGCCCAGCGCGCCCTTGCCGGTGGCGATGGCGATGGACTTGCAGGCGCGTGCGACCACTTCAAGCAACAGCCGCAGATCGGCATTGATGTTGCCCTTCGTCCGGTGCGCTTCGATCAGGAACCGGCTCAACGACTGCGATGACATGTGCGGATCTCCCCGACGGTGCTGTGAAAAACGCCATTGTCGGCGGCCGCGCCGGCGAACGCCAATGACGCCGCATCCGGCAACCGCACGCTGGCGCTGCCGGCTCCGGCCCGGATCGCTGCCGATGGCCCGTTTCCGGCCGCCATCCCGACCTGCCAGCGAAGGCGCCGCCGGTCCGGTTCGCTGGCTGCCCGCGGCATCGCGCCAGCATGAACATAGTCTGACCCGGTATACTCGCAAGGCTTCATCCCACCTCTTTTTCTCCGATTTTTCCCTTCACCCCTACCGCAATCCAGGGAGCAGGCATGGAAGTCTTGAACGAATACGGCATCTGGCTGGCGCTGGCCTGTGCCGTGCTGGCGATTCTCTACGGTGTTTTCTCGGCTCAGTGGATCCTCAAGCAGCCGGCTGGCAATGAGCGCATGCAGCAGATCGCCGCCGCCATCCAGGAAGGCGCCAGCGCCTACCTGCGCCGCCAATACATGACCATCAGCGTGGTCGGCGTGGTCCTGTTCCTGGCCATCGGCCTGATTCCGGCCCTGGGCTGGCTGACCGCGTTCGGCTTCGCCATCGGCGCCATCCTGTCCGGCCTGGCCGGTTTCATCGGCATGTTCGTGTCGGTGCGCGCCAATGTCCGCACCACGCAGGCGGCCACCGTCGGCCTGAATCCGGCGCTGGCGGTGAGCTTCCGCGGCGGCGCCGTCACCGGCCTGCTGGTGGTCGGCCTGGGCCTGCTCGGCGTCGCCGGGTATTTCTGGTTCGTGATCGGCGCCGGTCGTGACGCAGCCGCGGTCGAAGCCGCCCTGCGGCCGATGATCGGCCTGGCCTTCGGTTCGTCGCTGATTTCGATCTTCGCCCGCCTGGGCGGCGGCATCTTCACCAAGGGTGCCGACGTCGGTGCCGACCTGGTCGGCAAGATCGAGGCCGGCATCCCCGAGGACGATCCGCGCAACCCGGCGGTGATCGCCGACAACGTCGGTGACAATGTCGGCGATTGCGCCGGCATGGCCGCCGACCTGTTCGAGACCTATGCCGTCACCATCATCGCCACCATGCTGGTCGCCGGCATCGCCTTCGCCACCTACGGCTGGGCCGGCGTGATCTTCCCGCTGGTACTGGGCGCGGCGGCGATCATCGCCTCGGTGATCGGCACCTTCTTCGTCAAGGTCCGGTCCGGCGGCAAGATCATGAACGCCCTGTACCGGGGCCTGGCTGTTTCCGGCGTGCTCGCCGCGATCGCCTTCTTCTTCATCGCCCGGGCCATGTTCCCGGTGGAACTGGCGATGCCGCTGTTCTATTGCGCCATCGTCGGCCTGCTGCTGACCGGTGCCCTGGTGGTGATCACCGAGTACTACACCGCCACCGAGTACAAGCCGGTGCGCGATGTCGCCCTGGCCTCGGAGACCGGCCACGGCACCAATGTCATCGCCGGACTGGCGGTGTCGATGAAGTCGACCGCCGCCCCGGTGATCGCCGTGGCCGCCTCGATCTGGGCCTGCTACGCCCTGGGCGGTCTGTATGGCCTGGCCATTGCCGCCACCGCGATGCTGTCGATGGCCGGCATGATCGTGGCCCTGGACGCCTATGGCCCGATCACCGACAACGCCGGCGGCATTGCCGAGATGAGCGGCCTGCCGGCCGACATCCGCGACACCACCGACGCCCTGGACGCGGTCGGCAACACCACCAAGGCGGTGACCAAGGGCTATGCCATCGGTTCGGCCGGCCTGGCAGCCCTGGTGCTGTTCGCCGACTACGCGCACCAGCTTTCGGTCTCGGGCGTGGTGGTCAACTTCTCGATCCAGAATCCCGACGTGATCATCGGCCTGTTGATCGGCGGCCTGATCCCGTACCTGTTCGGTGCCCTGGCGATGCAGGCCGTGGGCCGCGCCGCCGGTGAGGTGGTGACCGAAGTCCGGCGCCAGTTCCGCCAGATCAAGGGCATCATGGACGGTACCGGCAAGCCCCAGTACGACAAGGCGGTGGACATCCTGACCAAGTCGGCGATCAAGGAGATGATCATCCCCTCGCTGCTGCCGCTGGTGATCCCGGTCGTGGTCGGCCTGACCCTGGGTGCCGATGCCCTGGGCGGCCTGCTGATCGGCACCATCGTCACCGGCCTGTTCCTGGCCATTTCCATGTGCACCGGTGGCGGTGCCTGGGACAACGCCAAGAAGTACATCGAGGAAGGCCACCACGGCGGCAAGGGCAGCGAAGCGCACAAGGCCGCCATCACCGGCGACACCGTCGGCGATCCGTACAAGGACACCGCCGGCCCGGCGATCAACCCGCTGATCAAGGTCACCAATATCGTGGCCCTGCTACTGGTGCCGCTGCTGTAATCCACGCCTGGTCACCCGCAAAACAGACAGAAACCCCGGCTTCGGCCGGGGTTTTTTGCATTCTGGTTGCTGGCTGCGGGCGGGTGATCGGGCCCTGCAGGCTTGGCACTGGCTGCGATCAGCCGGAGTAGCCGCCGGCGGCCAGGAAGGCTTCTTCTTCGGCCGTGGAGATACGGCCCAACACCGGGTTTCGGTGCGGCAAGCGGCCAAAGCGCCGGATGATGTCGTGGTGGCCTCTGACCGGTTCCGACCCGGCTCAGACCGGCAGCAGCAGGCTGAAGCGGGCGCCGCCGCCGTCGGCATCGGTGGCTTCCAGGCGGCCGCCGTGCTCGGCGATGATGCGCCGGACGATGACCAGGCCCAGGCCCGAGCCGCGCGGCTTGTCGCTGCGGTAGGGCTCGGTGGCGGCCAGGTCGAAATCCGCCGGCAGGCCCTGGCCGTAATCGCGGATCTGGATCAGCGCGGTCTGCGCATCCGATTCGGGATCCAACTGCACCACAGCCGTGCCGACATCCAGGCGGATCAGGCCGCCGGCCTGGTCGCTGGCTTCGATGGCGTTCTTGATCAGGTTGTGCAGCACCTGGCGCAGCCGGTCGGGGTCGGCCTCGAGCAGGATTTCTTCGGCATGCAGGGCGCGCCGGATCTGCAAACGGCTGTCCTGCTGGTACAGCGCCAGGACATCGGCGACCAGGGCATTGAGGCCGATGCGCAGGCGCCGCGGCGGGCTCGGCCGGGCGTAATCGGCAAAGGCGTTGACCAGGTGCTTGAGCGCTTCGACCTGGCTGATGATGGTGCCGGTGGCGCGCTCCAGAATGTCGGAGTCATCGGCTGGCAGCCGGCCCAGGTAGCGTCGGCGCAGGCGCTCGGCAGCAAGCTGGATCGGTGTCAGCGGGTTCTTGATCTCGTGCGCGAGCCGGCGCGCGACTTCGGCCCAGGCGGCCTCGCGCTGGGCGCGGTTGAGCACGCTGGCGTCATCGAACACGATCAGGTGGCCGTGGCCGCCCTCGGGTTCCTGCAGCGGGCTGCCGCGCAGCAGCAGCAGGCGCAGTTGCTCGCCCTGTTGCAGGCGAACTTCCTCGTGCCAGGGCGCGCCGGCATGGCGCAGGTGGTCCTGGAGGCGGTCCAGGAACGGCGCCAGTTGCGGCTGCTGGATACGCAACTGGTCGACGTCGTGGCCGATCAGGTCAGCGGCCGCCACTTGCAGCAGGCTTTCGCTGCCCGGATTGGCCAGGCGCACCCGGCCGTGCCGGTCAAAGCCGATCACCGCGCTGGAGATGCGCGCCAGGACCGCATCCAGGTAGGCGCGCTGGCCTTCCAGCATGGCCTGGTTCTGGCGCACGCTGGCCTGGGCGCCGCGCAGCTCGCGGGTCATGTGGTTGAACGCCTGCACCAGGTCGCCCAGTTCATCATCGCCGGCTGCCAGGGTCGGCACCGGCTGGTAGCGGCCGCGGCCGATCTCGCCGGCGGCGGTGGCCAGGTGCACCAGCGGCAGCACCAGCCGGCGCGAGGCGCGCAGTGCCAGCAGCAGCGCCGCCAGCGCCACCAGCAGCAGCACCAGGCCCAGAATCAGGGTCATGCTCAGTTTCAGCCAGTCGCGCAGGTATTCAAGCTGCTGGTAGTTGACCACCGCGTTTTCGATGCGCTGGGCCAGCGGCGCGTAGCGGTCGGGCACCGGGAATACCGCCTGCAACAGCGGGCTGGCGCCCGGCAGCAGGCTCGCATCGATCCGCGCCAGGGCGCGCAACACCAGGCGCTCGTCGCGGGTCTCGGCCACGGCCAGCGCGCCGCTGGTGCCGGCCTGCAGGCGCAGTCGCTGGCGCTCGACCGGGGCTTCGGGACGCAGCCAGTCCGGGTCGGCGCTGGCGTTGGCCAGGCTGCTGCCATCGGCGGCGAACACGGTCAGTTGCAGGGCGCCCAATTCATCGATGGCGCCGTCGATCAGCGCCGGCCAGTTGTCGCGTTCGGCCACGGCCAGGCGTCGGGCCAGGCTGGCGATGGCCGCCTCGCTGTCCTGGACGCGTTCTTCCAGGTACAGCCGGCCAACCTCCAGGGCATCGTCCAGCGCCTGGCCAACCGGCGCGCTGAAGCGGCTGTCGACGGCGCCGAACAGGAAATTCAAACCGAAGCCGAACACCAGCAGTGCCGGCAGCAGGCTCAGGGCGGCGAACAGTACGAACAGGCGGACATTGAGCCTTGCGCCGGGCTGGCGCTGGCGCCAGGCCCGCAGCAGGCGATGGCACTGCAGGCCGATGACCAGGGCCAGGCTGGCGGCGAGCACGCCGGCCACGGCCAGCAGCGCCGGGTAGTAAGGCCCCAGGCGGGCGCGGCCGACGGTGGCGTCGTTGGCCAGATTCAGGCCGGCCACGGTCAGCGCGACCAGGGTCAGCGCGACCAGGCCGGCCGACAGCCAGCGGATCAGGCTTGCCCGGCGTGCCATCGGCCACTGTCCAGTTGCCAGTCGCGGTAGAACAGCGCCGGCAGCACCAGCGGTGCCGGCAGCCGGGCGGTGTCCAGGCGTACCCGAGCCTTGATCGAAGCCGGGAAGCTCGAGTCGGCCTCGGTCCCGGGGTCGCCGGCATTGCCGTTCGCGCCGCCGCTTGGTGACCGGTCTGCCAGATAGGCACGGCCGCGGTCGGTCGCCGATCCGGCCAGCTCCACCGGCCAGCGCTCCAGCGCCGTGAGCGCCGCCGCGCGGCTGTCGTAACTGCGCCGGTAGCCGGTGGCTGGCTCATGGATCTGGTAGCGCCGGCTGAGCGGCGCGAAGCGCAGTTCGCGCCAGTGGCTGTGCCGGGCGCTGCCCGAATCCAGGTCCAGGCGGAAGGTCAGCGGCACGCCGCTTTCCAGCGCCTGGCGCAGGGGCCGGGCCAGGCGGATCGCCAGCACCAGCTCGTGCTCGCCGGCCGGCGTCTGCTCCAGGCCGGCGATCGCCAGGCTGGAATCGCCGCTCCGCTGGGCTGCGCCGTTGGACTGGCAGCCGGCCAGCAGCGCCAGTGCCAGCAGCAGTGCCACCGGCAGCAGTCGGCGTAGGACGGGGTCAGCGTTTTTCCAGCACGCCATAGGCAAAGCCATCCATGTCGCGGGTGCCGGGCAGGATCTGCACGCCGGCCGGCAATGCCTGGGCGCCGGCAATGGTCACCGGCAGCAGGCGGGCGTCGTCGTGGCCGGCCAGGATGCGGGCGAGCACCGCCGAGCTTTCCGCCGGCAGCACCGAGCACACGGCATAGACCAGGCGGCCGCCCGATGCCAGCAACGGCCACAGGGCATCGAGCAGACGCTCCTGCTGCGCCACCAGTGCCGGGATGTCGCTGCCGCGCCGGTGCAGACGCACGTCCGGTTGTCGGCGGAGGATGCCGGTGGCCGAGCACGGCGCATCGACCAGGATGCGGTCGAAGTGCCGGCCATCCCACCACGTCGTCGGCTCGGTGGCATCGGCGACCATGGTGCTGGCCGGAAGCTGCAGCCGGTCCAGAGTCGACTGCAGCGTCTGCAGCCGCGCCGGCGTCAGGTCCAGGGCCAGCAGCTCGGCCAGGTCGGGGCACAGCTCAAGGATATGGGCGCTCTTGCCGCCGGGTGCGGCGCAGGCATCCAGTACGCGCTGGCCCGATTCGGGTGCCAGCAGGGCGGCGGCATATTGCGCGGCGCCGTCCTGGACGCTGGCCAGGCCCTGGGCAAAGCCGGGCAGTTGCGCCACCGGCACCGGTGTGGCCAGGCGCAGGGCTTGCGGCAGGTCGGGCTCGATGGTCGCCTGGATACCAGCGGCAAGAAGCTGTTGCCGATAGTTGTCGCGGCTGATCTGGCGGCTGTTGACGCGCAGCCACATTGGCGCTGGCTGGTTGCCGGCCTCGACAATCTGGCGCCAGTGATCGGGCCAGTCGGCGCGCAACTGCGCCAGCCACCAGGCCGGCAGGCCACTGGCCGCTTCCGGGTCCTTGTCCAGCAGCGCCAGGCGCTGTTCGCGCTCACGCAGCCAGCGGCGCAGGATGGCATTGCCCAGGCCGGCGTGGCCGGCAAAGCCCAGGCAGCGGATCGCGGCCACGGTTTCGTCGACGACCGCATGCGCCGGCATGTCCAGATCTTCGATCTGGGCCAACGCTGCGATCAGGGCCGCTTCCACTGGCCGCGCCCGTGCCGGCAACGGCCGGCTAAGCAAGGGCGCCAGCGCCGCCCGCCAGCGCAGGCTGCCGCGGATGGTCGCCAGCACGATGGTGTGCAGCAGGGCGCGGTCGCGTGGGTCCTTGATGCCTTGTTCGGCCGGCGCCAGGGCGGCTTTCAGCGAGCGCCCGGACAGGACCGCGGCCACGGTCCGCGCCGCCAGCAGCCGCACCGATGGCGCGTGGCTCATGCCGGCCGGGCCAGGTCCGGTCGTGCGTTGAGGTAATCGCCGGCGCTGATCCGGCCGCGGCCGGGGCGCTGGACGCCGAGCACGCGCAGCACGCCCTGGCCGCAGGCGATGTCGATGCCATCGCGGCTGGCGCGCAGGACGGTGCCGGGCAACTGTTCTTGGCTGCAGTCGGCGCCGTCGGCCAGAGGCTGCGCCTGCCAGATCCGCACCTGGTCGCCGGCGATCCCGGCCTCGGTGCCCGGCCAGGGCTCGAAGGCGCGCACGGTGCGCGCCAGAACTTCGGCCGGCTGGTTCCAGTCCAGCCGGGATTCGGCCTTGTTGAGCTTGTCGGCGTAGGTGACACCCGCTTCATGTTGCGGAACGGCCGGTGGCAGCACACCACCGGTGAGCAGATGCAGGCCTTCGGCGACCAGTTCGGCGCCCAGGGTGGCGAGGCGGTCGTGCAGGCTGGCGCCGGTGTCGGTATCGGTGATGTCGGTGCTTTCGCTGAGCAGCACCGGGCCGGTGTCCAGGCCGGCGGCCATCTGCATCAGGCAGACGCCGGTTTCCTCGTCACCGGCCAGGATCGCGCGCTGGATCGGTGCCGCACCGCGCCAGCGCGGCAGCAGCGAGGCATGCACGTTCCAGCAGCCATGGCGCGGGATGGCCAGCACCTTGCGCGGCAGGATCAGGCCGTAGGCGACGACGATCATCAGGTCCGGCGCCAGCGCCGCCAGTTCGGCCTGGACCGGGTCATCGCGCAGGCTTTCTGGCTGCCGCACGGGAATATCCGCGGCCAGCGCTGCCTGCTTGACCGGCGACGGCGCCGGCTTCCGGCCGCGGCCGGCGGGACGATCGGGTTGGGTATAGACGGCACACAGGCTGTGGCCGGAATCCAGCACCGCCGCCAGGCTGGGCACGGCAAAGTCCGGCGTGCCGGCAAAGACCAGCCGCAGGGGAGCGTCAGGCATCGGGGTCGGCGCCGGTCAGGCGGCGCTGCGCGCGCGTTCGCGTTGCGCCTTGAGCAGCCGCTTGCGTACCAGCTCGCGCTTCAGCGGCGACAGGTAATCGACGAACAGCTTGCCGTCCAGATGATCCAGCTCGTGCTGGATGCACACCGCCAGCAGGCCGTCGGCGTCCAGCTCGAATGGCTGGCCGTGGCGGTCCAGGGCCTTGACCGTGATGGTGTCGGCGCGCTCGACATCGGCGAAGATCTCCGGCACCGACAGGCAGCCTTCCTGGTAGGTCTGGCTACCCTGGCGGGCGGTGATTTCCGGATTGATCAGCACCAGCGGATCGTCCTTGTCCTCGCTGACATCGATCACCACCAGGCGCTGGTGGACATCGACCTGGGTCGCCGCCAGGCCGATGCCCGGCGCGGCGTACATGGTTTCCAGCATGTCGTCGATCAAGGTCCGGAGCTGATCGTTGATCTGCTCGGCCGCGATCGGCCGCGCCTTGGTGCGCAGGCGCGGGTCGGGAAATTCAAGGATGTTCAAGATTGCCATGTTGTTGTGCTCCTGCTGCCGATATGCCGGCGCCAGCGCTTGAAAACAAGGCCAGTTTACCCGACATGGGATGAATGACACGGCCGCTGGCGTGCCCGGCACGCCGGTCCGCGCGGCCCTTTCCACCTGAAGTGATTGCAGCAGCCAGCACCTTGACCACACCGACCACACCGCCGTCCGATCCCCGCCCCCTGCCGCCCGAGGCGCCGCTGCCCAGCGACTGCTGCGACAGTGGCTGCGACCCCTGCGTGCATGACAGTTACAGCGAGGAGCTGGCCTGGTACCGCGAGCAGCTCGCGCGTTGGCTGGAGCGCCATCCCGAAGCCGCGCAGACGCCGGATAACCGCACCGGTTGATGCCCTCCGGCGCGCCGGGTGCAGCCTTTAGCCGAGCAGGGTATTGAGCTCGAAGATCGGCAGCAGGATCGCCAGCACGATCATCAGCACCAGCACGCCGACCAGCAGAATCATGCCCGGGCCGAGCACGGCGACCAGGGTCGACAGCCGGCCTTCGAGCAGGGTGGTTTCGTGTTCGGCGGCCCGTTCCAGCATCGCCGGCAGGCGGCCGGCGCGTTCACCGTTGGCAATCAGGCGCAGGGTCACTGGCGGAAACAGACGGCTTTCGGCCAGGGACACGGCCAGTCCGGAACCTTCACGCACGCGTGCGCCGGCGCGCTCCAGGGCCTGACGCATCGGGCCCAGGCTGACCGTGCGCGTGGCCATGCGCAGGGCGTCGAGCATCGGCACGCCGCTGCCGACCAGCAGGCCCAGTGAGCGGGTGAAGCGCGAGGTATCCAGGGCTTGGCGCAACCGGCCCAGGATCGGCAGGCGCAGCAACAGTGCTTGCCAGCGCAGGCGCAGCGCCGGCCGGCGCAACAGGGCGCGCAGCGCGAACACAGCGGCGGCGATCAACACCAGCAGCCAGGGTCCCAAGGCCGGCAAGGCCGTCGATACCGCGATCAGGCTGCGCGTCAGCCAGGGCAGATCGTGGCCGAGCGTGTCGAACACCGAGGTCACCTGCGGCACGACGTAGAGCAACAGGCCGGTCACCACCAGCAGCGCGACCGCAGTCAGCAACAGCGGATAGAGCAGGGCCATCCAGATCCGTCGGCGCAAGGCCTCGCGGCCTTCGGCGTAATCGGCCAGCCGGGTCAGGACCGCGTCCAGATGGCCGGATTGCTCGGCGGCAGCGACGGCGGCGCGGAAGTATTCGGGGAAGCTGTCGGGCTGCTCGGACAGCGCCGCGGCCAGGCCGGCACCCTCACGCACGCGGGTGCGCAGACTGGCCAGAACAGTGCCCAGGCGATCGTCCTCGGCCTGTTCGCCGAGGGCGCCCAAGGCCTCGTCGATCGGCAGGCCGGCGGCGAGCAGGGTGGCCAGTTCCCGGGTCAGCAAGGTCAGTTGCGCCGCGCCCAGACCGCTGCGGAACAGGCCCAGGCCTTGGCGGCGCCGACCGGCCTGGACGGCATCGACCGCCAGCGGGCTCAGGCCGCGTTCGCGCAGCAGCGCCCGCGCGCCGCGCGCACTGTCGGCCTCGACGACGCCATTGCAGCGGCGCCCGGCGTCGTCCAGGGCTTGGTATTCAAAGGCCGGCATCGGGAATCTTCAAGTGCGGGCAGCTCGTTGTCGGCAGCGGAAAACCAGTGCGGGTTCGGAAGCGGCGCCAGGTGAACATCGGCACCGGCGATGCCTGCCGATGCTATCGGTTTTGTCTCGGCGACGCTCAAGCCGCATGCGCCCGTCGGTAACGGCCTGCGTTCAGGAGGCCACGGCCGCCGGCCAGAAAGCACGGATGGCGGCGACACCAAGCGCACCCAAGTCGCGGGCGCTGCCGATGTCGTCGCTGCCCAGGCCGCCCAGGGCATAGACCGGCAGGCGGCTGTCGGCGATCAGATCGGCCAGGCCGGGCCAGCCCAATGGCCTGGCATCGGGATGGCTGGCGGTGGCAGCCACTGGCGACACGGTGGCGAAATCGCAACCCAGGCGGGCCGCCATCGCCAGTTCTTCGGCGTTGTGGCAGGAAGCGGCCAGCCAGCCGCGCGCCTGTCGGCTGCGCGGCCAGGCCGGTACGGCGTCAGCGTCAGGCAGACCGAGCCGGCCATCGCTGGCGCGCGGCAACCAGGGCTCGTCGGCGGCGTCATGGTGGCCGCCAGCCCATTGCCGCAAGCGCGCCGAGGGCAGATGCAGGCCCAGACCAAGCCGGGCCGCCAGCGCCGGCTGGTCGTTGAGCAGCAGGTCGCCGCCACGTTCCTGGGCGAGATCGCCGGCCTGCTGCGCGAGCACGGTCAGTTCCTGGCTCGGCAGCTTCTTGCTGCGCAACTGCAGCAGATGGCCGGCGGCCAGCAGATGCTCGATGCCGGCCAGGAAACGGCGCCGATCAATGCCTGCCGGTTCCGGCGTGATCGCGTAGCTGGCCGGCAGCAACAGGGCGTTGGCCAGCGGCCGGTCGGCTTCAGCCAGTGGATGGTCATGGACTTGCCACGGCCACAGCCAGCGCCAGGCCTGACCGTCGTGGCCAGTGGGTTCACCGCGCCAGCGCGACACCTGCCAAGCTTCAAGACGGATGCTGATATCGGGGTAGTCGTGGCGGATGCTGCACAGGGGCTGGGCGTCCAGAACCTGGATGCCCAGTTCCTCGTGCAGTTCGCGGGCCAGCGCCTGGCGGCTGTCCTCACCGGGTTCGCGTTTGCCGCCGGGAAATTCCCACAAACCGGCCTGGGACCGGCCGGCCGGTCGCTGGCAGAGCAGGACCCGGCCCTGGCTATCGCGCAGGATGCCGGCAACCACCAGCAGCGGTGATCTGGTCACCGTTCGCGGGCCGGGTTGGCGCCGGGCCCGGCGTCGCCGCCCGGATCAGGCATCAGCGCCAGTGGCTGGACGGGCAGGGCCGGCGCGGCGATCAGCGCCGGCTCAGCCCAGCTTGCCGTGGCATTGCTTGTACTTCTTGCCCGAGCCGCAAGGGCACGGATCATTGCGGCCGACCTTGGGCTCCTCGCGGGTGACGGTGCCGACGTTGATGGTGCGCGTGGGTAGCACCGGTTCGGGACCGGCATCGCCGCCCAGGCTGCCGGCCTGTGCGTGCTGCATCTGCAGCGGTGCCTGTTGCTGGGCGGCACGCTGCTGGGCTTCCAGGGCGGCCACTTCCTCGTCGCTGCGGATGCGCACCCGGGCCAGCAGCGAGACGACCTCGCGCTTGATCCGCTCCAGCATGTCGGAGAACAGCTCGAACGCCTCGCGCTTGAACTCCTGCTTGGGCTGCTTCTGGGCGTAGCCGCGCAGATGGATGCCCTGGCGCAGGTAATCCATGTTGGCCAGGTGGTCCTTCCACTGCTGGTCGAGCACGCTGAGCATGATGTGCTTTTCCAGTTGCCGGCTGACCTCGCTGCCGATCATCGCTTCGCGCTCGCGGAAGTGGCGATCGAAGGCGTCCACCACCAGGTCCATGATACCCTCGGCGTCCATGTCCTCATCGGCGTCGAGCTGGGCCTGCAGGTCGATGCGGACGCCGAAATCGTTGTCCAGGATCTTCTCCAGGGTGGCCAGATCCCACTGCTCGGCAATGGAATTGTCGGGCACATGGTCGCGCACCAGATCAACCACGACATCGCTGCGGATGCCCTCGATCGCGCCCTGGACCGACTCGGCCTCCATCAGTTCATTGCGCTGCTCGTAGATCACCTTGCGCTGGTCGTTGGCGACATCGTCGAAATCCAGCAGGTGCTTGCGGATGTCGAAGTTGTGCGTTTCGACCTTGCGCTGGGCCTTCTCGATCTGGCGGCTGACCATCCGGTCCTGCAGCGCCTCGTCTTCCTTCATGCCGGCAAACTGCATCAGCCGGGCGACCCAGTCGGGGGCGAAGATGCGCATCAGCGAGTCTTCCAGCGACAGGTAGAAACGGCTGGAGCCGGGATCGCCCTGGCGGCCGGAACGGCCTCGCAACTGATTGTCGATGCGCCGGGATTCGTGGCGCTCGGTGCCGATGATGTGCAGGCCGCCGGCGGCCAGAACGGCATCGTGACGCTGACGCCAGTCATCGCGCACGGTCTGGATTTCGGCCTCGGAAGCATCCTCGGGCAACTGCGACAGCTCCACTTCCAGGTTGCCGCCCAGGACAATGTCGGTGCCGCGGCCGGCCATGTTGGTGGCGATGGTGACGGCGCCGGGCAGCCCGGCCTGGGCGACGATCACCGCCTCGCGCTCATGCTGCTTGGCATTGAGCACCTCGTGCGCCACGCCCTGCTTTTCCAGCAGGCCGGCCAGGTACTCGGACACTTCCACCGAGGTCGTGCCGACCAGCACCGGCTGGCCCTTCTCGCGACACTGCTTGATGTCCTCGCTGATTGCCTTGTACTTGGCTTCGCGCTTGAGGAACACCAGGTCGGCCTCGTCCTTGCGCACCATCGGCCGGTGGGTCGGAATCACCACCACTTCCAGGCTGTAGATCGACTGGAACTCGAACGCCTCGGTGTCGGCGGTACCGGTCATGCCCGCCAGCTTGTTGTACATCCGGAACAGGTTCTGGAAGGTGATCGAGGCCAGGGTCTGGTTCTCGCGCTGGATCGGTACGCCTTCCTTGGCCTCCACCGCCTGGTGCAGGCCATCGGACCAGCGCCGCCCGGCCAGGGTGCGGCCGGTGAATTCGTCGATGATGATGACCTCGCCGTCGCGTACCAGGTAATCGATATCGCGCTGGAACAGGGCATGGGCGCGCAGGGCGGCATTGAGGTGGTGCACGACCTGGATGTTGGCCGCGTCATACAGGCTGCTGCCTTCTTCCAGGATGCCGGCCTGGGCGAGCAGGCGCTCGGCGTGCTCCATGCCCGGCTCGGACAGATGCACCTGCTTGCCCTTCTCGTCGACCCAGTAGTCGCCCTGGGTGTCTTCCTTGTCCTGGCGCAGCAGTTTCGGCACCAGGCCATTGACCTTGATGTACATCTCGGGCGAATCATCGGCCGGCCCGGAGATGATCAGCGGCGTGCGCGCCTCGTCGATCAGGATCGAGTCGACCTCGTCGATGATGGCGTAGTTCAGTGGCCGCTGGTTCCGGTCTTCCTTGCGCAGCGCCATATTGTCGCGCAGGTAGTCGAAGCCGAATTCGTTGTTGGTGCCATAGGTGATGTCGGCCTCGTAGGCGGCGCGCTTCTCCTCGAATGGCATGCCCGGGTAGACCACGCCCACGCTCAGCCCCAGGAACTGGTAGACCTTGCCCATCCAGGCCGAGTCGCGCTTGGCCAGGTAATCGTTGACGGTGATCACATGCACGCCCTTGCCGGGTAGGGCATTGAGATACACCGGCAGGGTCGCCACCAGGGTCTTGCCCTCGCCGGTACGCATCTCGGCGATCTTGCCCTGGTGCAGCACCATGCCGCCGATCAACTGGACATCGTAGGGGCGCAGGCCCAGCGTGCGCCGGGCCGCCTCGCGGACTACGGCGAAGGCTTCGGGCAGCAGGCTGTCCAGGGATTTGCCCTGCGCCAGGCGCTGCCGGAATTCGTCGGTCTTGGCCCGCAGCGCATCGTCGTCGAGCGCCTGCAGTTCCGGTTCCATGGCATTGATGCGCTGGACGGTTTTGCCCAGTTGCTTGACCAGCCGCTCATTGCGGCTGCCGAACAGGCGGGTAAGAAGTTTATGGAGCATGGCAATCGGCAATCGCAGAAGGGCGGCGGGAGGACCGGCCGCGGCCGGTCAGGAAGCTGGCGGTCGTCAAGCGCACGCCAGATGCCAGAAACAGGCAAGGCCGCAAAGCGGCCCTGCGCGGCATCAATTTGGGGGCGATGCGGCCTGAATCAAGAGGCCGGACGCGCTGGTCTGTCGGCTCTGACGAAGGTCATCGGATTGACCGCTCGGGAATTGTGCCAGACCTCGAAGTGCAGGTGGACGCCGGTGGCGCGGCCGGTGGCGCCCATCTTGGCGATCTGCTGGCCGGTCTTCACCACCTCGCCAACCTCGACCAGGTTCTCGGTGTGATGGGCGTAGCGGGTGCGGTAACCGTTGCCATGGTCGATCTCGACCATGTTGCCGTAGCCGAAATGCCGGCCCGAAAAACTGACCACGCCATCGGCAACGGCGTAGATCGGATCGTTGCGGTTGCCGGTGAAATCCACGCCGGTATGCAGGTCGCGGCCGCCGGTGAACGGATCGGCGCGATAGCCGTAGTGCGAGGAGACATAGCCACGCTCGACCGGCAGGCCGGCCGGCATCAGGCCGCGCTCGATCTCGTCGCCGAGCAGGAAGCCCTCGATGATGGTCAGTTGCTCGGACTGGCGGGCAAACTGCTGTTCCAGATCGGTCAATGACTTGAGGAACTCGCCCGAATCAATCGGCGTGACCGGTCCCAGTGGCGCCGGACCGCCCAGGGCCGGAATCTCGCGGAAGCTGAATTCGCCTTCGTCGAGCTGGCCGGAGATGGTCAGGCGCTCACCCAGGGCGTTGAGGCGGGTGGCCTCGGCCTTGAGTTTGCCCAGGCGCAGGGCCAGGGCGTTGAGGTCGCGCTGCGAGGCTTCGCGAACATCGGCCAGGCCGGATTCGTAAATCGCCAATTCGGCACGCAACTGGGTGATTTCCGTTGCCGCGGCATTGCGCGAGGCGCCCAGCTCACGACCGCCCAGAAAGGCCACCGCAACCACGGAGGTCAACAGCACCAGGCTGCTGGCACACAGCCAACCCAGGCGGCGCGGGTTCAGCGACCAGCGCACCGGCGTCGACAGCCGGTCAGATAAGATAATCACATTCATGTCACTAGGCTTCCCTCATGATCAGGTCGCGTGTTCCAAAACATGCCAAACCGGTTGCCGAACTGGTCCAAACGGACGCACTGGGCAAACTGGCCGCGCATGCCGGCCGCCTGGCCGAACTGGACACGTGCCTGAATCGTGTTATGTCGCCAACACTCGCCGCCCAGGTGCGCTTGGCCAATATGCGCGACGGCAAGCTGGTTTTTCTGGCCTCGTCCCCGGCTTGGGCTACCCGGTTGCGCTATGCGCAAGTCGGTATCCTTGAAGCCGCGCAACAGCTTGGCCTCGAGGTACGGGAACTGCTGGTAAAAGTGGTGTCCGAACCGCCTGCCGCGGCCGATGAAGTCCGGCCGGCAGTGGCGCCCCTGTCAGAAACTGCTGCTAGGCATCTTGCCCTGGCGGCGCGTCTGCTCGAATGATCTGCTGCTAACTCTCCCCTTGCCTGCCCGGCCAGTCACGGCCGGATGAACTGCGGGTGTGCCCCCGCATCAATGTGCCAATACCGTCTGTGCGTCGGCAGCATACCCGGCCGGTGCCTGTTCGGTCTGGTCGAAGCTGACCGCTTCCCAGGCCTGGGCATCGGCGAGCACCGCGCGCACCAGCTTGTTGTTCAGCGCGTGCCCGGACTTGTAGCCGGAGAACGCGCCCAGGATGTTGCCGCCGATCAGGAACAGATCGCCGACCGCATCCAGGATCTTGTGGCGGACGAACTCGTCCTCGTAGCGCAGCCCTTCCTCGTTCAGTACCCGGTAGTCGTCGAGCACGATGGTGTTGTCCAGGCTGCCGCCCAGGGCCAGATTGCGGCTGCGCAGGGCCTCGACATCGCGCACGAAACCGAAGGTGCGCGCGCGGCTGACTTCCTTGATGAATGAGGTCTTGTTGAAGTCCATCACCGCGGCCGAGTGCGACCGGTCGATGGCCGGATGGTTGAAGTTGATCTCGAAGCCGACCTTGAAGCCGTCGTAGGGATCGAACTGGGCCCACTTGTCGCCTTCCTCGACGCGCACCGTCTGGCGGATGCGGAAGAAGCGCTTGGCTTTTTCCTGCTCCTGGATGCCGGCCGACTGCAGCAGGAAGACGAATGGCCCGGCCGAACCGTCCATGATCGGCACTTCCGGCGCGGACAGGTCGACATACAGGTTGTCGATGCCCAGCCCGGCCAGGGCCGAGCACAGGTGCTCGACGGTGGCGACGCGAACGCCGTCCTGGATCAGGGTGGTGGACAGGGTGGTCTCGCCAACCTTGTCGGCCAGCGCCGGGATGTCGACCGGCTCGGCCAGGTCGACGCGGCGGAAGATGATGCCGGTATCGACAGGCGCCGGGCGCAGGGTCATGTAGACCTTTTCGCCAGTATGGATACCCACGCCGGTGGCGCGGATGATGTTTTTGAGGGTGCGTTGCCGGAGCATGAAAAGGCGTTTTCCGGAGGGCCGTCTGGCGGCAAACGAGCCAGATGGTAGCACGCTGAACCCCGGGCGCAAGTAAAATAACCACAGCTTGTTGCGAAAATACGACAGTGCCGGCCGCCGGTTCGGTGGTGTCTTGTTCTGCCCGCGCCAGCCGTATCGGAGCCGGTGTCGCGCTGCTGCCTGGCTCAGCGCCAGCCCAACGTCATCGGATAGCGGCGGTCGCGGCCGAAGGCGCGCAGGCTGATCTTGGGCCCGGGTGGTGCCTGTCGGCGCTTGTACTCGGCGCGCCGGACCAGGCCGATGATGTGCTCGACCGTGGCCATCTCGAAGCCGGCGGCGACGATCTGCGCCGCCGACTGGCCCAGTTCGATATGCCGGTGCAGGATGGCATCGAGCTGTTCATAGGGCGGCAGCGAATCCTGGTCGAGCTGGCCTTCGCGCAGTTCGGCACTGGGCGGGCGGTCGATCACCGCCTGCGGAATCACCTCGCCATCGCCCTGCCGGTTGCGCCAGTGCGCGAGCCGGTAGATGAGCGTCTTCCAGCAATCCTTGATCGGCGCGTAGCCGCCGCACAGGTCGCCATAAAGCGTGGAATAGCCCACCGCCATCTCGCTCTTGTTGCCGGTGGCCAGCAGCAGGCCACCGAACTTGTTGGACAGCGCCATCAGCACCAGGCCGCGGCAGCGGGCCTGGATGTTCTCCTCGGTCAGGTCCGGCGCGCGGCCGGCAAAGGCCGGGGCGAGCATGTCCAGGAACGCGTGATGGGCCGGTTCGATGGCGATGGTGTCAAAGCGTGCGCCCAGCGTCTGCGCCTGTTGCCGCGCCAGGTCGTTGCTCAGCCCGGCGGTGTAGCGCGAAGGCATCGCCACCGCATGTACCCGCGCGCCGCCGACGGCATCGGCGGCCAGGGCCATCACGAAGGCCGAATCCATGCCGCCGGAGGCGCCCAGCAGCACCGAAGAAAATCCGTTCTTGGCCACGTAATCGGCCAGGCCGCGGACCAGTCCGGCCCAGAGCACCGCCTCGTGTTCCTGTTGCGCCGGCGGTTGCCAGTCCGGCGGCTGCCAGCGCCGGTTGTCGGCCTGGTAGTCGCACACCAGCAGGTCTTCGGTGAAGGCGCGCGCCGGGCCATGCTCGCGGCCATCGGCGTCGATCAGCAGCGAGCCGCCATCGAACACCAGCTCATCCTGGCCGCCGACACAATTGACATAGGCCATCGCGCAGCCATGGCCGGCGACGCGCTCGCGCAGCAGGTCGCGCCGGGCCAGGCTCTTGGCATCCTCGAACGGCGAGGCGTTGATCGACATGATCAGTTGCGCGCCGGCACCGGCCAGGCGCTGCACCGGCGCGCCGGCCCACACGTCCTCGCAGATCAGCACGCCCACGCGCAGGCCCTGCCAGTCGACCAGGCAGGCATCCTGGCCGCGATGGAACCAGCGCAGCTCGTCGAACACGCCGTAGTTGGGCAGCGCCTGCTTGCAGCCGGTGGCCAGGATCGCGCCATCGCGCAGCCAGCTCACCGCGTTGTACAGGTGGCCGTCCCGGCGCAGCGGGTGGCCGATGACCACGTCGATGCCGCGGATATCGGCGGCCAGTTCCGCCAGCGCGGCATCGCAGGCATCCAGGAAGGAATCGCGGAACAGCAAGTCCTCGGGTGGATAGCCGCACAGCGCCAGCTCGGGCAGCACCAGCAGGCCGGCGCCGTGCTGATCGCGGGCGCGCCGCGCCAGTTCCGCGATGCGCTGGGCATTGGCGCTGATCGCGCCGACCGGGAAATCGAACTGGGCCAGCGCGATGCGGTGGCTGCCGGGGGCGGTCTGGGCTTGGGATCGGCTCACCCGGCAATGATGCCCGAGCACGCCCGTGGCTGTCGCGCCGGTATGGCAGGCGGCTGCCGGCACCGGCGCACTGGTGCCATCGCGTTCAGGCCAGCGCCGCCAGCAGTTGCGGCAACACCTGGCCGGCAGCGCCGCGCAGTACCTGGTCCATGCGCGCGCTGAGTGCGGTTTCCTGCGGATTCACTTCCACGGTCCAGGCGCCCTGCTCGCGGGCCAGCAGCGGCAGGCTGGCGGCTGGGTGCACCAGCGCCGAGGTGCCGATGGCCAGGAACACATCGGCGCGGCCGGCGGCCTGGATCGCCTCGGCCAACGCCCGTTCCGGCAGTGATTCCCCGAACCAGACCACCGACGGGCGCAGCAGGCGGCCGCGGGCATCCCGCGGCGGCTGCTCGCCCGGCGGCTGCGGCCAGTCGGCGCTGTCATCGGCGCCGGGCTGCGCCAGGCCGAACGGATGCAGGCGATGGATGCTGCCATGCAGTTCGATGACCTCGCGGCTGCCGGCGCGCTGGTGCAGACCGTCGACGTTCTGGGTGACCAGGACCAGCTCGGGCACCCGCTCGGCCAGCTCGGCCAAGGCCCGGTGACCGGCATTGGGCTGCACCGAGAGCAGCTTTTCCCGGCGCCCGGCATACCAGCGCCAGACCAGGTCGGGATCGTGCTCGAATGCTTCCGGCGTGGCCAGGTTCTCGGCGCGATAACGGGCCCACAGGCCGGTCTGGGCCTGGCGGAAGGTCGGCACGCCGCTCTCGGCGGAAATGCCGGCGCCGGTCAGCACCACCACGGTGCGGACAGCGCGCAGGCGCTCGCGCCAGGTGGCCAGGTCGGCGGCGGACAGCTCGGCGCCGGGCGTGTGGTCGAAGGTCTGGGTCATGTCGTGATTCCTTTATGTAATGACGCGCCGTCGCCGGATCGAGGTCGCGCCGGCGCTCGGCCAGGCCAGGCAGGCGTATGCTGCGCTGGGGCCAGGGCGGCCTGCCATGTCAACACGAGGGAGTTCAACAATGCGTGCGACCATCCTGCTCTGCAGCCTGCTGCTGTTCGCCGTCACTGTGCCGGCGCCGGCGGCCGACCGGATCACCGGCCAGGTCTTTGCCACCCGCTCGGAAGTGATCGCGCCGTCGGTGATGGCCGCGACCTCGCACCCGCTGGCCACGCAGATCGCCCTGCAGATCATGAAGGCCGGCGGCAGCGCGGTCGATGCCGCGATCGCCGCCAATGCCGCCCTGGGACTGATGGAGCCGACCGGCAACGGCATCGGCGGCGACCTGTTCGCCATGGTCTGGGATCCGGCCAGCCAGCGCCTGCACGGCTACAACGGCTCGGGCCGGGCGCCGCAGTCGCTGAGCCTGGAATGGTTCCGGGACAACGGCTACGAACAGGTGCCGTCCTGGGGCCCGCTGCCGGTGACCGTGCCTGGCGCCGTCGACGGCTGGTTCGCCCTGCACGAGCGCTTCGGCAAGCTGCCGATGGCGCGGATCCTGGCACCGACCATCGACTACGCCCGTCGTGGCCATCCGGTGCACGAGGTGATTGCCCACTACTGGGCGCGCAGCGTGCCGAGGCTGTCGGAATATCCCGGCTTCGTCGAACAGTTCACCCTCGACGGCCGGGCCCCGGCCAAGGGCGAGATGTGGCGCAACCCGAACCTGGCCGATACTTTGGAAACCCTCGGCCGCGACGGCCGTGATGCCTTCTACAACGGTGCCATCGCCGACACCATCGGCCAGTTCATGGCCGCCCATGGCGGCTTCCTCAGCGCCGAAGACCTGGCCGCGCACCAGGGCGAGTGGGTCGAGCCGGTCAGCACCACCTATCGAGGCGTGCAGGTCTGGGAGCTGCCGCCCAATGGCCAGGGCATCGCCGCGCTGCAGATCCTCAATCTTCTGGAACCCTACGACCTGGCCGGCTACGGCTTTGGCAGCCCCGAGCATGTGCACCTGTTCGTCGAGGCCAAGAAGCTCGCCTTCGAGGACCGCGCGCGCTGGTACGCCGACCCGGATTTCGCGTCGGCACCGGTCGAGCGGCTGATCGGCAAGGACTACGCCCGCGAGCGCGGCCGTCTGATCGACATGGAGCGGGCCGCACGCAGCCTGGAGGCCGGCAACCCCGCCCTGCAGCAGGGCGACACCATCTACCTGACCACGGCCGATGCCAGCGGCATGATGGTCTCGCTGATCCAGTCCAATTACCGCGGCATGGGCTCGGGCATGGCGCCGCCGGGGCTGGGCTTCATCCTGCAGGACCGCGGCGAGCAGTTCGTGCTGGTCGAAGGCCATGCCAACAGTTGGGCGCCGGGCAAGCGGCCGTTCCACACCATCATCCCGGCTTTCGCCAGCCGCGACGGCAAGCCCTGGCTCAGCTTCGGCGTCATGGGTGGCGCCATGCAGCCGCAGGGCCATGCCCAGATCATCATCAACCTGGTCGACTTCGGCATGAACTTGCAGGAAGCAGGCGACGCGCCGCGCATCCACCATGACGGCTCCACCGAACCGGCCGGCCAGGCCCTGGTGATGAGCGATGGCGGCGTGCTGGAACTTGAAAGCGGCTTTCCCCAGGCCACCGTGCGCGCGTTGATGCGCAAGGGCCACCGGGTGAAATCGGCCGACGGTCCCTTCGGTGGCTACCAGGCCATCGCCCGCGACCATGTCAACGACGTGTGGATCGGTGCCAGCGAGAGCCGCAAGGACGGCCAGGCGGCCGGCTGGTGAGATGGAACGCCACCCCGCCCGGCAGTGACCTGACCGGCGCGGGTCTGGCAGGACAGCGGGGACAGCGCAAGCCTGGCCGAAACTTTCCTCCGGCGCATGCACCATGCCTGCGCCAGCCGCGACAGGCGCCTGAAGCTGGATCGCGGCGCCGGCAGCGGAACCGGTCCCGATACCCGTTCGCCCGGCCATTTGCGCGGAGTACAGGCGGCGGTGCGGGCGTGTTCGTCCCACATCCGCGGCATCCAGAAGGCGATCACGCCGACGATCCGGGTGATGGTTTCAGCCGGCGCGTCTTGCCAGGGGCGGTCCCCGGTGCGGAGGTCAGGCCGCGACTCCGGAAAAATGCGCCCGGACCGCGTGCGTGATCTGCACCGGCGACTGGAATCCCGGCAGCCGCGCGGCTTCCACCCCGTCGCGGAACAGCGACAGAGTCGGGGTCTGGCGCAGGCCAAGGCCACGGAAGAAGTCCTCGCCGACAATCTCCAGCTTCACCTTCAGCAGCGCCACGCCCCCGGCATCCGCGGTGGCGGCGAACTTGTGCAGCGACATCTCCAGCATCCTGCAGCCGGGGCAGTTGTCCTTGTAGTAGTCGACCAGCAGCCGCGGGTGGGCGGCGATGGCGGCGCGGCAGTCGTCAGCGGATGAGGCGTGCAGGGTCAGCATGGGGCGTGGCCTTGTCGATGGTGGTGTGGGTGGCGCCGGGGTCGCCGGCGATCGCCAGGACGTGGTCGGTCCAGCGCTCGATCTTCAGCGCGTCGCGCTGGCCGTGCGGCATCTGCTCGATCTCCAGGCGCGGGTAGCCGGTGTCGAAGAACGCGGCCATGCGCCGCACCGCGCCGCAGTAGTACTCCTCGCCCCACTGGGTCTCGCCGGTGCCAAACACCGCCAGCCGCGGCGGCTTGCCGACCGCTGCCACCAGCTCGGCGATGAAGCGCTTCATCTCCGGCGGGGTGCGGCCGGCGTTGTCGCTCCAGGCGCCGAGCAGGTAGAGGTCGTGGCGCGGATCATCGCCGGCCGCAGCCAGGCCCTGCATGAAGGTGTCGATCCAGGTGATCCGGTGGCCGAGCTGCTGGCAGCGCTCACGCACCTGGAAGGCCACCTCCCGGGTGTTGCCGCTCAATGAGGTATAGGCGATGAGGATGCGCATGGCAGGCATCAAAGATCGTCGAAGCCGTTGTCGACGTTGGTCTTCTTGTACGACGCGTTGCGCATCTCGAAGAAGTCGGTCTTGGTTTCGGTGAAGTTGTCGGCGTAGGCCTTGATCCAGGGCATCACGTTCTCGGTGGTGTCCGAATACAGCTTCTCGATGCCGAGCATCCCGGCCATCTTGTTGGCCCGGTACTTCACATAGCGGACCATCTCGTCCACGTCGATGCCGTCGATGCCGTCGAGCACCTCGCCGGTCCACTCCACCTCCAGCTCGATCGCGTGCTCGAAGGCCTTGTGCACGTACCCGGTCAGCTCGTCGGTCTGCAGCTCGGGGTTCTCGCCGACGATGGCGCGGATCACCTCGCTGATGAACTTGGTGTGGGCCAGCTCGTCGCGGTTGATGAAGCTGATGATCTTGCCGGTGCCGGTCATCCGGTTCTGGCGCACCAGGTTGTAGAAGTAGGCGAAGCCGGAATAGAAGTTGATGCCCTCCAGGATCGAGGACTGGATCAGCGAGCGCAGCAGGGTCTCGGCGGTCTTCTCGCGCATGAAATCGTCGTACGAGCCCATGATCGGCGCGTTGCGCTTGAGGATCGTGGGATGGGTGCGCGCGATCTCGAAGATCCGGTTCTGGTTCTGCAGGTCGGTGATCGAGGCCAGCACGTAGCTGTAGCTCTCGTTGTGGATCACCTCCTGCTGGCCGATGATCGCGGCGTTGGCGTGCGCGGCCGGGTCGGTGATGTACTCGGCCACGTTGTAGATGAAGCGCGTCTGCGGCGAGTCCAGCGTGGCCAGCAGGCCGATGATCGAATCGTAGGCGTTCTTCTCGCGCGCCGAGAGCTCGCCGTACTGCTTGGCGTCGCCCTTCATGTCGACCTCGTCCGGGATCCAGAAGTTGGTCGAGAGCTCCTTGTAGGCGCGGTAGAACGACGGGTACGGGATGTCATTCCAGTTCAGGATGCCGCTGGTGCGGCCGTTGATGATCCCGGTCGAGCGGTTGGGGTGGCGCGGCTCGAGGATCCGGATGCGGTCGAGCGGGGTGGCGGTGAGCGGTGCGGTGGCGGACATGGTGTTCTCTTGTTTTCGGCTGCGAGCGGCGGCGGAAACGTTCTGGAGGAAAGCCCCCCTGAGTCAGGGGGGCGCGCCGAAGGCGCGGGGGTCTGGGTGCTGGTGATGCAGGGTCCACGGTTCGCACCGCGAACCGTGGAAGCGACAGCGCGAATGCGCTTAGCTACTGCACCATTCGCATTCGCTGATGTCGATGTCGTTGGAACGGACGTAGTAGGTGGTCTTCAGGCCCTCGCGCCAGGCGGTCATGTGCAGCTCCAGCAGGGTGCTGGCGCGGATGGTGCTGGGCACGTAGTAGTTGAAGCTGATCGACTGGTCGATGTGGCGCTGGCGGCGGGCGTTCTGGCGCACGCTGGCGAACTGGTCGACCTTGTAGCCACCCTTCTCGTAGTACGGCCAGGTGTCCAGCGACAGCCCCGGCGCGGCTACCGGGCGCCGGTAGTCCTTCTTTTCCTCGTAGTAGAACGCCGAGTAGATCGGGTCGATCGAGGCGGTGGAGCCGGCGATCTGGGCGGTGGACATGTTCGGCGCCACCGCCATCAGCCAGCCGTTGCGCAGGCCATTGACGGCTACCTGGGCCGACAGGTCCAGCCACCGGGTGCTGTTGTAGCCGCGGTCGCGGAAATAGGCGCCGGTGTGCCAGTCGCTGCCGGCGAACACCGGGTAGCTGCCCTTCTCCTTCGCCAGCTCCATGCTCGCCTGCACGGTGAGGTAGTTGATGCGTTCGTACAGCGTGTCGCTGAAATCCTCGGCCTCGGGCGTGTTCCAGTGGATGCCCTTGAGCGCCAGCAGGTGGTGCCAGCCGAAGGTGCCCAGGCCGATGGCGCGGTACTTCCGGTTGGTAATGGTGGCCTGCGGCACCGGCAGCGCGTTGAGGTCGATCACGTTGTCGAGCATCCGCACCTGGATCGGGATCAGGCGTTCGAGCACGTCGGTGATCAGGTCGCCCTGGTCTTCCTGCGGCACGATCGCCCGGCCCAGGTTGATCGAGGACAGGTTGCAGACCACGAAGTCGCCGGCCTGCCGGGTGGTCACGATCTGGTTGCCGCTGATGATCTCCTGCATCAGCCGCGTGGGGCTCATGTTCTGCAGGATCTCGGTGCACAGGTTGGACGAGTACACCATGCCGGCGTGCTTGTTCGGGTTCTTCCGGTTCACCTCGTCGCGGTAGAACATGAACGGGTTGCCGGTCTCCAGCTGGCTGAGCATGATCCGCTTGAAGATGTCGATGGCCTTGACGGTTCTGCGGGAGATCCGCTCGTCGGCCACGACTTCTTCGTACTTGCGGCGGAAGCTGCCCTCGCCCTTCTTTTCGTCGAAGAAGTCCTGCAGGTACCAGCCCTTGATGCGATGCACCTCGTGCGGGTCGAACAGGTACCAGTCGCCGCGGCGCTCGACCGCCTCCATGAAGATGTCGGGGATGCACACGGACGTGAACACGTCGTGCGCGCGCAGGCGCTGGTCGCCGTTGTTCAGGCGCAGGTCGAGGAAGGCCTCGATGTCGCGGTGCCAGACGTCCAGGTACACGGCCACCGCGCCCTTGCGCTGGCCGAGCTGGTCCACCGAGACCGCGGTGTTGTTGAGCTGCTTGATCCACGGCACCACGCCGCCCGACGAGTTCGGCACGCCGCGGATCGCGGCGCCCGAGGCGCGCACGTAGCCCATGTAGGCGCCCACGCCGCCGCCGCCCTTGGACACCCGGGCGATGTCGGTGTTGGAGTCGTAGATGCCCTGCAGCGAGTCGTCGACCGTATCGATGAAGCAGCTTGAAAGCTGGCCGCCGATCTTGCCGGCGTTCTGCAGCGTCGGCGTGGCCACCGTCATGTACAGGTTCGACAGCGCCCAGTAGGCCTCGCCCACCAGCTGCATGCGGCGCTCGCGTCCGCCCTTGCCGGGGGTGAGCTCGTCCTGCATCAGGTACAGCGCGATCGTGAGCCAGCGCTCCTGGGGCAGCTCGTAGACCTCGCGTGAGACGTCGGTGGCCAGGTAGCGCGTGGCCAGCAGATACAGGCCGTTGTAGTTGAACAGCAGGTCGCGCGCCGGCTCGATCATCTTCCCCGCCTCCACCAGCTCCTCCTTGGAATAGGCGCGCAGGATGTCGTTGGAGTACACGTTGCGGTCGGCCAGGCTTTCCTGCAGGCCCACGTAGGAGCCGTACTTCTCGCCCACGTCATAGAAGCGGTTGCGGCTGGCGCGCTTGTACAGCCGGTGCAGGTAGATCCGCGCGGCGAACATCTCCCACTCCGGCGCGGCCACGTCCACCCGCGCCTCGGCCTCGCGGATCATGTGGTCGACCAGGTCATCGGCGTTCACCGCCTGCTTGCGCTCGACGAAGCCGAACACGCTGGCCTTGTAGTCGGCGATGTCCAGCTGCGAGAACTCGGCGTGGACGCGGTCGATGGCGCGCTCCAGGCGCGCGCGTTCGTAGGGGATCCGGCGGTTGCCGGCCTCCTTGGTGATCCAGGTGGCGACGTCGGCGTCGTCGGTTGAAACGCGGGGGGCGGTGGGCATGGCTTCGGCGGTGCGTGGCGAGGGAACGGCTTCCCCGGGGTCGGGGGAGGCGGGCCGGGGGGAGCGGGGCGCAGGCGCAGCGGATGAGGCGGCTGGGGCAGGCGCGGCGGTCTGGTCCGGCGTCCGGGTCTGCCGCGCGTCCGGCGCGGTGGCGGTGGTGTCGTTGCTGCTCATGGGTTCCTCCCGGATCGGTTGTGCACGTCCGCCCGTCCCCGGCAGGCGGTCGAGGGCACGGGCGCGCGGCGACGCGGGCGTCGTCGCGGCCTCGCCCCCTCGGGCGGGCGGAGTCGTCACAGGATGGGAAAGCGGCGTCGCAGGGACGGCGACGGACTCCGGCAGCGGAGGCGTCGCGCGCGTGCTTCGCCAGCCATCTCCCCCCGGAGATTCCGCAGCCGGCACCGCGCGGCGTGCTTGCGCGCGGCTGTCGGCAGGTCTTCGGGCTCATGGGCACGGAGGCATTCTTGCCTCCACCTTGTCCGCCGCTTCCCGGAACCGCGGGGTTCCAGTGCTTCGTGGCGGGGTCGTTCCCAGTTACCGCTGCGGGGCAGCGCCGGAATGGCCGATCCTGGACGGAGCGGCTTCACCGGCTTCCCTTTTCATCCGGCGGATAGCCACCGCCGGAACCGACAGGCACAACATATCGTGTTGAGCCGGATTGTCAACACCAGATATTGTGATTGCCTGGCCGCCACAGGCGGCCAGTGGTTTGGTCGAGCTGGAAAGCGGCTTTCCCCAGGCCACCGTGCGCGCGTTGATGCGCAAGGGCCACCGGGTGAAATCAGCCGACGGTCCCTTCGGCGGCTACCAGGCCATCGCCGCGACCATGCCAACGGCGTGTGGATCGGTGCCAGCGAGAGCCGCAAGGATGGCCAGGCGGTGGGCTGGTAAGCCTGCAGCCATTATTGGTCGGCAGGCCGCGGACCGGGCCGCCACCGGCTCTGTGCCGGCTACTGCCATGGCGCCCGATCGACCGCCGCTGCGCAGGGCACCTGCTAATGTTGATCCGTCGCCAATGCACAGTGGCGCACATTTTCTGGCAAGGCCCGCGCGTTTTTGCCCAGCGACGTTGTCCGTCACACCAGCCATGACATAAGGAGCACGCCCATGAATCCTGACCACCCGGTTTTCCCGTCCTTGCCGGTGCTGGCCGCGCTGCTGGCCCTGGTCCTGGCAACACTGCCGGCGGCTGCCGCCGACCCCCAGGCCGCGCCCGCGGCTGAGCCGACCACAGCCCAAATCGATCCCGCGATCCAGGCCCTGGCGATGGCCGAGGTCTGGCAGCGGGAGCTTGACCAGGCCTTGCGTGCCCACATTGATCAGCTGGCAATACGAGGTGACGCCCGCTCCCTGGCTGCGGCTGCGCTGCTGCTGTTGCCGGACCATGCCGATGGCGATGCCGATGCCGATGAAGCCTGGGAAGCCGTGATAGTGCAGCGCAGCGCCTGGCTGACAGCGGCATTGGCGGCTGACAGTGGCGATCCGGTGCTGTTGTGGCTGGGTGCCCGCGGCCTGCCGGGCAGCCCGGCCGAGCCGCAGCAGCGTGCAACGGCGCTGGATGAACTGGCGCGGTTCGATCCGGACAATGCCGCCATCTGGCTGGACCTGATGGCGCAAGCCCTTGCCGACGACCAACCGGCACGGGTTGATGAGTACCTGCAGAGGGCCGCCCAGGCATCGCGCTTTGATGCTTATGAGCTTGCGGTCGGCCAGTTGCTGCAAGACGCCCTGGCCGACTTCCAGGCACCGCCGATGCCCGAAGACGTCCGCCAGGTGGTGGCCGAACAGGCCGCGCCGGGCGAAGCCGGTGCCTGGCTTGATCACCCCGAGCACGCCCGGATTTTCTTTATTGCCAGCGTGCTGGGCATGAATGCGCCGTTGCCGTTCAATACCGGCTGCAAGCCGTCACTGGACAACGCGCTGATCGTCTCGCGGCGATCGGCCTGCCTGGCCATTGCCGGACGGGTGGCCGGTGACGCACGCTTTGTCGCTGCCCGCCAGGTGGCCCTGGCCATGCGCCTGCGTCTGGCAGGTGATCTGGCCGGGCCTGCGCAAGTGCAACGCTGGCGCGAGGATTACCGTGACGGTCTGTGGCAGGTCGAGCAGGTGCAGGCGGTGATGCAGGGTCGCGAGGGGAAGCGGCTGCCCGGCGACCATTCCCGCCACGCCATCGCCGAGGGTGAACACGCCGCCTGGCTGCATGCGCTGGCGGCCAATGGCATCCCGGCCACGGCTCCGGACGGCTGGCTGCCGGAGCAGGCATCGGCACGGCAGCTTCTGGGTGCCGATGACGGCGGCTGAGAACACCGGCTGGCGATGGCCCGTGGATACCGATGAGCAGCCGCCTCCGCAAGGCTTCCGGCCGTCGGCGGCAACGGCGCCGCGCTGACTGCTGACATGACAACGCCCCGGCATGAACCGGGGCGTTGTCGCATTACGGGGGTGGCCGTCGCCGGCTGCCGGGTGTTGCCAGCGATCAGCCGCGCAGCGCCCTGGCGTGATGGCCGATGTGCTCGCCGATGAAGCTGGCGATGAAGTAGTAGCTGTGGTCGTAGCCCGGCTGCATGCGCAGCTCCAGCGGGTGGCCGGCCGCTTCGGCCGCCTCACGCAGCAGTTGCGGCTTGAGTTGGCCTTCCAGGAATTCGTCGGCGTCGCCCTGGTCGATCAGCAGCGGCAATTTTTCCTGCGCCGACTTCAGCAGTTCCACCGTGTCGTACTGCTTCCAGGCCTGGCGGTCATCGCCCAGATAGGCGCTGAAGGCCTTCTCGCCCCAGGGCACCTGCGAGGGCGCCACGATCGGCGAGAACGCCGACACGCTGCGGTAGCGGCCCGGGTTGCGCAGGGCAATCATCAGCGCGCCGTGGCCGCCCATCGAGTGGCCGCTGATCGCGCGGCGGTTGTTGACCGGGAAGTTTGCTTCCACCCAGGCCGGCAGCTCGCGCACGATGTAGTCGTACATGCGGTAGTGCTTGGACCAGGGGTCCTGGCTGGCGTTGACGTAGAAGCCGGCGCCCTGGCCCAGGTCGTAGGCGTCGTCGTTGGCGATGTCCTCGCCACGCGGGCTGGTATCCGGGGCGACGACGATCACGCCGTGCTCGGCGGCATAGCGCTGCGCGCCGGCCTTGGTGATGAAGTTCTGCTCATTGCAGGTCAGCCCGCTGAGCCAGTACAGCACCGGGCAGGGACCGTCGGCGGCCTGCGGCGGCAGGTACACGCCCACGGTCATGTCGCAGCCCAGCACCTGGGAGCGGTGGCGGTGGACATCCTGCCAGCCGCCGAAGCAGGCGCGGTGTTCAAGTCGTTCGGTCGTGCTCATGGTTGTTTTCTCCTTGGGCGTTGTCCGCAGTTGGCGTTGGCGCAGGTTGGCGTTGCGCAGGTCCCGCGCAGTGCCGGAAGGTGCCCGTCGTGCCAGCGGGAGCGCGTGCGGATGGTGCCGTTGCCGGCCAGCCGTCCCTTGCCGGGGTGGCGCACGTCAGCAGTCAATGGTTCAGCAGTTTCAGTATCGGATGTCAGTACCTGATGACGGTGCGGATCGACTCGCCCTTCTCCATCAGTTCGAAGGCCTCGTTGATGCGCTCCAGCGGCAGGGTGTGGGTGACGAAGGGCGCGAGCTTGATCTCACCCTTCATCGCGTCCTCGACCATGCCCGGGAGCTGGGTGCGGCCCTTGACGCCGCCGAACGCGGTGCCCAGCCACTTGCGGCCGGTGACCAGCTGGAACGGGCGGGTGCTGATCTCCTTGCCCGCGCCGGCCACGCCGATGATCACGCTCTGGCCCCAGCCGCGGTGCGCGCACTCCAGCGCTGCGCGCATCACCTCGACGTTGCCGATGCACTCGAAGCTGTGGTCCACGCCCCACTCGGTCATCTCCACGATCACCTGCTGGATCGGCGCCTCAAAGTCCTTGGGATCCACGCACTCGGTGGCGCCCATCTGCCTGGCCAGCTCGAACTTGGCCGGGTTGGTGTCGATCGCAATGATCCGCCCGGCCTTCGCCTGCACCGCGCCCTGGATCACCGCAAGACCAATCGCGCCCAGGCCGAACACGGCCACCGTGTCGCCTTCCTGCACCTTGGCGGTGTTGTGCACCGCGCCGATGCCCGTGGTCACGCCGCAGCCGAGCAGGCAGGTGTGCTCCGGGTTGGCTTCCGGGTTGACCTTGGCCAGCGAGACCTCGGCCACCACGGTGTGCTCGGCGAAGGTCGAGCAGCCCATGTAGTGGTAGACCGGCTTGCCGTTGTAGCTGAAACGGGTGGTGCCGTCGGGCATCACGCCCTTGCCCTGGGTGGCGCGCACCGACACGCACAGGTTGGTCTTGCCGCTCTTGCAGAACAGGCACTCGCCGCACTCGGCGGTGTACAGCGGGATCACGTGGTCACCCGGCTTGACGCTGGTCACGCCCTCGCCGACTTCCACCACGATGCCAGCGCCCTCATGGCCCAGCACGGCGGGAAACACGCCCTCCGGGTCATCGCCGGACAGGGTGAAGGCATCGGTATGGCACAGCGCGGTGTGGGTGATCTTCACCAGCACCTCGCCCTGCTTCGGGCCTTCCAGGTCGAGCTCGACGATCTCGAGCGGCTTGCCGGCTTCAAAGGCAACGGCGGCACGGGTTTTCATGGCGATACTCCTGCAATGAACGATATGTGGGGAAGCGGCCCTGGGCCGCGGATCGACTGCTTACTTGAGGTAGGAACGGATCAGCCCGGTCATCTCGGCAACGCGGGCGTCGCGCTCGGGCTGGTCCATCGCGGGCTGCCCGAACTGTTCGCGCAGGTGCGATTCAAGCACCTCGCTCATCAGTCCATTGACCGCACCGCGGATGGCGGCGATCTGCTGCAGCACCGGCGCGCAGTCCGCGCCCGCCTCCAGCGCGCGCTCCAGTCCTTCGCACTGGCCGCGGATGCGGCGGATGCGGGCGAGGACCTTCTTTTTTTCCTCGGGGGAGTGGGGCATTGGCGCTGGCCGGAACTATAGTGGGGGATAGTATACGCGATCAGTCCGGCGCGGCCCCTTTCCGGCGCCGTTCGTCTCCCGCCAGCGACTCGAAGCCGGCCACGATGTCCAGCAGTTCCTCCTGGATCGCCTGCTGGCGGCCCTGGTGGTAGGACAGTCCGAGCTCGGCCAGGTGCGCTTCGATGTTGCGCTCCGCCGCCTGCATCGAGGCCAGCCGGCTCGCGTTCTCGCTCGCCAGCGACGCGGCGAACGCGCGGTACAGGCTGACGAACAGGTGCTGGCGCACCAGCGAGGAGAACAGCGCGCGCCAGTCCATGGTGAACATGGGCACGGTGCGCGAATCCCAGGGCCTGGCGGCCAGGCCTTCCAGCCAGGCGCGGTCGAGCGGCAGCAGCTGCGTGGCCGCCGGGCCGCCGTCCGGCAGGTGGTGGACCATGAGGAAACGGTCGATCCCTTCGCGGAACCGCAGCGCCTCCACTTCCAGCAGCACCGCGTTGACCGACTGGGAGATGCCGGCCACCGCGCCCGGGGTCCGGAACGTCGCGCTCACCCGGCAGCCGCCGTCCTGCAGCCGGCCGACGACGCGCGCGCCGACGGTCAGCACCTCGGCCTCTCCCGGTCCACCAGGGAGCGCCGCGATCCGCTCCAGCGCATGGCCTGCCACGCGCTCGTTGAACGAGCCGCACATGCCCTGGTCCGAGCCGAACACGATCACCCCCCAGCGCGGGCTTTCGCCCTCCACGGCCGCGGTGGCCTCCGGGTGGTCCCGGAGCACCACCTGCAGGCCGGCCTCGATGGTGCCGGCATAGCGCGCCAGCGACTCCACCGCGGCCTCGTACTGGCGCACGCTGGCGGCCGAGAGCGCCTTCATCACCCGCACCACCGAGTGCAGGTCCTCGGCGGTGGAGATCCGCCGGCGCATCGACTCGATCGTGCTCATGCGCCTTCCGGCCCGATGTCCTCCACCGCCCCGCCGATCACCCGCAGCAGCGCCGCACGGTCCTCGTCGGAGAGCTTCTCGCCGCCGGCCATCCTGGCGCAGGCCTCCGGCAGCTGCCGGGTGACGGCGTCACGGATGGCACGCTCGGCTTCGGCCACGCGCGCGGTCGGCACCGCGTTGAGCAGGCCTTCGCCGGCGGCCAGCAGCACCGCCACCTGTTCGGGCACCGGCAGCGGCCGGTATTGCGGCTGCTTGAACACCTCGCGCACCCGGCGGCCGCGCTCCAGCGTGGCCAGCGAGGCGTCGTCGAGCCGGGTGCCGAACCTGGCGAACACCTCCAGCTCCTCGAATTGCGCGTACGACAGGCGCAGCGCGCCGGCAACCGCGCGGTAGCAGGGCAGCTGCGCCTTGCCGCCGACCCGCGACACCGACCGGCCCACGTCCACCGCCGGCAGCACGCCCTTGCGGAACTGCTGCGGCGACAGCACGATCTGGCCGTCGGTGATCGAGATCAGGTTGGTAGGGATGTAGGCGGAGATGTTCTGCGACTGGGTCTCGGCGATCGGAAGCGCGGTCAGCGAGCCGCCGCCGTACGCGGCGCGCAGCTGGGTCGCGCGCTCGAGCAGGCGCGAGTGCACGTAGAAGATGTCGCCGGGATAGGCCTCCCGGCCCGGCGGCCGGCGCATCAGCAGGGACAGTTCGCGATAGGCACGGGCGTGGCGGGTCAGGTCGTCGTAGACGATCAGCACGTCGCGCCCCTGCTCCATGAAGTATTCGGCCATGGTGGTCGCGGCGTAGGGCGCGGTGTACTGCACCCCGGGCGCGTCGTCGCCGGAGGCGACCACGGCGATGGAATAGGCCATCGCATCGTGGCGCTGGAGCGAGGCGAGGAACTCGGCCACCGCGGCGCTGCGCTGGCCGATGCTGCAGTAGACGCACACCACGTTGCGGCCGCGCTGGTTGAGGATGGTGTCGAGCGCGATCGCGGTCTTGCCGGTCTGGCGGTCACCGAGGATCAGCTCGCGCTGCCCGCGTCCGATCGGCAGCAGCGAATCGATCACCTTCAGCCCGGTCTGCAGCGGCCGGTTGACGGGCGCGCGCTGCATGATCGGCGGCGCCGGCCGCTCCACCGGGCGCCGTTCGCGCGCGCGCAGCGGGCCGAGGCCGTCGAGAGGCTCGCCGAGCGCATCAACCACCCGGCCCAGCAGCGCCTCGCCCACCGGCACGTCGAGGATGCGTCCGGTGCGGTGGGCGAAGCCGCCGGCGGCCAGGCCGCGGTTCGTCCCCAGCAGGACAACGCCGACCTCGTCCGGATCGAGGTTGTAGGCCAGGCCCAGCAGGCCGTCCTGGAACGCCACCAGCTCCTCGGCCTGCACCCCGGGCAGGCCGCGCACCCGCGCGACTCCGGGGCCGACCGACGCGATGCGCCCCACCTCGCTGGTCGCAAGCCCCGCGTCGTGGGACGCCAGCGCCGTGCCCACCGCGTCCAGCGCCTCGGACGCGGCCCGGCGCAGCGGCCCGGGTGCGCGATCCGCGCCTTCCGGCTTACCCGGCCCCGGCATCGCCAGCGCTCCGTTCATCCAGCGCCCGGAGCACGTCGGCCTCCAGGCCCTCCAGGTACGCTTCCAGATTCCAGCCCACCCGGTGCGACTGGGCCCGCAGCTCCACGCCCAGGACAAGCTCGGGCGCGACGGCGAAGCGCACGCCGGCCTGGTCGCCGAGGTGCTGGCGCAGGACGCCTGCCATCTCCTTTTCCGACTCCGGACGCAGCGGGAAGGCGGTGCGCACCTCGACCCCTCCGTCGCCATCGCGGACCCCGGCGAGGATCGCCTCGCGCTGCTCGCCCTCCAGCGTCCCGATCCGATCCGAGAACACCTTCAGCACCTGCGCCTCCAGGTCGGCATCGGCCAGCTGCCTGAGCCCCTGGCCGGCCAGGGCAATGACGCCCGCGGCGGCGCGCGCGCGGAACTCACCGATGGCCTCTGCGCGCTCGCGCTGCAGCGACTCCAGCCACTTCTCCTGGCTCCGCCCGGCCTCCGCGCGCGCCTCCTCCAGCAGCCGGCGGCGCTCGGCCCCGGCCTCCTCGACGGCCTCCTCCAGCATCCGCCCGCGCTGCTCCTCCAGCTCCCGGCTCCTGGCCCTGAACTGCTCCGCCTCGCGCCCGGCCTCGACGCGCTCGCTGGCGGCCTGTTCCAGGTGCGCGGCGATGTCGGCCTCGCGCCGGTCCATGGCGTCGATGATCCGGCCGTACAGCAGGTGCCGGAGCAGCAGGACCAGGACCAGGAAATTGACGACCTGGGCGACCAGCGTGAACCAGTCAAGCGCCACCGTCAGCCTCCGGCCACGCCCAGGAAGTGGTTCCAGAACGGGTTGGCGAAGATCAGCACCATCGACACCACGAAGCAGTAGATCGCCGAGGACTCGATCATCGCCAGGCCGATGAACAGCGATCGCGAGATCACCGGGGCTGCGTCCGGCTGCTGGGCCAGCGCGCTCATTGCGCGCGAGACCGCCCAGCCTTCGCCAATGGCGGTGATCGGCGCACCAATCCCGACAGTGGCCCCGGCCATGATGATGGAGATCATGCCGATCAGTTCGATGCTATCCACGGTTCGCTTCTCCTGTTGCGTTGGGCGCCCCTGCCTGCGTCTGGTCGTGGGCGCGCGTGGCGGCGGCGATGAACACCAGCGCCAGGATTGAAAAGATGTAGGCCTGGATCACCCCGATCAGCAGCCCCAGCACGTTCATCAGGACCGGGAAGAACAGCGGCGCCAGGGCCAGTGCAATCGCCGCGATCATGGTGCCACTCATCATGTTGCCGAACAGCCGGATGGCCAGCGCGATGGTCCGGGTCACCTCCCCGAGGAGGTTGAAGGGCAGCATGAAGGGGCTTGGCTGCAGGTAGGTCCTGAAGTACGCCCCTGCCCCATGGGTGGCAATGCCGAACGCCGGCACCGCCACGAACACGCACAGGGCCAGCGCGCTGGTGGTCGAAAGCGAGCCGGTCGGCGGATGAAAGCCCGGCACCACCGAAAGCACGTTGCTGGTCACGATGAACAGGAACAGCGTGCCGACGAAGGGCAGGTAGCGGTCGGGCGCCTCGTCCACCACTTCGCGGATCTGGGCGCGGATGGCATTGACCACGATCTCCAGCAGCAGCTGGCCGCGCGCGACCCGGGCGCCGGTCGTGAGCTTGCGGGTCACCAGCCACGACCCCAGCACCAGGATCGCCATCACCACCCATGTGAACACCAGGGTCGCCGAAATCGCGTACGGACCCAGTTGCCAGTAGACGATCGCGTCCGGGGTGATGGTCACGGCGCCGCGCCCTCCCCGCCGCCCACCTGCGCCGCGCCGTCCGGCCGCAGCCGCGACACCATCACCTGGCGCACGATGACGAAGCCCGCCAGGCACGCCAGCATGCGCTGCCAGCTGCCGTCCATGACCAGGTACATGCCCGCCACCACCAGCGCGGTACGGCCGATGAAGCTGGCCGCGAACAGCAGCACCGGCCGGCGCGTGGTGGTGACCCCGCGCACCGTCAGCCACAGCCCGCCGAAGTACACCAGGCCCAGCACCAGCCCGGCCACCAGCGACAGCACGATGGGGATCCATCCGCTCACGGATCGGCTCCCCGTTCGTCTTCCTCGATCGCGCGCGACTCCAGGCTCACCCAGTACCAGGCGTTCAGGCACCCGAGCGCGACCCCGCCCAGCAGCAACGCCAGGGTCCAGGAGAACTCGCCCGGCCACGCGCGGTCCAGCCACAGCCCGGCCAGCGCGCCGATCACCGTCGGCACCGCCACCGACCAGCCAACGATGCCGGCGGCGCCCAGCCCGTGGAAGACGGTGCGGTCCCGGGCCTTGCGTGCCCGCAGCTTGCGCTGTTCCCTGGCGCCGATCTTTTCCTCCAGGCCGCGCTGTCGGGGCGACGGCAGGTTGTTTCCAGCCATGTCCTCAGCGCTCCAGTTCCAGCACCTGGTGCACCAGGCTGGCCTCGAGCCGGTCCAGCGCCAGGCGCGCCCGGTATTCCTCGTCGTCCTGCTCGCGCGACTGCGACTCAAGCGCCTGTTGCAGCTCGCCCAGCCCGCCTTCCAGCGCATTCCAGGCCGAGACGTCCACCTCCGCCCCGCGCTTGACCAGGGTGCCCTCGTCGACGGCGAGGAAGGTTTCCGCGCCATCCTCCAGGGTGAGCGCGAGGATCCCCGGCGCGAGCGCGGAGACGAAGTCGACGTGGCGCGGCAGCAGGCAGAACGAGCCGTTCGGCGCTTCGGCGATGATCTTTCCAGCCACGCAATCCAGCAGCACGCCCGAGGGCAGGATGACCCGGACCCGCATGCTCATGGCCGTTTCGCCTCGTCGACCGCGCCGATCATGTACAGCGCCTGCTCCGGATGGTCGGAGAACTCGTCGGCGAGGATCCGCTCGCAGCCCTCCAGGGTCTGCTCCAGCTCCACCATCTTCCCCTCCATGCCGGTGAACTGGCCGGTGGTGAAGAACGGCTGGGTCAGAAAGCGCTCCAGCCGCCGCGCCCGGTGCACCTTGCGCTGGTCCTCGCGCGAGAGCTCCTCCAGCCCGAGCATCGCGATCACGTCCTTGAGCTCGTCGTGGGTGGCCAGCGCCTCGCGCACCTGGCGCGCGACCTGGTAGTGGCGCTCGCCGACGATCGGCGGCGTCAGCATCTTGGACTCCGAGCGCAGCGGGTCGATCGCCGGGTAGAAGCCCTGGCTGGCGCGTTCGCGCGAGAGCACGATCAGCGCCGACAGGTGGCCGAAGGTGTGGGTGATGGCCGGGTCGGTGAAGTCGTCGGCCGGCACGTACACCGCCTGCACCGAAGTGATCGCGGCGTTCTTGGTGCTGGAGATCCGCTCCTCCAGCTCGGCCAGCTCGGTGCCCAGGGTGGGCTGGTAGCCCATGCGCGATGGCAGCCGGCCGAGCAGGCCCGAGACCTCCGAACCCGCCTGGATGAAGCGGAACACGTTGTCGATCAGCAGCAGCACGTCCTGGCGCGCGTCGTCGCGGAAGTACTCGGCCATGGTCAGGGCCGCGTGGCCGACCCGGAAGCGCGCACCGGGAGGCTCGTTCATCTGCCCGAACACCAGCACGGTGTTGTCGCGCACGCCGGCGTCCTCGACGTCGCGCACCAGCTCCTCGGCCTCGCGCGAGCGCTCGCCGATGCCGCAGAACACGGTCACGCCGCGGTGGCGGCCGGCGACGTTGTGGATCAGCTCGGTGATCAGCACCGTCTTGCCCACGCCGGCGCCCCCGAACAGCCCGGCCTTGCCACCGCGCTCGAGCGGGGTCAGCAGGTCGATCGCCTTGATCCCGGTGAGGAAGACCTCACCGGTCGCGCCCTGGTCGGCCAGCGCCACCGGCGGGCCGTACAGCGGCCGCCGGTCGCCGCCATCCAGGCTGTCGCCCTCGTCCAGCGCGCTCCCGAACACGTTGACCACCCGGCCGAGCATGCGCCCGCCCACCGGCACCCGCAGGCTGTGGCCAAGGTCGTAGATCGGCGAGCCCCGGGCCAGGCCCGCGGTCGGGTTCAGCGCCACCCCGCGCACGGTTTCCGGGTCGAGGTGGGCGACCACCTCGATGACCATGCCCCGGTCCGCGCCCGCGCGCAGCTCACGCTGGAACGCGGGCAGATGGCCCGGGAAACGCGCATCGACAACGCTGCCGCGCACTGACAGCACCGTGCCTTGATGAACCGCGTTGTCACCGTCCATTGCGCATACCTGAAGTGACAGTGCCGCAGCGGGCGGGTCATTACAAGCGCTGCCGCGAAGCCGCCGCCACCGCACGGCCGGCGTAGCGCCGTTCGCATCGTGGCCGCGGCGCTCCTGTCCGGATCACCGAGGAACAGGCGCATGGAGGCGCAAGCGCATAATGCATGCTGCCCGCCCACGACGAACCGGAGGTTTCCCCATGAAGATCGCAGTCACCGGCGCCACCGGCCAGCTTGGCCGCCTGATCATCCAACGCCTGCGCGGCAAGCTGCAGGACAGCGGCATCGTCGCCCTGGCCCGCGCGCGCGCGAAGGCCGCCGACCTGGGCGTGGAGGTGCGCGAGGCCGACTACGCGCGCCCGGATACCCTGGGGCCGGCCCTGACCGGCATCGACACCCTGATGCTGGTGTCCGGCAACGAGGTCGGCCAGCGCGCGCCGCAGCATCGCAACCTGATCACCGCCGCGCAGCAGGCCGGCGTGCGCCGCATCGTCTACACCAGCCTGCTGCGCGCCGACAGCTCGCCGCTGAGCCTGGCGCCCGAGCACGCCCAGACCGAGGCGATGCTGGCCGGCTCCGGGCTCGACTACACCGTGCTGCGCAACGGCTGGTACACCGAAAACTATCTCGCCGCCGCGCCAGCCGCGGTGGCCAACGGCCGGCTGGCCGGCAGCGCCGGGGAAGGCAGGATCTCATCGGCCACCCGCGCCGATTTCGCCGACGCCGCGGTGGCCGTGTTGACCGGCGAAGGCCACCACGGCAAGACCTACGAACTGGCCGGCGACAGCGCCTACACCCTGGCCGAACTGGCCGCGGAGATCTCGCGGCAGTCGGGCAAGGACGTTCCCTACGTCAACCTGCCCCCGGCCGAGTACGCCGCGGCGCTCATCGCCACCGGCCTGCCCGCGCAGTGGGCCGAGGCGCTGGCGGCGATGGACGTGGAGGCTTCCAGGGGTGCCCTGTTCCACGAGGGCCGCGAGCTGTCGCGGCTGATCGGCCGGCCGACGACATCGCTGGAGGACGCGGTGGCCGCGGCGCTCGCCTGAGCCCATGTACGACCTGCTCCTGCCCAAATTCATCCACACGCTGGAACTAGGCCCGCATGACGGCTGGCATTCCGGCCTGCCGCTGGACCGTTTGCCGGACGGGCCGATCCAGGCCCGCTGCGGGGCGGCATCGCCGCTGCTGCTGGTGCGCGCGCTGACGCCGCTGTTCCACTGCGATGTCATCGACTTCCTGCGCGCGCATGGGGCCGAGAACCTGCAAGCGGTGCCGGTGGCGCTGCACACGCCGGCCGGGGTGCTGCACGACTGGCAGGCGGTGAACGTGGTGGGCAGGATCCCGCTGGCCAGCTTCGTCCTTGATCTGCCGCCGGTGGAGACCATTCCGGAGCCGCGGCGCAGCGCGGCGCACGCGGCCATGGTGGAGGCCGCGCCGTTCCTCCGCATCCTGCGGCAGGCGCCGCCGCTGCCGCGCCCCACCGCGCCAATCGCGCGCCTGGCCGAAGGCAACCACCCGCTGCTGATCCGCAGCGACGTGATGGCGGCGCTGGATGCGCGCTTCAACCGGCCGGTCGACAGCAGGGTCGTGCACCAGGTGCGCTTCGACGACCTGCGCTTCAGCGGCTTCTGCACCGGCACCGGCTTCGGCGCGCTGCTGGCGCAATCCTGCCAGGCCCTGTTTCCCCGGTAGGCTGAGCGCCAGTCCCGAGTGGCCGCTCAGCTCCGGGCATGCCAGGGGTGGGTTCGGCGCCTGGGTGCCGCGGCCGCAGCGTCACGACGTCCGGGCGTCCGGGGTCCGGCGCCCGAAGCCTGGAATCTTTCCGGCCACGTGAGTTCAAACAAGCACATGGCACCACGCGACAAGGAATCCGATGATGTCCCACTACAGCGCACGCTATCTGGCCACCGAACCGGCCCGCGATGAGATCGACGCGATGCCGGGTCCGCTGCTACTGGAGTTCGGTGCGCCGTGGTGCGGCCACTGCCTGGCGGCGCAACCGGCACTGCAGGCGCTGCTGGCCCAATGCCGCAACCTGGCGACCCATATCAAGATCGAGGATGGTCGCGGCAAGCCGCTGGGGCGTTCGTTTGCGGTGAAGCTGTGGCCGACGCTGGTGTTGATGCGTTCGGGTCAGGAGTTGGTGCGGCTGGTGCGGCCCGTGTCCGACGCCGATCTGGCACCGCTGCGTGATGCGCTGGCACGGATCTGAACGTGGCTGGGGCGCGGTCACGGCGTCTGCGCCCCGCTGGTGCATCATGGTGATCTGTTCAACGCAGCCGCGACCACGCCTCAATCACCGGCCGATGCCGATGGAATCCGCCATGTCGACACCCTCCCCCAGGCTTGCGCTGGCGACCGCGCTGCCCATGGTCCTCGCCCTGGCGCTGGCAGTTTCCGGCTGCGCCACCACCCACCTGAAGCCGGCCATGACGGATGAAGGCGCCAGCATGCAGACCCCGGTACTGGATCGCTTCACAGCGCCCGCCGAAGGCATCCACGCCGGTGGCCGGATCAGTGCCGATGACGTGCCGGCGCTGCGCGCAGCGGGCATCCGTCACGTGATCGACCTGACCCCCGACGCCGAGACCCCCGGTTTCGACGAAGCGGGTGCCGTGCGCGAGGTCGGCATGGGCTACGACAACCTGCCCATCGCCGGCCCCGGTGACCTGGACCGCGCGGCCGTCGTCGCCTTCGACCGGATGCTGCAGGCCGCCGACGGGCCGACCCTGGTGCATTGCGCCAGCGGCAATCGCGTCGGTGCCCTGGCGGCGTTGCGCGCAGCCTGGCTGCAGGGTGTCGATGAGGACGAGGCCGTGGCGGAAGGGCGGCGCTGGGGATTAGGCGGGCTGGAAGGCGCGGTGCGCGAGCGCCTGGCGCACGAACGCTGCCTGGCCGATGCCCGCGACAGCGGCGCTGTGGCGCGCTGCCACGCCGAGGGCTGAGGGTGACTGCCTTGCTGCACAAGGTCGCAGCCATGGGCCTGGTCAAGGAAGAACCGGCCGTGAGCTGGAAGACCAGGGCCTGGGCCGGGTAGGGATCACACACGCGCACGCCCGATATCGTCAGCGCCAGTCTCGGCCAGGGACGGGCACCAGCGGCCGATGTCGGATGCGCCGCCAGCCCCGCCCACCGATGGCAGGCTGTTGCTCGCGATGGCATCCGGGCCGGGCTGGCAAGCTGGCGTGCGCGACCGGATCGAACGCAACAACCCGGTGCCTGAGCAGCGGAAGGATTGACTGCGCCGTGGCACCGGCAGCCGCGAGCTGATCGAGCGCCCTCGGCGGCGTCACTGCCTTGCGGCTCAACGTATGAGCCCAATGGATTCCGTCGTCGGCTCACTTGCCGCGCGGCCCGCCTGATCCCAGGCTGCTTCGGATTTCAACGGTATCGCTCGCGGTGGCCGCACCTGGTCAGGCTCGAACCGGTGCGCGTTGACGCGCGGCAAACCGGAGGGGTCCCAGACTGTCGCATCCCCTTTCGCCCGGAGTCGCCCCATGGCCAGTCCCCTGATGCCTGCCGCCTTCCTCGGCCATGGCAGCCCGATGAACGCATTGGAACGCAACCGCTACACCGAGGCATGGCGCACGTTCGGGGCCTCGGTGCCGCGGCCGCGCGCGATCCTGGTGGTGTCGGCGCACTGGTACGTCAACGTCACCGCGGTGACCGCGATGCCGCGCCCCAGGACCATCCACGACTTCTTCGGCTTCCCGCAGGCGCTGTTCGACGTGCAATACCCGGCGCCGGGCTTGCCCGAGCTGGCCGACGAAGTGGCCGAGGTCGCCAAACCCGACTTCGTCGGCGCCGACCCCGACGTGTGGGGGCTGGACCACGGCACCTGGTCGGTGCTGGTGCATGCCTTTCCGGATGCGGACATCCCGGTGGTGCAGTTGTCGATCAACGCCAGCAAGCCGGCGCAGTTCCACATCGAGCTCGGCGCCCGCCTGGCCGCGCTGCGCGAGCGCGGCATCCTGGTGCTGGGCAGCGGCAATGTCGTGCACAACCTGCGCGCGATTGACTGGAAGCAGCCCGATGCCGCGTTCGACTGGAACGATCGATTCGACGCCGCCGCCAAGCAGATGCTGGCCGAGCGCCCGGGTGATGCAGTCGCGCTGATGCGCCACGCCGACTTCGCCGCCGCTGCGCCCACCGACGAGCATTTCCTGCCGCTGCTGTATCTGGCCGGCATCGCGGCGGCCAGCGGCAAGGGCGCCGACGTGCTGGTTGAGGGTCCGGCCTATGGATCGCTGTCGATGACGTCCTACACGGTCGGCGCGAAGTGCCCGCCGGACAGTGCGATCACCGCGGGCGCGGCGCCACTGTCCGCCGACGTGCCGCCGGACCAGACCAACCTGTAGCGCGACGGTTTCGCCGCACGTTTCGGGCCTTGTCGGGACGACCAGGGCGCACAGGTGCTGGCGGTCGCGCTTGGACCTCTCGTCACGTCATCTTTCGCGCCGAAACCAGAATGGCAGCGCGCAATGCCAGACATCGGCCCTCGAAACATGTAAAGGTCCCTTGACAGCTCCCCGGCAACATGGAAAGCTCGCTTTACATCTTGCTCAGGAGAGTTTTCCATGACACGTCGAATGAATCCGGCCAAGCGCCGCTACACCCGTCGCCTGGCCGTCAGCATGGCCGGCTATGTGATCACCCTGTTTCTGGCCGTGACCCTGTTCGGGCGCGACGGCGGCGTCACCGGGCCGCTGGCCTGGCTGCTCGCCCTGTTGCCGGGCCTGTGCGTGGCCAGCGTGTTCTGGGCTTTCGGCCGGCTGCTGGTCGAGGAGACCGACGAGTACCAGCGCATGCTGCTGGTCAAACAATCGCTGGTCGCCACCGGCTTCACGCTGACCGTGGCCACCCTGTGGGGCTTTTTGGAAATGTTCGGCCTGGTGCCGCGCGTGGACGTGTTCTACCTGGTGGTGCTGTGGTACCTGGGCCTGGGCATCGGCGGCTGCTTCACTGGCTCGGCCGGCTCGTGCAGGGGTGAAGGCGACGCTGCATGATCAACCGCCTGAAGGTGCTCCGCGCCGAGCGCGGCTGGAGCCAGGCCGACCTGGCCGACCGGCTGGATATCTCGCGCCAGAGCGTCAACGCCATCGAGACCGGCCGCTACGACCCCAGCCTGCCGCTGGCCTTCCGCATCGCCGACCTGTTTGGCCAGCCGATCGAAGCCATCTTTGTTCGTTCCGGCAGGGAGAAGAACTCATGATCCACGCCGCCGGCAATGGTTGCGGAAAATCTCGAGCGCGGTAGTGCCAGCGTTGCCGAGCGACGCCGACCACGCCGCCGGTGCGAGATCCCAGGCGCTGCCTGCACAGCGAGCACCGGCCACGCCTGCAGCCGCGAAACAGTCCAACCGAAAGGCGGCGATGAGCCGGGAGCTGCACGGAAGATCAAGCTGGGCTCCCGGCCCGTCCGGCTCGCCCGGCCGGGCGTATCCGGCAATTGGACGGAGCGCCAACATACAATTGGACGGCCCCCGACTAGCAGATTGGACGGCCTTTCAGTGTACAATCGGACGCTCCTGATGCGCACGCTCGACCGGAGCCATGACAGCCGTATCACCCCCATATCACCGTCCATTGGCCGCCGCCGTGCGCACCGCCCTGGCCGACACCCCGGTCGTTTGCATCCTGGGCCCGCGCCAGGTCGGCAAGACCACCCTGGCCGGCCAGTTCGAACCGCATTACGGCTACATCAGCCTGGATGATCCGGCCAGTCTGGCTTTCGCCCTGGACGACCCCACCGGCTTCATCGCCGCCCTGCCTGATCCGGTAATCCTGGATGAAGTGCAGCGTGCGCCTGCCCTGCTGCGTGCGATCAAGCTGAGCGTGGACACCGACCGCCGCCCTGGCCGCTTCCTGCTCACCGGTTCGGCCAACCTGCTGATGTTGCCGTGGCTGGGTGATTCCCTGGCCGGGCGCATGGAAATCATCGACCTGCAACCGCTGACCGCGGCCGAGCAGGCGGGACAGCCTGGTGCCTTTCTCGCCCACCTGCTGGATGGCCGGTTGCAGCCCGCACTGGCCGCCACCGCAGCCCCGGACCTGGACACGCTCACGGCGCAGGTGATGGCGGGCGGCTTCCCGGAGGCCATTGCCCGCACCCCGCCGCGTGCGCGCGCCTGGCATCACAATTACCTGCGCAGCCTGGTCGAACGCGATGCCCAGGACATCGCCCGAATCAGGGATACCCGTGACCTGATGCGCCTGCTCACCCTGATGGCGCTGCGCACCGGGCAGATGCTCAACGTGGCCAGCGTGGCCAACGAACTGGGCATCCACAGGCAAACGGTGGAACACTACCTCGCCATTGGCGAACGCCTGTTCCTGCTGCGGCGGATCCAGCCCTGGCACAGCAACCGGGCCAAGCGCCTGATCAAGACGCCCAAGATCCATCTTGTGGACAGCGGCTTGTGTGCCGCACTGTCCGGCCTGAAGTTCGCCGATGCCGTTGTCCAGCGCGAACGTTTCGGCCATCTTCTGGAAAGCTTCGTGGTGCAGCAGTTGACGGCCCAGGCCGGCTGGACCGATCCGGCGCTGCATCTGTGGCACTACCGCGACAAGGACCAGGTGGAAGTGGATCTGGTGCTCACCCGCGGCCGCGAGGTCTGGGGCGTGGAGATCAAGGCCGCCGCCACCGTCACCCCGCGTGACGGCAGTGGCTTGCGCCGCCTGGCCGACCAGTGCGGTACCGACTTCAAGGGCGGCGCCCTGCTTTACACCGGCGCCAGCACCCTGCCTCTGGATACCGACCATTGCCTGGCCGTGCCGATGGCGCGGCTGTGGGACATGTGACGGAGACACTGATGGCTGACACCACGGGCACGATGTCGGGCAGGGGGTTGCCGGCGATGCCCGGTGGCTCGGACGCTGCCGCATCGCCTGCTTCAAGATAGCCTGCGAACGCGGTCGCTCGCGCTATGGTTCCCTGATATGAACACATCGGCTTCTCACTTTCCCGGCCCGGCCCGGCTTTCGAAGCATTCCCGCCGGCAAGCCTGCGGCCGGCGCCTACGGGCAACATCGTGGCGGCAGTGAAATTCCTGCACAGCGCCGACTGGCAGCTCGGCAAGACCTTCGCGTTCGAGGCCAACGAGGATGGCCGCGACCCGGCGGCGGCGCTGGCGCAGGCGCGCTTTGACGCCGTTGCCGTGATCGCGCGGCTGGCGGTGGAACACGGCGTCGACGCAGTGCTGGTCGCCGGTGATGTGTTCGACAAGCCGGGCCTGTCCGATGATGCGCTGCGCCGTGCCTTCCATGCCATGGACGGTTTTTCCGGTCCCTGGGTGCTGCTGCCGGGCAACCATGATGCGGCGCTGGCCGAAAGCGTGTGGACGCGCTCGCAGCGCCTGGCCATCGTGCCGGACAACGTGGTGTTGGCGCTGCAGCCGCGGGTCTACGAACTGGCCGATGCCGGTCTGGCGGTGCTCGCCGCGCCACTGACCCAGCGCCATGTCCACGAGGACCTGAGCGCGGCCTTTGACGGCTGGGAAACCGCTGCCGGATTGCTGCGCATCGGCCTGGCGCATGGCAGCGTCGCCGGCATCCTGCCCGAGCTGGCCGATTCGCCCAATCCGATCGCCCCGGACCGCGCCGCACGCGCCCGGCTCGACTATCTGGCGCTGGGCGACTGGCATGGCCGCAAGCAGGTCGATGCCCGCACCTGGTACAGCGGCACGCCCGAGCCGGACCGGTTCAAGGACAACGATCCGGGCACGGTGCTGCTGGTGGCGATCGATGCGCCCGGCGCGGAGCCTGCCGTGACCGCGTTGCCCGTGGGTCGCTTCCGTTGGCAGCAGCGCAGCCTGCGCGTTGACGGCGGCGCCGACGTTGAACGGCTGGCCGATGAATTGCGCAGTCTGGGCGGCAATGACGTGCTGCGCCTGGCGATCGAGGGCATGACCGATTTCGCCACTGCCGAGCAGTTGCGCCTGGCGATCGATGATGCCCGCGCGCGGGCGCATGTGCTGGAGGCCGAGCTCAGCGCCCTGCGCCTGGATCCGACCGAGGCCGATCTGGCGGCGATGCATGTCGATGGCGCCCTGGCCGATGTGGTCGCCGATCTGCGCGAACTGCAACGCGATGCCGACGCCGGCCAGGCGGAAGTGGCGCGCGAGGCGCTGCGCCAGTTGTTCGATATTCTGCGGCGCACCGAAGGCATCGCGTCGTGAAGCTGGAACGCCTGCGCATCGAGCAGTTCCGCAAGTTTGGCTCGGCAGTGGAAGTCAGCGGCCTGGGTGACGGCCTGAATGTCTTCCACGGCCCCAACGAGGCCGGCAAGAGCACCCTGGCTTACGCCCTGCGCACGCTGTTCTTTGAAAAGCACAAGACCGGCGGCAGCTTCGCCGAAACCATCGCCCCGAGCGGATCGCCCGATGCCGCGCCCAGCCTGGAGGCCGAGTTCCGCCTGGGCGGGCAACCGTGCCGCGCGCACAAGACCTTCCTGCAGTCACCGCGGGCCAGGCTGACCATCGGCGCCGACCGCTGGGACGGCGATGAGGCCGACGAAGAGCTGGCCCGGCGCCTGGGCTTTTCCCTGGCCGGCCGCGGTGCCAGCCGCGCCGAAACCCGCGGCATTCCCGGCCTGCTGTGGATCGAGCAGGGCGACAGCCACAGCCTGGCCGCGCCACTGGCGCATGCCCGCAGCAGCCTGCAGGAACGGTTGCAGGACATCATCGGCGACATCGCCAGCAGTGCCGGCGGGCGCGTTGCAGAAGCGGTGGAAAAGGAATTGCGGGCACTGCGTACCCGCAGCGGCCGGGCGACGGGTGTGCTGGCCGATGCCAACAGCCAGCTCGATGCCGCGCGCGCCGAACAGGCGCAGCTCCAGCAGCGGGCCGCAACCTACGCCGCCCTGGTCGACCAGTTGGCCCGGGACAGCGACCAGTTCAACAGGCTTGAACGCGACCAACCCTGGGCGGCGATCCAGGCACAGAAGGCGGCCGCGCTGGAGCAACTGGCACGCCTGCAACCGCAGGCGCAGGAGCTGGAAGCCAAGAAGCTCGCGCGCCAGGAACTGGCGCAGCGGCAGAGCCAGGTCACCGCGCAACGCCAGGCGCGTGCCGACCAGTTGGACGATTTGCGCCGGCAACGCGCCCGATTGACCACAGCGGAAACGGCGATCGCCGACCTGCAGCGACAGCAAGACCAGGCCAGCGACCGGCGCCAGGCCGCCCAGGCCGCGCACCAGCGTGCCGATGAGGCCTTGCGGATTGCCGGACAGGCTGCCGAGCGTGAACGGCTGGCCGACGATGCGCAGCGCTGTGCCCGACAGATCGAACAGGCCGATCGGGTACTGAAGGAACTGGCCAGCCAGAGCGAAGCGATCGCTGCGCTGCGCGTGCAGGCGGCGGCATCGGCACTGGGCGATGACCTGCTCGATGGTCTGCGCGGCATCGCCACGGCGCTGCATGAAAATCGCATCCGGCGCGAAACCGTCGCCACCCGCATCGCCTGGCGCCTGCGGCCCGGCCATACGGTGCAGGCCACGGGCCACGACGGGCTGCAGGGCGCGGGTGAACTGCTGGCCACCGGTGCGGTGTCGCTGCAGATCGACGGCGTCGGCGAGATCGACATCGTGCCCGGTGGTGAGGATGTGCAGCGCCTGGCCCAGGACACTGCGCGCCTTGAAGCGCAGCGCCAACACCTGCTGGACCAGGCCGGCGTTGCCAGCCTGGAGCAGGCCGAAGCCCACCATCGGCAGCACCGGCAGATCCTGGCGCAGATCGCCGAGCACGAGCGCAGCCGCGATGTCGCCCTGGCCGGCCAGCACGAAGATCACTGGCGCAGCACCCTGGCCGAAGCGCAGGGACAGGCCGCGCAGATCGCGCAGCGCCTGGACGCCCTGCCTGCCGCCGCCTCCGATGCCCTTGCGCATGACCAGGCGCAGCGCCTGCGCGATGACGCCGAAGCCGAGCTGCGCGCTGCCGAAGAGGCGCTGCAGCGCTGCCGCGAGGCGGTGACCGGTGAGCGGCTGCAACGGGAGCGGCTGAAGGCGGCGGTCGATACCGCCAGCGCCAGCCTGGAAAGTGCGCAGGCCCGGATGCTGGATGCCCAGCAACTGGCGCAACTGGAACGCGATGGCGCGCAGATGACCCGCCTGGCCCTGGAGATCGGTCAACTTGAAGCGGCCCTGCAGGCGCACAATCCCGATCAGTTGCAGGCCGATATCGACCGCTTCCAGCGCTCGCTCACCGGCCTTGAAAACGAGCGCAGCCGGCTGCGCGATGCCATCACCGGTACCCGCGCGGCGCTGGAGACCCTGGGCATGGATGGCATCGACGAAAAGCTCGCCGCCGCTTCGATCCAGGTCGAACGCTGGCAACGGCGCCAGGCGCAATACCAGCTTCGCGCCGATGCCCTGCACTTGCTGCACGGGCGCATCCAGGCCAGCCAGCGCACGCTGACCGAGCGCCTGTACGCGCCGCTGCGGGAGCGGCTTGGCCATTACCTGGCACTGCTGTTTCCCGGCCTGGCGACCGATGTCCAGGTCGATGAGCTGTCGCCAGTGGGCCTGGTGCGCGCCGGCACGGCGCTGGCGCTGGACGAGCACAGCCATGGCACCCGCGAACAGCTCGGCGTGCTGGCCCGGTTCGCCTACGCCGACCTGCTCAAACAGGCCGGCCAGCCGACCCTGCTGGTGCTCGACGATGCCCTGGTGCACAGCGATGCCGGGCGCCTGGCACGGATGAAGCGGGCGATCGACGATGCCGCCAGCCGCCACCAGATCCTGCTGTTCACCTGCCATCCTGAGGTCTGGCGCGATGCCGGTGCCAGCCGCTTCATCGATGTCGCCGCGCTGGCGGCGCCGGGCTCATCGGGTGCCGGGCCGTCGGCGGCACGCAGCCCCCAGGAGGCGACGCCGTGACCGCGATGTTGATTGCCGTGGCGGCGCTGATGTTCGGCCTCTACAACGTGTTCATCAAGTTGTCGGCCGATCACATCCAGGCGGTTCTGGGCGCGGTGGTACTGCAGTTCGTGGCCGCGTTCATGGGCCTGGCCTGGCTGGCCTGGTTGTCACTGGGGCAGGGCACGCCGCTGCACCACAGCGGTCGCGGCCTGAGCCTGGCGGCGTTGGCCGGACTGGCGATCGGCCTGGTCGAGATTCTCACATTCATGGTCTACGGCCGCGGCCTGCCGGTGGCGGTGGGCAATCCGCTGATCATCGGCGGCTCGCTGCTGGTCACCACCAGTATCGGCGTGCTGGCGTTGCGCGAGGCGCTCAGTCCGTTGCAGTTGGCGGCGGTGGCGCTGATCGGGATCGGCATCGCGCTGTTCGCCTGGGAGGCGGCGCGCTGAAAACGCTCCAGCCCTCGCGGTGCCCGCAGGCGTGGCTGTTGCCGCACTGACATTCCCGCCACGGCCGCTGCGCTGCAATCACACCCATGGCCAGGCCCAGGAACAACGAGGACGCGCCGGTGACGGTCTGGACCGTGGGCCATTCCAGCCATGCCTGGGAAGACTTCCTGGCCCTGCTCGATCACCACGGCATCGAGGCGATCGCCGATGTCCGGCGTTATCCGGGCTCCCGCCGCCATCCCTGGTTTGCCAGTGAAACCATGGCCCGGGCGCTGCCGGAGGTGGCCATCGACTATCTGTGGCTGCCGCAACTGGGCGGGCGCCGCCAGGCACAGCCGGGTTCGCCCAATGGCGGCTGGCGCAATGCCGCTTTCCAGGGCTATGCCGACCATCTGGCCAGTGCCGAATTCGCCGAAGGATTGACCCAGGCGCTGGCCCTGGCGCGCCGGCGCCGGACGGCGCTGATGTGCGCCGAGTCGGTGTGGTGGCGCTGCCATCGCCGCCTGATCGCCGATCTGCTGCAGCATCGCGGCCATACGGTTCTGCACATCCTGGGTGACCGGCCGGCGCAGGCGCATCCGGGCAATCCGGTAGCGCAGGCGCGCGGCGCGGACCTGATCTATCCGCCAGTACAGGCGCCGTTGTTCCCGGACTGAGCCGGATTGGGCAACAGATCCGGACCAGCCCGCACAAGCGCGAAAGCGGATCGCCGCCGGCCACGGCTCCGCCAGCCAGCCCGGCATCGCCGGCGTCACCCCGGCACCGCTACGATGTCCACCGGCCGGCAAGACAATCGCTGGCGCCCCTTTATTCCCCGATCAAAGCGAGCCCCTGCCCATGAGCATCCGAGCCTACGGCGCCCACGCCAGTGACCAGCCCCTGGTTGCCCTCGACATCACCCGCCGCGCTACCGGCCCGGACGACGTGCGCATCGACATCGCCTACTGCGGCGTGTGCCACTCCGACCTGCACCAGGTGCGCGCGGAATGGGGCGGCACCCTGTTCCCGTGCGTGCCCGGCCACGAAATCGTCGGCAAGGTGGCGCAGGTCGGCAGCGCGGTCACCGGCTTCAAGCCCGGCGATCTGGTCGGCGTGGGCTGCATCGTCGATAGCTGCCGCCAGTGCGCTGAATGTGCCGACGGCCTGGAGAACTACTGCGACGGCATGGTCGGCACCTACAACGGCGGCACCTCGGATGCGCCCGGCCACACCCTGGGCGGCTATGCCCAGGCGATCGTGGTCGACCAGCGCTATGTGTTGCGTATCCGCCATCCCGAAGCCGACCTGGCGGCGGTCGCGCCGCTGCTGTGCGCCGGCATCACCACCTGGTCGCCGCTGCGCCACTGGCAGGTCGGGCCGGGCAGGAAGGTCGGCGTGGTCGGCATCGGTGGCCTGGGCCACATGGGCATCAAGCTGGCCCATGCCCTGGGCGCGCACGTGGTGGCGTTCACCACGTCCGAAGGCAAGCGCGAGGAAGCGCGCAAGCTGGGCGCCGATGAAGTCGTGGTCTCGCGCAACGAAGAAGAAATGGCGGCGCAGCGCAACAGCCTGGATTTCATCCTCAACACCGTCGCGGCGCCGCATGATCTGGACGCGTATCTGAGCCTGCTTCGGCGCGACGGCACCATGGCCCTGGTCGGCGCGCCGGCAACGCCGCATCCCTCGCCGCAGGTGTTCAACCTGATCATGAAGCGCCGCCGCCTGGCCGGCTCGCTGATCGGCGGCATTCGGGAAACCCAGGAAATGCTCGATTTCTGCGCCGAACACGGCATCACCGCCGACATCGAGATGATCCGCGCCGAACAGATCAACGATGCCTACGAGCGCATGCTCAGCGGCGACGTGCGCTACCGCTTCGTCATCGACAACGCCAGCCTGGCCGACTGACGGTAGCGGGCGCTGCTTGCCGGCAGTTTCAGCTTTCGCCCGCTCCGGCAATACAGCGCGCGCACAGGCCATGGACTTCCAGGGTCTGCGCATGCGGCACGAAGCCGAGCCTGCGCGCGCGTTCGTTCAGGGCGCCGACCACGGATTCGTCTTCCAGCTCGACCGCCTGGTGGCAGCGGTCGCAGATCAGGAACGGCACCGAATGCAGGGAACTGCCGGGATGGTGGCAGGCGACGAAGGCATTCACCGATTGCAGCTTGTGGATGAAACCGTTGGCGAGCAGGAAATCCAGCGCCCGGTAGATTGTCGCCGGGGCGTCGGCGCCGGCACCCTTGGCCGAGCGGATCATGTCGAGCAGCTCGTAGGCCTTCACCGGCCGGCCGGCTTGCGCGACCAGGGCCAGCACGCGCGCGCGGATCGGCGTCAGGCGCAGGCCCTTGTGGCGGCAGGCACGGTCAACGGCAGCGATGAACTCGGCCGCGCTGGCCACGTGCCGGCCCGGGTCGATGCAGGGAGCAGGCGCCGGTGTCATGGCGCCGATGATGGTGCGCGGGCAGTAGCCGTTCAAGCGCCGGCCTGCCGAAGGCGCGGGTCGATGGACCGGGCGCCCGGCACGTGCGCGGCCAGCGTGGGCGTATAGTCGCGGCCGTCCGTCACCGTCGGTCGCCGGCCATGGTGTCTGCCGCAGGGCGCGGATTTTCCCTGATTGCGAGCCTTCCTCTGCCATGACTAAGACATTGCGCGCCGCCCTGATTGCTGTTCCGCTTTGCCTGATGCTGCTGGCCTGCGCCGGCCCCGGCCCCGGCACCGGTACCGGCCAGTCGCCAGCCAGCACGCCGCGACCGGCGGCGGAAGCCGCGCCACCGCGGCCGCAGACCATCGGCGAGCAGCGCGAGGCGGTGCTGTTCTGGAGCCAGGCCCAACGCGAAGCCGGCTTCCGGCAGATGCAGCTTCAGTTTCCCAGCGATGTCGCCGCCGCCAGTACGGCCAACATCCGCGAGCTGCCGGCGGGTGTGCCATTGCCGGGACTGGCCGGCGATCCGGACTGGCTGGACGCCTACATGGACAGCCACGACATCGCCGGCCTGATGGTGCTGCACCAGGGCCGGCTGCGTTTGCACCGCCATGGCTTGGGCATGAAGCCCACCGACCGCTGGGAATCGTTCTCGGTGGCCAAGTCGGTCACCTCCACGCTACTCGGCATCGCCCTGCGCCAGGGGCATATCAAAAGCCTGGATGACCTGCTGGTGCGCTACCTGCCGGAACTGGAAGGCAGCGCCTACGACCAAGTCAGCGTGCGCCAGTTGCTGACCATGACCTCGGGCGTGCGCTGGAACGAGGACTACACCGACCCGCAATCGGATGTCGCGCAGATGTACCTGGGCCGGTGCGTCGACGGCCAGGCCCATGCCCTGGCCTACCTGCGCACCTTGCCGCGCGCGCACCCACCGGGCACGCGCTGGACCTACAACACCGCCGAGACCGACCTGCTCGGGCTGGTGGTCGAGCGGGCCACCGGCCAGCGCCTGGCGCATTATCTGTCACAGACGATCTGGCAGCCCTATGGCATGGCCGCCGATGCGTACTGGATCCGCGACGAATGCGATGGCAGCAACACCGGCGGCAGCGGCCTGTCGGCAACCCTGGCCGACTACGCGCGCCTGGGCCAGTTCATGCTCGAAGGCGGCGTCATCGACGGCGAGCCGGTGATCGCCGCCGACTGGATGGCCGGCGCCGTGCGCGACCAGGACGCCGACAATGCACCCGAGCGCGGCTACGGCTACCAGTGGTGGACCGACACCGGCGGCGCCTATCTGGCGGCCGGCATCTTCGGCCAGATGCTGCTGGTGGATCCGCAGCACGAGCTGGTCATCGTGCAGTTGGCGGCCTGGCCGCAGGCGACCTCGCGCGAGCTGGTCACGGCCCGGCGCGGGCTGGTCGAGGCCGTGCGCCGGGCGGTGGCGGAGCGACCGGCCGGGGCCGACTGATCCGGGCCGGAATATCCGGCCTGCCCCGGCCGCCAGTGCTGGCCGCCGACGCCATCACCGACCACCGCCGGCGGCCGGCTCCGCTGTCAGTATCGGGCCGGGGCCGTGCGCTGCCCCACCAGCGGCGGCCGGTGCCGCCAGCCGCCCCAGCGGTAGTAGCCCCAGGAGAACAGGCTGGAGAGCAGGAAACTGATGCCGACGCCCAGCGCGATGCCGTGCTCGCCATGGCTGTCGGCCAGCCACCCGGCCAGCGGCACAGGCAGGATCCACAGCGAGATGATGTTCAGCACCAGCACCAGCACCAGCACCAGCACCAGCACCAGCACCTGCAGCATCGCCCCAAAGCTGCGCACCACGCCATTGAAGATGAAGTTCAGCTCGATGCCGGGATAGAACCAGGCGATCGTGCGCAGGTAGCTGACGCCGAACCGCACGCTGGCCGAATCATCGACGAACATCCGCACCAGCGCCTCGGCGGCGATCAGCAGGATGGTCGCCAGCGCCGCCATGATCCCGACATTGAAGGCCACGCCGACCCGGCCGATCCGGGCCACGCGCGGCCAGTGGCCGGCGCCGATGTTCTGCGCCGCCATCGCGTTCACCGCCACGCCCAGGGCAATCGCCGGCAGCAGGATGATGCTGTCCAGCCGTTGTGCAGCGCGCCAGCAGCACGAAGCACAAGAGCGTGCGGCTGTCGCCGAAGCCGCGCAACACGGTGCCGATGAAGTTGCAGCCGCTCAGGAAGGCGGTGCCGATGAAGTTCACCTGCAGGTAGATCAACGCGGCATCGAAGATTTCCGGCGGCGTGTTGAGCAGCGCCAGCAGTTGCCCGGCAAGGACATGGCCGGCGCTGCCGATCAGTGCTGACAGCACCAGCAGCAGGATCGCGAAGGCACCCAGATAGCGGCCGATGCCGTCGCTGTCACCGGCGCCACGAAGCTGGGCGAAGATGGTCAGGGTGGCGTTGTTCAGGCCGAGCACGAAGGCCAGCACGATCATCAGCACGGCCGTGGGCCACGGTCACCGCGGCGAAGGCGCTGCTGCCCAGCAGTTTGCCCACCCACAGGCCGTTGACAAGCTGCATCGAGGCCTGTAACAGGTGGGCGGTCAGGATCGGCAGCGAGAAGACCAACAGCGTGCGCGGGGTCGGACCGCGGGTGAACTCCCCGGCCACGAAGATCAGCGCAGCAGCAGCACCGGCACCCGGCAGGTACGTAACAGCGTGGTGGTGGTGCTGCCCACGATCAGCCGGCGGATGCGCGAATGGCCATAGGCGCCCATCACCAGCAGGTCGATGCCGCCTTGGTCCACCTGGGCGGCGATGACCTGGTCGGGATCGCCGGGCAGCCGCTGAACGGACACGTCCAGGCCGGCCCGGGCCAGTCGCTCGCGTGCCCAGTCCAGGGCGGCGCGCGCCGCGTCGTTGTCGGCAGACACGGTCAGCACCTGGATGGCCAGGCCGGCAAACAGCGGGCTGTCGGCCACCATCGCCACGCCCTTGCGCGCGCTCGGGCTGTTGTCGAAGGCGATCAGCATCCGGCCGATCTGCGCGAACTGGCGCGAGGCCACCAGCAACGGCCTGTGCACGGCGCGGACCACGCGTTCGAGCTGGCTGCCCAAGTGGCCCCTGGCGAAGTCGGCATGTTCGCCGCGATTGCCGATCACGAACAGGCGCACCTGCTGTTCCAGGCCGGTCAGCGTGTCCACCAGCGAGCCGTTGCGCAGGGTGGTGGCCGGCTCCAGCCCGTAGTGGGCGCGCAGCCGTGCTGCCAGCCCGTCCAGCAGCGCCCGGCCCCGTTGCCGGGCCAGGCGGCTGCGCTCCTCGTCCAGCGCCGCCAGTTGCGCCAGCAGCGCGCTTTTCGCTCCCAGATCCAGGCTGCCGCTCAGATCCATGGCCGGCGCTCTTTCCGGGTGCCGGTCGAGCACGTGCAGCAATTCCAGCGGCGCGTCCAGTCGCGTTGCCGCCCAGGCTGCCAGGTGGCCGACGCTTTCGCTGTAGGCCGAGGCATCCACCGCCGCCAGCACCTGCGCGTGGGCTGCGGTACCTGCTTGTCCGGTGCCGGTCATGGAGTCCTCCTTCATGGCGCCATCAGGCGCTCGGCGCCGGGCTTGTCGTGGACGCCGAGCCGGTCGACCAGGGTGCTGCTGGCCGCATCCATGCCGATCACCTCCACGGCCGTGCCCTGGCGCCGGAACTTGAGCACCACCTTGTCCAGGGCGCCGACCGCGCTCAGGTCCCAGAGGCGGGCATCGCCGACGTCGATCACCACCGTGTCCAGGGTCTGGCGGAAGTCGAAGCCGGCGACGAAGGCATCGGCCGAGGCGAAGAACACCTGGCCGGTGACGGTGTAGCGCCGGCTGCGGCCGTCGGCCCCGGCCTGCGAGTCGATATGCAGCACCTGGCCGACCTTGCGTGCGAAGAACAGCGCCGACAGCAGCACCCCGGTCAGCACGCCCTTGGCCAGGTCGTGGGTGAACACCGTCACCAGCACGGTGCCGATCATCACGATGCTGGAGGTTTTCGGATAGCTGCCCAGGTTGCGGATCGAACTCCAACTGAAGGTGCCGATCGAGACCATGATCATCACCGCCACCAGCGCCGCCATCGGGATCTGTTCCACCCAGGGCCCGGCGAACACCACCATCACCAGCAGCACGGCGCCGGCGACGAAGGTGGACAGCCGGCCACGGCCGCCGGACTTCACGTTGATCACCGACTGGCCGATCATCGCGCAGCCGGCCATGCCGCCCATGAAGCCGGCGGCGATGTTGGCCACGCCCTGGCCGGCGCACTCGCGGTTCTTGTCGCTGGGGGTATCGGTCAGGTCATCGACGATCTGCGCGGTGAGCAGCGATTCGAGCAGGCCGACCACGGCCAGCGTCGCCGAGACCGGAAAGATGATCGCCAGCGTTTCCAGGTTCCACGGCACGTCCGGCAGCAGGAACACCGGCAGACTGTCGGGCAGCTCGCCCATGTCGCCGACAGTGCGGATGTCCAGTCCGAGCATGATCGCCACCGCGGTCAGCAGCACGATCGCCACCAGCGGCGATGGCACCGCCCGGGTCAGGCGCGGCAGCAGGTAGATGATCGCCAGGCCGGCCGCGGTCATCACGTAGACACTCCACGGCACGCCGATCAGCTCGGGCAACTGGGCCATGAAGATCAGGATCGCCAGCGCGTTGACGAAGCCGGTGATCACCGAGCGCGAGACAAAGCGCATCAGCGCGCCCAGCTTCAGCGCTCCGGCGATGATCTGTAGCACCCCGGTCAGCAGCGTGGCCGCCAGCAGGTATTGCAGGCCGTGGTCCTTGACCAGCCCGACCATCACCAGCGCCATGGCGCCGGTGGCGGCCGAGATCATGCCCGGCCGGCCGCCGGTGAAGGCGATCACCACCGCGATGCAGAACGAGGCGTACAGGCCGACCTTGGGATCGACACCGGCAATGATGGAGAACGCGATCGCCTCGGGAATCAGGGCGAGCGCGACGACCAGGCCGGCCAGCACGTCACCACGGACGTTGCCGAACCATTCCTGGCCCAGGCGGGTGGTGGGTTTCACGGCAGTGGGATTCCTGCGGCCCGGACCAGGGGCCGGGTGGTGACATCGACGCCGCGCCGGGCGGCCGCATGCGCTTTGCCGGCGGAAATCGAAGATCCCGGCGGCGCAAATGACGGCCCGATTCTATCAGGCGCCCATGGCGGGCTGTGGCGGCGGGCCACCAGGGCGCGACGGCATGGCCACCGCGCCAGGCCAGGAAAACCGGGTGCGGCCGTGCCGCTCAGTCGGTGCCGGCGACCAGGGCATCATCCAGCGCCTTGGCGCGCTGGTAGGCCTGGCGCTCGCGCAGGCGCTGCGCCCAGGCGGCGAAGGCCGGACGTTCGGGGATCGATTTGAAGGCCAAACCGAAGTCGACCTGACTGCCGACGTAGACATCGGCGGCGGTGAACTGTTCGCCCAGCAGCCAGGGGGCCGCCGACGCGGCGGCCTGCTCCAGTGCGTCCATGGCCAGGTCATAGCTGCCATAGCCGACGAAGCCGGCCTTCTCCGCCGGCGGCAATTGGTCCAGGGCCTTGGCCGACACCGCCGCCTCCACCGGGCCGGCGGCAAAGAACAGCCAGCGGTAGTAGGTGCCGCGCAGCGGGTCATCCAGGGCCGGTGCCAGCCCGGCCTGCGGGAAGGCATCGGCCAGATAGGCGCAGATCGCCGCGGTCTCGGTCACCACCACGCCGCGATGCTCGATCGCCGGCACCTTGCCCATCGGATTGATCGCCAGGTACTGCGGCGACTTCATCGCCTGGCCATAGGCATGCACCACGGTGCGATAGGGCACGGCCAGTTCTTCCAGCAGCCAGCGCACGATCCGCCCGCGCGACATCGGATGGGTGTGGAAGACCATGTGGTGATCGCTCATGGGGTTCTCCTGTGATTGGCTTGGCAGGTTGGTAGGTGGGCAGGCTGGCACGCCCTCGCACCGGGCTGTTTCGGGCACGATACTGCACATTGCCGGCACTGCTGGCGCCTGTTTGCGGCCAACCGGATGCGGGTGTGCAAACGATGCCAGAAAGTCTCGGCCTGTTTGGCCCTGGGTCGGCGATCACAAGGAGAAGCAGGAGGTCATGGCGCTGGTAGTTGTTGCGCAGCCGGGGTCGGAGCCGGAACTGGCGGTGATGCTCTGTGCGCTGGAGTCACACCGGATTCCGGTGTTCGTCCAAGGTGCCGGGTTCGGCTCCCTGTATCCCGGGCCGCAGGTCGCCTTCTACAACGCCCGCCGCATCATGGTGCCGCGTGCATGTGTCGATCAGGCCCGTCAGGTGCTGGAGGTATTCAACAGCCAGGATGAGCCGGCACCCTCCTGGCGGCCGGGCCTCGTCGGGGTGTTGCGCCTGGTGTTGGAGTTCATCGCTTTCGGGTGGTTTGTCCCGGGCAACCGTCAGCGTGCGCAACGCCCTGCCGAGGTCACGACTGATTACCTGCCGGCGGCGGTTGAGGCCGCGGCTTCTGAGACGGACGAGCCCTGACAAAGAAAAAGGCCCCGGAAACTCCGGGGCCAAATACGCAGCGTGCAAAGAGCTGAGACTTACGGTTGCTGCATCCAGAACTGGTAACTGCCGCTGCCCGAGTAGGACACGATGCGCCAGTAGTAATGGCCGGCGGTGCCGTTGTAGGCCACCTGTTCGCTGCTGCCGGTGTTGATACTGCGGGCTACGCGGACCCAGGCCGAGCCACTCCAGCGGTACAGCTCCAGGTCGAAGTCGGCATTGCCCGGGCCTTCCAGCCAACCGCGCTGGAAGCCGGCTCTGTTGCTGGTGTAGTAGTCGCCGTTGGGCTGGATCTGGGCCTGGCCGGCACCGGACAGGCTGCCGGTGTAGCGGGTGCAGTTGCTGCACGGGGCGCTGCTGCCGGTATCCCAGGTGGCGACCAGGCTGACGCCGGAGAAGGCGCTGTAGCCGCGCACCATGACATGCCAGGTGCCCGATTGCGGGCTGGCGAAGGTGCAAGTTTCATTGTTGCCCGACAGCCACGGACGGCAATCGTAGTTGCCGGTGGTCGGTGCCGAGCCGCGGCGCACATACAGGTCGGCATCGCCGCTGCCGCCGCTCATCTGCACGCGCAGGTTGCTGGCGCCGGACGGGATCTGCACGGTGAAGCGGCGCTCGCTGCCGGCACTGCCGGAGATGCCGGTGACCGGCGTGCCATTGCTCAGCGTGCCCGGGCCCGGATCAGGCGGCGGGTTGCCGCCACCGCCTCCGAACAGCGAGTACAGCAGGCGCGTGGGCGAACCGCTGCCGGCGTTGGTGACCTTGTTCGGCGTGGCGTTGTTGTAGATCGCGGTCTCGACCTGGGCCGGTGTCGCCGACGGGTTGGCGGCCAGGTACAGAGCGGCGACACCGGCGACATGCGGCGAGGCCATCGAGGTGCCGTTGATGGTGTTCAGGGCGGTGTTGGAGGTGTGCCAGGCGGCGGTGATGCTGGAGCCGGGTGCGAAGATGTTGACGCAGCTTCCCCAGTTGGAAAACGAGGAGCGGGCATCGGTGCTGGTGGTCGAGCCGACCGTGATCGCGGCGCTGGAGCGGGCCGGCGAGACATTGCAGGCGTTCTGGTTCTCGTTGCCCGCCGCCACCACCACGGTGACGCCGGCGTTGCGCATCCGCGTCACCGCCTGGTCGGTGGCGGTGGAGGCGCCGCCGCCCAGGCTCATGTTGGCCACAGCCGGTTTGCTGTGGTTGCCGGTGACCCAGTCCATGCCGGCGATGACGCCGGAATTGCTGCCATTGCCCTGGCAGTCGAGCACGCGCACCGGGAACAGACGCGCCGCCTTGGCGACACCGTAGACCGAACCACCGGCACTGCCGGCAACATGGGTGCCGTGGCCGTTGCAGTCGTTGCTGCCGCGGCCATCGTTGATCGCGCTGTAGCCGGAATACACGCGGCCGCCAAACTCGTTGTGGCTGGGCCGGATGCCGGTGTCGACGACATAGATGTTCACGTTGGCGGCGGTGGTGTCATAGACATAGCTGCCGTTGAGCGGCCGGTCGCGCTGGTCGATGCGGTCCAGGCCCCAGGTGGCGTTGTTCTGGGTGGCGCTGATGCTGACCACGCCGTCCTCTTCGACATAGGCCACGCGCTCGTCCAGCAGCAACTGTTCCAGGGCGGCGTCATCGGCGCTGACCACGAAGCCGCGCAGGACATGGCTGAAGCTGCGTTCGACCTGCACCCGGTGACTGCGTGAGATGGCACTGGCGACATCGGCCACCGTGGGTGTGGCGCGGCGTTCGGCGGTCTCATGGCTGAGGCGTGCGGCCTCGTCCTTGAGCACGACGATGTAGCGGCCTTGCACGGGTTGTTCGGCAAGGACCAGCTTGCCGGCCTGGGCCGGCATCGGTGCCAGGGTGAAGCCAACGGCCGCGATCAGGCCAGTCAACAGCGTGGATTTGAAATTCATCGATCAAGCTCTCCCGGAGTCCGGCGTCGATCCGTGCGGCATCCGTGCCATTTCCCGGTTGCGCGCCGGAATTTAAAAAGTTCACGTTCGGCTGGCGGTGCGGGGTCTTGCCTTGCTTTGCCGTGACCAAACGCAGGGGACGCTGCCGCTGCGGTGAATCGGAGGACAGCCGGTCCGGTATAGACCGCGCTGGCGGGTGACGGCTAGTCATACGGTCTCAAATCATTCTCAAATCTTGTTGGGTCAATGACTTGCCCGGTGACTGGTTGCGGGTTCCGCCCGTTCGCTGCAGCGGTCGACTGGGTGATCAGCTCTGGTTGCGCTCGACCGGACTGCACACACCGAAGCCCGGATGCCGCCCGGGCGCCGATTCCTGCCGCCGTCCGCCTGCCGGGGTTTTCCCACTGGCCGGCGCCATTGGCGCGCATCTGTAACACTTGTTACGCTCCGGGCCGGTAGCGCGAGTGTCGACGCCGCTGCCACCGCCGGCGAGGTGGTCGATCTGCCGATACGCGTGCGTCGCCCGCAGTAGTCGGGGTTGCCGCCGCTGTCATCGCGCCGGAGGGATGATGGCACCGCAATGCTTGGCGTTGCCGGCTGTCCGCCGGCTAATTGGCGGACGGCGTTGCAAGAGTCGACACGGTGAGTGATGGAGTGCCCAGCATGTCCGTAGCCGTTGCCCAGTGGTCGAACCCGGTCTGCCAATTGCAGATCGGCGAGGTCTGCCTGGATCTTCGTTACCGCCGTGTCAGCCATCCTGAAGGCAGCGTGGAATTGCCTCAGAGGATGTTCGATCTGCTGCTGCTGTTCGCCGCCGAACCAGGCGTGCTGCACGGCCGCGCCGACCTGTTCGATCGCGTCTGGAGCGGTGTCGTGGTCGAGGACGGCAACCTGTCGCAGAGCGTCTGGATGCTGCGCAAGGCGCTGGGGCCGGCGCGCCGGCACTGGATCCGCACCGTGGCCAAGAGCGGTTACCTGTTCGAGCCGCCGCATCCGGTGCTGTCGGTGCCGATCGACGAAGCGCAGGAACAGACCGCGGCCGTGTCCGCGTCAATCGCTGCTCGCGGCGCGGCAACAACCTCACCGTGGCAACGAACCTGGAACTGGGCCGAGTCCCTGGTCGCGCGCCAACGCAACGGCGGCCGCAACGCGCGCCCGGTAGTCGCTGCGGCAGCCGCAAGTCTGGCGCTGGCGGTGGTGGTGGCCGCATCCGTCAACCGCGACGATGCGCTGCTGCCGGCAACCGGCCCGCTGCTCGCCGCTGCGGCCGGCGCGGTCGACGATTCCGCCGTGGTCGCTGCACCGCCGCTGCCGGTGATGCTGGTTGCCGTCGACGACATCGGTCGCCCATGGATCCCGGTCACTGATGGCGAATCCGGCGTGGTCGACGCCGAGGCAGTGACCAGCCTGATGCTCGGCTGGTTGCAGTGGCAACTGGCGATGACGCCGGAAGTGATCCTGGTCGAGCCGGGTCTGCTCGCTGGTCTGGAAGATGCCGATCCGCAACTGGCCGATCCACAACTGACGGTGGTACTGGTCGCCAGCCGGCGCAAGCCGGCCGAGCCGCACCTGGCCGCGATCCAGACATCGAACACGGATGCCTGGCCCGCCCTGCCCGAGCCGTCGACAAGCGCAGACCAATGGCGTATCCGCGCCTGGCTGCGGACCCCGGACGGCAGCCACCAAGTGCGCAGCCAGGGGCCGGCCGACGACATGGCTGGCCTGATCGAAGAGGTCGCGGCCGGGATCAGCGCGCATCTGCTGCCGACCGCAAGCGCGCCGAGCCTGGCGGGAAGCCTCGTTCCCGCCGATGCCGAAGGCATGGCCCAGTATCGCCAGCTTCTGCTGGCCAGCCAGGCGCGACAGTGGCCAACGGTCACCGACATCGGCGCACGGCTGGTGGCGCAGGCACCCGCCTTCGGCCTGGCGCACTGGCATCTGGCCCTGGCGCATGGCGAACTGCGCCAGTACGCAGCGGCCCGCGAGCACCTGCGCGTGGCCCAGGCCTTGCTCGTCCCGACCGGTGCTGCCGCCGAGCAGTTTCGCGCCCGGCAACTGGCCTGGTCCGGTGAGCCGGCCGCCGCCGCCGCCGTCTACGGCCGGCTGTCGACGCAGTATCCGCACCAGGCGCGTTTCACCCTTGGCCAGGCGCAGGCGCTGCAGGCCGACGGCCAAGCCGAAGCGGCCGGGCAGGTATTGGCCGGCTTTGATCGCCACCGGCAACCGCTCCGGTTGCAGCTTCGCCAACAACTGCTGAAAGCCGATATCGCCCTGGCCATGGCTGATCCGCACGCGGCCCGTGCCGCCGCGCGCCGTGCCGGGCAGTTGTCGGCTTCGGCCGGCTGGCCGCTGGAAGCCGAGCGCGCACGTCACCTGTTCGCCGTCGCCGACAGCCAGTCGCTGGCGGCGGAAATGTCCGACGCGGCTGCCGCCAACAGCGGTGCCCTGCCATCGGCGGCGGCCCTGGCGGACAGGGTGGCTTTGCAGGCGCTGCGACTGGCAGCCGATACCGGAGATGTGATCGGTTGCCCGGCGCCGGGGACCTTGTGAGACGAGCCGTCAGCCGGCACTGCTGACCGACTCGATCACCCTGTCCCGCACGCTTGTGCGGTGCGGGCTTGGCTCGGGCCGGCAATCGTCGTCAGCACGAAGACTGGATCGTTGCTGGCACGGCACCGGTCGTCGGGCGGGATCGACGTCTGCCACATCCGCGTCAAACGCGCACGCTGCTCGCCCGTGGTCGGAGTAAAGTTGGCGCCATGTCCGAACCCAATGGCCATTGCCCGGCAGCGGCTGCCGCTGTCGCCGAGAGCCAGGCAAGCGCCGCGGGCAGCACGGGCGCGGCGCAAGCTTGCGCCCAGGATTCGGGTAACGGCGGGCCGGCCGCGGCACTGTCGGTGCCAGCTGCGGTATCCGCATCGCTGCGGCCGCTGGCGCTGTCCCTGCTCGGCGTCGGTCATGTCCTGGCGTTGGCCTTGTTGCTCGCCGGTCAGCTCAGCTTCGCGCTGGCCGCCCTGATCAGCAGCCACGCCCTGGTGATCTGGGGCACCCTGTATCCGCACTCGCGACTGTTCGGCCCGGTTCTGCGGCGGTTGCCGACCACCGCGCCGGTGGTCTGGCTGACCATCGATGATGGCCCCAGCGACGACACTGCGGCCCTGCTGGATCTGCTCGACGCCCATCAGGCACGGGCGACCTTCTTTCTGGTCGCGGCGCGGGCGGCGGCGCGGGCCGACCTGGTGGCGCAGATCGTCCGTCGCGGGCATCAGATCGGCAACCACACCGCCAGTCATCCGGCCGCCGCTTTCTGGTTGCCGTGGCCGGCGACGACTCGGCGCCAGATCCTTCACGCGCAGCAGGTGCTCAGCTCGCTGGCAGGCTCGCCGCCACGCTGGTTCCGGGCCGTGGCCGGTCATGCCAATCCCTTCGTGCAACCGGTGCTGGCCAAGCTCGACCTGCCTCGGGTGTCCTGGAGCGGACGCGGCTTCGATGCCGTCGATGGCAACGACCAGCGGGTGCTGAGACGACTGCGGCGGGCAATCGCGCCCGGTGCCATCCTGCTGCTGCACGAAGGCGGCGAGTCGGGCCGGGCAGCGCGCCTGCTGGCGGCACTGCTGGCGGAACTGGACCAGGGTGGCTATGGCACGGTATTGCCCGAGCCGGCCCTGGCCGCCATGCCGGCACCGATGCCGGCACCGTCGCCGGTATTGCCTGCCCTGGCCGACATTCCCGGACTGGCGGCCAGAGCCCTGGAACCAGCCCTGAAACCAGCCCTGGAACCAGCACCGCCGAACCCGCCGTCAGCAGCGCCAGCGGCCAGCCTCAATCCGGCAGCACCTTGCCCGGATTCAGGATCCCGTCCGGATCGAACACCTGCTTGAGGCCGCGCATCAGCGACAGCGCCACCGGATCCACGGCCAGAGGCATGAACGGCCGCTTCGACAGGCCGATGCCGTGCTCGCCGGACAGCGTGCCACCCAGGGCCACGACCTTCTCGAACAACTGTGCCAGGGCCAACGGCGCTGCCGTTGCCTGGGCAGCATCAGCCGGGTCGTACATCAGGTTCACGTGCAGGTTGCCGTTGCCGGCGTGGCCGAAGCAGACGATGGTCAGGCCGCTGTCGCGCTCGAGCCGGTCCAGGAAGACGGTCAGTTCCGGTAGCGCCGGAATTGGCACCACCACGTCCTCGTTGATCTTCTTCGGTGCCACCGAGCGCAATGCCGGTGACAGGGCCCGACGCGCCGCCCACAGCCGCTCCTGGTGTTGCGGTTCGCGGGCCTCATCCAGGCCGGCCAGGCCGCGAACCCGCACCGCCTCGGCCACCGCCGCCGCCTGCCCGGCCAGGTCGGCGGCTGAACCTTCGATCTGGATCAGCAGCAGGGCGCCGGCCTCGGGTACCACGTCACCGCCGTGGCGGCGCGCCAGGCGCAGCGACTTGCCGTCCAGGAACTCGACCGCGGCCGGCGTCTGGGCGCAGGCCAGCAACCGGCCGACGGCGTGCGTGGCAGCGGCGATGTCGTCGAAGCGCGCCTGCAGCACCGCGCGTGCCTGCGGCAACGGTGTCAGCTTCAGGGCCGCCTCGACGATCACCGCCAGGGTGCCTTCGCTGCCGACCAGCAACCGGGTCAGGTCGTAGCCGGTGGCCTGTTTGGACAGCGGCCGGGTGGACTGGAACCGGCGGCCCTGGCCGTCAACTGCGGTCAGCGCCAGCACGTTGTCGCGCGTGGCGCCGTACTTGACCGTGCGTGGCCCGCCGGCATTGCAGGCCAGGTTGCCGCCGATGGTGCAGGTCTGCGCGCTGGCCGGATCCGGTGCCCAGAAAAAACCATGGTCGGCGGCCGCTTCCTGCAGGCGGGCATTGATCACGCCAGGTTGCACCACGGCCAGGCGCTGGCCGGGATCGATACGCACGATCCGGTCCATGCGCGCCAGGCTGAGCACGACCGAACCACGCGCGGGAACGGCGGCGCCGGTGGTGCCGGTGCCGGCGCCGCGCGCGGTCAGCGCGATGCCGTGCTCGCGGCACAGGCGCACGGCCGCGACCACCTGATCGGCGTCGACTGGCAGCAGCACCGCCAGCGGCAACTGATGACGGGTCGAGTCATCGCCGCCGTGGGCATGGCGGCTGTCCTGATCGCGGCGTATCACGTCCGCGCCGAGGCTGGCCTGCAGGGCGTCGAGGAAGCGGGTCTGGTGCGGGCTCGGGTTCACATCCATGGCGGGTGTCTGTTCGGTCGGCCCGGCGGTGCGCAGCGCGTGCCGGCCGGGTGGTGGATCAAGCATCTGCCCGCGGCTTGCCGGCAGGCGCGGCCGGCTCAGTTGCCGCCCAGGTCGAAGGCGGCGCGATGCCAGTCGATGCGCGGATTAGGCTGGCGCCCGGAGATGGCGACAACATCGAAGCGGCAGGGCAGGCCGGCCAGCGCCGGGTGCTGCTGGCGGAATTGTTCGGCAGCCACGCCAAGGCGCGCGCGCTTGCTGCCGGTGACACTGGCGGCGGCGCCGCCATAGTCGCTGCGCGCGCGGTAGCGGACTTCGACGAATACCAGCACGCCGGCCTCGCGCATGACCAGGTCCAGCTCACCGAAACGGGTGCGGAAGTTGCGTGCCAGCAACTCCAGGCCCGCGCAGTGCAGGTGCCGGCAGGCCAGGTCTTCCCAGGCCTGGCCGAGTTCGTTCATGCCGCTGCCAGTAGCCGGGCGGCGCAGCGGTTCAATAGCGTTCCTCGAACTGCAGTGCGCCCTCAAGAGCCACCGGAATGCCGTCCTGGAAGCGGGCCCAGGCCAGCTTGCGCCGGACCTGGCGCGAGGCATCGATGCTCAGCTCGCCGGTGGCACCATTGATGAACGAGTACGGATGCCGGTTAAGCCAGTCGATGTAGCCCAGCAGACGATAGGCGTCCATGCCGAAGGCGAACAGGCGCAGCGCCTGGCCCTGGACGCCGCGCAGGCTGGCGGCCAACTCCTCGCGGCTGGGCAGGCCGCTGACCTGGCCGATCACCCAGGGCGCATCGCTGAACTCCAGGCCGTCCAGGTCGCGGTCCATGGCCGCTACCGGTGCGCCGCCGTAGACGCGCGACATCGCCAGCCAGGTGCCGCCGACGCCGGCACTTTTAAGCTGCGGCACCAGCAGCCGCGCGGACTGGCCATGCAGGGCCAGGAACAGGCCGCCCAGATCGTCTTCGCGCAGGCGCTCGGCGCGCTGGCTGAAGTCGTAGTCGTTGGCGCTCAGCCGGATATCGCGCACCACTTCACCGCCCAGGGATTCAAAGTGCATGCGGAAGGCCAGCGCCGAGCGCCGGCTCCAGTCATCGGGCAGCGAGACCACGCCGGCACGGAGCACGCCACGCTGCAGCAGGCGCTCGGCGGCGGCGACCGCTTCTTCATCGGGCAGCAGGCCGAATTGGGCACTGCCGGCGGGCGGCGCGACGCCATCGGCGTGGTTCAGTGCCAGCACCGGCACCGGCAGCAGCGGCTCCCGAAACAGGGCGGTGACGGTTTCGCGACCGAGCGGGCCGACCACCAGTTCGGCATCCATTTCCAGTGCCCGCAGATAGGCCGCGCCGATGTCCTGGACGCTGGAACCCGAATCCAGCAGCTCGACCTGTGGCCGCGGCTCGGGGGCGGCGAAGTAGGCGGCGAAGAAACCGTCACGCACGGCCTGGCCGGCGGCGCCCAGTGGTCCGGACAGCGGCAGCATCAACACCACCTTCTGGTACAGGGCGCGGCCGTCGGCATCGGTCGGCGGCGGCTGTCGCGGCGCCAGCGGGTTGCGGCCATCGGCGAGCAGACGCGGCGGACTGATGCCGCGCTCGACCAGGGCGGCATCGATCCAGGCCTTGAGCGGCTCGTCGACCGACATGCCGGCGCTGGCCCGGTACAGGGTCTCGACCTCGGTCGCGGCCAGCACGGCCGCCAACCGGTCGGCGACCTGGTCGTGTTCGGCGCCCTGCAGGTAATGCAGTTGCGCGGCCCGCTCCTGGGCCATCGCCAGCGACTCGCCGCGGCCTTCGAAGGCGCGCGCGCGCAATTCGTGGAAGCGTGGCCGCAGCGGCTCGGGTACGCGCTCAACCGGCACGGTGAGCAGATCCAGGGCGGTGTCGGGCTGACCGTCGGCCAGCGCCAGCTCGGCCAGCAGCAGTTCCAGCCGCAGTTGCCAGGCGTCATTGAGCTGACTGGCGCGCAGCGGCCGCGTGGCCCGGCGCAGACCCTCCATATCGCCACCTTGCCGGTGGCTTTCGGCGGCGCGCAGGTGCAGGTAGTCGCGGCGTTCACCGGCTGAACGGGAGGCTGCGGCACTGAACATGCCGGCGGCGCTGGCGAAATCGCCGGCAGCGTAGGCCTGCTCGGCGAGCTCGATGGCGCTGTCGTCGCGGCTGTCCGGAGCGGCGCAGGCGACCAGCAAAAGGGCGACAATGACCAGGCCGCTGCGAACAAGGAACGGGAGTGGACGCTTCATGACCAGCCGATCAACTTCGGAAAGCCCCATGATAGCCCCCGGCGGCCTGTACGTCGTTGCCACCCCGATCGGCAACTTGGGCGACATGTCCCGGCGCGCGCTGGCGGTACTGGCCCAGGTCGACATCATTGCCTGCGAGGACACGCGCAGCACGCGCGTGCTGCTCGACCACTACGGCATCCAGACGCCGACCCTGGCCCTGCACGACCACAACGAACTGGCCCAGACCGGCCCGTTGCTGGCGCGGTTGCGCAGCGGCGACGCCGTCGCCCTGGTCAGCGATGCCGGCACGCCGCTGATCAGTGATCCGGGCTACCGCCTGGTCGCGGCCGCGCGCAACGCCGGCCTGGCGGTGCATCCGATCCCCGGCGCCTGCGCGGCCATTGCCGCGCTGTCGGCCGCCGGCCTGGCCAGCGACCGGTTCTGCTTCGAAGGTTTCCTGCCGCCGAAACCGGCCGCGCGCCGGGCCCGCCTTGCGCAACTGGCCGGCGAGCCGCGGACCTTGATCCTGTACGAATCCAGCCACCGCATCGTCGACACCCTGGCCGACCTGGTGGCGGCCTTCGGCGCGGCCCGGCCGGCGGTACTGGCGCGGGAGTTGACCAAGCGCTTCGAAACCTTTCTGGGGCCGGACCTGGCCGGCATTGCCGCATCCCTGGCCGCCGACCGCGACCAGCGCCGCGGTGAATTCGTGCTGGTGATTGCCGGCAATCCCGATCCGGACGCGGCGGCGCTGGCGTTGGGCCGGCGCATCCATGCCGCCCTGGCCGGTGAACTGTCACCCAGCCGCGCCGCGCGCATTGCCGCCGAAATCAGCGGTGCTTCGCGCCGGGCGCTGTATGCCGGCCGGGATGGCAGCGCCGATGCCGATGCCGACGCCGACCGGGTTGCGGAAACCTGAGCGGCGCTCTGCCGGCTGCTGCGACCGTCGCCGGCCGCGGTTGACTACAGGAACAGGTCCGGCAGGAGCGGCTGGCCGGGCTTGACCGCGTACTGGTCCAGGTCGGTGATGCCGGCCTGCGCCAGCACCTCGTCGTCGATCAAAAACTGGCCGCTGAGCTCGCTGGCCGGCAGCGTCAGCACCTGCCAGGCGGCATCGGCCATGATTTCCGGCTTGCGGCAGTTGTCCGGATTGACCCCGGGAATCATCGCCAGGGCGGCTGTGTGGATCACCGTGCGTGGCCACAGCGCGTTGACCGCGATGCCGTGCGCCTTTAGTTCAGGCGCCATGCCCAGCACGGCAAAGCTCATGCCCATCTTGGCCAGGGTGTAGCCGACATGCGGCGCGAACCATTTCGGGTCCAGGCTGGGCGGCGGTGACAGCACCAGCACGTGCGGGTTGTCGGCCTTTTTCAGGTACGGCAGCGCCGCCTGGGTGCACAGCACGGTGCCGCGGGTGTTGACCTGGTGCATCAGGTCAAAGCGCTTCATCGGCGTTTCCGCCAGCGGCGCCAGGTAGATGGCGCTGGCGTTGTTGATCAGGATGTCGATGCCGCCGAAGTGCTCGGCCGCCTGCGCCATCGCCGCCACCACGTTGTCCTCGTCGCGGATGTCGACCTTCAGCGCCAGGGCGCGGCCACCGGCCGCTTCCATCTCCTCGGCGGCGCTGTGGATCGTGCCCGGCAAACGCGGATTGGGCACGTTGGACTTGGCCGCGATCACGATGTTGGCGCCGTCGCGGGCGGCGCGCAGGCCGATCTCCTTGCCGATGCCGCGGCTGGCGCCGGTGATGAACAGGGTCTTGCCGGCCAGACTGGTCATGATGGGAAACTCCATGGGCGCAAAGCGCCGACTATACCCCGGTTGCCGCCGCCTGCCGCGGGCCGCCGGGTGGCGATCCGGCTTGCTGTTCGCCAGCGTCGGCACCTACACTGCGCGCCTCGAGGTGCCCGTGGCAACACGGGTGAAACAGGGAAGCCGGTGCAACTCCGGCGCTGCCCCCGCAACGGTAAGCGAAACGAAACCGGCCAACAGCCACTGCGGTGATCCGCGGGAAGGCGGCCGGTACTGGCGGAACACTGGTCCCGCCACGTCCGCAAGCCCGGAGACCGGCCTCGATGGCTGCCTGGTGCGGCCCGGCCATGTCGATGACATGCGCGGGGCCAAACCGGGACGACCGAGCGTTGCGGAGGGCGACGCGGCCTGTTGTTCCGGTCCGCGCCGTGCCCTGTGCCGGTCGTCGATCCGCCGGAACCTGGTCGCTGGCTTCTCCGCCGTTCGCGGGTGTGCGAACCATCTGGAGAATCCCAGAACCATGAACCCCTGCAAGCAATCCCCTCTGGCCACGGCCTGCCTGGCCGCCCTGGCCGCCTTCACCTTGCCGGCACTGGCCGGCAATGCCGATCCATCGGCCGCGCCTGATGCGGCCTCTGCCGATACCACCACCCTGGCCACCACCGTGGTCACTGCTTCGCGTGCGCCGGAGCAGGTCGATACCAGCCTGGCCACGGTCAGCGTCATCGACCGCGGCCAGATCCAGGCCAGCCAGGCGCACAACCTGTTGGAACTGCTGCGCCACCAGGCCGGCATCGACCTGGCCCGCAGTGGCGGCCACGGCTCGGCGATCTCGCTGTTCCTGCGCGGAACCAATTCCAACCATGTGCTGGTCCTGGTCGATGGCGTGCGCGTGTCGTCGATGAACACCGGCGCCCTGGACTGGAGCAACCTGCCGCTGGCCCAGATCGAGCGCATCGAGATCGTGCGCGGGCCGCGCGCGGCGTATTGGGGCTCGGATGCCATCGGCGGGGTGATCCAGATCTTCACCCGGCGCCTGGACGGCCCGGTGTTTGCCGTGCATGCCGGCAGCCAGGACACTCGTCGGGTGCAGGCCGGGATCGGCGCCGACAATGGCCAGGCGCACTTCTCCCTGGTCGTGGGCCATGACCGCAGTGACGGTTTTTCCGCTCAGAACGAAGACGGCTTCAATTACTGGCCCGACGATGATGGCTACCGGCAGCGCTCGCTTGGCCTCACGGCTGGCGTCGCGCTGGGCAGCCAGGCGCTGACCGCGCGCGTGTTCCGCAGCGAGAACCATGTCGAGTTCGACAACGGCGAGGCCGAGGCGACGTTGGGGCCGGCCGTCACCGACGGCATCAACCAGACCATTGCGCTGGAGCTGGCCGGTCCGCTGGCCGCCGGCTGGCATCATCAGCTGGTGCTGGGCAGCGGCCGTGATGATCTGGACACGCCGGTGATCCAGTCCCGCTTCGAAACCCGGCGCACCTCGCTGGATTGGCAGAACATGCTGGCACTGACGCCAGGCCAGACGCTGTTGTTCGGGGTCAACTGGCTGGAAGAAGAGGGCTTCGCCGCCGATGGCTTTGGCGATCCGTATGCCGGTCGGCGCGACAATCTGGCCACCTACCTGGGCTGGCGCGGGCGCCAGGGCGCCTTCGACACCGAACTGGTGGGCCGCTATGACGACAACAGCGATTACGGCGGCGAGTTCACCGCGTCTGCGGCATTGGGCTGGCAGGTCGGTGAGCGCTTGCGCCTGGGCGCCAGCCTCGGCGAAGGTTTCCGGGCGCCCAATCTCAACGAGCTGTACTCGCCGGGCTTTGGCGGCTGGTACCTGGGCAATCCGGCGCTGGAACCGGAGCGCTCGCGCAGCGCCGAGCTGGGCGCCGACCTGGCTCTGGGCCAGGCCGGCACATTGCGGCTGCGCGCCTTCCGCACCGACATCCGCGACATGATCAGCTTCACCGGCGGCGGCGTCGCCCAGGCCGAGAACACGGCCCGTGCGCGCATCGATGGCGTCGAGCTGGAATATGACTGGGCCCATGCCGGCTGGGCGCTCAATGCCAACGCCAGCTGGCAGGATCCGGTCGACCGCGACAGTGGCGCCACCCTGTTGCGCCGGGCGAAACGGAAGGCGGCCTTCAGCCTGGACCGGGAACTGGGCGCCGGCTGGCGCGCCGGCATCGATACCGTCTTCGTCGGCGCGCGCCAGGATGCCGGCTTCCCCGACAACCTGCGCCTGGGCGGCTACGGCCTGGTCGGCCTGCGTGCGTCATGGGTGGTGAGCGCCGACTGGGCCCTGGAAGCGCGCGTCGACAACATCGGTGATCGCGACTACACCCTGGTGCACGGCTTCAACACTGCCGGCCGCAGCGCCCACGTCGGCCTGCGCTGGCAGCCGGGCAGCGGCCGCTAACGGCCGGGTACGGGATGACGGTTGCACTGCCGCCGGCCCGGCTGTTCGCGGCCGGTGGCAGTGCCGGTTTCCTCGACCCTGCCACGCCGATATCGCCGCTGTGGTGATGTCGGCGCCGGCGCGGCTCAGTCCAGCGGCGCCGGCTGGATGATCTCCACCCAGTAGCCATCCGGATCCTTGATGAAGGCCAGCGACTTCATCCGGCCATCGCTCAGGCGTTTCTGGAACGGCACGTTCAGGTCCTCGAAACGGGCACAGGCGGCGACGACATCGGGCACGCTGATGCAGATGTGGCCGAAGCCGCGCGGCTGGCTGTTGCCATCGTGGTAGGCGAACCCGGCGTCGTCCTCGGTGCCATGGTTGTGGGTCAGTTCCAGCACGCCCGCCTGCTGTGCCAGCCACTGGCGGCGCGCTTGCGCATCGGCCGGGATCGCCGCGGGATCATCGATCAGCGCCAGAAAATACAGGCTGAAGCCATCGCCATCGAAGGCACGCACGTCGACCACGGTGAAGCCCAGCACGCGGGTGTAGAAATCCAGCGAACGGCGGATGTCCTTGACCCGCAGCATGGTGTGGTTGAAGACAAAGCCGGCGGTGGCGGCATCGCGTGCCGCGACACCGGGGAGCGAGGAAAACCGGTCAAGAGCCATGGGCGCCTCCTGGAGCGTTGGGTTGGGGATAGGGCGGCGGTCTGGCTTGCAGACCGGCTTGTTGCCGGAGATGGGGGTGATCGGCACCTGCTGCAAGATGACCATGTTCCTGGTTTGTCCACATCGGACATAATCGCAGGACGTGACTGCTGCCATGGTCATTGTCAGGGGCTCTCGGGGTAATCGCGACCTGCCACGTCCGTGATGCAGGGCGAGTGCATGCAAGGAGGCAAGACATGACTTGGCTGTTCGTGCTGGTGCTGGTGATTGCCGTTCTGTGCTTGTTCTTCGCTGCAAGGCTGAAGACGAAATCCGACCGTGGCAAGGGCTTTGCCTACCGCAAGAACCCGGTGCTGTTCAGCCCCGCTGAACGTTCTTTCCTGGGGGTGCTGGAGCAGGCGGTCGCCGGGGAGTTCAGGGTCTTTGGCAAGGTCCGTGTCGCCGATGTCGTCAGCGTCAAGGCAATGACCGATCGTCGCGCCTGGCATCGCGCTTTCAATCGGATCCGTGCAAAGCATTTCGATTTCGTCATTTGCTCGAAAAGCAATCTGGCCGTGCTGGCGGTGATCGAGCTGGATGACCAGTCACATCGCCAGCACACGCGCCAGAAACGCGATGCCTTCCTTGTTGCCCTGTGCCAGGCGGTTTCGCTGCCCCTGATCCAGGTGGCTGCGCAGCACGCCTATTCGGTGTCGACATTGCGGCAGCAGTTGCGGTCGGCACTGGGTGCAGACAGTGCGACAAAATCCAGCGCCATGGACCTTGCGATGCCGGTGGCGCAGCCTGCGCCAACGCCGGCTGCCGGCAAGGAGCCGGCGCCGATGGCAGCGGCAGAGACTTTGCCGCCACCGGCAGCGCCGGAAACTGTCATCTGCCCGAAATGCTCGGCTGCGATGGTGCGCAGGCAAAGCAGATCACAGGCCGGTTCGGGCCGTGGGTTCTGGGGCTGCAGCGCTTTCCCCAAGTGCCGTGGCATCCTTCCCGACCCAATCCGGGTACCCGCTCAGTCAATCCAATGATGTACTTTATCCACCTGTCCGGTTTCCTGCTGGCTGCCGTCTTTGCCGCGCCGGTGATGGCCAACGAGCGCGCTGACTGGGCCGGGTTGTTCCGGGAGCACGAAGCCACCGGCACGATCGTGGTGGTGGACGGGCGTGTCGCCGGCAACCCGGTGTCGGTGTACGCGCCAAAGCGGGCGAAGCAGCGGTTTTCCCCGGCTTCGACCTACAAGATTGCGCACACGCTGTTCGCGCTGGATGCCGGCGTGGTCACTGATGAGTTCCAGGTTTTCCGCTGGGATGGCATCGAACGGACATTTGCCGGCCACAACCGGGACCAGGACCTGCGCTCGGCGATGCGGGTCTCGGCGTTGTGGGTCTATGAGCAGCTCGCCGATGCAATCGGGACGGAGCGGGCGCACGGGTATCTGCAGCGGATCGATTATGGCAACGCCGATGTCACGACCCGGTCAGGCAGCTACTGGGTCGATGGCGCGCTCGCCATCTCGGCTCAGGAACAGGTGTCGTTCCTGCGCCGCCTGTACCGAAACCGGTTGCCGCTGCCGGTCCAGCACCAGCGCCTGGTCAAGGATCTGATCATTGTCGAGGCCGGGCGCGACTGGATCCTGCGCGCCAAGACCGGCTGGGATGGCCGTATCGGCTGGTGGCTGGGTTGGGTCGAGTGGCCCAGCGGGCCGGTGTTCTTCGCGCTCAATATCGACACCCCCAACCGGCTGGCTGATCTGGCCAAACGCGAGCAGATCGGCCGGGCGATTCTTCGATCCATGGATGCCCTGCCTGGAGATCAGCGCGCCCAGCCCTGACCAGCGCGCGCCCTACCCGCAGCAGCCGCGCCAAGGCTGTTGCACAATGGCGCCATGACTGCCGACAACCCACATACCCCGCTGGCCGCCCTGTATCCGGCCCATGTCCAGACCCTGTGCGCGCGCGCCGACGAGGCGCTGGCGGCAGGCGGCTTCGAACATTTGCTGCTGCCCTCGGGCACGCTGCGCTACCAGTTCCTGGACGACCGGCCCTATCCATTCGCCGCCAATCCGCAGTTCAAGGCCTGGTTGCCACTGGAACAGGTGCCCGATTCGTGGCTGGCCTATACGCCCGGCCGGCGCCCGCGACTGGTCTACTGCCAGCCCGATGATTACTGGCACCTGCCGCCAGCGCCGCCGCATGGCTATTGGGCCGAGCAGTTCGAGATTATCGTCGTGCGTTCAGCGGCGCAGGCCGCCGAGCACCTGCCGACCGGTTCGGCCACCGCCCGCTGCGCCATCCTCGGCGAGCCGGACTGGCGTCTGCCCGGGCGGGTACCCAACAACCCGACGCCGGTGCTGGAGCGCCTGCACTGGGCGCGCGCGGTCAAGACCGCCTACGAGCTGGAGGCGCTGCGCATGGCCAACGCGCGCGCGGTGCGCGGTCACCTCGCCGCCGAGGAAGCGTTCCGCGCCGGCGCCTCCGAGCGCGCCATCCACGACGCCTACCTGCAGGCCACCGGTCACAACGATCTGGATCTGCCCTATGACAGCATCGTCGGCCTCAATGAACATGGTGCTGTGCTGCACTACCAGTACAAGCGCCGTGACCTGCCGGCGGCGCATCGCTCGCTGCTGATCGATGCCGGCGCCACCGCGGCCGGTTACTGCGCCGATATCACCCGCAGCTATGGCGATGGCGATGAGCTGTTCCAGGCCCTGATCGCGGGTGTCGATGGCGTCGAGCAGGCGCTGTGCGCGATGGTGCGCCCCGGCGTCGACTACCGCGACATCCACCTGGACTGCCACCGCCTGCTGGCCGGCGTGCTGCGCGACCTGGGCATCGTCCGCATGGACCCCGAATCACAGCTTGAAACCGGCGTCAGCTCGGTGTTCTTCCCGCACGGCGTCGGCCACTACCTCGGCCTGCAGGTGCACGATGTCGGCGGTTTCATGGCCGGCCCGGACGGTGGCCGGATCGAACCGCCGGACGGTCATCCGTTCCTGCGCCTGACCCGCAGCCTGGTCGAGGAGGCCGTGGTCACCATCGAGCCGGGCCTGTACTTCATCCCGATGCTGCTGGCGCCACTGCGTGCCGGTCCGCACGCCGACGCCGTCGACTGGGCCAAGGTCGAGCACCTGCAGGCCTTCGGCGGCGTGCGCATCGAGGACAATGTCCGCGCCACCGCGGACCGGCCGGAAAACCTTACCCGGGATGCCTGGGCCGCCGCGCGCTGAACCGGCGCCGCTGCCGGCGGCCGTTGCCCGATCCTGGCGGTCGCAGCCGGCCGTGATGGGACGGCCCGGCGCGCTTGTGGCATGGGCCGCCGCGGTGGTTGTGTTCGCCCTTGCCAGCGCCCTGCCCGCCATCGCCGGCCAGTACGAACCCCGGCCCGGCCTGCATACCGGCGCCGTCGCCGACGCCGGCGCTTGGCAACGCTTGCTGGCCGACGGCCTGGGCACTGTCATCGACCTGCGTACCGAGGCCGAACGCCGCGACCGGCCGGATGACCGCGTCGTGGCGCTGGCCCGCGTGCACGGCCTGCAGGTGCATCATCTGCCGATCGCCGGTGCCGACGACCTGACCCTGGAGAATGTCGAACGCCTGCGCCAGGCCCTGGACACAGCCCATGGCCGGGTGCTGATGCATTGCAGTGACGGCGACCGCAGCGGTGCCCTGCTGGCGCTGATGGCGCACTTCGAGGAAGGCCTGTCGCGGCGCCGGGCGCTGGCGCTTGGCCGGCGCGCCGGCCTGTCGTCACTGGAAACCGATGTGCAACTGCGCTTGCGCCGCCTGCGCCGCTGATCGCCGGCCGGGTACCTGTGCGCTGGCATTGATCCCGGCAAGGCCCGGGCGCTGAGTCGGCCGGTGATCTGCCGGACTGGCTGCGCTATTCAGGCGCCGGCCTGGCTGCCGATGCGGGCCTGGATCTCGGTCGCATCCGTGGGCAAGGCGGCGCTGAGCACCTCGTGACCGTCGCGGGTGATCAGGACATCGTCCTCGATGCGGATGCCGATGCCGCGCCACTTCGCCGCCACCGGTGCATCGGGCCGGATGTACAGGCCCGGCTCGATGGTGCAGACCATGCCCTGTTCCAGCTCGCGCCACTGGCCATCGATGCGGTAGTCGCCGACATCGTGCACATCCAGGCCCAGCCAGTGGCCGGTCTTGTGCATGAAATAGGGTCGGTAGCGCTGCTGCTCGATGGCGGCGGGCAATGGGCCTTCAATCAGCCCCAAGGCGATCAGGCCGGCGCACAGGGTGTGTACGGCAGCCTCGTGCATGGCGTTGTAGGGTCGCCCCGGGCGGGCCTGGTCCAGCGCCGCGTGCCGCGCTTCCAGCACCAGGTCGTAAAGGGCGCGCTGGGCTGGCGAATAGCGGCCGGAGACCGGGAAGGTGCGCGACAGGTCGGCGGCGTAGTTGCGGTACTCGGCGCCGGCATCGATCAGCACCAGTTCGCCGCTGCGCAATTTCGCCGATCCGGCCCGGTAGTGCAGGATACAGGCGTTGGCGCCGGCACCGACGATGCTTTCGTAGGCGGCGACGGCGTGGTTGTGGTGGAAGCAGGCCAGCAGTTCGGCCTCGACCTGGTATTCGCGCCAGCCCGGCTGCGCCCGCGCCCAGACCTGCTCATGGGCGGCCACCGTGATGTCGACGGCGGTGCGCAGGCGGCGAATCTCGGCCGCCGACTTGATCAGGCGCATCTCGTGCAGCAGCGGGCCCAGGGTGGCCATCTGCTGCGGCGGCACCGAGCCACGCAGTTGCGCGCGCACGCGGTTGAGCCAGCCGATCAGGCGCTGGTCGAATTCCGGCTCCCGGCCCAGGTGGTAATGGATCTTCGACCGGCCCTCGATCAGACCCGGCAGGATGTCATCGATGTCGCCGATCGGATAAGCATCGTCAAAGCCGAAGCGCTCGACGGCGCCATCCAGGCCGATGCGCGGGCCATCCCACAATTCGCGCTCGGGATGGCGTTCGCGGCAGAACAGCAGGCTCTCGCCGGCAGCGCGGCCGGGCACCAGCACCAGCACCGCTTCGGGTTCCGGGAAGCCGCTGAGGTAATGAAAATCGCTGTCCTGGCGGTAGGGATGGAAGGTGTCGTTGCTGCGCACCCGCTCGGGCGCAGTCGGCACGATGACGATGCTGTCCTGGCCGGTCAGCTGCATGAGCTGGCGCCGGCGGCGGTGGTACTCGGCCGGATTCATCGATGGCGATCCTTGGCCATCAGTGCCGGACAGCGTCGTCCGGATCCGGCTCCGGCGCCGCTTCGTGGCGCAGCATCAGCGCCGCCACCCGCACGAACTCGACGATTTCGGCCAGCGCATTCTCGTCCTCTTCGTCGTCACCGGACTCATAGCTGAAGCCGGCAATGCGCTGCAGGTCGCGCAGCGCTTCGCGGCGCGATTCGGAGCCATCCTGATCGCTGCCGCCGGCCAGGCCAAAGCCGCCCAGGAAGGCCGCGCACCACTGCACCAGGGCGCCGACGCGCTCGGCCATGGCGGCGTCATCGCCGGGCAGCAGCGGCTGGAAGCGCATCTGCGGATCATCCAGCAGCACCGTCGCCCAGCGGCGCAGCGCTTCCAGATGATCGCGGGCATCGGCATCCAGGTCGGCAGCTTGGATCTGCAACTGATCCAGCCAACGCTGCGGCTGCGGTTCGCCCCCGGCGCACAGGTAGCCGCACAGGCCGCCATGCAGTTCCGAGGGGGATGCCGCCAGCGGCTGCGCCGCCAGTTGCAATTGCGGGTAGTCGGGCAGGGAAGGAACGAAGGTGGCGTCGGCCACAGGCTCTTGATCGGATTCGGTCACAGCGTGGAATCGGTGAGTGTCAACAGCGGGCCAGTGTGTCATATCCGCCGGTGCGCTACCGAAGCCGGGTTGCGCCGTCGCCGCCAGACGCTGCGCGTTGACCGCAGTGGCACCGGCTGCCTATGCTTGCCGATCACTGGCCGGTCATGGGCCAAGGCACTGGCCAGGGGACGATTTCCGACATGGCTTCCGGCAACGAGCAACGTGATCTGATCGGATTGCTGTCCACGCGCATCGAGCAACTGGCTGTCCTGTGCCAGCGGCTGCGCGAGGAGAACCGCGTCCTGCGTGCCAGCCAGGAGGCCTGGACCACCGAGCGCGCCACCCTGCTGGCCAAGAACGAACAGGCCCGGACCCGGGTCGAGGCGATGATCACCCGGCTCAAACAGATGGAGCTGCACTGATGAGCCCGGCCGGCCACAGCGTCAACGTGCGCATCCTGGACCGGGATTACCTGGTCGGCTGCCCGCCCGGTGAAGAGGAAGCCCTGCAAGCGGCCGCGCGCCTGCTCGATGGTCGCCTGCGCGAGCTGCGCCAGCAGTCACGCACCGCCACCATGGAACGGCTGGCGGTGATGGTGGCGCTGAACTTCGCCCACGAATCGCTGCAGGCACGGCAGGCGCACGCCAGTGCCAGCGATGCCGACGAGCAACTGGCGCGCCTGGTCGCGCGCCTGGATTCACTGCTCGAAGCCGGGTGAATGGCGGCTGCCGACGGCCGCTGCGCCTTAACGCCATCGGCGCTGATCCGGGCTAGAATCGCTGCAGGTGTCCTCTGCAAGGTTTGGCAACACAACTTCATATTGCCTTGACCCATTAGGTCGACCCTTGGGACAGCGAACCGGTCCGGTGTGCAAGTCCGCCCACGTTGCGGAAAGCCTGAACGGCCAGCCAGCTCTCCCCCCTGTTATCCAGGGATCAAGGTCGTCGATGTGTACCGGCCCGGCGGAGGATGCCTTTTCCTATCTTGAGCGACCGGCCTGACAAACCGCAGTTGCGCCAACAGGCGCGACGCCGCCGGCGCAGCCTGGATCCTGCCGAGCGCCCGCGCATGCAGGCCGACGTTGCCGGGCATCTGCTGGCCGCCGCCAAGCGCCAGCGCTGGCAACGCATCGGCGCCTACGCCGCCACCGCATCCGAGCTGGATCTGGCGCCATTCTTCAACGCCGCCGCTGGTCTGGATCCGCCTGCCTCCATCTACCTGCCGGCCATTCTGGCGCCGGGCGTCATGGTGTTCCGGCGCTGGCCGATCGGCAGCGGCCTGGTCGAAGGTCCGCACCGCATCCTGCAGCCGTCAGCGCACTGCCGCGAATCTCCGGCATCCGCCCTGGACGCGATCCTGCTGCCGCTGCTCGCCTTTGATCACTGCGGCACCCGCCTGGGCAGCGGCGCCGGTTATTACGACCGGCTGCTGGCTTTCCGGCGACAGGTTTCGACGCCGCCGCGCCTGGTCGGGATTGCCTTCCAGGCCCAGCACATGGACGCGCTGCCGCGCGATGCCTGGGACATTCCGCTGGACGCCGTCTGCACCGAAACCGGCTGGCGCGATCTTCGCGCCGGCGACTGACTGCGCCGGCGCTGATCGCGCCTTCAGGAAGCCGGCACGAACTCGACCCGGGTCGACACCGACACCTGGTCGGGAATCACCGAGGTATCGGCCCAATCGCCGCCGCCGACACCGAAGGCCAGCCGGCTCAAGGTTGCCTGGCCGGTCAGCACCAGCGGCGCCTCGCCTTCCAGGCTGAATTCCAGCGGCACCACCTGCTGCACGCCGCGCAGCTCCAACGTGCCTTCGGTGCGCCAGCGGCCCTCGCCGGTGGCCTGGAAACCGCTGGCGCGGTAGCGCGCCTGGCCATGGTTGGCGACATCGAAGAAATCACCCGTCTGCAAGGTGGTGTCGCGGTCCGGGTCGTCGGTGCTGGCCTGGGCGAGCGGGATGAGCACGTCCAGGCGCGCTTGTTCCGGCGCCGCCGGATCAAACGCCAGCGTGGCCTGGAAGCCGGGCAGCACGCCATCGAAGGCCTGGCCCTGGAAGGCGCTGCGAAAGCCCAGCGTGCCGGCGTCCTGGACATAGTCGGCGGCGTTGGCTTGGCTGATCACCAGCGGGCCGACGGCCAGGGTTGTGGCCAACAGCAACAGGAAAGTGCGGTGGTTCATCGGTTGTCTCCAGGTGAGTCAGTGTGTGGATGGGTCTTAGCCGATGCCGGCCAGCCGCGGCCCAGGAAGGGCGTGGCGGCCGGGCGTCGGTTCATTCATTGCAGGCGCGGCAGATCGAACACCAGCAGCTCGGCGTCCTGGCCCGAATCGATCCTTACCTGCGCCTCGTCCTCATACATCAAGGCGTCGCCGGCCTGCAGGGCGTGGCCGTTGACCGTCGCCTGGCCGCGCACCAGGTGGACATAGGCAAGCCGGCCGGCGGCGATGGCGAGCTGCGCGGTTTCAGCACCGTCGAACAAGCCTGAATACAGCCACGCATCCTGGTGGATGGTGACCGAGCCGTCAGCGCCATCGGGACTGGCGACCAGGCGCAGGCGGCCACGCTTTTCCTGATCGGCAAAGGCCTTCTGCTCGTAGCCGGGTTCGATGCCGTTGACGCTGGGGATGATCCAGATCTGCAGGAAGTGGGTGAGCTTGTCGGCCTCGTGGTTGTACTCGGAATGGGTGACGCCGCGGCCGGCACTCATGCGCTGCACTTCGCCGGGCACGATCGCCGAACGGTTGCCCATCGAGTCCTCGTGCGCCAGCGCGCCGTCGATCACGTAGCTGATGATCTCCATGTCGCGATGGCCATGGCTGCCAAAGCCCTGGCCGGGCTGGACGCGATCCTCGTTGATCACGCGCAGCGGGCCCCAGTGGACATGGCGCGGATCCTGGTAATTGGCGAAGGAAAAGCTGTGCCAGGACTCCAGCCAGCCGTGTCGGGCATGGCCGCGTTCGTGGGCGGGGCGGGTGATGATCATGGTGTTTGCTCCTGATCCGGGGTGGGGCGCAATGGCCCCGATATGCCACCAATGTGGGGCCGACGCCGGCCCGGATAAACCCGGCTGCCGGGGCTTCAATGTTTCCGTTCCGGCACCAATCCACGGCCGGTGGCTGTGCCATCATCGATACCGCCCGTGCGCCGCCCGGTGCACGGTGAACGCCCATTGGCGAACGAGGAGAACGCGATGAAGACCTACAAGGTGGGATACCTGATCGGCAGCCTGGCCACGGAATCGATCAACCGCAAGCTGGCCGATGCCATGTTCAAGCTGGCCCCCGAACAGCTCTCGTTCCACGAGATTTCGTTCAAGGATCTGCCGCTGTACAGCTACGACTACGACGCCGACTATCCCGAAGCCGGCCGCCGCTTCAAAAAAGCAATCGAGGATTCGGATGCGGTGCTGATCGTCACGCCCGAATACAACCGCTCGATTCCCGGTGCGCTCAAGAACGCCATCGACTGGGCCAGCCGGCCCTGGGGCACCAACTCGTTTGCCAACATCCCTTCCGGCGTCATCGGCACCTCGCCCGGCGCCATCGGCACCGCCGTCGGCCAGCAGCATCTGCGCAGCATCCTGGGCTTTTTGAACTCGCCGCAGATGAACTCGCCCGAGGCCTACATCCAGTTCCGCGACGGCATGCTCAACGAAGCCGGCGAGATCGCCGACGAGTCGACGGCAAAATTCCTGGGCAATTACCTGGATGAATTCCACCAGTTCGTCGCCCGGGTGTTGACCGTGCTGCCGCGCGGCGCCTGAACCTGCGCGATGGCAGACCACGATCGACCGGCGCCGGTCACAGCCGATTCCGGCCGGCGCCGGTCAGTGCAGCCAGGGCAGCGGCAATGAAACCTGCGATCAGCGACATCGCCGGCGCCCGCCACTACCTGTGGGGCGGCGCCTGCGATGGCTGGCATCTGCTGGAATCGCCGGATCTGAGCGTGATCCAGGAACGGGTGCCGCCCGGTCTGGGCGAGTCGCCGCATGTCCACGCCCGCGCGCGGCAGTTCTTCTACCTCCTGGCGGGCCGGGCGACGATGGAATTTGCCGAGGGCGGGATCCAGTTGCACGCCGGCCAGGGCCTGCACGTCGCCCCCGGCGTAGCGCACCGCTTTGTCAATCACAGCGACGACGAGGTCGTGTTCCTGGTGATCTCGGCACCGGCGACCGCGGGTGACCGCAAGGAATTGCCGGCCGCCCAATGGCGGGCCGGCGGTAGTTGACAGCGCCAGCGCCGCGAGCAGCGCTGACCGGCGGCTGTCGACCGGTGCCAGGTGAGGACTGGCGCGCGGAATCAAAGACCGGTTCGAAGCCGGTCAATGATCAGGCGCCAGCCTTTGTCAGCGCAGCGGTCCGCCTGAGCCGGCCGGCGGACCGCCGTAGCCAGAGCCTTTACTGGCCCTCGAAACCGTCCCGGAACAGGATCGGCGTCTGTGCCACGCCGCCCTGGAACAGGATCGCGTCTTCGCTGGCGCGCAGGTCGCCCAGCTCGTTGTCGGTCACGGTGACGGTCCAGACCTGGCCATTGCGCTCAAACGGCAGGTCGCGCCAGGCGTAGGTGTACGGCTGCTCCGGGTGCAGCGGGGCATAGACGCGGAAGCGCCAGCCGGCATCGAAGTCGGCGCCATGCACGTGCAGGTGCAGGCGCGCCTGGCCGCAGGCCGGCAGGTCCAGCCGGACCAGGCCGAACGGGTAGTGGTGGTGCCGATCCAGCGGGAAGTCGCTGGCCGGCAGGGTGTGGGTGTTTTCCAGCCGGTCACAACTGCCGAGCAGCGGTTCGACTTCCAGGGTCAGATAACTGTCACCGCCGCGTGTGCCATCGCCGCCATCCAGCAGCGAGGCGACATGGGCCTGCAGGGTGTCGGGGATGCCGTCGCCATTGCCGTCGCCGCCGTTGGGGGCCGCCGCTTCGATTGCATTGGCAACGCCGTCGCTGTCCTCGTCGGGCACCTGGTCGATGCTGTAGACGCCGTTGCGGGTGCCGGCATACAGGCGCGCGATGGCGCCGGACTTGTCCAGGTACAGGGCCGAGGCGGCACTGCTGGGCAGGCCGATGCTGTAGGAGCTCCAGTTCAGGCCGCCATCGACGCTGCGGTAGACGCCGCCGGGATTGATCTCCGAGCCGGTGGAACCGGCATAGACGATGTCGGCGTTGTCCGGATCCACGACCAGGGCGCGGATGTCGGCATCGGCGGCGATGCCGGTGTTGGCGAGCTGCCAACTGGCGCCGCCGTCATTGCTGCGGTAGACGATCGAATCGCCGGTCATATTGTTGGTGGCGGCATACAGCCGCTGGGGTTGGCTGGGCGCCAGCACCAGCGCCAGCACGGTGCGGATGGCGCTGTCCGGGTCGGCCGGGTTCATCCGCGGCAGGCCATTGCTGCTGTGCGTCCAGGTGGCGCCGGCATCGGTGCTCTTGAACACGCCGTTGATGACGCCGTCCGATTCCAGTGGATTGCTATGGCCCGGGTCGTAACCGTGGCTCGTGGTGCCGGCATAGAGCACCAACGGATTGTCCGGATTGATCGCCAGCGGCACGACTTGCACCGGATAACCGGCGTTGAGGGGCAAGCCGGAGTCCGAGGCCGTCCATGAGGCGCCGGCATCGGTACTCTTGTAGATGCGCGCCGCGCGCACCACCGGCATACCGTCGCCATCGCGATGGATGGTGCCGCTGCCACCCAGGTACAGGGTCTGCAGCGGGCCGTCGCCGCCTGGGCCGGAACCGCTGTTCGGGTCGGCGATCACCGTCCGGCTGATGACGAACCAGCTTTGCTCATAACCATACTGGTCATGGCGTGGAATTCCGTTGTCGATCGTGGTCCAGGTGGCGCCGCCGTCGGTGCTCTTGTAGATGCCACCGTTTCCGTCCCGGATGGCACCGCTGAGCGACAATAGCGGATAGCCATAACCAGCGGCATAGATCGTGGTGGTGAACGGATTGGCAGCGGTGTTGGGGTCCACCAGCAAGGTGCGCAGGCCGACCGCTTCCAGGCTCGGCGAGGACGAGAACCAGGACTGTCCCCGGTCTACGGAATGGAACAGGCCGTCGCTGGGTGAAGAGTCCGCATCGCCGTAGCCGGCATAGACCCAGGACGGGAACTGCGGTTGTACCGCCAGGGCGCGGATCTCGACCTGGGCCAGGCCGTTGTTGCGTCGGGTCCAGCTTGCGCCGCCATTTTCGCTGACATAAAAACCGGTGAAATCGGCCCCGGCATAGAGGATGTCGGGATTGGCCGGATCCACGTAGAGCGCGCCCACGCCATTGTCGAAGCTGCCGCCAGCGGCCGGTCGGATACCCTCGCCGACCACGGCATAGGTGGCACCACCATCGGTGGTGCGCACCAGGCCATTGTTCATGCCCAGCCACCAAGTGTCGACCGATGCTGCATCAGGAAGGATAACGTTGGCAAATGCTCCCAAGCTGACCCGGCTGAAGCTGGCACCCCCATCGACACTGCGCAGCATCTCGCCATGGGTGGTTGCCGCCAAAACGACATCAGCGGCTGAGGTATGGCTGATCACCTTGAACGGACCGTAGGCGGCCGGTGGCGGCGGAGGTGTCATGGTCCAGGTGTGGCCGTGATCAACGCTTCGATACAGACCGTCCTGGTCTAGCGCCAGCATGCGGCCGGCAACGTGCGGGTCCGGCCTGAGGACGCGGGCATCAGCGGACAACCCCGTGGCTGGTACCTGGCTCCATGTCTGGCCATTGTCATCGCTGCGCCAAAGCCCGGTTGCGCCGACGGTCCAAACCCGGCCCGGATGAATGGAGTCGAACTGTACGTCAAAGAAGGTACCGGGCACCGGCAGACCGCCGGCCAAAGCTTGCCAGTTGGCGCCGCCATCGCTGCTGCGGAACAGTTGCGAAGTGTTGCTGACAATCAGCATCTGGTTGTCGTGCGGGTTCAGGACCAACCGCCGCAGCCAGGAAAAGTACGGAACGATGTCGAGCTTGTTCCAGGTGACGCCGGTATTGGTGCTCTTGTAGACGCCGTTGCTGCCGCCCAGGTAGATCGTGGCCGGCTCGGCCGGGTCTACCGCCAGATGCATCACGGTGCCGCCTTCGGGACCGGACGAGGTCCAGACGCCGGGACCGGCCAGGGCCAGGGAAGCGATCGGCAACAGGCAGATGGCGAGGAAACAGGATAGAAGGCGGGTCATGGAACGCTCCGGGATCGATGGGTTCAAGCGGTAACGGGAAGCTAAGCAAGCTTGGGCTGGTCCGGCTCTGCGAGGTCACAGAAGCACGTCGCGACATCGTCTCACGACCCTCACCGGCGCCGTGCGCTGGCGGTGTGGGCCAGGAGCCTGGGCATCCGGTTCCCGATCATTGCCTGTCGTCAGCGCACGGCCGGTTCGATGCAGCCGATTGCCTTGGCCCTGACTGAAACGTAAAAAGCGTCGAAATCACGCCAAGCATATCGAGTGTGGTGCGCAGGGGCCCTTGCAAGCGGGGTGTTGCCGCCCGCGCAGGCAAACTTCCAAAACGTTTCCCCACGTCCCGGGCATGGTCGCCGGGAGTTCCCCCAAAACCGGGCGGTTGGCGAGCAGCGGCGCTCTGGTGGCTGCTGGCTCCTTGGTGCTGTTCGTCTGCCGCAGCGTTGCCGGCACGCAGAGCGTGCGCTCAACACCTGGCCGAGGCCCGTTTCGCCCAGTGCTGCCGCGCCGTCGCCTTGATTGCCAGCCGGGCCGGGGGTTTTCCGCCACCAGCACAGGCGTTTTCGCGTCGCCGTGCTCTAAAAAACTGATTCTAATGCAGTTTTTCCGGGACTGTGTTATCATCGCCCGGTTCGGATCGGATCGATCCAGGCGTCCCGCGCGACCGCGCATCGCCCGACACGCCCCCTTTCACGCGTCACCGCACGCAAGTGCGGGCCTGATCCTTCGTGAACGCCGTGCCTGGTTACACCACCCGCAAGCTCGCCGTTGCCGTCGGCGGGCATGAGTACCGCCTTCGTGTGCTTGCCGACCGGCAGCAGTATGCCGATCCGGATGGCCACAGCCGCCGGCTGGGCATTTCCTCGGCGCAATGGAGCCTGTTCGGCATGTTGTGGCCCACCGGCCAGGTGCTGGCGCAGGCCATGGCCGAGGCTGATATCGATGGCAAGCGGATTCTGGAACTGGGCTGTGGCATCGGCCTGGCCAGCCTGGTGTTGCAGCGGCGCGGCGCCGACATCGTCGCTACCGATATCCATCCGCTGGCCGAACCGTTCCTGGCCTACAACAGCGCCCTGAACGGGCTGGCTTCGGTGCACTACCGGCATCTGGGCTGGGACCAGCCGCTGCCCAGCCTGGGTCGCTTTGATTTGATCATCGCCGCCGATGTGCTCTACGAACCGGGCCAGGCGGCGGCTTTGGCCGGGGTCATCCAGCGCCATGGCAACGACGGCGTCGAGGTGATGCTGTCCGATCCCGGTCGCGGCCATACCGGCGCCTTCACCCGGCAACTGGCGCTGCAGGAACTGGTCATCGGCGCGCAACACCAGCACGAAGTGACCGATGAGCACGGGCAAGTGCATCGCGCCCGCATTCTGCATTACCGGCGCAGTTTGCCGGACGCCGCTTGAGCGTGGCTGCCGGCCCGCCGATCCACTGCAGCACCTGTGACGCGGTTTGCTGCCGCCAACTGGTGATCTTGCAGCCGGGCGATCGCATACCGGCGCACCTGACCCAATGGCTGAATGGCCAGCAGGTCATGGCGCGCGACGAAGAAGGCTGGTGCCAGGCCGTTGATGGCGCCCGCATGTGTTGTTCCATCTATTCGACCCGACCCCGGGTCTGCCGGCAGTTCGCCATGGCCGGCAGCGATTGCCGGCAGCTACGCCAGGCGTACGCCGGCCAGACCGCGGGGCATGACCTTACTGACCCTCTACTGACAAAGGAGAATCCATGAGCAGTTCCAAGACCAGCGCCAAGAAGGTTGCCAGCAAGAGCATTCCGCCGTCCGGCACCAGTCGCCTGTTCACCAGCCGCAAGGCCGGCCCGATGGCGGCCAAGATGACCAGCGAGCGCATCGCTGCCGATCTGGCGGCATTTCGCCGTTCCGGTGGCCGCATCGAGGTGCTCGACAACTACCGCCACCGCAGCAGCACCGAGGCCGCCGCGCCGACGCCGGTGGCCAGCTCCCGGGCGAAGGCTAAGGGCTGACGCAGCCCGGCATGCCTGATCCGGATCAGTTCCCCACCGACAGCCGGCACCGATAATCAGGGCGTCCTCACGCCACTGTCATAGCCGTGGCGTTAAGCCGGCCTCCTGAGCTTTACGGCTAGCCAGCCGATGGCCGCGACGGGTCCACGGCAGCGCAGCAGGCGCCTGGGCAGTGCCATCACTGCCTGCGCCGCCTGATGCCGTCGGGCCAGGGGCTGCGCCAGCCGTTTTCGCTGCCAAGGAGCCGACGATGTCCACCCGCTACACCCAGGTTTCGGCCAGCATCCTGGATGCTGTCCATGACACGCCGCTGCTGGAACTGGAACAGGGCATCTTCGCCAAGTGCGAGTTCCTCAATCCGTCCGGTTCGATCAAGGCGCGCATCGCCAGCTACATCATCGATCGCGCCGAGAGCGAAGGCCTGCTCAAGCCCGGCGACACCATCGTCGAGGCGACCAGCGGCAACACCGGCAACGCCTTCGCCATGGTGGCCGCGGTCAAGGGCTACCGGATGATCGTGGTCATGCCCGAAGGCTTGTCCAGTGAGCGGGTAGCGATCTCGCGCGCCTACGGCGCCGAGGTGCTGCTGTGCGGCAGCTTCCACGTCAACCAGGCGCTGGAACGTGCCCGCCAGTTGGGCAGCCAGCCCGGCTTCTTCTTCCCCGGCCAGTTCGAATCGGAATGGAACGTGCAGGAAAACCGGGAGATTTTCGGCCCGGAGATCCTGGCCCAGCTTCCCGAGGGCCGCGTGCCCGATGCCTTCGTCCATGGTGTCGGCACCGGCGGCACCCTGATCGGTGTTGGCCAGGCATTCCGCAAGGCCAATCCCGATGTCCGGCTGTTCGCGATGGAGCCGTCGGAATCACGCACCCTGCTCTGCGGCGAGGTTGATCTGCACGGAATCGAGGGCATCTCCGATGGTTTCGTGCCCGGCATCTTCGCACGGCATCGCGAGCTGGTCAGCGATTTCCTGAGCGTGTCCAGCACCGATGCGGTGGCGCAGATGCGCGAGCTGGCGCGTGGCCGCGGTCTGCTCTGCGGGCCCAGTTCCGGCGCCCATCTGATCGCCGCCCGACGCATCCGCGAGCGCTTCCCGGAAATGAATACCGTGGTCACCGTGCTCGCCGACAAGGGCGAGAAGTACCTCAATGATTTCTACATGCAGCACGACGGCGAACCCGGCTCGCCGCCACTGCACTGAAGCCGCGCCGGCAGCCAATGCCGCGCGCCCAACTGATCCCGCCCCGGCATCATTGATGGCATGACATTGACGGCGCCGGGCCAAGCCCAAGGAGCAAGACCATGAAACGTCTGTACGACAAGATCGCCATCATCACCGGAGCCTCGGGCGGCATCGGCCAGGTCACCGCGGCGCGCTTCCTGGAACACGGCGCCTGCGTGGTGCTGGTCGACATCGACCAGGACGCCCTGGACGCGACCATGAAGACACTGGACGGCGGCGACCGCAGCCTGGCGGTGCAGGCCGATGTCAGCCTCGAAGAAGACGTGCAGCGTTATGTCCGCGCCAGCATCGAGCGCTTCGGCCGCATCGATGTGCTGTTCAACAACGCCGGCATCGAAGGCAAGGTGGCGCCGCTGGAAGAACAGGAAGTGGCGATGTTCGACAAGGTCATCGCAATCAACGTGCGCGGCACCTTCCTGGGCTTGCGCCATGTCTTGCCGCACATGTACAAGGCGCGCGCCGGCAGCGTCATCAACACCTCCTCGGTGGCCGGCTTGAACGGCAGCCCGGGCGTGCTGCCCTACGTCACCTCCAAGCACGCCCTGACCGGCATGACCAAGGTCGCGGCGCTGGAAGCGGCCAAGTACGACGTGCGGGTCAATTCCATCCATCCCTCGCCGGTCAACACGCGCATGATGCGCTCGCTGGAAGCCGGTTTCGGACCCGACGATGCCGAGGCCGCCAAGACGGAGCTGGAACAATCCATCCCCCTGGGCCGCTACGGCGAATCCGACGATATCGCCAATCTGGTGCTGTTCCTGGCCAGCGACGAAAGCCGCTTCATTACCGGCGCCCAGTACCGCATCGATGGCGGCATGGGCGCGATGTGAGGCCGGCCGGCTGACCAGGCCGGCAACCTGCATTCAGCGCCCGGGCTATCGCCCGCCAGACATCGCCTTTACATGGGATTGCATTATTGTCGGCGGTGCTGTCACTGCGACAGGGAGACCAGGAGGAAAACCCGATGAAGCCGATCAAACACGTTCTTGCCCTGGCCATCGCGGCCAGCCTGCTCGCCGCCTGCGGCGCGCCTTCCGATGCGCCGCCACCACCACCGCCGGCGCCGGATACGGTTACCGGAGCCGAGCCCGGTGCCGCCGAGCCGCTTGGCACGGTGCCCGCTGAGACCGCGCCCGCTGCTCCGGAAACGCCGCAGACGGGAACGGCAACGGCCACCAGCGATGAGCCAGGCCATCCGTTCTTCGCCACGACCCAGGTCACCGCCTTTGATTCGCCCTGGGCGATGACCTTCCTGCCCGATGGCCGCCTGCTGGTGACCGAAATGAGCGGCCAGCTGCATCTGCTGGATCCGGACAGCGGTGCCCAGGGTTCGATCAGCGGCACGCCCGAGGTCGCCCACGCCGGCCAGGGTGGTCTGGCCGATATCGCCCTGCATCCGGGCCATGCCGACAACGGCGTGATCTATCTGAGCTTTGCCGAGCCTGGTGAGAACGGCCTGGCCGGTGGCGCGGTTGCCCGCGCCCGTCTGGTTCTGGATGACAACGGCGGCGGTGCGCTGGAGGACCTGGAGGTGATCTGGCGCCAGGTGCCGTTGTCCGATGACGATGGCCACTACGGCCTGCGCCTGCTGTTTGGTGATGACGGCATGCTCTGGATCAGTTCCAGTGACCGCCGACAGTTCGACCCGGCCCAGGACATGGCCAGCAATCTGGGCAAGATCGTGCGCCTGAACGACGATGGCAGCGTGCCCGGGGACAATCCCTTTGCCGATCAGAACGGTGTTGCCGCCCAGGTCTGGAGCCTGGGCCACCGCAACATCCTGGGCATGGACTTCGATGCCGAAGGCCGGCTGTGGGCGCACGAGATGGGGCCCAAGGACGGCGATGAGCTGAACTTGATCGTGCGCGGCGAGAACTACGGCTACCCGCTGGTCTCCAACGGCGAGCACTACGACGGCACGCCGATCCCCGATCACGACACCCGGCCGGAATTCGCCGCGCCCGCGGTGACCTGGACGCCGGTGATCTCGCCAGCCGGATTCATCATCTACGACGGCGACCTGTTCCCGCACTGGCAGGGCAGCGGCTTCATCGGCGGCCTGTCGTCGATGGCCCTGATCCGGGTCGAGTTCGACGGCGAGCAGGCGCGCGAGGCCGAACGCTTCGACATGGGCCAGCGCATCCGCGAGGTCGAGCAGGGTCCGGATGGCTCGATCTGGCTGCTTGAGGACGGCACTCGCCAGGGCAATGGCCGGCTGTACCGGCTGACGCCGCTGGAGGGCTGAGGCAGGGCTGCAATTGTTCTACCGACGACGGCGCCGCGATGGCGCCGTCGTCGTATCCGGCTGTCGCTTAGCGCCTGACACACACAGCGCAGCCGCACGACCAGCGCCAATCACGAAGCAATCATTCCCGGCCTGCCAGCATCCTGGCCATGACAGATGCGAGCTGCCCTGACCGGCAACCCGAATACTTCCATCCCGGCGCGCTGCCGGTGCCGGTGGTTACCGACGCTGATCCCGGTTGGCGAATCGCCGTTGCCGACGGTCCGGTGATCGCGACCGCGATCCATGACGGCCACGCCATCCGGCCCTCGTTGCGGCCGTTCCTGGTGCTGGCGGCCGACCAGCGCCTGCGTGAGGAAGACCCGCTCACCGGCTGCCTGACCGCGGTCGGTGATGTCCGCATCGAGGTGCCGGTGTCCCGTTTCGAGGTCGACCACAACCGCCCGCGCGCGCAGGCGGTCTACCGCACGCCGGAGGATTGTTGGGGGTTGCCGTTGTGGCGCGGGCAATTGCCGGACGCCGAACTGGAACAATCACTGGCCGCCTGGGACCGCTTCCGGGCCATGGTCACCGAGCTGATCGAGCGCCTGCTGGACCGCTGGCAGGCGCTGCTGGTGATCGACCTGCACAGCTACAACCATCGCCGCGACGGCCCGAAGGCGGCCCCTGCGCCGCAAGCCGAAAACCCGGATATCGAGCTGGGTCTGACCACCGCCGATCCGGAGCGCTGGGGACGGGCTTGCGAGCGTTTCGCCGCTGCCCTGCGCAGCGTTCCGGTCAATGGCCACCGGCCCGATGTCCGGGCCAATGTGCGCTTTCCCACCGGCGGCGACTTCCCCGAATGGCTGCATGCCACCTGGGGATCGCGGCTGTGCACGATCTCGCCCGAGTACAAGAAAACCTTCATGGACGAACACAGCGGCCAGGCCGATATCGCCGCCCTGTACGCCTTGCGCGAAGGCCTGCAGGTGGCGGTCGATGCGGTACGGCCGCAGTTCCGGAGGCGGCCATGAACCGGGCCGAGGCAGTGCGCGAGAACACGCAGGCTTCGCGTCCGCCGTCCCGGCCGACCCGGCAACTGCCGCCGGTGGCCGCCGAAGTCGATGCCGCCCTGGTTGAAATCGATGCCCGCCTGGACTGGTTGCTGGCGCTCACGCCCCTGGCCACCGATGCCCTGTGGCAGGACTTCCAGGCCAGCGGCTGGACCCGGGTTGCCGCCCTGCGCTATTCCGAACCGGCCCTGGACCTGACCGCCATGCGCCGCCAGTTGCGGGCATTGCCGATCGAAGACATCGAATCGCCCCTGCTGGCCAGCGTGCTGAGCGAGAAGGAGCGCGAACTGGAACTGATGATCGAACTGGTGCGCCTGCGCGGCACCGAGGGCTTCATCGGCGCCAGCATCGAGCTGTTCGGCGGCGTCGAGGCCGAGCTGCTGGCGACGGCCCGGAAGATCCTGGAAAGCGTCGGCGAAGGCGAAGCCCTGGTTGCCGATGTCGGTGTCGACGAGGTGGTCGCGGCGGCGCGGGCCGAGGTCGCCTGGTACTGCCGCCAGGCGCCGGATTTCGATGTCGAGATCGTCGTCGATGCCGACATCGGTTCGCTGATGATGGTCTCGCATGGCGTGCTCTATCTGGATGCCCGCCTGCGCCTGCCGCGTGCGCGCCTGCAGCCGCTGCTGCAACACGAGATCGGCACCCATGTCCTGACCCGCTACAACGGCCTGCGCCAGCCGCTGCGGCAACTGTCGGTGGGCCTGGCCCATTACGACCCGCTGCAGGAAGGCCTGGGCGTGCTCGCCGAATACCTGTCCGGCTACCTGCCCGGCGAGCGCCTGCGGGTACTGGCCGCGCGCGTGGTGGCGGCCGATCTGGCGATCCACGGCGAAGAGATTCCGGGCATCTTCGCCTGCCTGCACGAAGACCACGGCTTGCCCACCGACGCGGCCTTCGACATCGCCGTGCGCGCCCTGCGCGGTGGCGGCCTGACCAAGGATGCGGTCTACCTGCGTGGTCTGGTCGAGCTGCTCGCCGACCTACGTGGCGGCGGCGATTTCGCCCTGCTGTTCGCCGGCAAGTTCGCGCTCAAACACCGCGTGGTGCTGGAACAGTTGCTCGAGGCCGGATGGGCGCGCGCACCGGCACTGCTGCCGCGCTACCTGCAGGAACAGGGCCCGGTGGCGCACTGCCTGGATCTGGATGTGGCCAGCCTGCACCACAGCCATCCCGACGCCAATGCCACCGCAGCGCCGCCGGCTCAGCCGGGCCGGTCAAGCCCAGCCAGCGATGGCGGTTCGGACCGGTCCGCAGCCGCTGACACCACTACCAACAACAACACCAACAACAAGGAACCGCGCCGATGAACGAACGGCCGATACGCCTGGGGTTCGTGATCAACGACATCGCCAGCGAGCAGGACAACTACACCACCATCCGCCTGGCGCGGCGCGCGCTCAAGCTCGGCCACGAGGTGTTCCTGATCGGCCTGGGCGATTTCATCTACGACGTCAATGGTGTCGTCTGCGCGCAAGCCACGGTGCCGGCCGGCCGCAACCATGCCGACGACGCGGCCCTGCTTGAGGAGTTGCAGGGCGAGGAAGCGGTGACCGAGCGGATCAATGTCGAGCAACTGGATGTGCTCATGCTGCGCAGCGATCCGGCCGAGGAACAGGTCGACCGGCCCTGGGCGCCGACCAGCGCCCTGCTGTTCTCGCAGCTTGTGGCGCGCAAGGGCGTGATCGTGGTCAACGATCCCACCTGCCTGACCAATGCCTCGAACAAGACCTACTTCCAGCATTTCCCTGAAGAGGTGCGGCCGGTGACCTGCATCAGCCGCGATGCCGGCGAGATCCGCAGCTTCATCAGCACCCATGGCGGCCAGGGCGTGATCAAGCCGCTGCAGGGCTCGGGTGGCCAGGGCGTGTTCGTGGTCAACGGCGACAGCGGCGCCAACCTCAACCAGATGATCGAAGCGGTGATCCGCGACGGCTACGCCATCGCCCAGGAGTATCTGCCCAAAGCCGCCGAGGGCGACCTGCGCCTGCTCACCCTCAATGGCCGGCCGCTGCAGGTCAACGGCTGTCATGCCTGCTTCCAGCGCTACAACGACAGCGGCGATGCCCGCAGCAATATCAGCGCCGGCGGCAAGGTGCGCCTGGTCGAGCCCGATGCCGATGCCCTGCGCCTGGCCGCCACCGTGGCACCGAAACTGATCCGCGACGGCATGTACTTCGCCGGCCTGGACATCGTCGGCGACAAGCTGATGGAGGTGAACGTGGATACGCCCGGCGGCATCAACATGGCCGAAGATCTGACCGGCGTGGATTTTTCCGGCCACATCATCGCCGACCTGGCGCGCAAGGTTCGTCTGCGCGGGCAATACGGCGGCGCCCTGAGCAATGTCGAACTGGCGATGCTGTGAGGCGCGGCCGGCTTGCCGCCGTTGCTGGCCAGGGTCAACCGCTCACCCAGCATACGCAGTGATGCCACCTAGCGATGCCAGCTCAAGCCGATGGCGGCGCGGTTGGCTCCGTCGCCGACTCCGGCACTGACTGCAGCACCCGAATGATCGCGCCGAGCAGACCATGCAGCGCGTCGCGGTGGCCGCTGCGTGCCGAGGCTTCGCTGTCATCGGAGGTCATCGCCACGGTCAGCTCCAGCGCAGGCACGATGTAAAGCATCTGCCCGCCGAAACCCCAGGCGTAACGCACCGGCTCGCCGGCGATCTCGCGCAGGAACCAGCCATAGCCGTAATCGTCGCCGGTGAAACGCGATTGCGTGCGCGGCGTCCATGAACTCTCGATCCAGTCCTGGGTCAACACCCGGCGCCCGTCGGCGGCCAGGCCGCCGCTGCGGTAGATCTCGCCAAAAGCCAGCAGCGAGCGCGTGCTCATGGCCATGTTGTTGCCGCCGAAATGGATGCCCTGCGGATCACGGTCCCAGGCGCTGATCTCGAAGCCGTCCTGCGGCTCCAGCCAATCGCGGGCCAGGGCCAGGGTCGAGCGGCCGCTGAGCCTGGCCAGGATTGCCGACAGCAAATGGGTCGAGCCGGTCGAGTACAGCATGCGGCCACCGGGTTGGTTGACGAACGGCCGTGACAGCGCTGCACGCACCCAGTTGCCGCTGCTCACCCAGCGGCCGTAGTTGGCGCCGGAGGTGCGTTCCAGGCCGGCCTGCATCGACAGCAGGTGGCCGATGGTGATCTGCGCCAGGCGTGGGTCGGGATCGGCCGGAAGATCGGCCGCCAGCAGCGGCGCCACGGCCTGGTCGGTGCCGCTGAGCAGGCCGCGCTCGATGGCGATGCCGACCAGGGCCGAGACCACCACCTTGGCCGCGGATTTGATGTTGGTGGCGGTGTCCGGCCCGGCACTGCCATAGCCTTGCTCGGCGATGACGTTGCCGTCGCGGGCGATCACCACCGCTTTCAGCGGCCCGATATCGGCGGCATCGGCGAGCAGCTCGGCCAGGATCGCTTGCTGTGTCGTGGCCACCGTGTCCGGCGCGGCGCCCGGGCTGCCCGCCGCAATCGTGGCTGCGGCAATAGCCCCCTGTGCCGGCATCGCCGCGGCGGCCGCCGGCGCCAGCGCGCAAACCAGGGCCAGGCAAGCCAGCCATGTCCTGGGCAGCGAGCCTGGCCCGGCCCGATCGGCGGCGCGTGGGGGATGGCCGATCCATGGCGGTCCGGGCCGCGCCCGATGCTCAGCGGGCATGGTGTCCGCGGCCCCTGGCGTTGTTGATGTCGGCATCGGCATGGTTATGGCTTACAGGTACCACCATCAGCGCCGGCATCCGCATCCGCCTGGCTACGGCCGCCAGCACCACTCTCAGGCGCAACGCCCTGGCCCCTGCCGGGCCGATGGTGGCTGTGCTCCTGACGGGTCGGCTCGGGCATCCAGCGGCGGGTCATGGCGGTAGCTGTGGGTTCGGTCCAGGCGGGTCGGGATGTTCGATTTTCAACCGGCCGCGATCCAGCGCACGTGAAAGCTGCACTCACCGGGCCGCAACGGCCATGGCCCTAACATGGCGCGGTGATCGGAACACAACTCATCCACGCAGACAGGAGCAGGCAATGGGCATGCTGGTAGAGGGGCAATGGCGCCGTGATGTCGACACGCTGGTCGATGAGGACGGGCGCCTGCAGCGGCCCGACAGCGTCTTTCGCAACTGGGTCACCGCCGATGGCAGTGCCGGCCCGACCGGGCAGGCTGGCTTCGCCGCCGAACCCGGCCGCTATCACCTGTACCTGTCACGCGCCTGCCCCTGGGCGCACCGCACCGCCATCTTCCGCGAGCTCAAGGGCCTGCAAGGCATGATCGACATCTCGGTCACGCACTGGCTGATGGCCGATGACGGCTGGACCTTCAACGACGCCCCCGGCGTCATCGCCGATCCGGTGCTCGGCGCCGAGGCCGTGTGGCAGATCTATGTCGCCTCGCAGCCGGACTACAGCGGCCGGGTCAGCGTGCCGGTGCTCTGGGACAAGACCGGCGGCGTCATCGTCAGCAACGAATCGGCCGACATCATCCGCATGTTCAACAGCGCTTTCGACGGCGTCGGCGCGCTGCCAGGCGACTGGTATCCGGCGCCGCTGCGCGAACGTATCGACGCTCTTAACGAGCGCATCTACGAGGGCCTGAACAACGGCGTCTACAAGGCCGGCTTTGCCAGCAGCCAGCGCGCCTACGACCAGGCCGTGGCCGGCGTGTTCGACACCCTGGACTGGCTGGAAGGCGTGCTGGACGGCCAGCCATGGCTGTGCGGCGAACAGCAGACCGAAGCCGACTGGCGCCTGTTCACCACCCTGGTGCGCTTCGACGCCGTCTACCACGGCCACTTCAAATGCAACCTGCGCCGGCTGGTCGACTACCCCCGTCTATGGGCCTGGACCCGGCGCCTGTACCAGCACCCGGCAGTGGCAACGACCATCGATTTCGACCACATCAAACGCCACTACTACGCCAGCCACCGGCACATCAACCCGACCGGCATCGTGCCGGCCGGACCGGTGCTGGATTGGCGGCGGAAAGACTGAAAGCCAGGGCGCGCGCGATAGACAAGTGCCATGCCGGGCTTCTGCTATTCGTCCAGCCCGCGCGGAATCAGGCGCAGCAGAGCTGCACGGGGAGTGTCATCGTAACGGACGCCGATAAGCAAAATCAGGTCACCACGGCTGCTGACGCGAAGTGCGTTCTGTTCAGCCCATTGGTCATCATCGAGTTCGTGCTCGGGCAGTATCTGGCCGATGGCAGTCATGCCGGTTGCCTCGGTCCAGATAAAGGAACGCCCGGCCCATTGACCGCCAGCCAGTTCGGCCAGATAGTTCCCGACAATCAGGCTGCCGTCGGCGCTCACGTCGGCTGCGTAATAGGGCGAGGTGTGCCCACCATCAGGCGCCAGGCCCAGATAGACGCCGCCGGTCTGTTCGGTCCAATACCAGGCCTGGCCAAGCTGCGGGTGCTCGGGATTGAAATCACCGCCCTGCATGGCACCGACAATGACTCGTCCATCGCTGCTGGACGAGAACGGCATCCAGAGCGGATGGCCGTGACTGTCAGTGAGGATTTCCGGTTCGTCATACTCCAGCCAGCGGGCCGCTGCCGAACCCCTGCAGCGCGGACTGATAATCGGCTGTGCCGCCCTGGCAATCCAACGCCAGTTCCAGCCGGCCCCAGTCGATGCGCTCCACCTCACGCGGATCTGGGCTGGGCCTGGGACGCCGAGCAAGGCCAAAAGGTACTGCCCCGGTCCGGGAAATGGTCAAGGGCCTGGCCGACGACGGCACGGTGGTCGCCGCCACGGCAAGCCGGCATCGGCCCGATGGCAGGCGGCGCTGCCGGCCTGCCAGGCTCAGTCAGCGGCGCGCGTGTGGAAGCGGCCGTTGACGGTGACGCTGGCCTCGCCCCCGAGTTCGACCGCGGTGAGGGTGAACGAGCCGGACAGGACATCGCCACGGCCATCGGTGATCACCAGTTCGCCGGCATCGATGAGGTATTCGGCCGGGCCGGGGTGGATTTCCACGGTGCCGTTGAAGTCACCGGCATCGCCGAGCGTGTAGGTTGCGGCTGTCGGCGCGCTGGTGTCACCGCGGGCCAGGGAGACCAGCACCGGGCCTTCGCCGGCCATGCCCTGTCCGGCAAAGGCGAGCTGGTAACGGCCATAGGCCGCGCCGGCCAGGGCGGTGGAACCTTCGATGCCCATCTGGCTGGCACCGGTGACGGTGGCCTGGAATGACACCGGTCCGGTATTGGCAGCGGCGGCAGCGGTTGCCACATCCGTCTGGCCAGCAGTGGCTGCGGCCACATCGGTGCCGGCACCGGCGTTGTCGCCATCGGAACCCTTGCCACAGGCGGCCAGGGCAAGCCCGGCCAGGGCCGCCAGCAGCAGGTGCCGCAACGGTGGCGACAGATCAAGGGAAGCGGGAAGGTTCATGGTCTGGCTCCTGGTTGTTGATGTTGTTGTTGGTGTTGACGTCGATGCCCTGCCGGCGGTGCCGGTGCGTCATCAAGCCTGATCATGGCCGATCACGGGGATGTGTGGCTGTCCCTGGACCGGCAATGGCCGGCAATGTCCGGCAATGACTGCGCCGCAGGTCGATGGCCTGGACTGTAACGAGGACAGCGCCCAAAACCGGCCATCACGCATTCAATGACATCGCCGATGACAGCAACATTCACGCGGGCCTTCACGCTGCCCGGGATTCCAGGCATCAATTCAGCGTGAGCGGCGCCAACTGCTGCGGCTCACGCCGGTGCGGCCCAGGGTGCCGTGGGTGTGGGCATGGGTGATGGCGATGGCCAGGGCGTCGGCGGCATCGGCCTGGATGCGGCCGCCAAGGCCCAGCAGCAGGCCGACCATGTGCTGGATCTGCGCCTTGTCGGCGCTGCCGCGGCCGACCACCGCCTGCTTGACCGCGGTGGCTGCGTATTCGTGCAGGGGCTGGCCACCGATGGCGGCGGCGCAGATCGCGGCGCCGCGCGCCTGGCCCAGCTTGAGTGCGGATTCGGCATTGTTGCGGCCGGCAAACACCCGCTCGATGGCGATCTCGTCCGGCTGCCAGGTGGCAATCGCCGCGCCCAGCTCATCGAAAATCTGCTTCAGGCGCAGATGAAAGGTGGCATTGCCCAGCAGTACCAGGGTCTGGTGATGGACATGCCGGCTGCGGCCCAGGGCATCGACATCGACAATGCCGATGCCGGTGCGCTGGCTGCCCGGATCGATGCCCATGATCCGGGTCGTGCCTGTGGCCGCCGCCATCTGCCGGCGGGCGGCCGGGTCCGGCTCAGTCGTAGGCATCCGGTGGCAGGTCGGCGTTGGAGTACACGTTCTGCACGTCGTCGAGTTCTTCCAGCCGGTCCAGCAGCTTGGCCACCGCCTTGGCGGTATCGCCGCTGACCGCGACATCGGTGTCGGCGCGGTAGGTGATCTCGGCATCGGCCGGTTCCAGGCCGGCGGCCTGCATCGCCTCGCGCACGCCCTGGTAAGCCTCCGGCGAGGTCAGCACTTCCAGCGAACCGTCCTCGGGATAGACCACCACATCATCGGCGCCGGCCTCCAGCGCCGCTTCCATCACCGCGTCCTCGTCGGTGCCGGGCGCGAAGGTGAGCACGCCCAGCATCCTGAACATGAAGGCGACCGAGCCATCGGTGCCCAGGTTGCCGCCGTGCTTGCTGAAGGCGTGGCGCACTTCGGCCACGGTGCGGTTGCGGTTGTCGGTCAGGCAGTCGATGAACACGGCGACGCCGCCGGGGGCATAGCCCTCGAAGCGCGCCTCCTCGTAGCTGACGCCTTCCAACTCGCCGGTGGCCTTCTTGATCGCGCGCTCGATATTGTCCTTGGGCATGGAGGCAGCGGTCGCCTTGTCGACCGCCAGGCGCAGGCGCGGATTCATTGCCGGATCGCCGCCGCCGGTGCGGGCGGCAACGTGGATCTCGCGGACCAGCTTGGTGAATTGGGCACCGCGGATCGCGTCCTGCTTTCCCTTGCGGTGCTGGATATTGGCCCACTTGGAATGGCCTGCCATGGTTGGTCGTCCTTGTTGATTTGCCGGCCACCTGGCCGGCGGTGATTGCACTGATAACCTCGGGATTTTAGCCCGGATGCCGATCAGCCGCCGGCGCTGCCCGGGTCCGGCTCGAGTCCGATCCAGGCGGCCGGTATCCGTCGGCCCAGCGCGGGCGTTGGCGCCATGGCACGGTCAGCCCTTGTTGCCGGATCAGGGCAACGATGGCGCCGTCTGCGCTGCGCGCCCGGGGCCAGTGCAGGGTTTGGTTTAGCCGCAGCGGTCGATCAGGCCGGTGGCGGGGGATTGTCCTGCAGCGCCTGGTACAGCCACAGCCGTGCCGCCTGCCAGTGGCGCTTGACCGTGGCCGGCGACGAGGCCAGCGCCTGCGCCGTCTCCTCGATGCTCAGGCCGCTGAAATAACGCAGCTCCACGATCCGCGCCTTCTGCGCATCGATCTGTTCCAGTTGCTCCAGCGCCGCGTCCAGGGCAATCAGATCAACGGTGTCGGCCTGCCCGTCAGCGCCGCTATCGGCCGCGCCAATTTGCGACAGCGTCAGCCGCTGGCCGCCGTCGCGCTTGTGCCGGCTACGGCGGCGCGCGTGGTCAATCAGGATCTGCCGCATCAGCCGCGCCGTGATCGCCAGCAAGTGGCCGCGGTCAACCTGGTCGATGCTGGCGCTGCCCGACAGCCGCAGCCAGGCTTCGTGCACCAGCGCCGTCGGCTGCAAGGTGTGATCGCTGCGCTCGCGCCGGAACAACTGCCCGGCCAGGCGCCGCAGTTCCGGATACAGGCAGGCCAGCAAATGGTCCCGCGCCTGGGCATCGCCCTCGCGCCAGGCGGCCAGAAGCTGCGTGATTGGAGCCTGATCGTCCATCGCAAAAGTATAACCCTGCGCTTTCCCCGACAACGCCCCAACCACCTCAGCCAATGCTCTTCCCTTCTCCCCCCCCCCCCAGAGAATCCAATTACAAGGTGGCGCGCAGCGCCGGATGAGGCATCTGCCACTGCGCTTGTTGCAGCTAACGCGGCGGGAAAAAATTTCTCACCACAATCGCCAACCCTTTCAGCCACTCAAGACCTGCGCCGACGTCCTGGCTTGGCCGCGGCCTGCGGCAGCAGCGAAGTCAGGTGCTGGTAGCGCTGGAACAGGAAGGCGACGCGCTCGGCGTCGGTGGCCAGGCTGGGCGCTTTGCGGCCGGCCAGTTTTTCGGCCGCCAGATAAGCCGCGTCCACCGCCTTGTCCAGTTTCTGGTGCGCCTTCACCAGCGCCGGTGGCATGGTCAGTGGATCGTAAAGATCGGCCAGGGTGCTGCCGGGAAACTGATCGCGGACATCGAGCACGGCTTGCGCCGCGGTCTCGATCGCGGCGCGCTGCCGGCTCCTGCCTTCTTCCGCCGGGAGGTGGCGCGCAGCGCCGGCTGAGGGATCTTTGCCGGTGTCCGTGCTGGTGGCGGTGGCGGTGTCCGTGGCGTGTCCAGGCGCGGTGCCCTCAGCCTTGCCCGTTTCCCCGAGAGAGAGGGGTTCAAGCGGCAATTCCGGCCAGGGGAAGTTGTTGTAGACGATGCCATTTGAGTATTGATAACGACTTTCGAGTCGACCACCTACCGCCCGCATCCACGCCATGTGCATCTGCGACCCAACGATGCCGAACTCAAACAAGCCTGCCGCCGCAACGATGAGGCAAGTTCCACTGGCAATGGCGTCGGAGCCCAAGAATCCAATTGGAATATAAGGCCGGTTCTCCGAGGACACCTTCGGAACCAGAAGGTACGTGTCCTGCGGATGCCGAATTTCACCGAACAGGGAAGGTGTTCTCGCCAAAGCCACGGTAGCCGCGCGGCGACTGGCCGACCGGAATTGGTGACATAGGTCCACACGCTCGCGGATGAATCTCGATTTGCGGATCAGCGCTGCGGGCGCATCAACCAACCATAGGCACCAACGGACCAGACCATTGATGAATTCGTCGCCACCGTAGTAGCGCCGGATCCAGGGGGAAATGTCCGGTTCGTTGAGGATCGCCTGCGCCCGCTCTTCGTCACTCAGGATCAAGGCGCCATTGTCGATTGGCATGCTGCCGTAGCGGATCGGCAGCGTCGTCGGAGACAGCGGTTGGCTGCGTCGTTGCAGGAATACTTCCGGTGCATCGACCAAGTATGGATTGATCTGTGAGGCTTGGATCAACTGCGGCTCGGAGTCGGGCGCCTCATAGTCGAACAACTTCCGTTTTGCCACCGGGCCGAGTCCGTAGCCGATGATCACGCAGTGGACTGCCGCGTTCCCGCGTGCTTCGTTGCTCCAACGGAATGTGCGGTGCGCGAACTGGATACGCAGCGATCGTTGGTAAAGCTCGGACCACAGAACCCCAACCTGCTCGCCTTGTGCGATGGAGTTGGTCGAGACAAATGCCGTGCGTATTTCAGGGTTGGCTTGCATCAGATCTGCGGCCTTGATGTACCAGGCGGCAACGAAGTCGAGTACCCCGGCTCCCTTGACTCCGGCGAATATGCGGCTCATGTCCGCCTTCTGCTCGCGGTCCTGCTCCTTTTTGCCGACAAACGGCGGGTTCCCAAGGATGTAGTCCAGCTCCACCGCCGGCACCACCTCGTTCCAGTCAATCCGCAAGGCATTGCCGTGGACGATGGCGGCGGATTTTTTCAGCGGCAGGCGCGGCACGTTCTCGCCGAAGGCTTCTTCCACGCGCAGGTTCATCTGGTGGTCCATCAGCCACATCGCCACCTGGGCGATCTGGGCCGGGAATTCTTCGATCTCGATGCCGTAGAACTGGTCGACATCAACCAGCACATGGTCCTCGACGTGGGCCAGTACCGATTGCTGCCGGGCGAACTGGCGCTGGATGATCTCCAGCTCCAGCAGGCGCAGCTCGCGGTAGGCGATGACCAGGAAGTTGCCGCAGCCGCAGGCCGGATCGAGGAATTTCAGCGCCGCCAGCCGGTTGTGCAGCCGGGCCAGTTTCCGCGGGTCGTTGCCGGCCTTGGCCAGCTCGGCCTGGAGCTCGTCCAGAAACAACGGCCCGATCAGCTTGAGGATGTTCTTCTCGCTGGTGTAGTGCGCGCCCAGGTTGCGCCGCGCGCCAGCATCCATCACCGACTGGAACATGGAACCGAAGATGGCCGGGCTGATCCGGCTCCAGTCCAGGGTGCTGGCATCCAGCAGCAGGTTGCGCATGGTGGCGTCGAAATCGGCCAGCGGCAGCCTTTCCTCGAACAGCTTGCCGTTGACGTAGGGCAGGTCGGCCAGTTGTTCGTCGAGCGTGCTCTGGCGCCGCTCGGCCGGCGTGTCCAGCACCTGGAACACGCGCGCCAGCCACATGCCCAGGTCGTTGCCATCCTCGCGCGTGCGCTGGTCGATCAGATCGTGGAACACGTGGCGCGGCTGGAAGATGCCGGTGTCGTCGGCGAACAGGCAGAACAGCAGCCGCACCAGCAACAGTTCCAGCGCGTGGCCTTCATAGCCGGCGGCCTTGAGCGCATCGTAGAGCCGGCCCATGCGCTCGGCCGCCTGCACGTTTACCGGGTCTTCTTCCTTGAAGCTGCGCGTCTGGTAGCCGCTGATGAAGCCGAACAGGCCGATATGCCGGTGCAGCTCGGCGAGCGGGAATTGCACCGGCTCACCGTCGCCTTCCAGATCGTGCAGGCGGAAACGGGTGAAATCGCTGACCAGGATGTACGGCGGCCGCTCGCGTTCGGCCAGGCCGGCGAAGTAATCGGTGGCCTGCTGGAACGCCGAATCCAGATCGGCCCCGGCGCTCTTGTGTTCGGCCAGCATCACGCCGGGCCAGAACAGATCGATGCGGCCCTGGCCGGTGCCGGAAAACCGCCGCGCGCGTTGTTCATAGACCGCGACGCTGCGACGCTTGACCCCGAAGACGTGGAAGAAGTCGTTCCAGAAGCTCTGCGCCTCGGCCCGTTCGGAGGTCTCGTCCTGCCACTCCTTGGCAAAGGCCATGGCCCGGCTGCGGATTTCATTGAGGCTCAAAGGCATGGCCATGACGTCCTGTTGATGCTGACAGTGGCTGTGCGCCGCAAGTTGCGAATTGTCCGAACACGGTTGCCGGACGAACATCCGGCAAATCGGCTTGCCAACATTCGCACCGCTCACTCCCCGACCCCGCATGGTAGCCACCCCACGCAAGATGACCAGTCCCAAACTCGCCAGCCAGCCAGCTCTCCCTTCTCCCCCACGGAGAATGAAATTACAAGGTGGCGCGCAGCGCCTGATGAGGCATCGACACCCAGTCCCGGCCTGGACTGCCCAATCCGAGCCCACATCAACCAGTGCAATTGTTGCATCAATGCACTGGTTGCACCATCATGCATGCCGACCCTTGTCCGTCTTGGCAGTTGCACCCTCACCATGTATGCGGCTGATCACCAGCCGCCACATTTCCACGTGCGCATGCGTGACGGACGCGAGGCGCTGGTTGTCATCGAAACGCTGGGGAAAGCTTTCCGGCACGGTCCGGGCGCGGGAACTGGCCGAGGCCCTGGACTGGGCCGCCGACAACCGTGCCCTACTCATTGCCAAATGGCAGGAGCTGAATCCATGAGCATCCCGCAACCGCAATTTCATCTGGTCGCCGTCGACGTTACCGGACCGTGCCGGCTGTCGTTGCGCTTTGCCGACGGCCATACCGGCCAGGTCGAACTGACCGACATCATCGAGCGCCACCCCAGCCTGTCCCGCCTGCGCCATCGTGATGTTTTTGCCACGGTGGCTGCGGACGAATGGCGGCGCGGCATCATCTTCGCCGGCGATGACAGCCTGGCATTGGCCAGCGACAATCTGCGCGCCCTGTCACTGGAGCAGGCAGGCCAGTACTCGCATCAGCAGGTCATCGCCTGGATGCATCGCAATGGGCTTTCGCTGGCCGGCGCGGCCACGGCGCTGGGCCTGAGCCGCCGCATGCTGGCCTATTACCGCAGCGGCCGGAAGCCGGTACCCAAAACCGTCGGCCTGGCCATGCTCGGCTGGGAACACCGGCAAGCCAGCGACCGCCCTGCGCAAGTCGCCTGAGCGGCTTTGCGCTGTCATCATCCCCGCCCGCAAGAACGCCACCACCGCCAGCTCTGCCTTCTCCCCCCGGAAAATGAAATTACACGGTGGCGCGCAGCGCCGGATGAGCGATCTGCAACTGCCAGTTTGCTTGATGGTAGCGATGAAATTGGCGTCGGCCCAGGTGCTCTTTGATCGCTGGCAGCGCTCCGGGTGGCCGGCCTACACTGATGAACCGATCCGGCTGCCTGGAGCCATGCCGCGATGGAACTGTCACGGGAAGTGGAGGTGCTGGCCCTACTTGATCAGGTGCTGGCGTTGCCGGCGGCCGAGCGCATGAGCTGGCTGCACGGCCAGGAACTGGCCACGGAAATACGCGAGCGGGTTGTGGCTCTGCTGGCGCTGGAGGAAGGCAGCAGCGATTTCATGTCGGCGCCGGCGCCCTTGCCGGCACTGTTGGCTGCGCCATTGTCGGCAGATGGGCCGGCGGCCGGGCTGGCGCAGATGATGGATCTGCCGCAGCCGGGCGATCAGCTTGGCGCCTGGCAACTGCTGCGCCAGCTCGATGCCGGCGGCATGGGCGTGGTCTACCTGGCGCGCCGCGCCGATGGCCTGTACGAACAGCAGGCGGCCCTGAAACTGGTACGCGGCGATCTGCTGCTGATGGCTGCCGGGCGCCGGGCCGAAATGCTGCAGCGCTTCGAGAGCGAGCGCCGGCTGCTGGCCCGGCTCGACCATCCCAACATCGCCCGCATCCTGGATGGCGGCAGCACCAGCGCGGGCCTGCCCTGGCTGGTGATGGAGCATGTCGACGGCCCGCCGCTGACCGACTGGTGCGCACGGCGCAAGCTCGGTGTGCGCGAGCGGGTGACGCTGTTCGCGCGCGTTTGCGACGGCGTGCAGGCGGCGCACCAGCACCTGATCGTGCATCGCGACCTGAAGCCGGGCAATGTCCTGGTTGGCAGCGATGGCCAGCCGCGCCTGCTGGATTTCGGCATCGCCCGGCCGCTGGCCCAGGACGACGCCGACGCGGCCGCCCTGACCCGCACCGGCGCGATGGCGATGACGCCGGCCTATGCCAGCCCGGAACAATTGCGCGGCGAGCCGCTGACCACGGCTTCGGATGTCTGGTCGCTGGGTGTGATGTTGTACGAGCTGCTGGCCGGGGCCAGGCCGTTCCGGCTTGAGGGCCTGAGCCCGGCGCAAGGCGAACGCCTGGTCTGCGAGACGGCGCCGCCGAGTTTGCGCCAAGGCCTGGCCCAGGCCGACCTGCCTGCGGCCGAGCGCCGGTTGCGCCAGGCCGGCATCGGCTCGGATCTGGAGCGCATCGTTGCCAAGGCCCTGCATCGGGAACCGGCCCGTCGCTACGGTGCGGCCCTGGCCCTGGCCGAGGACCTGCGCCGCTGGCTGGCCGGCCAGCCGGTGCAGGCGCATCCGGATTCGGCCGGCTACCGAGCCGCCAAGTTCCTGCGCCGGCACCGCCGGGCGACGATCGCCGCCAGCCTGGCCTTGGCGGCGATCATTGCCGCCGCCGGCAGCGCCTTCTGGCAGGCCGGGCAGGCGCGGCAGAATGCCGCCGATCTGGAACAGGTCAACCGTTTCCTGCTGCAGGTGCTGGACAGTTCCGACGCCTACGTCAGCGGCAGCGAGCTGACCTTCAACGAAGCCCTGAGCGATGCCGCGCGGCAGATCGATGTGCGCTTCGGCACGCGCCCGGACCTGGCCGCCGGCGTGCGCCTGGCGATCGGCAGCAGCCTGCTCAACCGGCATCGGCTGGAGGAAGCGCAGGTGCAGCTTGCGCGCGGCCTGGCCGAGGCGCACACGGCCTTCGGGCCCGGCCACGTGCAGACGCTGCGGCTGCGTGCAGCCGGTGCCATGCTGCGCTACATGCAGGGCGATGTCGCCGGCGCCGTGGCCGTCTACGAGGCCCTGCTGCAGGAACTTCGCGACAGCGGCCGCCGCCGCGACCCGCTGTATCCGGCTATCGACAACGACATCGCCTACATCCACCTGACCGAGGAGGACTACGAGCGCGCGCACCATCATGCGGCGCTGGCGGTGGCCGCCTTCGAGCGCGACCAGGTGCCGGTGGCGCCGGACGACCGGGCGGCGATGCTGGGCAATCTGGCCCATGCCCTGGACGGCCTGGGCCAGTCGCAGGAGGCGCTGGCGCCTTACCAGCGCTCACGCGACATCCTGCAGGCGATGTTCCCGGCCGGCAGCGCCACCGAAGCCATCGTGCTCAACAACCTGGGCCTGCTGCACCGGGCGCTGGGTGACCAGGAACAGGCGCTGGCCCTGCTGCAGGCATCGGCCGACATGCGTGGCCGGGTGCTCGCCGCCGACCATCCGCTGCGGGTGCGCGCGCTGACCAATGTCGCCCGCCAGGCGCTGGAGCTGGAGCGGCTGGACCTGGCCGCCGAAGCCGCCGGCGAAGCGGTGGCGGTCGCTGCCCGCGCTTTCTCCGCGCCGACGCCGCAGGCACTGCAGGCGCTGGTGACCCTGGCCGATGTGCGCCTGCGCCAGGGCGATGCCGTCGCCGCCGGCAACCTGCTGGGCCGGGCGCGGCAGATGCAGGCCAGGCTGCCTGAAGCCAATGTCAGGATGCAGGCACACCTTGAGCAGATCGAACAGGCCTGGTGCGCCGATCCGGCCGCTGCCGGCGCGGTGCTATGCCAAGGCCTGACCACGACGCACGACACCGCAACGCCGCGCTGACCCGCGCGGCACGCACCTGCCGCGGCCGCCTGCATCCGGCAGGGCCCAGCCCGCGCGTCCAGCCACCCGCCATGGCGCGGCCTTGTGCCATGCTCGCGCCCGGCACGATGGACAGGGATTCCCCGGCATGCTCAATGGCCTGTGGCTGGCCTTCTTCCTGATCGCGGCAGTGGCCGCCTTCGGCCGCTGGCTGATCGGCGGCGAGGCCGACGTGTTCCAGGCCATGGTCGGCGCCCTGTTCGACATGGCCGGCCTGTCGGTGGAGTTGATGGTGCTGCTGTTCGGCACCCTGACCCTGTGGCTGGGCTTTTTGCGCATCGCCGAGCGCGCCGGCCTGATCGATGCCCTGGCGCGCCTGCTCGGGCCGCTGTTCCGGCGCCTGATGCCGGAAGTACCGGCCGGGCATCCGGCGATTGGCCTGATCACCCTGAACTTCGCCGCCAACGGCATCGGCCTGGACAACGCCGCCACGCCGATCGGCCTGCGCGCGATGCGCGAGTTGCAGACGCTCAATCCCACGCCGGACACGGCCAGCAACGCGCAGATCCTGTTCCTGGTGCTCAATGCCTCGTCGCTGACCGTGCTGCCGGTGACCATCTTCATGTACCGGCTGCAGCAGGGCGCGCCCGATCCGACCCTGGTGTTCCTGCCGATCCTGCTGGCGACCAGCGCCTCGACCCTGGCCGGCCTGCTGACCGTGGCGATAGTGCAGCGGCTGCGCCTGCACGATCCGGTGGTGCTGGCCTGGCTGGCCGGCACCGGCCTGGTGCTGGGCGCGTTCATGGCCCTGCTGGCCACGCTCTCGGCCAGTGCCCTGGCGGCGCTGTCCAGCCTGCTCGGCAACCTGGTGCTGTTCGGCCTGATCATCGTCTTCCTGCTCGCCGGCTGGTGGCGCAAGGTGCCGGTCTACGAGGCCTTCGTCGAGGGCGCCAAACAGGGCTTCGAAGTCGCCCGCGACCTGTTGCCCTACCTGGTCGCCATGCTCTGCGCGATTGGAGTTTTGCGTGCCTCCGGCGCGTTGGATGTTGCCCTGGATGGCGTCCGCGCCGTGGTCCACTGGGGCGGCTGGGACGACCGCTTCGTCGATGCCCTGCCCACCGCGCTGATGAAACCGTTCTCCGGCAGCGGCGCCCGCGCCATGCTGATCGAAACCATGCAGACCTTCGGCGTCGACAGCTTCCCGGCGCTGGCCGCAGCCACCATCCAGGGCAGCACCGAGACCACCTTCTACGTGCTGGCGGTGTACTTCGGTGCGGTCGGCATCCGCCGCGCCCGCCACGCCGTGCCCTGCGCCCTGCTCTCGGACCTGGCCGGCATCATCGCCGCGATCACCGTGTGTTATGCGTTCTTTGGTTGAGGGTTGTGCTGGGCCCGGCATCGCCGCTGCTGTCGTGGTGGCCGCCGGCAGCTGACATGGTTGCCCTGTCTGCACACGGCGTAGCCATGCCGGGGGGGGTGCTATCTTTCCACCGGTGGGCAATGCGACATCCCTGTCGCTGCGACTCAAGACCTGCCAGAACGGAGCACAGGACCAATGACCCAGGCCACTGCCCGGACCACCCTCGTCGCGGGCATTTTCGCCGCCATTGTCGGCGTTGCCGCCATCACCCTGGCGACTCCCGTTGCCGCCACCGCCGTTGCTGCCGGCGCGGCCAGCGCCCAGCTACCGGCCGGTTTCCCGGCGATCTGGCAGGACTCGCAGTTCGACTGGGACATCAGCCCCACCTCCGACGACGGCCTGCAATTGGTCAACGGCTTCACCGCCACCGGCGAATACGCCCGGATCAGCGTGCAGTGCTCGCATCAGGAATTGCCCAACCGCGCCAGGCTTGAAGAAGCCGGCATGGCTCCCGGAGCGAACGCCGACAAGTTCATCACCGAACACGAACTGGCGCGCCCGATGCCTTATCACGGCGATCCGGCCCAGCTCCAGCAGATCGCCGCCAGCCTGCTGCCCGAGTGCCACTGAACTTGTAATCGCGTGCCACCAGCCAAGACCCGGCATCAGCAGTAGTCAGTGATGTAGAAAGAGCATTGCAAGACCATCCATGACAAGGGGAATGACATGAAAACTGCCAAATCAGCGCGTGCGGTTTCCGGGAACGGGCGACTGCGGTCCTGGACGCGGTCCGCAGTCAGGCAGGTGACAGCGCTGGTCGCTGTGTTCATGGTCATCGCCATGGTGTGGCTGCTGGTGCCGGGCGAGCATGTCGCCCGCTTCCACTACGCCCCGGTGCAGGCGACGACACCGGATCCCAGGCCACAGCTCGCTGGCTGGATCCAGCAGCGGTGGCCGCGTGCCGAGGCGGCGTGGCGCGACAGCCAGGACTGCCCGCAGGACGGAGCCATGCTCCTGGAGGTGAAGGTGCGGGGCTCGCTGCTGCATCTGGAGCGCGTCATCAACGGCGCCGTGCATGAGCAGGCGCGGGCCCTGGGTCTGGCAACGTGTACCGGCATGGGTATGCAGGTCCAGGGGCCGGGCCTGCTGGTCTGGAACTGGACCGTAGGCAGGCAGCACTGGTCCCGGCCGGCCGAATAGATCCGGCATTGGCGGCCGGACGCCAGCACGGCGGCCGGCAATATCCATGCGCTGGCAGGGCTATCTGAACCTGTCCCCACACAACGGGCGCTTCCTTTTCTCCACGCGGGAAGGTGCCCGACGGGGCGGATGAAGGCATTCCCCGCCGGCAGGCTCGAAAACGGCGAGCCTTGCCCGGCGTGGGGATCGGCCAACCCGCTCAGCGCCGGTCCGGCTCCCGGCGCCAGATCTGCGCGTCGACGCCTTCTTCCATACCCGGCAGATCGGTGACATCCAGGTCCGGGCTGCGGTTGCCGCTGCGCAGCTTGCGGTCGTAGTCGCGGCTGAGCGCGATCACCACCCGCGACAGCATCACCACGGCGACCAGGTTGATCAGCGCCATCAGGCCCATGGCGGCGTCGGCGGTGGCCCAGACGATGCCGATGTTGGCGAAGCAGCCCCAGACCACCATCGCCAGGCCGCCGATGCGCAGCAGCAGGATCGCGCGCGGGCCGCCGCCCAGGAACATGGTCGCGCTCTCGGCGTAGGCGTAGTTGCCGAAGATCGAGGTGCCGGCGAAGAAGAACAGCACGATGGCGATGAAGGCCGGGCCCCAGTCGCCAAAGTGCACGGCCATGGCCTGCTGGGTGAGGGCGGCGCCGGCGCTGTCATCGACACCGAGCACGCCGGACAGGACGATCATCAGCGCGGTGGCGGTGCAGATCACCAGGGTGTCGACGAAGACGCCGAACGATTGCACCAGGCCCTGGGTGGCCGGATGGTGCGGCACCGGCGTTGCCGAGGCGGCGATGTTGGGCGCGCTGCCCATGCCGGCTTCGTTGGAGAACAGGCCGCGTTTGACGCCGTTGAGCAGGGCCACGGCCAATGCACCGAAGACGCCGCCGGCAGCCTGCTCCAGGCCGAAGGCGCTGCGCACGATCAGGCTCAGCGCGGCCGGTACCTGGCCGATGTTGGCGATGATCACCCAGCCGGCCAGCAACAGGTAACCCAGGGCCATGGCCGGCACGATGTACTGGGCCACCTGGGCGACGCGGCGCAGGCCGCCGAAGACGATCGGCGCGGTCAGCGCCACCAGCACCAGCGCGGTCCAGCCCGGGTGGATGTCGAAGGCGACGGTGACTGCCTCGGCGATGGAATTGGCCTGGACGGCGCTGAACACCAGGCCGAAGGCCAGGATCAGGCAGACCGAGAACAGCATCGCCATGCCCGGCTTGCGCAGGCCGAAGGCCATGTAAAGGGCCGGGCCGCCGCGGTACTGGCCATGGACATCGCGGCGCTTGTACAACTGTGCCAGGGCGCTTTCGGCATAACCGGTGGCCATGCCGAAAAAGGCCGCCATCCACATCCAGAAAATTGCGCCCGGCCCGCCCACGCCCAGGGCCAGGGCGACGCCGACCAGGTTGCCGGTGCCGACGCGCGAGGCCAGGCTGGTGCACAGCGACTGCAATGGCGAAATGCCGGCACCATCGCCGCCGGTGCCGCGAACCAGGCCGGAGATCATCTGCGGGAAGCGGCGCACCTGGATGAAGCCCAGGCGGATGCTGAACCAGATGCCGACCAGGGGCAGCAGGCCGACCAGCAGCCAGTTCCAGATGACGCCGTTGATGCCGTCCACGATCGGCGCCAGCACGCCTTCGATGAGTCCTGCCAGGTCCACGGGCTTGCTCCTGATGCTTGCGGGCAAAGCGTGTGAGCCTAACGCCTCCGGCGCGCGGCGACAGCCCCGATCTTGCCCGGCGCGTGGCTCAGAACGGCCAGAACACCGGAATGAAGATCACGCCCAGCACCCAGAAGATCAGGTTCAGCGGCAGGCCGACGCGGACGAAATCCATGAACCGGTAGCCGCCCGCGCTGTAGACCATGGTATTGGTCTGGTAGCCCACTGGCGTGGCGAAACTGGTCGAGGCGGCGAAGGTGACGGCGATCAGGAATGGCGTGGCATCCACGCCCAACAGGGTGGCGGTGGACATGCCGATCGGGGTCAGCAGCACCGCGGCGGCGGCATTGCTCATGAACTCGGTCAGCAGCAGGGCCATCAGGTACATCACCGCCAGCACCACCAATGGCCCGAAGCCGGCGACCAGGCCCAGGGTGTTGTCGACCAGGAAGGCGGCGGCACCGGTTTCGGTCATCGCCACGCCCAGCGGCAGCAGGCCGGCCAGCAGCAGGATGATGCGCCAGTCGATCGACTCGTAGACCTCGTCGGCATCCAGGCAGCCGGCCAGAACCATCGCCAGCGCGCCGACCAGGGACGAGATCACGATCGGTACCCAGCCCAGGGCGGCGACCAGGATCACCAGCACCATGGTGGCCAGGGCGAACGGCGCGCGCCAGCCGCTGGGCCGCTCGACCTCGCGCACGGTGAGCACGACCAGGTTGGTGTCGGTGCGCAGGGCCGGCATTTCCGACTCGGGCGTGGTCATCAGCAAAATATCGCCGATATTGAGCGTCACGTTCTTGAGCTTTTCACGCAGGATCTGGCCTCGGCGCTGGATCGCCAGCACGGTGGCGTTGTGCTGCCAGCGCCGGTCCAGGGTCGCCAGGCTGCTGCCGGCGATGCGCGAGGCCGGCGCGATCATCACCTCGGTCAGCACCTGGTCGACTTCGCCGAACTGGCGCGCCTTGAACTTGAATTCCGGCTCGATTTCCAGGCCGGTCTTCTTCTTCACCTCGTCCAGCTTCGACCAGTCGCCGCGGGCCAGAAGAATGTCGCCTTCCTGCAGGATCTGCGCACGCGGCGACCAGACTTTTTCCTCCCCGCGGATCAACTCCAGGATATAGACGCCGTTCTCGCCCAGCTTGGCATCGCCGATCGTGGTGCCGATCAGCGAGGATTCGGGCATCACCCGCAACTCGGTGATGTACTTGCCCAACTGGTAGGTTTCCACCAGCTCGGTGCTGCGCGTATCCGGCAGCAGCCAGCGGCCGATGGTGAGCAGGTAAATGCAGCCCACGACCATGCAGATCACGCCCAGCGAGGTGAACTCGAACATGCTGAAGCCGGGGTGGCCCAGGTCGCGGGCCATGGAGTTGACCAGCAGGTTGGTGGAGGTGCCGACCAGGGTGCAGACGCCGGCCATCTGCGAGACATAGGACAGCGGGATCAGCGCTTTCGACGGCGACATGCCGATCTTGGCCGTGGCCGCGAGCACGATCGGCATGAACACCGCGACCACGGCGGTGTTGTTGACGAACGGCGCGACCACGGCAAGCACGCCGAACAGGGTCAGCAGGAACAGCCACGGCGTCTTGACCCGGCTGAACAGCCAGCCGATGCCCGACAGCGCGCCACTGTTCTGCAGGCCGGCGGCGAGCACGAACATGGCGGCAACGGTGATCGTGGCGTGGCTGGAAAAACCGCTGACCGCCTGGCTGGTGCTGACCAGGCCCAGGATCGCCAGGCTGGCCAGCACGAGCAGGGCGATGGCGTCGATGCGCAACCTTTCGGTGGCAAACAGGACGATGGCGCCGAGCGTGATCGCCAGGACGAGAACGATCTCGAAGGTCATGTGATCGGGTTCACCCAATTCCGGGAGCGCCCGATACTAGGGGCTGGCCCGGATACTGGCAAAACCCGCCGGCCGCGCGTGGACCCCAGCCGGGCTCCAGGCGCGTCGCCCTCAGGCGCCAGGCGGGCCGCTGCCAGTGGTGGCCTGCGCGGCCTGCACAGCCGGTCCGCCACCGGCCTGGCTGCCGGCGGCGGTCAGAAGTCGTAGACCAGGTTCAGCGTGGTCATGCGGTCGGTCTTGCTCCGACCTTCGGGGACATCGGTGTTGTGCCGGTGCTGCAGGCCGGCCTTCAACGCAAGCTGGCTGCTGATCGCCACACGCACGCCGAAATCGTTCTGGATGAAGGTGTTGTCCGAACCGGCCTCGACCAGCAGGGTGTCGACCAGGCTGGTGGTGGCCGTGAGCCGGGTTTCGTAGTCCAGCTTGCCGCGGCCGATGAAGGCGCCCTCGACCTCGCCGGTCAGGGCTTCCTTGGTGCGCTTGTAGCCGGGACCGCCTTCCACGGTCAGCGTCGTGCGCTCGCTATCGATGGCGGTATGGGCCCAGCCGGTGGAGATGATGGCCTGATACTGATACGGCGCGAAATCATCGTTCTCGTAGCGCATCGAGGCGTACAGGGCATTGCGCTCGTTGAGCTTGCGCGCCGCCTGGGCGCCGATCGAGTAGCGATTGGCCGTAGTCTGCATGATGCGCTCGCCGCTGTCCGGGTCGCCCGGATCAACCAGCACCAGGGTCTCGCCGCGCTGGCGCAGCCCGGACAATGACAGGCTGTGGCGCCAGTCGCCGTCCTCGTACTTCAGGCCCAGGCGGGCATTGATGCTGTCCGAACGGCTGTTGCCGCTGGAGGAGACAAAGCCGAGTTCGCCGGTACCGTCCCAGCCGCGATCCTCGTCCTGGTCCTGGGCCAGGACCGCTGGCGCAGCGATCAGCGTGGCCAGCGCGACGGCCAGCAGGCGGCGGCTGTGGCCTCGCGCGGCGGGCGAGGATGGGCAAGCGGCAACGGCGGCGGGCACGGAAAGATGTGTCGTCATTAGTTTTTGGGTTCCGAAAAAAAGCGGGAATGTCGCGGCAGCAGGGCGGGTGGCGGGTGGCACTCAACCGTTGGCCCGGGCCGGGCAGCGGCGTGATTGCACGCGTGCACGATGCTTCCGGATGCGCTGGCGAATCTCCCCGCGGCAGCGCACAGCACCACGCATCGAACAGGCCACCGCTGCGCCGGCGCAGCTTATCGGGTGCCCATGAAGCGGCGATAAATTCCCGGCTGCCGCGCACGCGGCCAACGCCAGTAACGATGTCGTTGCCGAGCCCGGCCAGCGGCGATGGCGGGCATCGAGCGGCAAGCAAAACCGGCAACGCGTGCCGGATCAGAACGGTGCTCAGGCCGGCTGCGTGTCGTAGTAGACCATCACCGTGTGCCGGGCCTGGGCGAAGAACAGCCAGCGTTCGACCAGCAGCCCGGCCAGCACCGCCGGTGGCGCCAGCGCGGCGGCCAGCGTCCGCAGTGCCGGCGACAATGCCGCCAGGGCCAGCACGGCCACCGGCAGGGCCACCATCAGCACCAGGCTGAGCCGGCGCAGGCGCTGGCCATGCTTGCGCGCCAGGGCAAAGCCCATTTCCTTGAGCAGGAAGTTGGCCTGGGTGTGCGGCGCTTCGAACGGCTGCACCGTGCTGCCCGGTGGCAGGCCCAGGGCCGAGGCGGCATCGACACGCGGCGCTGGCCGGTCGATGTGGCGCCAGTAACCGAGCTTGACCGCGCCGGCCAGCAGCAACAGCACGGCCAGGATCAGGACATCGCCGCGGTGCGCCGGCAGGGTGAAGCCGAGCACGCCGATGGCCCACAGCCAGGTGCCGCCGGCGGCCGCCGCCATTGCCAGGTAGCCGGGCAGTACCCAGCGGTTGTGCCAGGCGGCGATCGGTTTCAGGCTGGTGTAGATGCGCGCCGTGCAGAACACGGTCAGCACCGCCAGCACGGCGCTGGCCAGGGCCAGGCCTTGCTGCCAAGCGCGCGCGCCGCCGACCAGGGTCACCGCGCCCAGGCCGAGCATCGGCAGGTACGAGGCCACGGCGACCACGCCTTCGCGTGACAGCCACGACGAGCGCCACTGGCTGAAGGCGCGCCAGGCGCGCTCGGGCCGACCCAGGTGCAGGGTCGAGGCGAGCAGGCCGGCGCTGACCAGCACCAGGGAAATGGCCAGCGCGGTCAGCACCAGGGCCGGCGAGCGCGCTGCCTGGCCGGCGGCGACCAGCAGCGACAGCCAGAACACCAGGCCGTAGCCGATGCCGGACAGGACGGTGAAGACGATGACCGAGACGGCTGGGTGCATGGCCGGATCAGCGTGACAGCAGCCGGTCGGCCCAGCGCTGCAGCGGCGTGGCCGCGGCTGGATCGAAGCCGTGGCCGTCCAGTTGCGCGCCGGCACCGGTATCGCCGGCCTTGTTGCGGCGCCGACGCGGCGGCAGGTATTTGTTGGTCGGCTGGTAACCCAGCTCGGGCATCAGGTCCTGGCCGTCGCGCTCGCGCACCAGTTTCGATACGGCCGAATCCGGGTCGGCCAGATCACCGAAGTGCCGGGCCCGGGTCGGGCAGGCGCTGACGCAGGCTGGCTGGCGTTCGGCTTCGGGCAGGGCCGGGTTGTCGATGCGGTCCACGCACAGGGTGCACTTGCGCATGGTGTGCTCGACCGGATCGATCTCGCGGGCGCCGTAGGGGCAGGCCCAGGCACACAGATTGCAGCCGATGCAGATGTCGGCATCGACCAGCACGATGCCATCCTCGGCGCGCTTGAAGCTGGCACCGGTCGGGCAGACGGTGACGCAGGCGGCGTTGTCGCAATGCAGGCACGAGCGCGGAAAATGCACGGTCAGCTCATCGCCGGCCGGCGTGCAGGCGTCGTAGCTGTGCACCCGGTTCAGCCAGGCGCCATCGGGCTGCGCGCCGTAGGCATCGATGTCGTTGAGCGGGCCGTGGGCGCCGATGTCGTTCCACTGCTTGCAGGCGACGGCGCAGGCATGGCAGCCGACACAGATGTCCAGGTCGATGACCAGGCCCAGTTTTCTGGGTGGTGTGGGCGGCAGGGAGGTCATGGCCGGGAATGGTGGGCCAGGGGCGGCGCAATTGCCAGCATCGGCGCTGACTATCGCCCCCGTGTCGCCGCCGGGTCGGCACCGGCACGGGCGCCACGTCCGGCCCGGTCGTTGCAATCCCTACGCCGGCGGCAGCGGTGAAGCGGGACTCAGCCGGGGCTGCCAATTGCTCCACGTTCAAGCGGCATCATTGCCAGCGTTGGCCGTCAGCGGCAGCCGGGGCCGTGCTCGAAATGTCCACGGTTGGCCACCTACACTGTTGCCGGCCTGCTGTTGTGTCGTGGCTGCGTGGTTGCCGCGGCAAGGCCTGGTTCCGCGCCAGTGCTGCGCCGCAGCCGCTGTGAACCCGATGTCACCGGCCGAGAAATTCCTTGTCCCAGCCATTTTCCAGACCCAGCAACGGACCTGAATCCATGCCCGAATCTTCCCGATCCACAGCCGCTGGCGGCAGCGGCATCCGGCCCATGTCGCGCCGCCTGGCAGGCAACCGGCCGGCCACGCCACGGCGCCGCTGGCGTTGGCCGTTGCTGGCCCTGGCCACGTTGGTGGTGCTGGTGGTGGTCTGGCGCTGGTCTGCCGGCGGCGACTCGCCTGCCTATCGCACCGCCACCGTCGATCAGGGGCCGGTGCGGGTGGCGATTGCCGCCACCGGCCGTTTGAGCGCGCTGTCGACGGTCGAGGTCGGCTCCCAGGTTTCCGGCCAGGTGCTCACGGTCGAGGTCGACTTCAACGATCCGGTGCAGGCCGGCCAGGCGATCGCCCATATCGATCCGGCCAACTTCCAGTCGCGCCTGAACCAGGTCCAGGCCGAGCTGACCAGCGCCCAGGCCAACCTGGAATCGGCCCGCGCCAACCTGGGCGAGGCGCAAGCCACGTTGCGCCATGCCGCAGCCAACTTCCAGCGCGCCGAAAGCATCTGGCAGCAGCGTCTGATCTCGCGCGCCGATTACGACGCCACGGTTGCCGCCCACGAGCAGGCCCAGGCGCGGGTAGCCTCGGCCACGGCGGCGATTCGCGTTGCCCAGTCGCAGGTCGAGCAGCGCCGGGCCGGGCTGGAAACCGCGCGCCTGGACCTGGACTACACCGTGATCCGCTCGCCGGTCGACGGCGTGGTGCTGCTGCGTTCGGTGGAGCCGGGCCAGACCGTGGCCTCCAGCTTCCAGACCCCGGTGCTGTTCTCGATCGCCGAGGACCTGGGCAAGATGCAGATCGAACTGACCGTGGACGAATCCGATGTCGGCCAGATCCGCGAAGGCCAGGAGGTGGTGTTCACCGTCGACGCCTTCCCCGGCCGTGAATTCGCCGGCGACGTGCGCCAGGTGCGCCTGGCCGCGGGCGAGGCTTCGACCGTGGTCACCTATCCGGTGATCGTCGATGTCGACAACCGCAGTGGCGAACTGCTGCCGGGCATGACCGCCAATGCCGAGGTGCTGGTCAGTGAGCGCACCGATGTCGTGCGCCTGGCCAATGCCGCGCTGCGCTACCGGCCGGCCGATGCCGCCGTGCCGGTGTCCGGGAACGGCCCGCCCGATGCCGCCGCGATCGCGCGCATGCGTGCCCAGGGCGAGCGCCAGATCAACGAGCTGGCTGACCGGCTGGGCCTGGATCCGGGCCAGCGCGAACGCCTGGCCCAGACCATGGCCGACATGCGCCGGCAGATGATGTCCCAGGCCCAGGCCGGCGGTGGCCAGGCGATGAGCGAGCAGGCCCGGCGCCGGCGCAGCGCCGATGCCATGGCCGCTGCCCTGCAACCGCTGCGCGCCGAACTGGATGCCAGCCAACAGGCGCGCCTGGACGAAGAACTGGCCCTGATGGCCAGCACCCGCCAGGCCCAGGTCTGGGTGCTGCGCGATGGCCGGCCGCAACCGGTGAGCGTGCGCATCGGTCTGGCCGATGCAAGCTGGAGCGAGGTCCGTTCCGGCCTGCAACCGGGCGACGAAGTGATCATCGGCGTGGAGCGCGGCTGATGATGGCGGCTGGCAGCGGCGACCATCGCCGGCAGCCGCCGCTGGTGCCGGCTGCGAATCCGGCTGCGAATCCGGCCGGCCAGCCCGATCCGGTGCCGGTGGTGCGCATCGAGCACCTGGACAAGATCTACAACCCCGGCACGCCCGGCCAGGTGCAGGCCCTGCGCGATATCAACCTGGTGATCCAGGGCGGCGAGTTCCTGGCGATCATGGGGCCGTCGGGTTCGGGCAAGTCGACGCTGATGAACATCATCGGCTGCCTGGATGCGCCCACCGCCGGCCGCTACCTGTGCGATGGCATCGACGTTGCCAGCCTGGACGCCGAGGAACGTGCCCGGTTGCGTCTGGCGCGGATCGGCTTCGTGTTCCAGAGCTTCCACCTGTTGCCGCGGATGAGCGCGCTGGAGAACGTCACCCTGCCGCTGATCTACGCCGGCGTGCCGCGTGCCGAGCGCGCCGCCATCGCCGAACAGGCGCTGGCACAGGTCGGTTTGGCCGACCGCGGCCGGCACCGGCCCAATGAGCTGTCCGGCGGCCAGCAGCAGCGCGTGGCGATTGCCCGGGCGCTGATCAATTCGCCGCCGATCCTGCTCGCCGACGAACCCACCGGCGCCCTGGACAGCCGCACCGGCGAGGACATCCTGGCCTTGTTCAAACGCCTGCGCGATGCCGGCCACACCGTGATCCTGATCACCCACGACGCCGAGGTCGCCGCCCATGCCGATCGCGTCGTCCATATCCGCGACGGCGCCCTGCACGAGGGCGACGACGACGGCCAGCCGCCCCCGGAGGCCTGAACCATGCGCCAGACCGACATCCTCGCCATGGCCGTATTCGCCCTGCGCGGCAACTGGATGCGCAGCATCCTCACCGCCCTGGGCGTGATCATCGGCATCGCCGCGGTGATCATCATGGTTTCGATCGGCCAGGGCACCCAGGCCGAGCTGGACAAGATCATGGACCGGCTCGGTTCCAACCGGCTGGAAGTGTTCCCCGGCGGTGGCCGCAGCGGTGGCGTAAGCATGGCGGCCGGCTCGCTGCCGTCGCTGACCACCGGCGACATGACCGCCCTTGCCGCCGAAATTCCCGAGGTGCAATACGTCGCCGCCAGCGTCCGCAGCGGTGGCCAGGTGGTGTTCGCCGAGCGCAACTGGTCGACAAGCTGGCAGGGCATCAGCCCGGACTTCATGGCGGTCAACGACTGGCAGCTCGCCGCTGGTGATGGCTTCCAGGCGCGCGACTACAGCACCGCCGGCAAGGTCGTGATCCTGGGCGAGACGGTGCGCCGCGAACTGTTCGGTGATGGCGATGCCATCGGTGCCACGGTGCGCATCCAGCAGGTGCCGATGACCGTGGTTGGCGTGCTCGAAAGCAAGGGCCAGACCGGCTGGGGCGGCGATGCCGACGACATCGCCTTCCTGCCGCTGGACACCGCCCGCCGACGGATGATGGGCGCGGCCGCCAGCCCGGGCGCAGGCGGCGGCCCGGCCAGCCTGTTGCCGATGGACCGGGTCAACCAGATCACCATCACCGTGGCCCGGCCGCAGGACCTGGACTACGTGCAGGAGGAAGCCACCCGCCTGCTGCGCCAGCGCCACCGCATCGCGCCCGGCGCCGAGGACGATTTCACCGTGCGCAACCTGGCGCAGATGGTCGCCACGCGCACGCAGACGGCGCGATTGATGGCGCTGCTGCTGGGCGCGGTCGCCGGAATTTCGCTGCTGGTCGGCGGCATCGGCATCATGAACATCATGCTGGTGTCGGTGACCGAACGGATCCGCGAGATCGGCCTGCGCATGGCGATCGGCGGCGGGCCGTCGTCGGTACGACGGCAATTCCTGGCCGAGGCCCTGATCATCTCGATCGGCGGCGGTGCGATCGGCATCGCCATCGGTGTCGGCGGTGCCATCGCCATTGCCGGGCTGACCGAACTGCCGGTGGTGCTCAACCACAAGGTGATCGCGATGGCGACGGCGTTCGCGGTCGCTACCGGCCTGTTCTTCGGCTACTACCCGGCAAGCAAGGCGGCCAAACTGGATCCGATCGAGGCCCTGCGCCAGTAGCGCCACCGCGCTGCCGGCAGCGATGCCGGCAACGGCGCCGCGGCTGCCGCCGGCGCGGCGCTGCCGTATCATGTCGGCCACGCACGGCGGGTGCCCGGGGGGAGACGCCGGCCACCAACCGCGTGCTGTCCACTTTCGGTCCTTGCTGCCATGCGAATCCTGGTCACCGGCGCTGCCGGCTTCATCGGTTCCACACTCAGCCATCGCCTGCTCGAACGCGGCGACCAGGTGCTGGGCTACGACAACCTCAACGATTACTACGACCCGACGCTGAAGCAGGCGCGGCTGGAACGGCTGTTGCCGCAGGCCGGCTTCCAGTTCGTGCGCGGTTCGTTGGAGGACCAGCCGGCGTTGGCCAAGGCATTCGCCGATTTCCAGCCCGAGCGCGTGGTCAACCTGGCCGCCCAGGCCGGCGTGCGCTATTCGCTGGAAAATCCGCACGCCTACATCCAGGCCAACCTGGTCGGCTTCACCAACATCCTGGAAGCCTGCCGCCATGGCGGCGTCGAGCATCTGGTCTACGCCTCGTCCAGCTCGGTCTATGGCGCCAACCGCAAGTTGCCGTTCCGGGTCGATGATCCGGTCGACCATCCGGTCAGCCTGTATGCGGCGACCAAGAAAGCCAACGAGCTGATGGCGCACACCTACAGCCACCTGTTCGCACTGCCGACCACCGGCCTGCGCTTCTTCACCGTCTACGGCCCCTGGGGACGGCCGGACATGGCCCTGTTCCTGTTCACCGACAGGATCCTGCGCGGCGAGCCGATCCAGGTGTTCAACCATGGCCGGCATACGCGCGACTTCACCTATATCGACGACATCGTCGCGGGCGTCATCGCCTCGCTGGACCAGGTTCCCGGTGGCGATCCGGCCTTCGATCCATTGCAGCCACGCCCGGGTACCTCGAGCGCGCCGTACCGGGTCTACAACATCGGCAATGAAACGCCGGTGCAACTGGAGCGCTATATCCAGATCATCGAGGACAAGCTCGGCCGCAAGGCCGAGAAGATCCTGCTGCCGCTGCAGCCCGGTGATGTGCCCGACACCCATGCCGATGTCAGCGACCTGGCCGCGGCCACCGGTTATGCGCCGCGTACATCGGTTCAGGTCGGCGTCGGCCGGTTCATCGACTGGTACCGCCAGTACTACCAGGTCTGATCCGCACGCATGTTGCTGGCAGTCGCTGCCGGCGGATTGCGGCATGACACTGCCGCCGCAACAGTGCGGCCGGCACCGTTCCTGCTTGCCACTGGCTGCCCGCTTCCCTAAGGTTGCGCCCTATCAACCTGCACGGAGTTTTTTCATGAGCGAGCAACGCATCCTCACCGGCACCGGCACTGCCAGCACGTCCCTGCCGCGCGTGGTGCGCAACACCTATCTGCTGCTGTCCATGGTCATGGCCGTGGCCAGCGTCGGCGCCTTCATCGGCCTGCGCAGCGGCCTGCAGTGGAGCATGGGCATGTGGCTGGTGTTCATGGTCGTGTTCATCGGTGGCCCGTTTGCGATCAATGCCTCGCGCTCGGGTGACCGGGCGATCTGGATGACGTTTGCCTGGGCCGGCCTGACCGGCTTCCTGCTCAGCCCGATGATCGCCGCCTATCTGAGCATCCCCGGCGGCAGCGCCATCGTCATGAATGCCCTGGGCGGTACCGCGGCCCTGTTCGTCGGCCTGTCGGCGGTGGCCCTGACCACGAAGAAGGATTTCAGCTTCCTGTCCAGCTTCCTGATGGCCGGCGTCATTGTCGTCCTGCTCGGCATCGTCGCTTTGCTGTTTTTGCAGACGCCGATGTTGTCGCTGCTGATTTCCGGCTTGGCGGTGCTGCTGATGAGCGGCTTCATCCTCTATGACACCAGCCGCATGATCCACGATGGCGCCGCCAACCCGGTCTACATCACCGTGTCGCTGTTCGCCAACATCGTGGTGCTGTTCTCGCACCTGCTCAACCTGTTCGCCATGCTCAGCGGCGACGACTGAGCCGGTAACAGGTATGGCCATGGCAACGCCAGCACCGATGATCCAGTTTTCACTGCAACGGCCGTCCTTGGGGACGGCCGTTCTTGTCTGCGGCCGCGGTGGCCGTGGACACGATCTTCTCTTTACAGCCTGCACTCTGACGTCTTTTCCCGTCCCGAACACCTAGGAGTCCGCCGTGGCCTACACCCGTACGCAAGCCAAGACCCTGTTGAATGCCAGCGAACTGGCCCTGTTCGACGCCGGCCGCAGCGATGCGCTGAGAACCCACACTCCGGCCCAGTTGCGCAGCAAGGTCGAGCGCAGTCGCCGCCTGCGAGACAAGTACCGTGACCTGTTCCGGCGCCAGCGCCTGAGCACGCGCCAGCGCACCGGCAGCAAGGACGGCCGCAGCGGCGCCGCCAACGCGCGCTCGCAGGAAAAATCGGTGTTGTTCGGCGAACTGCTGGAACGCTTCCAGGCCCGGCTCGCCGTGGTCGAGGCGGGCGCCGCGCGCAAGGCAGTGACGAAGAAGGCAGCGGCCACCAAGGTGGCCGGCAAGAAGACGGCGGCCAGGAAGGTTGCAGCCAGGAAATCCGCGGGCAAGACGGCCGCTGGCAAGAAGGCCGTAGCCAAGAAAACCGCGGCAAGGAAGGCCGTAGCCAAGAAGACCGCTGCCAAGAAGGCAACAGCCAAGAAGGCAACAGCCAAGAAGGCAACAGCCAAGAAGGCAACAGCCAGGAAGGTTGCGGTCAAGAAGACAGCAGCCAAGAAGACAGCAGCCAGCAAGACCGGGGCGAGCAGGACGACAACCAAGAAGGCCGCAGCCCGCAAGAGCGCAGCCAGCAAGGCTACGACCAGCAAGGCGGTAGCGAAGAAGGCTGCCGCCAGCAAGGCCGCCGCCGGAAAGGGTGTTGCAAACAAGACCGTGGGCAAAAAGGTCGCGGGCAAGAAGTTGACTGCCAAAAAGACGGTGACCAAGACTGCGGCCGCCGGCAAGGGCACAACCCGGAAGCTGGCAGCCAAGAAAGCCGCCACGAACAAAGCCGCGACGAAGAGCACAAGCCGGTCGACGGCAAAGAAGGCTGGGGCAGGCAAGAGCGCAGTCAAGAAATCGGCGGCAAAAAAGACCACAGCCAAAAAGACTGCGGCCAGAAAGATCACAGCGAAAAAGGCAGTGACAAAGACCGCGGCTGCCGGCAAGAGCGCCACCCGCAAGGCCACCACGAAGAAGGTCACCTCGAAGAAGACAGCCGCGAAGAAGGCTGCGTCGAAGGCCGCGTCCAAGACAACGGCCAAGACAACGGCCAAGAAGGCCGTGGCCGGCAAGACCGGCGGCAAAACTGCCTCTGCCAAAAAGACCCCCACCACCAAGGCCGGCAGCACCAGGACCGCTGCAAAAAAGACCACAGCCGGCGCCAGCCGCAAGGCATCGACGGGGACTGGCAGCTCAGCCTCCAAGAGCAACGCCCGCAAGCCGGCGGCAAAGCGCATCGCCGGTGCATCGGCGCGGACCAAGGCCGACGCAGCGCCGGCCGCGCAGCAGGCGGCGACCAACCCGGCGGCGGTGAAGACCACCACCAAGGTCGCGCGGATGCCTGCCGATAATGCCTTCGACAGTGCGCCAACCGGTTTGCCCGCAGCCGTTGCAACGCCGGACCAGGGTGGTGTGCCGGTGGATCTGCCCAATCCGGTGTCGTCCAATGCCGCGCCCAGCCATGATCGCTTCATCGACGACCGCGCCCGTCAGGTCGCTCAGGAACGGCATTTCGCCGCCAGCGGGGTGAAGACGATCCATGCCCATATCAGCTCGCGCGATCGCCGCAAGCAGGGCCGTCGCGACGACCGCGACAGTTGAGCGGGCCAGACCTGTGCCGGCGATCGCAGGCAGCGCGCGATGACGCCGGCACAGGTTCCTGATTTCGGCCAGGTCCAGGAGGCGGCCGAGCGCATCGCCGGCCATGTCCAGCGCACGCCGGTGCTGACCTCCCGGTCGCTGGATGCGATCGCCGGCTGCCATCTGCATTTCAAATGCGAGAACCTGCAGCGCACCGGCGCCTTCAAGTTCCGGGGCGCCAGCAATGCCGTGCTGTCGCTGTCCGACGAGCAGGCACGGCGCGGCGTGGTCACGCAGTCTTCAGGCAACCATGGCGCTGCCGTCGCCCTGGCCTGCCGCGAGCGCGGCATTGCCGCCACGGTGGTGATGCCGGACAACTCCGCGCGCATCAAACAGGCAGCCGTGGCGGCCTTCGGCGCGCGCATCGTGGCGTGTCCACCCGGCCAGGCCGAGCGCGACCGGGCGATGGCCCGGGTGCTGGCCGACACCGGCGCTCATCTGGTGCATCCGTTCAACGACGCCCGCGTCATCGCCGGGCAGGGCACCGCAACCCTGGAATTGCTGGCGCAGGTACCGGACCTTGATATCGTCATCACGCCAGTCAGCGGTGGCGGCCTGCTTTCCGGCGCCTGCCTGGCCGGGCATGGACTGCGCCCGCAGTTGCGCATCTACGGCGCCGAACCGGCCGGTGCCGCCGATGCCCATGAGTCGCTGCGTCTTGGCCGCCTGATCAGCGGGCGTGCGGCAGACACCCTTTGCGATGGCCTGCGCGCCGATCTTGGCAGCCTGGGTTTCGCCATCCTCGGCCAGCATCTGGACGAGATTCTTGTCGTCGAGGATGCCGACACCATCGCCGCCATGCGTCTTTTGTGGCAGCGGCTGAAGCTGGTGGTCGAGGCCTCCGCGGCCATCGTCCTGGCCGCGATCCTGGGCCGGCCCGAGCTGTTCGCCGGCCGCCGTGTTGGTGTCATCGTGTCCGGCGGCAATGTCGATCTGGATGCCTTGCCCTGGTGATCCGGGCACCCGCTGACCGGGATTTGCCGCTGTGCCAAGCCTGCCGAGACTGCGATTCTCGCCCCGGAATCGACATCGCTACCTGTACCGCTTGTCAATAGACGGCCGCATTTGTTTCAGGATCGTTAAGCAAAGGCGCACCATCATGCCCCCGGCTTGGATCAGATACCGGCCGCTGCAGACGCCTCAAACAACCTTCCGGCAACCGAAAACAAAGCCCTCTTTTCAGCCAGGCCGCTGCCCGCAGCAACAGCGTCCTGACGATGGTGAAGCGCGAACAACACGCGGCACGCCATCCCGGCCAGCAGCACCGACCGCCCCGAAGGGCACGTGATGCGACCGGCACCGATCAACCCGACAGTGCGAAGTCATTCCGTCCATGCGCGGGCCATGAGCCCTGCAGCCACTTCGCCGGCCGTCGGGGCCTTTTTCCAAAATGACCGACACTCTCTATGAAGCTTGAATGGATTCTCTGGCTGGCCTCGCTGCTGCCGCAACCGCTGGCCGACCACACCTGCCTGGCCACCACCGTGTACCTGGAAGCCCGCAGTGAACCGACCCTTGGCCAGATGGCCGTGGCCGAAGTGGCGATGCGCCGCTGGCACACCGGGCGCTGGGGCGACACCGTCTGCGCCGTGGTCAATGCCAAGGGCCAGTTCGCGCAGAGCCTGGTCAGCAAGCAGTACCGGTTGAAGAACGCGGATGCCTGGCAGAAGGCCTGGGGCATCGCCGCTGACAGCCTGCACAATTGGTCGCTGCCGCCCGAACAGCGCAAGCTCGTGGTCCCCGACGCCGACCACTTCTACGCCCAGGACATCGCCAGTCCGGCCTGGGGCAACCAGCGTCTGGTCGCGGTCATCGGCGGCCATTCCTTCATCAGCGTCAACTGATCGCCGCAGCCTCGTCGCTGGTTGAGCGGCCCTGGCAGCCAGCGGCCAACGCTGGCTAAAGCGCTGCCTGCGGCGTTTCCGCGACCAGGCGCAGCGCGGCATCGAAGCCGCCGGCATCGCTTCCGGCACCTTCTCCGGCTTCGTCCATCGCCACCGCATGCTCGCAGGCGGCCAGGACAAAGCGCTCACCCCATCCCTGCAGGCGCCAGTTCTCCAGGAAGCCGCAATGGCCGCCGTGGTCGACCAGGTGCAGGCGGGCACAGGCGGGCAGGCGCAGCCGGTGGAACTCGGCCACCGGAATGATCGGGTCGTCCAGGGCAGTGACGATATCGGTGGCCACCGCCAGATCGGCCAGGCGCTCACCGGCCAGCGAATAACCATCCAGGTAGGCGGCCAGTGAATCAAACTCGCTGTAGCGCTGAATCAGTTCGGTGGTCAGTGCGCGCATGCCCAGCCGGCGCAGCTCCGGGCCGAACTGATAACGATCGGGAAAGGCGGCCTGCTTGCGTCGCAGCGAGCGCCACCACTTGTACATGAAATAGCGCCGGTAGAAGAACGGCGCCGACTCCATGGCCTGCAGCACGCCGCTGGGATCGATCGCTGGCGAGACGGCGATCACCCGGCGCAGATCCAGGCCGGCAGCCGGCGCCCGTTGCGCCACGCGCAAGGCGAAATTGCCGCCCAGCGAATAGCCGGCCAGCAGCAGCGGCGCGATTGGCCAGCGCCGCGCGACGTTGGCGATGGCGCCGACCACTTCGTCGATACGACACGAATGAAACAGGCCCGGGTTGAGGTGCTGGCCGCGGCCGTGGTCGCGGAATTCCAGCCGAAAGACGTCGAAGCCGGCATCGTTCAGTATCGCTGCGGTGTTCACCAGATAGGTGGACGAGGCGCTGCCTTCCCAGCCATGCAGCAGCACCACCAGGCCGCGCGGACGGCCATTGGCGGCCGGATTGTGGAAACCCTGCAGGCGCACGCCCTGGCCACAATCCACGATCACCGATTCCGCCGCGCGTTCCAGTTCCAGCAGGCGCGCGCGTTGCAGCCAGCGGCGCAGGCGATGGCTGGCCAGAACCGATTGCAGGTGCGGATTGCGCAAGCCGCGCGGTGGCATGAAGTCGGGTGTGTTCATGGCGCTCCAGGGGTCTCCAGCGTGGCCATGGTGTCCAGCCCTCAGGTGCAGGGCGCGGCGGCGGCCATGGCGGCAGATGCAGTATCCGTGTCTGCGGTGTCGACGCCGTCAACGACGGCGGCAATGCATGCCCGCGCGGCATCGGCGAGCTGCCGCCGACCCTGCTCGCCCGGCACCAGCGGCGGCAGGAAGTGCACCCGCGCCTCCATCGGCGCCTGGCCCAGCAGGCGCAGGGCATTGGTCAGGAAGGTCTCGCCGGGCCGGAACGGCACCGTCAGGTCCATGCGGCCGTCGCGACCATAGACCAGGGCCACCGGCTGGATCGGCACGCCGGTGTCCAGCGCCACCTGCAGGATGCGGGCATGGAAAGGCCGCACCCGGTCGCCGCGGCCGGTGCCGCCCTCTGGAAAGACAATGACCGACTGGCCGGCGGCCAGGCGCTCGCGCATCACCGCCATCACCGCCTGCAGCGAATCCGGGTCGCCACGGCGATGGAAGATGGTGCCCGCCTGGCGCGCCAACCAGCCGACCACCGGCCAGCGGGCAATCTCGGATTTGGCCACGAAGCTGGCCGCACGCTGGCTGTGCACGGCCTGGATATCCAGCCAGGAGACATGATTGGCGACCAACAGCACCGGATCGGCCAGCGCCACGCCCTGGCTGCGGATGCGGAAACCAAACAGGCGCAGCATGGCGCCAGACCAGGCCAGCACCGCCGGCTGCCAGCAGCGCACGCCGAGCAGGCCGCGGCGCCCGGTCAGCGGATTGCCCAGCAGCACGGTCAGCATCAGCCCCAGCAGCAGCAGCACGAGCACACCCGGCAGACGCCAGGCATAGCGCAGGGCCGGCATCAAGAACCGGCTGCGCGCCACGGAGCGGGAGGTGCTGGAAGCGGATGTCGGCATGGTCGGCTACTTTACCGCAATGCAACACAGGGGCCGCGCTGTTGCCGGCACGATTGCCGCCGGAATGCCGTGGCGGCATCGCTCGGCCTTGCCCGACCTGGCCACGGCAACGGGCCGGTGCCGGAAAAAAGCCTCCCCCGCGGCCTGGCACGGGCGCCCGTCCACGCCAGGTTTGACAGTTGCCGCGGCGCGGCCGATGATCGCCTTTGTCATGTCCACGATGCCGACCTTCCAGCGTTTTCGCCTGCGTGCAGGTGCCCTGCTCGCGGGCACCTGACCCCGGCGCGCCGGTTCGTTGACCGACCGCCGCTCCGGGGCCAAGCACCGCTCCGGAGATGGGTCAACTGCCACCACCACCACCATCGTCCTGGCCACGTCCACGCCGCCTTGCAGCCCCTGCGGCGATGCTTCGAGCATCCGAACATGACTTCCAGCCATTGCCATCGCGTCCGATCCAGTCCCTGCCGTCTGCCGGCTGTTGCTCGTGCCCTGGTCACCAAGGCACAACGCGGCGGCTGGCGATGATGACGTCGTCCAGCCCCTGACAGGCTCACCGGCCGCACGCCGATTACCGCTTTGACGCGTTGCGCCGAACGCCGATCTGGCGCCTGCCGCAGCCACTTCCCCGTTACACCTTATCCGCCAGGCCGGGCCTCCCGCCGGCGTTTCCCGCCCCCGAGGAATCCAGAATGAGCAAGCAGCCCGCCACTTCCAACAACCCCCGTCCACCCCTGGTGATCAGTGCCAGCCACGCCGCCCGGCTGACCGCTCTGGCCGACAACGCTTTGGAGCGTCTGCCCGATATCGCCGGTCGCCTGCTGGACGAACTGGAGCGGGCGCAGACCGTGCCCGACGACCAGTTGCCGGACGATGTCGTGGCCATGGGCAACCAGGTCAGCTTCCAGGATGAGGCCACGGGCCGCGATCGTGTGGTGCGCCTGGTCTGGCCCTCGGAAGCCAATATCGATGCCGGCCGGATCTCGGTCCTGACGCCGGTCGGCACCGCCTTGATCGGGCTGCGCGTGGGCCAGTCGATCGATTGGCCGGTAACCGACGGCTCGCACCACCGCCTGCGCATCACCGCCGTCGACCGCTGAGCCTGGGCGCTAACGGCGCCGGACTCAGGCGCGGCGAGCGAGGCCGCCCTGCGCTGACCGGCGGTCAGTCGTCGAACAGGGCGGCCAGCCGGGCCAGGTGGGCCTTGCCCAGCTCGCGTGAATGGGCCGCGTCGCGCTCGGGTTCGCGCCCTTCCCAGTGCAGCTCGGCCAGCGGCAGCTCATCCAGGAAGCGGCTGGGCTGGCACGGCTCGATGCTGCCGTAGCGGCGCCGGCGTTCGCTGTAGCTCAGGCCCAGCGAACGCTTGGCGCGGGTGATGGCGACATAGAACAGCCGCCGCTCCTCCTCGACCCGGTCCTCGCTGATCGCGGCATCGTGCGGAAAGATGCCTTCCTCCACGCCGACCACGGCGACATGGCCGAACTCCAGGCCCTTGGCGCCGTGCACGGTGGTCAGGCGCACGGCATCGCGCTGGTCTTCGTCCTGGTCGCCCAGCAGCGCCACCAGTTGCGTCAGCTCGGCCAGCCCGGCATGACGCTGGCGGGCGAAACCGGCCAGGATCTGCTTGAGTGATTCCAGGCTGCGGCGCCGGCGCTGGACCAGGTCGGGATGCTTGCTGGTGGCGAGCAGATGCTGGTCGTAATCGATACCGGCCAGGACCCGGTCGAGCAACTCGTCGACGGCCAGATGCCCGGCATCGCGGCGCCATTGCGCCAGTTGCTCGTCAAAGCGTGCCAGCGCCGCCGCTGCCCGCGCCGGCAATTGCCGCAGCACGCCATCCTGGCCGGCGCTCCGGGCCAGGGACAGGTTCAACCGCGCGGCCTGCTCGCCGAGCCGGTCAAGGGTGGTGGCGCCGATCTCCCGGCGCGGCGTGTTGACCACACGCAGGAAGGCGCCGTCGTCGTCGGGATTGGCGATCAGGCGCAGGTAGGCGAGCAGATCCTTGACTTCGGCACTGTCGAACAGCGAATCGCCGCCGGCCACGACATAGGGCACCTGGGCCAGGCGCAGGGCCTGCTCCAGCGCGCGCGCCTGGTGATTGCCCCGATACAGCACCGCGCAGTCGGACCAGCGGCCGCCGACGGCCTCCTTGCGCGCGACCAGGTCGGCAGCGACCCGTTCGGCCTCATGGCCATCATCCCGGCACACCAGCACCCGGATCGCCGGGCCGTCGGGCAGGGCGCTCCACAGGGTCTTGGGATGGGTGCGCGGGTTGTGGCCGATGACCGCGTTGGCGGCGCGCAGGATGCGTGCGCTGCAGCGGTAGTTCTGTTCCAGCTTGACGATGCGCAGGTCCGGGTAATCGCGGGCCAGGCGGTCCAGGTTTTCCGGGTCGGCGCCGCGCCAGGCGTAGATCGACTGGTCGTCGTCGCCGACCGCGGTGAACGCGCCGCGGTCACCGGCCAGGGCGCGCAGCAGGCGGTATTGGGCGCCATTGGTGTCCTGGTATTCGTCCACCATCAGGTAACGGAAGCGCGCCTGCCAGCGACTGCGTACCGCCTCGTCGTCTTCGAGCATGGCCAGCGGCAGACGGATCAGGTCGTCGAAGTCGACCGCGTTCCAGGCCGCCAGGCGCTTCTGGTAGTCGGCATAGAGCGTGGCCGCGGCACGTTCGCCGGCGCTCCGGGCCGCGGCCAGCGCCTGCCCGGGTGCCTGGCCTTCATTCTTGATCTGGCTGACCGCCTGGCGCAGGGCATACAGGCGCTCGTTGTCCAGGCCGGGCGGCGCCAGTTCCTTCAGTGCCTTGAAGCTGGCTTCGGCGTCGAGCACGGAAAAGCCCGGGCGCAGACCGGCGTGGCGCACCTGCGCCTGGAGGATGCGCAGGCCCAGGGCATGGAAGGTGCACAGGGTCAGGCCCTGGGCCTGGTCGCGTAGGCGGGCCGCCGCCCGCTCGCGCATTTCCCGCGCCGCCTTGTTGGTGAAGGTGATCGCCAGCAACTGCGCCGGCGAAAAGCCGCGTTCGACCAGGTAGGCCAGTTTCTCGGTGACCACGCGGGTCTTGCCGGAACCGGCACCGGCCAGCACCAGCATCGGTGTGTCGATGCCGGTGACGGCCTGCAGTTGTTGGCGGTTGAGCGACACGGGACGAAAGCAGCCCAGGGCTTGGAATGGGGCCGCGGATGATCGCACAGGCGGCGGCGATGCCGGGCCGGCAGGGGCGCAGGCCGGCTGTGGGCCGGGCACCGATGGCGGCGTTCGGCGCGGAGATCACCGGTATCGGTTGCCGCTGCAACAGCAGCGACCTAAACTTGCGCTGTTTTGAATGCGCTGCAAACGCGCCGTGCTGGCCCTTTGCCTGGCCGGGCCGGTACGCTGCACGACGCTGCAACGAAAACATGGGACGAAACTGGGGCGATCCGCTGTTGCCGGATCGGCCCTCCCGGAAACAGCCCGCATGGTCCCGACCCGGCCGGTGTGGCCGTTGCCGGGTCGGTGGATGTCCGATCGCGCCACCTGGCCGGCCGGATCAACGGTAGAACTGCGATTGAAGGTGAAGTGATGACTCCACGACGCATCCTGGCCTGCCTGGCCATGCTGGTGGTGACGACGGTACCGGCCCTGGCGGCCAACCCCCAGCGCTGGCAGCTCAACATGACCCCGGGTGTCACCGAGTACAGCCGGCAGGTCTACGATCTGCACATGCTGATCCTGTGGATCTGCGTGGTCATCGGCGTGATCGTGTTTGGCGCGATGGGCTATGCCATCTTCAAGTTCCGCAAATCCAAGGGCGCGGTGGCGGCCAAGTGGAGCCACAGCACGGTGGCTGAAGTCACCTGGACGGTGATCCCGGTGCTGATCCTGATCGGCACCGCCTGGCCGGCGACCAAGACCCTGATCTGGATCGATGACGCGCGCGAATCGGAAATGACGATCAAGGTCACCGGTTACCAGTGGCTGTGGCGCTACGAATACATCGGAACCGATGTCAATTTCATTTCCCGCATGGACCGTGAATCCGACCGCACGCGCATGCTGCGCTCGGGCATGGATCCGGCCGCGGTGCAGCGCGACGGCGAGAACGTCTACCTGCTGGATGTCGACAATCCGCTGGTGCTGCCGACCAATACCAAGGTCCGCTTCGTGATCACCGCCAACGACGTCATCCACTCGTTCTGGGTGCCGGCGCTGGGCTGGAAGCAGGATGCCATCCCCGGCTTCATCAACGAGGCCTGGACCGAGATCCACACGCCCGGCACCTACCGCGGCCAATGCGCCGAGCTGTGCGGCAAGGACCATGCCTTCATGCCGATCGTGATCGAGGCGGTGCCGCGCGAGCAGTTCGACATCTGGCTGGAAGAGCAGAACCGCCTGGCCGCTGGCGATGCCGGTGACAGCAATGCGCCGCTGGCGCAGCTTGCCGCCGACGATGCGCTGCTGGCCAACGCCACCGAATCCCTGTGACCCCCATTTTGTCTTTGAGGTAAGCCGCCATGGCCACCGACACCGCAACCACCGTCCACGACGACGGCCACGAGCACGCCCCAAGCTTCATTGACCGTTGGTTCTTCGGCACCAACCACAAGGACATCGGTACCCTGTACCTGTTGTTCTCGCTGGCCATGTTCCTGATCGGCGGTGCCATGGCGATGATCATCCGGGCCGAGCTGTTCATGCCCGGCATGCAGATCGTCAACCCCGAATTCTTCAACCAGATGACCACCATGCATGCGCTGGTGATGATCTTCGGCGCGGTGATGCCGGCCTTCGTCGGCCTGGCCAACTGGATGCTGCCGCTGATGATCGGCGCGCCCGACATGGCGCTGCCGCGGCTGAACAACCTGTCGTTCTGGATCCTGCCGTTCGCCTTCCTGATCATGCTCTCCACGCTGTTCATGGAGGGCGGTGGCCCGGCCGGCGGCTGGACCCTGTATCCGCCGCTGAGCCTGCAGCAGGGCAACAGCATGGCGTTCGTGATCTTCGCCATCCACATGATGGGCCTGAGCTCGATCATGGGCGCAATCAACATCATCGCCACCGTGCTCAACATGCGTGCGCCGGGCATGGATCTGCTGAAGATGCCGATCTTCCCCTGGACCTGGCTGATCACCGCCTTCCTGCTGATCGGCGTGATGCCGGTGCTGGCCGGTGCCATCACCATGCTGCTCACCGACAAGTTCTTCCTGACCAGCTTCTTCAATGCCGCCGGTGGCGGCGACCCGGTGATGTACCAGCACATCTTCTGGTTCTTCGGTCATCCGGAGGTCTACATCATGATCCTGCCTGCGTTCGGCGTGGTCAGCGAGATCATTCCGACCTTCAGCCGCAAGCCGCTGTTCGGCTACCAGGCGATGGTCTACGCCACCGCCTCGATTGCCTTCCTGAGCTTCATCGTCTGGGCGCACCACATGTTCACCGTCGGCATGCCGCTGGGCGGCGAGCTGTTCTTCATGTACGCCACGATGCTGATCGCGGTACCGACCGGGGTGAAAGTGTTCAACTGGGTCTCGACCATGTGGCAGGGCTCGCTGACCTTCGAGACACCAATGCTGTTCGCGATTGGCTTTGTCGTCATGTTCACCATTGGTGGTTTCTCCGGCCTGATGCTGGCCATCGTGCCGGCCGATTACCAGTATCACGACACCTATTTCGTGGTCGCCCACTTCCACTACGTGCTGGTCACAGGTTCAGTCTTTGCGCTGATGGCGGGCGCCTATTACTGGCTGCCCAAGTGGACCGGCTACATGTACAACGAGACGCTGGGCAAGTGGCATTTCTGGCTGAGCACGATCTTCGTCAACCTGCTGTTCTTCCCGCAGCATTTCCTCGGCCTGGCCGGCATGCCGCGGCGCATCCCCGATTACAACATCGCCTTCTCGGACTTCAACATGATTTCCTCGATCGGCGGCTTCGGCTTTGGCCTGGCGCAGTTGCTGTTCGTCTACGTGGTCTGGTCCTGTGCCCGTGGCCGCAGCGGCATCAAGGTCGGTGACCGGGTCTGGGAAGGTGCGCGCGGCCTGGAATGGACGGTGCCGTCGCCGGCGCCGCACCACACCTTCACCACACCGCCCAAGTTCGATGATCGCGACCTCGCCCACGGCGACGTCAGCCATTGATGCCGAGCACGGTGCCGACAGCGCCGGCGCCGGCCTTTCGTGGCAGGAGACAGGATTGATGAGCGACAAGAAGAACACCCGGGGAATCCGGCGCACGGTGACCGTCCTGGTCATCGTCGCGCTGCTGGTCTACCTGGGCTTCATGTGGCAGACGGCGATCAGCCAATGAGCCAGACCAACGAACAACGCCGGCAGACGCGCCGCCTGGTCGGCAAGATCGGCCTGATCACCGTGGCCGCCTTCGCCTTCTGTTTCGCCCTGGTGCCGCTGTACAACATCGTTTGCGAGCAGGTCTTCGGCATCCGGCCCGATGGCCAGGCGGTCGATGTCCGCGGCCTGGACCTGAACCGGGTCGATACCTCGCGCACCGTGACCGTGCAGTTTGATGCCACGGTCAACAGCGAGCTGGACTGGGAGTTCGGCCCTGAGCTGTCGGAAATCCAGGTCCATCCAGGGCAGGTCATCGAAGCCTGGTACGTGGCCAGCAACATCACCGGCGATGCCATCGTCGGCAATGCCACCTACGACGTGGTGCCCAAGCGGGCGATCCCGTTCTTCAGCAAGACCGAATGTTTCTGCTTCACCGAGCAGTTGCTCGTCCCGGGTGAGACCCGGCGCATGCCGGTGCGCTTCTTTGTTGCCCCCGACCTGCCCGAGCGGGTCAACACCGTGACCTTGTCCTACACCTTCTACAACAACGAGGCGGCCACGCGCCGCGAGCAGGCGCGCCTGGCCGAGCATCAGGCGGCAGCGGCCCAGTCCGATTCCAGAGGTTGAAACCCATGGCCAATCCAGCTCCCGATCCGGGCATCTACTACGTTCCCCACAGCAGCAAATGGCCGCTGGTCGGCTCCATCGGCCTGTTCCTGATGCTGGCTGGCTTTGCCAACCTGATGAACGGCAACAAGACCCTGGGCATGCCGATGACCTTCGCCGGCATCGCGGTGATCCTGGTCATGTTCTGGGGCTGGTTCAGAAACGTCATCAGCGAGAGCGTGCGCGGCCTGTACAACCGCCAGGTCGACTTCTCGTTCCGCATGGGCATGATCTGGTTCATCTTCTCGGAGATCATGTTCTTCGCCGCTTTCTTCGGTGCCCTGTTCTATGCCCGGGTGCTGTCCGTGCCCTGGCTGGGCGGCATCGGCGACGGCGAGCTGACCAACATCTACATCTGGTCCGGCTTCGAAGCCGCCTGGCCGACCAGCGGACCCGAACAGGTCGGTGGCGAATATGGCCTGATCGGCGCCTGGGGCATCCCGCTGCTCAACACCATGCTGCTGCTGGCCTCGGGCGTGACGCTGACCATTGCCCATCACGCCCTGAAAGCCGGCCAGCGCACCCAGGTGCTGATCTGGCTGGGGGCCACGATCGCGCTCGGCGCCATCTTCCTGTACTTCCAGATGTACGAGTACGTGCATGCCTACCGGGATCTGAACCTGACCCTGGGCTCGGGCGTCTACGGCTCAACCTTCTTCATGCTGACCGGCTTCCACGGCGTCCATGTGACCCTGGGCACGATCATGCTGATCGTGATCTGGTTCCGCTGCCTGAAAGGACATTTCAGCAAGGACGACCATTTCGGCTTCGAGGCGGTGGCCTGGTACTGGCACTTCGTCGACGTCGTCTGGCTGATCCTGTTCATCTTCGTCTACGTGCTTTGATGCCGTCGCAGCGGGGCGGTCTGGCCGGCCCGTTTCATTGCTGGCCGGGCGGCTGGCCAGATCACCCCCCCCCGGATCGCAGAGTTGCCGGGGCAAAGGCCGCCGGCCAACATCACGACGTCGAACAGATTCGGTGAACAGCCGGCTCGCTGATGAGCCAGTTTTGCGTTTGCAGCGGCCGCAAGCCCGAGCCGGGATTACCCGAGCACGGATCAGCCGACGCAGCGGGTGACTGCCGGGCTCAGTCGCCGATGCCGTGCGGCGTGAGCACGCCGGTGACAATGCCCAGGGCGATGAGCACGATCAGCACCACCGACAGGCCGACCCGGCGCGTCAGCGCCCAGGCCATGCGCTTGCCGGTGCCTTTATCGTTCATCATGTAATACAGCGCCGCCCCCAGGTTGTAGATGATGGCGATCAGGAAAACGATGATGACCAAGCGGACAAAGAACGGATTCATGGCAGGCAATGTCGTGATTGGCGAGGCGAGAGTATAGCTGCCGGCCATGCGTGAGCTTCTGCGACGACATACGCCGGCCCTGTCCTGGCTCCTGCTCGCCCTGTGCCTGGTGGTGTTCATCAATGCCGGCCGCTGGCAACACGACAAGGCGATGGCCAAACACGAGCGCATCGCGGCCTTCGAAGACGCCCGGCAGCAGCCGGCCACGGCCTTTGACGGCATCGCCATTGACGCCATCACCGGTGATGCCGGGAACAGCGCTGACGCCGGCTTCAAGCGCATCCATGTCAACGGCCGGATCCTGCCGCAGCGCTACCTGCTCGACAACCAGGTTCGCGGCGGCCGGCCCGGCATCGAGGTGTTCGCGCCGATGCACACCGACACCGGCGCGCACCTGCTGTTGGCGCTGGGCTGGCTGGCCTATCCCGATGCCCGGCGCCAGTTGCCGGCCTTGCCGAACTTCCCGGCCCTGGCTGAAAACGTCGAAGATGACGCCGCTTCCGGCATTGCCGGCGAAACCGGCGACGGCGCAAGCCCGGACCGTTCCGAAGCCGCGCCGCCGATGCAGTTCAGCGGCCTGCTGGCACCGCCACCGGCCTATGGCCTGCGCCTGGGACGCAACTGGCCCGAGCAGCCCGGGCCGGACAAGCTGATGCCCTATTTCGATATCGCCGAGGTGGCCACGGATAGCGGCCTGCCGCTAATCGAGCGCGTACTCTGGCTGGATGCCGAGCCCGCCAGCCCCTGGCTGCGCGACTGGCAACCCACCCAGGGCATGCCGCCCGAGCGCCACCTGGCCTATGCCTGGCAGTGGTGGTCGATGGCGGTGGCCAGCGTCATCGTCTTCATCGTGCTTCACTACCGACGTCGGAACAGGAAATGACCCAGACCCGCAACCCCGGCCGGCGCCTGCTGATCATCGTCGCCATCGCCTTCCTGACCCCGTTCATTGCCGCCCTGGTGCTCAACCGCATCGGCTGGCATCCCGACGCCACCCGCAACCACGGTGAACTGGTCGAGCCGCCGGTGTCGCTGGCCGAACTGGTGCTGCACGACGGTGACGGTCAGGCGCTGCCTCTGGCCAACCTCGAGCGCCGCTTCACCTGGTTGCTGCGGCTGCCCGATACCTGCGCCGAGGACTGCCTGCAGCGCCTGGACGAGATCCACCGGGTGCGCTACAGCCTGGGCCGGCACGCCCCGAAACTGGCAGTGCGGCTGATCGGTGCCGCGCCCTTGCCGGAGTTGCCCGACAGCCTGCGCGCGCTGGCTGCCGACAGCGGCCAGGCACTGACAGCGGCCTGGAGCGGGTTTGGCCAGGCCAGGCCCTGGAGCAGTTGGCTGGTCGACGACAAGGGCTACGTCATGCTCCATTTCCCGCCGACACTGGAAGCCCGCCTGATCCGCCGTGACCTTGGCCGGCTGGTGAAATGATGTTCCGACATACCCGCGCCATCGCCCGGGCCGCCATCGCCCTGGCGTTCATAGTCATCGTCTTGGGTGCCTTCGTGCGCCTGTCCGACGCTGGCCTTGGCTGTCCGGACTGGCCAACCTGCTATGGCAAGGCCACCTGGCCCACCCTGGACGCCGATATCGCCCGCGCCAATGACGCCTTTCCCGAGCGGCCGGTGGAATTGCACAAGGCCTGGCGCGAGCAGATCCATCGTCATCTCGCCGCCGGGCTGGGCCTGCTGGTATTGATCCTGGCCCTGGGCAGCAACTGGGCGCAGCCGATGCGGCGCTGGTTGCTGGCCGCTGCCGCTGTCGCCGCCGCGGCCGGCACTTTCGCCTGGATCGCCGGCTTGGCGACGCTCTCGGCCGGTCTGTCCCTGGTCGCCCTGGGCCTGCCGCTGGCGCTGGCGATCGTGCCGGGTCTGGCCAGTGGCGGCCGGCCGTTGCCGGACTGGGCGCGCTACTGCGCCTTCCTGTTCGCGCTGATCATGTTCCAGGCCATCCTGGGCATGTGGACGGTGACCTGGAAGCTGAAGCCGATCGTGGTCATGGCGCACCTGCTCGGCGGCCTGGCGGTGTTCTCGATGCTGGTCTGGATCGGCCATCGAAGCCGCAGCGCCGCCGGGCGGATGTTCGTGCCGTTACCGGCGCCAGCGTCCGTGCTGTCGGCGCTGCGCACCTGGGTCTGGCTGGGCCTGGCGGTGCTGGTGCTGCAGATCGCCCTGGGTGGCTGGACCAGCGCCAACTATGCCGCCCTGGCCTGCGGCACCGACTTTCCGCGCTGCCTGGGCCAGTGGTGGCCGGCCACCGACTTTGGCGAGGCCTTTGTCCTGTGGCGCGGGATCGGCGTCGACTACGAAGGCGGCCTGCTCGACGGCCCGGCGCGCACGGCAATCCAGTTGGCGCACCGCATCGGCGCCGTGGTGACCGTTGCCATGGTGCTGGCACTGGTCGCCGTCCTGCGGCGGCAGCCGGCCCTGCGCCGCCCGGCCTGGGTGCTGCTGGCCCTGCTCACAGCGCAGGTGGCGCTGGGTATCGCCAATGTCTGGTTCGGCCTGCCGCTGCCGGTGGCCAGCGCACACAATGCCGTCGCTGCCCTGCTGGTTGCCGCAATGGTTGTCATCCTGTCCCGGCTTACGCCCCGCCGGGACTGAGCCTGAGCGCTTGGGACCGGCGCCGGCGCAACAATCAGGTCAGTTGCCGAAGATTACCGGCCGGTGGAAGCGGACCACGAAGCCGGCGCCACGGCCGGGCTGGCTGTCATAGTCCAGGGTCGCACTGTTGGCCTCGCACAATTGCCGGCACAGGTACAGACCCAGGCCGGTGCCGCCCTTGCCGGTGGTGTAGAAGGGCTTGAACGCCAACTCGATCTTGTCGGCCGGGATGCCCGAGCCGTTGTCGGCGATCAGCAGCCGTGGCGGTTCGTTGGCCGACACGCTCAGGCTCACGGTGATCTCCAGCGGGCCGACGGCCGGCCGGCCGTAATTGATCGCATTGCCCAACAGATTGCCGACCACCTGGTCCAGGTGCACCGGGTCGAACAGGATCTCGCTGGTGGCGGTCGGCAACTGCAGGTCGAGCAGGTCACCCTCGGGCAGGCGGGTCAGGCGGAACTCCTCGATCTGGGTCGCCAGCCAACTGTTGATGTTGATCACGTCCGGGCGCGCGCGCTCGCGCTTGGCCAGATCAAGCACGCCGCGGACGATGTGCTCCAGGCGCTGGCTGTGCTTGTCGATGATGCCGATCAGCTTGCGGTGGCGGTCGGGCAGGTCCGGTGCTTCACCCAGCAACTGCCCGGCCTGGCGGATGGCGCCCAGCGGGTTGCGCAGCTCGTGGGCGATGCTTGCCGACAGTCGGCCGAGCGTGTCCAGGGTCAGCGCTTCGGCGTGCTGGTTGAGCAGCACGATGTCCTCCAGGAAGACCACGGTCAGGTCGTTGTTCTCGGCGAACAGGCGGATGAAGCGGGGCAGGCTGGGCACCGTGCCCTCGGCCAGGCTGGTCGGTGCGCCCGGTTGCTGGCCGCCCTCGCGCCAGCGGTGCCAGCCTTGCGCCAGCAATGGGCTGACTTCATCGATCGGCAGCTCGCCGCGGCGCGGTCCACCCAGTTGCCGCCAGGCCGATTCGTTCATGCGCTGGATCCGGCCAGCCTCGTCCAGCACCAGCACGCCGGTGCGCATGCGGTGCACGACCAGATCGTTGAGCCGGTCCATGTCCAGCAGTTCCATGCGCCGGCGTGCCGCCAGGGCCTCGGCCTCGCGTACGCGCTCGCCGAGCAGGGAGGCGATCGCGGCGACCACGAAAGTGGCCACGCCAAACACTGCGGCATCGGCGCCGGCCTTGGTGATGCCATCGCCCAGGCCGTGCGAGATCATCGCCGCCTGCATGCCGATCACGGCGAACGCGGCCATGCCCATGGCCAGGCGCATCGGCAGGAAATTGGCGGCGCCGGCCAGGCTGACCAGCAGCAGCAAGGGCAGCATGCCCTCCAGACCACGGGTGAACAGCATCGCCGTGGACATCACCGCGATGTCCAGAATCACCCCGAGCAGAAGCTGTCCCTGGCGCGAAAGCCGGTCGTTGAGTGCATACAGCAGCAGCACCACCGCCGCACCCAGATAACCCAGGCCCAGGGCGCGGGTGATGTGCAGATCCTCAAAGCGCACCCATTCGCGGTCGTAGGCGCCAAAGGTCAGTGCCACCGCCAGCAGCCCGAGCGCGCAGCGGTAACTGTGCAGGGCCATCAACTCGCGCCAGTTCGGCGCGGCAATCAGATGGCTGCGCATCAGTTCGCTGAAGAAACCGGTATTGCGCTTGCGTCTGCCCGGCTGTGCCATGGCTTTTCCCATTGTGGTCTGCGGAGCGGCCCATACAGTAACCGGAACCGGCGCCGTAGATGCCATCGCCGCCGCCGCGCGCCGCCGGCAGTCGGCCGCCGTTCCGGGTTAAACTGGCGATCGGAGTCGGCCGGACAGTCGCTGCCGCTTGCGGCAGAGGAAAGTCCGGGCTCCACAGGGCACGGTGCCAGGTAACGCCTGGGCGGCGCGAGCCGACGGAAAGTGCAACAGAGAGCAGACAGCCGATGGCCCGCAAGGGCACAGGTGATGGTGAAAGGGTGCGGTAAGAGCGCACCGCCCGCGGGGCCAACGTCGCGGGGCACGGCAAACCCCACCGGGAGCAAGGCCAAATAGGGACCCCATGACGCGGCCCGCGTCGGGTCCGGGTAGGCCGCACGAGGCGGATGGCGACATCCGTCCCAGAGGAATGACTGTCCTCGACAGAACCCGGCTTACAGGCCGGCTCCGAACTTTTCTACTCGCCCGCCGATGAGGTCAGCATGTCCTTTCGACCGATCCGTGACTTGATCGCCGCGCGGGCAGCCCCGGTTGCCGGCGGCGCCGCAACGACATCGCAGGCCTCGCAGGCGCCTGGCCGGGCTTGCCTGCGGCTGCCGCGTTCCTTTCTGCTGGCGGCGCTGGTCCTGGCCCTGCCGAGCTTGCTGGCGGCCTGCGCGCCCGGGCCCGAGACGGATGCGGATGCGGATCCGGACGCGACCCAGGCTGCGGCTGCCACCGAGGGCGAGTCGTTGACTGTCCGCGGCCAAATCCGACTGCCGGCGGGCGCGTCCCTGCCTGCTGGCGCCCAGATCGAGGTCACCCTGGTCAACACCCTGCTGGCCGATACGCCGATGGCGGTGCTCGCCCGGCAGACCCTGGAGCGCCCGACCGGCGCCAGCTCCGACTTCGCCCTGGAGGTGCCGGCGGTGATGGTCGAGGAGCAGATGGTCCATGCCCTCTCGGCGCTGGCGCGTGACCGTGACGGCCGGGTGCTGTTCGTCACCGATTCTGCGCAGCGGGTTGATCCGGCGCTGGACACGCGCTGGCAGTTGAGCCTGGTTTCGGTCGCCGGGCCTGACGACGAGGATGCCGGCACCGCCGCGATTCATCTGGACTATGACTGCGCCGGCCGCGCCGTCCATGCCATCTACGCCTCCGACCGCATCACCCTCAGTTTTCAGGACACCGGCCAGTCGCTGCTGCTGCCAGCGGCCATCGCCGCCTCCGGTGCCCGCTTCGCCCTCGACGGCAACGAGTTCTGGAGCCGCGGCAACCAGGCCAGCCTGACCCTGGCCGGCCAGCGGCGCGTGACCTGTCACGAATTGGCACGCCGCAGCGGACCCGAAGACACGGCTGACTCCGAGCCGCAGTGAGCGCAGGTTCAGCCAGGCGCCGGCCTGGCGACATGTCCTGACGCAGCAATCCGCGACACTGTTCGTCCCCAGCCCAAGGAGGACGGTCATGGCCCGGATCAATCAGCACCGCGGCGGCGAAGTTGCCGCCCACGCTGTCCATCCTGATCTGCCCACCCTGGCCGGGTTGTTCGCCGGCGTGCTCGACTGGAACGCCCTGGTCGCTGCCTGCGGCTACCGCAATCTGAACAAGGGCCGTCGTCGGCTGCGCGACCTGGCCGCCGGCGACCTGCGCCAGTACCAGCACCTGCGCCAGGGACTGGCCGCCGGCCTGGGCCTGTCCCTGGCGCGGCTCGATGCCGTCATCCAGGCCGAGCTGGCCCGGCGCAAGCGCGCCGCCGATGCCGCCTTCGTGCCCCATGTCGTCTGGCTCACCGAGCACAGCCGGCCCACCAGCATCACCCTGGCCGGCCTGATCGGCGCCGGCCAGATGCGCGTCTTCCTGCCCGGCAGCGACAAGCCCCTGGCGATGCTGCGCCAGGCCATCCGGGCCTGTCCCGAGCACGTGCCCTTGTTCGGCAAGGTGCTGGGTTTCCGGCTCAACTATCGCCCCGATGCCTGCGCCGAGTTCAACCGTCGGGGCGATTGCCTGCGTTGGCGCGACCTGGCCGTACCTGCCGGCCACAGCAGTGGCGGCAGCGTCCGCCTGGGAGCCTTGCTGATGCCGTAAGCCAATCCATCGGTGGGTCCTGACCGGCACGGCACGAGGCGGCATCGCCGCCTCGCAGCCCGCGCGCGGGACCCGGCCGAGCCAGCCAGGAGAGATGCGATGAAACAGCAGGCCTTTGTCGTCGACGACATCCGATATCTGTGGACCGTGGCCCAATGCCACGGCATCTGGTTCTGCCTGCATGATCTGGACAGCAAGGTGCGCCTGCTGACCGCCGAGGAAAAACCCTGGGAATGGGAGTGGGACGGCTATGTGCAAAGTGTCGAGCTGACCGGTCGGGCCCTGCGTCCCCGGCGGGTGTTCGACAAGGTCGCCGAGCTGACCGTTGCCTGGGTCGCCAGCACCCGGCCCGGATTCTTCTATTTCCGCGCCAATGATTGCCGCAAGACCCGGATCTACCACCACCTGATCCGGCGCTGGCTGCAGCGCCTGCCCGTGCCCTACGGCATGCACGAGCACAACCACGACTTCTATTTCTACCGGCTCGACCGGCAGGCCGGCGGCGCCGGCTGATTGGCCAGGCTCGAAGTTCTTGCCGGATCCCCGGACCGCGAAATTCCAGACCGTTGCGCTGACTGCACGGAAGATTTGCTTGCGACATGGGATGTCGTAGCGCCCAGCGACAATGTTTCTGTCCACCCAGGAGCAGTGCCCATGAAGACCCAAACCCGCGCCGGTACCGACACTCCCTCCGGCGACATCGGCATCGATGCCGGCCTTTCCGAACTGACCGGCGCCGCCCGGCAGATCGCCGCGCACATCCTCTATCGCGAGCACGAACCCCGGCGCCTGGCCAGCCTGCTTGAACAAAATGGCCAGGATCTGCTGGCCGGCCTGGATCTTGAGGCCGATGTCGACTGGCCCGAAACCATCGATGGCGCCGATACCCAGTTCCGCGAATACGCGCGCCGCCTGCGGCGCCGGCTGCAACCCCTGCTGGCCGGTAGCCAGAAGCGTGCCGAACCCTTCGACAGCAACCTGGATACCGTGGTCAAGGCCCTGTGCCTGGACCAGTCCGAGCAGGCTGTGCTGCGCCTGGGTGCACTGCTGCGCCTGCATCCCCTGTTGCGCGAGCTGTTCGACTGCGGCCGTTACAACTACAACAACTGGGAACGGCGGCGCCTGGTGGGCGATCTGCTGCGGATCGAAGGCAGCCGTCTGACCCTGCTGTTCAGCCAGCGCTCCCGTCTGGTGCAACTGGGCCTGCTCGATGCCAATGAACTGGATCTGTTTGTCTGCGAACAGTTCGCTCAGGATCTGGAACTGCCCGACTTCAATCCAGCCCGGATGCTCAGCCACCGCCTGCGCCGGGCCGGTGCCGGCCACCTGAGCCTGGAAGACTTCGACCACCTGCCTGACCTGTCCCGGCTGCTGCGCCACCTGCAGCGTTCCCTGGAGCGCGGCAACCGTGGCGTCAACGTGCTCATCCATGGTCCATCCGGCACCGGCAAGACCGAGCTGGTGCGGGTGCTGGCCGGCCAACTGGGCGCCAGCCTGTGGGACGTGCCCGTCGCCGACGACGAGGGCGAGATGCGCGAGAGCACTTTCCGCCTGGGCGCCTATACCCTGGCCCAGCGCCTGCTCAAGGACGACGAGCGCCACCTGCTGCTGTTCGACGAGATCGAAGATGTCTTCGGCAACGGCGGCAATTCCCTGGCCGGCCTGTTTGGCAGCCGCTACCGGCGCAGCACCAGCAAGGGCTGGGTCAACGAGCAACTGGAGACCAACCGCGTGCCCACCTTCTGGCTGAGCAATGACATCCGCCAGATGGATGCGGCCTACCTGCGCCGCTTCGACGAGATCATCGAAGTGCGCCCTCCCGGCCGGCGCGTGCGCCAGCGCATCGTCGAACGGCACCTGGGCGATGATCTGCTCTCACCTGGATGCCGCGACCGGATCGCCGGCATCGACGGCCTGCCCCCCGCCCAGATCGAACGGGTCGCCCGCGTCCTGGCCGGCATGGCCGATGATCCCCAGCCCGAGCGGGACCAGGCCGCGCTCGGCCTGCTCGAGAACTCACTGCGCGCCATGGGCATGGTGCAGCGCCTGCCCAGCCCCGTCCTGCCCGGCCACTACGATCCCGGCGTGCTCAATGCCGACGGTGACCTGGACGAGGTGGTGCAGATGCTGGCCGACGGGCAGGGCGGGCGGCTGCTGCTGTACGGTCCTCCCGGCACCGGCAAGAGCGCCTTCGCCCACTACCTGGGCCGCTGCCTGGACCGACCCGTGCTGGTGCGCCGGGCCTCCGACCTGCTCGACTGCTTTGTCGGCGGCACCGAGCGCAACATCGCCCACGCCTTCCAGGCCGCCCGCGACGAGGACGCCGTGCTGCTGATCGACGAGGCCGACAGTTTTTTGCGCGAGCGCGGCCGCGCCCGGCAAAGCTGGGAAGTCAGCCAGGTCAACGAGATGCTGACCCAGATGGAGCAGTACGAGGGCGTGCTGGTGGCGGCCACCAACCTGGTCGGTGAACTGGATGCGGCCAGCCTGCGCCGCTTCGATTTCAAGCTGCGCTTTGGCTACCTGCGCAGCAGTCAGCGCCAGGCCCTGTTCCAGCGCCTGTGCCGGGATCTGGCTGTCGATGTCGACGCAGGCGAGGATGCCGTCCTGATCCGCCTGGGCCGTCTGGATCAGCTCACCCCCGGCGACTTCGCCACCGTGCGCCGGCAGTTGCACCGGCGGGCCCGGCCCGCCAGCGCTGCTGACATCATCGAGCGCCTGGCCGGCGAGGTGGCGATGAAGTCCGATACCAGCCGCCAGCCCATCGGCTTCTACGGCTGAACCGGCAGCTCGGTCGGCAAGCTGGGTAGGCGCAGGGACAAAAGAGGCCCCAGGGCGGTGCCATACTGGCGCTGCGCCCTGTGGCTTCGATTTCCATCCAGATCACGCGTGAGCGAGCCCATCGACACTGCCGACAAACCCTTCTCGCCAGCCAGCGAGCGCAACCGCGAGCCGATCCTGGCCGTGTTGCGCCGGTATTTTGCCGACCGCCGACGGGTGCTGGAGATCGGCAGCGGCAGCGGCCAGCACGCCGTGCACTTCGCCGCCGCCCTGCCGCATCTGCACTGGCAGGCGTCCGATCGCCCCGAAAACCTGCCCGGCATCCGCCAATGGCTGGCCGGCGCGGGCCTGGCCAATACTCCCGAGCCGATAGAACTGGATGTCGACGGGCCCTGGCCGCCGGCGCGCTTCGATGCCCTGTTCAGTGCCAACACCTTGCACATCATGGGCTGGCTGCAGGTGCAACGCCTGTTCGCGGCCTTGCCTCAGGTGCTCGACGACGATGCCGTGGTCGTGATCTACGGCCCGTTCCACCGCGATGGTCGTCCGACCAGCGACAGCAACGCGCGCTTTGACGCCATGCTGCGCAGTCAGGGCGGCGAGATGGGCGTGCGCGACCTGGCCCAGGTGCACGCCCTGGCACGAGCAGCCGGCCTGGTGCCGGTGGCCGAAGAAGTGATGCCGGCCAACAACCTGTGCCTGGTCTGGCGACGCGAAGGCAAGACTGTCGGCGGCCGGTAAAGGCAGCGCGTTAGCAGTGCGGATTCGGTAAAGAGGCAAGTTCGGTGAAAACTCCAGGCAGCGCCTGGCCGGACCCTGCCTGGCCGGCGATTGCCCAAACATGAAAAAAGCCGCGCCGGGGGGGCGGGCGCGGCTTTTTCCAGGGCTCATCCGATCAGGGCGTGAACTGGATCGTGGTCGGCGAGGCTGCCGCCGCGTCCTGGGCGCTGATCACCAACTGGTGGTAGTTGTTGGTCAGCCAGCGGCGAAGCTGGCTGGCATAGGTCGGATTGCCGAGCACGCCGCTCTGGCCACCGGGCATGATCTGCAGGGCGTGGATCGGTGCACTCATCTCGCCGACGAAGCGCCGCGCCGGGCCGCTGCTGAACATGAAGCCGTTCAGACCCTGGGCACGAACGCCGTGTCCGGAGGCATCGACGACCTCGTAGCCACCCGGCCGGGCGACGCCAGGCAGGTCCGGCGCCAGGTCGGTGAAGCCATAGGGATTGGGCCCGGGCAGGTTGAACGGGCCAGCCAGTGGATGCCGGAACACGATCCGGTGCAGCTTGCCCCAGCGGTAGTCGGACAGCTTCGTGGAACCGCCGAAGGCCGGCGCGAAGGCTTCGCTGGCCAGCGCATCCAGGCCATCACTGAGCGCCTTGAGCAGGATGTAGTCGCGGCCGGCCGCGGCGGTCGGGGCGCCATCGACGGCAAAGAAGGCCAGGCCCGAAGCACCACGGCCACCGAGCAGGTCGAAGTGGTCGAGCAGGAACTTGAAGCCGGTGTAGGCATCGGCATTGCCCGGCGTGGCGCCGCCCAGGCCGACCCGGGCCAGGGTGGTATCGATGCTGGCGCGCACCGCGTGGCTGCGCCACTGGGCCCAGATGCTGGCGGCGACGCTGGCATCGATCTCGTCGACGCCCGGGGCCGGGCGGGTGGCCGGGTCGGCGCCCGGATCGAAGCCTTCACGCAGACCGGTCGGGGTCGAATAATCCCAGGCGCGCAGGCGTTCGATGGCCTCGCTGACGCGTGCGTCGGCGGCCAGTTCGGCCAACGGCGCCCAGCCACTGTCGGTGCCATGGTCCCAGGCCTGCAGCAGATGCGGCAGCACCAGTTCGGCATCGAGCTGCTGGTGGTTGGCCTGCAACTGGATCATGTCCTCCAGGGTGACATCGCCGCGGGCGATCAGGCGCTGCAGTTCACGGTCGATGCGACCCTGGCGATAGGACGAGGCACCGCCGTTGTCCATGTACCAGATGCCGCCGCCGGGACGCGCCTGGTTCAAGGCGTCGTTGTCCAGCGAATAGCCGACCGGGTCGTTGTTGGCATTGGCGACATAGCCGGAGGCCGGATTGATCACATGCGGCATCTCGGCTTCAGGCAGGATCTCGTAAGCCAGCGCCTGGTTGCGCTGCCGGTTGGCCAGCGGCGCCCAGTCGTGCACGCCCGAGCCGCTGCGGATGAACCACGGCGGCACGCCGCCGGCCGGGGCGCCGGCCTGCAGGTCCTTGCGGATCGGCGCCTCGGCGGTGACGAAGTAGGCGATGTTGCCGTCGGTGTCACCGTAGACGAAGTTCTGCGAACCGAAATCAAAATAGCTCAGCGCTTCCTGGAACTGGTCCAGATCGCCGGCACGGTTGATCCTGCGGAACGATTCCAGCTCGCGGGTGGCGCCCCAGCCGGCATAGGCCACCGACAGGCCCTGGTTGCCGTCGATCTGCACCACCGGGCCGTTGTTGCGCCGCGGCAGGACGATGGTCACGCCACCGTTGGTGTAGCCGATGGCATTGCTGCGCTGGATGCTGTCCAGCTCACCGTCGCCCATCTGGTTGACGTAATAGCTTTGGAACAGCCACTGCACCGGCTCATTGCCGTCGTTGTGGACGCTGGCATAGGGCAGGCCCAGGTTGTTGACCAGGAACTGCTCCTGGAAAACATCGGTGACATCCATGGAATTGGTGGTGGTGCCCCAGCAGATGGTCTGGTTGCAGCCGTGGATGATGCCCGGCGCGCCCGGCAACGAGGCCCCGACGGCATCCATCGGCTCCGGATAGCGCGGGTCGGTGGAATGGATGTGCTGCTCGATGAAGATCGAGGGCAGGCCTAGGCTCAGATGCGGATCGTTGGCCACCAGGGCTTTGCCCGAGGCGGTGTGCTCGCCGGCGACCGCCCACAGATTGCTGCCGATCGGGCTTTCCTTGCGGTCGAAGGCGCGCTCGAACAAGGGCATGCCCTGCCATTTGTCGCGCAAGCCTTGAGCCAGGGCAATGGTGGCCGGGTCGATCTGGATTTCGCCATGGGCGGCCTGGCCGAGCAGGACCGCGACCGGATCGTCGCCAGCGGCCAGGGTCGCGGCCGCGCCGCTCTTGGCCGCTTGCGCGGCACCGGCGCCGACGTCCAGGAAGCCAGGCACGGACACGCGGCCGTCGGCCGGGGCGATGCGGTGGGTGTCGCCGAAAAACAAGGCCGCGCCGTCGAAACCGGCGGCGGCACCGGCCTGCTGGTAGGCGGCGAACTTCAGCGTCGGCTCGATATCCAGATCGAAGGAAAGCTGGAACGCCAACGCCTTGCCGATGACCACGGTATCGACCGGATCCCAGGCCTGCGCCTGGCTCAGCTCCAGCGCGCCGTACTCGGGCGGCAGGTCGTTGCCGGCGAGCCAGAAGTTGACGCCGTCGCTGTAGGCCTTGAGCCAGCCGCGGGTGTCGGCATCCATGGCATTCCAGGTACGTTGCGCGGCGCGGCGCAGGCCGATGGTGCGCGCCTGCACGTCATCTTGCAGCACGCTGGCACCGACCAGCTCGGCCAGGGTGCCGCTGGCGCTGCGCCGGGTCAGGTCCATCTGGAAGAAGCGGTCGCGGGCATGGGCCCAGCCCTGCAGGAAGGCGACATCGTTGTCATGACTGCCCTGGATCAAGGGCACGCCTTCGGCATCCCAGGACACCGAGGCCGGCGCCGACAGGGTCGGGGCGGTGATGCTGGTCTGGGCCAGGGCCGGGACCACGGCGCCGGCGGCGACCAGGGCCAGAGCCAGGGCGGCAGCGGGGTAACGGTCGCGGCGACCGGAAAGGCGGGAACGGCGGGCCATGCTTCCTCCAGGATGATCAGGCAACTGATCGGCAACGTCCGGCGCGAAGGCGCAGGATGCGGACGCGTATGGAAGCATGGACGGGCGCCAATTCACAGACGCAGCGCAGCATGACGGCGCCGGTGGCGGCCTGGCAGCCAGCCGCTACCGATCGGTGCCGGGTTGGCGCGGTGTCGATCACGGCGAGAGCGGCTGCCTGGCGTTGCCGGCACTGGTCGGTGCAGGCCGATCAGGAGCGCTCTGGTGCGCTCCCCGTGGGATGAATCCGCGTGCCTACTCGCCCAGGATCTGGCGCAGGAACTCCGGCGTCGCCATCGCCGCACGGTGGATGTCGGCGTTGTAGTACTGGGTCTTGAAGGTCTTGATCTGGGCGCCGCGCTCGCGGAAGCCGTCCAGCTCCACGCCCTTGCGCGCCATGGTGCAGCTCCACCAGCCGGACGGATAGCACGGCTGCGGAAAGCACAGCGTGCGCAGGGCGGCAAAGCCCGAACCCTTCATCTTGCTGCGCATGTCGCGCAGCAGCTCGCTGTGCACCAGCGGCGATTCGCTCTGCTGCACCAGGATGCCGCCCGTCTTCAGCGCGCGCAGGGTGTTGCGGTAGAACTCTTCGTTGAACAGTCCCTCGGCCGGACCGATCGGATCGGTCGAGTCCACGATCACCACGTCCAGCGACTCCGGCTCGGCATCGGCCATGAACTTCAGGCCGTCGTCAAAGCGCAGTTGCGCGCGCGGATCATCGTTGGCTTCGCACAGCTCGGGGAAGTACTGCTCGGCCAGGCGCGTGACGCGCTCGTCGATCTCCACCTGGATGCAGCTTTCCACCTCGTCGTGGCGCAGCACCTCGCGCAGGGTGCCGCAATCGCCGCCACCGATGATCACCACGTTTTTGGCCCGGGGGTGGGTGAACAGCACCGGGTGCGCCATCATCTCGTGATAGAGGAAGTTGTCACGCGTGGTCAGCATCACGCAGCCGTCGATCACCATCAGGTGACCCCAGTCGGTGGTCTTCCAGATCTCGATGCTCTGGTAGGGCGTGGTTTCGGCATGGACACGGCCCTCGACGCGAAAGCCGATCGCCGAGCCGGAATAGCCGTGCAGTTCGTGGAACCACTGGCCGTTGGAGTTATCGTTTTCGGACATGTCGCTATCTTTCATCGGGGGCGCGATTGTAGCCGAGCCGGAGCCGACAGGGCGTGCCGGCGCCCGTGGGCGCTGTTTCCTGCGCAAGGGCCGGCGGCGACATCGGGCGGCCCCGTCGACCCGGGGATGACCGCATCCGGGCTAGAATCGGCGGCCTTGAAAACCGCCCTGCCGCCATGACCGAGCCGAGCCTGGATACCGCCCGCCGCACCTATTCGCTGCCGTACTGGAGCGAGGATTACTTCGATGTCGATGCCGCCGGCCGGCTGGTGGTGCGTCCGGATCGCCGGCCCGGTGCCGAGGTCGCCCTGGCCGACGTCGTCGATGCCGCCCACGAGCAGGGCCTGCAGTTGCCCTTGCTGGTGCGCTTTGCCGGCATCCTGGGCGACAAACTGGGCCGCATGCAGGCCGCTTTTGCCCAGGCCATGGCCGCCGCCGACTATCCGGGCGGCTACACCGCGGTCTACCCGATCAAGGTCAACCAGCACCTGAGCGTGGCCGGTGAGCTGGTCGAGCGCGCCGCCGCCAATCCCTCGCCGCTGGGCGGCTTCGGCCTGGAGGCGGGCAGCAAGCCGGAGCTGATCGCGGTGCTGGCCCTGTCGCGCGGCGGCATCGTGGTGTGCAACGGCTACAAGGACCGCGAATACATCCGCCTGGCGCTGATCGGGCGCAAGCTCGGCCTGGAGGTGTTCATCGTCATCGAAAGCCCGGCCGAGCTGGACCTGGTGCTGGAGGAAGCCAGCGCCTTGGAAGTCGAGCCGCTGCTGGGCGTGCGCCTGCGCCTGGCCACCTTGGGTGCCGGCAAGTGGCAGAACACCGGCGGTGACAAGGCCAAGTTCGGCCTGTCGCCGCGGCAACTGCTGGATCTGACCGCGCGCCTGCGCGAACTGGGCGGGCTGCCATGGCTGCGCCTGCTGCATTTCCACATGGGCTCGCAGATCTCCAACCTGCGCGACATTGCCGGCGGCATGCGCGAAGCGACCCGTTACATGGCCGAACTGGTGCGTTTGGGCGCCGACATCGGCTACATGGATGTCGGTGGCGGCCTGGGCATCGATTACGAAGGCACGCGTTCGCGCAGCCACTGCTCGGTCAACTACTCGCTGGAGCAGTATGCGGCGACGATCGTCGAAGCCATCGCCGATGCCTGCCGCCGGCACGATATCGCTGCGCCGCATGTGATCACCGAGGCCGGCCGGGCGATGACTGCTCACCATGCGGTGCTGATCGCCAGCGTCAGCGAGGTCGAGACCGCGCCGGCCGGACGGGTGCCGCCGGTGCGTGAGCACGAGCACGCGGTGATCGGCCACCTGCGCACGATCATCGACGACTTCGACCGTCGCCCGGCGCTGGAGCTCTACCACGAGGCGATGCACTACCTGGCCGATGGCCAGGCCGGCTATGCCCAGGGCGAGCTGGATATCGAGGACCGCGCCGTCCTGGACGACCTGTTCTACGCCATCGCCCGCGGCGTACGTCAGCGCCTGCGCAACGACGAGCGCGCGCACCGGCAGGTGCTGGACGATCTCAATGACAAGCTGGTCGACAAGTACTTCGTCAATTTCTCGGTGTTCCAGTCGATGCCCGATGTCTGGGCCATCGACCAGGTGTTCCCGATCGTGCCGATCACCCGCCTGGACGAGGCGCCGACCCGGCAGGGCGTGATCGTCGACCTGACCTGCGACTCGGATGGCCGCATCGACCAATACGTGGATTCCGAAGGCGTGGATTCCAGCCTGCCCCTGCACCAGGTCCGGCCGGGCGAGCCCTACCGGCTCGGCTTCTTCCTGGTCGGTGCCTACCAGGAGACGCTGGGCGACATCCACAATCTGTTCGGCGACACCGATTCGGTCGATGTGCTGCTGACCGACGACGGCTTCCGGCTGCGCAATCCGCGCAGTGGCGATACCGCCGAACGGCTGCTCGGCCTGGTCGGCTACGACGTCAGCGACCTGCGCCGGATGCTGGCCCGGAAGCTGGACCGCGCCGGCCTGCCGCCAGCCCAGCGCAGCCTGCTGCATGGCCGGCTCGAAGCCGGCCTGACCGCCTATACCTATCTGGCCGAGTCCGACTGAGGCGCCCGCGCGATGACCGCTTCGTTCCCGTTTCCGCCCGCGCTGCCGGTGACGCTGGCCATCGTCGGCAGCGATCAGCGCTTCCCGGTGCGGCGCATCTACTGCATCGGCCGCAACTATGCCGAGCATGCCCGCGAGATGGGCGTGGCAGGCGACGCGGCGGCACCGGTGTTCTTCCTCAAGCCCGGCGACAGCGCGGTGGCCCTGCCCGGGCCGGTGCGCTATCCGCCGGCCACCGCCGACCTGCATCACGAAGTGGAACTGGTGCTGGCCCTGGCCGCCGGCGGCAGCGATCTGGACGAGACGCAGGCGGGTGCCGCCATCTTCGGCCATGCCATCGGCCTGGACCTGACCCGGCGCGACCTGCAGTCGGCGGCCAAGGCGCTGCGCCAGCCCTGGGATACCGGCAAATCCTTCGAGCAGGCGGCGCCGGTCGGACCGATCCAGCCGGTTGCGCACGGGCACTATTTCGACCGCGGTGAGATCAGCCTGGAGGTCAATGGCCAGGTCCGCCAGCGCGGTGATCTGGCGCAGATGCTGCTGTCACCGGCCCAGGTCATCGTCGCCCTGTCGCGCCTGTACACGCTGGCGCCCGGTGACCTGGTATTCACCGGCACGCCCGCCGGTGTCGGTCCGCTGCAGCGCGGCGACACGTTCAGCGCCCGGATCCAGGGCCTGGCACCGGTCCACGGCAGCATCGTCTAGTCCGGCGGCACGGTGGTCGCCGCAGCGCAGCGGCAGCGGGCACACCAACCCTGGCGGATCGCGGGCGGACCGATCCCAAGGCGGCCACTGCCGGCCTTGCCTGGCGTCAACGACCAAGGCCTGGCCTGCCTGGCCAAGCTGGTCAGGCTGGCGGGTATACTCGGCCGGAAACCGCCGGCGACCGGCGATGACGCTCGTTTTTCAGATCTACACGGGGAGCTCCATGGATATTGCCGAACTGCTGGCCTTCTCGGTCAAGAACAAGGCCTCGGACCTGCACCTTTCGGCAGGCTTGCCGCCGATCATCCGCATCGATGGCGACATCCGGAAAATCAACAAGCCGGCTCTGGAGCACAAGGAAGTGCATGCGCTGGTCTACGACATCATGTCGGACAAACAGCGCCGCGATTACGAGGAATTCCTGGAAGTGGATTTCTCGTTCGAGATTCCCGGCCTGGCCCGCTTCCGTGTCAACGCCTTCAACCAGAATCGCGGCGCCGGCGCGGTGTTCCGGACCATTCCCTCGACCGTGCTGACGCTCGAAGACCTGGGTTGCCCGCCGATCTTCAAGCAGTTGCTGGACCAGCCGCAGGGTTTGATCCTGGTTACCGGCCCGACCGGCTCGGGTAAGTCGACCACGCTGGCGGCGATGGTCGACCACATCAACAAGAAGGAACACAAGCACATCCTCACCATCGAGGATCCGATCGAGTTCGTGCACACGCCGCAGAACTGCCTGATCAACCAGCGCGAGGTGCACCGCGACACGCACGGCTTCTCCGAGGCCCTGCGTTCGGCCCTGCGTGAGGATCCGGACTACATCCTGGTCGGCGAATTGCGCGACCTGGAAACCATCCGCCTGGCCCTGACCGCCGCCGAAACCGGCCATCTGGTCTTTGCCACCCTGCATACCTCCAGCGCGGCCAAGACCATCGACCGCGTGATCGACGTGTTCCCGGCCGGCGAGAAGCCGATGGTGCGTTCGATGCTGTCCGAATCGCTGCGCGCGGTCATCGCCCAGGCGTTGCTGAAGAAGGTCGGTGGCGGCCGGATCGCCGCGCACGAGATCATGGTCGGCATTCCGGCAATCCGGAACCTGATCCGCGAGGACAAGGTGGCGCAGATGTATTCGGCCATCCAGACCGGCCAGCAGCACGGCATGCAGACGCTGGACCAGTGCCTGCAGGACCTGGTCCGCCGGGGCCTGGTGACCCGGCCGACCGCGCTCAGCTACGCCAAGCAGAAGGAAATCTTCCGGTAACCGGCCGCGCTGACCGCAGCCGGCACCCAACCCGCGCCATTGGCGCCCACATGCCTACAGGGGGCAGGTGATGAGTAACGAAATCGAACTGGTGACCTTGCTGCGCAATATGGTCGAGAAGAAGGCTTCCGACCTGTTCATCACTGCCGGCCGTCAGCCCAGCCTGAAGATCCACGGCAAGCTGTATCCGCTCACCGAGAAGCCGCTGACGCCGCAGCAGGCCCGCGAGCTGGTGCTCAATTCGATGAATCCGCAGCAGCGGGAAACCTTCGAAAAGACCTTCGAGTGCAACTACGCGATCGCGGTCAGCAGCCTGGGCCGGTTCCGGGTGAGCTGCTTTTACCAGCGCAATGCCGTAGGCATGGTCATCCGCCGCATCGAGATGCGCATCCCGACCATCGAGGAATTGCATCTGCCGGCGGTGGTCAAGGAACTAGCCATGGTCAAGCGCGGCCTGGTGCTGTTCGTCGGCGCCACCGGCACCGGCAAGAGCACTTCGCTGGCGGCCTTGCTCGGTTATCGCAACCGCAACTCCTCAGGCCACATCATCACCATCGAGGATCCGATCGAGTTCGTGCACCGGCACGAGGGCTGCATCATCACCCAGCGCGAGGTCGGCATCGATACCGAAAGCTACGAGGCGGCGCTGAAGAACACCCTGCGCCAGGCGCCGGACGTGATCCTGATCGGCGAGGTGCGGGCGCGCGAAACGATGGAGCACGCCGTTGCCTTCGCCGAGACCGGTCACCTGTGCCTGGCCACCCTGCACGCCAACAACGCCAACCAGGCGATCGACCGGATCCTGCACTTCTTCCCCGAGGATCGGCGCTCCCAGGTACTGATGGATCTGTCGTTGAACCTCAAGGGCGTGGTCGCCCAGCAGTTGATCCCGCATGTCGACGGCAAGAGCCGCCGGGTCGCCATGGAGGTGCTGCTGGGCACGCCGCTGGTGCAGGACTACATCCGCAACGGCGAGGTGCACAAGCTCAAGGAGCTGATGAAGGAATCGACCAACCTGGGCATGCGCACCTTCGACCAGAGCCTGGTCGAGCTCTACCACGCCGGCGAGATCAGCTACGAGAACGCGCTGCGCCATGCCGACTCCTCCAACGAGGTGCGTCTGGCGATCAAGCTGGCCAAGGGCGGCGATGCCCACTCGTTGTCGGCCGGCATGGCCGACGTCGAGTTGATGTGAGGTAGTCAGCCGCGGCTGGGTCCGGAGATGGCGTCGGGTCCGGAGAAGGCAAGCCTGACCAGGCCGTTGCCGCGCTGCGTTCAGCTCACCAGGGTGCCAATGCGCTCGCCGTGCAGGATCCGTTCCAGCGCGCCGGCGCGATCCAGGTCGAAGACCCGGAGCGGGATGTCGTGGTCGCGGCACAGGGCGAAGGCGGCGGTGTCCATCACCTTCAGGTCGCGCTCGATGACATCCTGGTAGCTGAGCTCCTCGTAGCGGGTTGCGCCCGGATCCTTGGCTGGGTCGGCGCTGTAGATGCCGTCGACCTTGGTCGCCTTGATCAGCAGCTCGGCACCGATTTCGATGGCGCGCAGCGCGGCGGCCGAGTCGGTGGTGAAGAACGGATTGCCGGTGCCGGCGGCGAAGATCACCACGCGGCCTTTTTCCAGATGCCGGATCGCCCGGCGGCGGATGAAATCCTCGCAGATCTCGTTGATCTTGATCGCGCTCATCACCCGCGCGGTGACTCCGGCCTGCTCCAGCGCATCCTGCATCGCCAGGGCGTTCATCACCGTGGCCAGCATGCCCATGTGGTCGCCGGTGACCCGGTCCATGCCCTTGGCCGCCAGGCCGGCGCCGCGGAAGATGTTGCCGCCGCCGACCACGACGCCGATCTGGCAGCCCTGTTCGGAAACCTGGCGGATCTCGGCCGCCAATCGGGCCAGGGTGGCCGGATCAATGCCGTAATCGGCATCGCCCATCAGCGCTTCGCCGGACAACTTCAGCAGCGCGCGCCGGTATTTCAAGGTAGTGGCCATGGCAATCTCTGGTCGGCAGGCAAAACGGCGGCAGTCTACACCTTTGGCCGCACGCATACGCAAACGGCCGCCAGAGCGGCGGCCGTTGCGCGATCCGGTGCCGTCCGCCCAGCGGCGGGCGATGGCCAGGCGGACTTCAGGCCAGGCCGGCCTGCTTCATCACTTCGGCGGCATAATCCTCGACCACCTTCTCGATGCCTTCGCCCACTGCCAGGCGCTGGAAGCCGACGACATCGGCGCCGGCGGCCTTGACCACGGCTTCGACGGTCTTGTCGGTGTCAACGACATAGGGCTGGCCGTACAGGGTCACCTCGTTGACGATCTTGGCGATCTTGCCGCTGATGATCTTCTCCAGGATCTCGGCCGGCTTGGCCTTGTCCTTGTCGGTCATCTTGGCCAGCTCGATGTCCTTTTCCTTGGCGATGAAATCGGCCGGAACATCGGCGGCGCGGATGTGCGGCGGGTTCATCGCGGCCACATGCATGGCCAGTCCGCGGGCCAGGTCGGCATCGCCGCCCTGGAGCTCGACCAGCACGCCGATGCGGGCACCGTGGACATAGGCGGCAACGTGGTTGTCGCTGTCGATGCGTGCCATGCGCCGAAGCTGCACGTTCTCGCCAACCTTCTGGATCAGGGCCGAACGGGCCTCCTCGATGGTTTCGCCTGAAGCCAGCTTGACCGCCCTGAGCGCTTCGATGTCGCTGGCGCCGGACACCAGGGCCGCCTGGGCAACGGCGTCGACGAAGGCCACGAAGTTCTCATCCTTGGCCACGAAGTCGGTTTCCGAGTTGATCTCGACCAGGACCGCCTTGCCGCTGTCCTGGGCCAGGGCGATGCGGCCTTCGGCGGCAACGCGGTCGGACTTCTTGTCGGCCTTGGCCAGGCCCTGCTTGCGCAGCAGCTCGATGGCCGCGTCCATGTCGCCGCCGGTCTCGGTCAGGGCCTTCTTGCATTCCATCATGCCGGCGCCGGTCCGCTCGCGCAGCTCCTTCACCTGGCTTGCCGTAATCGTCATGGTGTTACCTCAGATATATGAAATCGGTGGAATGCGACATCGGCACGGGCGTACCGATGTCGCGGCGGGATGCAGGCCCGAATCAGGCCCGCATCCGCGGCTGCAGGGCAGCCTGGTTGTTGCTGGCTCAGGAGGCCGTGTCGTCCTGTGGCGCGTCGACTGCCGGGGTCTCGGCAGCGGCAACTTCCTGGGCGGCCGGTTCAGCGGCTGGTTCAACTGCCGGAGAAGCAGCAGGTTCCGCGGCAGCTTCATCGGCCGGCTTGGCGGCGGCAGTCTTGGCCGCAGCCCGGGTGCCGCTGCCGCGCTTGGCCGGAGCCCGGCGCCGCGCCTCGTCACGGTTCGCCACCGGGTTGCCCTCGGCGTCGAGCTCGACGAACTCGGAATCGCCGGCATTGAACGACGGCGCCGTCGCCTTGCCTTCCAGCACCGCGTCGGCGGCGGCGCGGGCGTACAGCTGCACCGCCCGGATGGCGTCGTCGTTGCCGGGAATGGCGTAGTCGACCAGGCCCGGGTTGTAGTTGGTATCGACCACGGCCACGACTGGAATGCCCAGCGTCTTGGCCTCGGCAACGGCGATGTTCTCGTGGCCGATGTCGATCACGAACAGGCAGTCGGGCAGGGCGGACATGTTCTTGATGCCACCCAGCGAGGAGTCCAGCTTGGCGCGTTCACGACGCAACTGCAGGATCTCGTGCTTGACGAAGCGCTCGATGCTGCCGTCGCTTTCCATCTGCTCCAGCTCCTTGAGCCGGCCGATGGATTGCTTGACCGTGCGGAAATTGGTCAGCATGCCGCCCAGCCAGCGCTGGCTGACATAGGGCATGCCGCAACGCATGGCCTCGTCCTTGATCGCCTCGCGCGCCGAGCGCTTGGTGCCGACGAACAGGATGTTGCCGCGACGGGCGGCAAGCTTGGAAATGAAGCCCATGGCGTCGCTGAACAGCGGCACGGTGGCTTCCAGGTTGATGATGTGGATCTTGCCGCGGGCGCCGAAGATGTACGGCGCCATGCGCGGATCCCAGTAACGGGTCTGATGGCCGAAATGCACGCCGGCTTCAAGCATCTGGCGCATGGTGACCTGGCTCATGGTGGTTCCTTCACAATGGGGAACGCGGCCCTGGCCAGTCCGGGCTTGGGACGGGCGACAAGGGACAGGTTCCGGGGTTGCTCCTCCATCTGCCCGCCGCTGGCGACCCCATTTTCCGAAAACCGGTGGCCGGGTCACCCCAAGGGGCGACGGTCGGGCCGGAAACGTTGCGGGGCACCCCACCAGGGTGTCGGCAGATGTGCGAATTTCCACCCGGTTGCCCGGGCGGACCGGACATTCTAGGGCAAAATCCCCAATGCTGGCAATCGGGCGCTGGCAACGGTTCCGACAGCCCACGGCAAGCGCGGCCGCCATGGCCGGCCAGCCGGCTCAGCACATTCCAATCCTGAAATGAGCCTGGAGCGTGGCGTTTCGGGGTCAGGCGGCAGTTGATTTGAAGATCTTGTCAAAAAGCGTCTTTCGCGCTTGGTTCAGGCGTTCGGCGGCTTGGCTGTCGG